>Ga0209011_1000001_pt1 | contig 519263 bp, 460 predicted proteins | sample BlaSpr_A8_OM1_M3_FD_187986 | JGI IMG/M metagenome (GOLD analysis project Ga0209011, IMG submission 187986) | Forest soil microbial communities from Thunder Bay, Ontario, Canada - Black Spruce, Ontario site 2_A8_OM1_M3 (SPAdes) (version 2) | ecosystem: Environmental > Terrestrial > Soil >...
CCCGCCGCCATTCGCATTCTTGCAATTGCCTAGGAGGCCTCCGGCCGCGCCGCCCGCCGCACCGCCGGTCACTTTTCCGAGCAGGCCACCAATCGCATTAGAGGCAGCGCCCGTTGCGGCGCTCCCCGCAGCGCCCGCAACCCCGCCAATAGCATTTTTCAGAGTGGCAGCCATTTTGAAGTCCAAATTGTTTTTGGCGTCGATTGTTCCGTTGCCCACCAGCGTGCCAAGCGAGGGGACGACAGCTTGAAAGTTCTGCGCTTCCAACCCCGTCGGCGCCATGCGCAAGTTGGTGGTCATTTTTTCGATGTCCAGATCCTTGCCGGTCTTTATGCCGACCAGGGAAGAAACACCGGCAAGTTTTGAGCCGAGGTCGAAGCCCACGAGTTTGGCGTTGAACATACCGACGTTTCCGGAAGTCACAAGTTTATTCGTGGGGCCGCTGATCTCCAGGTTAGTGTTGAGGGTGCCCGCTTGCAGAGACGCGCCGCTGGGCATGTGAATTCCCAGCGCTGGAAGAAAGGCTTCCAAGTCCTTCGCGGGCATGTTTTGCCCTTCCACTTTCACGTGCAGGGTGACAGCGTCGGAATCCGCAGGAACTTCATACGTGCCGCTGAGGTGCGCGACCGCATTCCCGATTTTCAGCGTGGAAGGCTCGAGGAAACCGCGGTTCTTGCGCAGATCGTATTTCGTATTGAAATCCACAACAACAGGAATGGCGGCGGGCGAACCACCGGCAACGAGCAAGGCCTTGGAGAGTTTCGCACTGCCGCTCACACGCGCTTCGCCATTTTGGGAGGCGATGGTGGCGTTCAGATCGAGCAGGCCACCCAGCCCTAAGGAGGGATCGAGGAGGCCGGTGGTGGCGAGATTCAGATTGTTGACGGTCAGCTTGGCATTCACCGGGGTAAGCGCGGTGTTCTCCTGGTCCAGAGGACCGACAGTACCGTCGAGTTTGAGGTCGCCGCCGCCCGGAAGATTTGCGGTAAGTGTCACAGGGAACTTGGTGGTGAGCGAAACGTTGGAAGCGGTGAGGTCGACTTTGTCGTACGTGCTGCGTTTCGGTGAGCCGGTCGAGCCGATGATGACGCGCCCGTTGCGGAGCTCCAGTTTCTCAACCGAAAACTCGCCAGCATTTGAAGGGGAAGGCGTTTGGGTCTGATGCTTTGCCGCCGAGGCGCCGAAGGAAGAGTAGTTCCATTCGCCGCCGGAACTGCGGAGCAGCGTGACCTCAGGACTGTCGATAACGATGCGCGTAATGTTGAGATCTTTGTGCAAGATCAGGGGCAGCAACTGAACGCCAACCTTGATGGACTTTGCCGTAAGGAATGGAGATTTACTGAACTTCGGGTCGTCGGCAATGGACAAATTGTCCGCGGCCAGCGAACCGGTGAAGAGCGAAAGGCTAAGGTTGCCGACATCAACTTTGCGTCCCAGTGCCGCGGAGGCCTTCTCTTCAATCGTCGGCCGGAACTGGTTAACAGGGATTAGGAACGGCGCGACCAGCACGAGAACGATCAGGACGGCAACGACGATGAGTATGACGCGAAGTGTACGGCGCATGAGCAACCTCCGGCTCGAGAAGGGGCGGGACGTGAACGCGAACGCGTTGCGGCGAAGGCAATAATAGCACACGCGTGGCGAATACCCCCTACCGGAGAGACCCGATGCAATTCTCAGAGCCACGGGAATTGGAGGCACTTGCATGAGCGTTCCGGACACGGAGTACATGGATTACGGTACAGAAATAATTTGAAGCTCAGTCGACAAGCGAGTAAGGTAAACGCACCTTACTGCGCCTTATTTGGGTCGAACGTTATGCTGGCAAAGAAAGAGGGTGGGCCACGTGCAGCTAATTATTCGAGCGCCTCACGCGCGACTCTCGCTTTTGGTCATTGCGCTGTTAGCTTTAGTGGCGGCCGGCAGCGCCCGCGCAGCCCAGCAGCGAGTTGTCGCCAACCTTCCCGACGCTCCCACACCGAAGCAAGAAACAGGACAGAAGGCAAAAGGTGAACGCCCCAAAATGGGGTTGGGAATCCTAGCCAAGAGGTCGCTGTTCTTTCCCGATCTCGCGCACTCAGATGGGCCGCTGACCAGCGGGCAGAAATTTCTGCTCGCTGTGGATGAAAGCATTGCGCCTGCCGGTTTGATTGTTTCCGCAGCTACCGCCGGCATATCGCAGGCGAATGATTCCTGGGCTGGGTATGGGCAGGGCGGGAGTGGTTACGGCAAACGCTTCGGCGCGACGCTCGCGCTCAATGCATCCACCGACATGTTTGGAACTTTCCTGCTGCCTTCAGTCCTGCATCACGACCCGCGCTATTTCGTGCTTGCCCACGGCAGCACCTCACAGAAACTCGTTTACGCCCTGAAGCGTGTGGTGGTCACTCGCACAGACGACGGCGGGGAAGCGATAAATGTCTCCGGCTTGCTCGGCCCTTTGGCCGCCGAGGGTCTGGCCAACAGCTATCTTCCTGATGCGGAGCGGACCGCAGGACAAACTTTCGAGCGCTTTGGGATCCAGTTGGCGATTATTGCCGGCGGCAATGTGGCCAAGGAATTTTGGCCGGTGATTTTCAAGACCCTGAGGATCGGAAAGATCGTACCCGGCGCGAAGCCCAAGCATTAGTCGGATTATGGTGGGGCTGGCGAGAGTCGAACTCGCGACAGGCAGTTTAGGAAACTGCTGCTCTATCCATCTGAGCTACAGCCCCACATTTGCAACGGACTGAGAAGTCATAGGTTAGCACATGGCTACCCGCTCGCTTCATTGGGTGCGTTGCACAAAAATGCACTCTTGCCCTTAATCGCGTCCTCTAGGTAGATTCTGCTCGTGGTTTGTTTCTCTTTTTACTTCAAATAACACACTCGAAAACGAAGTCCTCGATTTCATGGCGGAAGACCCCCTATTGGCATTCGACGCGCCGTGTATGGACTGACAGATATCTGAAGACAGTGCCGGACGGCGTCCCATTTTCTGTCACATTCCTGCCAACGGATTTGAAAGATTGGGAGAGTATTAAATCTCACGCAGCTTTGCTTCGATGCGAAATGCTGAATGTTTGGCGAAAGTGGAGGTACCTTGTATCTGAGAGCAAGATTGAGAACGTGATGAAGAGTTTATGGAAGCGATGATTGTTAGAAAGGCTTTCATCAAAACCAAAATGTTATCGAATTACGCTTGAGGTTTTGGACCGGACAGCAGCTGATAAGCTCAGACATTCAAAATTTGTAGGATGCGCGATGAGAAAGCTGCAGATCACGAAAGAAACATACAGGAGAATCTTAAGGACTCAATCGCGCAAGGCGGAAAAGCTTTAGAAAAAGTACGGCTAGGGGCTACGACTGAGATTATTACCGAGGCTGACCTGTTGCTGCAGTCATAGAGGACACTTCAATGGGAACGCTAGCAGCAACGGTCGTTCCTTTCGGACTCGAAGTCAGTTCGAGCCTGCCTCCGAGTTGTCGCATACGCTCATTCATTCCTCGCAGACCAACACCGAGCGCATCCTGCCGATCCTGTCCGGATTCTTCCCAACCTCCCGAGGGCATTCCGTTTCCTTTATCAATGATTTCGAGCACGATAACACCGTGTTTGGCCGACAGCCGAACGTCTGCTGTCGGGCTGCCAGAGTGCCGGTGAACATTGGTTAAGCTCTCCTGCAAAACTCGGAATATCGCCATCTCCACATCGCGAGCGAAGCGTCCGAAATCAACAGGAACATCAAAAGTAGTTTGGATACCACTGCGTTTCGTGAACCCGTCCAAATACCACGCTATTGCCGACCTCAACCCCGTCTCTTCGAGCATTGGAGGATACAGCAAATAGGATATGGTTCGAACCTCCTTGATAGATTCCTCAGCAAGATTGGCGCATTCTTCAAGTTCGCGTTTGGCTCTGCCCGTGTCGTTTAATCCATTCAAAGACTTGAGTGAATCCAATTTCATTTTCAAAGCCGCAAGATATTGGCCCAGGCTATCGTGGAGATCCCTGCCGATGCGTCGCCTTTCCTCATCTTGCGTCCGCAGCAAGTGTAGGGAGAGTTGACGAAGCGACTGTTCCGAATCGCGCAATTTGCGCTGCGATTCTTGCAGAGCTTGGTGCTCAATTCTGCTCAATCGTTTTGTGGCCATGCTTCATCCCTCTTGTTCAAGTTAACATTCGAAGTTGCGCACCTTGCGTAAAGGAATAGGTCAGCAGCCTTCTAGTAACGATAATCGACGGCCGTAGGCTCTCGCATGGCTAGCCCGCCAAAACCTTGCCGTAAATTCAGCAAAGTGGACGCGGCTGAGTTTGTCCGTCACGTTAGTCAAGACAAATGCGCAAAGTGTGTCGCTGTGCCTCGCTACTTGGTGGGGGAATCCGAAATGGCGTGGGAACTAGGTTGAGGTTTTGCCAGTCAATATGAGAGAAACTTTCAAATCCTGCGTGACTTCAACCTGCTAGTCTCGAAGTGAGTACCGTGGCTCGTATTTAGCCAGTCTGCCGTCGCTCAGTGCGGGGCATTCTTCGCCAGTAGTTCGGCCTCAATCGCACTGAGCAGGCATTTCCCGCCGTCTTCCTTCGCAATTACCTGCCGAATGCCTACGAGTTTGGCGGCTACTTCGAGTTCTGGAGTTCTGTACAAGGTATACATCAGAATCGGGATGGTAGGCATAGAACTGGAAATCTCACTGCCCGCCTTGATTCCGTTCGCGAGACGCATCCTGAAATCCAAAACGACTAGGTCGGGTTGCAATTCCGCTGCTTTCGCCACGACGTCGCGACCATCCTCTGCTTCACCGCAAATCTGCCAGTCTGGACGCATCTTGATTAAGGCCCGAAGTGCTATCCGCATTGATTCGCGGTCATCGGCAATTAGAATCCTTGTCACACAAACACTCCCGCGCCTGAATCGGTCACTAGCGCCGCCGATTACTCTTCCCGTCCAAGGAATGCGCTATGTGACCGTGTAGACTGACCTGGCCATAGCTCTGTTACGGTTTTAGTATTCTCGATATACACAAGGATATACAGCATTTCACGTATTTTGGGCGCGGGGTTTTCTCTTTAGGCACACCAATAATCTCGGCCTCATAACAGGTCTCTTGTCAGAGCTGCAAGCTGAGGGCAAATGCAAACGGAAGGCGCCGCAGACACGGAAACCCTTGGGAGGCGCGGTGCGCTTACTGTGGCCCGGTTAAGTAGGACTTGCGGTGGCGGACCTGGTAATTGCCGGAGACTTTGACTTCGATTTGGCGGTAGGTGTTCGCGGGACCGCGGGGATTGGGGTAGTAGCCGAGGCGGTATTGGGTGCGCAGTTCACGGTTGATGCGGTCGAAGATGTTGTCGAGCTCCCGGGCGGAGTCGGGGAAGAACATAGCGCCACCCATGGTGTCCGTGATGGTCTCAAGCGCGTGCTCGCCGGCGGTATTGCGGCCGCTTTCGTTTTTCACGGGACGGATGACGATGGTGTAGAGGAGTGAGCCGGAGCGCACGGCCTCTTTTCGGGCGGCGTCGAAATCGGCGCGGCTGGTGGTTTCGCCGGCGTCGGTGACCAGGATGATGACGCGCCGGCGATCTTCGCCGCGGCGTGCGAGGGTGCGCGAGGCGAGCAGAATCGCGTCATAGATAGACGTGCCGGAGCCCGCGGGTATCTTGTGCACCGCTGCCTGCAGCGAGGCAACATTGTCCGAAAACGCCGCGAGCTGGGTGATGTTTTCGTCCACGGCGAACACCGACAAACGATCGCCCGGGCGCAGCACCTGGCGGATGAAATGCGCGGCAGCTTCCTCCTCGAAGGAGATTTCCTTGTGGGCGCTGAGGCTGGAATCGATCATCAGCGCGAGGTCGAGCGGTAACTGCGTTTCGGACTCGAAGATTTCAATCTTCTGCTCGACGCCTTCTTCGAAAAGCTGGAATGATTCGCGCGGTAAATCGGGCGCGGGCCGATTGTGGTCGTCGAGCACGCTGACGAGCACGTTCACGAGATTGACGTTGACGCGAATGCGGCCGCGCTGCGAGCTGCTGTTCTGCGAATCATCGGCTTCGGCGGGTTGGCTTTTTTCCGCGCTAGCACTCTTAGGTTTCTGCGCCCAAGGAGGACGGTCGGGTTTGTCTTGCGCGATGCTCGTAGCACCCGGGAGCAGGTTGCCAGCGAGCAACGCCGCGTAGAACAGGAATGCAACCCGGGCTGGACAAAATATGGTGCGCATCGCTAGTTAGGATGCACGTTTCCGCGTCTGCGTATCCTGCGGGATGGGAGGGAGTTCACCGTCGGCCCAGACGGCGCCGTCCTCGAAATACTCTTTCTTCCAGATCGGCACTGAGCGCTTGAGGGTGTCAATGGCGTAGCGGCAGGCCTCGAACGCCGCTGCCCGATGCGGCGCGCTGACCGCGATGAACACGCTGGTCTCACCGATGTCGAGACGGCCGAGGCGGTGCGCGATGGATACACCGTCAATCGAGAACTTGGCGTGGACTTCGGCCGCAATCTCGCGCATTTTGGTGAGGGCCATCGATTCGTAGGCTTCATAGTCCAGGTACAGAGTACGGCGGCCGTGGGATTGATTGCGTACGCAGCCATCGAAGGTGACGATGGCGCCATCTGCGCCGGTGCGGACGTGGTGGATGAGCGCGTCCGCGTCGATAGGGTTGTGGACGAGCAAAATAAGGTCGCCGCTGGAGGGAGTGGACATCGACTTGGCGTCAGCCGCCGCTTACCGGCGGAAGAAAGGCGATCTCGTCGCCGGAATGCAGCGGCGTGCTCCAAGCGGCGAATTCCTGATTCCGCGACGCCACCAGAGAGGTGCGGTAGCGAGCGAGCTCCGGCCGGCGCGCAACGAAATTGGCGAAGAGTTCCTCGATGCGCGAACCAGCGGTGAGTTCGACAAATTCCTCCGCTCCGCCGGCGACTTCCTTGAGGCGGCCGAAGAATAGAACCTTTACGCGGATGGACGGCGTTACGCTGCTCACGGAGGAATTGTAACCCGCAGCGCGGCGCGCGGCCAGGGCAAGCCGCGGCGCCGATTGCCCAGCGAACTCCCGGTACAGGTTTATCCGGCTTGACCGCGCGGGGTCGTCTGCGTAGCGTCGTTGGTAGCACCAGCACCGCGCTGGCAAGAACTCTAAACGCTCAAGCGGAACGCAGGGCAACTGGCGCTAAGGGAGCCTGCCGGAAGCTGGCCCGAGATTGGCGGAGAACGCATGAAAGTTGTGATTACCGGCTCGAGTGGGCTTGTGGGCACGGCGCTGACAGATTCACTGGTGCTCGATGGGCACACCGTAGTTCGGCTGCTGCGCTACGGAAGCGGCTCGAAAAAAGAGCACGGCAAGAGCAGCGGCGAACGGCTCCAAAAGGAAAACGGAAGATCCGGGCAGAGGAGCGCTGCAGGGAAGACTATCAGCGTCGCGTGGAATCCAAATACGTGTGACCTGGAAGGCGAGCCATTCGGCGAGGACCGGGAAAAAATTGAGGGCGCAGATGCAGTGGTGAACTTGGCGGGTGCATCGATCGCGGCTGAAAGTTGGAGTGAAGAACGCAAAGTTGTGTTGCGATCGAGCCGCGTGCACATTACTCGTGAGCTGGTCTGCGCGCTGGAGAAACTCGAGAATGGGCCGAAGACGCTGGTCTCCGCATCGGCGATCGGGTATTACGGAAATCGCGGTGATGAAGTGCTGAGGGAGGAGAGCAAGGCCGGCGACGATTTTCTGGCCCGCTTGGCGCAGGAGTGGGAGGCGGAGACAGTGAAGGCCGAGGCGCTGGGGATGCGAGGGGTGCGCCTGCGCTTTGGGATTATTTTGGCGAAGCACGGCGGGGCGCTGCCACAGATGATGCGGCCGTTCAAATTTGGCGTGGGCGGAAGAATTGGCTCGGGGCAGCAGTGGATGTCGTGGATTACGTTGCAGGACACGGTAAGCGTGATTCGCGAGGCGCTGGAAAATAGGGCCGTCAACGGCGCCGTCAATGTGGTGACTCCCGAGCCGATGCGCAATGCGGATTTTGCGCAAGCGCTGGGGCGCGCAATGCACCGGCCGGCGATTTTGCCGACACCGGCGTTTGCGCTGAAGTTTGCGCTCGGCGAAATGGCGGAGGCGCTACTGCTGGCGAGCCAGCGGGTGATGCCTTCGCGACTGGAACAGCTTGGGCATCGATTTTCGCAGCGCGATTTGAGTTTGGCGCTGGCGAGCGTCCTCACCGAGCGATAGCGGTCCGCGCAACTAGATTTGTATGGTGCCTTCGAAGACTTTTACGGCGGCGCCGCTGACTCGGGGCACCAGCTTTTTGCCGCTTTGTGTCACTTCCACTTCGATGTGGCTGGGCCGACCCATTGCTTCGCCTTGCAGGATGTTGAGCGTGTGGGCCGGAGAGAGCCTGCCATGCTTTACAAGATAGGCGCCGAGCGCGCCGGCGGCCGAACCAGTTGCGGCATCTTCGTAAAGCTCCCAGGGAAGCATGCCACGCGAGAAGGCTTTGCCGTTATCGGCGCCAGTGAAGCAGTACGCCATGGTGCCGTTCTTTCCAAGCAGCTTGCGCAGCTCGACCATGTTCATGACGATCTTGGCAAGAGCAGCTCGATTGCGAAGTGGGACCATCAGATTAAAAATGCCGGTGGATACATATTCGGGCTCGAGCTTGGGATCGAAATCCTTTGGCGACAAACCAAGCGCTGACGCGAGCGATTTTTTATTGAGCTTTGCGGGACGGAACGCGGCGCCCTTTTGCGTCATGGTGACACGCTGTGGGCGCCCGTCCTTGAAACGGATTTCGACGGGAAGAACTCCCGCGCCGGTTTGCTGGAGAACGTGAACGCCGCCTTCTTGCGCGGGCACGACGCCCAGCTCCGCCAGCAAGAACCATGTGCCGATGACAGGATGGCCCGCGAGCTTCAGCTCTTCACGCGTGGTGAAAATACGGAGGCGCGCCAGCGCTTGATCTTCTGTAGGCTTCTGAACAAAGACTGTTTCGGAAAGATTCATCTCGCGCGCGACGGCGAGCATGGCGTCATCAGAAAGGCCATCGCCGTCGGTAATCACCGCGAGCGGATTGCCTTCGAAGCGCGTGGTGGTGAACACGTCAAGAGTGTAGAAGCGGCGTTCCATGAGGATTTGTCATCGACGCGAGCGAATTGCTGGGCGAATCAAATGCGCTCGGGCTGGGCGACGGTCCTTTCGTTAACGATATTACCCGTATTCAGGGTGGATTTGGGTTCGATTAGGACGATGTGAACTTCTTCTTCGGCAGCCGGGCAATGCTCGACGCCTTTAGGGACGATGACGAACTCGCCTTCGCGAACGATGGCTTCGTGGTCGCGGAATTTCATGCGCAGCGTGCCTTTGACCACCAGAAACAGTTCATCTTCGACGTCGTGATGGTGCCAAATGAATTCGCCCTTGAGCTTGACAGCTTTAACCTGCATGTCATTGATTTCGCCAATGACCCGCGGATTGGTGTAATCAGAGAAGCGGCTGAACTTTTCCTTCAGATTGATGGTTTCCATTGCGTACCCCCGAGGTGGCTACAGACTCTGCACAACGTCGGTGACAGCGGCGAGAACGCGCTGCGTCGTTTCCGGCTTCGACGTCTCCGAGTACAGGCGAAGAAGATTCTCAGTACCGGAAGCGCGCACCATGACCCAGCCGATTTCACCGAGATAGAGTTTGATGCCGTCCATGTTTTCGCGACGACTCACGGGCCAGTCGAGCAGTTTCTTCAGTTTGCCGTCAGAGAAATGTGCGACGGCCTTTTCCTTTTGGCCGGGCTTCACATCGAGATCGACGCGGCCATAATGATATTCGCCAAATTCCGCATGCAGTGCGTGCAACAACTCGCCGAGCGACTTGCCGTGCCAGGCCATCAGCTCCGCCAGAAGCACTGCGGCCACGGTAGCGTCGCGCTCGGGGATATAGAGGCTGGTGCCAATTCCGCCGCTTTCCTCGCCGCCAATCAGAATATTTTGCTCCAGCATCAGCTCGCAAATATATTTGAAGCCGATAGGGACTTCGTACAGCTTGCGGCCGAACTTTGCGGCGAGTTTGTCGATCAGTTTTGTGACCGAGAAAGTTTTGGCAATGTCGCCAGGGAGCTTGCGCGTCCCAGCAAGGTGCCAAACGAGCAGGGCAAAGATTTGGTGCGGATTTATGAAGGCGCCGTCGCGATCAATGGCGCCAATGCGGTCGCCATCGCCATCAGCACAGAATGCCGCATCGTATTTCCCGGCGCGCACGGCTTGCCTGGCGGCTTCGATGTGCGGCTCGATGGGCTCCGGATGTACCCCGCCGAAGCGCGGATCGCGCGTCCCACGAATCTCGTCACATGCAATACCGTTGCGGGTGAACAGCTCGCGGAGAAGTCCCGCGGCCGAACCATGCATGGGATCGCAGAGGAAGCGAAACTTTGCTTCGCGAAGGCGCTGCCAATCGACTAATTTTTCGATCGTTTCGAGGTAGGGAGCGCGGGGCTCAAGCGGCTGAATTAAGTCTTTACGCGGCGGAAGCAGCGAGACACCCACGCGCAGAACGTTTTCGAGCTCGCTTTCAATTTGCGCCACGATCGATGGCAACGCGCTGCTTCCGTAGCTGGCTTTGTACTTGATGCCGTTCCAGGGATACGGATTGTGGCTGGCGGTGATGACGATGCCGCCTGCGGCTTTGCGTTGGCGAACCAGCAGCGAAATCGCCGGTGTGGGGCAGGGCTTGTCGGCCAGCCAGACGGGAGTGCCGGTGGCACTGATGGCATCGGCCACCGCTGCGGCGATAGTGTCGGATACAAAGCGGTGATCGTAGCCAACGAGCACGCCTTTTCGTGCGTCTTCGCCGCGCACGACGTAGCGCGCGATGGCGTGCGCGACGATCCGCGCGTTGGCGAAGGTAAAATCTTCGGCGATAATGGCGCGCCAGCCGTCGGTGCCGAAGCGAATCGGGTGCATGGGTTTTGAGTATACGCGAAGGGCAAGTTTCGCAAACAGGCCGGATTGGCCCGTTTAGAGCAAATCCTTACGGCGATTTTCTTCCAGCCATTTCACCACTTTTCCGACGTCCTGAGCGCGCTCGCGCGGGCAAATCAGGAGCGCGTCTGGAGTTTCGACCACGACTAGATCATTGACGCCGACGGCGGCCACGAATTTCGAAGCGCTCCAGAAAAGATTGCCGGTGGCGTCCAGCGCGTACGCGTCGCGCGGCACAAGATTATCGCCGGGATATTTCGCCAGCAGCTCGTAAACGGCGGCCCAGGAGCCGATGTCGCTCCAGCCGACTTCAGCGGGAATGACGAAGACAGAAGGCGGGCCAGGCTGGCGAGTCGCAGGCTCCAGAATCGCGTAGTCCACCGAGATGTTTTGGAGCTTGGGATAAATGGCGCGAAGTTTTCGTTCGTAACTGTTCTTTCCGATGCTATCGCCGAGCGATTCCAGCGCCGCGAAGGTTTTCGGTAGGTGCTTATCGAGATTTTCGAGAAAGGTGGATGCGCGCCAGAAAAACATTCCGGCGTTCCAGTGATAGTCGCCCGAGCCGGCGTAAACTTTCGCGACGGAAAGCGCCGGCTTTTCGGTGAAGCGCCGCACCGCATAAACGGAGAAGCCCTTGGAATCAAGCGCGTCGCCCATACGCTCGATATAGCCGAAACCGGTTTCGGGGCGCGTGGGAGGAATGCCGAGGACGACCATGCGGCCCTTACGGCGCGCGACTTCCAACGCGGCGCGAACGATTATGCGATACCGCTCGGGATTGGCGATGTAATGATCCGCGGGCAGAACCGCGAGCAGCGCATCTCCGCGGGCGGCGTGGCGCACGTGCAACGCGGAGAGCGCGATGGCCGCCGCGGTATTCCGGCCGACCGGCTCGGTGAGAACTCGGCGGCGCGCGGCGGGAGGCAACTGCTTCTTCACCTCCGATGCCTGTTCGGCGTTGGTCACCGTCCAGATGCGCTCAGCGGGAATCAGCGGCCGCAGGCGCGCGACAGTCTGTTCCAACATGGTTTGCTTGCCGATGATGTTGAGCAACTGCTTGGGTGAGCGCGCGCGGCTGCGCGGCCAGAAGCGCGTGCCGCGTCCGCCGGCCAGGATTACCGCGTGCACGGTCAGTGCTTCGGTTGGCATGCGTCTTTTGTACTAAGCAAAAACCGATTGAGCAAGCTGGGTTTCGGGGATGGCGACTTGGCGGAGCTCCGCACAAAGACGCGGCAGGTCCGGGACGTAAGTGCGAATTACAGAGGTGTTTTGCTCCGGCTGCAAAGAAAACTTTCCGAGCGACGCAGGGACAAACCAGCATTGGCCGCGTTGGTACGCTAGCGACGCCCCTTGCCAATGAATGTGACCAGTTCCATCAAGGATAACGAACAGTTCGAAGCGCTCGCGTAGGGATTCCGTCTGAACCGTGGCGCGAAACTCCCAGCGCTCCGTGGCGAAATACGAACACGCCGCCAGCAAAGTTTTGTGAACGCGCTCGCCGGGCAGATGCAACGGCCTAACCTTAGCCGGAGGCGCGGCGCCGAACTTCATCACTTCGAGCGCCTTTTCGATATGCAATTCGCGGGGTTTTCCCTTGCCATCGACGCGGCCGTAATCGTAAACGCGATAGGTCAGGTCCGAATATTCCTGCACTTCGCACAAAATCATGTGTGGACCAATAGTGTGCGGCGTTCCTGGGGCGACGAAGAAAGTGTCGCCCGCGCTCACGGAATGCGATTGGAAGATATCCTCCAAACCGTTTTCCGTCATTGCATCAAGGAACTTTTTCTTGTCTGTCCCTGGCTTCAGACCCAAGAGCAGGCTCGCACCCGGCTCAGAGGAAACCGCGTGCCACATTTCGGTTTTTCCCCTGCCGCCGGCGGCTTGTTCGTGAGCCGCGGCATAGCCGTCGTCAGGGTGCACCTGGATAGAGAGCTTGTCCTGCGGAAAAATAAATTTCACCAGAATCGGAAAGTCCTTGCAGGAGGCGAGCTGCGTGCCGCGCCACTCCGCGGGCATCGCATTCCAGGCATTACCCAATGATTTTCCTACGAAAGGGCCGGAGGCGATCTTGCAATCGACGCCGGTGAGCCAGGCTTCACCCAACGGCTCAGCTAAATTCGACTTTTCAGGGTAAAAGGGCGCAAGCGAGCGCGATCCCCAGAGTCGCGGGCTAAAGATTGGCTCGATGCGTGTCGGCTCCGGCTTCACGATTCAGGCGGCGGCTTCGGCGCGGCTGAAGAAGCGTTCGAGGCGGCGCAAGCCTTCCTCGATGCGCTCGATGGAAGTCGCGTATGACAATCGCAAATATCCGGGAGCGCCAAAGGCGTCGCCGGGCACAAGCGCGACGCGCGCCTTATCGAGTAACAGCTTGGCCAGTTCCGTGGTGTTTTTGGCAAGCGCGCCGCCTGCGCTGCCGTTCGCAAGATGCGCCGCAACGTTGGGGAACGCATAAAACGCGCCGCCCGGCTCTTCGCATGTCACACCGGGGATGGCGCGCAAGCCGTCAACAATGCGCCGGCGCCGCTGCGCATATTCAGCGAGCATCACGGGAACGGAATCCATCGAGCCGCGCATGGCCTCGAGGGCCGCGTGCTGTGCGATGGAAGTGGGATTCGAGGTGGATTGGCTTTGCAGCTTCACCGTAGCCTGAACCAGCGCCTCTGGCGCGAGCGTGTAGCCGATGCGCCAACCAGTCATGGCAAAGGTCTTCGACATTGAGCCGATGATAACGACGTGTTCTTTGGAATCCGCCGCGCTCGCGACGGAATAAGGCTTGTGTGGATCGTACGTGAAATGCGAATAGCACTCATCGCTCATCAGCCACACGTTATGTTTTTTACAGACGGCGAGAATCCGCTCGTATTCATCGGGAGGAACGACGCCGCCCGTGGGATTGTTCGGCGAGCTCAAAATGACCATGCGCGTCTTTGGGCCGATGGCTTTCTCGATCACACTTGCTTTCACGCTGAAGCCTTCTTCCGGCCGCGTCTCGACGTGCACGGGCGTTCCGCCGGCGTACTTCACTATGTCCGGGTAACTCACCCAGTAGGGCGCGGGAATAATGACTTGATCTCCCTGCTGCACCAGCACGCTGACCACGTTGAAGATGGAATGCTTGCCGCCGACGTTGACAACGCATTCTTTCGGCTCGTAACTCGATTTTAATTCTCGCTTGTGCCATGCGCAGATGGCTTCGCGCAGTGGCATGATGCCGCCGGTGGCCGTGTACTTCGTGTAGTTCTGCTCGATCGCGCGAATCGCGGCCTTCTTGATGTGCTCCGGCGTCGGGAAATCCGGCTCGCCGGGACCGAAGTCGGCGATGTCCACACCTTTCGCCTTCAGCTTTTCGGCTTCGGCGATGACTGCCGAGGTCGGCGAGATTTGGATGCGATTGATACGTTCCGTCAGTTGCACCGCGTTCTCCTCTTGCTAGCGCCAGCCTTTTGCCGGCGTGCGTTGCTCAAATTCTCTACGAAATCTTTGCTCGCAGCCGCTCTTCCACCACCGGCGGCACCAATCCCTGAAGCGGACCGCCGAGCTGCGCGATCTCTCGCACCAGCTTCGAGCTCAAGTAGCTATACGTTTCACCCGGCAGCATGAAAACAGTTTCCAGGCGTGGCTCGAGTTTGCGATTCATCAGCGCCATTTGCAATTCGTACTCGTAATCGGAGATGGCGCGAATGCCGCGCAAGATCACCCCGGCGTGGCGCTTCCGCGCATAGTCAACGAGCAAGCCGTCAAAAACTTCGACTTCGACGCCGGACCATTGCCGGGTGACTTCGCGCAACATCTCTACGCGCTCGGCGACGGAAAACAACGGCGCTTTTTCGGCGTTCCGCAAGACCGCAACGATCAGCAAGTCGAACATTTTCTCGCCGCGCTCGATCAGGTCGAGGTGGCCGTTGGTAACCGGATCAAACGAACCCGGATAGATGGCGATGGACGTTTTCATGCGAGCCGCACCGTGTTTGTATTCTAACCCAGGCTTTGAAAGCGGCAGGAATCAAACTTTTCCCGCCCGATTCGGTATGTGTGCTGGGCGCCCGGGGTCAAGTTCTGCAAAATTGTTTCGCGCTGCCCTTTAGGTTGTGACAGTATGCGTGAGCCTGCGCCGCCGGAACGAATTGTAGCGGCAATCGTATGAGGAGGTCGGCAAGAAATGAGCATGGGTCACTGGATACAGGGGATGTTCGTCATTGGGTTTGCGTTCCTGCTATGCGCTGCCGGCGCACGTGAGCAGGAGCGGCCCAGGCTCAATCTGATGCCCTTGCCTGCCAACCTGCAAACTGGCAGCGGCACCTTGCGTATTGACTCGTCCTTTTCGGTCGCACTGACCGGCCACACAGAACCACGACTGGACCGTGCGGTGCAGCGCTTTCTCCGACAGCTCTCGCGGCAGACGGCGCTGCCGTTTCCCGCCAAAACTTCCGCCAAGCCAACATTGACGGTACATACGGACCATGCGAGCAAAGAGGTTCAGGAACTCGGCGAAAACGAGTCCTACACGCTCTCGATCGCCGCAGATGGCGCAAAGATCGAAGCGGCAACACCGCTGGGCGCTATGCACGGGTTGCAAACGATCTTGCAATTAGTGGAAGTCTCGACCGACGGCTTCACCGCTCCGGCCCTTACCGTCCAAGACAAACCACGCTTTCCCTGGCGCGGGCTGATGGTCGACGTCAGCCGCCACTTTATTCCGGTCGATGTCCTCAAGCGCAATCTGGATGGCCTGGAAGCGGTGAAGATGAATGTGTTCCACTGGCACCTTTCGGAAAATCAGGGCTTCCGGGTCGAGAGCAAGAAATTTCCGAAGCTGCACAGTCTTGGTTCGGACGGGCGGTACTACGCGCAGGACGAAATTCGCGACCTGATCGCGTATGCGCGCGATCGCGGAATTCGCGTCGTGCCGGAGTTCGACATGCCCGGCCACAGCACGGCCTGGTTTGTTGGCCATCCGGAGCTTGCGAGCGGACCCGGGCCTTACGAAATCGAGCGCAAGTGGGGCATTTTCGATCCCGCGATGGATCCCACTAACGAGAAGACGTACAAGTTTCTTGACGAGCTTGTCGCCGAGATGACCAGGCTCTTCCCCGACCACTATTTCCACATCGGCGGCGACGAAGTGAACGGCAAGCAGTGGGATGCCAATCCAAAAATCCAGGAATTCAAGAAATCGCACAACTTAGCGACCAACGAAGCTTTGCAGGCGTACTTTAGTGAACGCATTCAGAAGATTGTCAGCAAGCACGGCAAAGCCGTGGTCGGCTGGGACGAGGTTTTTATTCCCGGCGTACCAAAGGACATCGTGATTCAGTCTTGGCGCGGCCAAGCTTCTCTGGCGCAGGCTGCAGCACAGGGGTATCACGGCATTCTTTCGAATGGCTATTACCTCGATTTGGGCTGGCCCGCGGCGCGCCACTACGCAGTCGACCCGGCAAGCGGCCCGGCAGCGAATCTCACACCTGAGCAGCAACAGTTGATCTTGGGCGGCGAATCCTGCATGTGGTCCGAGTACGTGAATCCGGAGAATATTGATTCGCGCATCTGGCCGCGCAACGCGGCCATTGCCGAGCGCTTGTGGTCGCCGCAAAACGTGACAGATGTTGCTTCGATGTACGCGCGTCTGCACGCGGTCAGCGCGCAGCTTGAATGGCTCGGGCTAACACATCGAACATATTACTCGCAGATGTTGCGGCGCATCGCCGGCCACGGTGCTACGCCGGTGCAACTGACGGCACTGCGTACCTTGGCGGACGTCGTCGAGCCGGTGAAGGATTACACGCGGGAAGCCACAGCTCCGGGGGAGCCAACCAGTGCAACGCCGCTCAATCGCGTGGTCGATGCCGTTCCGCTGGAAAGCGATGTGGCGCGACGGTTCGGCGAGCTCGTAGACAAATTCGCCTCTTCCTCTTGTCGCGATCCAGACACCGCGGCGCAACTGCGCGCGCAATTATCTGCGTGGCGCGACAACGATGCCAGGCTGCAACCACTTACGCAACGCTCTTTCCTTGTGAAGGAAGTGGCCGCAACTTCGCAGGACCTATCGGCCCTGTCAGTGGTTGGCTTGGCCGCACTCGACTTCGCTGCCAAGGGTGGAGCTGCGCCGGAGGGTTGGAAGACTCAGCAGCTCGCTATCGTCGAGCAGGTCAAGAAGCCCAAGTCTCAGCTTCTGCTTATGCCCGCGCCCGCGATACAGAAGCTGGTGGAGGCCGTGGCGGCGGGCGGAAGCTGCGCCGCGACGAAGTAGATACGCAGCATGCTGGTTTTCTCGTCGGCAGGGCAACAGCTTTATTGAGTTGGGGTGTTGGCCTGCGCCTGTTGCGGCGCGCGGTTATAGCAGACGCCCGCGCCGGAATCGCGAAAGCTTTTGCCTTCCTCGGGAATAAACTCCCAGGCATAACCCTGCGGCGACAGGGTCAGCTTTAGCACGCCATAAGTATTCGTGTTCTGCACTTCGCTATTGGGCAGAGCCAGCCCCAGTGGGCCGTGGCTGCGGCCCCCAGTGCCCACGACAATTTCTCGGATCCCATGCTGTGGGTCGGCTCGTCCGTCCGGATCTTGCGGAGCAAATCGTTCGTAGGAATGCTCGTGCCCGGCAAGAATTAAGTCCGCATGCGCCGCGTACAAGTCTTCCCACAGGCGCTTCAGCTCCGGGTGCACGGCGTGCGCCCGGAAAATGCCGCTGCTGAACAGCGCGTAATGCCCGTACGCCACGATGCACGCGTCGCGATGCTCGCGCAAATCCTGCCGCAACCATTCATCTTGCGGCGAACCAGCAGCGCAGCCTCCCAGTCCCGGCGCCGCGCAATTCGTGTTCAGCACCACTACGTGCCACGCGCCGAGTTCATAGCTGTAGTAGCCTTTGCCAGCGGGTCCGGCCTGCCCACTCCAATATTGAAAATAAGGGGCAGCGCTGCTCTCCCGATACTCGTGGTTCCCCAACGCCGGCCTGGTGCGGTCCTTGAATTTGCCCCACGCGGCGCCATAGCAGTTCTGGAACTGAGACAAGGTGATGGCGTCGTAGACCAAGTCTCCTGCCACAAAAACCGTCCCTGGAATCTTCTCGATGAGTTTGGCGGTAGCCAAAGCGTGTTGCGGGTCTTGGCAGCCGACGATGTCCCCGGCTCCCACGAGTACGGCAGTCTGATCCGCGGGATCGGATTTCACGCTTCCACCAGATTGCGAAGCCGCTCGAGACATGGCGTTGACCCAAAACAGGCCGCTGACCAGCAAAGCCATGATGGGCAGAACGACCCCGAGCACCGTCTGCCGTTGCCGCGTTGAGGTCTCCGCCACGGGAATAGCCTAGCACGACGTCATTCAGCGGCATGGCCGTTCGACTCCAATAATTGCCATTCAATGTCGTTTTCGCCCCATTCAATGAAAATTGGTTGGCAAATTCAGACTAAATGAGTCTTACTCTAAGGTGAAGCAAACAAGGGATTTGCTCGATTGACGGCGTGAGCGGGTTTGACTTTCTCCCCGTTTTGGGTTATCTTCTATTTGCGACTAAATCAGTCGTATATAGTTTCGGTAGTTGGCTTCGGGGCGGGAAGCCGAGCGATGTTCAAGCTATCTAAAAAAGCAGACTACGGCTTGATTGCCGTCAAGCATTTGGCGACGCATCGCAACGCCCATGCTTGCAGCGCCAATGAAATCTCCGAGGAATATGGGATTTCCACGACGCTGATGGCCAAAGTGCTGCAAAAATTGGCCCGAGACGGTATCGTAGCCGCCAAGCACGGCTCAAGCGGCGGCTATCAACTGGCCAGAGATCCGGGGCAAATCAGCGCTTTGGACGTGATTTCGGCCATCGACGGCCCTGTGCTGATCACCTCCTGCGTGACCAGCCACGGGAATTGCGACGCGACAGACCGCTGCTCGGTGCGCGAGCCACTGCGCCGGGTGAACGAGAGCATTTTGCACGTGCTGAGCACGGTAACGATTTCTCACATGAGCGAAGAGCCGCAGGAGCCCGCGCTCGTCGAATTGCGGACTTAGGAGACAAGACATGGCTGTTAAGCTGCCGATTTACATGGACAATCACGCGACCACGCCAGTCGATCCACGCGTAGTGGACGCGATGCTGCCGTATTTCACGGAGAAGTTCGGGAACGCCGCGAGCCGCAACCATTCGTTTGGCTGGGCCGGCGAAGAAGCGGTCGAAAACGCGCGCGCGCAGGTCGCTTCGCTGATTGGAGCTACGCCGAAGGAGATCATCTTCACCAGCGGCGCCACCGAATCCGACAACCTGATGATCAAGGGCGTCGCAGAAATGTACCGCGAGAAGGGCAACCACATCATTACGCAGGCCATTGAGCACAAAGCCGTGCTCGATACCTGCAAGCGCCTGGAAAAGTACGGCTACGAAGTGACGTACTTGCCGGTGCAGCGCGATGGGCGCGTTGACCCCGAAGACGTGCGCAAAGCGATTACGCCAAAAACGATTCTGATCACCATCATGTATGCCAACAACGAAATTGGCATCATCAACCCCATGGCGGAAATCGGTAAGATCGCGAAGGAACATGGAATCATCTTTGCCGTGGATGGCGTTCAGGCGGTCGGTAAAATTCCCGTGGACGTGCAGAAGGACAACATCGACCTGCTGGCGATTTCCGCCCACAAGATTTATGGACCCAAGGGCGTCGGCGCCTTGTACGTTCGTCGCCGCAACCCGCGTGTGCAGCTCTCGGCCATTATCGATGGCGGAGGGCACGAGCGTGGCATGCGTTCCGGCACGCTCAACGTGACCGGCATCATCGGCCTCGGCAAGGCCTGCGAATTGGCCCAGCAGGAAATGCCCGAAGAATCAAAGCGGTTGCGCGCGTTGCGCGACCGGTTGCGCGCCGGCCTGGAAGCCAAACTTGATGAGGTCTACATCAATGGTTCCATGGAGCAGCGCCTTCCTAACAATCTCAATATGAGCTTCGCTTACGTGGAAGGCGAATCGCTCCTTATGGGAATTAACGATGTGGCGGTTTCGAGCGGCTCCGCATGCACTTCGGCAACCCTCGAGCCCAGTTATGTACTCAAAGCTTTAGGCGTGGGCGAAGATCTGGCGCACACCTCCATCCGTTTCGGGCTCGGCCGCTTCAATACTCAAGAAGAGGTCGATTACGTCACGGACAAGATGGTTCAGGTGGTCACCAAGCTCCGCGAGCTTTCGCCGCTTTATGAGATGGCCAAGGAAGGCATCGACATCTCCAAGATGAAGTGGCAAACGGCGTAAGAAATTTATGGATAGAAGGACACCAAATGGCTATTGAAGGAACAATTCGGATTCACCGCTCCATCGGAGGCACCGGGGCCGCGTTTCGCGTCTCCTTTGTGCCCTACGATAACGACGGCGAGAGCACCGCGGCAGTGCGGTCGTTTCATGAAGTTCAGCAAGTGCGTGCATTTCTGAAAAGCCTCGGAGTGAACACGCAGATTTCGGCGGATGCTTTGCGGCAATTGGCCGCCGGGCGTTCCGCATCTATTCCTAGCGTTTCGCTTGAGGAAGAAGACGTTAAGGACGCGGGTTTGGTCAGCACCAATCTTGCGAAAGCTAAGGCCAGTTAAGGATTAAGGAGCAGCAATGGCATACAGCGATAAAGTCGTAGATCACTACAATAATCCGCGCAACGTTGGCAGCCTGCCGAAAGAAGATCCCAATGTCGGCACAGGTCTGGTCGGCGCGCCGGAGTGCGGCGACGTGATGAAGCTGCAAATGAAAATCAATCCCGATACCAACGTCATTGAAGAAGCCAAGTTCAAGACCTTTGGTTGCGGTTCGGCGATTGCCAGTTCATCGCTGGCCACCGAATGGGTAAAGGGCAAGACTGTCGAAGAGGCGCTGAGCATCAAGAATACCGACATCGTGCGAGAGCTGTCGCTTCCGCCGGTGAAGATTCACTGCTCGGTGCTCGCCGAAGATGCTATCAAGGCGGCCATCCGCGACTGGAAGAAGAAGCACGGCGTAGAAGTGCCCGTGGCGGAGAAGGCCGCGCACTAACGCAAGCTTGTGCAAGCAGGTCTTTTATCATGGCAACGGAAACGCTAAGTCCCAACATCGCGAAGATCCACCTGACCGAGCGCGCCGCGCAAAAAATCCGCGTGCTGCTCGAAAAGGAAGGTGTCTCGCCTGAACAAGGCGGCCTTCGCGTGGGTGTGCAGGGCGGCGGCTGCTCAGGCCTTTCTTACGCCATGCGGCTCGATACCCAGGCGCGCGACCGCGACAAAATTTTCGAGGAGCATGGCGCGCGCATTTTCGTCGACCTGAAAAGCTTGCTATATCTCAACGGCACGACGCTCGAGTACGAAGAGACGCTGATGCGCCAGGGATTCGTTTTCCAGAATCCCAATGCCGCGCGCAATTGCGGCTGCGGAAGCTCCTTCACGGCCTAGTAGAACAGGTTTGAGCCTGTTCCCCCGCCAAATGCGGCGCAGGCGGATCCAAACCAGTGGTTGGCAGCCACACCGCCAGCCACTTTTTTTGTTTAGGCTTGGCTTCACGAACAGGGCCCTCGGCAAGACGGAACGATTCTTATGACCGTGGCATCTACAGCAACGCCAAAGCAGCGCAACCACTTCGACCTGTTCGAGGTGCCGCGCAAGCTGTGGATCGAGATGTCGGCGCTCGAAAAGAAATTCCTGGAGCTGAGCTGGAAGCTGCATCCCGATAAATTCGTGAATGCCAGCCCGGAGGAGCAGGAACTTTCGCTAAAGCGCAGCTCCGAGTTGAACGACGCTTATCGTGTGCTGCGCGACCCGGTGGGGCGCGTCGAATATCTGCTCGAGCTCGAGGGCATGCGCAAAGAAGGCGAGCACAAGCAGCAAGCACCGCCCGAGCTGCTGGAAGAAGTCTTCGAGCTCAATGAATCGCTCGATGAATTGCGCGAGGCAAAGGCCTCGCGAGGCGATTTAGCCTCCCTGAAGTTGCGCCTTGAATTCGCGGAGAAGAATTTTCAGGAGAAGCTCGTCGAAGTAGACGCGCAACTCCAAGAAGCGGCGCGCCAATGGGACGCCGCGATTGACGCCAACGCCAGCGATGCCGATCGCAAAAGAATCATGGTGCGGCTGAATGAGCTGCTCAATCGGCGCTCGTACATAAGGAATTTGGTGACCAACGTGGCGAAAGAGTTGTCGTAACTAGGCCTTCAGGCGCGAGGTCTTCGCCGGCACCAGCAAGGTTTTAAAAAACATGGCACGCACAGTCGGAATCGACCTAGGTACTACCAACAGCCTCGTTGCGTACGTTGACCCGCAAACGGGAACGCCGAAGTGTATTCCGGGACCATCCGGCTCCACGCTTTGCCCCTCGGTGGTGAGCCTCGATCCGGACGGTAGCATCATCGTGGGCGAACCTGCGCGCCGCCGCCTGCTCACACAGCCGGAGCGCACCATTTACTCCGTCAAGCGCCTGATGGGCCGCGGCGTCGCGGATATTCAAGATGAGCTGAAACTCTTCCCGTTCCGCATCGACCCTTCCAGTAAAAATGTCATTCGCGTACGCCTTGGCGACAAATTCTTTACTCCGCCGGAAATTTCCGCCTTCATTCTGCGCGAACTGAGAAACTGGGCGGAAGCATATTTCGGCGAAAACGTAGACCGCGCCGTCATCACCGTGCCCGCCTACTTCAATGACGCGCAGCGCCAAGCCACCAAAGACGCGGGGAAGCTCGCAGGCCTCGAAGTCCTGCGCCTCGTCAACGAGCCGACCGCAGCAGCGCTTGCCTACGGCTTGCACGAAAAGCAGCGCGGCCACGTTGGCGTTCACGATCTCGGCGGCGGCACCTTCGACATTTCCGTTCTAAAGCTCATCTCCACCAGCGAAGGCGACATCTACCAGGTCCTTTCGACGAACGGCGACACGCACCTCGGGGGCGACGACATCGACAATCTTCTGCAGGCTTTCGTGCACGAGAAAATCCTGCAAGAGCATCGTGTGGACTTTTCACCGCACTCCGAACTCGCGCAAGAGCTGCGCCAGGCGCTTATCGCCATCAAGCATCAGCTTTCCGAAAACGAATCCGCGACGCTGCGCTTTCCGCTGCCAAACGGGGCCGTCTATGTGCAGGAATTCGAGCGCGCCGCCTTTGAAGCGCTGATTCGTCCGATCGTCGACCGCACCATGGGCCCTGTCCGGCAAGCGCTCGCCGACGCGAAGCTGAAGCCAAGCGAAATTGACGAAATCGTTCTGGTAGGCGGCGCCACGCGCACACCACTGGTTCGCCGAACGGTGCAGGAGTATTTCGACCGCAAGCCACACACAGAGCTGAATCCCGATGAAGTCGTGGCGCTCGGCGCGGCTGTGCAGGCCAACATTCTCGACCGCGGCGTAAGCAACATGCTTCTTCTCGACGTGACGCCGCTGTCGCTCGGGATTGAGACCTACGGCGGCGCTGTCGCCAAAGTTATTCCGCGCAACTCGACGATTCCTGCGAGCGCGCAGGAGATGTACACCACCGGTGTCGACAACCAGACCGGTATCGACATTCACGTGCTACAAGGCGAGCGCGAACTCGCTAAGGATTGCCGCTCGCTCGCTCGCTTTACACTGAAAGTGCCGCCAGCCCCCGCTGGTCTGTCGCGCATCGAAGTGAAATTCCTCATTGATGCCAACGGCATCCTGCAAGTCGCGGCGAAAGATACGCGCACGGGAGAGCAGCGCACCATTGAAGTGCAACCCAGCTACGGCATCAGTGACACCGAAATCGAGCGCATGCTGGAGGAGTCCATCGAGTACGCCGAGCAGGATTTTGCGGAGCGCCAGGCGATCGAGGCGCGCACTGAAGCCGAAACTATCCTGGCCGCCACGCAAAAAGGCCTGGGCACTCCTCAGGCTGCAAGCCTGCCCTCCGAAGAGCGCGCGGCCATTGACGCGGCGGTCGCGGCACTGAAAGAATCTATAAGCGGCAGCGACTACAAGCTGATCCGCAAGCGCATCGACGAACTCAATAACGCCACCATGCGCCTCGCGGAACTGGTGATGAACAGCGCCGTCTCTACAGCGCTACAAGGCCGCAAATTAGCAGAGGTCTAATTTTCGTAGGGGCGCTGCATGCTGCGCCCCTTTCAAGCAAGGTTTATCGGTAGCAGGAGAAGAGCAAATGGGCGGCAGCAACCCCTACATCGAAGAAGTTAAATACAAGCCGGCCACGAAGAAATATAAAGTCACATTTCTTCCCAGCGGCAAAACCATCGAGGTTGATCCGGAAAAAATTCCGTATGGGCACAACGGCCTGCCCGGCAGCATTCTCGATATATCTGAGGGCATCAAAGCCGGCCTCGATCACGCCTGCGGCGGCGTGTGCGCCTGCTCCACCTGCCACGTCGTCGTAAGAGAAGGCTTGGAATCCTGTAACGAAGCTACTGACGCGGAGCTCGATGAGCTCGATGAAGCCCCGGGCATCACGCCGAAATCGCGTCTGGGCTGCCAAACCGTGCCCGACGGCACCACCGACATCGTCGTGGAAATTCCGGAATGGAACAAGAACTACGCCAAGGAAGCCGATCACTGAGCCTTGGATTCTCTCCGTGCTCTCTGCGCGTCCCTGGCTAATCTTAATTTTTTGTTTCCGAGGAGCGACATGCCCGCAACCTTCGACTGGGACAACACCGAAGACATCGCCATAGCACTAACCGACAAATATCCCGACACCGACCCGCTCACGGTGCGCTTCACGGATATGCACAAGTGGATCACTGAGCTGGCTGGTTTTTCCGGCGACTCCAAAGCTTCCAACGAAGGTAAGCTCGAAGCCATCCAGATGGCCTGGCACGAAGAATTCCAAGACCGCCAAAGCTGACCCGCCCCGCAATTCATTCTGAACCGTATCTAGCGTCAAGACGCGTTTAGGTTAGTTGCTGCGTAATGGCAGATCGTGGCGCCAGCGCATCCGTGATTTCACCGGCGAAAGTTGGAGAAGAGCCCGAATAGGATGGAGAGGACGACGCTGATAACTAGGCAGGTGACGATTGGAAAGTAGATCGTGGTGTGCTCGCCGCGATAAATAATGTCGCCGGGCAGGCGGCCAAGGCGGAACGGCAGACGCGCTCCGAAGAAAAGCAGAGCTCCAACGATGGCGCTGACGGCGCCTAGGATCAGAAGGGCCCGTCCGAGTTCGCGGAGCGGATCCATAGAGCAAGTTTAGAAGCGTGTGACTTTGGAAGTCAAAGCGACCGAGCTATAGGTGCTGTCCTAATTTGAGGTGCTCTGGCGGTACAGAACGCCCCTACGGCATGCCCCAAGACCTGAAAAATCGGATCGTGCGCACCTGTTCCCTTATACTTTGCCTTGACAACTTAAGCCCTATTTCGGTAATATCTCTCTAGTTAGAAATATGCTTCGCCATCAGGCAGCATCCCCCGACACCTGAATCTAACCTATTTAGAATCAACACTTGCAAAAGTGTATCAAAACAAAAGACTTTAACTTCCTTTAGAATCAACACTTATGAAAAAAAGGGGGGAGGGGGGCCTGCCGGAGACACCAGCGCCCGAATTTGGATGTTGCCGCTAAGTTGTCCGGCGATATTCTCCCGGTCCATCCGCAAACCAAGTGGGCTCAACACCTCTGCCGATCTAGCGCAAATTGGGAACACCACCGAGCTATAGCTTCAGATCAGCTCGTGCCCGGCGAAGAAATAGCTGATCTCAAAGGCCGCGGTCTCGGGCGCGTCGGAGCCATGCGTGACGTTGTTGCCGATGCTGGTGCCGAGGTCGTGTCGAATAGTGCCGGGTGCGGCCTTCTTTGGATCAGTGGCACCCATGGTGTCGCGCCATTTTGCGATGGCGCCTTCCGCCTCAAGGACCACCGCGAAAATCTTGCCGGAGCTCATGAAATCCGTCAGTTCGCCAAAGAAAGGCCGTTCGCGATGCACGGCATAGAAGCCGGCGGCTTCATCCTTGGTCAGGCGCATGGATTTGATGGCCACAATGCGGAAGCCGGCTTTGTGGATGCGGCTTAGAATTTCGCCTTGCAGGCCACGGCCGACAGCGTCCGGCTTGATAATTGCGAAAGTGCGTTCGAGAGCCAAGATTGATTTCCTCCAGAAGGTGAACGCAGGCGAGACGCCGGCGGTACGCTACTTCAAAGCTGCAGCAGCAGTGGACCCCAAATCCGCCGGAGTTTCTACGCAGCGGATTCCGGCGGCGGCCATGGCCGCGTATTTGTCTTTGGCGGTGCCCTGTCCGCCGCTGATGATGGCCCCCGCGTGGCCCATGCGCCGGCCTGGAGGCGCAGTTTGGCCGGCGATGAAGCCAATCACAGGTTTCTTCACGTTCGACTTGATGAATTCGGCAGCGCGTTCTTCAGCATTGCCGCCGATTTCGCCGATCAGGATGACGGCGTGCGTTTCGGGATCATCATTGAACATTTTAATGGCGTCAAGGAATGACGTACCGATAATGGGGTCGCCACCGATGCCAATACACGTGGATTGCCCGATGCCCAGCCGAGTGAGCTGGTCGACGGCTTCGTAAGTGAGCGTGCCGCTGCGGCTGACCACGCCAACGTTACCTTTTTTGTGTATGCGGCCAGGCATAATGCCGATTTTGCATTTCCCTGGGGAGATGACGCCCGGACAATTCGGGCCGACGAGGCGCGTTTTCTTGCGGTCTACCGCCAGCGAAACGCGAATCATGTCGAGAACGGGAATGCCTTCAGTGATGCAAATCACCAAAGGGATTTCTGCCTCAGCGGCTTCAAGAATGGCGTCCGCCGCAAATGGCGGAGGAACAAAAATGACAGACGCGTTTGCGCCCGTGCCCTTTGCGGCGTCAGCTACGGTATTGAAGACGGGGCGCTCTAAGTGTTTGGTACCGCCTTTGCCAGGGGTCACGCCGCCAACGACATTGGTCCCGTATTCGATCATCTGTTGCGCGTGAAAAGTGCCTTCGCGCCCGGTGAAACCCTGCACAATCAATTTTGTCTTTTCGTCCACCAAAACGCTCATTGCGCGCCTCCCGCGAGAGCCACGACTTTTTGGGCGCCATCTTTCATGCCGTCAGCGATGGTGAAATTAAGGCCGCTTTCGCGAAGAATTTTTTGGCCTAGCTCGACGTTCGTGCCTTCCATGCGGACAACAACGGGAACTTTGAGTTGCAAGTCTTTTGCGGCGCCGACCACGCCGGTGGCGAGGACGTCGCAACGCAAGATGCCGCCAAAAATATTGATGAATACCGCGCGAACGCTCGGATCGCTCATCAAAATGCGGAAAGCATTTTTGACTTGCTCCGAAGAGGCGCCGCCGCCGACATCCAGAAAATTCGCGGGCGATCCCCCCGCGTATTTGATGATGTCCATAGTAGCCATAGCCAAGCCTGCGCCATTGACCATGCACGCCACGCTGCCGTCGAGCTTGATGTAGTTCAGCCCGTACTTGGAGGCTTCGACTTCGAGCGGATCTTCTTCGTCAAGATCGCGCAATTCGCGAAGATTCGGATGACGAAAGAGTGCGTTGTCGTCAAAAGTCATCTTGGCGTCGAGCGCGACCAATCTGCCGTCGCCCGTGAGCACGCACGGATTAATCTCCAGCAGCGAGGCGTCCGTGTCGATGAAGGCGCGATAGAGGGCCTGAAAAAAAGGGGTTGCGTGCGTGGCGACGTCGCCGGGAAGTCCCAGCCCGAAAGCGATTTTGCGCGCTTGATAAGGTTGCAATCCAACGACTGGGTGGATGGGCTCGCGCAGAATGGCTTCCGGATTTTCCTTGGCCACCTCCTCGATTTCCATGCCTCCTGCGGCGCTAGCCATGAACACGGGGAGGCCGCTTGAGCGATCGACCAGCAACCCAAGATACAGCTCGCGCTTGATGTCCAGCCCTTCCTCAATCAGCACGCGCTTGACGACGCGGCCCGCGGGTCCGGTTTGCGGCGTAACGAGTGTCATACCCAGAATATGCCCGGCAATATCCTCGGCTTCATCGCCGGAGCGCGCTAGCTTCACGCCGCCGCCCTTGCCGCGGCCCCCAGCGTGAATCTGTGCCTTCACCACAACGACGTTGGCCTTCAGACGCTGCGCGGCCTCACGCGCCTCTTCCTTGGTGTAGGCCACTTCACCACGCGGCGTTGTGACGCCGTAGCGCGCAAGAATGGCTTTGGCCTGATACTCGTGAATCTTCATCGAGCTTCCATCAGTGCTAGAATTTGTGTATCCGCAAAACAAAGAAGTTTACTCGGAAGGCGCAAGTGGAGCAAGGACGCCGCTAAATGGCCGCAAGCACGCCAATTTCACTAATCGAACAGCTCGAAGCGGGCCGGCTACTTTCGCGTATCGACGCCGAATCCGTGATGGAGGAATTGCTTTCCGGCCGGATGGAAACAGCCGACATCGTGCGCTTATTGCGAGCGCTGAACGCGAGGCCGGTTCTGGTTGCGGAGCTTGCGGGATTCGCCTCGGTAATGCGGCGCCACGCCGCTTGCGTATTCGCGGATGGGGAGGCACGCCCGGAACTCATGATAGACACATGCGGGACGGGCGGGGACGGATTTGATGCGTTCAACATTTCGACGGCGGCGGCGATTGTGGCGGCGGCCGCCGGGGCCCGCGTGGCGAAGCACGGCAACCGCGCGGCTAGCTCGCGCAGCGGGTCGGCGGATGTGCTGGAAGCGCTCGGTGTGCGTGTGGATTTGCCGTGCGTGCGCGTAGGCGCGGCCATTCGTGAAGTCGGTATTGGGTTTCTGTTTGCGCAGGCCGCACACACGGCGGCGCGCCATGCGGCTCCGGCCCGAAAGTTGATTGGTTCGCGAACAGTTTTCAATTTGCTGGGGCCGCTGACCAACCCCGCGGGGGCGCACGCGCAGGTACTCGGGGTTTTTTCTGCGGAAGTGATCGATCTCATGGCCGCAACCCTCTTGGAGCTAGGGGTCTCGCGTGCCTTCGTGGTGCATGGCGCAGGCGGGCTCGATGAAATCTCGTTGGCCGGCGAAACTCTGGTTGCGGAAATGCGCGGAAGGGAGATCAAGCGTTACACCGTGAAGCCGGAGGATTTCGGCGTTGCTCGCGCCCCGCTGGTGGCTATCCGCGGCGGCTCGCCGGCGGAGAACGCCGCGATTATCGGGCAAGTTTTCGCGGGAGACCCGGGACCGCGACGCGACATTGTGGTGATCAACGCGGCAGCTGCTCTCATGGCGGCGGGCATCGCCGGCAATTTCATGGAGGGCGCGGAGTTGGCGGCAAGAACGCTCTCTTCTGGCGCCGCGCAGGAAAAACTTTCCGAGTTAAGGAAATTCACGACCCGGCCTGCCAGCTAGAGTCGTGACATTTTTTGGGCTAAGACGGAGGGCCCGGCCTGTCGGGACTCTCGACGTGGTGCATCAACACCGGGATTGCGACTCCTCCCGCAATACCGATCACCAAAAAAAGAAACCTGTGGTGCCACTTTGCAGTCTTTTTCCTGGCCTGTTCTGCTTCTGGGGCCACGGCGACTTCCCTTTCGGATGGGTCGAGAAGTATCCGGTAGGCTGCCCCTTCCGGTATCACTTCGCTTTCGCCGTGGTAAGAGAACTCCAACGCTCCACGCTGCGCGTAAATACGTACTTCTTTCCGATTCACGACTCGTATGTGCGCCACGGCGGGAGCCGTCGCCGCCGGGCGGATCAATGCATCGTTGGCCACAACAACGATGTTGCCGGTCGGTGCGGCGGAGAAAACCAGAGTGCCGGAGGCGAGTTCAGCCGTGGTGTTGCCCTCCGGACTCGCAGGATGTCGGACTGTGAGGATCGTCTGCGCATTGAGCTGCAGCGTCAGAGCTGCACTGCTAGTGCGCAATTCACCGCCGGCTTCTGTAGAGAGTCGATCGCCATCATAAATGGTGCTTCCGGCAGAAGCAGTGGCTTCACCCACGTGCGCGCGCTCTGCGTGTGTGACCATGCCCAGCGGCGCGATCTTAGCAGGCAATGGTCCAGCTGCCAGCAACGATGCCGCTGCTACCGCCACAAATTGGCGACGAAGAACCGTAATGGCCTCACGGGGGGACTGGGTTTCCCGAGTGCCGATTTCTCAGCAGTTCTACGACTAATATAATCGTTTAATACACATAAATGTTAACGAAACGATATATACAGCCAGGGGCGCTGTCAAGAAAAACCGGAAGGCGGCCAACCGGGGTATGCGGGGACTTGCTGCATACTACATCGCGGATTGCATGCGTTTTGCCCCTCTTCGCGCTGCGGTATATAGTGACAATGGGCCGTTTGCGCAGCAAAGCGCTCGGCTAAAGCTTCGCCGTTCAACTGCACCGCAGAGGCAACCGCAACGGATGGCCGCAGACGTCAGCAAGCATCTGGATCGCGCCAAGCGATTCCTGGAGAAGAACCGCGTCGAGGATGCGATTGCGGCTTACAAAGCCGTGCTCGATGAAGCTCCCCAACACCAGGAAGCCACGCAGGCATTAGGGGACCTGTATGCGCGCGCGGATCAGCCGGACCGCGCCTCCCTCTACTACGGACTATTGTTCGACATGTTGGTCGAGCCGCGCGACGAGAGCAAGGCACTGGCGATTTACAACCGCTTCTTGCGCGGCGCCGCTTCCGCTCAGCAGCCTGAGCGCATCGCGCGCTACGCCTTCCTCCAGCAAAAGCAAAATCGCAACGATGAAGCCATGGAACAGTACTCCAAGGCCGCGGACTTGTTCGCGGAAGCAGGCCGGCAAGAAGATGCTCTGTTTTGCCTCGAGCGCACAGCGCAACTCGATCCGGAAAATTTAACTCGCCAGCTTCGCGTGGCGGAAACGGCGGAGCGGTTGGGCAAGAACGCGCTGGCGGCAAAGGCATTTCTGCGCGCAGGGCAATTGGCGACGGCGGGCGGCACGCCGGAGGAGGCACTGCGGCTTTTTGGACGCGCGCACAAACTGGCGCCGCAGGAACGCAGTGTAGCGCTGCTCTACGCCGAGGCGACGTTGCGAGCGGGCGATGCCAGGAAGGCAGCGACGCTGCTGGAGCCATTCGCCGCCCCAGACAGCGACGCAACCTTTTTGGAGACGTTTGCCGATGCATTGATGCGCAGCGGCCAACTGGACCGCGCGCGGGAAATTCTCGAGCGGCTGCTGAAGGACAAGAATCAAGGATTCTCGCGGCTTTTCGATCTGGTCGATGCCTACGGCCAGGCCGGGCAAGATTCCAAGTCGGTGGAAGTCTTGCAGCTGATCAAGAACCGTATGTATGCGGACCGCAAACAGAATGATTTTATCGCCCAACTGGATAACGTCGGAGAAAAGCACCCGAACTCGCAGGCCATCCTGGAGTATTGCGGAGCGTTTTACAACGAGGCGAATCGCGAGACACAGTACTTTGAGATCCTAATCAAACTTTTTGACGTCTACCTCAACGCGGGCAGTGTTCAGAGAGCATGCGACGCGCTCGAGAAGTTGCTCGACATCGATCCCTACGATCACCGGAGCCAGGAACGCCTCGAGAAATTGCAGGGCCGCGTCGACGAATCACTGTTGAAACGCCTCGGTGCTCGCCTGAGCAAATCCGGAACTGCTGCGCCGCCGCGTTCGGTGCAAACTCAATCCTCCACCGCGGACAGCGTGAGCACGTCCGGATCGGTCGGTGGGGACGGACGGCACTTGCAAGCGCTCGAAGACCTCATCGTCCAGACCGAGATTTTCCTGCAGTATTCGCTCCAGAACAAGGCGCTGGAGCGCCTGCAAAAAATCGCCGCTACATTTCCGGGTGAAGAAGAGCACAATACGCGTCTGCGTAATTTATATCAGACCGCGAATTGGTGGCCAGCGGGCTCTTCGCGCCCCAAAGCAGAACCAGCAGCGCCTACCCGTCCGGCAGAGCCTGTGGCGGAATCGCTAGGGACCGGCCTCACACAGAAGACCGGGGTGTACACAGCGGAGACCCTGCGCGACTTGGCGAAGATTTCCGAGATCAATCAGAAGATTTTCCGCCAGCAGACGCCGCGCGCCATGTTGAACACCGCCGTCAACGAAGTCGGCGCCTACCTGCATTGTTCCCGCGCGCTCGCCGTGTTTGGCGCACCGGGCCGCCCGCCGGAGATGGCCGCGGAATTCTGCGCCGCCGGAATGCGCGCGACTCCCGGCGCGCAAGTGGTTCTGTTGCTCGCGCAGATGGAAAAAGCGCAGCCCGACGAATTGGGCGGCTTGACGCTGAAAGCCACCGATGGCTCGATTCTGAAGGAGATGGGCATCACCACTGTTCTCGGGGTCAGCATCAGCGACAAAGAAACGCAGAGCCCCGCTGGAATGCTAATCGTCGGCCACGCCGAAGCGCACAACTGGAAGCCCAACGAAGCTTACTTCTTGCAAGCCATCGGCGATCAGATGCTCATGAGCGTGAGCCACACGCGCCTGCGCTCCCTGGTGCGGCGCATGGGCGTTTCCGATGAACGCACCGGATTGCTCAGTCGTAGTTCTTACCAGAGTTGCTTGCTGAGCGAGGCGGATCGCTCGCGCACGCAGGGGACGCCGCTTTCCCTGGCCATTCTGCAAATCGACCGCGGCGCGGAAATCCTTCGCCAGCAAGGCGAAGCGCCGGTCGAGCGTTTTCTGGAGCAGTTGGCGCGTTCCCTGCAGCCTATCGTGCGGCAGAACGATGTCGCGGTAAAATATACCTCGTGGTCGCTGGCGTTCATTTTGCCGGATACCAGCTTGGCCGGCGCGCAGACCCTGGCAGCTAAGCTGCGGCGGGCGGCGTCAGGGCTGAGGCCGCCGTGGGATTCCGCGCAAGTCACGCTGAGTGCGGGAATCGTCGAGGCCGTGGCGAAATCGGATTACGAGAGCGAGGATATTGTCACAGACCTGATCAATCGCGCCGAGGTTAGCGTCGAAGAGGCGCGCAAACGGGGCGGCGACACCGTCGTGGCGCTGGAAAGCCCCAAACTCTAGCCGCGAATAAGAGAGGAAAATTATGTTCCCGACCGATGTGGTGATTGTTGCCGGAGCACGCACGCCCATGGCGCGCTATACCGGCGCGTTTTCGGATGTCTCCGCGATTGATCTGGCGGCGCACGCCTCAAAGGAAGCGATTCGCCGTTCAGGCGCTGACCCCGCGGAGATTGATCACGCTATTTTCGGCAACGTCATGCAAACCAGCGCGGATGCACTTTACGGTGCGCGGCACGTGGGGCTGAAGGCCGGGCTAAAAACGGAAACTCCCGCGGTGACTGTCAATCGCTTGTGCGGCTCGGGCATCGAAGCCATTGCGCAGGGCGCGCAGAGGCTGCTGCTAGGCGAGGCGAACATGGTCCTTGCCGGCGGCATGGAGAACATGACGCAGGCGCCGTTTGTAATTCGTGGCGCCCGAAGCGGGCTAAAGCTGGGCGGCGGCGTGCTGGAAGATTCGCTGATGGCCGGGTTGACCGACTCTTACTGCGGATTGCCAATGGCTCTAACCGCGGAAAAGTTGGCCGAGCAGCAAGGAATTACCCGCAAAGACGCAGACGCCTACGCCCTGCGCAGCCAACAAGCAGCGGACGCCGCGTACAAAGCGTGTCGCATTCGAGAAGAGTTGGTATCCGTTGAAGTGAAGCAGGGAAAAAAGACCATCGTGGTCAGCGAAGACGATCATCGTCGGCCGGACACTACGATGGAGATCCTCGAAAAATTGCCACCATCGTTCAAGAAGGACGGGATCGTCACCGCCGGAAACGCCAGCGGCATCGTAGATGGCGCCGCGGCGGTGGTCGTAGCGCGTGAGAAGTCAGCGAAAGAGCAAGGGCTGAAGCCCATCGGCCGAATCGTCTCCTGGGCCGTTGCTGGTGTCGATCCCAGCATCATGGGCATCGGGCCTGTACCCTCATCGCAAAAAGCTCTTAAGCTCGCAGGCCGGACCCTCGCGCAGATGGACCGGGTGGAAGTGAACGAGGCCTTCGCCGCTCAGTATCTAGCCGTCGAGAAAGTTTTGGGACTGAACCGCGACAAGACCAACGTAAACGGCGGTGCCATCGCCCTGGGTCACCCGCTGGGCGCGTCGGGAACGCGTTTGGTGATTACCATTCTCAACGAACTTCGCCGCAACAATTTGCGCTACGGGCTGGCGACCGCGTGCATAGGCGGCGGCCAGGGTATCGCCATGATCGTCGAGGCCCTTTACAACTAGTTCGGAGCGTTTCTGCTACACTTTTGCCTGCTGACAAACGGTATTCCTGCGGGTGTTTTGCCGCTCCTCGGCGACGAACCGCGGTATTTCCTACAGAGGAATAGAATGGCGATTCAAAAAGTTGGCGTCGTAGGGTGTGGCTTGATGGGCTCAGGAATCGCGCAAGTCTCAGCGCAAGCCGGCTTCCCCACGGTTGTGCGTGAAGTCAGCCAGGAGATTGTGGACAAAGGACTAAAGAGCATTGAGAAAAATCTCACGCGCCTGGTGGAGAAAGGCAATATCAGCGAAGCGCAAAAGAATGAGATTCGCGGCCGGCTGAAGGGTACGACCGCGCTCGAAAACCTCAAGGATTGCGACGTAATTGTCGAGGCCATCATCGAGCAGCTCCCGGCCAAACGTGAGCTTTTCGGCGCGCTCGATGCCCTCTGCCCTGCCTCCACAATTTTTGCCAGCAACACTTCTTCGCTGACCATCACGGAAATCGCCACGGCCACCAAGCGGCCGCAGCGCTTTGTCGGCCTGCATTTTTTCAATCCCGTTCCGGTGATGAAGCTCGTCGAGGTTGTAAAGACGATTGCCACCGATCCGGCCGTGTACGAAGAAATGGTGGCGTTCGGCACGAAGCTCGGTAAAACGCCGGTGCGCGCCCACGACAGCACCGGATTCATCGTCAACCGGCTCCTCGTGCCCTACCTGCTCGATGCCATTCGCGCGCTCGAAGAAGGTGTCGGCTCCATTGAAGACATCGACAATTCCATGAAGCTCGGCTGCGGTCATCCCATGGGCCCGCTGACGCTGCTCGATTTCGTCGGCCTGGACACTACCTATTACATTGCGAATATTATGTTCGACGAATTCCGCGAGCGCCGCTTTGCCTCGCCACCGCTGCTCAAACGCATGGTTCTCGCAGGCTGGAATGGGCGCAAGGCCGGACGCGGATTCTATGACTATTCCGATCCGCAAAAGCCAAAGGCAATGAAATTTTGAGATTGTAACGAGAGCATGGCTTACGAAAACATTCTCTTTGAGAAGAAAGACAGCATCGCGTACATCACCTTCAATCGGCCGAAGGTGCTGAATGCGCTGAACCGCAAAACAGTGGAAGAGTTGCGTGACGCGCTGCTGGATGCGCGCGAAGATTCCTCCGTCCGCGTGCTGATTCTCACCGGCGCCGGAGAAAAATCGTTCGTCGCGGGTGCTGACATCGGCGAACTAGCGCAGCGCACTCCGGTGGATGGCAAGGATTTTTCGCTCTTCGGCCAAAACGTCTTCCACCTGTTAGAAACTCTTGGAAAGCCTTCGATCTGCGCCATCAACGGGTTCGCGCTCGGTGGCGGTTGCGAGCTGGCGCTTTCCTGCACCATCCGCCTCGCCAGCAAAAGCGCCAGGCTGGGCCAGCCGGAAGTGAAACTTGGCATCATTCCCGGCTACGGAGGCTCGCAGCGCCTGGCTCGCCTCTGCAGCAAGGGCATCGCACACGAGCTCTGCCTCACCGGGGAAATGGTTAGCGCGGAAGAGGCGCAGCGCATCGGCCTCGTCAATCACATTTACGAACCGGCGGAGCTTCTGCCCGCCGCAGAGGCCATGGCGAAAAAGATCATCGCCAACGCGCCGCTCGCCGTGAAGTACACCATGGAAGCCATTGAGCGCGGCGTCGAGATGCCTCAGGAAGAAGGCTTGTTTCTGGAAGCAACACTATTTGGTCTTTCTTGCGCGACCGAAGACATGCGCGAAGGCACAAAAGCTTTTCTCGAAAAAAGGAAAGCGGACTTTAAGGGCAAGTAGCGACAGTCGCGATGGCCGACAAACTCCAGCCCGGTTCGATCAGCGGTGAACTGACCTCGTCCGGTTTGCGCTTTGGGATTGTTGTGAGCCGCTTCAACAACTTTATTACCGAGCGTCTGCTGGCTGCAGCCGTCGATGCCCTCGAGCGCGCCGGCGCTGCAAGCGGAAATGTGGACGTAGTGCGTGTCCCGGGCTCGTTTGAGCTGCCGCTCGCAGCGAAAAAACTGGCCGCCACCGGCCGTTACGATGCGCTCATCGCCATTGGTTGCATTCTGCGCGGCGAAACGGCCCATTACGATTACGTTTGTTCCGAAACCTCGCGCGGATTGCAGCTCGCGCAAATGGACACCGGCCTGCCCATTATCTTTTGCGTGCTGACCTGCGACACCCTCGAGCAAGCCATCGACCGAGCCGGCCTCAAGGGCGGCAACAAGGGTTTTGAAGCGGGTTTGGCCGCGATAGAGATGGCGCATCTCTCGCGAAAGCTCAAGGGCGGGAAATCTTCCTCCGCTCCGTCAAAAACTCCATCCTCCCGAAAGACGCGGCGGAAGTAACGTGTCCCTCCGCAGCAAATCCCGCGAGTTTGCCATGCAGATGCTCTTCCAGTGGGACATGAGCCAACAGGATCCTGCCAAGCTGGAGGCAAAATTCTGGCGCGGCGCCAAAGCTGCCGACACAACACGCGAGTTCGCCAACCGCTTATTCGAGGGTGCCGCAAAAGAAGTGAGCGCGTTGGACGAAATCATTGTCAAACACGCGGAGAACTGGCGCTTCGAGCGGCTTGCAGCCATTGATCGCGCCATCCTGCGACTCGCCATGCACGAACTGCGCTCCTCTGACACCCCGCCCAAGGTTGTCTTGAACGAAGCTGTGGACTTGGCCAAGAAATTCTCGGGAGAAGACTCCGGCGCGTTCGTAAATGGCATCCTCGATGCCTTCCGTAAGTCCATGGTTAAACAGTAGCTTAGGGTCCTCCTTAAACGTACGGCAGCGCCTATCCGAAACTTTCTCCGCGGAAAAGTGTTTTTCCCCAGAATCCGAAACAGGTCGCGGAAAGTTCTCAAAGGAGAGAGATGATGAACGCTAATTCATTACTGAGGCGCAGTGTGCTTGTCGTCAGCCTGGCCGGATTGCTTGCCGGCAGTGCTTACGCACAAGCCCCGGAGCCGCCTCCGCAGCAGCGGGACACCCAGAGCGACAGGAAGGACATTCGTCAGGACAAGAGAGACTTGGCGAAGGATCGCACCGACCGCAACGCCGATCAGCGCGATATCAATCACGATCGCCGAGACCTGGCGAAAGACCGCGTCGACCGCAATCAGGACCAGCGCGGCATCAACAAGGACAAACGCGAACTCCGTCGCGACGACGCGAAATACGGCGTCAACAGCGCCCAGGCTCAGGCCGACCGCAAGGACCTAAGGGCCGATCGCACTGACCGAAACAAGGATCAACGCGACATCAACAAACACAAGCGCGACCTAAGGGCCGACCGCAAGGACCGCAACCAGGACCAGCGCGATATCAACAAGGACAAGCGCGACCTGCACAAGGATCGCAAGGATTTGTGCCACGACCGCCATGGGAAGTAACGAACTGTTGCTGAATTGAAGGTAAGGAGAGACTCAGACACGCGGGGCAAGGCAATTTACCCATTCCGTCTTGTCCCGCGCTCTTATTTCAGGATATTAACTGTCACCCCTACTTTGGTAACCCGACCCGATACCGGATCAGTCGCCACTGTTGTCTCTATCGCTTGTCCGTCGCGAATTAGCACGTCCAGCTCGGATCTAAACGATTGAATTACCGGTTGCGTGCTCAGCACTTCATTGCCGCCGACCAACGCTGCCTTTTGGCCGCTGCTCGAAGAGTATGCAGACGATCTCTCGACCCCGAGGTGAAGAACAAACCTTCCGTCCTCTGCCTTACCAGCCCAACCATCGAGATTCGTACCAACATCCATGTACTGAAACTGGTTTGTCGAAGTTGCGACCGGAACGCGCAATCCCATCCGGATCGCGGCTTTTTGTCCGCGCGGGTTCTCGGCATTCACCAGCAGAGTATACGGCAGACTGCTGAGTCTCTTTTCGCCGTCGTACTCGGCTATTACGACCTGAACGCGCAAGGGCGTCATGTCCCGCTTTGCCTCAGATTTTTCTTCCGTCTTTTGCTTTTCTTGAGCCGCCAAGCTCGGATTCGAGCAAACAAGTCCGCAAACCAGAACTGCAAGCGTGATTCGCCTCATTTTGTTCTCCTGTTCTAATGTCCCGCAGTTTTGCCGCCCAGTATTTCCGAATTCGTTGACGACTCGCTCGTTGCTTCGAGCGATGTTGGCGTTGTGATCGGAGGAATCTCGATAGTGGAGATTTGCAAATCCGCTCGCGAACTCGGAACTAAAACTTTTCCGTCAATTTCGCCGCGCTGTATATGACCGATCAGCTGATCGACAATAGCTCGCTGACTGGTAGGAACCAGCAAGCCAAGCTCATCATCTCGAATGTCACGCTGGAAGATTCGGGTTTTGTGGCTCCTTCCTGTCACCGAGGCGGTCGAAGACGTCAACGATTCGGATCTCGACTGCTTCTCAGGTGAAGTAGGCAAAATGTTGCTTGCGAGGATCGCCGGTGCCGTTCGACGTGCGGTAGCCGTATGCCAAGGCTTCCAGGCGAGCAGCGTCGTGACACTTAAAATGGCGGAAGCGGCGACAGCGGCCCACATCGGGGACCATCGCGGCGCCGGAGTGCGCTCTTCTGCGATACCGACACGCAGCCGTGGAAGAAAGGACGGCGAGGGTTCAGCGTTGGCACAATCCCGGAGATGGGAGTTGATTGTTGCGCAAAGCGCTTGCTCACTTGCGAAGGCGGCACGGCACTGGGCACAGACTTCGATGTGCTCTCGTAACGCGTTCGGCGGGGCAGCGTTCCGCGCGACCGACTCGATCAACGCTTTCTTGTACTTGTCACATAGCATTGCAACTTCTCCGCTAGTTTCTTTCGGGCCACAAACAGCCGCGACTTCACCGTGCCCACCGGCAAACCCACCATAGCTGCAACCTTGTCCAGCGTGTAGCCCTCCATCGCCGAAAGCAGCAGCACTAGCCGCAACTTTTCGGGCAACGCATCCAACGCCTCGTCAAAGTGCGCCTGAAATTCGCTCGAAGCTGCAAATTCCTCGGCCGTGGGCGGCGCCGGACGCCTCGCTGGCTGCGCCCATTCGGTTTCGCGCAGCTCGCGCCGCTTCGCCGAGCGAGCGCGGTCCAGCGCCAACCGAAACACGATGCGCACCAGCCACCCACGAAAGCGCTGCGCATCGCGCAAGCCATCAAACCGCCGGTAGGCCCGCAGCAGCGCCTCCTGCGCAACGTCCTCCGCATCCGCGTCGTTGCGCAATACGCCGCGCGCAACTCGGTACGCGAGCGGGCCGCACTCCGCGAGCCGCTCTTCGAAGTCGCGTCGCTTAGCAGCGTGCGCCGCCTCTCGGGTCCACTCCTCCTCCGCGGCGCGAATTGGCTGGATCAGAACCAGCTCCTGCATTCGTTTTCACGCGCGAGCCAAACGCGCTCGCCCTCCCGGTTCATCTACTAGACGCCGCGGTACATTCCACGGTTCGCCTGCAGAACACCTCTAACACAAATCGCCAGCTCAAAACCCGAACTTCGCAGAACAGCACAGTTCGCGAATGGAACGGAGCTCTTTCGCCACAGTTCCGAAACGGGAGCCACACTCAGTGGTCACCATCAGCTTCCCATCTTCCGCGACGCGACCGCCGCCCGCGAGCCCGTGCAAGCGCGAACCTAACACTCCTATTTTGAGCAGCTTACCTTGCCGCCGCGGTTGCTCCGCCAAAAGTGCAGCCCTGGACCGCAACTCTCTGTTCCCTGGCCCTTCGCCTGCATTTCGCCGCACTATGCGGCCCCTCTCGCAAAACGGCGGCAGCCATTCTCACATTCCACCGAAGCCGCGTTTTCGCGTGACGCTAATTTTCGGTCTTCTCATCGCGAGCGCATCGGCCCTAGGCTGCGGCAGCGCCGTCACAAGCTCCTCGGTTGTCCAGCCACCACCACCTACTCCGACTCCTTCTTCCATCAGCGTCACGATAACGCCTCCCACTGCCTCCGTGCTCTTAGGCAACACTCAAAATTTCACCGCGACGGTCACCGGCGCCACGGACACCAGCGTGTCCTGGAGCGTCAACGGCGTCCACGGAGGCACTCCCGTCACGGGAACCATCACCGCCGCCGGCGTCTACACCGCCCCAGCTGACCTTCCGCTCGCCCCCACGGTACAAATCACAGCCACCAGCAATAGCGACACAACGAGATTTGCCACCGCTACGCTAACCATCACCAGCGACATCGCCATCGCGCTCACGCCTAGCGCCATTGGTGTCGAGCTCGGCGCAACGCAGCCGTTCCACGCCGCAATCACCAGTGCAGGACAACCAAATCCCGGTATTCGCTGGAGCATCTCCGGCCCCGCTTGCCCATCTGCTTGCGGTGCACTGGACGCAAACGGCAATTACACCGCCCCGCAAACGCTGCCCGCCCTAGCCACCGTGACGCTCACCGCGCAAAGTGTCGCCGATCCTTCCAAGCAAGCCTCTGCCACAGTCACCATCACAAGCAATTTCTCCTTGCAGCTTTCAGCGCCGACGAGCGTCGCCTCCGGTGGCTCCAGCGTAATCGCGGCCACGCTGACGCCAATCGCCGGCTCAAACCCCGCCACCGCGCTTTCCTGGGCGCTGTCTGGCGCCGGCTGCGGCGGAACAAGCTGCGGAGTGCTGGCGGTAGTAACCACGCAGTCTCTAGGAGGCGGCGCAATGTCGAGCTCCGCAACGTACACCGCGCCAGTGACGCCGCCGAATCCCAACACCGTCACCATTACCGTGACGCCGCAAGCCGATCCCGCAAAGAAAGTTCAGGCCAGCGTAACGATCCAGCCTGGCGTCGGCGTGACTCTCTCGCCCGGCACCGCCACGCTCGCTGGCAATCACCGCGTCACGCTTACCGCCCACGTTTTCGGCAGCGCCAACAGCGCCGTGACCTGGACCGTAAACGGCATTGCCAATGGCACCGGCACCATCGGCCAGATTTGCGTCGTCGCCAGCAATCCATGCCAGCCACTAAGCGCCGGCAACAATTTGCAAGTGGACTATCAATCCCCCGGCGCAATCCCCACGCCCAATCCCGTCACCGTGCGTGCCACCAGCCTGGCCGACGCAACGCACAGTGCCACCGCGCAGATCACCGTGATCAATCACGTCATCGTAACCGTCCTGCCTTCGACCGTAACCCTCGCCCCGCTGGCAGTGCAGAGATTTTCGGCCACCGTTCTGGGCGCCAGCAATCAAAGCGTAGTGTGGCAAATTCAAGGAACCGCGTGCTCATCTCCGGGCGCGTGTGGCGCCGTCGACGCAAATGGCGTCTACACCTCTCCCGGCTCCGCTCCGTCCCCAGACGCGTTCACCATCGTCGCCGTCAGCGCCGACGATCCATCGCAATCCGGCTTCGCAAACCTCACCATCGCTACCGGCGCAAACATCCTCTCGCTGCATCCCGCCAGCGTCTACGCCGGCGCAGCCAATGGCTTCACTCTGCGCGTCGACGGCGGCAATTTCGCGGGCTCCACTCCCGGCCCAGGTTCAGCGTTGCTGATTGCCGGTACCGCGCGCACCACCACGTGCAACTCCGTCACGGAATGCACCGCACCCGTCAGCGCCGCGGATGTCTCCGTGCCCGGCACTCTCTCCGTGCAGGTTCGCAGCCCTGACGCCTCCACCTCCAACAGCGTTTCCCTCCTGGTTGTCGCGCGCAATGCCTCCGATGAAGTGATCTCCCTCACCAGCGTCGCTCCCTCCGCGACCGCCAAGGACATCATCGTCGTCGACCCCACCACCGCGGGGGTCTCCCTGCCGAACTCCGATGTCGACCTGAATGTCGCCGCCCTCGGCGTCTTCTCCACCGTTACCAATTCCTGCTCGCTCGCCGGAAATCCCTTGCCTCTGCAGCGGCCCTCCACCGGTGTTGCCGCCGCGGACATTTGCCTCTTTTCCGCCAGCGGTCTGGACACCGGCATGACTTACACCGTCACCGGACCTGGCGATGTCACCGTTATCGCTAAGCAACCCGGCGGCCTCGGCATCATTCACCTCACGCTGCAAGTCTCCGCCACCGCGATTCCCGGCGCGCGCACGCTCTTCATTCAAAACACAAATTTCGACAAAACCGCCGCCACCGGCGTCCTGGAGGTGCAGTGAAATGAGTTTTGCTCAACGTAGACGATTTCTTTGGATCTGTTTCCTTGCCGGGCTCGTCCTGCTGGCGCTGACCGCGGCGTTCGCCAACGGCACCACGCTCGCCCGCTTGCGTTTCGAGGATTTGGCGCAACAATCCACCGCCGTAGGCAGGCTGCGCTGCCTCGGCTCCGAATTTCGGTGGGAGCGAGGCGAGCTTTGGACCGAAACCCGCTTCGAAGTCCTCGAGCGCAACAAAGGCCTGCTTCCCGGACTCGTCACTGTCCGCACCATCGGCGGCACCTCCGGCCACCTGCATTCGCACGTCGACGGCGTTCCCGTATTCCGCGCAGGCGAAGAGGTCTATCTATTTTTGTGGGAGCGTCCCGGCGAGCCCTATCGCGTGCTCGGCTGGGCGCAAGGCACATTTCGCATAGCGCGAAATGTGGACACCGGAATCGAAACCGTCACGCAAGACTCCGCCCTGGCGCCCATCTTCGACCCGCGCACGCGAACCTTCCGTCACGGAGGCATTCGCAATCTGCCGACGGGAATTTTTCAGTTGAAGCTGCGCCGCGCCCTGGAAGAAAAAAAGTGACGCGAGCTCGAAGCAAAAACGCCGCGCCACTGTTTTGGAGAAGGACCTGATGCGAAAACAAAGCGCCACAACGACAAGAAGAATTCTGTCGACAATGCTTGCCGCAATCTACGCCGCTTGGGCTGCCCAGGCCGCAGCCGGATACGCCTTCAACCAGGTCGTGCCCGATGTGCGCCAGCCAATCAGCGTGTCAGGCGGCTCCGCCTGCCCCGTGCGCGCCCATCAACTCAGCGCAGCCTTAAACATCTCCATCCGCTGGAGCACCACCCTCGGTACGAATCCCGTTTCCATCCTCACGCAAAACCAAAATGCCGCCGCCCGTCTCACCGAAATCGAGCAGGTCATTTCGCAATCGCTCGCTGTCTGGACCGGTGTCAGCGGCACAACGCTGCTGCCCGCTACCGTCGCGCCGATAGCGCGCGTTTCGACGCAAAGCGCGTGCGGCTCCGATGGCCTCAATTCCATCTGCTTCGATCAAGCCGACATGGCCTTCACTCCCGGAGTCCTCGCCTTCACGCGCGTCATTACCTCCGACGCGCTCGGAGAACAAATCGGCAACAGCCCCGCGGCCGCGCAGCTAGGGCAGATTCTCGACGCCGACATTTACTTCGACCCCACCGATGCCCAAGTTGCCTTCGCAACACGCGCCGCGTTGCCCGCCTCTCCGAAAGCCTACGACCTCGAATCCGTCCTCACCCACGAGCTCGGCCATTTCCTCGGCTTCAGCCACTCCGCCGTCTGGAGCGCCATGATGTACCCCTACGCCCCCGCGCCCGGCACCTTCACCGGCACGCGTCCCACCGCGCAGCAACCCGACGCGCCGCTCGCTGACGACGATCGCACCGGCCTCCGCATTCTCTATCCCGATCCCGCCGACGCCGTAGACATCGGCGCCATCGCCGGCCGCATCCTCCCCGCCAATCCGCTCTCCTTGCCGCCCTCGCCGCCTGGCGTCACGGGCATCTTCGGCGCCCACGTAGTCGCGGTCGACCAATCCAGCGGCGCCGTCATCGCCGCCACTATTGCCGGCTGGAGTTGCGCCGCCCCCGGCCCCGCCCAATTCGACGGCACCTACGAGCTCAACCATCTCCCCATCAGCCGCAGCTACACCGTCTACGCCGAGCCGCTCGACGGCGTCGTCTCGCCCGCCCAGATCACCCCGGCAATCGGCACCTTGTGCCGCAATCCCATCAGCGACCCCGGATGGCCGCCGCTACAAGGCTGCGTCGTACCCCCGGCAAATGTGAGTTTTACGACGCGCTCGCGCTGATAGGTCGGACTCTGATTGCTGATCGCGGATAAAGCGCAGTGGTGAGAGCGCAGTGAGCGAAGCAGTGTCATCCTGAGCGTGCCGACGAGGGTACGTGAAGGATCTCAACGTAAATTGTCATGCCGGCGTAAACCGCAAGCCCTATAACGCAGGCATCTTGACGGCGCTAGCTCGGCATTTGCTACCTGCGGCGCGACTTCGCCAGCAACCGCAGAATTTCCAGATACAGCCAAATCAGCGTGACCATCAGCCCAAACGCCCCATACCACTCCATGTACTTGGGAGCGCCCATGCGCACGCCGGTTTCGATCATGTCGAAATCCAGCACAAGATTCAGCGCGGCGATAACGACCACGAACAGGCTGAAAGCGATTCCCCATGCGCTGCCGCTATACAGTATCCCCACGTTTATGTGAAAGAGATTCAGCACCATCGCGATGAGATAGAACACCGCGATCCCGCCGGTTGCCGCGATCACGCCGAGCTTAAAACGCTCGGTGGCGCGAATGATGCCCGTCTTGTAGGCAACAAGCATCGCAAAGAGCACACCAAACGTCAGGCCAACTGCTTGGATTGCAATGCCGTGATAGGACCTCTCGAAAAGCGCCGAGATGCCGCCAAGAGCCAGTCCCTCAAAAAGCGCATAAAGCGGGGCGGTAATCGGCGCCCAGCTTCTCTTGAATATGGTAACCATCGCGGTTACCAGCCCGCCAAATAATCCGCCAATCATCCACGGAATCGCCGCCTCCGGCGTTTCCGAGTGCGCCAAGCCCCAAGCCCACGCCGCCGTCGCCACCACGCACAGCAGCAGCAAGCCCGTCTTGTTGACCGTGCCTTGCAAGGTCATCGCCTCCCCGCCGAGGGCCAGCTCGCCACGAAATGCCTTCTCATTCAAAGCAGGATTGGACGTACGCAATGGTTCAGCCATGTTTGGTTTCCTCGTAGTTACACACCCAGTTTATGCTCGCCGAAATCGGGTAGCAAATCGCACCGGGAACTCATGCAGAGGCCAAAGCTGATGCAGATAATAAAACTTTGCGGATCACTAGCAGAGGAGTGGTAGCGCTAACGGGAATCGAACCCGTATTTTAGCCTTGAAAGGGCTACGTGCTAACCGTTGCACCATAGCGCCACTGCGAAACGTGCTTTACTAGCATGCAGTCCACACCGAATTCCTGTCAAGCCGTCACCTTCGTTGGTCTCGATTAGCCGCAACTCACTTCGTCGCTCCAATGTTACCTTGAAACGGTTTGTGAACCGTTTGTGAACCTATCGACCTCACAACTCGCCGGAATACTCTGACGGCTTCTCGGGTCCTTGCCCTCCCGAGTATGTCAGATATATGTGTTGACTTTATGTTGGCTGGTCCATATCTTGACAAGTCAGGGTCTTAGCAGCAGGAGGAAAAAGGAGGTTCTGTGATACTACGAACTCTTGGGCTTGTCTTGATGACCGTGAGCTTCGGTATTTTAGCAAGCAGCACCTATGGACAGAGTAATTGTCAGCAATCCACAACCAGCACGGCCCTTTGCCCCAGCGGATGCCACGTAAGTATAAGGGTCTTCTATAGTTCTCCGTCTGGAGACTGTTGGACTAACGCGGGCGACACAATCCCGTGTCCCGGCCAATGCCCCGGGGAGTACGTTTACACGGCAACGTACTTGGGTCCTTGCCTCTACCCGGATGGCTGTCGACCCGGTGCTTTCAAGTTGGGCGAAAAGCTCCTTCTCGACGCGCGCTTGGGAAAAGTATATGTGCCCGACTGCGACGGCAACATTCAGGTTGTATTTCCCGACTCGAAGCTCTCAGATGCATCCAGAGCTACTAGGGACGGTAGCTCTAAGCGGATTGACCTAAAGTCGCTTTGATTAGGTTTAGGAAATGAAAGGAATCACTGAAATGAAAAGCACGCTCAGCTTAGTTGTCCTCGTGTTTTCCGCTATCTCTCTGCTATTTGCGCCGCGAACCTTGGAGAATGAAGTCGCGAAGCCATTCCCGGCCCCAACAAACTGGACAGCAACAGAAGTAGTTGCCGCGCCCATTCTCGGCAACATAGCTTGCGGGTCAGATTCCTCAGTATACTTCCGAGTTCAGCAGGCGAATCATAATCCCCTTGAAGCCCCAATCACGAGGCTGTCTCCCGATGGCTCAGCGAAAACAATCGACCTTCGAAACGGCACAGGTTTCGCGGGGCACTTTTATGTTTTTGCGTTTAATGTGGACACGGACGGGGTTATATACGCAGTCGCTAAGCAGGACGCCGATTCTCATTGGTATCTGGTTTCTTTCGACAAAAATGGACAGTACACCGGGAAGGTCCCGTTGCAGGAATCCGTTCGCGCGAGCTTCTTGCTTCCGATGAAAAAGACCCGCTTTCTCATCTCGGGCATCGAGCCAGATTCCAAGCAAGGTTCCTCCGTGACTTCAATATTCAATGAGCTTGGCGAGAGCGTTAAGTCTATTAAGTTGACCGATGATGATGCAGCAGCGACACCGATGCCCGAGGCAGGTACGTTCAACCCCTCGATACAATTAGGTGCCGCAGAGGTCGGCCCAGACGGTTATACCTACATCCTCAAAGCTTCGGGTTATCCGAAGGCGCAGGTCACCGACTCTGATGGAAATACAATTCGGTTTCTCACGTTGACTCCTCCCGCGGAGGGCGCAAGGGCATATGGCTTTCATGTTCTTGGCGGAGGCTCTATTGCGGTTGAATACCAGACCGACCCGGCGCAACCAAATGCTGCCGAGCGGTATGTGGAGCTATACAATGCGGCCACAGGAAAACCGTCGGTCACTTATTTGGCGGGCGGGATTGGTATCGTAGCTTGCTCCTCTGGGAATTCACTTTTGCTCATGAAGCCTACAGGCGACCATCATTTTGCTCTCGGTCGTGCACCACTTTAGAGTTGCCACATCAAAGGCGACGCCAGAGGGCAGGCGTCGATGCGACGAAGAAACTCAGCGCGGCGCTCCTGAAACTCGGCAAAGCAGGCGTGAACTAAGATTCCGTTGAGTGCTCCTTCATGACCTCTCGCGGATTCTTATCTTAGCGGAGCGCGGCGTAAACCCAACCTTGCAAAGAACGCACGAATGGGGCACCCCGGCCCGGAGCCCGTTTTGACGATTGAAGGAGCAACAGTCCACTCAGGCGTGCCGCCGCAGGAGCTCAGCGGCTTCGCGGCGCAGTCCACACCGAATTCCTGTCAAGCCATCACCTTCGTTGGTCGCTCAGTTTTCGATTACTCGACTCCACCTCCAGGTGGAGATAGTTGCGAACACGGCACTGGCCCCGTCGATTCCACACCCGCCTGGTCCTGTTCCATAACGGGCCGCGTCGAGCTCCAATTCTCGGCTGCGAGTACTAGGTCAGTACTCAGTGTTCGATAGGAAACCGAACAGAAATGCGTCGCCTCCAGGGATACTCTTTCGACAGGTTAAGTACGATGATGTGTGGGCGGTGTTTGACGCGGAAGGGACCACCCCCGGGAATTGAGTTGCGTTTTTGATGCCCGCCGAAACTGAGACTAGCTCCTGGACCTATCGCAAGAAACTACCAAGCGAAAAGAATCTTCACTGGCCGGGTCTTCAGACGTCAAACGGAAAGACGTTCCGAGCGGAGGTTTGGAAATTGGCGTCGAGTTTTTCTACTGGCAAACGCCTCAGAGAGCGGTCCAGTAGTTCAGATGCAAGCAGAAGGAAGCGACAATGGAGCGACTGCAAGCCTTTCTAACTGCCGCTCGCGAAGGCGGCTTCGTCAAGGTGACCGAATCCACGGAAGGAACTGTCCTGTGGCTCAGGAAACACGCACCGGATACGTTCATGGAGACGCGTCAGCGTATGTGCATCAACAGCCTGACAAATAGCGTAACCGTCTATTGGATGGCCGTTCCGGGGAAAGTAAATTCGAAGACGTTTTGTGGCGTTCCTGCCCTGCAAGAATGGTTCAAGCTAAGGCCAGAAACCGTTGTGCAGCCATGAAGAATACCCAGACGCTTCTTGCGCCACGCACAAAGTATGCGGCTCTGAGGTTTGATGGGACAACGCATACTGCCTTGCTCGCGCTGTCCTTCCTCGCCAGCCGGTTTCGCTTCCGGTAACTGGGTCTACGTTCTTCGTCGCGTGCGTCGCATCCAGCTCGTCTGCAACTTCAAATGCCTGATAAAACGCGCTTGAGGGACAGCCGTGTTAACACTATCCTGCTTCGCTGCGTCTTCCATTGCGACAGGTAATGTGGAGGCCTGCATGGGATCGCGATTTGCAAAAAAGGCTGGAGGGTTGTTCCTAGTCCCGCTGATGGCTTTTCCTTTTTTTTGCTTCACTGGGTCTGGAACTCCCGCGTCTTCCACAGCTGGGTCAGTGGCGGAAGCAGCCCGCATGCACATGGCGCGTGCCAGCCACACGTCAACGCTACTCCCGAATGGCAAGGTCCTCATCGCCGGCGGATTCGGTCGCAGCGGCACTGAGCTTAAGCCTTACGCGAGTACTGAACTCTACGATCCGCAAACCGGGAGCTTTCAGCCCGCCAGCGGCATGACCATTGGACGGTCCGGCCACACTGCTACGCTCTTGAAAAACGGCAAGGTGCTGATCGTCGGTGGCTGGACGGGCCAGTACGATGCCCGCCGAGCAGCGGAGCTCTACGACTCCACAACCGGCACCTTCACTCCCACTGGAAAAATGGTCAACGAACGCGCCGGCAGCACGGCCACCCTGCTCATAGACGGCAGAGTGCTGGTGGCTGGCGGGGTGGACCGCAATGAGAATGCCCTCGGAAGCGCTGAACTCTACGACCCCGCGACTGGAACGTTCACCCGGACAGGCGACATGACTGAGCCTCGCGGAGCGCACACTGCCACGGCGCTCAAAAACGGCAAAGTCCTGATCGCAGGCGGAGGCTCAGGCCATTACCCCTCGCAGACTGTTTATCGAAGCGCGGAACTGTACGATCCAGCAACCGGCAAATTCACGTCGTCAGGGCCGATGAGCGTGCCTCGTCACAAACACGCCGCTGTACTGCTCCCTAGTGGGAAGGTACTCGTCGTAGGTGGCTCCGACAATAAGGACTGGCGAGGTGAGTATTCGACCGCGGAAATTTACGATCCTGCGACGGGCGCATTCCGAGCCACCGGCGCCATGAGTGTGTCGCGGTTCAAACTCCCCGAGGCCGTGGTGTCGATGGACAACGGCAAAGTGCTAGTTGCGGGTGGCGGCAGTTTTGCTGAAGTGTATGACGAGACAAGGGGAACCTTCAGCACCGTTGCGGGAAGCTTAGGCGCTGCACGGTTCTTTGCATCCGCAACTCTGCTTCCTCACGGTAGGGCGCTGATCACGGGAGGATACGCAGATACTGCTGGCGGTTTGCCTTCCACGGCCAGCGCCTGGATTTACCAGCCTTGAGTCGCTCCTCGAAGGCCTAGTGGTCCCAGGAACAGCCTCAGCTCACGCGATGCGTTAGCCCGCGTAATCGTCTCACCATATTGCACCGCTATCTGAGTTAAACTCCCTCTCGCGTTTATCGCCCAAGAAATTAACGGACCTTGTGGCGAAACGGAGGACACCGTGAAACCCCTGTTCTTGGCATTCCTCGCTATCGCCGCGCTCCCTCGGTATTCTGCTGCCGAATCGTCATCCTCTGCGCCGAAACCCGAAACAGCAAATGCCTCGAAAAACGAAGCAGCCAAACAACCGGTACCCGCGCAAGATCTCTCCACACGCGTTCCAGCCGCCAAGCCCGACGACGTAAAATCCATGGACTCCATCCTCAAAGCAGTCTACGACGTCATCTCCGGGCCGGCCGGCGATCGCGACTGGAACCGCTTCCGCTCCCTCTTCGTCCCCGAGGCCCGCCTCACTTCCGCAACACGGAAAGATGGCGGTCCAGTTCACCTTCTCGATGTCGAAGGATACGCGCGCGGCGCCGGCGGTTACTTCAAGACGCACGGTTTCTACGAGAGTGCCATCGCCAACCGCATCCAAAGATTCGGCAACATCGCCCAGGTCTTTAGCAGCTACGAATCCCGCAACGCCCCCAACGAAAAGCCTTTCGCCCGCGGCGTCAACAGCATCCAACTTTTCTTCGACGGCTCCCGTTGGTGGGTCCTCAGTATCCTCTGGGACGAAGAAGCCCCCGCCAACCCCCTCCCGCCGGACTTAGCTACTCCATCCAAATGATCGCCATGCGGAGTAGGCCGGGGTCTTGTTTACCCTTTGCCCCGAAGGACCGCCGCTTTCACGGTCAACGCAGCGGTGCCGGTCGCGTCTTTTCCAAAGACACCCGGCGTGGGGGTAGGATGGCAATGTCAAAGGCCGCCATTCTCAAGACCTAACCATGAGTCAACTTCAATTCAACCTGATGCCGGAACGTCGTGCCTTCACCGTCACGGAGCTGACCGCGAAGATCCGCGACCTCTTCGCCCGCAACTTCACCGACATTTGGGTCACCGGCGAAATCTCCAACTGCCACGAAGCGCAATCCGGCCACATCTACTGCACTCTGAAAGACGAACGCGCCCAGGTCCGCTGCGTCTGCTTCAAGAATCAGCTCCGTACCATGAAGTTCCGCCCCGAAGACGGCCTCCACGTCACCGTGCGTGGCTCCATCAGCGTCTACGAATCGCGCGGCGAATACCAAATTTACGTCGAGCACATCGAGCCCGTCGGCCTCGGCGCGCTCCAACTCGCCTTCGAGCAGCTCAAGAAGCGCCTCGAAGCCGAAGGCCTGTTCGCCGCCGACCGCAAGAAGCCGTTGCCGTTGCTCCCCAGCCGTATCGGCCTGATCACGTCGCCGACCGGCGCCGCCGTCCGCGACGTGGTGCGCATCTTGCGCCGCCGCTTCTGCAATGTGCACCTCACCGTCTACCCCGTGCGCGTCCAGGGCGATGGCGCGTCCACGGAAATCGTTCGCGCGCTGCAATTCTTCAATCGCAGGAAAATGGTCGATGTTCTAATCCTCGCGCGCGGCGGCGGCTCCCTCGAAGATCTCTGGGCCTTCAACGAAGAGGAAGTCGCCCGCGCCATCGCCGCTTCGCAAATTCCGGTAATCTCCGGCGTCGGCCACGAGACCGATTTCACCATCGCCGATTTCGTTGCAGACGTGCGCGCTTCCACTCCCTCCGCCGCCGCTGAGCTCGTCGTGCAAACCCGCCGCGAATTCGATAAGCACATCGCCGACCTGCGCAGCGCTCTTACCGAGCAGATGCGTTATCGCATTCTCGTCCTTATTCGTCGCGTACACGAACTCGGAAGCCGCCGCGGCTTCCGCCGCCCGCTCGACCTCCTCCGCCAGCAGCGCCAGCGCGCCGACGAACTCACCTCGCGCCTGGCCCAAGGCCTGCGCACAAACCTGCACCACTCGCGCCGCCGCTTCACCACCGCGCACATGCGCATAGTCTCGTTCGATTTCAGGATGAAAATTGCAGCATTGCGCCTGCGTCTGGAACAGCGCAGCGCCAACCTGGCCGTCCGCGCTGAACGCCTCCTCCGCGCAAAGCGCGAGCGCCTGGACCGCCTCCGCCTCCAACTGGAAGAGCGCAGCCCCCTCCGCGTCCTAGAGCGCGGCTACGCCATAGCCACCAACGCCGCCGGCCAAGTGCTGCGCGACGCCACCCAAGTAGCCATAGGCGACACCGTAAACGTCCACCTCCACCGTGGCCGCCTAACCACCGAACTGAAGGCCAAAGAACCAAAATGAGTGGGATCGCTGCAAGTTCAATTTCGCCGTTGCGCTTTGGCTCTGGCTTCCTTGATCTCTTTGACTTTGTTTACAAGATCGTCAGCCGCCTTGAGGAGCCTTTCTCGCTCCTCGTCGTCCGCCGTAACATCCGCCTTGCGCCGGTACAGCAAGTTCAAGTACGCCATCGCATCGTCGTAGTCCGGTTTCAGCTTAATCGCCTGGTCCATGCTTTCGATGCCTTCCTCGATCGTTGCTCTATATTGATGCGCGTACGGTGCGCGCAACTCTGGCGGAAGCGGATCGGCGGCATCGAGTTTGCTCACCTCTTTGTTGAACCGTGCGCGCATTTCTCCATTGGCGCGAAACGCCAGCGTCCAATCAATCACTCCGACCCAGTAATAGGGTTCGGGATCTTCCGGACGAAGTTGAATATGCCTTTGGTGGTAGGACTTCGATTCCTGAAAGAGGTCAGGACTAAAAGGCTCACCAGAGGCCATTTGAAACAACAGCGAGCCCATGCCGTCGAGCGCAGAAAGATTATTCGGATCCAAGCCCAGTACGCCTTTGAATTCCTCAATCGCTTGGTATGCCAATTTCATGTTCTCGTCAGTGGAAGCGCCGGGGATGTACCTGGAGGCGAATGCGGTCGCAAGATACAAGCGGGCGTTGAGGAAGTTCGGATCAAATGCCTTGGCTTGAGCGAAAAACTGCTCAGCTTCTTCGGTTTGGCCGTTCTTAAAGGCCATCACCCCACGGTTCAACGCTTCACGAGCGTCGATTTGCGAGGCTGTTTGCACTGTTTCCTGCTGCTTGCTAGGCAGTGGCACATTTGCATTCAGCAGCGATGGAACGCAGAGCAGAATAAGGCAAGTTCGCATCAGAGCAGCAAATGCATATGCGCGCGGCATCGAGCGCTCCAATCTTCCCTGCTGCGCCCAATTCTACTCTTCGTCGCCGGTGGATGTCACTTTGAGGACCGCGAGGAAGGCTTCTTGCGGAATGTCGACTTGGCCGACGCGCTTCATGCGCTTTTTGCCTTCTTTTTGTTTTTCGAGGAGTTTGCGTTTGCGGGTGATGTCGCCGCCGTAGCACTTGGCCAAAACGTTTTTGCGAATGGCCGCGACCGTTTCGCGCGCGATCACGCGGCTGCCAATGGCCGCTTGAATGGGCACCTCAAACATTTGCCGCGGAATGAGTTTGCGCAGGCGCGACACCAAATCGCGACCGCGCTCGTAAGACTGTTCGCGATGGCAAATCATGGACAGCGCGTCCACCGGCTCGCCGGCAACAAGCACGTCGAGCTTGACCAAATCCGATTCGCTGTAGCCCGCGAGATGATAATCGAGCGAAGCGTAGCCGCGCGAAACGGTTTTGAGGCGGTCGTAGAAATCGAGCACGATTTCATTCAACGGCAGTTCGTAGGTGAGCATCACGCGCGTCGGTGACAAATACTCGAATCCTTTTTGCGTGCCCCGCTTGTCCTGGCAAAGCTGCAAAATTCCGCCGACCGATTCATCGTTGGTGATGATCATCGCTTTGATGATGGGCTCTTCGATTTTGCTGATGTCGCTGGGACTCGGAAATTTCGCGGGGCTGTCCACCTCCATGACGCTTCCGTCGACGCGCGTGATGCGATAACGCACGCTGGGCGCCGTGGTAATCAGGTTCAGCCCGAACTCGCGCTCCAGCCGCTCCTGCACAATTTCCATGTGCAGCAGTCCAAGAAAGCCGCAGCGAAAACCGAAACCGAGGGCCACGGAATTTTCCGGTTCGTAGAAAAATGACGCGTCGTTCAATTTCAATTTGCCGAGCGCATCGCGCAGCGGCTCGTAATCATCGGCAAGCACTGGAAAAAGCCCGGCGAAAACCATGGGCTTGATGGCTTCAAACCCTGGCAGAGCAGGAGCAGGGCGATCGGCTTCAATGACGGTGTCGCCCATGCGCGCATCCGCAACATCTTTGATGTTTGCGACGACAAAGCCGACGTCGCCGGCTTCGAGTTCGTCGAGAGCGACGGGTTTCGGAGTGAGCGTGCCGAGCGTCTCGACTTCGTAAACCTGGTTGTTGTAACACAAGCGAATTTTCAGGTGCGGCGTGATGCGGCCTTCCATCACGCGCACGAGAACCACGGCGCCGCGATAAATGTCGAACCAAGAATCGAAAATCAACGCCTGCAGCGGATTTTCCGCGCTGCCCTTCGGCGGCGGAACACGTTGCACAATCGCTTCGAGCACCTCTTCCACGCCCAGGCCGCTTTTCGCGCTGATCATCAGCGCGTCGTGCGCGGGAATAGCCAGCACGTTTTCGATCTGCTCTTTGACAAAATCGGGCTGCGCGGCAGGCAGATCGATTTTGTTGATGACGGGAAGAATGGTGAGATTGTGCCCCGCAGCAAGAAAGGTGTTCGCAACAGTTTGCGCTTCCACACCCTGGCTGGCATCCACCACAAGCAAGGCGCCTTCGCAGGCGGAGAGCGCACGTGAGACTTCGTAGGAAAAATCGACGTGACCGGGCGTGTCGATCAAATTCAGTTGGTACGTGTTTCCGTCTTTCGCTGTGTAATGAAGGCGAATGCTCTTCGCTTTGATGGTGATGCCGCGCTCGCGCTCCAGGTCCATGGAGTCGAGCACTTGCTCGTGCATTTCGCGCTGCGACAGCGCGCCAGTCATTTCGAGCAGACGGTCGGCAAGCGTGGATTTGCCGTGATCGATATGCGCGATGATACAAAAATTGCGGATAAACTTTGGATCCATTTACCTTATGACCGGAAGGGGCTCTCTTCTTTGAGATGTCACACGCAGCGCAAATTGGCGCCGTGTAATCATTCAGTTTGCCACAAATCGCGCTGTGCCGTAAGGCACGCCGTACGTGGCCAGAATTGGTGCGCGCGGCAAGCTCTGAGCCCAGAAAGCAAATCAGGTACAATCGCGAGCTTCGGAGGAAAAAGAACTTGAGAGATACGGTTGCGACGATCCTGCTATTACTATCCGCGGGGGCGGCGTTCGCGCAAAAGCCCGCCTCGAAAACCATTAGACCGCCCGCGCAAGTAGCGGAGGCGGTGCGGAACTATCGCGTAAACAACGAAGATCGCATCGTGCGCGAGCTGACGGAATTTCTGGCGATACCGAACGTTGCCAGCGATACGGAGAACATTCAGAAGAATGCGGCGCACGTGGTGGAAATGTTGGAGGCACGCGGCATCGAAACGCACCTACTGCCGATTTCCGGACGCGGACCGGTTGTCTTCGGGAAACTCAACGCGCCGGACGCGAAGCGTACGGTAATTTTCTATGCCCACTACGATGGCCAGCCGGTCGATCCCGCAGCCTGGACAGATGGGAAGCCGTTCGAGCCGGTGCTGCGCAGCGATTCGATTGAAGCTGGAGGCAAGCGCATTCCATTTCCGGACAAGCATCCTGGGTCGTACAACGACAATTGGCGCGTCTACGCGCGGTCCGCTGCCGATGACAAATCTCCGATTGTGGCGTTGCTTGCCGCGATCGATGCGCTGCGTGCAGCCAGAATTCCACTGGGCGTGAACCTAAAAGTGATTTTCGAGGGCGAGGAAGAGGCTGGATCGACCAACCTGCAACGTACGCTCGAGCTGCATAAGAATTTGTTGGGCGGGGATTTGCTCATCACTGCGGACGGGCCGGTGCACCAGTCTGGACGTCCACTGGTCTTTTTTGGCAATCGGGGCGATATCGGCTTGGACATCACTGTATACGGACCGGTGCGGGCACTGCACAGCGGGCACTACGGAAATTGGGCGCCGAATCCGGCGATGGAGTTGTCGCGGCTGCTGGCATCGATGAGGGATGCGAATGGACGCGTGCTCATCAACGGATTCTACGATGACGTGGCGCCGCTCAGCGAACTCGAGAAGAAAGCACTGGCTGAGATGCCGGACAACGACGCGGAACTCGAGCGCGAGCTTGGCATCGCCAAGCCGGAAGGCAGCGGCAAAAAGCTTGTCGAATTGATTCAGGAGCCTTCGTTGAACGTTCGTGGATTGCGCAGCGCCTACGTCGGCGAGCGCGCGCAGAATGTCGTACCCGAAAAAGCCGAGGCATCGATCGATGTGCGCCTGGTGAAAGGCGAAGATCCGCAGAACAAATTCGAGCAGATCGCAGGGTTCATTCGGAAGCAGGGGTTTTACGTGGTCGATCACGAGCCGACGATGGACGAACGCCGCGAACATGCCCGTATCGCAAAAATCGTGGATGAAGGCGGATACCGCGCGTCGCGCACAGCGATGGATTTGCCGGTTTCCAAGGCACTGGTGCAGGTCGTGCAAGATGCCACCGGAGGCAATGCGGTGATTGCGCCGACGCTGGGCGGAAGCGTGCCAATGTACATCTTCGAGGATTTGGGTTTGCCGTGGATTGGAGTGCCTATCGTGAATTACGACAATCACCAACACAGCTCGGATGAGAATTTGAGGTTGGGGCAGTTTTGGCGCGGGATTGAGGAGTACGGGGCGATTCTAGCAAACCTAAGTTGGTGAACGCTGGTTGCGTGGTCGATCGCATTGCGAGCGGGCGCAGCGTCAGCGCCACTGCAAGAAAGCAAGCACCCATGTCGCGAGCACTTTGCTAAGTGGGGCGCAGCAATGCTGCGCCCCTACACGGAAATGGCAGAGCGCATTAAAGCGAGAGGAAATTTTGGAGGAGTTGCTTGCCTGATTGGGTCAGAACAGATTCGGGGTGGAACTGCACGCCTTCTAGTTTGTGGCGGCGGTGACGCACACCCATGATGATGCCGTCGTCAGTCTCGGCGGTAATCGTCAACTCCCGCGGGAGCGATTTGCGCTCGACAATCAGGGAGTGATAGCGCGTGGCGGTGAAGGGGTCGGCAAGCTTGCGGAAGATGTTCTTGCCGTCGTGATGAATCTGACTGGTCTTGCCGTGAAACAGTTTCGGGGCGCGAATGACTTTCCCTCCGAATGCCGCGCCGATGGCTTGGTGGCCGAGGCAAACGCCCAAGATCGGAAATTTTCCGCCGAGGCGGCGAATCAGGTCGATGCAAATACCGGCGTCCTGCGGCGTGCGCGGGCCGGGTGAAATCACAATACGTTCCGGGTTGCGGCGCGCAATTTCTTCGACCGAGATCTTGTCGTTGCGATGCACCTCGACATTGCAGCCCAGCTCGCCGAGATACTGCGCTAGGTTGTAGGTGAACGAATCGTAGTTGTCGAGCAGCAGAACCATGTCGTTGCGTCCTAGCGGCTAGCGCGGTGCGCGGACTCCAGCGCGGTCAGCAGCGCTTGGGATTTGTTGATAGTTTCCTGATACTCGCCTTCGGGGGTGGAATCGGCGACGATTCCTCCGCCGGCCTGCACGTAAGCGACGCCATTTTTCACGACCATGGTGCGCAACGCGATGCAGGAATCCAGATTACCAGCAAAATCCATGTACAGCACGCCTCCCGCGTAAATGCCGCGGCGGGTGCGCTCCAGCTCTTCGATGATCTCCATAGCGCGAACTTTGGGCGCGCCGGAAACGGTGCCCGCGGGAAAGCAGGCCATGAGCGCGTCGAAGCAATCCACATCTTCGCGCAGACGTCCGCGCAAGCTGGAGACGATATGCATCACGTGGGAGAAACGTTCGACGGTCATCAGTTGCTCGACTTTCACGGTGCCGTAATCGCAGACGCGGCCGAGATCGTTGCGGCCAAGATCGACGAGCATGATGTGCTCGGCGCGCTCTTTTTCACTGGCGAGCAATTCTTTTTCGAGGTGCTGGTCTTCGGCTTCGTCCTTGCCTCGGGGCTGGGTTCCGGCGATGGGGCGATAGAAAACGTCGCGGCCCTGCACTTTGACGAGCATTTCGGGAGAGCTGCCTACGACAGCCACATCGTTCATTTGCAGAAAAAAGAGATACGGGGACGGATTCAGAGCGCGCAACTCCCGATAGATTTCGAACGGTTGCGCTTTTGTTTTCGCGGAAAAGCGCTGGCTGAGCACGACCTGAAAAATGTCGCCGGCGCGGATGTATTGCTTGGCTTTGCGCACGGCGCCAAGGTATTCGCCGCGCCGAAAATTCGAGCCGACTCGCAGCTTGCCGCCTTTTTTCCGCGATTCCTTCCGTGGGCGCTCGGCCGCGACAGGCTGCTCAAGAAGCTTGCGCGTGCGACGAATCTCGCGGGCCGCGGCATTGTACCTAGAGCGCAAGCTGCCGCCCGGGCCGCCGGTGAAGACGTTTCGCACGATCCAGAGGCGATGTTGCACGTGATCGAAGGCGATGAGGCCATGATAAAAGGCGAGCATGGCGTCATATAGGCCGATTTCGTCGCGCAGCCGCTTCGGCAGCCGCTCGATGAGCCGCACCATGTCGTAAGAGAAATAGCCGATCGCGCCGGCCACAAGCGGCGGAAGTCCCGGAACGCGAACGGGCTGAAAGCGTTCGATGCGTTCACGTAGAAATGAGACCGGATCGCGCTCTTCCCAGACGATGCGGTCGGGGCTTTCCATGACGCACGCGCCCGCGTTGTAGCGAAAGACTTCCTCGGGATGAGCGCCGGCGAACGTGTAACGCGCAATTTTCTCCCCGCCTTCGACGCTTTCCAGAAGAAAGGAATAGCGGGCGCCTTGCGCGATGCGCAAGTAGGCGCTGACCGGCGTCAGTAAATCCGCGGGAAAAACGTCGTAAACCGGAATGAGATTGCCCTGCTTGGCGAGGCGCTGAAATTCGCGGAAGCCCGGGCGGATCACGGCGAACTCCGCCGGCGTTCTTCTTCGCGCAAGGCGGCAAGGACCGCTCGCCGCATGGCCTTCTCGGGAGCCCGGCGCTTCATCCAAAGTTCCCACTGGGCGATCCCTTGCGCGAGGAACATTTCGACGCCTGAAACCGTGGCGATGCGCTTTTGCGCCGCGAGCTTCAACAGTTGTGTCCTCTCAGGCCGGTAAATGAGGTCCATGACAATCCGACAGTGTAACTCGCTGGGCTCTAGAGGAGAAACTCCGCGATGCGGGTGCATGCCGACCGGCGTGGCATTCAGAATAGCGTCGAAGTATTCCGTTTTCAGGGCACCACGCGGAACAACCTCAGCCCCCACCGCGCGGGCCAACTCGCGAGCCGCGGCGCTGCGCCGCGCGCAGATGCCAACCGCAGCCCCGGCGCGCGTCAGCGCCAACGCCGCCGCACGCGCCGAACCACCAGCGCCTAAAACCAAGACGCGGCTTTTGGCCAGGCACAGCTTTTTTTCCAGCGCGCGCAAGACGCCAACGTAATCCGTATTGCAGCCATAAAGAGAGCCGTCACGCCGAACGACGACGGTGTTTGCCGCGCCGATCTCGGCGGAGAGGGCATCGCAGTCCTGCAAATGCCGAAGAATGCTTTGCTTGTGCGGCAGGGTGACACTGAAGCCGCGCAAACCGAACTCCGGCACAGCCTTCAGAAAATCGCGCAGATTCTTGACCAGGAAAGGCAGGTACACAGCATTAATTCTCTGCGTGATGAAGGCGGTGTTGTGCAGGAGCGGAGAAAGAGAGTGTGCGATGGGGTCGCCGATTACGGCAAACACTTGCGTTTGGCGGTTCAGCGCGTGAGCGCGATAGAGATGCTTCATTTCGTGAAGCGAAACTTGCCCGGGAGCGGTTGCCGCACATACGGGCGCATACGCGAGGGCGCTACCTTCCCGCAGAGCGAGGAGGCGCGCAGGAAGGCCCACTTCGCCCATGGGGACAGCAACACAGTTGCGCAAGCTTGCCGCGAATCGGAGAAGCCGCGTGCTATCCATGATGGTTCGCGCCGCGCCTGCGACCTTGATGGCATCGACCTCGCCTCGCCAGCGCGTCCCGAGAGCGGGGTTCAGCGGAGGCATGCGCTCGAAATCGTGGACGGAGAGCAGGATGCGCTGTGGCAGGGAATATCCACGAATCGAGTTTCGGCGGAGTTTGCGCAAGGTTTCAACTTCGAGATCGCACCATCGGCACCCTGCTTCACGGGCCTGCGCCAGCCAGTACAGCTCGGCCTGGACACTCCCGGCAAATAAGCCCCCGCCTTCGCGCCGGCGGCAGGCGGCGAGCAACACAGCGCGCCGAGGGCGGTTGCGCCGCAGCCAAGCGAGAAAGCTCCGGCGTTCTGAATCGCTCTTCAGCCAGTCCAAGCGTAATTCCACAGTGGGTGTTTCGCGCAGGGCGCGGCGGAGCTGCGCGGCCATCTCCCGCGCTGACGATGGCGCGACCACGGCGCAAATGCGCGCCACACCGGTGCCAAATAGACCCATCCTTACCCTCGGTTCTAGCGCCTTCCGACCAATTTCGCGGCAAATGATTGAAAATACGGCTTGTAACATGCCGTATCAAAAGTGTAAAGCCGACTTGGCCAATTTGTTGACGACCGCCGGGGTGCTTGCTACTTTGACCATGGGACTTCTTTCGCACGACCCTCAGGGCGTGATTTCAAGGAGCATTTTCAATGCGTGCTAATCTAGCTGCCTTGTGCCTAGCTGCCTTCGCGGGCGCGGGAGTTTGCTACGGCCAGTCGGCCCCGGCGACCGCCGCATCCACTTTGCAGCCCGGCTACTCTACGGTCTACTGCTCGGGTTTTCTGAAAGATACGAAGTTGCCGTACGATCTCTATGTGATTTCCGGAGAGCAGCCCGGCTACAAGCTAATCTACGGCCAGGGCGAAAATGTGTACATCAACCAAGGGAGCGATAAGGGAGTAAGGGTCGGCGACCGTTTCATGGTCGCGCGCCAAGTGGAAGATCCCGCTCGCGTCGATTGGTTCAAGGGACAAACGAAGATCGCCAAGGCGATGGGCATTTTGTATTCGGACATCGGGCAATTGCGGGTGGTGAACGTGCAGCCCAAGGTTTCCGTGGCGGAAGTGGTCTTTTCCTGCAGGGACATGATCCGGGGCGATGTCGTACGGCCGTTTGAGGAACGCCCGGTACCTCCCTACAAAGAGGTTGGAACATTCGATCATTTTGCCCCCGTGAGCGGAAAGCCGGTCGGCACGGTGGTGACCTCGGCCACATTCCAGCAAAGCCAAGGCCAAGGCGCGACGATGTACGTGAATTTGGGCGCAGCGCAGGGCGTGAAAGTCGGCGATTACCTGCGCCTTTTCCGCTACCAGGGCAAAGATATTGAATACGCGCCGCAAACTAAGGGCTATGTGTATCAGATTTACGGCTATGGTAGCACTCCGACGCGGTATGAATGGAAGGACTTGCCGCGCGAGGTGTTGGGCGAAGGGATTGTGTTAAATGCCAGCCGAAACGCGGCGACGGTCTTCGTAACCTACAGCTCCGCGGAGATCTACCCTGGAGACAACGTAGAAATCGAGTAGCCTCGGAAGTTTTTGCGCGTTTCAGGCCCGCTGGCTCAAAGCTCAGCGGGCCTTTTCGTTAGCGCTGACCGGAATTTGTGGCGGGCTTGCACCTGATATTTCTAAGGCACGTCGCTAGAAAAAATCTCACAGGTAAACCCGAAAAGAATTGCCTCTGGATCGCGCCACGCGTCTGGCGGCAACTGCGCCTTGCGACAGGTTTCGGCAAGGAATTGCTCGACGCTGAAATGGTGCTCGACCGCGACCTGGGGGAGGAGCAGCCCGCGCTGCCGTCCTCGCAAAATAAGCAGGCCGTGACCGCCAATTTCAATTTGTTCGGGGCGGATGGCAAGCGGCGGGTTGAGCAATGAAATTTCGATCTGCAGATCGCGGAGTTCCTCGGGACGCACAGCTGCGAAGCGCGAATCTTGCAGCGCCGCGCTTGCGGCGCAGCGCGCGACACTATCCCCAAGAGGCTCGTCGGGCTCCACAACGCCAATGCAGCCGCGCAAGCGCTTGCCGACGTGAAGAGTAACGAATACTCCACGCTGCTTCGAGAAAATTCCGCCACACGGAATCTCCGGCAATATTTGGCCGCGTGACACCGCTTCGATGACGGCCTCGCGCGCCAGACACAAAAGGGACTGCCGGTCGGTGTCAGAGAGAAACAGCATCTCCAGTTTTTTTGCGGCCTTCGAGCATGCGCAACTTGCGCCGCTGCTTGATACGATCGTCAAGATGGCCCCAGAAACGAAGGAAATACTGTGCGGCGGACACCAGCGCGCTGACCACGACGAGCCAAAGCAGAAGCAGGGCCAGCGGCTTGAGGGAGGGATGCCGTGCTCCCGCGATGAGCACGGCGACGGCGCAAACCTGCAAGACCATCTTGGTCTTGCCAAGGACGGACGCTTCGATGGTGAAGCCTTCGGCGGAGGCGATGTTGCGCAGGCCGAGCACGGTGAATTCACGGCCGATGATGATGACGACCATCCAGGCGGGAACCAAGTGCATGTCCACGAGCGAAACGAAGGCGGCGGAGATGAGGAGTTTGTCGGCGATGGGGTCGAGCAAGATGCCGAGGGTGGTGACCTGCAAGCGGCGGCGCGCGAAGTAACCATCGGCCCAATCGGTAGCGGCGGCGAGCAGGAGAATGGCTACGCCGAAAACTTCAAAGTGCATGGGAAAGCCCCAGAGCTCGACGTTGGGGCTGCGGGTCAATAGGACTACGATGAGAACGGGAACGAAGAAAATGCGCAGCAACGTGAGTGTATTCGGAAGATTCATCAGGGCTTAGCGTCGGAAAAGCCGCACTTTGCGGTCAGAAACGAGCCGAGCCCCACTATAGACTTGGCTTGCGCAGGCGTCAACGGGTCGAGAATCACCGCAGAGACGCGACGGGCGGATACCTTGTGATTAATAGGCTGCGGCTGGAAGAAACGCGGGGGCAGAAACTTCGTTGTAACGGATGTGCTGCAAACCTGTGCAAATGTTGCCGATGCGCGCTTGGGGACTATGAGCGCAGGGACGGCGCCACGTAGTTGAGGCTGGACCGTAAGTTACTGTAAATAGTGTAATTAGAGAGCAGCCTTAACAAAATGGCCGTAAAACTCGCAGATGCTTGGAAATGTCACATTTTGCAGGACTTCTAGTTTCCACAGAAATTTCCACAGCGCGACGTGCAAGCCGAAGCCCAGAATCGGTAGCCTACGGGCCGTTACCTCGCTCCAAAAACAGGGCTTCGCCCCCGTCTAACTCTTAAGTTACCCCAAGGGTGGAAAGTGGCACGCTTAAATCGCACGCGGGCCACGCAGAACCCGCGCTGGTAGGAAAAAAAGCGCGGCGAGCAATGCAAAAACGCCGTGAACCGCGATGCCAAGGATGCGGAACGGCAGCGTAATGAGCCAAACGATGGGGAAGAGCACAATCGCCAGCAAAGCCAGAGGCCAGCACAGGATGAACAAGATACACCACAGGAAAAATGCGGCCATGGTCGACCTCCTGATAGGAATTACGTACGCGAGGCGCGAGAAGTTCCACCCGCGGCATACTGACTTAAACGCAGGCGCCTGGCAATGGAGGCAGGGACCTCGGCATCCATCGTCATGTGCGAATCTTCCACCGCGGAGTGGAGCACGCGGCCCAGCGCGTGAATAAGCGCGAGCGTGCGGCCCTCGGCGAGCGGTAGCCGCAGGGATAAGGTGACCACGGGATCGAGCGGGAGAGCGGTGTCGATGTGCCGGAGCAGATCGTCGAGGCCGTGCCCGGTCATGGCGGAGACGAGCACTGGACCGGTTTCGCCAGCGCGCGCCAAACTGCGATTTAGAGTTTCGCGCTGCTCAGTTATAAGAAGGTCTACTTTGTTTAGGACTCGCACCTTGGGGCGATCGGCAACGCCGAGCTCCTGCAAAATTTTGTCGACTTCTTCGTCTAGCTCGTTGTGGTGCGGATTGGAGACGTCGCTGACGTGAAGAATCAGAGCGGCTTCTTGGACTTCTTCCAAGGTCGCGCGAAACGCGGTCAGCAGGCCTTTAGGCAGATCGCGGATGAAGCCGACGGTGTCGGAAACCAAGACGCGGCGGTTCGAGGGAAGGCGAATGGCGCGAATAGTAGGGTCAAGAGTCGCAAACATTCGCGGCGAAACAAGCACTTCGGCACGGCTCAGCGCATTGAACAATGTGGATTTGCCGGCATTGGTGTAGCCAACCAGGGCGATGGTGCCCAGCGGCACGGCATTGCGCGCTTCGCGGCGCAGGGCGCGTTGCTTGCGCACCTCTTCGATGCTGGTCTGAATTCTGCTGACGCGATCGCGGATGCGGCGGCGATCGGTTTCAAGTTTCTTTTCGCCAGGACCTCGTACGCCGATACGGCCAGCACCTCCGCCGGCGCCACCTGCGCCGCCACCGCCGCTTTTGCCGCCGAGGCGAGACATGGCCGTACCACGGCCGGTCAGGCGAGGCAGAAGATAGTTCAACTGCGCCAGCTCAACCTGTAGCTGGCCTTCACGGCTGCGCGCATGACGCGCAAAAATATCCAGAATGAGCTGCGTGCGATCGATGACGCGGCGGTCGGTGGCGGTTTCGATGTTGCGCTGCTGCATCGGGGAAAGGTTGCCATCGAAAATTATGAGAGGCGCTTTATGCGCCGTAGCTTCCGCGCGAATCTCGTCCAGCTTCCCGCGGCCGACGAGAGTCGCGGGGTCGGCGGACTCGCGCACTTGATACATGGTGCCAGCGACTTCCGCGCCCGCGCTTCGCGCGAGCTCCACCAATTCCGCGAGTGATTCGCGGCCTTGCTCTCCAGCGGGCATGCCCGGCACCCGCGGCGTGCGCTTCCACGTCACGCCAACAAGCAGGGCGCGCTCTAAAACCGAAGTTGCGTGTTGAGTCTTCATACTTGCGAGAGAGGGACGGTCATAGCGCGGAGAGGGCGGTTCGTACGAATGGCGACACCGTGCGTGACCTGTGACGTCCCAGGAACAAATTATACTCTCCTTGCCTCCGCGCCGCGACCCTGGATGACGCCGTGTTCGCGCAACCATTGGAGCGCCTCTTGTTGCAGGAGCGGATCGTCTCCGAATCCAGCGAGCCAGTGCACGGCATGTTCGCGGCGAAACCAGGTGAGCTGGCGCTTCGCGTAGCGGCGGGTAGCCTGCTGAATCGCGGCGCGTGCCTCGTCCATCGTGAGCCGGCGTCGCAAGACCTCGCGCAATTCGCGATAGCCGATAAAGTCGAATGGCTTGGCGTCTTCGGGCAGCCCGCCATCGAGTAAAGAACGCACCTCTTCGAGCCAGCCGTTTGCGAACATGGCGTCCGTTCTTGCATGAATCCGTGCGTACAGCGCTTCGCGGCCAGGGGCGAGGCCAATCTTCAGCACGCGCCAACCCTGCAATGGTGCGCGGCCGCTTCGATGCAGTTCGGTGAGCGGCATTTTCGCAAGTAGGCAGACTTCGATGGCGCGAATCAGTTTTTGTTCGTCCCCAGCGGAGATTTTTTGAGCAGCTTCGCCATCGAGGCGCGACAAAATCCGGTGCAAGTACCCGGGACCATGCTCCAGCGCGCTGTGCCGCAATCTTTCGCGAAGCTCTTCCGAGCGTTGCGGAAGGTCTGCCAGGCCTTCGAGCAGCGCGCGCAGGTAGAGACCCGTACCGACAGTGAAAACCGGCAAGCGCGCGCGGCCGCGCAGATCGGCGAGGGCCGCGAGAGCCATCTGGCGGTAGCCTCCCGCCGTTGCCGCCTCTTCTGGGGCGAGCACATCAATCAGATGATGGGGAACTCCGTGGCGCTCGGCCAACGCGTGTTTGGCCGTGCCGATGTCGAACCCGCTATAGAGCTGCGTCGAATCGCATGCGACTACTTCCCCACCGAGGTGTTCAGCCAACCAAACGCCAAGCGCTGATTTGCCCGAAGCTGTGGGACCGACGACGGCAACAAGTGGCAGATGCGCATTCTCTGGATTCATCGAAAAAGGAGATGACGCGCACGCACGAACAAAAAGATGAGCACAAACAGCGCGAGGAGAAGGCTGCCTAACACTTGTTGGCGCGCAGGTTTCACTAGTGCGAGTAGTCCGGCTGCAAATTATAGTAGTACGTAAATCGTAGCTCTATATAGGGGCCGCTGAAAGCCGGCGGCAAAGGCTCGAAGGGATTGGAGGCGCGGATCGAGGAAATGGCCGCGCGATCGAGCGGCTCTTTGCCGGAGCCAAACACCTTCACAGGTTCGCCGGTGGGCACGCCGCCGTCCTTCATGATTCTGAATTGTAACGATACGACGCCCTTGTCGCCCAGCTCGACGGATGAAGGCATTACCGCGAACCAATTGCGTTTCACGCTCTGATATACACGGGCGAGGTAGTCGTTGAAATCAACGCCCTCCGTGGGCGTGAGTATCTGAATGCCCGCATAGGCGCTGCCCTGTCCTCCGCCTCCAGGCACGCCGCGGGTGGGGATTTGCCCACCGCCACCGATCGGACGGGGAGCGTTCATCTTCGAGGCCTCGCGCATGGAATCCTGAATCGAGCGCCCCGGAGAGTTTTTCGGCAGCAGCAAACTGTTCGGCCTGGGCTGTTCCTCTGGACTTTCCAACTTGAGCGGCGGCTTGGGCGTTTCTGATTTTGGGACTGGCGCCGTGGTCTCCGGCGGGGGCGCGGCATTGGGCTGCGGCACCGGGGCACTCGGCAGTTCCTTCACCACGCGCTCCGGCTGTTTCGGAGCAGGTGTCGGTTGCGGCTCCGGCGGCGCCACCCTGCGGATTATGCGCGGGTCCACCTTCATGGCCTCGCTCGGCCGCTCGCGAACGCGCGGCGCGGGCCTCGGCGTTTCAAAAGCGCCGGGCGGCAGGAGGATGGTCATCTGCCTTCGCGCGAGGTCCAACTCGGCCTGCGTCTTTGGGCGCGCCGGAAAAACTTTTGGTTCGACGATGATGGCCACAATCAACAGGATGTGAAACACCACCGAGGAAATGTTTCTCGCCAAGTCGGACTTGGCGCGCTCCCCGGTACGCGCCTCGGTCAGAAGATTGACTTCGCCAGTCAAGAAGATATCGGGGTCGACGATATCGGCGGGAGCGCTTTCCGAGGGCGTGATGATTTCCGGCGGCGCCGCGCCCTGCGGAACGGTGACGCGCTCGTCTAGTTCGGTCGGCTGCAGAGGCAGGTTGCTCGGTTCTTCAACGACGAAATCTTCACGTCGTATATCGCGCGGGACTACCGTGCGCGCGGCAATGGAATCGAGCGGCAATGAAGCGGGAATGTTACTGTGCCCGTCTAAAGGAACAATCGGGAGCATCGCGGGAACGAGCGTGCGCTCATCCAACGTGGAAGGGCGCCGCCGCGTACTGGGAGCGTCCGCGACAGGCGGACGGGCATTCAAGGGAACCAGGAACCGAGGGATCATTTTTCTGTTTTCTGTGCCGCGGCGAACGCTACAAGTTGGACGCGCTCACCATGCTCCTGGATGCTTGCCATTACGCGCGCGGCAAGTTCCAGGGCCGCGCGGCCTGCAGCGCCGTTGACGCGCGGCTCTGTGCGCGTGCGCACCGCATATACAAAGGATTCCAGTTCGGTACGCAGCGGCTCGACAGTGGACGCAGGTAGCTTCTCAAAGGCAAACTCCGGCTGTGGGCCGGCTTTTTTCACGGCCACGCGCAGAGCATCGCGCCTGGCATAATCAAGCGAAATGTATTCGTGCTGCTGAAAAAAGCGCACCTTGCGCACCCGCTCGGTCGACACGCGGCTAGCGGTAACGTTTGCAACCGCGCCTCCCGCGAATTCCAGGCGAGCGTGAGCGATATCCACTTTGTCCGTGAGCACGGGAATTCCGACTGCCTTCACTTCCGTAACTGGCTGCTTCACGAGCGCGAGCAGGATGTCGAGGTCATGAATCATCAGGTCGTAGATGACGTCGACATCGAGACTCCGCGGCGTGAACACTCCCAGCCGGTGCACCTCGAAAAAAAGCGGATGATTCAGAATCGGCTCGACCGCCAGCACCGCGGGGTTGAAGCGCTCGACATGGCCAACCTGCAGTAAGCGCCGATGCCGCCTTGCCGCATCCAGCAGCGCATCCGCCTCCGCAAGGCTTTTCGCCATGGGCTTCTCGACGAGAACATCGAGGCCCATTTCCATTAGGCGACAGCCGACCTCAGCATGCTCGGCCGTGGGCACGGCCACGCTGACGGCGTCGGCTCGCCCGCGCAGCTCATCGAGGGCAGTGAAGGCATGCGTCCGGAATTCGGTGGCAGCAGCCTGCGCGCGCGCGGCGCTTGTGTCGAAGACACCGACCAGTTCGGCGTCCTGAATTTCGCGGTAAACGCGTGCGTGATTCCGCCCGAATTCACCGGTTCCAACAACGGCGACACGTATCTTTCCCGCTTGCGTTGTCGCCGTCATTCCCTGTTCATTCCCGCCGAAGTCTCTTTTGGTTCCGCAGGGGACGCGGGAGCGACCGCCTGGATGGAAATTCCCGCCGCGTCCGCCAACTCGATCAGTTTTCTGCGATCAAACAGCAAGGTCCGCCCGGCGTCCACCGCCAGAGCCGTGGCTTGCGACTTCTTCATCTGTTCGATGGTGGGCAGACCGATCACGGGTACATCGAAGCGCATGTCTTGCCCCGGCTTGCTGACTTTCACCACCACTAGCGGCTTTCCATTGGAAATCCGTGCGGCGCGCGCAACCGTTTCGTCCGTGCCTTCCATGGCTTCCACCGCGACACAGGCTCGATCGGAAATCACTACGGTTTGTCCGATATCCATGCCGGAAATTTGCCGCGCGACGCCCAGGCCGTAGGCAATGTCGGCGGCCTCGCGTGTGTCCGGCGCGCGTCGCGTTAGCACTCCCGCTTCCGGCACCAGCGGCTTCAAAAAAAGTGTCGAATCCACAAGGCGAATGCCTTCATCTTCCAAGACACGCGCCACCGCGCCGATCAGCGCATCCGTATTTTTGCGTGGCAGAGAAAATAACAGCTTGGCGAGCTTCCAGTCCGGCCGGATGGCGCTGAAAATTTTATTGTGCTTCACTTGCCCGGCCATCACCGCTTGCGTCACACCTTCCTGATGCATCAAGTCAATCGCTTTGCTCAATTCGCCGAGGCTCACCCAGTGCAGCCGTTTGGCAGAGTGCTCCAGCTCCGGCGCAGCTTCTTCCTTCAGCGCGATCACCGCCATTTCGATGCCCTGGCTCCTGGCGCCTTCGAGAACGAGAAACGGAAATCGCCCGTTGCCCGCGATCAGGCCCCATCCTGCCGTGCTGGTTTCCGCGTTGGACATGAAATGCGTATCGAACTCGCCCTACTTTACAATTCCGCGTTCCGCCGTCTCGATGAAGCGAATCAGCTCTCGCACGTCTTCGGAATCGCCAAGCGACTTGCGCATTTCCGCGAGCGCCTGGCTGGTATTCATCTTCGAGCGCAGCAGCAATCGAAACGCCCGCTGCAAAACCTTGAGACGCTCCTCGGAGAATCCTTTACGCTCGAGCCCAATTGCGTTGACGCCGTAACTTTTCGTTTCCCTTTCCGTCACGACGCGCGAAAACGGCGGCACATCCTGCGTAATGACCGTGGACGCGCCGATATACGCATAGCGCCCGATGCGGCAAAATTGGTGCACCGGCGACTGAAAGCCGATGGTGGCGTAGTCCTCCACGGTCACATGGCCGGCGAGCGTCGCGCCATTCACAAACAGCGTGTGGTCGCCGACGTGGCAATCGTGCCCCACATGCGACGACGCCAGAAACAGGCTGCCGCTGCCAATCGTGGTTTTCCCCCCGCCACCCGCCGTTCCGCGGCTGATGGTCACGTACTCGCGAAACGTGTTCCCATCTCCGACAGCGAGTTCTGTCCTTTCGCCGCGGAAACGAAGGTCCTGCGGATCGCCGCCCACAACGCAAAACGGATAAACCACGTTGTCGCGCCCGACTTTGGAAGGCCCCTGCACCACCGCATGCGCATGCAACACGCAGCCCTCGCCCAGCTCTACCTCTTCGCCGATAATCGCATACGCACCGACGCGCACACCCGAACCCAGCTTCGCGCCCGCCGCCACCACTGCTTGCGGATGAATCTGCGGCGCGCTCATTTCGCGGCGTCGTCCACCCTGGCCGGAGCCTCGCGGTCAACCATTTTGCACATCAGCGTCGCTTCGGCCGCCAGCTGCCCGTCCACGGTCGCACGGCCGTCCAGCTTGCAAAAATCGCCGCGCCAGGAAACCACTTTGATTTCAAGTCTCAACTGATCTCCAGGCACCACCGGCCGCCGAAAGCGCGCGCCATCCACGGCCACGAAGTACAGCAGCTTATTTTCGCGATCCGGAACTTCCAGCAGCAGCAGCAGTCCGCCGGTCTGCGCCATCGCTTCGATGATCAACACGCCGGGCATGATGGGCTTGCCCGGAAAATGCCCTTGGAAATGCGACTCGTTGATGGTCACGTTCTTGATGCCAACGACGCGCTTCAGCCGCTCCATTTCGACAATGGCATCCACGAACAAGAACGGATAGCGGTGCGGTAGAATCTTCTGAATTTCCGTGACGTCGAGTATCATCGGCGCTCCCGTAGCGGCGCCTGCTCCTGCGGCGCCCCGCGTTCCCCGGCAAACCTACAATTATATGCGAAGCAGGGCGCTTACTGCCGAGTCTTTGCGCTAGCGGCATGGGCGCTGTTAGCATGTCCCGCGATGACTCAATCGAACTTGCCCGCAGCCCTGCTGCGCCTCTTACAGCCGCGTTTGCAGCAAATGCTTTCCGTACTGCGCACATTTGTCCTGGCGGAATCGCCCAGCCTGCAAAAATCGCCCGCCGATCGCTGCTGCGCCATCGTCGCCGCAGAGTGGCGCAGACATGGTGCGCGCGTCGAGCGGCTCGCGCAGAAGCATCGCGGCGATCATCTGCGCATCACGTGGCAGCCGCAGAAGTCGCACACAGTGGGGCAGCTTCTCGTTCTCGGCCACTATGACACGGTATATGCCACCGGAACGCTCGCGAAAATGCCTTTTCGCCTAGCCGCAGGCAAAGTGTACGGCCCCGGCACGTTCGACATGAAGGCCGGCATCGTGCAAGCGCTCTTCGCGCTCGACGCTCTCCGGCAAAGCCAAACGCCGCTTCGCAAACGCATGGTCTTTCTCTGGACCTCCGACGAAGAAATCGGCAGCGACTCTTCCCGCAAGCTCATCGAAGCGGAAGCACGCCGCAGCGACGCCGTTTTTGTGCTCGAACCTTCGCTCGGCCCGCGCGGCTTGCTGAAAACAGCGCGCAAAGGCGTGGGCGAAGCGGAGATTATCGTGCACGGGCGCGCCTCGCACGCAGGGCTGGCGCCGCAGGAAGGCGTGAACGCCGTGCACGAATTAGCGCGGCAGATTGCTCGAATGGAGCAATGGAACAATTTGCGCCGCGGCATCAGCGTCAATGCCGACATCGTCGAGGGCGGCACGCGCGTCAATGTCATCGCCGAGCGCGCTCGCGCCGTGGTCGACCTTCGCGCGCTGCGCTTTGCGGACATGCGCCGTCTTGAGAAGCGATTGCGCGCGCTGCGGCCCCTCACGCGCGGCGCTCGCCTCGAGATTCGCGGCGGCTTCAACCGCGCTCCCATGGAACGCAAAGTCAGCGCTGCACTTTTCTCTCGGGCTAAATCATTGGCAGCGCAAATGGGTTTGTCGATCGGAGAAAGTGTCGCGGGCGGCGGCTCGGACGGCAATATCACCGCGGCTCTCGGAGTTCCGACCCTCGACGGTTTGGGGGCAGTCGGCGATGGCGCGCACTCCGCGCACGAGCACGTCCTAGTAAAAAAGATGCCGGAGCGGGCCGCGCTCCTCGCCGTCCTGCTGGGCGCAAGTTGACAAACAACAGCGGCATACACCGGCCCTGTATCTAATCTCAGTACGTCTTGCGCAAGTACTGCGCCGTGGATTGCATCAGCTCGTCATAATCGCCGTGCAATACCTCGCGCACCGCCGCTTCCGTTGTGTTTCCTCCGGCGATGCGCTCCAGGATGCGCTGCACGTCGGTCATTCCATCGACCTGCACGATGTACTCGATGTTTGCGAGCGCCCACGCATACGCATACGCCGCGTCCTCGTCTGGCAACCGCAACCACGATCCTTCAAGATCGCCGAGTGACATTGCCCGCTTCGCGTCATAGACCTGCAAGAGCACCGCGGCACTCTCACCGCTGCGTTTTCCTTCCATCCACTGCGCGAGTCCTTCCTGTACCCAAGTCGGAGCGACGGCGCGCGTTTTTTGCCGGATGAAGCTATGCGTCAGCTCATGTTTCAACACGCGAGATAATTCCGGCGTCAACTGCTTTAACCCTTGCACGGGCACGCGAATGCGCCCGTCATTCAGCGCACCGGCCCAGCCCGGCGCGCGCGTGATGTCCGCGAACGCTTGCTGCGTGTACAAAATCACTCCGATCGGTTCCGGCGGAGTGTAGCTCAGCTCCGATTCGATGGCGGAAAAATGAATTTCCAAGGCGCGGAGCACCTCGCGCGCCAGCCCCGGCTCCGCTGCGCCGCTATATCGCAGCGTAAAGTGACTGCTCTCGTTTTCGCGGTAATTTTCTTCTTCCTGCTTGTCGCGCTGCGCTTTTTCGAGCGCCGCTTGCACTTCGGCATCCGGCCGGAGCGCCAAGGCGCGTCGCCATTCCGAGACTGCCTGGTTCAGCTTGTTCATCCCGTAATAAGCCCAGCCGGCGAGCTTGGGCACGTCGGGATTTTCCGGAGCAACGCGTCGCGCGCGTTCCAGGTAGTCGAGCGCTTGCTTGTATTCGCTGCGCCGCAGGTGCAAGTATGCGACGTTTAGCAGCATGACGAGATTGTTGGGCGTGTACGCGAGCGCGGTGCGCTCGTCGGTCAGCGCGTGCTCCATGTCGCCGCGTGAGAGCTCGAACTGCGCAGCGGCATGGTGAGCGGCCGCTGCTTTTTCATTCGCGCCCGCCGCTCCGGACCGCGCCTCGCTCGCAACCGCGGCCAGAAATTCGCGGTCCACGGCGCCGTCGTGCACCGCGCCACTCTCGGCCGCGGCGTTGGCGCTCGTAGGTTGGATGCTGGGAGGCGTAATGGCCAGGTTCGCGGCCCCTGCCGAGGGAGAGACCGGCATCTGGCCGCCCTTTTCAATGTGATCGACTATCGATTTCGGCAGCGCCAGTTCGCCCGCGGTGGTCAAATAGCGCACCTTGTCGCCTTCCACCACCACGCTGAGCGCCACGATGCGGCGGCCGTTTTTTAGAACGATGGTGTCTGCGCACGTGTCCTGTGCTACGAGCAGAGACAAACTAATAGCGAGAAAAAGGTAAAGCCGCATCCTTTCATTTTAGGCTCCCGCGCCTGACGCCGCTACCCGCCTCCTTGTACCGCTATGCCGAAAGTGACTACACTCGGGCATGCGGTTCCGGGTCGCTTTCCTCGGGCTCTGTTGTTTGCTGACGGCGGAGGTTTGGGCGGCCGAGAAGACCGCACGCGAGGTCTACGACCAACTGAGCGCACTGCGCGTGGACCCCGCCACGCTCTACGAAATCGACGCCGCTAATCGCATCGAGCTCCGCCGCGGCGACGTGCAGCTCTCTTTTGAACAGGGCAAGCTCGCTTTCTTGCAGTTGTTCGACGGTCATGCCACCGGCGCCGTGTTTTTCGGCCGCGGCCATATTCTTGCCGCACCTCGCGACCCCGTCGAAAAGCAGCAAATGGCGCACTTTTTGGGCGCGCCGGTCCTGGATCAGGACTTCACTTCGGCTTGCTTGCGCTTCACGGACGACACCGCCGCAGGCCTGCTACGGCAGCTCCGCGAAGCCGGAGTTTCGCCGCAACAGGATTCCACTTTTGCTGCCCGCTGGGATGCGCTGCTGGCCACACTGAATCCGGGCCAGGCGCTTCGCATTTTGTTCGATTCGCTTTCGCAAACCCCCAAGCCATACTTTTTCGGCGCGATTGACGGCGTCACTACCGGCCCTTTCGACATGCTTTTGGACCCACTGCGTCGCGAGTCTTTGCTGCTCGGCCAGCCGAAGAAGAACGTGGGCAGAACGTTCTACGACGTGTGGGCCTCATACACTGCGCCGGGCACTGCTGCTCCCGCGGTTCCCTTCCGCGCACTGCGCTACTCGATTGACACTTCCATCCTCGCCAACAATTCGCTGGAGGCAAAAACGGAGGTGCGCCTGCGCGCGGAAATTGGCGGCGAACGATTGCTGCCGCTACAGCTCTCGCATCTGTTGAACATCGAGGAGGTCAGTGGCGAGCACGGCGAAGCACTTACGTTTTTTCAAAATGAAGGGATGACTTTGCGCGAGCGCAGCACGCGCGGCAGCGATTTTCTCTACGTGGTGCTGCCGTCGGCTCCCCCGCGCGGCGCTGAATTCACGCTCTGCTTCCGCTATCGCGGCAACGTCATTGAGGACGCAGGAAACGGCGTGCTCTACGTTGGCGCGCGTGAAAGCTGGTATCCACACTTCGGCGACGCCGCGGATTTCGCCGATTATGAATTGACCATGCACTGGCCACGCCGGCTGCGCTTGGTGGCCACTGGCGCGAAGCTCGACGAGCGTGAAGATGGCGAGTTTCGCGTCGGCCACTGGCGCACGCAGAAGCCGGCGTCGGTAGCTGGTTTTAATCTTGGGGACTACGCTTCCGCGTCGCTGACCGCGGGAGCGCATTCCGTGGAGGTCTACGCTAACCGCATGCTGGAGCAGGCGCTCAACAATCGTTTAGGCCCTTCAGCTTTCGATGCCCCGCGTCTTCCGTCGCCGCTCGGCGCCGAGGGCCGGGGCGGCTCCAACCTGATGCAGATGATTCCTACGGCGCCGAGCCCCGCGGACGCGCTCAAGCAACTCGGGCGCGATATCGACTCCTCCATCCGTTTCTACGAAAATTACAGTGGGCCGTTCCCATTCCAGAAGCTCGGCGTTTCACAAATTCCCGGAACGTTCGGACAGGGCTGGCCCGGACTCCTTTACATCTCCACGTTTTCGTTCCTCCCTCCCGCGGCGCAGCAGCGGGCAGGACTCACGGAAAGCGGGCAGGAACATTTCACGGACCTTGTTCCCTTTCACGAAGTGGCTCACCAGTGGTGGGGCAACGTGGTGGGCTGGAGCGCCTATCGCGATCAATGGATCGACGAAGCCATCGCTAACTATCTGGCATTACTGTTTGCCGATAGCCAGAAAAATGCCAGTCACTCTCTGCGCGTCTGGCTGACGCGCTACCGCCAGCGTCTTGTAGAAAAACTGCCGGGCGCGGAGCACCCGCCTTCTGAAATCGGCGCTCTCGATTTAGGCACGCGTTTGACGTCTTCAAAATCACCGGAAGGGTTTGAGCAGGTCATTTACGGCAAAGGTTCCTGGGTGATTCACATGGTGCGCGAGATGCTGCGCCAGCCGGGAGCGAAAGACCCCGATGCGCGTTTTGTGGCGCTTCTTCGTACGCTGGTCGCCAAGTATGCCTATCGTGCCCTTTCCAGCGCGGACCTGCAGCGCGAAATCGAAGCGGTAATGACACCCGGCATGGACCTCGAGGGCGGCCGCTCCATGGAGTGGTTCTTCGAAGATTGGGTGCGCGGAACCGGCGTTCCGCACTATCGCGTGGAATTTTCCGTGCGCCACTCCGAGAAAGGCTTCATGGTGCACGGCAAGCTCTTTCAGAGGGGCGTGCCGCGCTCGTTTATTGCACCGGTGCCACTCTACGCAAACACTGGCGGCGGGCATCCCACGCAATTGGGAGTAGTGGTCGCCGCTGGCCCCGAAACCACATTTCACTTCACCACGCAGACGGCGCTCAGCAAAATCACCATCGATCCGCGCATGACTCTCCTCTGCGTTAGCGAGTAACTGCCTGGTTCACGGAAGTTTTTCCTTAATGGACTGCTCTTTGGAGAGCGGGCTTGCAGGATTGATTTGCGCTTTTCCTTCTGCGTCGAGCGAATATACGAAGCCTGCGGGGTCCACTACTAAACCCGGGAGCAGATCGGCATTGACCAGCTCACGCATGTTGCCGGGGCGGCGCCCGGTGCGTTTCTCATATTCCTCCGCGATCTTGTTCAGTTGCGTGCAGTCGGCCCGTGCTCGAAGCAGTTGCAAATGTATTTGTGCGTTTTTCTTGATGGAGGGCTCGTTCGTGGAGTTGTAAATCTCGCTCCACAGCATTGCCGAAGTCTCCAGTGTCTCGCCTTTCTCGCTGATTCTTGCGGCGAATGCTTTCATCCAAACCATCGCGCCCGGTTGCTTGCTCCCTTCCAGGAATACATCGGCTGCCTTACGATAGTCCTGCAGCTCAAAATAATAGATAAAGCCAAGATCCTCGTAGAAGCGCCAGAATTCCGGGTTCGCGCCAATTCCCCGTTGCAGCAGCTCGATACCCCGCTCCGGTTTCCCCGCTCCACGCGGCGGAGGTTCGCTCAAAAACATCGCGCCGAAGCGATAAGCGATGATCAGGTTGGGATCGAGAGTTGTGGTGACATCCAGCAGGGGCCACAAAAGTTCGATGTTGGTGTCCTGACGAACATGCTTGTTGCCGTAGTACTGCACCACGCGGGTCCAATACAGATCGGCGATCAGCGGAGCATACTCCAGGCTCATGGCCTTCAGCAGCGGGCCAGAACGCAAGACCAGATCATCTTGCTCCTGGTGCGTCGCCGCCAATTGCGCATCGATGGCATGCTGTAGTTGCCACACGCCGGCAAAGCCGAGCAGCAGAACGGCACATAGCAGCACGCGGGAAGCTACGGTCCTCATTTCAGATTTCGCCTCGTGAAGATGGCAGCGGCGGCAGCCAACACAATGGCGCAATACAGCGCCGCGTAAGCCGTATTGTGCGCAATCAACATCCCAGGAATCGCATGCCCATGTGCGGCCGCGGCCATCACGTCAAAATTCTCAAAGTTCGGCAGCAGATAAGAGAGCCACCGAAGCAGCGATTGCAGCGCCCGCGACATCGTTTCGCTTTGATAGTTGCGCATTTCCGTGACGAACAATCCTGCGATATACAGGCCGGCCGTATACAAAATCGACAGCAGCGGCGTCGTGAAGCACGAAAACAAAAGCGCTAGCGCCACCACCAGCGCGAGCTTCAGCAAAATGAAATACACCGCAACTAGCACCGCTCCTTCCAGAGGCTCGGCGCTGTGCTTGACTAACCTCAGCGCCAGAAACAGGCCCGCGGCCATGGCAAGCGTATTCACCGTCAAGGTGAGCACCAGGCCGCCGAATTTTCCCAACAAAAATTCCCATCGCCGCACCGGCTTGGCCAGCAGCGCATAGAGGGTGCGCTTGTCCATTTCCTTGGATACCAGCGCGACGCCGATAAACACCGCGATCAGCAAGCCGATCACCGAAATCGCGCTCAAGCCCAGGCTGACGATCACCATCTCTTCGATGCCGATGGATACTTGGCCGACCAGAATCGAGGCGGCAATCATGGCCAGCGCGAAAAATACCAGGTTGTACAGCACGCGATCGCGCACTGCTTCGCGAAACGTATTCAGCGCTACTACCCCCACGCGTTTCACTTTCCGCTCACCTCCACGGCCGGCGCCTGTGCGCGGTCTGCATCCACTAGGTGCATGAAGTATTCTTCCAGCGTCGACTTTACCTGCGTGACCAACAAGATCTTTGCTCCTGCGCCGCCAAGCTGTTGCAAGGTTGCGTACAAATCCACTTCGGCAACTTGCATGTGGTACCGCCTTCCCGTCTGCGTGGCCTTGCTCAGCAAAGCCTCCAATCCGCCGGCAGGCCCTACGTATTCAAACAGAACCTCCATTGCCTGCGCTTTCATTCCCACTATTTCGTCCGGCGCCCCCACGCCGCGCAGCTTCCCGCCGACGATCACGCCAACACGGTCGCACAACATCTCCGCGTCAGACAAAATGTGCGTGGAAAACAGCACCGTTTTTCCTGCCTGCTTCAGCTCCAGGATGATGTCGCGCACTTCCCGCCGCCCCACCGGATCGAGACCGGACATTGGCTCGTCCAGGATCACGACTTTCGGATCATGCAGAATGGCCTGCGCCAACCCGACGCGCTGCAACATACCCTTTGAATATTTCCGCAACTGAATTTTTCCCGCCGTCTCCAGGCCCACTTTTTTCAGCATGCGCTCGACGCGCACCTTCCGCTCTTGCGCGGGCAAGTCATGGAATCGCGCGAAGTAATCAAGCAGTTCCGCGGCCGTCAAGTAGTCGTAAAAATATGGCTGCTCCGGCAGATAGCCGATATCGGCATGCATGGAAATATCGCTTATGGATTTCCCCAGGATGCGCGCTGTGCCGGCAGTGGGAAAAATCAGCCCCACTAATAATTTGATGGTGGTCGACTTGCCGGCGCCGTTGGGTCCGAGGAAGCCGAAGACTTCCCCATCCTCGACGCTCATGGTCAGCCCTTCGAGCGATGTTTTCTTCTTCAGGTGCAGAAAACCGAAGGGATATTCCTTGCTCAGATTTTCGATCTCAATCGCCGCTCTTGCCATGCTCACATTTTTTAGAACCTAAGGCTTGCCGTCAATTCCCTGGCTGCGTCCGTGTGCATGAAAAGGGAATACAGAGTGAAACAACGCCGCGGCTCGCTTGCGTCCTTATGCGTTTCTAGCTGTCGCTGCGAACAGAGCCGATTTGCACCAATTGTGCGGGAACCGGTGGCCGAGCCATGGGCTTCGGTTTGCGTGTTTGCGGACCGCGCCAGTTGTCCAGAATTCCCACTTGTTGCACGCACGAAACGGTGCAGCGCGGCGCGCAGAACTTGTCCGTGAAATATTCGTGACGGCGCATTTCCGGCGTGTACTGCGTCAGGGGAATGCCCGGGTATCCGCGCTGCTGCGAACACCAGTGCACCAGGCCGTCCTCGCAAATATAGAGATAACGCGAGCCGGAGCGGCAGCGCCAATTGTGTTCGCGGCCGCGCGCCACATTGTGCTGAAACTCGTTGAAGCGCGAAAAGGAACGCTTCCCCAGGGTCATAATTTCTTCGAAAATCTCCGTTTCGCGCGGACCGAGCGGCTTTAACTGGCCGTTGTTGTCGTGAATAATTCCCACGGTGCTTGTAAATCCAAGCTCGACGGCGCGGTGCGCGATTGTCAACGCATCTTCCGGATTCTTGACGCCGCTGCCCAGCACGGAATTGATATTCACCTGAAAAACGGCGTACTGCGCCAGCCATTCCAACCGCGTATCCAGCGTTTTCAAGCTCTTCAGCGAAACTTCGTCCGGGATAGCATTGTCTATGCTGATTTGCAGGTGTTCCAGCCCCGCTGCGTTGAGCTTTTCGATGGTTTTTTTGTCCAACAAAAAACCGTTGGTAATCATTCCCGCAATCATGCCGTGGCGGCGGATGTGCCGGATTACCTGGTCGATCTCTGGATGCATCAGCGGCTCGCCACCGCTGATCGTGATAATCGACGTGCCCATGCCGGCCAGGATGTCCAGCCGGCTTTTCATCTCCTCAAGCGGTACTGGCTTGGAAAAATCGTCAAATTCGTTGCAGTAGGTGCAGGCCAGGTTGCAGCGCCGATTGGGGATAATGTGCACCAGGATGGGGTGCTTGGTGGAAACCAGGGCCTTGCCGATCATGCGCAGCTCGCGCAGACGCGTGCGCGCGAACCGCAGACGCCTCTTGGCGCGTACGCCAGCGGAAGGCTGCACTGATTTGTTATCCCCAGCCATTTATGAGTGAGAAAAGCCCCTCGCTCAATTATACATGACGCGGTTACACAGGAAGCACGCCTGTCCCAGCGTACTATTGTCCGTGGCTAATCAGGTACTTACGCTCGAAATGGAGCAAAGACCCGATGAGCAGCCAGCCCACAGCAAGTTCGCCCTCTAGCACGACTGACCCGCGTGGCGCCAAGAGCCTGTTGGTCGTTGCGAGCCTGGCCATGGTGCTGGTCTTCTTTGCTGCTGCGGTTCCCGCGCCTATTCGGGCGGCTTGGGATGAGTTCGCGCTCCGTATCCAGTTGCAGAGCGAGCCACAGTCGGCTTCGCCAGCAAAACTCTCGGACCACGAAATCGAGGAAATTGCCAACCTGCCGGCACAGCAACAGGCGGAGCGACTGCTGGAGCGGGCCGTCAATCACTACGACGGGGCGCTTGAGCTGATCGGCAAATCCGTCGATAACTGGTTTGGCCAGTTGGAGTTACAGGGACAGCTTTCCAGCCTCCTGACTACGGCGCTAAATTCCAATGACCTGCATGTGCGCGCCGCGGCTCTGGAAATGGAGCTGGCAGCGTACAACCTGCCGAAACGTTCTGATAGCGCGGACAACCTTATCGAGCGCATCCGCCGGGAGCCGTCGGCGCGCCCCTGGGCGCTGTGGATGCTCGGCGTGCTGGGTAACCGTGGCGTGGAGACACATCGCGCCTTCGTCACGCTGATGGACCACCGGCATGACCCTGACGAGCAGACGCGATATTGGGCCGTTGAAGGACTGTCCATGCTGGGCACCACTGAGACGGTGGCTCCCTTGCTGGAGGCTTTCCGCAGCGATCCTTCGCCGCTGGTGCGCGAACGTGGTGGCTGCGGCCTGGCGCAATCCGGGATGCTGACGCGCGAGCAACGGATGCGCGCTGTGCCGGAACTGCTTAAGATGACGGACGATATGACCCTGGACGGCGCGACGCGCGGATGGGTCTTCCAGGCCCTGCGCGACATCACTGGAGCCTCGATCGCGGCCGACTCTGCGGCATGGCGCACTTGGTGGGCACAACATCGCGGTTAATTCTGCCGCTGACTCTGCTCTTCCTTCCTTCCATCGCAAAGACATCTCCTGCGGTATGCACCCCTGCTCCGGGTGTAACTATCGCTAGTAAAGTCAGCGGCTTGCGGCTGCGGTTGCTGTAAGATTTGGGGTGGTGGTAATGGAGAGGGTTATGGCTGAGGTTGGGCGGGCTGCGGCGAATCTTCCGACGCGCACGGAAAGCGACAGCATGGGCAAGATGAAGGTGCCGGCGGACCGGTATTACGGGGCGCAGACGGCGCGCTCGCTGGTGCACTTTGCGATTGGCAAAGACACCATGCCGGCGGAGCTGATCCGTGCGTTTGGGATTTTGAAGAAGGCGGCGGCGCTGGTGAATCAGGACTTGGGGAAGCTGCCGCCGGAGAAGGCGCGTCTGATTGCGCATGCCGCGGACGAGGTGATTGCCGGGAAGCTGAACGAGCATTTTCCGCTGCGCGTCTGGCAGACGGGCAGCGGGACGCAGACGAACATGAACGTCAACGAGGTAATCTCGAACCGCGCGATCGAGATGGCCGGCGGGGTGATGGGAAGCAAGAAGCCGATTCATCCCAATGATGACGTGAACATGTCGCAGTCGTCGAACGACACGTTTCCGACGGCGATGTCCATTGCGGCGGCTACGGAGACGGCGCGGCGTTTGCTGCCCGCGGTGAAGAAGCTGCGGGACGTGCTGCTGGCCAAGTCGCTGGAATTTGCCGACATCGTGAAAATCGGGCGCACGCATTTGCAGGACGCTACACCGCTGACGTTTGGGCAGGAGTTTTCCGGCTGGGTGAACATGCTGGATCGCGACGGCGCGCGCATCGCGGTGGCGCTGGATGGGCTTTACGATTTGGCGATTGGCGGGACGGCGGTGGGGACAGGGCTGAATGCGCATCCGGAGTTCGCGGAGCGCGCGGCGCGCAAGATTGCGGAGTTGACGGGGTTGCCGTTCCGGTCCCATCCGAACAAGTTCAATGCACTGGCGGCGCACGACGAAATCGTGTTTGCCAGCGGCGCGCTGAAGACGCTGGCGGCTTCGCTGATGAAAATCGCGAATGACATTCGTTGGCTGGCTTCGGGTCCGCGGTGTGGATTGGGCGAGCTGATTTTGCCGGAAAACGAGCCGGGATCTTCGATCATGCCGGGCAAGGTGAACCCGACGCAGTGCGAGGCGGTGACCATGGTGGCGGTGCAAGTCATGGGCAACGACACGGCGATCGGTTTCGCAGGATCGCAGGGAAATTTCGAGCTGAACGTGTTCAAGCCAGTGATCATTTTCAATTATTTGCATTCTGTGGAATTGCTGGCGGATGTATGCAACAGTTTTGTCGAGCACTGCGTGCAGGGAATCGAAGTGAACCGCGAGCAGGTGGACAAGTACGTAAAGAATTCGCTGATGCTGGTGACGGCGCTATCGCCGAAGATCGGCTACGACAATGCGGCGAAAGTGGCGCACACCGCGCATCATGAGCACATCAGTCTGCGGGACGCGGCTGTGAAACTAGGTTTTCTCACCGGCGAGGAATTTGACGCGTTGGTTCACCCTGAAGATATGACCCGTCCGTAGCCTTCAATTCAGTTTTTGCCTCAAAGCTGCCACGTACTCTCGTTCACTCCAGTCTGGCCCGTCTTGGTCCATACCGAGTATCAAATCCGCCGCCTCCAGAATTCTAGGACCAGCGGGTGGCCGCTCTAGAGCCGCAATTAGATCAGGCAAAATCCGGCTGTCCTGGCGTTTGGCTAGGGCAACGATTGCCTCCTCCCTTGTGTCTTCATCTGGGTCTTGCGCTCTACGAAGCAGCGCATCCCTAATCTCTTGGGAATCCGCATCCCCTTGCACCCCAAGGCCGAACGTGGCCCAGTCACGTACTCTAGGGTCGAGGTCGTCCATCATTAACAGCAGAGTGGGTATTGCAGTGGGTTCGTTCGCGAAACATCCCAACGCAAATGCAACGGAAAACCGGACATCGTAGCTAGCGTGCAATGCATGCTTGACAATAGAGGGAGCGGCGGCAGGGTCACCTATATGCCCGAGGGCGGAGATTGCAGCACTGATGGGTACTGCCTCTGTTTCGCGGTCCAGCATGGAGATGACGGTCGAAAAGGATTCTTCAGGGAAGTTGTTGTGAGGATGCTCCACCGTTCTACCAAGCTGGGCAAGCACGTCGGCGCCCCTCGCTCGATGCAGCGGATCTTTTGTTTTGCACCATTCTGCCGCCAGCTCAAATACTTCTCGAGTGCCCAGGCGTCGCAATGTGCCCACAGCATCCCACGCAGACTCGTCATCGTAGTCAGCGGTCAGCGTTCGCGCGAACAGTTGATCGATCTCTTGCGGGCTCATTCAGGGAGTATACCGCTCACCAGGCGTAAGGTTGCGTCGAGCGCTCCGTCTCGTGCTGGTGATGTTGATTTTTCCCGTCAGACAGAGCACGATGCTGCACTCTCCTTCTATGCCGATGCCCAATCACCAATGACTCATTTCTTGCGCGATATTCTTCGACAGCCCGACGAGTTGCGGCGGACGCTCGACCATTTATTGGGAGCTGGACGAGGCTCACTAGATGCGGCGATCGCCGCAGTGCATTCGGCTCGGCATGTGTACTTGACGGGAATTGGGAGCAGTTGGCATGCGGGGCTGAATGTTTCGGCGCTGTTCCAGCTTGGGGCGCGGCCGGTGTACTTGGTGGATGCGGCGGAGCTGGTGCAGTTTGCGGCGATTCCGGCGGGGTCGGTGCTGATCGTGATTTCGCGGAGCGGGCGTAGCGTGGAGATTGTGCACTTGCTGGCCAAGGCGCGGGAGAGCGGGGCCACGGTCATTGGGATTACAAATGCGGCGGATGGGGCGCTGGCTCGCGAGGCGCAGATTGCGATCGTGGTTCCGGTGGCGATGGATCACGCCATTTCTGTGAATACCTACACGACCTTGGCGCTCGCCGCGGGAGTGCTTGCGGCTTCGGTGGTCGCCGAACCGGCGGCAAAAGAGTTTCTTCAGGGGCTAAAGCCCAACCCCGGAACTAGCTCAATGTCGGACCTAAAGGTCCGACCCCCTAACGAGCTCGGGCTCGCGGACTCGCTTTCCTCGGCTTTTGCTGCGGCGGGGCGCGCGATTCCTCGGTGGCAGGCGCAGATTGAAAACTCGGATTGGCTTGCGCCGCACAGCTCGACCTATTTTTTGGCGCGGGGGTCGAGCCTGGGGAGCGCTTATGAGGCCCGGCTGATGTGGGAGGAGGGCGTTAAGTCGCCGGCCACGGCTATGGGGGCGGCGAGCTTTCGGCACGGGCCGCAGGAAATTGTTGAAAAGGATATGCGGTTTGGCCTCTGGGTCGATGGCGCGCGCATGCGCGAACAGGATCTGGCCCTCGCCCGCGACCTGCGGAAATTGGGCGCGCGGGTAATGCTGATTGGGCAACGCCTACCGGACGATGCGGGAGATTTGGTTTTTCAGCTTCCGGAGATTCCGAGCGAGTGGCAGTTCTTGATCGATATTATTCCCGCGCAGCTCGTGGCCGAGCGGCTCGCGCGGCATTCCGGCGCAGACCCGGACACATTTCGCCTCTGTTCGTTTGTTGTGGAGGATGAAGCGGGGTTGCTGCCGAAGGAGGGGCGCGGAGATAAGACACCTTTGTAGCGGCCACCTTTAGGTGGCCGGCCCGGCGATCAGACGCCATCGCACTCCCGGGTGCCTTTGATTTCCCCCGAGGGACTTCTAATGAGCGAAACAAGCAGACATTTCTATCGCAGGCTGACAATAAGCCAAAAAATCCCTTGACATTGGATAACTATATGTTACTATACCAGTGGGAATAACCACGCCTTCAGAGCTAACTCCTTTAGAATACGCAGATCCGAAAATCGCGCTCCCTAACCGCTTTAGAATGTGCAGATCCATTTTCATTATCGTGGAAGTCCTTTAGAATCCGCAGATCCGGAAACAGGGGGGAGGGGGTACCCTCCCCATTTTTCCGATCAACTATCGACAGGAGCTTCCATGCCTCGTGGCGCCGCTCGTTTCGCTCTAGTCCTTCTGCTGTTCGCCTCTAGAGTTTCCGCGCAACAGCCTGCTGCCAAACCGCAATACTCGCTGAAGCCCACGCCGAAGACCATCGCGTGGGGATACTACGATGCGAGCACGCCGCCGGTGCTGCGCGTTAAATCGGGCGACAGCGTGGAAATTCAGACGCTGATTACGTCGACCCCGAAGCGGCTGGAAGAGGCGGGCGTGCCGGCGGACCAGGTGGAGCAATCGCTGCGCGACATTACGAAAGAAGTGACGAACAAAGGACCGGGCGGGCACATTCTTACCGGACCGATCTATATCGAGGATGCGCAGCCGGGCGATGTGCTGGAAGTGCGCATTGTGTCCGTGCGGCTGGCGATTCCCTACGCTTACAACGGCTTTGCGCCGGGACGCGGATTCTTGCCGGAGGATTATCCGTACCCGAAGATGAAGATTATTCCGCTGGACGAAAAGCGCATGGTCGCGCGCTTCGCGCCGGACATCGAGATTCCGCTGCATCCGTTTTTTGGCAGCATGGGCGTGGCGCCGCCGGAATCGACGGGGAAATTCAGCAGCAATCCGCCGTGGATTCATGCCGGGAATCTGGACAACAAGGATTTGGTGGCGGGCACGACGCTGTACATTCCGGTGCACGCGGCGGGCGCGCTGTTTGAAGTGGGAGACGGGCACGCCGGGCAGGGCAACGGCGAAGTGGACATCACGGCATTGGAGACTTCGCTGATTGGCACATTTCAATTTGTGGTGCGCAAAGACATGCACCTGCGCTGGCCGCGCGCGGAGACGCCGACGCACTTCATCACCATGGGACTGCACGAAGATTTGAACGAGGCGACGAAGCTGGCGGTGCGCGAGATGATCGATTTCCTGATGACGGAGAAGCACCTTTCGCGCGATGACGCGTATATGCTGTCGAGCGTGGCGGCGGATTTGAGCATCACGGAACTGGTCGACGGGAATAAAGGCGTGCACATGGCGATACCGAAGGGAATTTTTGTTGAAGGAGCAGCAACAAAGTGAACTGTCGAGGATTCGCGTTTCTTTTGCGGGCGCCGCAGACTTCAAGGCTAAAATAAAGATTCCGGCTCGGGGCAAGGAATTTCTGATGCGCCTGCTGCTTCACGCGACTCGCTGGGCCGCCGCTCTTCTGATCGTCTGCATCACACTTGCGCTCGCAGTTGCGCGGGATAAGAGCGTTTGGAGCTACGAAGGCGGACTCTTCGTGATCACCAACGGCTCTCTACCCAAGGGACCTTGCTTTCGGCTGGCCGGACGCGTGACCTCTGGCGACTTCTTCGACAGTCTGAAGCGCATCGACAAAGAGAGCGGCACGATTTTTCGGCGCGGCTCGGAGAATGTCGAGAATTTTCCCGATCAGCTCACGCTGTCATTCCTTGTCCGCGATCACTACGACCAGACTTGCCCTCCGCGCGAGGGCAATCCCGGCGCGCCCAAATACTTGACGCGCACGATGATGAGCTCGCTGCATCTTTATCTGTATTGGAAGCGCGGCGTAGAGTTGCGGCCGGTGGAAAACGTGGAGAGAAAATATTTCGCCGTAAGACAGATCATTCCGCAAGCTGCCGCGCAAGTCCACGACTTGCCGGAAAGGCTGGAATGGGCCTACGAATACGTGGTTCCTAGCGCGGGCGTCCCGCTCACCGATAGCCTGGTGCTCGTTCTTCGGGATGACGACAACCACATCGTCGCGCGCGTCGCCGCGCGCCTTTAGTCTTCTCTCCATCCATTTAGTTTTTCTCTCCTTGACATTCTACATATGCCACCATATACACGTGTAGGGTGTCTAGGAGAAGGCGCGTGGCTGTCGACAGATCCGATTTGCTGCAAGGCACGCTGGACATGCTGATCCTGAAAATCGTTGCGCTGGGGCCGGTGCACGGATACGGGATCTCGCAGCGCATCCAGCAGGTTTCGCGCGAGGTGCTGCAGGTTCAGCAAGGTTCGCTTTATCCGGCACTGCATCGCCTGGAAAAGCGCGGCTGGCTGCAGGCGACCTGGGGCGAATCCGAGAGCGGGCGGCAGGCCAAGTTTTACCGTTTGTCGGCGAAGGGGCGAAAGCAGCTTCAGCTGGAGGAATCGCAGTGGAACCGGCTGGCGGAAGCGATCGCGCTCATCCTTCGCACAGCCTCGTAGGAGTTCGCGATGACCTGGTGGTGGAAATCCCTCTTTCGCAAGCGCTCGCTCGATGCGCAACTCACTTCGGAAGTTCGTTTTCATATCGACGAGCTGACCGACGCCAACACTGCAGCGGGAATGTCCCCTGAAGAAGCTCGTAGGAGAGCGGTGCTGGAGTTCGGCGGCAGTGAACAAATCAAGGAAGAGTTGCGCGACGTGCATCGCGTTCGCGTGATCGAAAGCGCAATCGCAAACCTAAAGTCGGCGTTCCGATTCACCCGCAAATCGCCGTCCTTTTCCGCCGCCGTGATCCTAACGCTCGCGCTCGGCATCGGCGCCAACAGCGCCGTCTTTTCCGCGATCGACGCCATTCTGCTGCGCCCCTTGCCGTTCCCTGACGGCGATCAGCTCATGAAACTCTCCCAACGCAACTTCAAGGTGAAGGGAACGGCAACCGTTGTGGCGCCGGTCAGGTTGGAAGACTGGAATAGGATGAATTCTACTTTTCAGGCACTGACGGGCTACTACACAGAAAATAATTCGGAAACATCGGGCATTCTGCCGGAAAAGCTGACGCAGGCGTTTGTGGCGGCGCGGTTTTTGCAAGTGTGGGGTGTCTCGCCAGCGCTGGGGCGCGATTTTATTCCAGAGGAGGGACATTTTGGCGGGCCGGGCGCGACTCTCATCAGTGACCGCTTCTGGAGAAGCCGCTTTGGAGCAAGGCCCGACGTTCTCGGCAAAAAACTGGTAGTCAATGGCCATTCTTCGCCAATCGTTGGAGTGATGCCGTCTTCCTTTCTGTTCCCCGAGCGCGATGTCGATTTGTGGTCTCCGGTCCCCTCAGATGCACCTTACGCACAAAGCAGGCGCTCGACGTGGTACACGGTGATTGGGCGACTTAAGCCGGGTGTGCCATTGACGCTAGCGCAGGCCAACCTCGCGGCAATTCAAGCGCAACTGGGGAGGGCGTACCCGGAAACAGACAATGATTTAGCGGTGGAGGTACAACCGCTAAAAGAAACGAGAGTTGGCAGAACCCGCAATTCGTTGTGGATGCTATTCGGCTCCGTGTCGCTGCTCTTGCTGATCGCGTGCACGAATATTGTGACATTGCTCCTGGCGCGGGCCACGCAACGTCAGCATGAAATAGCGGTTCGTTTTTCGCTGGGAGGTTCGCGTTTTGCAATTGTGATGCAACTGCTGACGGAAGTTTTTCTGCTGGCACTTCTCGGGGCAACACTGGGCCTGTTCGTCGCGGCCGGCGCCTCGAACGTATTTCGGTCGCTTGCCGCCGACTTGCCCAGAGTGGAAGAGATCCGGCTAGACTGGAGAATCGTTCTTTATGCGCTGGCGTGTTCCGTAGTAGCGACACTCCTGTGCGGCTTGGTGCCCGCAATTCGTGGTACTCGCAGGACGCTTTCAGCGTCACTGGCACAAGCCAGCCGAACGCAGGTGACGGGGCGCAATCGGCTGCAGTGGCTGCTCGTAGGGACACAGGTGGCGCTGGCCGTCACGTTACTGGCCGGGGCGGGCTTGCTGTTGCGAAGCTTTCGGGCGCTCGGCCACGTCTCGCCGGGTTTTGATGCCAGCCATGTTTTGACCTTCCGTATCAGCGGATCGTACGGCGAGACGAGCGATTGGAAGCGGTTGACGCAACGCATCGAGCAAAGTGTCGATGTATTGGGGAAATTACCGGGTGTGGACTCGGCGGCGACAACCGGGGACCTGCCCGGGGTACCGCAGCACTATCCAACGGAACTAAATTTAGTCGAAGGAGAACAGGACTCGGAACAAAAGGTCGTCGCCGAAAGCCGATTTATCTCTCCGAGCTACTTGGCCACGATGCAAATTCCTCTGCTCGCGGGCGAACTCTGCCGCGATCCGCTATTGCAGCTTATGAGCACGCCGGAAGACCCCGCTGGCATCCACCACATTGACATCAGCCGGGTCGAGGTGCTCGTGAATCGCAGCTTTGCTGAAACGTATAGCCCCGTGTCAACGGCCATGGGTCGTCACCTGAGGGTGTTGGGCAATGCTTTCCTGAGGCCCAATCAAGCGGGTGAGATTCGAGGAATCGTCGGCGACGCGAGAGAGGAAGGCGTGAATCGTGAACCCGGCCCCACAGTGTACTGGTGCATGAGCGCTTCGGGTCCGGATCCGTTTTATCTTGTGCGCACGCATGCGGCGCAACCTTTGGCCGTGGCCGGAACACTGCGGAAGAAAATCCACGAGATTGAACCGGGGAGATCTGTGTTCGATATCACGCCACTGGAAGAGCGCATTGACAATGCGTTTGCCGAGAATCGGCTGCGCACCGTGCTGCTGGCGTTTTTTGCGGCTACCGCCGTGACGCTTGCCTGTGTCGGACTGTACGGCACGCTGAGCTATTCGGTGAACGTGCGCCAGCGCGAAGTGGGCTTGCGATTGGCGCTGGGAGCTTTGCGGGGGCAAATCGTGAAACAATTCCTGCTACAGGGCTTGGGCGTCTCGACCATTGGCTGCCTGGTGGGTTGGGGACTCGCCGCCGCCGGTGGCCGCCTGCTTTCTGGCATGCTTTACGGCGTTTCGCCTTCTGATCTCACGACCCTATCGAGCGTTGTCCTCATGGTGCTTTTCGTCGCGGCTCTTGCATCGCTAATCCCAGCAGTACGCGCTGCCCGCCTCGACCCCATGCAAGTGCTTCGCGAGGAGTGATGCACTTTTCGGCGTCAGGAACTAGCGCGCCTAGGTCATGACGCAAAGCTGCTCACGGATGAGGAACCTATTTGGAGGCGAGAAATTCTTCCATCGTGCGGGCAAAGGCTTCCGGTTCTTCAGTGAACGGCAAATGGCTGCTCTTCTCGAACACGACGAACCGCGAGCCGGGAATTTCCTTGTGAATGCGATAAGCAACTAGGGGCGCCACGTTCATGTCGTAGCGCCCGGTAATCACCAGCGCAGGAAACCGGAACTTCCGAATCTCCGGATTCAAGTCAAATCGAGCCAGGTCGCGCGTCACGGCCTGATTCACTTCCTTGGTGTACGCCCCGGGTACAATTTGCTTCAGAAATGCTTCGCGCTTTTCCGGCGAATAGAAAATCATGGACAGGTATTCGCGAATCTGCGCATCGTCCGCCGCTTTGTCGCCAAACTCGCGCGCAAACGCGCCAGCGGCCTCACGCTCCGTGGTTTCCGGGAAAACCTGATCGAACAAGAAAATCGTATCGGTAAATTTCGGCGCTGCGGAGTCCACAAGTATGAGGTGCGCCACATGGTCCGCGTGCCGTGCCGAGTAGGCCATCGCGAGGTATCCACCCCAAGAGCTGCCCAGCAATTCCATTTTTTCGAAGCCGAGATGGGCGCGAAGAGCCTCCAAGTCATCGATCTGATCGGCCAGTGTGCACGATTGCCCCGGTTTCAGGGCTGCTGAGCGCCCGTTTCCGCGCTGGTCGTAAAAAACGATGCGGCGGTTTTTCGCCAACGTGTCCCACACGGGTGAGGTGTGAAGGTAGGTGTGGTCGAAACCGGGTCCGCCATTCACCAGCACCAGCGGCGTGGAATTGCCGCTGCCGATCAACTCGTAGTAGAGCTTGCCGCCCGGCCCGTCGAAGAGCTGCCCCTTTTCGTCATACGCGGCTCGGGCCAACATGAATGGGCCGAGCAATAAAATCACAATCAACGCTCTGACGACTATGGTTTTGCAAGCTCCGAGAGTGGCTGGGAGAGAACTCATGAACGACCTCATCAATGAAATTTTTGATCAGTGAAATGTTTGCAGAACGCAGCCGGCCAAATCATCCCATCGAGCTGAATTTCTGCGGTTCGATTTTGTACAGCACTCGCTGCTCGCCAGGCTTCCGTCCAGGATAGACGTCCTTGCCCAGATATTTTTTGGCGAGACCGTTGATGTGATCGTCGGCGCCCTTCTCCGTGATTTCCACCACCTTGCCGCGAATCTCCAGGTAGCGGTAGGGATTTTCCGGGTCCTGAATTGCCAGCGACACGCGCGGATCGCGGCGAATATTCCTGTCCTTGACGCGCCCGCGCGCCGAATTAATGCGCACGTGCTTGCCGTCGTAGTCCACCCACACCGGCGTCACCTGCGGACTGCCGTCGGGGTTTAGCGTGCCCAGATTCGCGAATGCCTTTTTCTTCAGCAGATCTGCGTATTTCTCGGGTACTTGTTCAGCCATTTCGAACCTCCAGAGGATGTTGTTCCTCGATTTGTCTTTCTTCAAAGTCTTGCCGCAACAGCAAAGCGACAAAAAACTATTTTGCTGCGGCTCAGATATTTGCCGCCAGTTTCAGAACTTTGTCACTGATCAGTGGCTCCATCAGGCGCTCCATCAAGCCGCTGCGCTGGAGCCATGCACCTGTTTCCGTTCCACGCAAATCCTGCCGCGCGAGCGCTCGCAGATCGGCTTCATCGTCAACGTCCATCTCCAAGCGCGAATTACGGCGAACGAAAATCTGCGCGCCGGCGCGCTGCGCGTTGCCGCAATGCTTGGCAAAACTGCCATTGCCGAAATCCGAGGGAAACAGAGCGGGCGGCGTGCGCAGGATAGCGTTCGTTCCGGTGCCGTCCCGCGACGGCACAATCACCAGGGCGGGCATGGCGCATTCCACCGCCAGCAATTCGTCTATGTCGCTCGCTCGCACGAGCGGCACGTCCAGCGGCAGGCGCAGCAATGCCGTGACTCCTCGTTCGGCGCACTGTCGTGAAGCGGCGTCCACCGAAACACTCTCTGAGATTTGCCGCTCCTCGCGCAGAATCTCCCAGCCGTTCTCTTCCGCCGCCTGCATGGCGGGAACGTAATTCGTCACTACGAAGATTTTGTCGGCCCGCTGCACACCGCGAACCGCGCGAATCGTGTCGGCGAGCATGGCCTGCGCGAGCCCGAAGCGGTCTTCGGGACTGAGAAGCGGAGCGAGCCGTTGCTTCGCTTGACGCAAATCCTTAATGGGCAAGAGCAATGCGCGCATTGAATGACCTCAGTACGCACCTTCGGCGTAGGAAACGTGTGTTCCGTTTTGCAGAAGATTGAGTTGACGCTGCGTGGGAGCGGCCGGTTCTTCGTCGTTGCGGCCGTACAGGTGGCGAATTTTGTATGTAGTGGTGCGTTCCGCTGGCGCGCGTCCAATGGAGCGGATCATGCCGCGGAAGTCCCGTTGCGAAACGTATTCGCCGAAAGTCGCGCCCGCCGCTTTCGAAATGTTCTCTTCCATAAGCGTGCCGCTAAAATCGTTGGCGCCGGCCTTGAGGCAGGCCAGCGAAGTCTCGAAGCCGAGCTTCACCCAGGAAACCTGAATATTCTTGATCGCGCCGTGCAGTAAAACGCGCGCCAAAGCGTGCACGCGCAGATGCTCCTCGCGGCGGGCGCCGGGCCGCGCGCCGCCGTGTTTGAACAGGCGGGTATTTTCGTGGATGAAACCTAGCGGCACAAATTCCGTGAACCCGCCGGTGCGCTTCTGAATCGAGCGCAGCAGCAGAATGTGGCGGACCCAATCCGCCGGTTCTTCGACGTGGCCGTACATCATCGTGGACGTTGTGGGAATGCCGAGCTCATGCGCCGTAGTGATGATTTCCACCCAACGCGCGACGGGCAGTTTGTTGGGGCTCAGCTCGCGGCGGACGCGGTCATCCAAAATTTCCGCGGCGGTGCCGGGAATGCTCCCGAGCCCTTCATCTTTCATCATTTGCAGATAGTCGCGCAGCGGCATTCCCGTCTTATCGACGCCGTAGGAAATCTCCATGGGCGAAAACGCGTGCACATGCATTGCGGGAATGGCGCGCTTGATGGCGCGCAGAATGTCTCGATAGAAGAAGCCATCGAGATCTCGCGGCAGGCCGCCCTGGATGCATACCTCCGTGGCGCCAGTTTCCCAGGCTTCACGCGCTTTGCGGACGACGTCGTCCACGGAAAGGGAGTAAGCATCCGGCGCGCCCGGGCCTTTGCCAAATCCGCAAAAGCTGCAACCGACGAAACACACGTTCGTGAAATTGATGTTGCGGTTTACTACGTAGGTGATTGCGTCGCCGACGGCTTCCTGCCGCAGTGTGTCCGCGAACGAAACCAGCGCCTCTAAATCAGAGCCGTCGACAGTAGCGAGGAGTAGACCTTGCTCGAAGCTCAGCTCCGCACCGGCGCGAGCAGCTTCTAAACAGCCCTGTACTTTGGAAGAGCATGACAAGAGGGGGGCTTGCAATCTCGCTTCTTCGGGGTCGGCACGCATCGGCGGCATCCATGCCTGAGGCATCGCGGGGCCTCGGGGGAGTTTGGTCAATCCCAGACATCTGTATCCTATCAGAGATGAATTCACTCTATGTATCGAAATAGGCGAGGCTTGCGCGGCGCTCGTGCTGGCCCGGGGTCTCCTCGTCCGCTAACATATGGTCTTCCGATCATGAGCCGCGGGAATGCGATTTTTCTGGCGATCGTCATCGCTATCGCTTTGATAGCGGTTGCCGCTGCTTCGCTCTTGCATGATGGCTTGAGCTCGCGTGCGAAGCCCACGGCGCTTGAAACCTTGTTGGCGCGCAACGCCCGTCACTTGGCCATTCCCGCAGGCGCCCGCAAGCTGCAGAATCCCGCCGCGGAGACGCCGGAGAATCTTCGGGACGCTCGTTTGCACTTCGCCGATCATTGCGCCATATGCCACGCGAACGACGGCAGCGGAGACACGCCGATCGGCCGCAATCTTTATCCGAAGCCGCCGGACCTGCGTCAAGAGGAAACGCAAAAGCTCGCCGACGGCGAACTTTTCTGGATTATTGAAAACGGAGTGCGTTTCACCGGTATGCCCGCGTTTGGCGCCGAGCACGGGTCGGAACAGGATAGTTGGAAGCTGGTCCGCTTCATTCGCCACCTGCCGCAGCTTACCGGCGAGGAGCGCGTGGAGATGGAACGCTACAACCCCAAAGGCCCGGAAGATCGCGAAGAAGAACAGAAAGAAAACGACTTCCTGCGGGGCCAGCCGATGCAACAGAAACCGGAAGGAACGCATCATCATTGAGTGTGGTTGCTGAGTGGGAACTTGATTCCTGGTGTTGCGGCGGCGGGAGAAACAGATGAAAGCTCCGATGAAAACCAAACTATATGCCTTGCTCGCAGTTGTTGCGCTCATGGCGAGCGTGGCGCCGGCGCACGGTGACAAAAGGCACGTAGTGGGCACGCTGGAAAAGATCAATCCCGATTCCGTTGTGGTTAAGACCGCCGCGGGAAAATCCGTGGAAGTGAAGCTCGTGGCTTCAACGATCTATGTTTGGCGGGACGGAGACGAGGAGAGGCCTGCCAAGCTCTCCGACCTGGCGGTTGGCGACCGCATGGTGATTCACGCCACGCCAAAAGGCGAGACTTTCGAAGCCAACGAGGTTAAGTTTTCCTCGCCGCCGTCCTCGGCAACTGCGGTAAAGCCAAAACGCTAGATTGCTCCCTGGAATTCTCGCGTATCAGCCTTGTTTACTTGCACCACCCGGTAGTTAGGCGTAAGAACGTGTCTACCATATACCGGACGGAGGCAACGTCTCGGTTTGTTGTCGCTTTCCTTCTGCTGTTAGGCTTGCCAGGACCTCGGCTCCCTGCAAATGCCTCTCACCGATTTCAGGAGACTGCGACCATGCCGCCAAAGAAAAGCCCCGCCATGTCAGACCGCGAGAAAGCCGGCCTGCGAGGCCCGGTGCGGGAATGCGTGGAGGAGAGAGTGACTCCGGCTGTTGCGGGCTATCCGGAAACGAAATACGTCAGCACGACGGAATACGACACAGAGGGACGAGTCCTAAAGGTCGTGTCCTTCAACCAAGATGACTCAAAATGGATATCTTCCAAGGTCTATGACGATCAGGGACGCATGGTGAAGACAATCTCCGGCAAAGCGGATGGACCTGTCGACGAAACGATCTACCACTACGACGAAAAAGGTAGGCTTGTCGACTATACCGGACGGGGCGCCCTCGGCAGTGAAACGACGCGTTTTGAATATGACGAGCAGGGCCGCAAGACGCGGGTCGTCAGCTCCAATGTGCCGGCCTCGCCTGCTGGTCCCTACGGCGGGACTTCCATGGCCTATGGCCTAGAGGGCGGCGATCTTTACCACCCTGTCCCACAAGGGGGCACGGTGAAAACGGTTTACGACGAGAGCGACCGGCCCGTCGAGACGCAAATCTATACTGCCGAGGGGCAGATGATGCAACGGTTGGTCCAGAGCTACGATGCAGCAGGCCGGCCTACGGAAACAAAAGTCGTCTTGGGAGACATAGCCGCTATGTTCCCGGCGGAAATGAAAGCGCAATTGCTGAACGAGGCGGGTGGCGCGGAGGAACTGCAGCGGCAGGTCGCCCAACTCTTTGGCGGGCAGGGCGAAATGTTCAAGACGTCTTATGTCTACGACGCGCAAGGGCGTTTAACCGATAAGCGCATTCACGTGGGATACAGCCAGGAGATGGTTACGTCGTACGTCTACGACAGCAACGGCAACAAGATCAAGGAAACGTCTAAAACCTCCGGCGATCCGAATCCGCCGCGTAATGAGGGCGGCGTGCAAGTCGCCACTGCAGACGCAGCCGCATCCGCTCAGGATTCCGAAGTGACCTACAGTTACAAGTACGACGGCTACGGCAATTGGACCGAGCAGACCACTCATTCCAAGCCGCGCCCAGACGGCGCTTCCGAAGATTCCGCCATATGCCGGCGGACGATTACGTACTATTGATTTTGTTTTGCGAGCGGCAAGCGAGCGCCTTCATCTAGCCTTCAACGAAGTGACACGAATGCGTCTTTAGGACCAGCCAGACGTTTTTCCCGGCGGCTAACTCCAGTGTTCGCTCTGCGCCGGGCGTCACGTGAACGGTGAAAATGGCGCCGCAGTCCACACGCGCGACGACCAACGTGCCACGCCGCTCCAATGAAACGATTTCCCCTTCGAGGACATTGCGCGCGCTCAACGCTCTTGGCGGTTCAGTGGCCAGCAAAATGTCTCCTGCCCGGATCGCCACGCGCACGCGATCACCCGGCGCGGCGTGCCCAAGAGGCACTTCAATTTCGCAGGCGGAATCCGCAAGGCGCACACGCATGACGCCGTCCGGTTCCCGCAAATCTAGAACCGCGCCGCTGAGCAGATTTTCGAATCCGGCCGCCTGCGCCAGCCGCCTGCGACGCGGTGCGTCCAGAACTTCGCGCGGCGTTCCTTCGCTCACGATTTTGCCGTGCTCCAGGGCGATCACGCGCTCGCCGAGCGCGTCCACTTCTTCGCGGCTGTGCGTGACGTACAGGATGGGGATCTTGTGCGCGGCATTCCAAGCGCGCAGGTCGTCGATAATAGATGCTTTCAGGTCGGCGTCGAGGCCGGTTAGCGGTTCGTCCAGCAGCAGCACGCGCGGGAGGGTTACCAGGGATCGAGCGAGCGCTACCCGCTGCTTTTCGCCGCCGGAGATTTCCCGCGGCTTGCGCCCACACAGCTTTTCCACTCGGAACATTTGCAGGATTTCCGCAACCCACACGCTTCTCGCTTGCTCCGGAGCATCCCGCAAGCCGTAGGCAACGTTGGCTTCCACGGTCATGTGCGGAAACAGCGCCAGCGTCTGAAACACGTAGGCGACCTGCCGCTGCTGCGTGTACATATTCACTTTTTTGTCCGAATCAAAGAAAACTTCGGCGCCGATCGCGATTCGGCCGGCGTCCGGTTGTGTGAGCCCCGCGATGCTGTCCAACAGCGTCGATTTGCCTGCGCCGGACGGACCGAACAGGATGGTGATGCCGGGAGGCGCTTCCACGTCAAGATCCAGCAGAAACGATGGCGCTACATCGCCAGAAAGCGTTTTTCGCACGCGCGCCTTCAGAGTTGCCGAGCTCACTTCGCAGCCCATGGCAACCACGCACGGCGGCCTGCTCGCCGGTTGATTCCGTATACAGCGGAAAGCACCACGAAGGAAATCACCAGCAGCAGTAACGCAGTGCGGCTTGCGCTCACATAATCGAGGGACTGAACGCGATCGTAAATGTCGATCGAAACGGTGCGAGTAACTCCGGCGAGATTGCCACCGACCATCAGCACGACGCCGAATTCCCCGAGTGTGTGCGCGAAACTCAACACCAGCGCTGTCACGATTCCGGGGACCGAAAGCGGCAGAATCACACGACGAAACGTGCGGATCCGGCCTGCGCCCAATACCGCTGAGGCGTCGAGGAGCTTGCGATCCACGGTTTCGAACGACGCAATCAACGGTTGCACCGCAAACGGCAAGCTGTACAGCACCGACGCGATCACCAAGCCTGCAAATGTGAACGCGAGTCCATGCCCAAACGCCGTATGCCACAATTTTCCTAGCGCTCCACGCGGCCCCATGGCCAGTAACATGTAAAATCCCAACACGGTTGGCGGCAAGACGAGCGGTAAAGCTACAACCGCCTCCAGCAAGAATTTCCAGCGCCATCGCGAATAGGCGAGCCAATAGGCCAGGGGCACGCCCACGACAAAAAGAATGGCAGAGACACACAGTGCCAAGCGGATCGAAAGCAGGAGCGCGTCGATGCTCATTGGCTTCGCGCGCTCGTCCCGCCGGAAGCCGGCAGAACAAATCCATACGATTCGAGAATCCTCCGGCCTGCGCCGCTCTTTAGAAAGGCCAGAAAGGCTCGCGCGTCCTCTTTGTTTTTTGCACTTTTCAGGATTACAGCGCCCTGCTCAATCGGCGCGTACATATTCGTTGGAATTTCCCAACGCTTGGCGTCCCTCATGGGAGGGGAAACAGCCAACGACAAGGCGAGAATTCCCGCCTGCGCGTTGCCCGAGGCGACGAATTGCGCCGCTTGAGCGATATTTTCGCCGTAGACCAGCTTCGCGCGGACTTGCTCGTAGATTCCGGCGTTGCGCAGCGCCGCAACGGCAGCGCGTCCATACGGTGCGTGTTCCGGATTCGCGATGGCAATTTTCTCGACACTAGATTCCAAGAGCGCCTTCCATCCAAGCTTGGCAACGTCAGCGCGAGCATCAGCGGGCATCCAGATTACGATCCGTCCGGTCGCATATTCATAAAGTGTTCCTGGCTCGGTCAGGCCCGCGGCCTCGAGCTTCCGCGGATACTCAATATCCGCCGACAAAAGGAGGTCAAAGGGCGCACCATTCTGGATTTGTGCGAAGAAGCTTCCACTCGAGCCGTAGCTGACGTCGACCTTTCTTCCCGTTTGCTTCTCGAATTGCGCTGATAGTTCATCCAGGGCAAATTTCAAATCCGCCGCCGCGGCGACGCGAATCTCCTGTGCCTTGGCCGTTCGGAAAGCCAGGAGGCAGGAAAACAGCATCAGGCAGCGCAAGGCAGGTCTCACAAGGTCGCTCAATTCTAGAATTGTTCGGCGGAGGTGGCACTCATACGCGCAGAATCATCACTTCCGTTGACTTGATCAGGGCCGCCGCTCGTTCCCCCGTCTTCAAGCGCATCTCCTTGGCCGCATCCGCGGTGATGATCGCGGTGATTTGCTGTTCGCCGATTTTCAGCGTGACTTGCGCGAGCAGGCCGCTATATTTCACATCCAGCACGCGGCCGAACAACTGATTGCGTCCACTGATCTTGCGGAAATTGCCCCGCCGCGTCTCAATGTCTCCGCGTTCCAACTTTTTGGGAAACAGGCGATCGATCTCGCTCTCCGGAACTCGGTGGTGTCCACCGGGAGTCTTGGCGGTCTTGAGCTTCCCGCGATAAATCCACTGCTTCAGCGTGGGATAGCTGATGCCCAGGATGTTGGCCGCCTCGCGCGGCGCCAGCAGCTTCTGCACGTCGCCCCTCCCACCCAATAGAATAGCCCAGGGTGAATCGCTAATTCAATACGCTTTTATGCGGTTTTGGCCCGCTCGGGAATGTCGCTAATTCCGTAGAGGTTTGCCGGTCTTGAGAGTGTGCGCGATGCGCTCCTGCGTCTTCTTTTCGCCGCAGAGCGACACGAAAGCTTCGCGCTCCAAATCCAGTACGTATTGCTCGCTGACCATTTGCGGCGCGGTCAACGGTCCGCCGGCCAAAATATTGGCCAGCTTGCGCGCTACGTGCGCGTCGTAATCCGAGGCGTAGCCGCCGCGCACCAGCAGATGAATCCCCATCTTGGCGGTCGCGAGGAACTGTTCGCCAAGCACTTTGACGTGCGTCGTTTGCGCGCCTTCCTGCCAATTCGCCGCCGCAGGCTTATACCCGCCACGGGCTAATGCCAGCGCCACTTCCTTCGCATCGGCCACTAGCCTGTCGCGGTTCATGGACACGCCATCCTCGCGGCGGAGGAAACCTAGCTCGCGCGACTCCTCCGCGCTGGTTCCCACCTTGGCCATGGCAATGGTTTCAAAGATCGGCCGCAGCGCATGAAACAAATCCAGATCCTCTCCGCTCGCCGCGCGCTCGTTCGCGCGAATCAGCATTTCTTTCGAACCTCCGCCGCCAGGAATCAACCCGACGCCAGTCTCTACCAAGCCGATGTACGCTTCCGCCGCCGCTTGAATTCGAGCCGCGTGCAAGCTGATTTCGCATCCACCGCCGAGCGCCATCCCCTGCGGCGCAGCCACCACCGGTTTCGGCGCGTATTTCAACGCCAGATTCGCGTTCTGAAATTGCTTTACCGCCATGTGGATCTCGTCCCACTCCTGTTCTTGCGCGGCGACGAGCACCAGCATCAAATTCGCGCCAACGGAAAAATTCACCGCATCGTTGGCGATCACCATCGCGTCAAAATCTGTGGTCAGCCGCTTCAGGCCTTTGTGCAGCATGGCGATCAAGTCCGCCCCAATCGCGTTCATTTTTGCGTGAAACTCACAACACACCACGCCGTCGCCGAGATCAATCAGGCTCGCGCCCGAATTCCGCTCCACTTCGCGGCCCGCATCCTTCAGCGACTTGAGAACCAGCACGCCGCTCGGCGGTTCCACGGCTTTCGCTGCCCCGCTCGCGAGATCAAAAACTGTCGTGGCACCCTTCGCTGACTCATAGAATCCGCCTCTACCGCTCGCCAACAGTTTCTCGATCGCGACCGGCAAGGCACGCCCTTCCTTCGCCGCTTGCCCCGCAAACGCCTTCACGCCAATGGCGTCCATCACCTCGAACACACCGAGCTCCCAGCCGAAGCCCCAGCGCATAGCGCGATCCACATCCACAACACTGTCAGAAATTTCTGGAACGCGCCGCGCCGCATAAAGGCACGTCTCCGAGATCGAGCCCCACAAAAATTGCTGCGCCTTATCGCCTTTTTGGCCCTCGAGAATCGGCCCCACCGTCGCCCGCAAACGCAGTCTCGTGTCTTCGATAGTCTTTCCGGCTTCAATCGAAGCAAAGCGCGCCTTCTGCCGCGGCCGGTATTCCATGGTGCGCACATCGAGCGTCAGAATTTCCCGCTCCCCGTCACCCTTCACACGCTTGTAAAATCCCTGCCCGGTCTTGTCGCCCAGCCACCCGCGCCGCACCATCTCTTCCACTAGCACCGGCACGCGGTACATCTCGCGCGATTCATCGTTTGGCACCGATTCGTAAATGTTCTTCACGACGTGGGCCAGAACGTCGATGCCCACGATGTCCGCCGTTCGAAATGTCGCTGACTTCGGCTGCCCAATCGCCGGTCCCGTGCAGGCATCCACTTCTTCCACAGTCATTCCCAGCGTGCCCATCAAGCGTAAGACATTCAGCATCGAAAACGTCCCGATGCGGTTGGCGATGAAATTTGGCGTGTCCTTGGCAATTACCACGCCCTTGCCCAGCCGCCGGTCGCAAAACTCACTCAGCGTCTCTACCACTTCCGGCAACGTCTTCGGCCCCGGAATCATCTCGACTAACTTCAAATAGCGCGGCGGATTGAAAAAATGTGTCCCTGCCCAGTGCTGCTGAAATTCCTCACTCATGCCTTCGGCAATCAAGTGCACAGGCAGCCCAGAGGTATTGGTAGTCACAATCGCGCCCGGCTTGCGATACTGCGCCACGCGCGAAAGAAGCTTCTGTTTAATCTCCAGATTTTCGGCGACGACTTCGATGATCCAGTCCGCTTCCGCGCAGCGCGTCAAGTCGTCTTCAAAATTGCCGATGGCCACGCGCTCGGCCAGCGCAGAAGTAAAGAATGCCGCCGGCTTCGACTTCTTCGCCGCTTCCAGCCCTGCGCGCACAATCTTGTTGCGCTCCGCAGTGGGCGCATCCGCAGGCAAATTGGGCGGCACGATGTCCAACAAAATGCACGGCAGTCCTGCATTGGCAAAGTGAGCCGCAATACGCGAACCCATAGTCCCCGCGCCCAGCACTACAGCTTTCTCAATTCGACGTTTCATGGATGCTCTTTTCGGAATATCAGACGGCAGGACAGGTTACAAAACCGGCATTCTCCGGTCAAACCTTATGCCTCTGGGCCTGAGTGGCACTAAAATGAGTACAGACAATGCTGGAAGACAAAGTATCCAACGCCCTCGACTGGCTGCGGAACGCGAAGGACAAATTTCGTTCTTTCGCCACTGGCGACGAGCGTCCGACCACCGAGCGCCCCCGCGTCGGGCTCGCGCTGGCCGGAGGCTTCGCGCGTGGCATCGCGCACGTCGGTGTGCTTCGCGCGCTGACGAAAGCCGGCATCCCGATTGACTGCGTCGCAGGGACCAGTGTCGGCGCCCTGATCGGCGCCTGCTACTGCGCCGGCGTGCCTCTTGACGATATGCAGCGCATTGCCAGCACCACTACCTTCGCAGATTTTGGCCGCTGGACGCCCTCCTGGCTTGGCCTGGCCACCAACCAGCGCATGGAAAATTACTTTGCGCGATTTACCCGCGTGAAAACCTTCGAGGAATTGAAAACTCCCTTCGCGATTGCCGCGACGGACATCAATGCAGGAATCTCCGTGTACTACACGCGCGGACCACTTGTCCCCGCGCTGCGAGGCTCCTGTGCTTATCCTGGGCTCTTCGTTCCCATTCAATTCGAGGGGCGCACGCTCGTGGATGGTTTTCTCACCGCGCCCGTTCCTGTCGAAGGTACTCTATTGCTCGGCGCGGACATCGTCATCGCTATCTATCTCGAAGCAGGCAACCTTGAAGATCCTCGCACCGTCGCCGACGTCATCAGCCGCTCTTTCAACATCATCCAGCGGCATGGCGACATTGCTTGGCGACAGCAGGCCGACGTCATCATCGAACCCGACGTGAAACCTTTCGTGTGGGACGACTTTACCCGCACCAACGATCTCGTCGCCGTTGGCGAAACCGCCGTGCAGGCTGCCCTACCGGAAATTAAAGCGCTTCTTGGTGGCGAAAAACGGGATTCCGCGGCCTGAATCGTTCAGCTTACGAAGAGCACTTCTCGGTCATCACTTTTCAAGCGAGCTTTGAGATTTCGACCCGCACGCCTTGCCCTTCACCTTTTCCGCGTTGCGTCAGCCACGCTCCGAAGCTCTCCGCGAAACGATCCGGAGCGACCCGGAAACTCACTTCAACCTCTCCCTTCGCAATTGGCAGCGTGTCGTCGAACTCCGCGGCATTGGTGAAGTTGCGCATGCAGAATTGGTCCAGCCACTCCAAGGGACAGGCTCGCCGCTCTCCTCGTATCACCAGTTCCACTCGGAATTTTTGCGCGTACACCTCGTCATCATACCATCGCAACTCCAGCCATCCCTTGTTGCGGCCTTGTGGATGTTGGACCGCGTAACGGTCAACAAATCTACTCCGGAGATACCCAGTCACCGGCGCTGGCGTAGAGCTGTAGCCCAATCGCGTACAATCCGCCGTCCGCGGGCACACAGTACACCACACGGGCCCTCGACCTGTAGCTTCCCAGCATCGAGCGCACGGTTAATCGCTCGTTGGACTTCAACGCCTTGCTCGTCAGCACTCGCGCTCCATGCGTGCTGACGTTGTCGGTAACCCCGGAATGCGCCGGCGTTCGCACATCCACGCTGCACAGATCCACTCCTACCTTCAAATCCTTGCGCTCTTCCACCCGCTTTCCCTTGACTTCCACGTGCATAGCACACCGCCAGAGCTGAGGCGGGGCCGGGTCGGCCTAAAGATGTAGTTTGGGAAAATCGAGGGCGGGACAGATAAGTCAGCGCCATCATACTCGGCGCGGAGCGAAAAAGCTCTACTTTGTTGACGGGCTCTCCCCGGTGTCCGGCAACGTAACAGTCCATCCCACAAACGGACATTTGCGCGTCGCTGAGGCTACGTCATACCCAAGCTAAACAGCTTCACCTTTAATGACTTACGTGCGGAACAGCCTGGGCAGAAAAATTGCCCATTGCCACGGCCAGGTGGGTGTACCTCTCTTCGTCCCCTGAAGCGAGTGGGCCGTCAAGGAGACGTCCATGAAAAAGATTGAGTGGATTCGAGAAGCTCTTTCGGCTTGGCCCAGCCCTGATTACCTCAACCAACGAGAATCGGCTGGATGGCGCATGGTTGCCGTTGAGTGGGAGCGCGAGGTGCAGGTGGAACCCGCCGCCGCGTCTACAGAACTAGCCTTCGGCGAGGAAATTCCCTACGGCACGCGCATCGCCGGCGATTGCCTGCACTTGGAAGAGAATCCCACCGAAATGCAGGTTCTCAATCACCTCGCTGAAATGGTTGTCCAGGACCACTCGTACAAGCACATGGCCGAATCCTTGAACGAGCGCGCCTTCCGCACTCGCGACGGGAAGCCATGGACGGCGCTCGCCGTCTTCAAGCTGACCCCGCGGCTCATCGAAGTCGCGCCGCGCATTCTCTCCGGCGCCGAATGGGAGAATCGCAAGCGCCAGCTCTCGCGTGTAGCCTGGAACTCCTAGTGCGTTAGCCCGCCGCTATTCCTCTAACACTCGCGCTAGCGAGCCGTGCACCTTCAGCCCGCCGTTATAGTGGATGAAGCCCAATTTCCGGAATTTGTTCATGAAAAAATTGATCCGCGACCTGGTCGTTCCCACCATTTCTGCCAATGTGTCCTGGTTGATCTTGTCGAAAATAGGCGACAGTTTCCCCCCATCGCCGGACCTAGCCAGCAACAATAATGTGCGGGCCAGCCGCTTTTCACTTGAATTAAACAGGTGATCGATCAGGTTCTGCTCCATCCGCAGATTCCGCAGCAACAAGTAGTTGATGAACCGCATCGACACTGCGGCATCCTCTTCCACCAGCCGCACCATCGCTTTTCGCTTGATGATGCTGACTTTACTCTGCACCAGCGCGATAGCCGATGTTAGATACACGCCCTGTCCGCTGATGCAGCTCTCCCCAACAAAATCTCCCGAGCCCAAGATGCCCAGAACCGCTCCCTTTCCCCGGTTCGAAACCGATGTCAGCTTCACAATCCCTTCGTCAATGTAATGCACGTCCGTACATTCCTCGCCCTGGGAAATGATCGTTTCCCCGGTCTTGAATTCGACGATTTTCCTGGCCGGCAACGCCGCCGAAAAGAACGGCGGTGCGTCGAGAAAGCCTCGCCCGCGTGATTTCATGAATCCCCTCGTATCGGCACCGCCCCCTGTGCCTTGTGTCGGACAGGTGACGGATGACCAGCCCGTTTTAACTTTCTGTTTACGATTGCTCCCTCTTCTACCCGCGGCTCTACCGTTCGTCTGTTCAAAATTGAACAGACAGCCTTGCTCTTGCTCATTAATTTCACTAGCTAAGCCTTATCTCGGATTGAAACCTGCTTGGTGTCGACAGGCTTGCACCGAATTTATGAAGCTCGGTTATGACATCTTTCGGCAGCTCGACGATGGCAGTCCGATCTGGATCGCCAACGTGCAAACGCGCGCGCAGGCAGAACAAGAGGTGGCTTTGCTGCGCCGTTCCACTCCAGCGCGCTACTTCTTGCGCGATGCGGAAACCGGTGCGGTGATCAGTGACTTTGGACCGGGTACCTTGGGGAAAACTGACTCGACTGAGTGAACAAGGAATGCTACGCCACGCCGTGCGCGTGTTCTATTCCTCAAATTCAGTAAGGTTGTATGTGTTTGCCTGTAGGGTAATCTACGGTTATTACCGTCCGGTCTTCCCCGGACTAGATATTTCGCCACGTTTTTTCGTTCGTTAGTTAGCGAACCAAGCTCCACGGATAAACGCCCACATTTATTTTCATGATCATATAGCTGAACCCGCCGGCATCAGGCTTGGGCTGGTGCGGCGTGTCCGGCGGAATCAGCAACCAGTCCCCAGCCTTCACCTTGAATGTCTTGCCGCCTTCGATCGGCTGGCCGCGATATTCGCCTGGGATGATTCCGTCTTTGTCCCGCAAATTCTGCCGGTTGGCGATTTTTCCGCCCACGATCATCTCCCCGGTTCCGCCGGTGATGACGTAGAAATCGTATGCGCCCGCATGCATCTCGGCGTCGTCCCACACGCTGTTCACCTTCGTCAGACTCAACACTGGCTGCTCGCGGTGCGCGCGATACAGCATGAAGATGCTGAAGTTTCGCGTCTGCACGTGCACCGGTCCGCCGCCGAACGATTGCGAGCTTCCGCTGCCTGCTTGCGTCAGCGCTTTCGCCGCTTTCTCCGACAATTCGGTATGTGCCTTTCGAATGTCGTCGATATTCCAGTACGTGATAGGCGGCGCGTCCGGCGCCAGCGCCGGCTCGTGGGGCGAGTTGTAGCCAAACGGCATGACCTCACTTTTATCTTGCGCGAGTGCGCTTGGCATCATGGAAAGCTCATCGAAATGGCCGCTCAGCACACCCTCTGGCCCGGGCTTCGGCCGTATCGCCTGACCCGCTACAAATCCCGCAAGCGCTGCGCCCATCATTAGCACTGGAACCAACTTCTTCATACCGCCTCCTCACAAATCGAAATCCGACCCTCACTTTGCATCAGGCTTCGTCGCTTCGAACCGAATCTCCTTCAAGAATTCCACCTGCTTCTGCAGTTCCATCCTCCCCGCCGGAAACTTATTAAAGTTCAACAAATACGCCAAAATGTCCGCGTCCTGCTGCTTGGTCAGCTTTCCCGGCGACCCTTGCGGCATCGTCTTGCGAATTCGATCGAATAAATCTCCGACCGTAAGCCCGTTCCAATTCGAAAGAAACGTCCCGCCGGTCAGCGGCGCCGAGCCACCCCCGCCGATCAGCGTATCGCCATGACACGAAGCGCATTCCTTCCGATAAAGTTCTTCGCCGCGCTTCGCCTGCTCCTCCGTGTACACCCCGTCCCACACGGATCGCGTTTCCGGCGATTGCGCCGCTAGCGCTTGTGTCTCGCGGTTATCGGCGTGTGCATGAATCGCTCCATAAAGCGCGCCAATAAATAGCAATTCAACAAACGCAATTCGAAATCTGCTCAAGTCGATTCGTTCCACGCGTTCACTCCGTCGCCGGCAGACTGTACGCAATATATTCCCCCGAATAGGCCCCTCCACTTACCGCCACAACGATGTACTGCTTGCTGTTCACCATATAGGTCATCGGCGAACCGCTCTGCGGCGCCGGCATGTACACTGCGCCCACTTCCTTTCCGGTCTTCTTGTCGTACGCCCGCAGCATTGCGCCGCGCGGATGATCCGATGTCGTAGTGATCTGCCCGTCGCCGGCGATCACCAGCGTCTTCGTCACCAGCGTTCCGATGTTATAAGTCTCCTCTCCCGTCCGCGGAATGTTCATGCCCTTGAGCGCCGGGTGATTCCGCACGACGTCCGGCGTCTCGCCGTGCGCGATCTGCCAGACAATTTCGCCCTTATCGAGATTGATCGCGCTGATCGTCCCGTACGGCGGCTTCAGCAGCGGCAATCCGTCCACGTTCAGCGCCACGTACCCGCTGCCTGCTTTCTTCTTCGGCGGCATCGGCGAATCCGCTCCGGCGTTCTCGCCGGGCCCGCGCAAGATCGTCACTTCTTCCCCAGCGGTCCCGGCGATGTAATTCATGTCGGAAACTGTTTTCGGCGCGCGGACCAACCCAATGGGCTCCGCGCACGCGTTGCAAGCAAACGCATACACCATATGCGTTTCCGGATCGTACGACCCGCCCGGCCAATTTGTCCCGCCCGACGCCGTCCCCACCGTCAGCGTCCCCAACGGACCCTCCACCTTGCTTTCCGTCGGCGGCGTGTACACCGGTCCCAGCTTGTACTTCGACGCGATCGCTTTCCCGCGCTCCCGCAGCTCCGGAGTGAAATCGATCAAGTCGCTCTCCAATACGCCGTTGCGGCTGTAAACCGGCGGTCTCGACGGAATCGGCTGCGTCGGCGAATACCATTCGCCGGGCACCGTGCCCACCTCTACTTGCTTCTCTTCAAACGGCCACACTGGCTTCCCCGTCACGCGATCGAACACGTAAAGAAAACCCTGCTTGGTCGGCTGCGCCACGGCCTTCACCGGCTTTCCATCCACAGTAATGTCCGCCAGAATCGGCGCGGAAGAAATATCCATGTCCCACAGCGGGTGATGCACCAACTGGTAGTGCCACTTCCGCCGCCCTGTGTTCAAGTCCACGCACACCAGAGTCTCGCCAAACAGATTGTTCCCCGGCCGGTGCCCGCCATAAAAATCGTTGGTCGGCGATTCCACCGGCAAATACAGCAGCCCCAGCTCTTCGTCCACCGTGACCTGTGTCCACACCCCGGTGTTCCCCGTGTATTCCGCCGAGCCGTTTAGCCACGTGTCATACCCAAACTCGCCTTTTTTCGGAATGGTGTGAAAAATCCACAGCCGCTTGCCCGTGCGTACATCAAATCCCCGCACGTATCCTTTGTTGTTGCGCATGCTCTTCGGTGTCATGCCTTCACGAAACGCCGCGCCGATGATGATCGTGTTCTTCGCCACCACCGGAGCCGACTGGATCCCAATCTCGCCGGTCGTCAAGTCCGGCAAAATTTCTTGATCGTCATCCTGCTTCAAATCAATCGCGCCCTTATTTCCGAACGTCGGCACGCGCAAACCCGTCTTCGCATCCAGGCAGATGAGCTGATATCCCGGCGTCACATACAAAATGCGCTCTTCCTTTCCGTCCGACCAATAGGCTAACCCGCGTCCGGAAAGCTGCCGCGGAGCCGCTCCGCCGCGCGCACCTTCACGCTCGCCATGAATCCACAGCAACTCGCCGGTGACCGCATCCACCGCAATCGCCGCACGCCGCGATCCCGCCGTCGCATACAACACACCGTTCATCATCAGCGGCGTGCCTTCCAGCTTGTACTCTGGCCGGTTCCCAAAATTGTCGGTCTTGATTCGCCAAGCAATCTCTAAATCGTTGAAGTTCGAAGAGTTGATCTGATCCAGCGGCCGGTACCGCGTCCCCGCTAGGTCCGCCGCATAGCTGGGCCACTCCGTATCCTTAGGTTTCCACTGCGCCGCAGCCACCATAGGCAGCATCGCAAACACACCTGCAATGACAAACACACAACTAAGTTCCTTTACACTCCGCTGAAACATTCCGACCCTCCCCCAAATCCCCTGCCGCACGAACCAATGAAAAGCGGTAGTGAAGCGGGTGTCATCAACCGATCACCAACAAACGCGCAATTTGCGAGCGCGCCCCGTTACCCCGTCCGCTTAATTTCTTCCAACGCCGCTTTGATCTTCGCCTTCTGCTCCTCGGTCACATCCGAGTTCGGCGGCCGCTGGTAAAACTGCCGCGTCCCCATCTGCAAGCTCAACGCATATTTCATCGGTCCGTACTCATCCACGCCGCCGGCCCGCAGCAGCTTCAACGCTGCATTCAGCTTCGCAATCGGCTCGTCGATGTCCTTGCCCGCACGCTTCGCCGCAAACACCGCTGAGATCTGCTTCGTAAAATTGTTCCCTTCCGCCAAGATTGCCCCCATCCCATGCTCCAGCGCGTACTTCAAATTCACATCCGTCCCCGTGCGCATATTGAGGTTGGGGAATTCCTTCACGAAGCGATGGTATTCCTCGGCGTCATCCACTGAATCCTTTATTCCGGCCAGGTTCGGATACTGCTCCAAGCTGTGCAGCAGCTCCAGCGAAATCGCCACGCCGCTCGCAAATGGGATGTGGTATAGGTTGATCGGAATTTTCACCTGCTCGAAAATCATGGAATAATATTTTGTCAGCGCCTCGCGCCGCGGATGCTTGTAATAAAAGGGCGGCACGATCAACAAGCCATCCGCGCCGTTTTCTTCGGCGTGTTTCGAGAGCTCGATGGTCTCCGGAAAATTCGAAGTTCCGGAAGACACGATGATGTTCAAGCCATTCTTGTTCTTGAACGCCGTCTCCGCGACCTTCTTCCGCTCGGCACACGAAAACGACGGGAATTCCCCCGTCGTTCCCAGCACCACCACGCCATCGGCGCCCTGCGACTTCAAGTACACCAGCAAATCCTTGTACAGTTCGGGGTCAAAATTCAGGTTCTTGTCGCAGGGCGTGGACACCGCCACCCAAAACAACATCTTCTCGCCCGAAGCCGCGGCGTCCGCACTACCCCGCTCCGCGGCGTCCACGTCTTTCGTGTCTGTTTCCCCAGCTCGTGCTTCGCCGGCGAACACCTCCCGACCGGCCACGCTCAAGGCGGCCGCCGCCCCCATCGACCCTAAAAATGTCCTTCGCGTTTGCATCTTTCCCTCCCCAATTCGCCGGAAGTCTAAGCCACCCCACCGCAATAAACAATCGTTCCCTAGCGCAGGCTGACTTCGGCAGTGAGTGTAAATTACAGCACGACAGAGCCCTCAACACCCGCGGCACAATTCTTTCTTGGACTGCCCGGGCTCCCTATCTTGCGCGGCCGCCGACCCGTAACATACACTGTCCGTGTCGATTGGATACCGCCCCTGCCAGCCTGGCTTGAAGTTCCCGCCTCACGCCGTCCGGTTGGCTTCGCCGCATGCGGGTAGCTGCGGCTCACGAGCGGTCACTGGTTATCGGCAACGGCTTTCACACGCTATCTGCGACGCATGTGGCTTCTCGCAGAAGGAGCATCGTGGGGACTCCACTCGAAAACTGGGTTGATGACGCTGCCAGGCTTACCAAGCCCGACCGCGTCGTGTACTGCGACGGCTCCTTGGACGAAAACGAGCGAATCATCGCCGAAATGCTCCGCGAAGGCGATTCCGAAATGCTCAACGAAGAAACCTACCCAAACTGTTACTTGCATCGCAGCAGTCCCAATGACGTCGCCCGCACCGAGCACCTCACCTTTATCTGCACTCCTGAAAAAGATGATGCCAGCCCCACCAACAACTGGATGGATCCGGGGGCTGCCAAGCACAAAATCGGAGCGCTCTTCGATGGGGCCATGCGAAACCGCACCATGTACGTCGTGCCCTACATCATGGGCCCCGTGAATTCTCCGATCAGCAAAGCCGGCGTCGAAGTGACCGATAGCCCTTATGTCGTCGCCAACATGCGCATCATGTCGCGCATGGGCCAAGTCGCTCTTGACCGCATCGGCTCTTCCTCCGATTTCGTTCCCGGCTTGCACTCCATCGGCGATTTGGATCCGATGCGCCGCTACATCGCGCATTTTCCCGAGGAAAAGCTCATCTGGAGCGTAGGTTCCGGCTACGGCGGTAACGCCTTGCTCGGCAAGAAATGTTTTGCGCTGCGCATCGCCAGCTACATGGCTCGCGAGCAAGGCTGGATGGCCGAGCACATGCTCATCCTCGGCCTCGAATCGCCCGGCGGCAAAGTCACTTATATGGGCGCGGCTTTCCCCAGCGCCTGCGGTAAAACCAACCTTGCGATGATGGTTTCCGCGCTCGAGGATCAGGGCTATCGAGTCTGGACCGTCGGCGACGACATTGCGTGGATGAAAATCGCGGATGACGGCTATCTCCACGCCATCAATCCCGAAGCCGGTTTCTTCGGCGTCGCGCCCGGAACCGGCATGCTCACCAATCCCAATGTGATGGGCGCACTGCACAAAAACACTATTTTCACTAACGTGGCGATGACATCCGACCGCGAGCCTTGGTGGGAAGGCATCGGTAGTCCGCCACCTCCCGGCCTCATCAACTGGAAAAACGAAAAGTGGGACACCTCTAAGGGACCCGCGGCGCATCCCAATGCCCGCTACACTGTTCCCGCGGGGCAATCTCCTTCCATTTCGCCGAAGTGGGAAGCGTCCGAAGGCGTGCCAATTTCCGCATTCATCTTTGGCGGCCGCCGCGCGCGTGTCGCCCCTCTGGTCTACGAATCCTTTGACTGGCAGCACGGCGTCTTTGTCGGGGCGACCATGGCCAGCGAAACCACTGCTGCGGCGACCGGAAACGTCGGCGTCGTGCGCCGCGATCCCATGGCGATGCTGCCCTTCTGCGGCTACAACATGGCCGACTATTTCCGCCACTGGCTGGAGATGGGCAAGCGCATCCCGCATCCGCCAAAGATTTTCCACGTGAATTGGTTCCGCCGCGGCGCTGACGGAAAATTCCTGTGGCCCGGCTACGGCGAAAATGTCCGCGTTTTGAAATGGATTTTAGAGCGAGTCGAAGGCCGCGGCGGCGCCGAAGAAACGCCTGTCGGGTTCGTGCCCGCGCGCAACGCGCTCACGCTCGATGGCCTGCAGATCTCTCCCGCCGCAATCGAAGAACTCCTGAGCGTGAACTCCGAAGACTGGGAAGACGATCTCGCCGACAGCAAGCAATTCTTTGCGAAATTCGGAAACCGTCTCCCCCGCGAAATCCTCGAAGAACACGAAAAACTCTCCCGCCGCCTCAGCACCGAAGGCGCCTCGTTGGCGCGCTCCGGCTAGGCCGCGACTCTAAGCTTTTGCGCAGCGCGATTTTTGGGAAATCCACTTTGAATTCCCAGGCTTAGGCTCGGATCAACCACGGCCAAATTTACCGCTCCTTTAGTTCCACTCCTTCATCGCGATTGTAATTGACAAGGCGGTTACAGAGAGATTATAAGAATGCCACTCTGTCGAGGCGTCCAGGTTTTACCAGGACCGGCCAAGCCGGTTTCCCGGAGGCATAACGCTGCTGGACCCAGAGAAACATGTTCCCGCCATGTTTCCCTCCGCTCCGTAACATTCAAGTTCTCTCTGTTTGTAGTGAAGCACATACGCTCTGAAGGGGGGCCTATGAAAGATGCGAGGCTATCGAAGTTCGTATTATGGTCATTCGCTGCGCTGATCGTTTTCCCGTACCGGCCAGCAGCCGCCCAAGTCAACACCAAACCGGTGAACGGCCGTGTGGTTATCCCGGTCGACGACGATATTGCGGCATTTGGTGGTGACGACGGCGCCCCCGTCAAAGGTGGGATCGCTCTCCGTTCCAGCGGCGGCGAATTGGCACAGCGGCTGCAGCGGGCTGTGCAATCGGGATTGGTTCCGATTGTGCTCCCGATTGCGGGCGAGGAGGGACATGGCAATAACCGGAGCAGCGACGACGCTTTTAACGTCCAGGTCAATGACCCGACGCTGGACCACATCGTCACCTTTGACCCCACCGTAGTCAAGACCCGGCCATTCGAATTCTCCACCCAGAGCGAGACTTCTGCCGTACGGGACGGCAGGCACGTCGTGGTGGGTTATAACTCCTCGGCAGGCTCCGAGGTCCAGTTCTTTCCGGGGTTCGGTCTTGCTTTCACGCGGCTACAGTTCAGCGGCTTCTCCACGTCGCACGATGCCGGGCGCACCTGGACGAGCGGCTTCGTGCCGCCGGTCTCCAATGACGCTCCCTTCACCTTCGGCGACCCGTCGCTCGCGATCGACCGGCACGGGAATATCTTTTACGCGAGCTTAGGCACCGACGCGCAAGGCCTCCACAACACCATCATCATCAATAAGAGCACTGATCATGGTTCGAGCTTCGGCCCAGCCACGGTGGCGGCGGTGGACGACGGAGCCGACAAGGAGTGGCTGGCCATTGGCCCGGACCCGACCGCGCGTTCGCGCGACAATATCTACGTGACCTGGACCAGCTTCATCACGAACGCGAAAGGGCAGACCATCGGCAGCCAGCTCCGGCTAGCTCGCAGTACCGATGGTGGTCAGACGTTTTCTCAGAAGGTCCTCTTCGCCCCGGTGGACGACGGGACCAACAGCTCCTTCATCCAGTTTTCCAACCCGGTGGTTGATGCCTCGACCGGCCGCCTCTATGTGCCATTTCTGCACTTCAGCGACATGGACGCGGACAACGTGCGCGTGCTCGTCTCCGATGATGGCGGGCAGACCCTCCGTTTCCTCGCCTTCAACGCGCCGGGCGCGATCGACTCGTTCGCCTTCCCCAATGTCACGCCTGGGCTGCTCAACGACTGCGCGGGAGGTGGAATTCGCAATGCGCTCGTCGCGGGCGCCGACCAGGGAGGCGGGCGCTTCGGGTTGCCGCGGTTCAAGCAGGCGACGCGGCTCATCAGCCAGCCGCATGCGGCCGCCGGACATGGGGTCTTCGCGTTCGTGCTGAACAGCTCGACCAGCCCGTTCTTGGGCGACCCGACCGCGGGCTCCGAGATCCGCTTGGTCTTATCAACCAACGGCGGGCAAACCTTCGCAACGCCCTTTGGGGTGGCGGCCTCGACCGCTGCCGATCCGCAACATGTGCACCCCTTCCTGTCGTTGTCGACCAATGGCAGGACACTCACGGTCAGTTACTACGTTCAGCAGGCCGACAAGCGCCTGCGCACTGACGTGGCCACGCTGAAGACCGAGCACGGGGAGCTGCAGGTCGAGCAGACGGCCCCGCTGAGCACGACCGCGTTCGATCTGACACCGAGCAATGTAGTTCGCACACCCACGGCAACTTCCAACTACGATCGGACGGTCGTGAGCTGCTATGACATCGGTGAATATCAGACGCTCACCGGGCCGGGTGGCGAGGACAACGATGACGGCGTGATCGCGGCCTGGGGCGATAACCGGCGCACCTGGACCTCGCCGGCGGGTTCACCCGCGGCCGGCACCCATTCCCAACCCGACGTCTTCTCCGTTAAGGTGGACCACTAGAGTCGGGCCTCCATGATTCTGGCTTGCGAAGCACCCAAAAGAATACTAAAGAATTAATTGTATTTCTGCGTCGATCGCGACGTGCGTGGCAGGAAAACCGTTGATGGAGAACGGCGTGCCAACATCCTGCGAAAAATGGAAGAAGCGCGAGATGTGGTAGTCCTCATCATAGCTGGAGAAGAGGCGCTCGGTTTCCGAATGGCTGAGAGCAAAGGAAGAAAGGGCTACGGGAATGCCGAAGCTGACGGCTGCGGAAAGATAGCGGTCGACTAGTTCGCGCAGCGGCATCATCGTTGCGCGGCGAGTTGCTTCGGAAGACATGGCGTCATCGGCCCGGCGATTTTCTGGAAGGAGTGTACACCCAAAAAGTCTGATGCGTGGCAGCGCGAAGGCGCTGCTGCCGTTTGGCGTGGCTGGCGGGATTTCGATAAGATGGTGGCCTCGATTTCGAACTGACCGGAGGAAAGAACATGGCGATAGGCGTGGGACAAACGGCGCCGGATTTTGCGCTGCAGAACCAGGATAAGAAGGAAGTGAAACTTTCCGATTTCGCGGGCAAGAAAAACGTACTGCTGGTGTGGTATCCGCTGGACTGGAGCCCGACGTGCACGAACGAGCACGCCTGTTTCGTCAACGACATGCGGTCGTTCGATCAGCTCGATGCGGAAGTGCTTGGCGTTAGCGTGGACAGCACATGGTCGCACAAAGCGTACGCCGACAAGATGGGCATCAAGTACTCGCTGCTCGCGGATTTTCATCCCAAGGGCGCCATGAGCGAAAAATACGGCGTGTATCTTGCGGACAAGGGAATCACCGGGCGCGCCATCGCCATCGTGAACAAGCAAGGCAAAGTGGCTTGGTTCAAGAATTACGACATTTCCGTCGTGCCCGACGTGAAAGAAGTGGCTTCCGCTCTGAGCCAGGTAAAGGCGGCAACCGCCTGAGCGGCGGCAATGGCGTAGCAATCCCTTATTGGGCGCAGCCCGCTTTGCGGCAGGCACGCATGCTGCGTACGCAAGCGTTACGCCGTCGCAATCGCCGCGCGCAACATTGGACTGACCAACCAAAGCGCCAGAACCAGCAATCCGCCGACAATCAAAGCAATGCGCACTGGGTTCGGCCGCAACGCGGAATACGCCGCCCCCAATCCCGGCACGACTACGAAAAATGCGCGCCCTCCGAGCACTGTGCAATTCAAATAGTCGGTAGGCAGTAGCGTGGATAGCCACTGAAGCCCCGTCGCCAAAGGCAATCCGGGAAATTTCAGAACATAGCTCAGCGTCACGCAGCCCAACAGAAACACCGCAAAAGGATCTTTCTTTGCAGGGCTTTGCCAATTCGAAGGAAGGCCCTCCGGCGCGGGAGCCCCGGCGGGAGCTTCAAACGGCGGCGGCTCTTCCGGCAAAAGCCGTGCCCAGGCGTACGCCAAAGGAGCGGCCGCAGAGAGGAGCAGCGCGGCAACCGCCACCAAGGCCACGCGATGATCGATCCAGAGAGTCGCGAACATACTCATGGCCGCGCAAAATCCGCGCCTAGCATTCATTTTGCGCTGAAATAGGCGTCAGCGGTAGAGTTCTGCGACGGGTTCGGTGATGAGATAGAATGCGCGGCATGAAAAACAGTTGCCGACTCGGTCTGACTGTCTTGCTCTTTCTTACCTGCCAAGCCGAGCTCGCAAGGGCCCAGTCTCCAGCCGCGGGTGGAACTCAGCAATTCGCCCAACTCGGCGACTTTAAGCTGCGAAACGGGAGCGTGATTCTCAATTTTCGCCTCGGCTATCGCACGTTGGGAAAACTCAATACGGGCAAGTCGAACGCTATCCTGTGGCCAACTTGGCTGAGTGGCAAATCCGAGGACCTGTTGCAATTCCTCGGACCAGGCAAGGTCGTCGATACCGAGAACTATTTTGTCGTCCTCGCGGATGCCATCGGAAACGGCGTATCCTCGTCTCCCTCAAACAGCAGCAGGCAACCACGCATGAAGTTTCCGACATTCACTATTCGAGACATGGTGGAAGCCGAGCATCGGCTCCTGACCGATGTGCTGCACATTTCCCATCTGCGCGCCGTCATGGGCATTTCCATGGGCGGCATGCAAACATTCGAATGGACGGTCATTTATCCCGATTTCATGGATCTCGCCATTCCCATGGCCGGCTCGCCGCAATCGACTTCCTTCGACAAGCTGCTCTGGACCGCCCAAATTGATGCCATTGAGCTTGACCCGGCCTGGAACCACGGCAATCCCACAGGACCTCTTACCCTCGGCTTTGCCGTTTCCGAGGAGATTGGTCAGATGAATCTCACATCTCCGGCTTATCGGGTGGCGCACACAAGTCCGAAGGATTTCGATACTTTTGTAGCGGAGCTCAAAAAGCGTGCGGTCGGCGACGGCGGCGTGGCCAGCGACCAGATCCGGCAGCGCCAGGCCATCATTTCACTCGACATTCCCGGCGAACTCGGGCCGACCTTAATGGAGACTGCGAAAAAGGTTCGAGCAAAACTCCTCGTAATCGTCTCGCTGCAGGATCATCTAGTGAATCCGATTCCAGCGCGCGAATTTGCCGAGGCGATCGGGGCACCCATTGTCACTCTAGATTCGCCCTGCGGCCATATCAGCCTCGATTGCATCTCAGTTGGCCCAACCGTAGCGAAGTTTCTCGCCGATCCAGCCTCGGTGCATACCGAAACCCTGCATGACCCCAGCAACCGCTAATACCTCTTTGCGAAGGACGGGATTGTGGGGGCGCAGCACCGCTGCGCCCATCTCAGCACGACGTAAACCAGAAAGAGCTCTGGTCGATTACGCGCATCATTTCCCGGCTTTGTTCGCGACGGGCGATGACTCGGCAAACGACCGAATGAAAAGCACCAACTCCCAGCGCTGGTCCTCGCTCAGCTTATTTTTGAACACCGGCATGGGCTTCTTGCCTTCACTGATCTTGTAGAAAAGCTCGCCGTCCGTAATGCCGCTCATGCGCTTTGCGTCCGTGAAATCCGCAGGCGTGGGATCGTACCGGCTGGCGTCTCGGCCGTCGCCTTTGCCCGTGTCGCCATGGCAGTGCGCGCATTTGTCCGCGTACACTTCGCGGGCGGATTTCAACGCAGGAGCCGTGGCCTGCAACGGATTTTTCAGTTGCTTCGCCTCTTCAGGGACCGGCCACGACCACGGAGCTTTGTTGACGGCGGAATAGACGATCGCCGCAGCAACGATCGCGAGAACGAGCAGGAACATCGCCCTGGGCAGCATCCGATTCCGTTTTTCAAGGTTGCTCATCATGCGCAAAAGTTTCGCATATTCGCGCGCCGCAACACAAAAAGGTGAGCCAAAAAAAACAGGCTAACCGCGGAAGATGAACCAGAGGAGTTCGCCGTTGAAGAAAAGAATGACTCCGGCCACGACCCAGGCGACGACCTTCGTCACCCGCGAGTTCACCAGAGTGCCCATCTTCGCGCGGTCGCCTGTGAATTGAATCAGCGGAATAATGGCAAACGGCAACTGAAAGCTAAGAATCACCTGGCTGAGAATGATTAGCGCGGTGACTTTGCCCTCCCCAGCAAACCCGATCACGATTACCGCGGGAGTGATCGCCAGCGCACGCGTGATGAGCCGGCGAATCCAAGGTTTGAGGCGAATGTTCAGAAAGCCTTCCATGACGATCTGGCCGGCCAGCGTGCCGGTGAGCGTGGAGTTTTGCCCGGAGGCCAGCAAAGCGCACGCGAAAACTGTGCTGGCCAAGCTCACGCCAAGTACAGGGCTTAGCAATTTGTAAGCGTCGGCGATTTCCGCGACGTTGTGAAGGCCGCGGGTGTGAAAGGCCGCCGCGCCCAGGACGAGAATGGCGGCGTTCACAAAAAGCGCGAAGGCCAGCGCCAGGGTCGAATCGAACACCGCATAGTGCAACGCTTCGCGACGATCGCCCACAGAAATTCCGAAGGCGCGCGTCTGCACGATGCTGGAGTGCAGATAGAGATTGTGCGGCATCACGGTGGCCCCGAGAATGCCGATGGCGATGTACAACATTTCCCGATTGCGGAAAATCTCCGCGCGCGGAATGACTCCCTGCGCGGCCTCCTTCCACAGCGGTTGCGCGAAGAAAATCTCGTAAGCGAAGCAGGCTCCGATGGTGACTATCAGCGTCACCACAAACGCTTCAATCAAGCGAAAGCCGCGCCCTTGTAGCGCCAGCACGATGAGCACGTCCAGCGCGGTGATGAGCACGCCGGCGAGGAGCGGCAACCCGAAGAGCAACTTCAGCGCCACTGCCGAACCCAGAACCTCGGCAAGGTCGCACGCTGCTATCGCGATTTCGCACAAGACCCACAAAACCACCGACGTGCGCCGCGAGTAGTGATCCCGGCAAGCCTGCGCTAAATCGCGCCCGGTGGCGATCCCCAGCTTCGCCGAGAGCGCTTGCAGGAACATCGCCATCAAGCTGCTCATCACGATGACGCTCAGCAGCGTGTACCCAAACTTCGAGCCGCCTTGAATGTCGGTGGCCCAGTTGCCAGGGTCCATGTAACCCACGGCGACGAGATAGCCGGGGCCGGCAAATGCCAGGATTTTGCGGAACCACGAGGCGCCGGAGCTGAAAGGCACCGTACGATGCGCCTCCGGCAAAGACGGCAAACTCGCGATGCGGGGCCGGAAGGTTCCGGCTGGGTAGCTTGTGGGAGCCTCCGAGCTGGCGGCGGTTTCCTTCTCGACTTCGCTCGGTACTATGGGGGTCATCGCCGATGTTAACCGTGCTAAATACGACTAATAAACTATATTTAATATCGCCGTTTGTCAATGGACCTCAGAGAATTCCTGTCCGGCAATACAATAAACTCTGCAGAGCGGCGATCCCGGCCAAGCCCGTCTACCGCGCGCCGGCCGCTGCTGTGATACCTTGAAGAAGCACGCTACGTAGCGATTCAAACAGAGAGGCTCACACGATGGACCAACAGCAGCCGGTGCAAGGGCAGGTGCAGATCAAGGCGGACGAGAAGGAACTACAGGGCGAGTACAGCAATCTCGTGATGATTCATCACAATCTCGAGGAGTTTACGCTGAACTTTATCTATATTTTCCCGAATGGCGCGCAGGGAAAGCTGCTCAAGAGCATGATCGTCAGCCCAGGCCACGCTAAGCGCATCTTTCGCGCGCTGGGCGAGAACATTGCGCGCTACGAAGCACAATTCGGCACCATCAAGGAAATGCCTGAAGGCGGCCCGACACCCAATGTGGGCTTCGTGCAATAGGCTAACCTCAGAAGTGCGGTAACGTTTCCCTCGTGTTAGAATTTGGAGATTGCTCCTCGTTTGGGCCTGTAGCTCAGGTGGCTAGAGCGCGCCCCTGATAAGGGCGAGGTCGGTGGTTCAAGTCCACCCAGGCCCACCATCTTCAGTCCTCAGTTCAGCTCCCCTTCAGTTGACCATAAAGCCTCAGCAGCAGCGGGGCTTGAACCTCCGCATGGCCATTCTTGCATCTTAGTTCCAGTAACAGGGAGATGTGTCTTTCCATCAGACTCGGCCATCACACAGGCCAATCACATCGGGAGGAACCATGCGATACCGCTTGCCGCTGTTGTTCATGTTCATGTTGTGCTTCGTCGCAATTTCGCCGGCGTTCGGGCAGTGGCGCGACGTTACAAAATGGGAAGTGTCGCCGTTTGTAGGCTTTGAAACCGGCGGATCGTATCCGGTCACAAATTCCTTCACTATCGATCGCCTGCGCGTGGACAGCGGGCTGAGCTATGGCACCTTCATCGATTGCTCGCTCACCGAAAACTCCCAAGCCGAATTCATGTGGAGCCGGAACAATACTCGTTTTAGCGAGCGGGACGCAGCCACTCACGCGTATTCCAAAGCTTTCAACTCCGATTTCGACCAATTCTCGTTTGGCTTTCTATACATGCTGAAGAACAGCGAAAGGAAGCTGCGGCCGTTTATCGCGGGCGGCATCGGCTTTTCACACGAATTCAACGACGGCGCTAATCCCAACCGCACGCTGCTGGCGTTCAATCTTGGCGGCGGAGCGAAATATGAAGTGAGCCGGCACTTCGCGCTGCGCGGAGATTTGCGGTGGCTGCCCTCGCGGGCCAACAAAACTCCCGCGGTGCAGTGCGATTTCTTTGGGAATTGTTTCCAGCAGAACGTCTCCAACTACCTGCAGCGGGTGAATTTCACCGGCGGCATCGCGTTTCGATTTTAATCCGCAGAAAGTTATTCATAGCGTAGCGCGACCATGGGATCGACCCGCATGGCGCGGCGTGCAGGCACATAGCAAGCGGCCAGTGACACGATCATCAGCAGCAGGATCACCGACAGAAAAATGAACGGGTCGGCGGCGCTCACGCCGTAGAGTAGGGTCGCCATCGCCTTCGTCAGCGCGAGTGCAGCGGCGACACCCAGCGCGACGCCGATCAGGATCAGTTTCATGGCTTCCGCCAATATCAGGCGCAGGACGTCCGCGCGCCTGGCGCCCAGCGCTATGCGCACGCCAATCTCGCGCGTGCGCTGCGAGACGGCGTACGAAATGACGCCGTAGATTCCGACACATGCGAGCAAGAGGGCGAGCACCGCAAAAGAGCTCAGCAGGGTCATCATGAAACTGCGCAACGCGAGCGAATGCGAAAGCACCTGGTCCATGGAACGCATCGGTCCGGTGGGAACCAGGGGGTCGACTTCGGCGACCGCCTGGCGCACGGCGCGCGTAAGGCTTAGAGGATTGACGCTGGCGCGTACGACCAGGCTGCGCGGGAACCAGGCCTCAAACAGCCTCGAGGTATCGTAAGAGGCCTGCGCCGCCGGAACGAAGGTGGTCGGCGGCGCAGGCTGATCCAGGTACGATTTTACGTCTCCGACAATCCCGACGATCTCGGCGACAGTATCGCTGAGTAGCAGATGCTCCCCGAGAGGGCTGCGGGCGGCAAAATGTTCCCGAACAAATGCTTCATTCACGATCACCACGCGATTCGAGGTTTCGGAATCGGAGTCTAAAAATGCGCGCCCTTGACGCAGCGGGATCCCCATGGCATGGAAATACCCGGGCGTAATTTCGCGGTAGTCGATGCTGTAATCACCGCTGGCTTGACCGACAATTTTCACACCATTGTTGCCGCCACGCTCCAGGGGCAAGCCCGCCGCCACTACAGCGGCGGACTCGACGCCGGGCAGCGACTCAACCCGCTGCACGAGGGCGCGATTGAAGCTTTCGATTTGCGGAGCGGAATTGTACTTCGATCCAATCAACCAGAACTGCATGGAAAGAATGGGGTGCGGATTAAAGCCGGGACTAGTATGGAGGAGTCTCGAGAAGGTTGCGATCATCAAGCCGGCGCCCACCAAAAGTACGAGCGAAATTGCGAATTCGCCGGCGATCATAAATTGGCGAAGACGCGCGCGACCCGATCCAGCGCTTGCACGCCCAGCGCCTTCCTTCAATGCATCGTGAATTGTGGTTCTGGCGCTCTGCAGAGCGGGCGCCAGGCCAAATAGCGCACCGGTCAGAAGCGAAATCGAAAACGTGAATGCGAATGCCGTGGAGTCCAGGCGAATGTCGCCGGCACGCGGCAGATCAAAAGGAGCCATCGCGAGCAGCGAATGCAAGCCCAGGGAAGCCAACAACAAACCCAGCACGCCCCCACACACCGCGATGAGCATGCTTTCGGTGAGCAATTGCTGTATTAAGCGGCGACTCGAAGCACCCATAGCGATGCGCACGGCAATTTCCCGCTCGCGCAATCCGGCGCGTGCGAGCAGGAGGTTGGCGACGTTCGCGCAAGCAATTAGCAAAACGAAACCGATGGCTCCGAGCAGCACGATCAGATATGGCCGGATGTCAGAGCCGATCATGCGCTGATACGGAACAAAGTTCAGCGCGCTCTTGTCTCCGGGATCTCGCAGATTTTCGCGGAAGAGATCGCGCGTTACGACGGCCATTTGTGCATCCAGCTCGGCGCGCGTCACACCAGGCTTGAGCCGCGCGAGCACGCTGATGTTCGATCCGCTGCCAGCGGTTTTGGCAACCAGGACGAGGGGAGTCCACACGTCCGGCGCTCCGGAATCCGGCGCGCGTTCCTGACCCCCGGGATCAAAGTTGCGCGGCATGACGCCGATAAGGGTGAAGGGTTCGCCGTTGAGCAATAGTTTCTGGCCGATTCTTCCGGCGTCCGCTGAGAAGCGCCGTGTCCAAAGACTGTAGCTGATGATTGCGACGCGCTGACCGTCGCTTCGATCTTCGTCTTCCTGAAAATCGCGGCCCGCGATGGGGGATACGCCAAGAACGCGGAAGTAGCTGGCGGAAACCGGCATGCCGCGCAGGTGGTCGGCGCCGTTTGCAGTTGCCATGTTGTAACCCACGTCCGTGTACCCGGCGATGTGCTCGAAAAGCTCGCTGTAGTCTTGAAGACGCTTCAGTTGTTTCGCTGTGATACCGGCTTCCTCGATCTGCTGCTTATAGGTGTTAACGAGCTGGACGATGCGGTCGGGCTGCGGAAACGGAAGAGGGCGGAGGAGAACGCCGTAAACGACGGTGAAAATGGCGGTGTTGGCTCCGATGCCCAGGGCTAGCGTGACAACGGCGACAGCAGTGAAGCCGGGGGACTTGCGCAGGACACGGAGAGCGTAGTGGATGTCTTGCCAGAGGGTTGTCATGACGCACCTGTTGTTCGCCAAGTATACGGCCGTGACGGGCGGAAAGTTTCTTCAGGAAATGCGCTATGCCAAACGGCTGGCGGCATGATTTTTCGGACCGCGGCGGATGCAGACTTGTTTCCGACCGCGCGCTGAAGGACTGGACAGTCCGGGAAAGATTGAGGTGGGCCTCATCTAAGAGCTTGTTTCACGGTGCCGGGTCGGCTAGCATCCGGCACACTATGACGCGGGACCGGGTTCTCCAGCTCCTGCTGCTGCGCGCAAAGCGGGTATACCGGTGACGGCGCACGCACACGGCGATGAAGGAGCGCGGAACGTACTTCGTACCTACCATCAGCGCATGGAATGATGCGGACAAGGATGAGAATCCTGTTATTCAATTACGAGGCCGCGCGATGCAGCCCCGCGGTCGGGACACCACTGCTCGCGCGTGGAAAATGGGCATCAAGATTGTCGCGGGAACGGACAACAACTACGAGGCCGCCAGCAGCCGTGGCCCAGCCGGCGAAATCATCCAGCTGGTGCGCAGCGGGATGCCTCCCATGGAAGCGATTGAGTCCGGGACGTCGGTCTCGGCGGAATGCCTTGGCGTCGGGAAACGCGTCGGCGCGATCAAGCCGGGGATGGCGGGGGATTTGGTCGCCGTGGATGCGAATCCTTTGACGGATATCGGCGCGCTGGAGGATTTGGTGCTGGTTGTTCATGACGGGAGAGTGGTGCTGAATCGGTTGCAGCCGTAACGACGGCAAGGGTGTTTCAGCAAATCGGCGTCGCCGCGAGGAGCGGCTGCTGCAATCGTTAAATGAGGCGCCAAGCCATGAAGGCTGCGGTATTGCGTGAGCTTGGGAAGGCGCCGCGATTCGAGGAGTTTGCTGAGCCGACGGCTGGCAAAGATGAGGCCGTCGTGCGCGTGCGCGCTGCATCACTCAAGCCCATCGACAAGCAACTGGCCAGCGGCTCCCACTATGCCAGTCCGCGGGAATTGCCGGTGGTATGCGGAACGGACGGAGTTGGGGAGCTCGAGGATGGCACCCGGGTATTCTTTGGCGGGCCGAAGCGGCCCTACGGCGCGATGGCAGAGCGCACCGTGGTGCCGCCGCGCGCGTTTTGCTTCCCGGGGCCCTCCGTTATCGATGATGACACCGCGGCGGCGCTGCCGAATACGGGCGTTTCTGCCTGGCTATCACTCGGGCACCGCGCAAAACTTGCGCCGGGCGAGACGGCGCTCATTCTGGGTGCGACGGGAGTCACCGGACAGCTCGCGGTGCAGATCGCGAAAGTGCTGGGGGCGAAGCGAGTGATAGGCGCGGGACGCAACGAGCGGGTGCTCGGCAGGCTGCACGAGCTGGGCGCGGACGCAACGATCCAGCTTGACCAGCTTGGAGATTCCCTCAAGGACGCATTCGCGAGGCGGGAGATGCAGGGTTCGACGTGGTTATCGACTACGTGTGGGGGCGTCCTACGGAGACGCTGCTTGCGGCGATTACCAGGTCGGAATTTGCGGTAGTAACAAAGGAGACCCGTCTGGTGCAAGTGGGCGAGAGCGCCGGACTGACGATCTCGCTGCCGGCTGCGGTGTTGCGCAGCACAGCGTTGACGATCCTCGGGACGGCCGGGATCCCGCCGCGCGAGGTGTTGATAGATGCCGTGCAACAGGTTATGGCGCGGGCGGCGCGCGGAGAACTTCGCATCGAGACCGAGCGAGTCCCGCTCGCGGATATCGAAAGAGTATGGGACCGCCCGGAACAATCCGACCGCAGAATCGTCGTCGTCCCATGAGTCGGCAGAAGATGCGCGGATAAAGCGGAAGAATCAGGGCTGTGGCTGAACGGGAACTTCGGTGACACCTACGCCAGGCGCTGACGTTGCCGAATTAGTCCGAGACCAGAGTGGCGGTTGCACGCGGCCAGTTTTGGCGGCACGCCACAGGAGCAGGATCGCGACGGAGACACACAGCACCACGGCGATGATGGAGGCTTCCGGGCCGAAGGCGCCACCGGTGAGGATTGCGGAGCCTTTCAGAGTTCCCTGAGTCAGGGCGTCCTTAGGAGTGAAGCCAGAAACAGAAAGTCCGTAGAGGGAACCCTCGGAGAAATTCCAGCCAGCGTGCAGGCCGATGGGAAACCACAAACGTCCGGTGACCACGAAGGCGGCGGCAAGGAGCACGCCCGCTTCGAGGGCGATGGCCACGGAACTTGTGACGGTGGCGCCGGGATTGAAGGCGTGCGCGGCGCCGAAGAAAGCGGACGAAATTAGAATGGCGATCCAGGTGCCGCCGACCATCTGCACGATTCGGAAAAGGAAGCCGCGAATCAATGTTTCTTCTACGGTGGCGGCGAGAAGAGCGGTTAGCGCTCCGGCACCGAGGCCGACGGTGGTTCCTCGGCCTTGCAGATGATAGACGCGAAGGAGCCAGAGAACGGCAATCACCGCGGAGAACAAGGCGACTCCCAGGGCGAGTCCACCGAAGAATTCCTTGAGAGAGGTCAACCCTGCCAGTTCGGGCGGGCGACGGCCTTCGATGAAGCGATAGCCAAGGAGATAGGCGGCGAACACCAGCAGGGAAAGAATGGCGAGACCTGCAGTGTTGTTGATGCGGCCGCGGATCAGCCCCTGCGCGCCGAAAAGGATTAGAAGCACGAAGAGCAAATTCAGTGCAGCCAAACCGACCTGTTTGCCTGTGCGCTTCGGCGGGTTGTCCATTAGGGAGGCTCCGGTGCGCGTACTGTATAGAAGATGCAGGGAGAAGGCCAGTTGAAGGAGAAACGAGGCTGGCCGGGCGGAAGCCTGACCGCTACAGAGCTCATAAAGACTTCGAGGCGCGAAAGTTGCGGACTACGGCGGCGGCGTCGCGCTGGTTGGCGTCGACTTCGGCGTTGAGGTGGCGCATTTCTTCGGCGGAGATTTTGTTGGCGAGATCGGCGAGGGTGGCGCGGAGCTGGGGGAATTTGGTGAGCGCGTCGCGGCGCACGATAGCGACGGCGTCGTAGGGCGGGAAGTAGTGCTTGTCGTCGACGAGCGGGACGAGGTGGAGGGCGTCGATGAGGCCGTCGGTGGAGTTACCGGCGACGATGTCGACTTTTTTGTCGACGAGGGCGCGGTAGATGAGGCCGAGGTCCATCACGCTGGGCGCCGCGGCGAAATGCAGGCCATAGAGCTGGCTCCAGCCGCGGAAGCCGTCGGGGCGCTCGAGGAATTCGTAGCCGAAGCCGGCGCGCATTTTGGGAGCGTACGGGACGATGTCGCTGGTGCTGTGAAGATGGAGGCGCTGGGCGTCTTCGCCGCGGACGACCATGGCGAAAGTGTTCTCGAAGCCGAGGGGCTCGGTGACTTCGAGATTGAAGCGCTGGGCGTAGCCTTTTTGGACGCGATGGTAAACATCATGGGAGTCGGCGCTGGGCGATTCGTTGAGGACGGCGGTAAGGGCGGTGCCGGTGTATTCGACGTAAAGGTCGAGGTCGCCGGAGAGGAGTGCTTTGTGGCAGAGGAGGGTGCCGCCGAGGTTGGATTTGCGGTCGACGAGAATGCCGGTGCGGGCTTCGATGTGCTGGGCGAGGAGCTCGGCGAGGATGACTTGCTCAGTGAAAAACTTGGAGCCGATGGTTAGGTGGGGTTGTTGGGTTTTGTGGCAGCCTGAGAGGAAAAGGAGATTGAGGACGGAAAGGAGATTGAGGACGGAAAGGAGGGGGCGGCGCATGGTTTGCGAGAGAGAGAAAAGAATTTAACACAGAGTTCACGGAGATCGGAGCACGAAGCCACAGAGAAGAGGTCGAGACTAGCGCTATGCGATTTTTAGGCGGCGCTCGAGCCAGCCGAGAAGGAGATCGGCGGCAATGGCGAGGAGGGCGGCGGGAATGGCTCCGGCCAGGATTACGGCGTCGCTGACCATGGCGACTCCGCGGAAGATGAAGGTGCCGAGTCCGCCGGCGCCGATGGCGGCGGCGATGGTGGCTACTCCGATGGTGATGATGGTAGCGGTGCGAATTCCGGCGAGGATGACGGCGCGCGCAAGCGGGAGGCGAACACGCCAGAGAATTTGCGATTGGGTCATGCCCATGGCCTCGGCGGCTTCGAGGACGGCGGGGTCGATGCCGGTGAGGCCGACGTAGGTGTTGCGCAGAATGGGGAGCAGCGCGTAGAGGACGAGGGCGACGATGGCGGTGCGTCGGCCGATGCCGCCAATGAATGGAATGGGAATGAGAAAACCGAAGAGGGCCAGGCTGGGGATCGTTTGAAAAATACTGGCGAGGCCGAGCGCGAGATTGCGCAGCGCCGGACGGTGAACGATGAGCATGCCGAGCGGGACGCCTATGGCGATCGCAAACGCCATAGCGATGATCACGAGAGTTAGATGATTGGCGGTGGCCTCGAGGATTTCGGCACGATGGTCGACGAAAAATGTCCAGGGAGTCATGCTTGCGCGCCGGCGAGCGGAGTCAGAGAGGCGGTGAAGGCTCGGACTTCGGGATGATCGATGTGTGGAAATTCTTGCGGCGTGGCATCGGCGATGATGCGGCCGGTTTGCAGGAGGATGATGCGCGAGGCGAGGAGTAGCGCTTCGCGAAGATCGTGGGTGACAAAGACGATGGTCTTGCCGAGGCGGCGGGCGAGGGCGCTGAATTCGCGCTGAAGCTCGGCGCGCGTGACGGGATCGAGGGCACCAAAGGGCTCGTCCATCAAGAGAATCGGCGGGTCAGCGGCGAGGGCGCGAGCTACACCAACTCGTTGGCGTTGGCCGCCGGAGAGCTCATGCGGGCGGCGGGAGGCGAATTCGGCGGGGTCGAGGCCGACCAGGGTGAGGAGTTCGTTGACGCGGGAGTTGGTGCGGGCAGCATCCCATTTTTCAAGGGAGGGGACGAGCGCGATGTTTTGAGCCACGGTGAAATGGGGGAAAAGCCCTGCGTCTTGAATAACATACCCGATGCCGCGACGCAGACGGATGGGATCCCATTCGATGGTGGGGCTACCGCGGACGATAACTTGGCCGCCTGTCGGAACGAGGAGCCGATTAATGAGTTTCAAAAGGGTGGTCTTGCCGCTGCCGCTGCGACCGAGGAGCACGAGGGTCTGGCCAGCAGCTACAGAGAAGCGGATGTCGTTAACAATCGTGTGAGGAACGCCGTTAAGACCGTATGTCACACTTTGGAACTGAATGGTAGGGTCGGCGTTCTCCGGAGCGGTTTTCGCGTTCATTTTGATTGACACCCGGCGCTACCGGGAGGGAACATCATAAGGTACTCGCCTCCCGGCCGCCGACATTTTGACGAATCGCCGCAGCGGAAGCCGCATCCAAGTGGGAGGAGAACACGCATGGGAGCCACGGCTAGCGCTGTCCGCATCCGGCATGACCTTCACACTCGCCTTATAAACGCACGCACACGCACCGACGAAGTATTCCGCATCGTGAGAGACGAAGCGATGTACGAGCGGCCGATTGCCGAACGCCATCGCATTATCTTTTACCTCGGTCACGTGGAAGCTTTCGATTGGAATCTGCTGGCGCAGCGCGCGTTTGGGCTGCAATCATTGCATCCTTGGTTCGACCAGCTTTTTGCGTTTGGAATCGATCCAGTGGGCGGCGGCTTGCCGACAGATCAGCCCCAAGACTGGCCGGCGCGTGAAGAAATCGAGCAATACAATCGACGGCTGCGCGGCGAGTTGGACGGCGCGATTTCGCGCGCGCTGGGGCGGCCATCGGAAGGACATCCGCAATTGGCGAGCATGTTGGAAGTGGCGGTGGAGCATCGGTTTATGCACGCGGAAACGCTGGCGTACATGCTGCACCAACTTTCGGCGGAGAAAAAAATGGCGCGGGCAAAGGAATCTGTGTGGAAGACGTCGCGGGCGAAGTCGCACCTGGTGGAGATTCCGGCAGGTCGGGCGACATTGGGCTTGCAACGGGTGAGCGGCGACGAATTTGGCTGGGACAACGAGCTTGGGGCTCACGACGTGCGCGTGGCGGACTTCGCCATCGACAACTACAACGTGACGAACCGGGATTTCATGTTGTTCCTTCAGGCGGGCGGTTATTCGGAGCCGTCGCTGTGGGACAAAGAAGCGTGTGCGTGGAAGAAAAAAGAGGGCGTGCAGCATCCGGCTTTCTGGCGGCGCGAGGGAAATCTGTGGCTGTATCGGACGATGTTTGGCGAGATTCGGCTTCCTATGGACTGGCCCGTGTACGTGAGCCACGCGGAAGCGACGGCTTACGCAAAATGGCTGGGACGCAAGCTGCCGACAGAGGAGCAATTTCATCGCGCGGCATACGGAACGTCGGACTCCGAGGTGGAACGGAATTACCCGTGGGGAGACGAAGCGCCGGAAGCGCGGTATGGGAATTTTGATTTTGGGCATTGGGATCCGAGCCCGGTGGGATCGTACGCACGGGGAGCAAGCGCCCACGGCGTTCACGATCTGGTCGGCAATGGGTGGGAATGGACGCGCACGGAATTCAAGCCATTTCCCGGATTTGCTGCGATGCCCTTTTATCCCGGGTACTCAACCAATTTCTTCGATGGCAAGCACTACGTTATGAAAGGCGGCTCACCGCGCACGGCGGCTTGCATGCTGCGACGGTCGTTCCGCAACTGGTTCCAGCCACATTATCCCTATGTGTATGCAACGTTCCGTTGCGTTGAGGACTGAAACCTTTCAATCCAGGCCCCTGGGAGCCATTCATGCTGACCTACCAAACACTTCCTGTCCGGCATGTGTCCGAATTTGCGGCGGGCGTGCGCGAAGGATTGCTAAAGCCGGGGCAACGGGAGCTGCCGTCAAAATACTTGTACGACGAAGTGGGCTCGACACTGTTTGAGGCGATCTGTCTTTTGCCGGAGTACGGATTGACGCGAGCGGACGCGCGGTTGCTGCAGAAGCATGCGCGAGAAATCGTCGATCGGCTGCCTTCACCGATTCACGTCGCGGAACTGGGGAGCGGAAGCGGAAAAAAAACGCGCTGGATTTTGGAAGCGCTTTCCAAGCGCCAGCGGACCTCTTACTTCCCAATCGAGATTTCACCTTCAGCGCTGGCGGCTTGCGAAAAAGAACTCGGGCAGATTGACCTGGTAAGCATCGTGGGGTACGAGCAACCGTACTTGGAGGGGTTGCGTGCTGTGGCGCAGGGGCGCGATCACGGCGATCATCTGCTGGTGCTGTTTCTGGGAAGCACGATTGGAAATTTTGACCGGTCGGCCGGGGAAGATTTCTTGCGCGAGGTGCGCGAGATTCTGCAGCCAGATGACGCCTTGTTGCTGGGAACGGATTTGGAGAAGGATGTAGCGACCCAATTGCTGGCGTATAGCGACCCGGCAGGCGTAACTGCGGCGTTTAATTTGAATTTGCTGGGGCGGATCAATCGGGAACTGGGGGCGGATTTTGATTTGTCCTGCTTCCGGCATGAAGCGCGCTGGAACTATGAGGAGCGGCGGATCGAAATGCACTTGCGTTCGACGCGGAGGCAATGCGTGAAGATTCCGGCGGCGAATTTGCGAGTCATGCTCAACGAAGGCGAAACGATTTGGACGGAGAGTTCGCACAAGTACCGGCGGGCGGAGGTCGCGGGAATGGCGGAGCGGACGGGATTTCGATGCGAGGGACAGTGGATCGACGAAGAGTGGCCGTTTGCGCAGAATTTGCTGGTGGTGGAGTGAAGTTGCGGTTCTAAGTTCTTGGTTGTTAGTTTTTGGTGAAAGCCAAGAACTTGCAGAGATTGCCTCCGGCGCCGCTTCCCTCACTGCAGTCAAGGCTTCCCTTTAAAAGGATTCAATGCGCCAGAATAGGTGGGCGGCCCAGGGTTTGGCGGCAGATAGCGAGGGACGCCAGACAGCCAGGATTTGCGAGCCCTGGTAGACGCGTTCGAAACCTTCCTCGGATTCCGAGACAGTCTCAATCGGAGAAATCCAGAATTGTTCGGCACCTGGAGCGTGGAGAGCTACGCGAATGCGCTGCCAGCCGTCTTCGACGCGAAGCGTGGGCCCGGGAATACAGCCGCTGAAGCGCAGGTTCTGCGGGCCGGAAGGAGTTTGGAAAAAACGATCCGGCTCGGTGGGCGCCAGGAAGTTCAGCACGGACTCGATGCCTACGGCCAGGGTTCGATCGAGGGCAGCGGGCAAAGAAATTTTTACTTCACAAGCGACTTCGCAGCCGCGAGGGGCAGGACCAAAGGAAAACAATTTAGAGACCGAGAGGCGCGGGCCGGAGTCGTCTTTTCCATGCCAAGCGAGCGGGCCTTCGCGAAGCAACTCGGCTTCGCGTTCGGCGGTACGGCCGACGCGAAACGCGCCACCAGCAAAACCGGGATCCTCTTGAAGCTGGATATTTTCGTAATCGGCGTGGCCGCGCGAGGGATCAAAGAGGAACAGGCGAAAGGTGTGGCGCGGCCAGCGATCGTAACGGAGGTAGCGCTCGAGACCGGGTTCTTTCACGCGCGTTTGTTCGTGAATGGAAGTGACGGCGCCGGACGGGTTGTTGGCGATTTCGCGAAGGCGCGCATGATAGGCCTCCGGGCGGCGCAGAATGGAGTTGATGAGCGTTGAACCAGCCGGACGAAAATCGAGGGCCGCGAGCGTGCCCCCATCAGAAGGCTTCAACAGCGCCTGGCATTCGCTGGAGGTGAAGAGGAGTTCGCTGGTGCCGTCGCCATCATAGTCGAGCGTTTCCACGCGCGCGGTGAGGCCCCCAGGCGTTTGCTGGTCGGCGATGAGTTCGGCGCGGATGAGACTGCGCCAAAGCTCGGTGCGCAGGTGCGGAGCGTAGAGACCGCCAAAGATTCCATGCCAGTAGGCATCATTGCATTGCGCGCGGAGAAGAAGATCGCGGGCCTTCTTCAGCTCTTCGCCGGCTTTCGAAACACTGCGTCGCGCGGGCGAGGTGTCGATGCGACGGGCAACGTGCAGCATTTTTTTGTGCAGCAGGTTGGATTCGGAATATTTGCGAAAGAATCCGCGCCAGGAGCCGCCGCGAAGGAACGCCAGCACCTCGTTGCGCGAGGCGAATTCTTTAAGGACCTGGTTGTAGCGCTGGCGCACACGCGTGGGTAGCGCCCATTCCATCATCTCGGTGTAGGAGGCGGTCGGGAGATCGGCGCGGCCGGCGGGAGTATGCGTGGCAAAGTATTCGGTGGGCGTGGAAGCGTGCAGCCAAGAGGAGTTCTCCTCGAGGGCCAGGAAAAACCTCTCGAGCCAGGCGTCTTTGTAGCAATGGTCGAAAGTCCCGGGCCACACGCCGAATTTTTCCATGTCGTCGCCCATGGCAGCCATTTGGTCAGCGTGTGCGCCAGCGGTTTCCTTCAGATAGGTGATGACCTGCTCGATGGTGCCGAACGGAATCAGGTAGCGAAGAATTTTCTGGCCGGGGATGAGGCGAATAGTCTGGCCGTTATCTTCGGCGATGTAATCGGAAAATAGCTCGTCCGGCTCAAATCCGGCAGAAAGGAAGTGGATGTCGTCGAGAACGGTGTAGCTAACATTGGCTTCAGCGAGAACGGAAGCGAGTTGCGGCTCCCAAACTCGCTCGGCTAGCCATGCGCCGGTGGGACGCTCGCCGAAATGGTGCTCGAGATAGTCGGCGAGACGAATAAGTTGCACGCGCTGGTCCGCGGCAGGGATGGAAATGAGGATAGGCTCGTAGAAGCCGCCGCCGACCATTTCGACCTGCCCAGTTTTCACTAGAGCTTTCAAGCGCTGGAAATATTCAGGGCGGTTCTCTTCGATCCAGGTAAGCAGCGGGCCGGAATAATGGAGGCCGACGTGGACACTGGGATGCTTCTCAAGAGTCTCGAGGAAGGGCAGGTAGCAACGCACATAGGACTGCTCAAAAACATGGCCGAAGTTGCCGCAAGGCTGATGGGCGTGGATGACCAGAACCAACTGGAACTTGGGCGGCACGGGGACGGGGCGTTCTCCAGAGGAACAGAATAACTCTGCTACGGGAACTTACAATGCACTGACAGATCGGGAGTGCGCGAATCACGCACCCCGGTTGGTTGCTTACTGTGCGTCGAGCGGCGCGAAAGGGCTGCTGGGATGCAGCGTGTCTAGCCCAAAGGAGTCCAGCTACTTCTTAACGTACCATTCGGCGTTGATGGGGGTGTAGCTTTGCCACTTTTCCGGCAGGTCCTCGAGGGCGAAGATTGCGGTCACAGGACAAACCGGGACGCAGGCGCCACAATCGATGCATTCCGTCGGATTGATGTAGAGCTGCTTTTCGCTTTCAAACTGCGGCTCGTCCTTGCGGGGGTGGATGCAATCCACTGGGCAGACGTCCACGCAGGCGGTATCTTTTGTGCCGATACACGGTTCGGCGATCACGTAAGCCATTCAACATCTCCTTTGTTCGACCGCGGCCCGGTGGCACCACAGATGCAGTGCTACGAGCGAAAAAGTCTTATACCACGGCCCCGTCGGGGGCAACAAGCGGCATAGAGTGATTGTACGCGGGGGGAATAGGTTTCTCAACCTGAGGGTCTACGGATAGAATGGTGGAAGAAGGAACCTAGATGCGAACCCGGATTGTCGTTGCCGCATTGTTGCTTAGCGCAGTTTGCGCTATTGGTTTTTCGGTTGCCGGCGCTCCGCAGGCGAAGGCGCCGCACGATCCCCTAGTCATCGACCTGCAGGGCTACGAGAAGATCGTGCAGCAGCACCGCGGAAAACCGCTGCTGATGACGTTCTGGGCGACGTGGTGCGAGCCGTGCCGGGATGAGTATCCCATGCTCAACGAACTAGCGAAGGAGTACGGGCCAAAGGGATTGCAAGTAGTGGGAGTTAATTTCGACGATGAAGGCGATTTGATTGTGACGCGCCGGTTCATCGCGCGGTACAAACCGGTCTTTCCAAATTACCGCAAGCAGCACGGAGGCGAGGCTGAATTCAATCAGGCCGTCTCGCCAGCTTGGAATGGCGCGCTGCCGGCGTCGTTTTTCTACGACAAGGACGGAAAGCAAGTGGGCCACGTGCTCGGCGCAAGCACTCGCGAGACCTACGAAGCCGCGATTCGCCAGTTGCTCTCTGGCGGCGGTTCGAGCGCTTCACGCTGACCCAGAAAGAGTTCCAGCTAGAGTTTCCAGCTAATCCCAGTACATTTCTCTCCAGAGGTGCCACATGCTCGATATGAAGGGCAATCGCGTGACGTATTTCGGCCACAGCACGTTTTCACTGACCACTCCTTCCGGACAGGTTGCATTAATCGACCCGTGGGTCATGACGAACCCCGTGTGTCCAGACAAACTGAAGAAAGTTCCTAAGCTGGATGTGATTTTTCTTTCCCACGCACATTCGGATCATCTTGGGGACCTGCTCGCGCTGACGAAACAACACAAGCCGCAGATTGTGGCCATTTTCGAGACGTGTTTGTGGATCGAGAGCAAGGGATTCGAGGAAGTGACCAAGCCGATGGGTAAAGGAGGCACGCAGAAGGTTGGCGAATTCGAAGTGACGATGACGCATGCGTTTCATTCGAATTCCATCGATGACAACGGGGAGCGCATCTATGGCGGCGAGCCGGCGGGGCTGGTGATTCGCATGCCCGGGGGCTTTACGGTGTACCATGCGGGCGACACGGCGCTGTTTAGCGACATGAAACTGATCGGCGACCTGTTCAAGCCGGATCTTGCGATGCTGCCGATCGGCGACCACTTCACTATGGGGCCGCGCGAAGCGGCGCACGCGATCCGGTTTCTGGGCGTGAAGCATGTGGTGCCGATGCATTATGCGACGTTTCCGGTTTTGGTGGGGCGACCTGAACATTTGAAGCAGCACGCAAAAGATATTGCCGGCCTGGAGATTCACGCTTTGAAACCCGGAGAGAGCCTATGATCCGCAGCGATAATCTGCGAAGCGCGTTCACGCAAGAGGATGTGGACAAGTACATCTACGATTTGCTGCCGGAGCGCGACGCGGTCGTGAAAGAGATGGAAGCGTACGCGGAGGAACATCGTGTCCCGATCATTGGTCCTGCGGTGGCGCGGCTGTTGACGCTACTTGTGCAGATTTCTGGCGCGAAGAGGATTTTTGAGATGGGGTCGGCGATCGGGTATTCGACGATTTGGCTGGCGCGAGCGGCAGGGACGAAGGCGAAAGTTTTCTATACGGACGGCAACCCGGAAAACGCGCGGCGAGCGCAGGAGCATTTCCGGAAGGCAGGAGTGGCTAAACGCATCAACGTCCAAGTAGGAAACGCGCTGGAGCTGGTGAAGAAGACGCCCGGAAAGTTCGACCTCATCTTCAATGACGTGGACAAGCATCAGTATCCAGACGCGCTGCGTGCAGCATTGCCAAAGCTAAAGCGCGGCGGATTGTTTGTGACGGACAACACGCTGTGGTCGGGCAAAGCGGCGCGACCGGGGGCAGCCGAGGATAAGGATACGCGCGGCGTGCAGGAGTTCAATCGGCTGGTTTATGCGTCGAAGGAGCTGTTCCCGGTTTTGATTCCTCTGCGCGACGGCGTTACCGTTTGCCGGAAGCTATAGCGAAGCTTTGCCAAGCGCCGATCAGGGGCGGAGAACGTTTCGGAGAAAGAAAATGAGATTGGCGGGGCGCTCGGCCAGTCTGCGCATAAAGTAGGGGAACCAGTCGCGGCCAAAGGGGATGTAAATGCGGAGGCGGTAGCCGTCCTTAACGAGCTGACGCTGCAAATCCGTGCGCACACCGTAGAGCATCTGGAACTCGAAATCATCCTTGGAAATTTGTTTGGCAGCGGCGAAGCGAATGGTCTGCGCAATCATGCGCGGGTCGTGCGTGGCAATGGCATGGTAAAAGCCGCTCGGTAACAGCATCTTCATCAGGCGGACGTAATTGCCATCGACGTCTTTTTTTCTTGCGTACGCCACCTCATCGGATTCCTTGTAAGCGCCTTTGCACAGGCGAATGCGGCAACCATAGGTGAGCAAATCCTGGACGTCACCTTCGCTCCGATAGAGATAGGACTGGATGACCGTGCCCACGGCAGGATTGCGCGTACGAACGCGCTTGACCAGATCGATAGTGCGCTGGGTGTAGGCAGACCCCTCCATGTCAACGCGCAGAAAATTTTCGTAGCCAGCCGCGCGCTCGACAATCGATAGGAGAAGGCCCTCACAGAAATCGGAGCTCAGATCAAGGCCTAGCTGCGTGAGCTTGCAGGAGACGTTGGCATGCAGGCGTTCTTGCGCGATGCGATCGAAGATTTCGAGGTAAGCGTCGCGAGCGCGCTGCGCATCGTCGACCGTAGCAACGTTTTCGCCGAGATAATCGAGGCTGGTGTACATCCCCTGGCTGTTGCAGGCGCGTGCGGCGATGATGGCGTCATCCAGCGTTTCGCCGGCGACGAAGCGGCGAGCCATGCGGCGCGTCGTTGAGTTGGAGGTAACCCAGTGAGCGAAGCCGGGGCTTTCTGAGAGTTTGAGCAGGGTCGAGCGAAGCATGAAGGTTCATTATGCCTGCTGCTGAGATGACCTACTAGGACAGCACTTCTTCGTTGTGCTCTTCCAGGAACTTTTCCGCATCCATAGCGGCCATGCACCCGGAACCGGCGGCGGTGACGGCCTGTCGATAGCGGTGGTCCTCCACATCGCCAGCAACAAAGACACCCGGGACGGTGGTTCTGCTGCCATTCAGGGAGATGAGGTAGCCATTGGGATCCATTTCGAGCTTGCCGCGGAAGACAGCGGTGTTCGGGTCGTGGCCAATAGCGACGAAGACGCCCTCAAGCTCGAGCTCGGTGGTGGCTTTGGTTTCCGGGTTGCGCAGGCGCACGCTGCCGACGTGTCCGTTGGGATGAGGGAGAATGTCGTCGACAATCGCAGGAATTACAAATTCGATTTTTTCATTGACCCGTGCGCGATCGAGCATGATTTTGGAAGCACGAAACTCCGAGCGACGGTGAACGAGATAGACCCTGCTGGCGTAGCGGGTCAAGAAGACGGCCTCTTCCATAGCGGTATCGCCGCCACCGACAACAGCTATAGGTTTGCCGCGGAAGAAGTAGCCGTCGCATGTAGCACAGGTGGAAACGCCGCGGCCCATGAGATGGCGCTCGGAGGGAAGCCCGAGGAGGCGCGCGGAGGCTCCGGCGGCCACAATCAGGGTCTTGGTTTCGTAGGTGTCCTTGCCGGCGACAATTTTGAAGGGGCGGCGACTGAGATCGACTTCACTCACCGCGCCGGATTTGAATTCGGAGCCAAACCTCTGCGCCTGCTTGCGCATATTCTCAATCAGCTCAGGGCCCAGAATACCTTCGGGGAAACCGGGATAATTTTCGACCATGGTCGTCAGGGTGAGCTGGCCTCCCGGTTCGTGCCCATCGATCACCAGCGGCTTAAGATTAGCGCGAGCGGCATAGATCGCCGCAGTGAGGCCGGCGCAGCCGCTGCCGATGATGACGACGTTGTACATTCATACGCTCCCTGAAGATTGGATTCGCCGCCCTGCCCGACCGGTACAGCGAAGGCGGTATTGTAACATCGTCGCGCTTTGCTTCCGTTCCTCGCCAAGCAGCCAAATTGGAGACAGAGTTGTGCTCCGGCCACGTTGACCCCAATCGATAGTCGCAGTTATATTGCGGAACACAGGTCGGCTTTCTGGAAGGAAAAGGAAAACATGGACCCGCGCTATCCCATAGGCAAGTACACGCCGCCGCAGGAGGTTACGCCGACTTTGCGGCAGCAGGCAATTTCGGCAATTGCGGAGGCGCCCGCTAAGCTGCGGGCTGCCGTAGTAGGGCTGAGTGAAGAGCAGTTGAACACGCCCTACCGCGAGGGAGGCTGGACGGTGCGGCAGGTCGCGCATCACGTTCCGGACAGTCACATGAATGCTTACGTACGTTTTCGTCTGGCCTTGACGGAGCAAGAGCCGACCATTAAACCCTACGAAGAAGCGCGCTGGGCGGAGTTGGAAGACGCCAAATCGGCGCCAATCGACGTGTCGTTGGCCCTGCTGGATTCCTTGCATGAGCGCTGGGTGAGGCTGTTGCGCTCGCTGAAGACAGAGGACTTCGCGCGCACGTTCCGGCACCCGGACCATGGAGTGCGCACGGTGGATTGGCTGCTGTTCCTATATGCGTGGCACGGTCGGCATCACACCGCGCACGTCACGGAATTGCGTAAACACAGAGGCTGGTAGCCGGAGCGCTATGATTTTTGCCTGCCAGACCTCCCAGCAGCCAAGCGGGCGCTCACCACTATGTGCTGCGCCTCAACCGGGTCAATACCATATCTTTGATTTAGCATGCTGGCGAAGCCCTGCGCCTGTGTCCAGGTTTCAAAGCGACCATACTCCCTTTGAGGCCACACTCCTGACGTGTCTTTCAGAACGCGAACCACAACAGCGCCGTCGTCCGTGGTAATTGCCGCAAATGCGGAGCCCTGCTTGGCTTCTGTTTCATTTGCTTTGCAGGGATCCGTCAGGTAATTGCGCCTCTTGGCAGGAGCCGGCATTGCCAGACAACGCTTCTTGCCCACCACCAATGCGCGAATCTGGCGGGACACCGATGCCAACTCCCGCGACAATTTCAACATGCTCAGTTGGACCCGCGCGATTTGGCGCGACGTTTGCGCCAATTCATCAGCGTCGCCGGAATTGAGAGTCCACATGGAATCATTCTCGATGCGGTCCAAATACGTCTTTGAGCAGCGGTCAAAACGCGTCAGGGTTTTGAGCAAACTGGCGCGATTTTTCACAGCTACCTCCAAGTTGCTGCCGGCCTCACGTATGGGGCTTCTCCGCGATGCCTCCGAAGCAATTAGCAAGCATGCGCAGCTTTGTTGTTACCGTAGATTTTATGTTACCAATGCTTTATACCACAAATAGAGGGTGATGCGAGCGGGCTGGGTTCGATGAGTGGCGCGGCTTGCGGCCGCTCGTGTACGATGGTCCGTGAGGAGAACGCATGAGTCGACCGGCTGGAACGTACGCTATATTCGATACTTCCCAGGGCAATATTGTCATCCGCCTGCTCGAGAAGGAAGCGCCCAAGGCAGTAGGCAATTTCATCGGCCTGGCCGAGGGAACAAAAGAGTTCACCGATGAGATGAGCGGCAAGAAACAGAAGAAAAACTATTACGATGGCCTGACGTTTCACCGCGTGATTCCCGACTTCATGATTCAAGGCGGCTGCCCGCGCGGCGATGGACGCGGCGGACCGGGCTACGCTTTCCCTGACGAGTTTCACTCTTCGCTGAAGCACTCCAAGGCGGGAAAACTTTCCATGGCTAACTCCGGTCCAGGGACGAACGGCAGCCAGTTTTTCATCACCGTGGCAGCGACGCCCTGGCTGGACAACAAGCACACTATTTTCGGCGAGGTGGTGGAAGGCCAGGACGTGGCGGACAGAATTTCCAAAGTGTCGCGCGACGCCAGCGATCGTCCGCGCACCCCGGTGACTTTGAACAAGGTGCGCATCGAGCGGGTGCAGTAGTAAATAGATTTAAATGCCGAGGACTCCGCGAGCGGAACATAGAGGTCACGGAGAAGAATGCTCACACCGCAGCAAGTGCTGCGAATCGCTATTGAAATAATTTTTGTGCTGCTCGGAGGGCTAGTGGTGTGGCTGGGCCTCAGCGGGCAAATCTTTTTCGACCGCCGGAAGCCTGGCTGGCTGCTGCTGAGCATCGCGCTAATCTTGTGGGGTGTGCGCGCTCTGTACAAGCCCGGGCAGGGGCGGTCGCGGCGAGAGCAGTGGACGCGTGGCCTCTCGTTGACCTTGCTCGGCTTGGTGATGCTGGCGATTTCGCGCGTGCCATTCCTGTGGGTGGGGCGGTTGCTGGCCTTCGCCGGCGTTTTGCTGATGCTTCGCGGCCTCGTAGGTTCGGTGCTGGTCCTGCGACCGCGGTAGCTACTTCCTGAAGCCTTTCTCTTCTGGCTTTCGCTTCTTCCTTAGATATAATCCGCGCAACGGAACGTCCGTCGACAGGCCGACCAAAAACGAACGAGGAGATGCTCATGTTCAAGGGATTCAAGGAATTCGCCATGCGGGGCAATGTTTTGGATATGGCCGTGGGCGTCATCATTGGGGCAGCGTTCGGAAAAATCGTGTCTTCGCTAGTGGATGATGTCATCATGCCGCCGATTGGACGCTTGTTCGGCCATGTCAACTTTACCGATTTCTTTATCAGCCTGGATGGAAAACACTATGACACGCTGGCTGCTGCTAGGAAGGAAGCCGCGCCGACGATTAATTACGGACAGTTCGTAAACACTGTGATCAATTTTTTGATCGTGGCGTTTGCGGTCTACCTGTTGGTGCAACACGTGAACCGCTGGACTAAAAAGCCCGCGCAACCTGTCTCTCCTACAACAAAAGAGTGTCCCCAATGCGCGATGACGATTCCCCTCAAGGCAGGGAAGTGCCCATATTGCACGGCGCAAATTGCGTGAAGCACAGGCTGGTGATTAGGGATTAGATGTCTAGAAGGGACGAACGCAAAAGAGCGACGAGTTAGACCTTGGATTTGCGCTTGCTCTGATTGGATTCCAGGTGGTTGCGCAAGCGATTGACGACCTCATCTTCGTGGCCCTCCTCAATCTCCTTCTGAACTTCTTCTAAGGCGAAGTGCACCACATCGTGGTGGTGCAGCTCTTCGCGCGCGAGCGATTCGCTGAACCGCAGCCACAGGCGATGCAGGAGATTTACTTCGTTAGCGGTGAGGTTGGGCGCGTGCGGCCCGAGCACTTTGTAAATCTTGTCGCCGTTGGGCAGATGAATTTCCAGGTTGAATTGCGGCTTCGGATCCGGCAGTTTTTCCCAAGCCTCGCCGATTTGCCGCGCCTGCTCTTCAGTGTTGTCCTTGGCGGAGCGGCCTATGACAATGGTGCTGGACTGCAGCGCGGTGGCAGCGCGCAAAATACCATCCCACAGGTCATTAGCGGCGACGACGGCCAATCGAATCGATTTCCCGCGCTTTTCCGCCATGGAGAGCGCCTGGGAAAACAAGTGCTGCTCGATGCTGCCGAAGAGCTGATCGGCGTCCAGTTCGTTTTCGCCGGATGCGGAACGCCTCAGGAGCCGCACATGAAGGACCACCACGTCGCGCCGGCCGGGCTTGATGCGGTCGAGAACGTTCCCAAGGTGATACAGATTGAAGTGGTTGCTGACGGGCACAAGAATATTCCCCGGCCGCGCGCCGACAGCCTCGGGACTTAGCTCGCCTTCCAGCTCGAGATTGAACTGGTCCATCTCCACATGAGCCACGCCGCGGTTTCTGGCGCGGCGCTCGGAAATGGTGAACACGATGTACAAAATCACGGAAAAAATTCCACCGGCGATTGTGGCTACTGGCTTGGTGAACAGGTTCGTGACGGCGATAGCGAACAAGGTGAGTGTAATCAGGCCGAGGCCCACCGGAATCTGCACGCCGCGAATATGGAAGTTCAGAGGAACCTGGAACTCTCGTTGGCCCGGACGCGTGTAACGCAAAACCAATACCGCCAGGCCATTCATCGCGAAACTCCAGACCACGCCGAAAGCGTACAGATTCGCGAGGAAAGTGACATTGCCGCGGCTAATTAGAATCGTGAGGATCTGCAAGCCCACGACGATATTGATGATGCGATAGCTGGTGCCAAAGCGCGGATGTGGCTGCCGGAACCACTCGGTAAGCACGCCATCCTCGGAAACTCGGTTCAGCACGCCATTGGAGCCGACGATCGCCGTATTCACCGCACCGGCAAGAATGAGCGTTCCAACCACAACCACAAAGCCATGGAAGATCAGGCGGGCGATCAGCGGACCCTGAAGGTTCATGGCCAAACCGCCGATGAGGTTTTCCAGGTAGTGTTGCCGGATGTCGTCGGGAATGATCATCACGGCGAAGAAGGACACGAGTGAGGTGAACACCAGGCTATAGACGAAAATGACCAAGCCTGCTTTTTTCAGGTTTTGGAGTTTGGGACTTTCAATTTCGCGATACACCTGCGCGAGGGATTCTTCGCCGCTCATGGCCAGCACGGAATGCCCAAGCGCGATCAAAATGGCGATTGCGCCAATTTGAGGCAAAGTAGTGTGAGCAAGCCATCCCAGTGCGTTGGGGCTGAACCGAAGATTCCGGGGATACGGAAACGGCGGAAGTGTCGAATGGCGGAGCACGGCCGTATAAATGCACCAGCCGATCAGCAGCACCACCATCACGGTGACCAGCTTCATGATGTGCAGCGCCTTTTCGCTCGATTCAGCTACACCCTTGGTGTTCTCCCACCAGAAATACGCCGTGACGGCGATCGCGAAGATGGTGGCGATCCCGGCCATCGTCGATTCCGAAAAAGCTCCGCTCAGGTGGGCATGCTGGGAGAGCTCACTGAGCAAGCCGCCGAGATACTTCCCGGCGGACACCCCGCTGATGGGCCCCGTGAGGATGTAGTCGAACATCAGCGCGGAGACGCTGAATTTCGCCAATGCGCCACCGAGCGCCTGTTTGACCGCGCGGTACACCCCGCCGCGCACGAACATGCTGCAGCTTTCCACGTACACCGCGCGCACGGCGTAGGAAAACAGCATGATTGCCAGGATGAACCAAGGCGCGGTCTTGCCGATGAACCCTTCGGCTTCACCGCCGGCGTAGTAGGCCGAAGAAGCCAGGTCGTTCAGAACGATAGCGGCAGCGCGCCAAAAGGAGATGAAAGTAAGGAGAGCGGTGGTAGCTACGATGACGCGCGGAATGCCGTTGCCCCGGCCGCTCTTGGCAGCGGGGTTGGTAGGAGTGCTGCTCATGTCTGGGTGAACTTATGACCTAGCAGATTAAAATGCTCGCATTTTTCCGGCGCGAAGTCTAGCTGACGAAAGATGAACGCCATAAGCTGTCGAAATGTTGACTTGAGACTCCCCGCTGTCGTTTGCAAGGGCGTTCGGCGCCACACGCGCAAGCAGATTACCAGCGGCCAGCGCAGACAACCTTTCGAGGAAAGTGCGCCGAGTTAGCGAATTCATGGGCGTTTGGCGAGCTAGCGCGGTACGGCTTTCGTGGAAATCAGTTCGCCGCCGACAAAAGTTTTCAAAACTTGCACGTCTTTCAGTTCGTCCGCGGGAACATGGAGCACGTCGCGGTCCACCACAATAAAATCGCCAAGCTTGCCGGGCTCGAGCGACCCTTTTTGATTTTCTTCGAAGCCGCTGTACGCCGGATTGCGCGTGTACATCTCGAGCGCTTGCACGATGCTGACGCGCTCTTCGGGCGCGAGGATTTGACCGCTCTGCATTTCGCGGCGCGCCACCAAGGCCCAGATTCCCCACCAAGGACTGATCGGCGTCACGTAAACATCGGAGGTGCCAGCAGCCACGATGCCGTTATCGAAATAGGATTTGGCCGGGTAGGTCCAACGCACGCGCTGCGAGCCATACTTGGAGAAAAATGCGCCCAGCCAGTAGACAAAAGCCGGATTGCCGTCGACCAGAACATGAAGATCGCCAAGGCGTTTTTGAATTGCGGGCGTAGAGAAGCTAGCGTGAACGATGCGAAAGCGCGGCTCTTTCAATCCGAGATCTTGCATCACCGATTGGTAGGAATCGAGGACTGCATCTATCGCCCGGTCCCCAATCGCATGCGTCTCGAGCTGCCAGCCCGCGGCAGCGAGAATGTGCTGCGCTTTCTGCATGTCCTCGGGCTTCCAGATGAGCAGGCCGAGATTGCCCGGCTCGCCGGCGGCGGGTTCGTAGACGGCGATGGTCTTCGCGGCCATGCCGCCATCGGCGAACATCTTGACGGCACCGAGCTTCAGATAATCGTCACCGAAGCCGGTGTAAACGCCAGCATCGGCCAGGGCCTGAGCTTCCGCAACCGATGAGACCAGTGGCGCCATTTGCACGCGAAGCTTGAGCCAACCCTCTCTGCGAGCTTGTTGATAGGCGCGCATGGAATCCGCGGGAAGACATATATCGTGGATGGTTGTGAGACCAACCTCCAAAGCTTTTTGCGTGACCAACCGAACGGCTTTGAGCGCGAGATCCGGCCGATCGGGAGGAAGGACGGCCTGCACCAGCAATTGCGCGGTGTCTTTCAATACGCCGGTGGGCTCGCCGGAATCGTCTTTGTCGATGACGCCACCGCTGGGAGTGGGCGTTTCGCGGGTGACATGAGCGAGTTCGAGCGCGCGCGTGTTGGCCACGCCGAGGTGTCCAGTGAAATGCTCCAGCCAGACGGGATTGTCGGGCGCCACGGCGTCCAGATCCCTTTGCGTAATGTAACGATGCTCTGCGAGCTTGGACTCATCCCAGCCGGCGCCGCGAATCCATTTGCCTTTGGGAACAGAGGCAGCCCGCTCGCCAAGTGCTTTCACAATTTCCGCGATCGAGTGCACCTTGGGATAGCCTGGGTCAACATCGTTCCTCAGCAGACCTTTGGCCCACTCCAGCGCGTGGGTATGGACGTCGATCAAACCCGGCAGCACAGTGTGGCCCTGCAGATCGAGCGTTTGCGTCCGCGGGCCGGCGCAAGCGGCGATTTCCGCGTCCGTTCCGGTCGCCAGGACGTGCCCATCACGAATGGCGAGTGAGGTCGCCACTGAGCGGGCCGAGTCCATAGTGATAATTTTTGCGTTGCGAACGATAAGATCTGCGTCCCGGCACTCTTTGGGCGGCTTGGCGATTACTACAGACGTGTGAAACAGACACAGGCACCCAACTGCCACGAGCCGAACGGCTCGAAGTTCAACACTCAGGAACGAAGGCGGCAGCATGCTTTTCAAGACCCCAGGTGGCAGAAATCTATACCGCGGAGTGCTCTGACGCAATGGTGGCGCTGCCGCAGCTTCAGTCGGCAAAGCGCAAAATTGCTGCGTAGGCGTGTCCTCAGGTCGCTGCGGCGCGGAAGGCTTTGGCGCAGTCGGTGCAGGGGCAGATGCTGCGGAGATGGTCGTAGCTGTAAATGCCGGTGGCGTGGCCGTCGCTAAAGGTAATTTGAATGGCGTAATTGCCTACCGTAGTAGCGGCTTGCGCGCGCGGCTTGGGCTTAAACATCGGCAAAGCGGTGGCGGAGGCGGGGCCTGCGCCGGCAAAGGCGCTCTTTCTTATACGCTCGTCATTGCAAGTCGCGCAGGGACATTCGTCGCGAAGATAAGCGAAATCGTAATGACTGGAATGACCATCGGACCAGGTAATGTCCACGCCGGCGCCGCTGGTTACGTGTACCTTTACCGTGGCGGGCTTTTTGCGGGAATCAATCGGGATGGGCATCGTGCCTTTGGCAACCGTCAATCCTTGCGCTTGCCGTTGCAGCAATCGCCGGGCGGGATTGGATTGCCATGCGGGCACGTTTTCGGATGGCCTAGGAAGCTGCAGATGCGCTGGTCCAGTTCCGGGCTGATGATGTGCTCGAATTTGCACGCTTGGTTGTGGACTTCGTCATCATCGATGGCGAAGGTGTCTTTGAAAAGGCGTTCCGCCAGCCGATGACGGCGCACAACATCGCGGGCGCGACGGCTGCCGCCCGGGGTCAACTGTACTGCGCCATTTTGCAATTCGACTAGGTGTAAATCAGACATGCGGCCGAGCACGCGCGTGGCAGGCTCATCCGGCAAGACCGGTAGATTCCCGGCGGGTCCAGTGGCGCGAAGGATCTCCACAAGCGCCGGCTTTCCTTCCTCGCCGCAAATCCAGATTTGCTCGAGCAGATGATCAAAGCGAATCTCGTCGTCTGAGGAGATGTTGGTGCAGCAATCCGCGGTGTTGACGAGAGGGCAGGCAAGCGGATGGCCGGGGCCGTGCTGTAAGGTATCGAAATGCAAGCGGCCGTGCGCGAGCTCGATACGGCGATCGGCTTGGCGCGCAATATCGGGGTCGTGCGTGACCATCAGAATTGTGTGGCCGGCGTTGTGCAGCTCGCGAAAAATTTGCAAGACGATAGCTTCGTTGACCTCGTCGAGATTGCCGGTTGGCTCGTCCGCTAGAATCAGCTTGGGCTGATTGATGAGCGCGCGGGCAATGGCCACACGCTGCTGCTCGCCGCCGGAGAGCTGCGCGGGAACATGGGTCAGGCGGTCGCCCAAGCCCACGTGGTGCAATGCATCGCTGGCCTGCTGCTCATCTGTGACACTGTGGAAGTACTGCGCGAGCATCACATTTTCGAGCGCCGTCAGGTATGGCACAAGATGAAACTGCTGGAAGACGAAACCGACTTTCTCGGAGCGGTAGCGAACCATCTCGCCTTCGCTGAGCTTCGCCAGATCGACCCCGTCGACAATCACATTTCCGGAGGTCAGCGTATCCAGGCCACCAAGAATATTGATGAGCGTGGTCTTGCCAGAGCCAGATGGTCCCATGAGCGCGACCCATTCGCCGGATGCGATGCTAAAACTCAGGCTATCGACTGCGCGCAGCGAACCATACTTTTTCGTGAGCGATTCGATCAAAACTTGGGCGGCGGGGCTCACGCTTCACCCCGAAAGACCGCTGCTGGGCGAATATTGGCTAGCCTCCGTAGCGGATACGCGCCGGCAATCGCGACGATGATGGTCAGTGCCACAGCTACAGGATACACAATCAAGCGCGGACGCGCCGCAATGCCGAAGACCGCCTTGCCCAACCACATCGAAAGCAAAATGCCGACGGCCGCACCGAGAACGCCGCCGGTCAGGCCCAGCAGCGCGGCCTCCGCAAGAAAGAGTCGCAACACACGACGGGTGGCGCCGCCGATGGCTTTCATCAAACCGACGTCGTTACGCCGCTCCATCGCAACATTCGTCATCGCCGCCATAACGCAGAGTCCGGTAAGCACAAGCACAAGCGCGACGGTAGCCGACAAGATTCCACTGATGCGGTTGTAAATCTTCGCTTCCCCCTCGGTGAACTGGCGTATCGGCCGCACGTCGACATCAGGGAGTTTCCCCTTCAATTCCGCGATATACGCGTCGATTTGAGCCGGTGTGCCCGGAACGCTGAGTTGAAGCAAGCTGACTTGTTTCGTCAGTCCAGTGAGACCCTGAGCTGTTTTCATGGAAACGAAAATTTGACTATCCTCAGAGCCCCCAAAACTCCTCAGCTCGGAAATGACACAACTGGCCTCCGCGTTTTGGGTCCTTAGCTTGAAAATTTCACCTGGGCGAGCATGGGATTGTTTTGCTACTTGCTCACCGATGTCACAAATATCGGTGTCCCGAACAACCGTATTTTTGCCGTCCACGACTTTGTAAGGAATTAAATTCCCCAGCTCGTTCCCAATGTATCGATAGCCCGCGACTATGACGGGTCCCGACCAAAGCGGCTTTGTGCCTATTTGCTCATCGGCGTAAACGGTAGCTTCCACGGTTGCATAGAGAAAAGCTGCCGCGGAGATGGATCGATTGTTGTTTGACGAAGGTAAGCCGTCCAAAACAGACTCTGGCATCGTCGGTGAGCGGGATGCCTGTTCGGATTGGTGCTCAGAAACAATGACGTTTGCACCGAACGTACGAAACTCGGTCGTCAGGCGGCGCGTGGCGTCGACCTGAAGATTCAGCAACGCGGCGGTGATGGCGGCCCCAGCACCCAGCGCGAGCAAGATCACAAACAGCCGTCCGCGATTCGCTGCGAGCAGGCGGCGAATGATGCGCCAGAACATTTTGCGGTCTGGCATCATTCGCCTCGCAAAATAGGCGCAGGCTCATAGCGCGAAGCACGCCGCAGCGGGATCGCGCTGCCAAGAAGCGTGACAACAGCAGCGAGACCAACGATCACAGCGAGCACGAGGAAAGAAAACTCCGGCGCGACACCAAAGATTTTTTGACCCACCAGGCGAGCGAGCAGAATGCCCAACGCGTAGCCGAGCCCTCCACCGACCAGCGCCAGCAGAAGTTGCTCCGCCGCCAGCAAAAAACCCACGGTCCCAGAGCCAGCGCCCAGCGCCTTCATCAACCCAATCTCCGTGCGCCGCTCAATCACCGACGCGGCCGACGAAGCGCCAACGGCAAGCGCTGCCGCTAGCAACGAAGCAAATGTAACCAGCCACAACAGAGTGCGCACGCGCGTGAGGATCGCGCCCTCACCCTCCGCCACGCGACGAATCACGCGCACATTCGCGCCGGGGAGCACCTGCTTGATCGAATACGCGATCGAGGAGACATAGGGACTGCAACTCCAGCGTTCGAGTTCCGTCGGCGTCATTGAATGTGGGTCGCGGCGGCCGAAGTCGTCTTCGGGCTTGGTGAGGGCGCTGACGTACAGTTTTCGGTATTGGCTGCGTTTCGCCGCGAGGATCTGAGCCCTTGAGAGGGAAACGATGACAGCGTCATCTTCTGGCCCGCCAGACGATAATATGCCGGTGACTTTTTCAGGTGCGGGAATTTTGGTGACGTAGCCCCCGATAGATATGGAAAGAAAGTCGCCGACCTTGATGCCGTTTTTCTTCGCAAATTCGATTCCGACCACGCACTCCTTGCTATTCTCCGAAAACCATCGCCCTTCGATTCGCCACCACGGATTAGACTTTACAACTCCTGTGCTAAATGTTCCGCCGTTGGGAAGACTTACCTCGTGTTCCGCCCACGTTCCAATCAGTGAAGCGTCCGACCAGTTCCCGCCCATGGGCAGGACATGAGCCTGAATTTCAAGCATCGGGGCGAAGGCGACGATGTTGTTGCGCCAGAAAATTGTTTTCAGCTTGCCGAGGTCGGATTCGGGCAGATACGCGCCAGCATTTACCGGCCGATAATCGACTCCGCCAATCTCCAGCGGCAGCGAATCGACTTGCGGCGTAACCAGCAGATTCGCGCCCAGGCTGCGGAACTCGCGCGCCAGGCGATCGCCAACGTCCAGGGAAACGCTCAGCGCCGCTGTAGCGACGGCCATGCCCAATGCGAGCGCCGCACCGGTGAGGAGCTTGTGCCGCGGTCGGCGGCTGAAAGAATCGGCAACGAGTCGTAGAAACATTTTTTGAGAAGATCAGGAAAGTTGTTTGCTCATATTCACTTCTGGATGTATGCGTCGCAGGCCATCATCCGCACATGACGAAGGCGAAGACAGGACCGCCGTTGCTACTGCGGCACCTCTTTTGCCGCTTGCGTCAGCGAACTCACATCCATCACCAGGTCGCCGCTCTCAACATGCGCCGATACGCCAATGGGATTGCAGCCGCCCTGCTCGCCAATCGAGGGCACATAAATCGCCGAGCCGCAGTGACGGCACACCACATTCTGCCCATCCTGGCGGTAGCCTTCTGCCCCGCAAATCCGGCAAGCATCGAGCGCCGTTCCATACCCGTTCGGTTTTTTGATGACCATGAATCGCAGCGATTGACCGCCGAGATTCACGGTGAACAAATGCATGTTCGAATCCTGAACCTCGCTCAAAGGAACGCGCACTTCATTGTCAACCGCAGCAATCGGCCGCGAAGCCGGCGGCGCCGAATTCGCACGCGTGTAAATAAAATCCGCCGTAAGCACCAATATGACCGCCAGGCACGCGATCGCAGACGCCATCATCCAGCGCTGCGCCCTCCGGTTCTGGGATTCCAGAAGCCGCCGTTCCGCGTCCCCTGTGGCTTCTTTCGCCGATTTAGCGTGCGAAGCGGACTGCCATTCCCGCAAAATCAGCAGCGCCGCCGCGCCAAAAACAAACACAAAGAAAAATAGGTCATTACGCACGATGGGGCCGATCAGCGCCATCTCCTGCTTGCTGGAAGGCAGCCAGCGCGCCTCGCTGAGCTCGTGCAAACCGGTCAGCGCCAATTGAAACGCTACGAGCATCAAGATCGCGCTGGTCACCGCGAAAAATCGATGCAATGGCACGCGCAGTGTGCCTTTGAAGAAGAAAAGGCCCACAGCAACCGCGGCTGCAATGCCGAGAATCGTCCCGATCCCTGTCTGCAAGCCCTCGGTCGACATTTCCACGGCGCGCAAAATCAGCGCCAGCTCCACGCCCTCCCGCACCACCATCAAGAACACAAATAGAAAAATTCCTAAACCCGCGGCGCGGCCAGCGCGCACGGCGTAGGATTCCACTTTTTGCTCAATATCTTTTTTAAGATGGCGCGCAACGCGATTCATCCAAATGATCATCGTAACCACGAAGAAGGCGGCCAGTAGAAGCAACAGGCCTTCGAAGCCGTCTTCGCTGATGCGCCAGTGCTGCAAAGCCATGGCTACCGCCAGGCTCAGTGCCGCAGCAGCGGCGACGCCGTACCAGGCAAAGCGCGCGAGGTGCGCGCGGCCTGTACGCGATAGATAAACGAGGATGATGCCGACAACGAGGGCGGCTTCCACACCTTCACGGAGAGCGATGAGAAAGGCAGCGAGCAAGAAATCTCCAGTTGAAAGTCATTTGCAACTACAAATACCAGTTTACGCGTCCCTCCCCACCAGCGTCAAGCCGCACTCCCCGTGCATTTCCTCGCGTAGAATGTTGGTGCCTCGAGCCAGCCATCCATGAGCCTAGCGCCGCTCCGCCAAGCTGCTTCGCTTGCCTTGTCCCTGCTGCTCTGTGTCTCGACTCCCGCGCAGCAGCCCCAGCTCTCTTCCGCAGCCCCCAATGCCGTCAGGCCGGATCCAAAACGCGCGCAAAAGCTGGTTGAGCGTGGTGAAAAAGCTGAAGCCGACGGCCGCGTTGACGAGGCCCTGCTGGCCTACGATCAAGCCGCTCGCCTCGCGCCGCAGAACCTCGCGCTGGTCGGCCATGGCGCCGCACTGCGCTCCAGGCTTATTCGCGAACACGCGGATAAGGCCGAGCAACTGGCCCTCGCAGGCAAGCTTCCGCAAGCCAAAGAAGAGCTCAACACAGCGATGCGCATCGACCCCACCAACAAAAATGTGGCTGAGCGCTATGCGCAAATGGAGTCGATGCAAGATGATGAGCCGCCCCTGGCCACCACTAAAATCTCCGGGATGCCGCGCCTGAAAACGCAGGGCGGGAGGCGCAGCTTTGACCTTCACGGTGACACGCGCAGCGCCTACGAGCAAGTAGCGCAGGCTTTTGGCGTCAAGGCTGCCTTCGACCCTGACGTGGTTTCGCGGCAAGTACGCATGCAGCTCAAGAACGTGGATTTCAACACCGCGGTCTCGCTCCTGGGCACGACGACGGGGACTTTCTGGAGGCCGGTGACCGCCACCCTGATGTTTGTGGCCCCGGACACGCTTGAAAAGCGCCGCCAGTTCGGCTTGCAGGCGGAGCAAACGTTTCCGCTGCCCTCTTCGCCGAGCCCCGAAGAAATGACGGAACTGGTGCGCATGCTGCGCGAGATCACCGGCGCAGCGCGCATCGACTTGGACACCCGCAGCCGCACCATCACCATGCGCGACGCTCCCGAACGGCTGGCTCTGGCTGCGGAGCTGATTCGCCAGATCGATCGCGCGCGCGGCGAGCTGATGCTCGAAATCGAGCTGCTCGAGGTGGACCGCAACAAGGCCCAGCAGCTTGGCATCACCCCGCCTTCCTCCTCGCGGGCGTTCTTAATCAGCCCCAGCGACGTGCGTTCGTTGCAGAAGGCCTCCGATCTCAACAATGCGCTCACGATTCTCGGGCAACTTCTCAGCGCCAAAGGCCTTTCCAGCATTCCAGGATTCACCCTCTTTGGCGGCGGCTATACCACGTTTCTACTAACCCTCCCGGGTGTAGCCGCTAATTTTTCTGATGCGCTCAATTTGGTGCAAAGCGGCCGTCAAGTCTTGCTGCGCGCACAAGACGGCAAGCCCGCGACCTTCTTTGTGGGCGATCGCTTCCCCGTGACACTCTCTCTTTTGTCAGGCAGCCTGGGCACCGCCGTCGGTTCAAAGACTAACAGCACCTCGTTCCTTGGCGTGCCAAGTTCCACCACGTTTCCGGAAACCTCTTTCGCTGTGGGCAACAATCCTGTCGCACTGGCAGCGAGTGATTTCAATATCGATGGTCTGCCAGACTTGGCGGTAGCCAATCAGGGCGACAACACCATCAGCATTCTGTTGAATCAGAACAATGGAAATTTCGCGGCAGCCACTGGTTCCCCAATCGCTCTGGCGAAGACGGAGACGGCGCCTTCGGCCATCGTCGCCGGCGTATTCGGCAACACCGTCACCAGCGCCTCCGGCGTGGCGACGCCCACTGCTGATCTGGTCATCGCCAATTCCACGTCCAATAACGTAACTGTCCTGCTCGGAAACGGCGACGGCACGTTTCGGGAAGCTGCCGGCTCTCCGTACCCCGTCGGAAAGAACCCTAGTTCCGTTGTCGTGGCGGACTTCAACGGCGACGGAAACGCCGACTTCGCGGTAGCAAACAAAGACGACAACACAATCTCCGTCTTCAAAGGCGATGGCAAAGGTGGCTTTGTTGAGTTTCCCCGCTCCCCTTTCGCTCTGACTAACACCTCCGCCGTCTCCGAGAAAGGACCGCTGGCGATGGTAACCGCCAATTTCCGCGGAGCGAGAAATTCGACGAACAACAGCCCCGAAGTCGACCTTGCAGTGGTGAATCAGTCCACCAACAATGTCGCGATCTTGCTGGGCTCCGTAGACGCGAATTCCAACATTAGTTTCACGGAAGCGCCGAATTCGCCAATCACCGTGGGGAAATCTCCGGTGGCCATCGCCACAGGTGACTTGAATAGCGACACTGTTCCCGACCTCGCTGTCGTCAATCAGGCCGACAATACCGTTTCCATCCTGCTCGGCAGCAACAACCTCGATGGAACTTTCACCGCCCCTCCTGGATCTCCACTGCCCACCGCCGCAACACCGGCAGGCATCGTCATTGCGAACTTTACAGGAGGCAACTTCCCTTCCCTGGCGGTCACCAACAAGGGCCAGAGCACACTGGGAATTTATGTAGGCCTTGGGGGGGGCACATTTTCAAACCGCATTGAGATTGGCACGCCCGCAAGTCCCAGCGCGATCATCAGCGCCATCCTGACCTCGACCGCGCTGCCGGATGTAGCGCTGACGGCATTGGGCGTCACGCCGAATCAGGGAGTGGTCACAGTGATCCAGGACTCACCATCCTTCGCCACCGGTACGAGCACCACGCAAACTCCCTACCCAGCATCCGAATTCATCGACCTAGGCGTGAAGGTCAAGGCCACCCCGACGCTGCACTCGCAGCACGAGGTCACGCTGCAGCTCGAATTCGAAATCCGTGCGCTTGCCGGCGCCAATATCAACGGCATCCCCGTTATCTCCAACCGCACGCTAACGCAAACCGTCCGCGTCAAGGACGACGAAACCACACTCATTGGCGGGCTATTGGACAACCAAGAAACACGTTCGCTGGTCGGCCTCCCTGGCTTCGCCAATCTTCCCGGACTCGGCTACGCTTTCGGCGGAAGGAACAATTCGCTGAAAAATACGGAATTCGTGATTCTTGTTACGCCGCGACGGCTTCGCGATCCGATTCGCAACGCTCGCAGCATCTTCGCCGGACGCGGGGACACGGCAGGCGGCCGCGGCGCCGTACGAGGTAATGTGCCGCAGCAGCCTCCAGACCAGCCGCAGCCCTAACGTGTGCTAGGGCAGCGGTTCAAACACCACAATCGGTTGATACGTGCGAGGCACCACGGCTTCCGCAATCGCAATCAAGCTGTTCTGCTGGCTGAAAACGCGTAGCCGCGGCGGCCGCGGTTCGCCGCCATCGAGCTGTGTCGTCGCGCCGGGCGGAGGCTCGACGCGGCCGGGCTGCACTTGCGCCAGCGTCACATTGAACTTTGTGCCGTGCCGCACGCGTCGCTCGATAATCGGCAGCACGTTCACGCGCGGAAAATTCGGCAGCAAATTCTCCAGCCGTATGACATAGTCGCCAAACTTGCCCGCTCGCGCCGCTTCCGCAAGCTCTTCGAGCTTCACCGCTTGCTCCAGCGAAAATTCCCCAACCGCTGTCCGTTCGATTTCCGCAAGATGCGCGCCGCATCCGAGCTTCTGCCCCATTTCGTGCGCCAGTGAACGTATGTATGTGCCCGACGAACACTCGATGACAAAGCGCGCGACGCTGCCCTCAAGCTCGTTTAATCTGAACTCAAACAACTCGACGTCAACTGGCTTTAGTTCGACGGGCTGTTTCTTGCGGGCCAGCTCGTACGCAGGGCGACCCTTCACTTTTTTCGCTGAAAAAGCAGGCGGTGTTTGCTGAAAGCGGCCAACGCGTTCGCTAGCTAAACCTTCCAGCACAGACTTGTCGAGAGACGGCGCGGCGTCCAACCCTTGCGCCTCACCGTCGGAGTCGTACGTGTCCGTCGCAAAACCAAAGCGAAATCCCGCGGTGTATCGCTTGCGGCGTCCGGCGTAGAACTGCACCAGCCGCGTGGCCCGCCCCAGCAGCAACACAAGGACACCAGTGGCGAGCGGATCGAGCGTGCCAAGGTGTCCGATCTGCCGAAAGCCCACAAGGTGCCGCACCGCGTCCACGACGTCGTGCGATGTCTTCCCCTTTGGCTTGTCGATTACCAGGGCGCCATCGAAAGGCGCTGGTTGCGGCTGTTTTGGCATGAAATCAGAAGTTAGGAATCAAAGCTCAGAAGAAGGCTTGTCCTTCTTCATCTCCTTCAGGAGTTGCTCGATGCGTTCGACGTGCTCTTGTGAAAGGTCCAGCGTGAAGTGCAGCTCCGGCAAGCGCCGCAACTGCAGACGCTCGATGAGCTCGCTCCGAATAAAACCCGAAGCGTGCTCCAGCGCTTTGATGGCGTCCGCCTGTTCTTTGCTGCTACCCAGCATGCTCACGAACACGCGCGCGTGCTTCATGTCCGGTTGCACACGCACTTCGCTGACCACCACCGTGCCTTCCAGTCGCGGATCTTTCAGCTCTCCAGCCAGCATGGCGTTGATTTCGTGGGCAATTTCCTCGCCCACGCGTTCATGACGGTGATTTGTCGGACTCATCCTAAGCCTTTAAATCATTTCCACGACGTGATTCACCAAGACCGGACCCAGCAGCCGGTCCGCTTCTTTCAGCACCAACTGCAGCGACTCTTCCACATGCTGTTCGGCGGTAGACAACGTCACCACGCCAATGATCGAGCGCTGCCAAACGTCCTGGTATTCCATCTCCGCCACCGCGACGTTGAAATGCCGCCGCAGCCGGTCTTTCAAGCTGCGTACGATCTGCCGCTTGTCCTTCAGCGAATGTGCGTCCGGAATGTACAGTTCGAGGGTAAGTAGACCGACCGGCATGAGCGGCTCCGCGGGACGGCTTGCCGTTTACTTGCGCGACGCGGGCGTGCTCTGCGCTGCGGCTTCCGCCGCGCTCAGCTTCGTCACCTGGAAGCATTCCAGTATATCGCCCACTTTCACGTCGTTGAAATTCGCGATCCCTGCGCCGCACTCGAAGCCCGTGCGCACTTCGCTGGCGTCGTCCTTGAAGCGCTTTAGCGAGCTGAGCTTCGACGTGTAAACGATCGCTCCGTCGCGCACCACGCGTACCTGCGCGTCGCGCTTGAGCACGCCATCCACAACGTAGCAGCCCGCCACCGTACCTGCGCCCTTGACGCGGAACGTATTGCGCACTTCTGCGCGGCCCACGTAGGTCTCTTGAATCACCGGCTCCAGCAGGCCTTCCATCGCCTTCTTAAGCTCGTCGGAAACTTCGTAGATGATAGTGTGCGTGCGAACGTCCACGTGCTCTTGCTGCGCCAGGTCCAGGGCCTTGCGGTCCGGACGCACGCCAAACGCAATCACGATCGCGCCCGACGCCGACGCCAGCAGGATATCGTTTTCCGTCACCGCACCGACGCCCGATCCGATAATTTTCAGCTTCACCTGATCCGTCGAAAGCTTCGGCAGCATTTCGCTAAGCACTTCCACCGAGCCTTGCACGTCGGCCTTGATCACAATTCCCAATTCCTTCACGTCACCCGACTTCAACTGCTCATGTAATTGATCGAGCGTGATCCGCGCACCGGAAGTGCGCGCCAGCGCCGCGTCGCGCTGCTTGCCTTGCCTATATTCGACAATGTGCCGCGCCTTCGCTTCATCCGTAACCTGGAAATTGTCGCCCGCTTCCGGCACGCCCTGCAAACCCAGCACTTCCACCGGGGTGGAAGGCGGCGCGTCTTTCACCGTGCGACCGTGATCGTCAAACATCGCGCGCACTTTGCCGAACACCGCACCGCAAATAAAGAAATCACTCGGCTGTAAAGTTCCGTTCTGCACCAAAATCGTGGCAACCGGCCCGCGCCCTTTATCGACGCGCGACTCCAGCACCGTGCCGGTCGCCGGCGCATCCGGATTCGCCTTCAGCTCGCGCAAGTCCGCCACCAACAGCAGCGTTTCCAGCAACTTTTCGATTCCCGTTTTTTGCTTCGCCGAAACTTCCACAAATTCCGTGTCGCCGCCCCATTCCGCAGGCAGTAACCCGTTGTCCGCAAGCTGGCGCTTCACACGTTCCGGCTGCGCCTCTGGCTTATCAATCTTATTGATCGCCACCACAATCGACACATTCGCCGCTTTGGCGTGATCAATCGCTTCTTTCGTCTGCGGCATAACGCCGTCATCCGCCGCTACCACCAAAACGACAATGTCCGTCACCTTCGCGCCGCGCGCACGCATGCGCGTGAATGCCTCGTGGCCCGGCGTATCGATGAACACCACGCTGCGATTGTTCACCTGTACTTTGTATGCGCCGATGTGCTGCGTGATGCCGCCCGCTTCGCCTGCCGCCACGTCCTCGCTGCGAATCGCATCCAGCAAGCTGGTCTTCCCGTGGTCGACGTGTCCCATCACCGTTACCACCGGTGGCCGCGGCTTCAGACTCTCTTTAGTCTCTTCCTTGGCAACCTCCAGCACCATCTCCTCTTCCAGGGAGACCACACTGACCACGCCGCTGAACGCTTCCGCCAACGTCGTTGCCGTCGGAACATCCAGCGCTTGGTTGATGCTGGCAAACACGCCACGATCCAGCAGCGTCTTCAACAGATCCTTCGCGCGCACATCGAGCTTCTCCGCGAGTTCGCGAATGGTGATGCCTTCTGTAATCGTCACATCCCGTGGCGGGCGCGGCTCCGGCGGCGCAATCACCGCCGCTACGGCTCGCCCTGCTCCCGGACGCTGCCGCGTCGGGTGCAGCTTGCGCTCGCCCTCAATCTCTCGCTTGTCCAGCGCCGGACGCTGCCGCTGCGTCGGCCGCCGCGTATAGAGCGGCTTGCCCGGCTCAGCCTTCGAAGGCGCTTTATCCGGCGGCAACGGCGGCAACATCCCGGGACGCCCCGGCGCGCGCTGCCCTGGACGCGTGCCCGTGGGCACCCCGCCGCGCCGCTGCTCAAATGGTCTTGGCTGGCCCGCAGGTCCGCCACCCAACCCGCCCGGTCCACTCGGACGCGAAGGATACGGCCTCCCGCCTTGCCCCGCCGGCATCGGACGCATCGGTTGACCCGGACGCGGTCCGCCCTGGCGCTGACTTCCCGGCGCAGTGTTTGGAAGCGGTCCACGGTTCCCGCCGGTCGGCATGGGCGGACGCGCAGGAGCCGAAGGCCGTGTGCCAGAAGCCGCCGCCGCAGGACGCACTGCCGATGGTTGTGTGCCCGTCGCTTGCCCAGGTCGCGGCGCAGGACTTCCCGCCGCCGGCCGTTGGGCCGGGACTCCCGTTGGAGCCGAAGATGGAGCCGCGGGCCGCGCAGCCGGAGCGGCTGGACGAATCGGAGTCGGTGCAGGTGCGCTCGCAGGAGGCGCGCTCGGCGCAGTTTTCGCCGCCGCAGGAGCCGTAGTCGCAGGAGCCGCTGTGCTTGCAGGAGGCACTGCCACCGCTGGCGCCGCCGGTGCGGGAGCAACCGGAGCAGCCGGTTTGGCTGCGGCAGGCGCTGCCGTTCCGGCTACAGGTGCTGGCGCAGGAGCCACAGGCTTCGGTGGCGCAACCGCAGGCGCTACCGGTGCAGCAGCCAGGCGCATACGCGCCGCCTTCGCCGCCGCGTCCTTCGCATCTTTTTCCGCTTTGGCCTTTGCTTCTGCCGCTGCTTCCGCGTCCGCTACTCCCTGGAGATGTTTGCGCACTTTCTCCGCAACGTCCGCGGGAATGGAGCTCGAGTGCGTCTTCTTTTCCGTGACGCCGTACCCGGCCAGCAGGTCAATAATGGCTTTCGCCTTGACCTCCAGCTCGCGCGCCAGCTCGTTAATTCGGACTTGATTTGCGTCTGACATGCTTATTAAGACTTTGCCTCTTCCGGCCGCTCCGCATGGTTCTTCTCTTCTGCGGACTCAACCTCTTCTGCATTTTCGTTCTGTGCCGGCGATTCTTGCTCGGTTTCAGAAGCCTGCGTTTCGGCAGCTTGCTCCGTGTCAGGAGCCGCTTCGACTGCATCCGTGGGCGCTTCCACCACGCCAGCCTCCGAAGCCACGGCGCTCGCTTCCTCCGCTGTAGCGGCTTCTCCTGCAGCGCCTTCCTCTGTCGCGGCCTCTTCCGCAAGCGCGTCGGTATTCTCAACCGCTTCGCCCGTCGCCGCCGCTTCGCCGCCTTCGTAGAAGCGATTCACCGCCTGATAAATTTTGTCGACCATCTTCTCGCCGATGCCCGGAATTTCCATCAACTGTTCCGGCGTCATCCCCGCGAGTTTTTCCACATTCGTGATCCCCGCGGCTTCGATCTTCTCGATCGTCTTCGGCCCTACGCCCGCCAACGCGGTCAACGGCGTCGTCGGCGCGGTCAGAGCCGTCATCTGCTCTTCAATCTCACGCCGCTTCTCTTCCTCGCTCTTGATGTCGATATCCCAGCCGATCAGCTTGCTCGCCAGCCGGACGTTCTGCCCCTTTTTCCCGATCGCCAGCGAAAGCTGCGAATCTTCCACGATCACTTCCAGCTTCCTGGTCTCTGGATCGATGATCTGCACGCGCGTAACTTTCGCCGGGCTAAGCGCCTTCTGCGCGAACGCCACTGTCTCTTCGCTGTACGGAATGATGTCGATCTTTTCCCCGCGCAGCTCGCGAATGATGGACTGCACGCGCATGCCCTTCATGCCCACGCATGCGCCCACCGGATCGACGTCCTTGTCGCGGCTCATCACCGCCACTTTGGTGCGCTCGCCCGCTTCTCGCGCCGCAAACCGGATCTGCACCGTTCCGTCGTAAATTTCCGGCACTTCCATCTCGAACAATCGCTGCACCAGGCCCGCATCGCCGCGCGAAACGATCACCTGCGGACCCTTCGCCGCGCGGTCTACCATCTTGATCACCACGCGCAGCCGCTCGCCGATGTTGTAAGTCTCCAGCTTCGACTGCTCCCGCTTCGGCAGGCGCGCTTCCGTGCGCCCCATATCAACGATCAGGTCCGGCCCTTCAGCGCGCTTCACAATCACCGTCACCAACTCGCCCACGCGCGTGTGATACTCGTTATAAATTGTGTCGCGCTCGGCCTCGCGCACCTTTTGCAGGATCACCTGCTTCGCGGTCTGCGCCGCAATCCGGCCCAGCACATCCGTCGGCTTCGTAGTTAAAATCTCCGTTCCGACTTCGGCGGCCGGATTCTTTTTCTTGGCTTCCGCCAGCGCGATCTCGTTTTTCGGGTCGGTGACCTCTTCCACCACGGTCAAAACCGAAAATACGTCCACTTGGCCCGTTTCCGCGTTGAATTTCCCGCGCAGGTTCTCTTCCGTCTTGTAATACTTCCGCGCCGCCACCACCATCGCGTCTTCAATCGCAGATACCACGATCTCCGGCTCGATGTGCTTCTCGCGGCTCAGCATCTCGATTTGTTGATATAGCAGATTCGCCATTGCTCGTTCCTAACTCTTCTCCGCGCCCTACCCTGAGCTTCGAAGGGCGCTCTCAACTCTGCGCCCTCTGTGCTCTTTCCTCTGTGTCCTCTGTGTCCTCTGTGTTAAATCCTTAAATCTTTTCTTCTCTTCGCTTTTTCTGTCGACTGTCAACTGCCTCTAAAACTCCACCACCAAATTCGCCTTCCGAATCCCTTCCAGCGGTATCTCCACCACCCGCGGCTCTTTCCCTTTCAACTCCATCCTTACTTTCCCGTCCGCGAATCCCGCCAGCCGCCCTTCAAAAAACTTCGCATCTCCAACCGGCTCGCTCGTTGAAATCTTCGCCAGCCGCCCGGTGAAGCGCTCGAAATCTCCCGGCTTCTTCAGCGCCCGGTCCAGCCCTGGAGAACTCACTTCCAGGATGTACCCTGCCGGCCCGTCAATCAGCTCTTCCACATCCAAAATCACGCTGAGTTGCTGGCTGACCCGCTCGCAATCCGCATGACTAATCTTCGGGTCCGCATCGCCCGCCGGAATTTCAGCGCCCGCCGTATCCGCCGCAATCACGCCATTCGCCCCCGGGTTACGCTGAGGCACGCGGTCGATGTACACCCGCAAAAACCTCTGCTTCCCCACTTTCCATTCCACATCAACGACTTCCAGCCCCTCCGAGCGCGCCACCCGCTCGGCGGCTGCGCGAATCTGCTCCAAATTCACGTGGAGACTCCCCGGGCAAGGCCGGTATCAAGTGCACCCCAACCGGCGTCAACAAAAAAGTGGGCTTGCGCCCACCCATCGGTGCGACCGCTTCAGAGTGAATTTAGAGTATATTCCCACGCCACGGCAAAAGCAAGGCACCGCCAGCCCACCGAGCAGGCTCTACGCCGCGAAACACCGGGCTTCAGTCCGGCCACCGGTGGAAGCCCCTGACTTCCGTCACGTGACCGGCGCCTTTGCTCAGTGCACTAAAGCTCCATAAACGAGTTCGCGCATCGCGCGCCGGTAATAGCCTGATTGTAGGAATGGCATCTGCACCATCATCACCGCGAAGACCTTTTCCTGCGGATCAACCCAGAAGTAAGTCCCATGCGCGCCCGCCCAAAAGTAATCGCCGCGCGAGCCGGAAACAGGACTATGGCCCGCATCGGTGCGAACAGCGAACCCCAGCCCGAAACTTTGTCCCATCTCCAATGTCGGCGCCAGATCTTCAAGTCCGAAGCGCGGGATGCCTGGCGGGAGTTGATCCGAAGTCATCACAGTAAGCGTTTTCGGCGACAACAGGCGAACGCCATTGAGTTCGCCCCCGTTCAGGAGCATCTGACAGAACCGCGCATAATCAGAGGCGGTCGAAAGCAGGCCACCACCCCCAGAGAACCACTTCTGTTTCTCCTTCGTGAGATCCTCAGCACTGCTCGCGCCAGGCCGCCGGCCAGTCGCAGGATCAACTTGCGGTTCGGCAAGGCGGGAGCTTTGCGCCGCACTCAAGTAGAAAGCCGTGTCATGCATACCCAAGGGCTCGGTGATGCGCGCTTCCACGAACCGGTCGAACGGCATTCCGGAAACCACTTCGACGATCCGCGCCAACACGTCGGTCGACATCCCGTACTCCCAAACGCTACCCGGCTGATGAGCCAGCGGGAGTTTTGACAACTTGGTCACGAACTCCGCCAAAGTCTGACTGCCGTCAAATAGATTGGCCTTGTTATACGCTTGATGCACGAGCGAGTTGCCAAACGGACCATAGACCAAGCCCGAAGTATGTCGAAGCAAATCCTGAACAGTTATCGTGCGGTGGGCATCCTCTAACGAGAGCGCTGGTTTGCCGGTGCTGCCATCAGTCTTCTCGACGCCAACCTTGACGTCCTTGAACTCGGGGCAATATTGAGTCACCGGCGCCAGCAGGTCGATTTTGCCTTCCTCGGCCAGCATCATCACCGCCACACTCGTGATGGGTTTCGTCATCGAGGCAATGCGAAAGATCGCGTCGGCCTTCATCGGCGTGCGCTTCTCGCGGTCTTGATAGCCGACCGTTTGGAGATAGACGACCTTACCATCGCGAGCCACCAGCAAAACTGCTCCGGGAATCGCACCCTTATCAACATCGCCTTGGAAGAACTTGGTGATCCGAGCCAGCCGTTCCGTAGAGAAGCCACTGTCCTCTGGGCGGCTCAATTTGGCCAGGTCTTGGCCTGCAACGGAAAACGTACAGCAGACGAAAATGCATGTTGCGATCAGAATTCTCTTCCATCTCATTTGGATTCCTCTGTCGTTGCGGCCGACGAATTCAAAGCCACACGGTCCTTTGCGATTCGGCCGGAAATTTCCATCATGGGTGCGCAGCAGGCCACGAGCATACACCAACCCTTGAATGACGGGAGCCGGCCGTGAATCAAATGCCCGCAGGCCTCTTTCTCCGAAGCCCCAGAGGCGAGCTTCCTGCGTCCCGAATGCTCTTACGGGATGCGTCATGCAGCCTTCGCCTCATCCAGTCGAACGGACAAAGTGCCAACGCTCCGACACGTTCGCATGACCACTGACCTGGCTAAGAAAGGAGTCAGCTAGACGCATCCCCAATTCTCCCAACCGCATCCTAGTCATTTGCGCCGCCTCCAGCCTCTGGCACAGCTATTGCTTCCTCAGTGTTGGCTATGGGAGGCTGGTAATATATAAATGCTCCGTCACTCATATTTTCTCGCGGTGTTACTGCTGTTGAGCCCAATCGCCGGTTTTGCGCGGGAAGCGCCAGACGCCGGCTCCCCGTCCTTCACAACCGTGCCGGAGCTCAGCGCCGGATTCGATCTCCTCTACCAGCAAAAGTTCGCGGAAGCACGCGAAGGTTTCGCAAACTGGGAATCCCGCAATCCGCAACAGCCTTTTGGTGAGGTAGCCGTCGCCGCCAGCTATCTCTTTGAGGAGCTATCCCGCCAAGGCGTGCTGACCAGCGATTTTTTCCTGAACGAAAAGAAATTCCTGCACGGCATTGACGGCAGCCCGGATCCGGGGCGCATGCGCCATTTTCACGATGCTGTGGCTCGCGCCTGCGAACTTGCCAGGGAGCGCCAGAAAACAAATCCCAAGGACGGAGAAGCCCTACTTGCGCTGACGCTGGCCGCCGGAATGGAATCGGACGCGGAATCGATTCTTCAGAAAAAGCATCTCGCCGGCTTGAAGCGCATGAAAAAAGCGAATGGCTATGCGAAGCAATTGCTGGAGCAGCATCCGGACGCGACAGACGCGTACATCGCACCCGGCATCGCCAATTACATTATCGGGTCCCAGAGCGGTGGTTCCCGCTTCGCGCTCTGGTTTGGGGGAATTCACGGTGACAAAAAGCTCGGCATGGAGCAAGTCGCCAAGACCGCGGAAAACGGCCGCTATCTCCGGCCCTTCGCCAAAATTATCCTTGCCCTCGCCGCGCGCCGCGAAAAACAGGATGCCCTCGCCCAAAGATTGTTCCGCGAATTGAGCGAGCAATATCCGGATAACCAGCTATTCGCCTCCGAATATGCCAAAGCCATGGACCGGTCTGTTCCGGCGGCCCAGGGCCGCTGACTTCTCTCGGTCTTCGCCCCCGCCCCATCGCTTCACCCCGCGAAAAAAAAACCGACCTCCCTGCGCAGAAATGCAGCGGCGGGCTTTCAGTTTACCCTGAGCCTCGAAGGGCCCGGCTAGCGAGCAAAGCGAGCGCTCCGGATCCCGTAGCGGCGGCCTTCAGGCTGGCGTCGGTGTAGCGGCGAGTTCATCTCGCCATCCTTTTCAATGTAGCGGGCGGGTGGCCGCGCATTAAGCCCTGAGAGCACCTTGACTGGCCCAAGTCTTCGACTCCCATTGTGCTAGACTTCCCGAAATCTACCCGGACCCACATCGGGTAACTCCCCCCTCCCCAGGAGGCACCCATGCAACCCCACGACCCAAGTCTCCACGCACTGGCAGAACGCGTGGCGAAGCTCGAAGCGCAAAACCACCGCCTCAGGCAAGCGGGAATCGCCGCACTGGTGCTGGCCTCGGCCGCGGTTCTCATGGGCCAAGCGCAGACAAGGCGAGTTCTCGAGGCCAACGAATTTCGCCTGAAGGCCCCAGACGGCAGTGTGCGCGCCCGGCTATCAACAGACGCTGCGAACCGGCCGACACTTTCACTGCTGGACGCGCAGGGAGTTCCAGTCGCGACGCTCGGGGGAGGTCGTCAACCCTCCCTCGTCCTGTCTAGATCAGAAACCAAAGAACAAATTCGACTCGGGGCGAACACGGCTTTCTTTGGTTTGGGCCTCTACGAAAAAGAAATCCGGGCAGGCCTTGCGGTCCGAGACAGTACACCTGGACTAGACCTTTACGACGAATCTGGAACCGCCCAGGCGACCATAGCGGCCCGCCCAACCGGATCATCCCTGGTTCTGAGAAACCCCGTGGGCAAAGAAACCTCAACACTGTGGGTGAACTCCTCGGCTGGGGGTTCCAGCTTCAACATGAGCGGCTCCGCAGGAAGCCTTAGTGTGAATCTCGGCGAAGATGCCGGAGGGCCAGGCCTGGAGATAGCGGACAACGAAGGGTTCTCGACCGTCCTTGGCAGGCGCGACGTGGTCGGCGGCACCCGCCCAAAGGAACGAAAGCCCGCGGCCTCCGTCTTACTCCTTGGCAAAGACCATAAAGTCATCTGGTCCGCACCCTAGCCTGGCTCGTTGGGCGAGTGGCCCAAACGTAAGCAAGTAAGATGAATTTGAGTGCCCCACATGTCGACGTTACGCGTGGGTCTGCCTTTCGCTGGTTTTGAATTGTCCTTGCACGGCACTCATGCGATTGAACTTACAAGTTTACTATTGACATACGTCCAGATCTGTAGTATGGTTGCGCGTGTTATCTCGAACAACCCCGCCATCTACCGCCCGTAACCCCTTTAGATTCCGCACTTCCGTGAAACCTCGCATTTTGCACCATTTTGGTGCAAATAAGTCCTTTAGATTCCGCACTTACAGACACCCCTCTTGTAACTCCTTTAGAATCCGCACTTACAAAAATACCGGGGGGGGGACGCCTCCACACATCTGGCACGCTTCGCTTCCGCCGTCATATGCACCACGTGGCGCCTCTATCCCCTGTGGCCTCAGTCAATTGCGCATACTTCCCGTCACCACGGGGGTGTACCCTACGCGCTTTAGATTTCTCTGCGTGTGTGGCCAATTCTCTCGATTAACGCACGTGCGCCCCACCGTTACGCACTTAAGTCTCAGTAATTTAGGAAGAAATTCTTGTCGCGCTGCATTCACGTCTTGTTTCCGCGCGTCTGAGGTCTATGGCCGATACAAGCAGTTTACAACCTCAGCCTTGACCATGCTCGCGACTCCCGGTTATCTTTTCACTCGACGCCTTCCTTCCTCCGCGCATATTCGCATGGGACACCAGGCCAAGCCCGTCACCTATCCTGCAAACCGTCTCCTTCTGGCGCTTGTCTCGGTAGGGCTGAGCCTCGCGATACCCGCGCGCGCGCGCGGCCAGCAGCCGGTTCCGCTGCACCGCGGCCCCAGCCCCTCCCTCGTCGAAACTCCTGTCACCGTGGTGGTGAGCGTCCGCGAGACCAGCGGCATGCCCTTGCCGGGCAATGCATTCGTCAAGCTTTCCTCCGATTTCAGCGGGGTTCATCTCACCGCTCCCACGCAGGATGGTTCCACCGCCACGTTCCCCAATATCCAAGGCGGCGAATACGAAATTGAAGTGAACTCCACCGGATACAAGACGGCCACCGAGCACGCCTCCATCATGGCCGGCGGGTCCAACTTTCTCGTCTTCATCTACATGCACCCGGAGTCGGAAGTCGCTACCTCCAGCCGTTCAGGCGGCGCGCCCATCGTGAGCCCGCGCTTGCAATCCGAAATCGACAAGGGCATGGACAAGTTGCGCCGCCAGCAATACGACGCCGCGCGCGAACACCTGGAAAAAGCGGCGAAGATGGCTCCCGGAAATCCCGACGTCCAATACCTTTTGGGATTGCTGGAATACCGGCAGCAACACTTCGACGCTGCCCGCGCAAAATTTGAAGGCGCGATTTCCATTTATCCGGCACACGAACGCTCGCTGGTCGCGCTGGGAGAATTGCTGCTGCGCATCGGACAGCCGGCTCAGGCTGCGCAAAATCTCGAGAAGGCTTACCAGATCAATGGCGCGGATTGGCGCACGCATCTGCTCCTCGCATATGCGTATGCGGCCCAGAAGGATTACGAGAAGGCGGCGCCGCACGCGGTGCGCGCCGTGGAGCTTGCAAAGAATGACGGCGCCGCTGCCAGGCTGCTGGTCGGCCGCGTCCGCGCTGGGCAGGGCAAAAAGGCGGAGGCCAAACAGGCATTTGAGGGTTTGATCCGCGACTTTCCCGCCGATCCGGCAGCAGCGCAGGCTAAGCTTGCGCTTGCGTCAATGGAAAAAGAAGTTGCAGCCGCCGTTCCGCGGAACACAGCAGAAGTCTCGTCGGCCCCGCCGGTTGCCTCAGCGGTCAGCAGCATTCCTGCGCTGCCAGTGCTGGTACGGGCCTGGGCGCCGCCGGACATTGACGCCAAGGAATATCCGGTCGCCGCGGACGTTTCTTGTTCCGAAGACGATCTGCTGCAAAAGACGGAGCTCCGTACATCGAAGCAACTCGCAAATTTTGAAAAATTCATGGCCACCGAGCACATCGAGCATCAGGAGATCGACGCCAATGGGAATGCGGGCGCCGTCAGAGCGCGGGACTTCAACTATCTGGTCTTCGTCGAGCGGCCCAAAAAAGGATACGTCTACCTGGAAGAAGAACGCGACGGCGGCGAAAATCTCGCCTCCTTCCCCACTTCGTTGGCGTCCAAGGGACTTATTGGGCTCGGCGTGTATCTCTTTGATCCGCAGTATGAATCTGATCTTGCCTACCATTGCGAGGGGCTCGGGCAGTGGCGCGGCCAGCCCGCCTGGCAGCTTCGCTTTGAACAGCGCGCCGAAGCGCCCTCGCGCATTCGCACCTGGAGAAACAGCCGTGGCCTGTTTCCTGTGGCCATGAAGGGCCGCGTGTGGGTCTCCGCGAACAGCTACGACGTTTTGCATATCGAAACCGACTTGCGCGAGCCGCAAAAGGAAATCGAACTAAGTCGCGATCACTTGGTCATCGACTACGGTCCTGTGCAGTTCGAGCACGGAAAAACCTCTCTCTGGCTGCCCTGGTACGCCGAGCTGTTCATGGAATTGCACGGCAAGCGCTACCACCACCGGCATACACTGACCAATTACGCGCTATTCTCCGTCGACACGACGCACTCGGTTTCCCCGCCGAAGGACGCGCGCAAGGAAAATTGACGCGACAGCAGGCTGGCAAGCAGACGGTCACGCGCCGGGCAAAAAACAAAACGCCCCGGAGTGCAACTCCGGGGCGTGAATAAAAACTGCTGAACGTTGAACCGCTTACCGCTGCGGCGGTTTCGCGGCCGGAGTCGCGGGCTTTTGCGCAGGCTTGGCCGGAGTCGTGGAAGCCGGCGCGCCGCCTTTCACCGGATACGCTTGGTCGTACAAGCGCACGATGTCTTGCGTGACGTCGATGTTGGTGGAAGCAAAAAGAATCGGCGTGTTTTGCGCGGAAGTATCGAGAACGGCAATGTAGCCATTTTCGCGCGCGTAGCGATCGAGCACATCGATCATCTTGCGGCCGATGCGATCGAACACCTCGGCTTGCGCGGCATTCACGTCTTCCTGGTATTCGTCTTGCTTGCGCTGCAGTTGCCGTGCTTTCACTTCGCCTTCGCGTTGCAAACGAGCTTGCTCTTCCTGGCTGAACTTGCCCGAACCGGCGTCGATGCGCTGACGCAAATCGTTAATTTGCTTGTTCAGTCCTTCCAGCTCGGTCTGGCGCGGCGCAAACTGCGATTGCAGTTCGGCGCCGGCTTGCTTGCCTTCGGCGGTGCTGGCAATGGCCTGGCGCACGTTGATGACGCCGATTTTCCCCGCGACAGCGGAACCGGGTGCGGCGCCCTGCGCGCGCAACACGCTTGCGCCAAAGACGGTGGCAGCAGCAATAATTGCAAACTGAAATGTCTTTCTGAGCGACCCCGACCGGGTCAGGGCCAACATTCTGGAATTCACTTTTTTCTCCTTCTTTCGAATTGCCTGGAAATCTAAGCCAGGTAATACCGGCTTAAAACTTTTCCCGCGTCCCCGGCGGGCTCCGCGGTCCTCACGCAAACTTGGCAGTATAGCCGAGCCGCGCAAGCGCCCGCAACGAAAAACCTGATTTTTCGGTCAGAGCGGACCGGCACACCGCGAGGTGCTCTTGCCATTTCGACGCTTGCTGCCTGCATTTCGTTGCTCATTCGAATCTCTCAGGGCGAACGCTTACGGCATAGGGAACAAGAGCACGCGGTTGTTGGCCTGATCGGTGATTACCGCGAGATTCGTCCGCGGATGAATGGCGGCGGCAAATTGTGGCGAGCCGCCGAGGCCAAAAGTTGCGGTGGTTTTAAATGGCGTCGTCAGCGTATCCACAATAGACATGGTGTTGCTCAGGGTATTTACCGTGAGGATCGCGCCGGTTTCGAAATTGTATGCGAGCGAAGTCGGATTGACGCCCACCGGCGTCGCGAACGCCGACGCAGTGTCCGGGTTATACGAAAGTATGGAGTTGCCCTGGCTGGATGTAATGTAGAACAGAGCCGGTGAAACCGACGGATCGAGCGCGATGCCGGTGGGAGTGGCGGTTAAGAAGGCCAGCCCCGACAAAGTGGTAGACCGAGCGGGAGTCGCCGTTCCCAGGTCAATGACATCGACGCTGGCAGCCGTTGTCGTACCTTGCGAAGTATTCGCGATTGCAGAAGTGGTGACCACGGCGATGCCGTTGTTATTTGTTCCGCGCTCGGGGTCGATGGCCACGGCGATCGGTTGCTGGCCGACTCCGACGGTAATTGGGGTCAACGATGTAGCGGGGGTAGAAGCAAAGAGCGGATTCAAATTGATCACCGACGCAGTGTTCGAACCGGTGTTGGCGACGACGGCTGCGCCATTATCCTGATCGATGGCGACACCGCTGGGCGATGTGCCGACCGTAACGTCCGGCACGATTTCCTTCGCAGCGGCAGGATTGCGGACGTCCAGAATCGAAGCTGTGCCCGCGACGTTGTTGCTGACCACGGCGATCCCCAAGCGCCCTGAAACAGCGACGCCCGTGGGGCTGCTGCCCACGCCGACGGTAGTAAGGACTTTGCCGAAAGTGGGATTGGGCGCGCTGTTCACCATCGGGTTGATGTCGATCACGGAGACGGTGTTGCAGCCGCTGTTTGTGATAATCGCGAGATCGCGGGTGGTATCGATGGCCACGCCGGCGGGCTTTGGAGTGGACGTAGCAGAACAATTGGCGCTGACATCGATGGATTGCAAGACGGAGAAATCGGTAGCGTTCGATTGCACGCCGCTTCCATTGATGACGTCCAGAGCGAAGCGCCGCGGCACGGTCAGGAAGAAAGGGGAGATGTCGACGTCGAGCTCATTGCTGCTTACGAACCTCACGGCGCCGCCTGGCTGCTGCGCAGCGATCGACGCGCCATCCAGACGCACCTGAGAAGTGGAATCGAATCCGGTGCCGAGAACACGCACGCCGGTGAGAGTAGAGGAAGAAGTGAGCGTGGCCTGGCGCAATTGCGCGCCAGGGATCTGCCCGGAGGTCAGCAGAAGTTCACGAATATGGGCCGCCTTGATATTGCCGAGCTTTAGAATTTGAACGTCGCCGCTGCCGGAATTCACGATGAAAGCCTGATTCTTGGTGGGGTCTGGATCCATCGCGACGGCGCCCGAAATGGCCAGCACGGTGCCGTCCGGCGCAGTGACGCTCGTGTTTCCTTTCTCAGTGCTTCCGGTGGACTGGACGAAGAAGCGCGCGCGGCGCACGGGATCAATCAAGGAAATTTCGTTGCGAACGGGATTAAAGGCCACTAGCACGTTCGAATAAGGCTGGAACGCAACATTCGTTGCACCCAACTCCGGCGCATTGCAGGGAGTTTGTCCTGATACGCAGCCCGCGTTCAAGGTGATCGAGCTGACGGACTGGTCCAGCGCGTTGATCAATTCAATTTGGGGGCCGGTGACACCGTCCGCATTGGGGTCGGCCATGGCCGCGATTCGCGTCACGGGATTGATGGCCACTCCTTGCAAGGAACTGGACACGGTAAAGCTCAGGTTAGCGTTGCCGTAAAAAGCGAAGCTGCTGGAGTTGCCCGTAGTAGTGTCGTCCGGGGCGGTTTCCACAAACTGGAAATGCAGCGCATCCACAACCGCGGCTACGGCGTAAGTGCCATTAAACACCGTGCCCTTCGATCCGTTGGGCAATCCATTGATCAGGACCACGCCGGGATTTCCCGGATTCAAATTGTGCGCCGCGGAAGTTGTGACGGTAACAAGATTCGAGCTGCGCGACGCCGAGGCGATCTGCGCTTTGGCGTTAGGCTGCGTGAGATCGATGACCGAAAGGGGTCCGGCGCCCACGCCGACAGCACCTGGCGTGACGAAGGCCAAGTGAACGTGCGGCTCCATGGCTATGTGAGGAAATTTTCCAGTGGGGAGCGTGACCGAAGCAGTCGCGCAGGGCAAAGCTTGCGCGCTGCTGGTGACGAAGCAAGAGCTTGGAGAGCTGGGAGTGCCGCCACCCTGATCGTCAATTCCGGGAATGAACAAGTTCACGATGAAGCCTACGTTGGTAGAAGAAAACGCCACCAGAGCGAGGTTCGTGTCGGGATCGACTCCCACCGAAAATGGCGAAGGCGCAGGGCTGGACGAATTCGTGCTGGCGGTCGGCGGGATTAGACCGCTCAGATCGATCGTGGCCAATGTGGCCCCCGACGGAATTTGCAGGATGGAAAGGCTCTTGCTGCCGAAATTCACCACGATAGCGCGGTGCCGAACCTCATCGATAGCTAGATCCGTTGGAAGAGTTCCGACAGGAATCGCGCCGCCGGTGGGAGCCAACGAGCCTGCGCCGATGTTGTAGAACTGCACGGCGTTTGATCCAGCTTCCGCAACAGCCGCAACACCTAAGATACTGTCGATGCCAATCGCGCTAGGAACTGTGCCTGCCGCGACTGAGCCTGCAACAAAGCTCGCCGGGTTTGCACCTAGGTAGTCGGGGAATACGGCGAGATTTTTTACCGCGCTTCTCGGAGTGCCGGCAGGAAGCTGGTTGTCGACGACGGAGACGGGATAAAGACCCGGCGGGCCGGAACTTGTGCCCGGAAAATCAGCAACCAAGTGCCGTGCATTGGACGTCGCCGTCTCCACAGCGAGCGCGTTATTGCCCTGAAACAGCACGGTAGCGAACGGGCTAACCGGCGGATTGCCGCCGCCGCCAAAATATCCGCCGCTCACAGTGAACGTCCCGTTTAGCGCGCCTTCCGGCACACTTTGCGGCGCCGAGGAGGTCACCGAGGGCCGCATAGGCACAACCTGGAACGAGAACGGGCCGCCAGTAACGGGCTGCACGGGGTCAGTAATGGTGACGTTATAGACACCTTGCGCGGTAAGCTGGCTGGGCGTCAGGCGAATCTTGGCGCCCGAAGAGGTGGGGTTAGCCGTGGTGGAAGATGGCTCAGGAAAAACGATTTTAAACTGGCCGGGCGAAAGCGAAAAACTGCCATTCGGACCGGTGATATTAAATCCGGACTTGGACGAAGCATTCGGGGCTTCCAGATAGATATCGTAAAAAAGAGCTCCGAACGGAACGAGCGTGGGGGACAAACCATTGAAACTGATGGGGCCGCCTTGCACGATGGTGACGCCGGCCGTGCCGAATCGCGAGGTGTCCAGCTTGGAGGTAGCCACCACGGTGAGAGTGGCGGTGGTCGGAACAGTGGAGGGCGCGGTGTAGTTTCCGCTGGCGTCGATGCTGCCACAACCCGGGCTGCACGATGTGATTTGAGAAATCGAAGTTGAGGGGGGAGACTGCGTTACCTGCCAGGTGACATCATTGGGCGTGTTGTCGTTCTGTTGTCCCGCCGTGAATTGCTGAGACTCACTGGTCGGAACGCTGGCACTGACAGGCGAAACGGTAATGCGAACTCCGGAGTCGATGCTGATCTTCGCGGTTCCGGTCTTTGTCTTATCTTGATTGGAAGTGGCCGTGAGCGTGACAATCAGACCGGTGAGAGTGTTGGGGAAGGTGGAAGGGGCTGTGAACACGACAGTGTTGCTTGCGGAGTTGGCGGGGATGTTGCCGGTCTGATCGGTGCACGGGCTGGCGGTGGAAGTGGTTGTTGTAGTGCCGCTGGTGGTGGTGGTTGTAAAAGTGCAAGCCCAGGTAACTGTCTGATCGGTGGCGCCATTGACGGACGCGGTGAAGGTCTGGGTCTGGGTGGTGACCAGAGCCACGGGGGTGGGGCTTACAGAAACCGTAACTGTATTCGCGCTGCTCTTGCTGCCGCAGCCCGCGGCCAGGCACGCCGCGGCGACCGCGGCCGCCATGCACGTCAAGATTGTTCGCAACTTCATCCTACCGCCTCCCAAGCAGACACGCATTGCAGGTAAGTGCGCGCGGTCCGTAGCGTTGACTCCACCCACGTCCAGCAATCTCGCGGTCGCCGGCATCAGAAAGTCCGGCTAACCGTGAAACGAAATGTCGTCTTCGGCTCAAAATAGTTGAGCCGCCCAGGATTATTCACCAGGCTATTGAGGCCGGGCACGATCAAATTGTTGTAGACCTCGGGCGGCAGAACCGGCTGACCGCCGCCGCAACCGGTGGCGTTGGGATTCGCCAGGCAGTTTAGATAAGCGCGCTCGCTCAGGTCCACGAACGGCGAGGGGGCGATGATTTCCTCGTGCAAGCGGTGTACGTTGTACGCGTAGTAGACACGGAACGGAGCCTGCACGATGGGCAACTGAACGACAAACTCGATACCCGTGGAGCCACGCAGACGGAAGTTCGTGTGCGGCGCAATCAAAAGCCGCTGACTCAAGTTGGCCGACGGAAAATCCTGGGTTAGGGTCCCGAAGCCGGTAGGATCAAGCTTCAGCGAGCTTTTGCGCACAATTCCATCCGTGCCGCCGTCGAAGAACAGGGCCGCAGTGACGGGACCGACGATGGGAATGCGATATTCGATATTTCCAGCGGTTTGAACGTCGCCGCCGGGCAAAGTCGCAACATAGGACAGCACCGGTACCGTGAGCGATCTTTGGACGGGCGTGCCGCTGCCGGAAAGTACGCGCGGATCCGTGTAGATGAAAGTCTGGGCGGTGCGCGTGGGGATGAAAGTAACGGGGGAAATGGACCGAATGTCGAAGCCGCGGACGTCACTTTCTCCGCCCATATAAAAGCGGCTGTAAGGAGGAACGTCCCTGCCGCCGAAGCCGGTGACATAAGCGGCGGTGGCATGGAAGCCAAGAACGTTCCGGCGTTTCTGAATGGGACGAAAATACTTCCAGTCGAAGACGTTGGTGATGGTGTTGACGTTGCCGCCCAGCGGGCCGCCGGTGAAACCCAGGGAATAGAAAAAGCTCTTGCCGGACCGGGGATTGGTGGGATTGTCCACGGTGTTGTAGTTGATGGTTGGCGTGATGGTGCTGGAAACGATGCCCTTGAGCGCGCTAGGACCAGCGACGCTGCGGAATTGAATGGCCTCAAACAGAAAGCGCGAAGCGTCGTTGAAGGGAGTGATGCTGGTGCGTGTGAGTCCGTAGGTCAAGCCCAGCCGTGCGAAGGACAGCTTCTTGAGCGGATAGCTGGCAAACATCGTGAAGCCGGTGCTGTCCTGGTTGTAATTCTGGATGAATTGCGGGTTGATGCTGACCGACTGGCCCTGCAAGAGCGCCAATTGCCGAGCCTGATTGAAGCTGTAGCGGCTGGAGAAAATGGTGAAGCCCGTGGAAATCGGGCGGTCGAAAAGGTAGGGCTCGGTGAAGCCGAACATGAAGCTGCGCTGAATGTCGCCGAACTGCGCGGAGAAGGTGAGGGTTTCGCCGAGGCCGAGGAAATTGTTGGTCTGATAGGTCAGGCCGATGAAGGTGCCGGCCAGACCGCTGACACCACCCTGCAACCCGATGGATTGCTTGCCTTTTTCCTTCAGCTTCAGGGTGAGGTCGACGGTGCCTTCTTTTTGGTTGCGCTTGATTTCGACGGCCTTGTCTTCCTCGATGCGGTCAAAATAATCGAGCTGATTGAGACGGAGGATGCTGATTTCCCAGGCGCGCTTGTTGAAGAGCTGGCCTTCGTCGAGAAGAAGCTCGCGGCGGATGACCTTGTCGCGCGTGGTAGTGTTGCCGACGAAATCGATGCGACGGACGTAGTATTGCTTCTCTTCGGTAAAGCGCATGGTGATGTCAATGCGCTTGGCGGCCTCATCGATGTCGGTCTGAGGCTCCGCTGTGAAATCAATGAAGCCGTATTGGCCGTAAGCCTTGCGGTAGTCATCCAAGGCTTTACGAATTTTGGCGGTGGAGAAGATGTCGCCTTCCTTGAGGGGGAAAATGCTCTTGAGGGCGTCGACCTTCAGAGAGAGGGCCTTATCCGGGTCGGCACTGACGATTCTCAAGGTGCCCATCTTGTAGCGCTCGCCTTCCTCGATGGGAATGGTGATATTGACGGCTTTGCCGTGGCTGCGGCCGGCGATAGGAACGCCCAAGCGGAAACCCTGGGTGTCGATATTTTCGAGGATGGGATCTTTCACGACGACTTTGAAGTAGCCATTGTCCTGATAGAGGCCGCGGACACCGACCTCGAGGTCTTCGTTGAGTTTTTCGCGGTCGTAGGTCTTGCTCAGGACCGGTATTTCCGTGATGTACAGAGGAATGGAGTAGGGGCGGTCGTGACGCATAGCGCGAATCAGCTTGCGATTGCTGAACGCGTGATTTCCCGTGAAACGGATGTGGCCGACCTTTACCTTGGGACCTTCCTCCACTCTGAAGACGAGGATGACGGCGTTGCTGGCGGCGATGCGCTCGTATTGCGGCGTGACTTTCGCGAATTGACGGCCATGCTCGCCGAGCAATTCCTTCAGGACGACTTCGGCTTTCTTGATGCGTGTGGGATCAAACTGACTTTCCACGGTGAGGCCGACCTTGCGTTCCTTGAAGCGATCGAGAATGTCAGATTCCGAAACGGAATGGATGCCGTCGTAGCGAATGCGGCGGATGACCGGGCGCTCTTTGACCTCGAAGATGACATTTTTGTGATTCGGGCCGTCGGGCGAATCTTCGACGCGCAGCTTTACGTCTTCAAAGAACTGCGTGTTCCACAGTGCTTGAAAATCGCGGCGTAGCGTTTCTTCATTGTAGGGGTCGCCGTCGCGGCTGAAGATGCGGGCTTTGAGCGTGTCGCTGCGAATACGGCGATTGCCGATGAAAATGATGCGGTCGATGACCGTTCCGGGCTGCTGCGGGGGCGGCTCTTGAAAAGAAGGCGCGGCGCTGCCGCGGGCTAATTCGGCCGTAACTTTCGTAGAGTCATTTGAATCAAAGATGGGAGAAAACGAAGATGGAGATGCCGCCGCATTGGGATCGCGCGGCGTGGCGGCAAGCATAGAAGACGCGAGCAATAACACCATTGCCGCAATCGAAAGCCGGACGCGCATAACCCCAAACGGCAAAGAAACTCTTGTGTGAGCGGCCACAGAGGTGGTCAAGGCCGCGCCCCCAAACCCAAGATGTTCTTCTCCCGCCGAACCCGGTACGGGCCGGCCGTGCGTTTCCCCCGTACATGCCGGGGCCACACATGTTGGTGTCAGATTCCCTAGTGGACGACCGGGGTTGCCTCACCGACAGGACGGAAGGAAAGGCCTTCCCCTGCTACGTAAATTTGCAGCGTCGCGGGCCTTTGGATTCCACCCTGGATGAGCGCCTCGGACAGCGGGTCTTCCACATATTTCTGCAAAGCCCGCCGCAAAGGACGCGCCCCGTAACTGCGGTCTGCACACGTTTTTTCGAGGATCCACTGGCGTGCTTCCGGAGACAGGACAACCTGGACTTGCCGATGAATCAGCGTGTCGTTCATCTGACCCACGAGCAAATCGATGATGCGCAGCAGGTCGTCGTCGCCGAGCGGGTTGAAAATAATGATCTCGTCCAAGCGGTTGAGAAACTCCGGATTGAACACCCGCTTTACTTCGTTCATCACCATTTCTTCCATGCTCTTGAGGCTGGCTTCATCGGCTCCGGACTGAAAGCCGATGGAAGTGCGCTTTTGCAAATGGCGCGCGCCCAGATTGGAGGTCATGATGATGATGGTGTTGCGAAAATCCACGGTGTTGCCGAGGCCGTCCGTCAGTTGGCCGTCTTCGAACACTTGCAAAAGAATGTTGAAGACGTCCGGATGCGCCTTCTCGATTTCATCCAGGAGGATGACCGAGTAGGGCGTGCGGCGAACGCGCTCTGTCAACTGACCGCCTTCTTCGTAGCCCACGTAACCTGGAGGGGCGCCGATGAGCTTCGAGACGGAATGCTTTTCCATGAACTCCGACATATCGAAGCGAACCAGCGACTTCTCCGAACCGAACAGGAATTCCGCAAGGCGGCGGGCGACTTCCGTTTTGCCGACGCCGGTGGGGCCGAGGAAGAAGAAGCAACCGACTGGACGCGCGGGATTTTTGAGTCCTGCGCGACTGCGGCGAATGGCGCGGGCGAGCGCGGTGATGGCTTTGTCCTGGCTGATGACGCGCTTGTGTAGTTCGGGTTCGATGCGCAGGAGTTTTTGCTGCTCGTCTTCCTTGATGGAAGTCACGGCGATGCCGGTCCAGCGGGAGACGACTTCTTCGATGTCTTCGCGGGTGACGATTCCGGTGGAGGCGTCGTCGAGTTTGTAACGTTCACGAAGGCCGCGCAGGTTTTCTTTTTCTTTGCGCTCTTCTTCGGAGTAAAAGCGGGCTTTCTCGAATTCGTGCGCGGCGATGGCGCTTTCCATGCGGTGGGTGATGAACTTCACGCGCTTTTGCACTTCGCCGACTTCTTCGGGGACGCTAGCCTGGCGCAGCTTGACGCGCGCGCCGGCTTCGTCGATTAGATCGATGGCTTTGTCCGGGAGGAAACGATCGGGGATATAGCGGTTGGAGAGGTAGACCGAGTAGCGCAGAGCTTCGTCGGTGTAGCTGACCGCGTGAAATTTTTCGTACCGTTCGCGAACGCCGGTGATGACCTGCACGGCTTCTTCTTCGTTGGGCGCGGGAACTTTTACGGATTGGAAGCGGCGCTCCAGGGAGCGATCTTTCTCAACCGATTTGCGGTATTCGCCCGGCGTGGTGGCGCCGATGCACTGAATTTCGCCGCGGGAGAGCGCGGGCTTCAAGATGTTGGCGGCGTCGAGCGAACCTTCCGCGGAGCCGGCGCCTACTAGCGTGTGCAACTCGTCGATGAAGACGATGGCGTTCTGGCTCTCCATCAATTCCTTCATGATGGTCTTGAGGCGCTCTTCGAACTGACCGCGATATTTTGTGCCAGCGACGATCAGGGAGAGGTCGAGGGAAAGGATACGTTTGTCGGCGAGGAATGGCGGGACGTCGCCATCGGAGATGCGCTGGGCGAGGCCCTCGACGATAGCGGTCTTGCCGACGCCGGGTTCGCCGATCAGGACGGGATTATTTTTGGTGCGGCGGCAAAGAATTTGAATGACGCGCTCGACTTCGCCTTCGCGGCCGACGAGCGGGTCGAGCGAGCCTTCCGAAGCTGCCTGGGTCAAATCGCGGCTAAACTCAGCTAGAAGCGAAGTCTCTTTGGGCCGCGCGGCGGTGGTCTTCTCACCGGAGGTGCGCGCAAGCTCCTCGCGCAGAGTGGAGAGGCGCAGGCCACGTTCCATCAGAATTTCCGCGCCGAAGCACTTTTCTTCGCGCAGGATTCCCAGCAGCAGGTGCTCGGTCCCGACGTGCTTGACACCGAGGCGCTCGGCTTCTTCTCCGGCCATATTCAAGATGCGCTTGCATTCCGCGCTCAGAGGCACTTCAACCGATGTTGAAATGCGCTCGCGGATGGTAATGCGCGCTTCAATCTCTTTGCGAATCGATTCAATGGAGCCCTGCTGGCGGAGGAAGCGGTTGGCCAGGGCCTTGTCCTCGCGCATCAAGCCGAGCAATAGATGCTCGGTCTCAATGTACGGGCTGCCGTACTGGCTAGCTTCGTACCTGGCAAAGAAAATGACGCGTCGGGCTTTCTCTGTATACCGTTCAAACACGATTAGCTCGCTTCTCCCCCTGGGGTCCCCATCGCAGCGGCCGCAGCCACGCGAGTACGCAGAACGCCGTGCTCCAGAGTCAATACGCGGTGGCAACGCGCGGCGAGCACCAGGTTGTGCGTCGCAATGAGGGACGTCAACTGGTACGCGCGGTGCAGCCGCTGCAATAACTCGAACACGGCCGAAGCATTCTGCTCGTCCAAGTCTCCGGTCGGTTCATCAGCCAGCAGCACGGCCGGCCTGGTGACGAGCGCCCTGGCAATAGCGACGCGCTGCTGTTCCCCGCCCGAAAGCTCCCCTGCGCGGTGCTCGGCCCGCTCCTGCAGGCCAACTTCCGCGAGCCACTTGCGCGCCGTCGTCATCGAAGGCGCAAAAGCCTCGCCTCGCAACAGCAACGGCATGGCTACATTCTCTGTGGCAGTAAAATCGGGTAACAATTGATGCCGCTGCCACAAAAATCCCACGGCGCGACTTCTAAATTCGGCAACCGTGGTGTCTTGATTCGTTTCAATGGGCTTGGAAGCGAAGTATACTGTACCGCTCGTTGGCGTGTCTAGCGCGGCCAGCAGGTGTAGCAGAGTGCTTTTTCCCGCTCCAGACGGCGCGACGATCGCCACCATCTCTCCGCGCCGCAGACTCAGATTCGCATCGGTCAAAACGGTCAAAGATCGCGCGCCGACGCCGTACGTTTTTTTCAAGCTGCGCGCTTCGAGCACCACTTGCGCGTCTGATCCGGGGGCCTGCCCCAGATTTGTTTCAGAATTCATCTTAAGTCCAGATTTTCCATAAACCGTCCGGTAACGAGCTCAAGCGCGCCCCCTTTGTTTAGATGCAGGAAGGGCAATCCCAGTGCCAAGCCTTGTCCGCAGATCGCCCTGTTGTGACCCATCCGGTTCCCATTTATGCCGGGGCCTTGCCTAGCAAGAAAGCTGGCCCAAAACGGGCATTTACTTAAGCGCTTAATTGCTTCTATTTCAAACGTTTATGGCGGGCAGTTTTCGATATCGAGGAAGAGGACATTCCTCGATTCGGCTGAGCGCCAGCGCGGTAATAGTAGGAGCAAACCGTGCTCCAAAGCTCGCGTTCCGGCAGAAAAAACGTTCTTCTCGGGTATCTTGCAGGATTGCTCCAGGGTTCTCCTTCACTCATAACGCAGGATCTCCACCGGTAAGAGTTGGGCCGCCGCGCGCGCGGGCAACAGCGTTGCTCCGACAGAAATACCCATGGCGACGGCTGCGATCCATACGGCATCCAGCAGGCTAGGATGAAACGGCACGTACGGCACCGCGTACACCTGCGGGTCGAGAGGAATCAGGTGCCATGTGCCGGCGATCCATGCGAAAGCGTAGCCTATGCACAAACCGGCGAAAGTGCCCGTCGCGCCAATCGCAATTCCTTGCAACAGGAAAATGCGCCGAATCTGCTGCCGACGGGAACCCATCGACATCAGGACAGCGACATCCCGCGCCTTGTCGGTTACCGTCATGGATAGCACGACGAGGATGTTCAAACCCGCCACAAATGTAATCAGGCCAATGAAGATCGCGGTCACCAGCTTTTCCAACCGCAAGGCACGAAACAGCGCGCGATTTTCTTCCATCCAAGTGCTAGCGGCGAAACCCGAGCCTGCGGCCTGTTCCAATTTTCGCGCAATGTCACCTGCCTGCTCCGGCTTATCGAGTCGAAATTCGAGCACGCTAACCCTGTCACCGACGCCAGAGAGCGCTTGTGCAGCGGCCAAACTCAAGAAGCACCAATTCTCATCGTAATCGTAGAAGCCGGAATCAAATACTCCCGCTACGCGGAACCGGCGGCTTCGCGGGAGCATCCCGAATGGTGTCAATCGCCCTTGCGGGCTGGTCAGCGTCACGTAGTCGCCCGGCGAGAGCTTCCACTCCTGCGCGAGCTGCTTGCCCACCAGCAGGGCGTCAATGCCGTCGGCATCCGGCGAAAAATCCAACTTGCCAGCGACGATGCGCTGCAGCGCCTCATCGCTGCGCCGCTCGCGCTCCGCGTCAATTCCTTTGGAAACTACGCCACGCGCCTCGCCGGCAAACGTCATTAGCACGGTCTGATACACGGCCGGCGTTACGGAGCGCACTCCCGGAATCGCCGCAAGTTTGGACGCCAGCGCCTCGTAGTCGCGAATGCCGCCCGCGCCAGGCTTGGTGAGCGACACGTGCGCCGTCACCCCTAACAAGCGATCCTGCAACGTCTCGCGAAACCCTGTGTTCATCGCCAGGGCAATAACTAACGTTGCGACTCCCGCGGCAACTCCGATCACCGAGAATGCCGTCACCAGGCGCAGCACTGCGGGGCGGTACGGCGACCGCAAGTACCGCCTTGCGACGAACCATTCAAATTTCATGCTGAACTCGTCAGGGCTTCGCGCCTTGCTCCGGATTCGATGGCACTTCCGGCCGCAATTGCGGGAACAAAATGACGTCGCGGATGGAAGGCGAGTCCGTAAAGAGCATCGTCAAGCGATCGATGCCAATGCCTTCGCCCGCAGTAGGCGGCATGCCGTGGCACAGCGCGCGTATGTAATCCCAGTCGACCTGCTTCGGCATTGCATCTCCGCCTTGCGCGACCTGTGCGCGAAAGCGCCGCTCCTGTTCTACCGGATCATTCAACTCCGAAAAGCCATTCGCGATCTCCATCCCGGCGACGTAAATCTCAAAGCGCTCGGTCACACTCGGATCGTCCGGCTTCTGCTTTGACAAGGGCGAAATGTCCGTCGGGAATTCGTACAAAATAGTCGGCTGCACCAACTTATCTTCGGCCATGGTCTCAAACAGCAGACCAGTCCATTCCCCATCGGAGAGAGTTCTTTTAGAAGCCGCATAGGGAGCCCCCGCGCTCTTCGCCCAAGCATTGTACCGTTCCGTGATAGCGCGCGGCCCACCCGACGCACGCAGCTCCGCAAGCGTCGGAGCCGCGCCCGCGGCAGCCGGCCAGTATTTCACGATGGCCTCTCGCATCGACAGCCGCTCGAATTTCCCAAAGTCCAGCTCCACATCGCCATAGCGCACAAGCGTCGATCCAGTGATCTTCCGCGCCAACTCCGCGAACAGTTGCTCGTTCATGTCCATCAAATCACGGTAGTTGCTGTACGCCTCATAGAACTCCAGCATGGTGAATTCCGGATTGTGTTGGGTGGAGATCCCCTCATTGCGAAAATTGCGGTTGATCTCATAAACGCGGTCAAATCCTCCTACGGTTAGGCGCTTCAAATACAGCTCGGGCGCGATCCGCAGATAAAGGTCGATGTCCAACGTATTGTGATGGGTCACAAAAGGCCGCGCTGCCGCTCCCCCTGGCAGGGGGTGCATCATTGGCGTTTCCACCTCGATATAACCGCGCGCATCGAAAAACCGTCGCAGCTCTTGGATGATCCGCGCCCGCGTCACAAAAGTCTCGCGCGACTTCTCATTCGCGATCAGATCCAGATAGCGCTGCCGGTAGCGAAGCTCCACGTCCGTCAGGCCATGCCACTTCTCCGGCAGCGGGAGCAGCGCCTTCGACAGGAAAAATATTTCCTCAACCCAAATGGACAACTCATTCGTCTTGGTACGGAAAAGGTGCCCGCGCACACCAATCCAGTCGCCGAGGTCCAACAATTGAAAAAACTGGAACCCGCGCTCACCCACGACGTCCTTTTTTACATAAATCTGGATGCGCTTTCCCGCGCCCTGCAGGTGCGCAAACCCGGCCTTGCCCATCAGGCGAAGCGAAACGATTCGCCCGGCAGTGCGGAGCTCCCGCTGGTTGGCCTCCAGGTCCGCGCTGGGGGTCGCGCCAAATTTGGTCGCCAGCTCTGCAACTGTATCGCTCCAGCGAAATTCATGCGGATACGCTTTCAGGCCCAGCGCCTGAATTTGCTCCAGCTTTTTTTTACGCTGCTCAAACTGGTCGCGCGGCTCAAATTGCAACGGGAAAATCCTTTCCCAATCGACAGCAGGCGAGTATAGCGGCCAGCGCAGCTACAGGGCAAGAATGTGACGGCCACGCACAACATTGAAACGCTCCACCAAACCGAGCCCGAGGACTGCTTTGCGGAAGCGCGTTGATTGTGCGGCACTTGTGCAACAAATCCGTCAGAAAAGATACTAAACGTAAGAATACCATCCCCGTAAATACCGACATTCTCAGGATTTGCGTCTCTTCTGGTCTCTCACAGGAGGTGTGCGGTTTCGACAAACACAAAAAATTAAGTGCTCCTAATAAATTATTACAGGTCCGAAACTATTTTGGTATACTCCCCCGGCTTAGGAGACTCCCCGTGCAGGTTCGCGCCCACGCCCTTCCTTCCAAGCATTCATCTGTGCAAGAGGACTGGAGCACCTGGCTGCCCGCGGCCAAGGCTGAGGCCTTTGACTCCTGCGTGCGCCAACTCGAGATCTTCTACGGAATGTTTAGTGTTTCGCTAAATGAAGCCCTGGAGCTCCGCCGCATCGGAAAATCAGGGCAGTCGTGCCGGGGCATTTTCGTTATAGGGGCCTTGTGCGCCCGCTTGGCGCGTCCTGTCGAAGGTCTGCTCCATACGTTGGGGGAGCACGCGAAGCACTTCGGCATTATTCCAAACACCGCTCCTCTTGACGCTTCCAACTTCCGGGGTTCCCGGGAGCAGCGCACAGCTCGCATGAGCGACGTGTTAAGTCACGTACTCCTTACGCAACGGTCGCAGTTCCTGCACAAGATCGACACGCTTGAAGAGATGGTGTTGAGCATCCGCAAACATTTCTGCGAAATAGCTTCCGATCTCGGCAGCGGCGCCTCCGAGGCGCCCTCCTCGGATTGGCGCGCCCTCGATGACGCTCATTTTGACTTGAACACGTGCCTGCGCGAGACTATCGTTCTGCTGAAGTCGTTTATAGTGGTGCTTCCCGAAGACCAGCTCAGCGTTTTCCAGAAATCCGTAAATGCCCAAATGCTTGCTCCTCGCGATGTCGACGCAGCCCGCCGTAGACGAATGGTCCTAATCGAGGGAGAATAGCCAAGCCTGCTAAACTTGCGGTTCTCGGGGCGCAAACTCAGCGAGTAATAAGCGCCCGCAGCGTGTTTCTCTGTTATGCGGGCCATTGCGAAGACAACTCTAGGGGGTATCCGGCGCATCCGAAAGAGTGGATGCGCCGCTATTGGACCGTTGGCCCGAAACAGACCAAGCGATCCCATCGCATCAAACGCGCCGCAGCCGCCTAAGGCACTGACGGAAGGGGAAGCCATACGCCTGGCGCAAGCCGGCGACGCTCCGGCTTTTGAGTTTCTGTACGAGCTGCACAGCCGCCGCGTGTACGCACTATGTCTGCGGATGGTCAGCAACCCTTCTGACGCGGAAGACCTGATGCAGGAGGCATTTCTGCAGCTCTTCCGCAAGATTGCGACGTTCCGCGGCGAATCGGCATTTTCGACATGGCTGCACCGCATGACCGTGAACGTGGTGCTGATGCGTTTGCGCAAGAAAGCTCTTCCGGTGGCTTCCCTGGAGGAGATCACCGAGCCAGATGAAAATGGGAGTGGGCCGAGGAAGGACGTGGGGGCGGCGGATTTGCGGCTGAGCGGCGCGGTCGATCGCGTCAATCTGGAGCGTTCGATCGGGAAGTTGCCGCCCGGTTACCGCACGGTATTTGTCTTGCACGACGTGCAGGGGTACGAGCACAACGAGATTGCCGGAATCATGGGTTGCTCCGTCGGAAATTCGAAATCGCAGTTACACAAGGCGCGAACCAGGTTGCGCGACCTGCTCCAGGAAGAGATTCGCGAACAGGCGCGGCAAGAACGCCATGCGGCGAAAACACAGACGGGAAACAGCGATTGAGCTACAATAAGAAGAATTCCGGGGTGCACGCGGAAAACGCAGACACGTGGCAAGGTCGTGTTCGGAGTCGAGCCGAAGAAGCTTCCGAAGCAGCGTGTCGCGGAGTAAACGGCCATGCAGTGTAAAGAAGTGGAAGTAGTCCTCGAGCAAGAAGGTTTTGTGCCCGTGCCCGAAGCGGCGCGCGCGCATCTCGCCGGCTGCAGTTCCTGCCAGAATTTCATCGCCGACTTAACCGCCATTGTCGCTACCGCTCATTTACTTCCGGCGGAAGTTGAACCTCCCCGTCGCGTGTGGACGGCTCTGCGCGTGCAATTGGAGGAGGAGGGCATCATCCGGGGCGCTGCGCAAGATTCCTGGTGGGCGAGTTTCTCCGAGCTGTTCCGCCCGCGCGTGCTAGTCACCGCCGCCGTGGGTCTACTGATTGTCGCCGCCGGCGCTTTGCAGCTCCAGCGCCCGGCCACGCAACCCAGCGAAGCTCGCAACGCGTACGACGACCTCTTCCAGGACACCAGCTTGACGCTGAACAACGACGAAGCGCATCTGCCGGCCATGCAGCTTGCCGGCAATTCCGGTGTGGACGTCTCGCTCCGACAGAACCTGGACATCGTGGACAAATTTATTGTCGATTGCGAGCAGCGCGTGAAAGAGCAGCCGCAGGATGATCTGGCGCGTGAATATTTGACTGGCGCCTACCAGCAAAAGGCCGAATTGATATCCGTGATGATGGAACGCGGGGGGAACGGATACTAACATGAGCTTGAAAACAATGAGTCGTGGGATCCTGCAGGCGGTGGGCGCCGGAGTGCTTCTCCTGCCTTCTTCTTTTGTGCAGGCGGCACCCCAGCATTTCGAAAGGCATTTTGCGGTAAAGGGACGTCCCGTAATCGTGCTCCAGAACGTAGCCAACGGACGCATCGAGGTAAAGTCTTCAAAAAATGCCGAGGTGATCGTCTCCGCAACGCAAGCCTCGAATAAGATCGGGATTGAGGCCGAACAGGCGGACGAACGCGTCGATGTCACCGCCACAGTGCTCGATAATTCCGCGCCAGCCAACGAGTTGGAGGCCAATTTTCAGTTGACAGTGCCCGAGGAGGCGGAACTGCAGTTGCGGACGCAGACTGGACTGGTTTATGTCGAGCAGGTGATGGGCGACATGACCCTGCAAAGCGTCGCCGGCGATATTCATCTCAAAGAAGTATCCGGGTACATCGTGGTGCGCACCACAGGTGGATCACTGGTTTGCACGCAATGCGCAGGCAAGCTGGATTTCAATTCCGTGAGCGGAAACGCGCAGGTGTTGCAGCCCGGGCTGACCAACGTCACGGTGTTCACCATGTCGGGCAATATTCTTTTTGACGGCGACTTCATTCGCACGGGTATCTACACCATGAAGAGCGGCAAGGGCACCGTCGAAGTGCACTTCTCCGGAAGCGATTCTTTCGACCTCAAGGCGCAGACCGCCACCGGCACTGTGGACAATCAAGCGGAAGCGTATTTGAAGCCGGATTCGCACGGTGTGCGGCACATTGCGTCCAAATTCACCAAGGGCTTGTTCGGCACGGTCGGTAGCGGCCTCGCCAAGGTCGAACTCTCCTCCTACAGTGGTACAATCCGCATCCTGAAACGCGATTAACGCGTGCTAAGCCGAGAGTTCTGGCAGGCCTATTTAAGTTAAGTGCACTAAATGACGCTTCCTCCGCGACCACCACAATCGCGCCTGCAGGTGCTTTGCCTGGCCGGCTTCATGGGCTCAGGCAAAACTACGATTGGCACGTTGCTGGCCCGCCAATTAGCCTGGCGCTTTGTCGACCTGGACGATCGCATCGAAGAGGCCGCCGGGCTTCGCATTCCTGAGATTTTCGAGCGGTTGGGCGAGGCGGCATTTCGCCAGATTGAAGCCGATCAACTGCGCGCAGCTCTCGGCCGCGCCCTCGAACACAAGGAATCCGTGGTCCTCGCGCTAGGCGGCGGAACCTATGCTCAGGCCGGCGCGCCGGAGTTTCTTCGTACCGCAGGTATTCCCGTCATCTGGCTGGACGCCTCCCCCGATGTTCTGCTGGCCCGCTGCATGACCATGAGCGGCCGCCCGCTGTTTCGAGACGAGCCCAGCTTTCGCGCCCTTTATCTGCAGCGATTGCCTTCCTATCAGCAGGCCGATCAGCGCGTGGATAGCACTGGCGAGCCGGCCCGTGTCGTCGCAGAAATTCTCCGCCGAGGAATTATTTCCGCTGGCGCCGGTGATGCTCACCTCGTTGTGGAAGAGCCCAAATCCTGAGACTGTCTGTGTGCGCAACGTCTGCCGCATTAAAGCTTGCGGGTAACGCTCTGAGCGCACCAGCGCGGGATCTGCGCGCTTCACATCGCTGCTGTGGCAAACTTTGTAGATTGGCAGCAACACGAAGGAGCAGTTTCGATAATGCGCAACTCTTTGAAATCTAAAACCACGTTGGGCGTTCTGATGGCGTGCATCCTGGCTCTCAGCTCCCTGGCTTCCCAAGCGCAAAAAAGTGCGCCGGTTCTCGCCCAGGACAAAGGGAAATTCACGATCCAGCTCAATGGCCAAACAGTCGGCCACGAAGAGTTCGAGATTTCGCCCACTTCTGGAGGATGGTCCGCGCAAGGCACCACGGACCTCAAGGCTCCCGATTTTCCCGCGACCCGCGTGACCGGCACACTCACCCTGCAGCCCGATGGCGCTCCCGTCAGCTACGTGTGGAGCTCGCAAGCGGAAAAAACCAACGGCGCGCACATCGTTTTCGCGAACGGCGTGGCCAAAATTACTTTGCAGATGCAAGGCGCGAGGCCATTCCAACAGGACCTGAGCTTCGGGACACCGCTGATAGCCGTCCTCGACAACAATTTGTACTACCAATACGGCGTGCTGGCACGAGTGTATGACTGGTCCAAACGCGGCACGCAGAACCTTCCTGTCCTTATTCCGCAAGAACTGACTCCCGGCTCTGTCAGCGTCGAGTCAACCGGCTCGGTCACTGCCAAGGGCAAGTCCTATGATGGGCTCCGAGTCACCACTTCCGACCTTGAGGTGCTGTTGTTCCTCGATTCGAATCACCGCCTGATGCGCCTCGAAGTCCCCTCGGCCAAAGTCTCTGTCGCCCGCGACTAGGTGCTTCCAGGCAGCGGCCCAAAAACAAAAACGCGGCGTGACTTTCATCACGCCGCGCCAATTCTCTATTAGGAAATTTCTACCGCGCAAACGAACGCTGAAGGGTTGGCTTCCCCGGAGTCGCGAACGGCGCGCCTGGGCGCCGCAGCGGGTAGCCCTGCGGATGACCATGCGCGTGCGCCAGCGCATGCCCATTCGAATGGCCGGCACCCACATGCCCGTTGCCGTTGCCATTCCCCGACGCGGGCTGCGGCAGCCGCGCCGGATTACCGATAGGGCGGAGATTCGTCGGCAGCGCTCCAACGTGGTCGCTGATCGCCTGCAGCCTCTTCAATATGGATTGCCACTGTTCCCAATCCAACTGACGCAGGAACGGCCGCAATCCCTGGATGAACGGATCCTCCAGCAAAGCTTCGCCGTCGGATTCCGGAATGAAGAAGCGATTCAGCCCTACGTTCAGGGCTTCGGAGATCTTCTCCAGGGTGCCGAGGCTAGGCGTCATCTGGCCGCTCTCGATGCGCGACAAATACGAGCGCGACACCTTTGAGCGCGACTGTAGCTGGCTTTGCGTCATGCTGCGCGATTCGCGCAACTGGCGGATGCGCTGGCCGATATTCTCGACCGTCTCGCGGTTGGCGAATTTCTCTTGCGCAGGTTCAGCGCCGGTTTCCTCCGGAGGTACTGGGGGAGGAATCAGGAACTCCAAACGCTGAGGCAACGCGCGCACGCAACGCCGGCAATTCCCCGTGCGCGTCCGGTACTGGACTAGACCGCATGTCTTACAGCGAATGACTTCCCTATCCAATTCCAATGAATTCACTGCTTCTTTCTCTAATTGTGCGGACACCGGTACTCCTTGCTGACTTTTTCCGGCGTGCGGATAGGAGAGGAACGTCGGAACGTGCTTCGGGGGGAAGGCAGTAACTGGCGCGACGGGAGTCTCTCGCGAATGGCCTTTTTCTGTCAAGAGTATTTTTAGACTTTTTTTATCTGCGCGCATATGACACACAAACGTTACGCCAGTCTTTCGCCTGTTCGTTCGTACAGTTCATTTTAATTTCCGACCCGCGCTTCGCTCTATTGAACCCGCGAGCGAAGAATTTGTTGCCGTTCTTATTACTCCAAACTCCGCCTCAGCGCCACATCAATTTTCAAATTCTCCAGAAGTGAATCGATTTACTTGCTGCACGCGTGCTGCTCCCCCGCTTTTTCGCACTTCCTCGCTTCATCACTTCACCCAACCTGCACTAAGCTACCTTCTTTTCGGAGAACACCATGCCCACACGAAAAGCTGCTCGGGCGGGGTGTACTATGCGGGGTGGCTACGGACCCGCCCGAACTGTGTGCGTGCGGTGTCGGACGCAGTGCAGGAGTTTGCGGTGAAAAAGTCTATCCAGAGTCTGTTTGCCGTAGTGTTTGCCGGATCGGTCGCTGCCCAGGCTGTGGTTGCTCAGCAGTCGGAGAAATGCTCGATTCAAGGGACTGTCACTGCGGCGGACACTGGCGCACCTGTGTCAAAAGCTGAAGTGGCCGTGTTTAAGGAAGGCTCACAGGAGCCGTTGGTAGTCACCTATGCCGATGCCAGCGGGCGGTTTGGAATCAAAGATCTCGATGCGGGCGGATATGCGCTTACAGCTGAACGAGACGGCTACGTTCCGCAGGGGCGCGGACGGGGCCGCGGAAGAATGGCCTTAATCCTCAAACCGGGACAAGAGCAGCGGGACATTAGCTTTCGACTGGTTGCAACCGGAGTGGTGACGGGCCGAGTCTGGGGTGAGGACAGCACGCCGCAGGTTAGGGTCACAGTACAGGCTTTCACCGTCGGCTATCGTGAAGGTCGGCAACGGCTGATAATAGCTGGCCAAGAGACGACCAACGACAGAGGTGAGTATCGAATTTTTGGGCTCCAGCCAGGTCGCTACTATATTTGTGCAGCTGCGATCTCAGAATCGCACGGGAATATTCAACAGCGTAAAGGCGCTCCGCCAGAGCAATACGTCCCAACGTTTTTCCCTAATGTAAACGACTTTAAGCAAGCGACGGCTGTGGATTTGCAGCCGGGTAGGGACTTGGGCGGCCTCGATATAACGCTGCAGCGAAGCCCGGTCTTTCATATTCGCGGATCGATTACCGGTGCAGATCAGGCTCTTAATCGGGCGCGTCTCAATCTGGACGCGATGGATCCCGGCTATGACGCCGCATATCGGGGTCGGACCATCCTAGCTGATGCCCGCGGCAACTTTGATTTCGGCGGGATCATGCCGGGCACGTACGTCCTGGAAGCGATGTTTGCGCGAGAGGGAAGCGGGTACGGCGATTGGCAGCGAGTGGAAGTTGGTAATGCCGATGTAAATGGCGTGAGCTTTACTCCAACAACGGGGTTGAGATTGATAGGCCGTCTTCGAAGGAGTAGCTCTAACAAAATCGATTTTAGTAAGCTAGCCGTTTTCCTGCGCGCCAGCATGTCATCGATGGGACTAATTGAATCTCGGTCAACGCGCGTAAATTCGGATGGAGCACTTGTGATCGAATCCATTATGCATGATGTCTACCAAGTCGGAATTACAGGGCTGCCGGAGGACTCCTACGTTGAGTCGGTCCGCCTAGGCAATGAGGAAGCTCAGCATAGGAAAATTACTTTGGAAAGTTCACCGCCGGAACCACTTGAAATTGTGGTGAGTCTGAACGGTGGACGAGTCGATGGCGCGGTAAACAAAGATGATAATAAGCCCGATTCCGGTGCGACGGTCGTCTTAGTTCCGGAGTCCGACCGTCGTAATGACGGCTATCTTTTTCACGAAGTCATCTCAGATCCGAACGGTAATTTCACAATCCGCGGAATCGAACCGGGAGACTACAAACTGTTCGCCTGGGACGATATCGAGCCGGACGCATATAGAGATCCCGCATTTCTCAAGCCTTATGAACATGATGGCAAAGCCATCACCATACACGCGAAAGACCGAAAGACAATCGAATTGAGAGTCATCCCATCACGAACGCCCGTGACATAGCGTCCATCCGATTCGTATCTACTTGAGGGACCACTTTCCAGATCGAATTGCACTGCTTTTTTCGGAGCCCCTCGCTTCATTACTTCACCCAACCTGCGCTAAGCTACCTTCATTTCGGAGAACACCATGCCCACACGCGAAGATGCTTGGAAGCTTTTGTGCGAATACACTCAGTCCGATAGCCTCCGCAAGCACATGCTGGCAGTAGAAGCCTGCGTCCGCGCCTACGCTCGCAAGCACGGCGCCGATGAAGAGCTCTGGGGGCTCGCGGCCCTACTGCACGATTTCGACTACGAACGCTGGCCCAACGAGGCCCACGCCCCGGACAAAGAGCACCCCGCCGAAGGCGCCAAGATTCTTCGCGAGCAAGGCTACTCCGAGGAAATCGTCCGCGCCATTCTCTCTCACGCCGACTACTGCAACGTGCCGCGCCGATCGCCACTCGAGCACACCCTCTTCGCATGCGACGAACTGGCCGGATTTCTCACCGCCTGCGCCTACGTCCGCCCCTCGAAGAGCATCCTCGATTTGGAAGTGGACTCCGTCAAACGCCGATTGAAAGACAAGGCCTTCGCCAAAGGCGTCAGCCGCGACGACGTCCGCAAAGGAGGCGAAGAGATGGGCGTCCCGCTCGAAGAGCATATCGCCTTCTGCATCGCCGCCCTTCGCGAACATGCTGACGCCCTCGGCCTACGCGGTACCATAGTCACGCAAGCCGCGACCACCTAGTCATTCGCTTTTTTGGAGCGTTGCGGCCTTGCGGCTTTCGCCCCGAAAGCAACGCAATCAGAATTGTTTCCGAACGCGGGAAATTCCGCCCGCTAAAAGCTTCGGTGGGAATATAGAGTAATAGCCGCCCCCAGCAGCATCGCGGCAATCACCAGCGCGATCACCCCCGCCGCGAACCACACTGTCGCGCTATGCGACGCAAATAATTTCGATCCTGCCGACTCGCCCGGCAGAGAAGAATCTTCTTCCTGCGGCTGGGCCTCGCCCTGCGCAAGCCCCCCCGTTTCCGGCCGCTCCACGAATTCCACCCTGCTAATAAAGCTGTACCCTCTCCTCGGAATCGTCTGCACGTAAACCGATTCCTCGTTCGAATCGCCAAGAATCTGCCGCAGCTTATTGACCGTGGTATTCACGTTCGCATCGAAATTCACGTGGGTGTCCGAAGCCCACAAGCGCGCCCGCAGCTCTTCGCGGGTCACGATTTCGCCGGGCCGCTCCAGCAATGTGACCAGCACCTGGCAAACCTTTCCCGGCAGGCGCAGCCGCGCGCCATTCTTCAGAAGGTCCTGCCGTTTCACGTCCAGTTGGAACGCTCCGAAGCGCACATAGCGAGTCGGAAACTTCTCCGCATCTGTTTTGCCGTGCGCCAACTGCAGCTCCATGTTCATGGTCTTCACCCTGGGTCGGAAAAAGATTCCGACAAGCGATCTGGTTCGACCACTCGCTGAGAGCATGTAGTTCTGGCCACCCCGCGGCGCGATTGACAAACGACTGTACACAAGTTATATCTGAGATGTATATACAAGTCAAGATCGGAGTCTCTCCCATGCCTGCTCGCGCCTCCGGGCTCAATCTCAACGGTACCGGCTCCTGCGTTTCCTTCAACTTCCGCAGGGCCGCGCGCGCCGTCACACGCCTTTACGACCAGGCCTTCGAGCCTTTCGGCATCCGTTCCACGCAGTTCAGCATTCTGGTGGGCGTCGCGAAGACCCAACCCACCTCCATCTCCGCCCTCGGCGACCTCCTGGTCATAGATCGCACCACCCTCACACGCAGCCTGCGCCTCCTCAAAAAGCAAGGCCTCCTCTCCATTTCCGAGCGCTCAACCAAACGCCAGCGGTTCCTCACGCTTACTCCCAGAGGCGAGCGCACGCTCGCTGCCAGCCTTCCCGTTTGGCGCGGGGCACAAGACCGCTTCGTGGAATCCGTAGGCGCCGACTACTGGACCAATTTCCGCAATGACCTAGAGAAACTCGCTCGCATGGCACTTGCCCTTGAGCGCTCCCAAGACGACGCCCAGCCTGCTACATTCACCAAGCACTGAGGCACCTTGAAATACAAAACGGGGAGAAGCCCTTTGGCCCCTCCCAGTTTTTTGTTTCTCCTGAGTGATTTTGAACTAGAAGTCCACGCGGAATCCGAACTGGATCCATCGCGCTCCGGAGATCCGATCGGCCGGAATTAGTTGGGTGTTGATTACGCCAAAGGTCGCTGGATTGGTCGCATCGAAGGAAGGATCCAGGAAATTCGGATGGTTGAAGATGTTGAAGAAGTCAGCGGAAAATTCCACTTTCACCCGCTCGGTTATAGCTGTCGATTTCCCGAGGCGCATGTCCAGGTTCCAGAAGCCCAGACCGCGCAAGGGGCTGTTCCGCCCATCGTTCGTGTCGCTTGCGATGAGCGCTGGACGAAACTTCTGGAAAGCTGCGCCGGGATCGGCGAAATAGTTCAGGCCCGTGCCGCTGTTCTTCGGATCGCCCGAAGTCCCGACACTCAGGGGACCCAAAGGCGTGTTGATGGTGCTCCCGTTGACTCCCCCATGTATGGTGCCGCCGCCCAAGGAATCTACCGGCACAGTTGGGAGCATGCCGGAAGGGGTGGCGAAGATGATTCCACCGCCAAACGGCTGGCCGCTGATTGAGACCAGCTCGGGGACCCCACTGCTCTTTCGGAAGATACCGGCGGCGTACCAGCCGCCAATCACTCTGTTGACAGCGGAGTGACCACTTGAGAAACGCCTGCCTGTGCCGAACGGCAGTTCGTAATCGAAGATGGCGTTGAACACATGCGGCCGGTCGAAGAACGATGGCCCGTAGTCCAGGTGCGTATTGTAACTGGACGAATAGTAGCGGGCGTCGTTCTGCACCGCTCCCACGGTATCCAGCGATTTCGAAAAGGTGTAGTTGAAATCAAAGAACAGCCCGTGCCAGCTATTGTTGCGCAGACTCAGGACCAAAGCGTTGTAATTGGACTTGTCGCGGCTCGTGCGCACGAAGAGGTCGAGCACCTGTGTGTTGGTATATCCGGGCAGTCCGAGCCCCAGCCGGACAAAGTCCATGCTCAGGAACAGATTCGACAGATTATCGTTAAGAAAAGCAGCTCCATTGCCTCCCACGAGACAGGCTGTCGCGGAAATGTTCGTGGGTTTCATTGTTACTGGGTCTACGGACCCACAGCCGACGCCCGAACCCGGCAGCTGATTCTCGAACCAAGGCTGGTCAGCGGAGGTCTTGCCGTTTCTCATAGCCACCGCCACGGCATCAAACGCCTGCGCAAAGGATTGTCCAGAAGCTTTGTCCTTAAACATGTAGGGGGCCGAATTGAAATTCACGCTATTAGGTAAATGGCGGGCAAGGCGTCCAATGTACCCGGCTTCGAAGATCATCTGTCCGGGCAGACTCCTCTGGATTGTGAAGTCAATCGAGTGGCTGCGGCCCACCTGGAATTGTGGGTCGTTCTGGAAGCTCAGAATTTCGCTCAATCCATCAGCTGGTACGATTGGCGAGGGCACTGCACTCGGAGCCGGAGGAGTCGGAATCGGCCCGTCCACCCCAACACGGAAGCTCGCTAAACCAGGATTGGCTCCCGCTCCGGTCAAGGGAACGCTTGCGTTACAGCCCTGGACACTTGTCCCGTTGGCGTTGCAGAGAGGTGTATTGGTGTTTATGGTCTGAGCGAATCCCACTCCCAACATCGGGATGATCACGCTCTGCACCGTATTCACCCGGTCATACGCGATTCCGTAGCCGCCGCGAATCACAGTCTTACGATCGCCAAAGACTCGACTCAGGAAACCGTCGCGGAAACTGGGATTCCAGGCCGCGGATACACGTGGAGCCCAGTTGCCATAGTCCACGCTGAAGACATCGCTACGCCCGCTTTTGCCAATTGGGATGTAGGAAAGCGTTGGGTTGAAAATATTTCCATTTAAGGCGGCCTGCGCTTTGGCATTGATGTAATCAAAGGCATTCAGGATTTGGTCGCCGTTATCGTGATTTGCTATCAGTGTCTGCTGGTTGTTCAGCTCGTGTGGCGTGGTCTGCCAGCCGTAGGCAAGCCCGTAGGTCAAAGTAAAAGAGGGTGTCAGGCGCCAGGTGTCCTGGGCAAAGAAGTTGTACGCGCGCAGAGTCGCCCGCGCGATAAGCGACGCGCCCAGCGGTTTCGGCTGCAAATTGCCATCGCGGACGGCAAGAATGCCGACGGTATCGATCAGCCCGAGTGACGCGGCGTAGAAGCGGTCCCACTTCTGCGCGTCTGACGCAGAGAGTCCCGGGGGTCGATTTGCCGCGGGGATACTCAAAGTGCCGGAAACATCGGCATCCAGCGTTGCCACCAGCGAATTTAAGGAGCCAATCACTTTGTCATCGCGGTCGTGGATTGTAGGCAGCCAGCGAATGTCACCGCCTGTCACAATCGTGTGCTTGCCTTTGATCCAGTTCAGCGTGTCTGCATACTGCTTATTGCTATCGTAAATCGCCTGGTGGCGCCCACGCTGCGTGTCCACGTCAATGATCGTATCAATGAAGCCGGTTGCTCCAAGCCCGGGCGCCAAGGCAACCGGGCCAAGCGGGGAGTCTGTACCGGGCAACTTCAGTTGAGCTGCGGACGTGCTGGGACGAACCACCACGAAGTCTTGTCGGCTGCGAATCCAGCCTGCCCGGAAGCTATTGACAAGGTTGTTGCTGATCTGCCATACGAGGCCTGAGGTAAATCCGTCTCCGCGGATGTTGGACGCGCTGGTGTTGGTCGCCGTACCGCCGCGAAAATCAATCTGACCCGCGGCGCTGCCATTGGCATTCGGCGTCAAATCCCGATGGTACAAATAGTGCCCGAAAAATTTTATTTTCTCCGTGAAGTTGTGATCCAGGCGGAACGCCACGCTATCGTCCTTGAGAGGGGCGCCGATGTTCGTACGCACACCAATCGTGTTCACCCCGTCCACACCCGTGACTGTGGGATCGTGCCCCACAGGCATCATTCCCCACAACTTCTTGATCGTTGGGCTGATGCCAATTCCCCGCGGATCGCAAGCTTGGTTGCCGCTAGGCCCGCAAGCGGTGGAAGTCGCCAGGTTGTATTGCAAACCATTGAGAGTGATGATGCCCTGACGCAGCGTATCGGTCGGCATGATGCGGGTAATCTGCACTGACTGCGGGAACCTCCGGACCTCGTAGTTTCCGAAGAAAAATGTTTTGTTCTTCTTGAGGGGTCCTCCAAAGCTCGCGCCGGCGCGGTTGTCATGCTGAGGCTGCTTGGCGATCTTGTTGGCGTTGTTGTCCCACGCGTTGGCGTTCAAGACCGAATTCTGGTGATACCAGTAAGCGTTTCCGTGGAAGCTGTTCGTGCCGCCCTTGCTGACCACGTTGATTTGACCACCCGAGGCGCGCCCGAAGCTGGCGTTGTTGTTGGTGACGCCGACGCGGAACTCTTCGATGCTGTCCACGCCGATCGGAACGATCGGCACCTGGTTGCCACCACCCGCGATGACGTTGTCGGTGATGTCTATGCCGTCGAGATTGAAGGCGTTCTGGTCGCTGCGAGCTCCGGCGATCGTACCTCCGGAATCTCCGAATCCTCCACCGTTGGAGGTCTCGTACGGCGTTGATCCGGGTTGCAGCGTCAATAATTCGCGGGAGTCGCGCTGCAACGTGGGTAGATGCATCAACGCTGTCCCCCCAACCACATTCCCAACAACCGCGTCCGCAGTCTGTAATTCCGCCTGCGCCTGCGCCGATACTTCGACAACCTCTTTACCCGCCGAAATCTGCAGCTTCATGTCGTATGTATAGCTCTTGGTGACGTCCACCTTAATGTTGGCGATGGTGGTGGTGGCAAAGCCCCCCTTTGTGAATTTCAGCGTGTAGTTTCCGGGAGCCACGTTGGGGAACGCGTATTGCCCCGAGGAATTGGTGGTTACGGTTTTAGTGTCGTTAGTCGCCGAATTCGTGAGGTCCACCGCGGCATCTGGCACCACCGCGCCACCCGGATCGCTCACGGTGCCCAGCACAACGCCGGTATTGGCGGTTTGCCCCGCGGCCGACACGCCGCTGCAAATCAGGAAGAGAATTAAGAGGCCCGCAAACGTAAATCGCGCAAACACCTTCATATCGCCCCCACCCCAGGCGGGTTCTTTTCCCACGGAGTGGCCGTCTCGGCAGTGCTTGCCGCCGTCCTGGTGCGCAAAGCAGCTCTTTCGCAAGGTCATTCCGCATAACGGCACGATCGTTTCGTATTGCGGAACAGGCACACGCGGATAGAAAGGGAAAGAGGCTGCCGTCGGCTGGACGACTACTGCTGGGGTAACCACTCGCAGAGCTCCCACCTAGAAAGATGGGCACTTGTTACACCAAGCTTCCGGCAGGTGTCAACAGGTGATTCATTGAATTTACATTTTGAAACGTCCGTTGCCGTTCACGCCACTTATCTGCCGTGGCTAATTCGCCGGCGCAGACCCGCCGCGTCTCAGCCCGTATAGAATGTCCGCTGTCGACCTCTTTCGATTGCCGCTCTACTGCCCATGCAACCCTTCTTCTTTCCCGCCAACTCGCGCTAAAATAGAAAACAATGCTTACGCAAATTGCAGGATCTGACGCCGCGGCCACTCTTCATCCGCGGCGAAAAACCCACGGTGTGAACGTCGGCCACGTGCGCGTGGGCGGGGGCGCGCCCATCGTCGTGCAGTCCATGACCAACACGGACACCGCGGATGCCGCCGGTACCACACAGCAATGCCTCGAACTTGCCGAAGCCGGCTCCGAAATTGTGCGCGTCACCGTGAATGTTCCAGAGGCAGCCACAGCCGTACCCGAAATCAAGAAGCGCCTTCTCGCCGCCGGCTGCAAAGTTCCTGTTATCGGCGACTTTCACTACAACGGACACGTCCTGCTGACAAAATTCCCGGACTGCGCTGCGGCACTCGACAAATACCGCATCAATCCCGGCAACGTTGGAGCGGGGCAGCGACGCGACGAGCAATTTTCCACCATCTGCAAGATTGCCCGCGACAACGGAAAGCCCGTGCGCATTGGCGTTAATGGCGGCTCGCTAAATCAAGAGCTCGTCATGCGCAAGATGCAGGAGAACACCGACCAGAATCTCGGCAAGGATTCCGAAGAAATCATCAACGAATGCATGGTGCTCTCCGCGCTGGAATCCACTGAGCTTGCGCTCGAATCCGGTTTGCGCCACGACCAAATCATTATTTCGTGCAAGACTTCGCGGCCCCGCGACCTCATCACCGTGTATCGCGATCTGAGCACAAAGACCGAGCAGCCATTGCATCTCGGCCTCACCGAAGCTGGCATGGGCATGAAGGGCCAGATTTGGTCCGCGGCGTCGCTGGGCGTTCTTCTCTATGAGGGCATCGGAGACACCATTCGTATCTCGCTCACGCCGCGGCCCGGCGGCGATCGCCGGGAAGAGGTTTACGCCGCCTGTGAGTTGCTGCAGGCTCTTGGTCTGCGTTCCTTTTCACCAAGCGTGACTGCATGTCCCGGTTGCGGGCGCACCACTAGCTCAACCTTTCAGGAACTCGCCGAGCGCATTCAGAGCTATATCCGCGACATGATGCCCATCTGGAAGACGCAATATGATGGCGTGGAAACGATGACCCTGGCGGTTATGGGCTGCATCGTCAACGGACCCGGCGAATCCAAAGCCGCCAACATCGGCATCAGCCTGCCTGGCACCGGCGAAGCCCCGCGCTGCCCCGTCTACATTGACGGCAAGAAAGACGTCACGCTGGAAGGCAACTACGATGAGCTGGCGGCCGCTTTCCAATCATTGGTCGACAATTACATTGCCAAAAAATATCCCCGCAAACTTCAGGTGGCCCTGTCTAACCAGACCGCATGAGAGAGAGAATTGGCATCACGATCGGGGTGTCCTGCCTCCTGGGACTTGCTTACTTCTGTGTTTTTGGGATTAGAACTACACGCGTTGAATCGCTCGAACGGCTCGCTAGCCAAAACGTCCAGATCGGCGCGACGCCAGAAGAGGTCATCCATTTTCTAGCTTCAAGGCACCTTGCGCCCACCCAATTGTTCAAGCCTGAATTCATGGAATTAAGAGGACATGACTACGCCAACCAGAATATCGTCGTGGCTGTTAAGCGGTACAGCGCCAGGGCGCTACTTTGGAGAGAGGCGATTTATCTGGTTTTCGTATTCGATGAAAATCACAAGCTAATGAAATACGATGTGTTCCCCGTTTACGATGCCCTTTAGAATTGAGCTTTCTAGAGCCGGAGCCGACAGTGAAAATCAGCCGCGAAGACGTCCTGCGAGTAGCCGATTTGGCTTATCTCGACCTCAGCGAGTCCGAATTGGAAACTTACCGCAACCAGATCGACGAAATACTCGAGTACATCGGCAAGCTGAACGAGCTGGACACCACGAATGTCGAGCCGATGGCCCAGGTGCTGGCCGACGACCAGACCGCCGACGCCACCCTGCGCGAGGACGTGGTTGTCCCCTGCCAGGTAGCACCTGAAATCCTGAAGCAGGCGCCCGATCCCGAACCTCCGTACTTCCGTGTCCCGAAGGTGATCGAGCGCTAACCAATGCCTGCCAATTGGACAATCGATGGGGTGCAGGAAGCACTGGCTTCGAAGCAGATTTCCGCGCGTGAGGTCGCCGCGGACTATTACAAGCGGATCGAGGCGCGCAATCCTGAGCTGAATGCCTACCTTACGCTCTCGCAGGACCGCGCCTTCGCGCAGGCTGATCGCGTGGATGCACTAGTCGCCGCTGGAAAACCACTGCCCCCGCTTGCGGGCGTTCCCATTGCCATCAAAGACGTTATTAGCACCCGAGGCGTGCGCACCACTTGCGGCTCGAAGATCCTGGAGAACTACGTTCCGCCGTACGACGCCACGGCCGTCCAGCGCCTGGAAGCGGCGGGCGCGGTCATTCTTGGCAAGACCAATTGCGACGAGTTTGCCATGGGCAGCTCCAATGAGAACTCTGCCTATGGCCCAGTGCGCAATCCGGAGGCCCCGGACCGTGTGCCGGGCGGCTCCAGCGGAGGCTCGGCGGCTGCCGTGGCTGCTGGATTGGCCGTGGCGTCCCTCGGTACCGACACGGGGGGATCGATTCGTCAGCCAGGTTCGTTCTGTGGAATCCCCGCCATGATGCCGAGCTACGGCCGTGTGTCGCGCTATGGTCTGATAGCCTTTGCCTCTTCGCTCGACCGCATCGGCCCCTTTGCCACAAATGTCCGCGACGTAGCCGCTGTTTTGCAAGTCATTGCCGGACGGGACGTGAACGATTCCACGTCCACTACCGCGCCCGTCCCGGATTATCGCGCCGAGGCCCAAAAACCAGTGAAGGGACTGCGTATCGGTATCCCAAAGGAATATTTCGGCGCGGGCATGGATCCTGATGTCCGCAAGAAGGTTGAGGCTGGCATCGAGATGTTCCGCAAGCTGGGCTGCGAGCTTCGGGAAATTCGCATGCCGCACACGGACTATGCCATCGCGGCGTACTACATCATTGCGACTGCTGAGGCCAGCTCCAACCTGGCGCGTTATGACGGCGTGCGTTATGGCCTGCGAGTGGAGGGCGATTCCCTGCTCTCCATGTACCGCAAGACTCGTGGTGCGGGCTTTGGTGCCGAGGTGAAGCGCCGCATCGTCCTTGGAACATACGTGCTTTCTGCCGGCTACTATGATGCGTACTACCTAAAAGGCCAGAAAGTGCGATCGCTGATCGCGCAGGATTTCCGCGATGCCTTCACCAAGGTAGACGCAATGGTGACACCCACCTCGCCGGTGCCCGCCTTTAAGCTCGGCGAGCGAACAAACGACCCGCTGCAGATGTATCTTGCCGATATTTATACCGTTACAGGATCTTTGGCGGGGGTCCCTGGGATTTCGGTGCCTTGTGGCAAGATCTGTGGGAAGCTCGCGGTCGGCTTGCAGATTTTCGGTCCACCGTTCGGAGAAGGCCGCGTCCTGCAACTGGCGCAGGCCTTCGAGCAAGCGGGCGGGGCCGCACTATAGCGGCTATTGTTTTAAATCAGCCCATCTAAGACGACTTCCCGGTAAGCTTCGTGCCTGTGCTCGAACGCATCCTCGAGAAACTGGACCGTGCCCAGCACAGCTTGCTGCGTGCGGCCGACGCTATCCCTGCCAGCCTCTGGAAGACGTGTCCCCGGGAGGGTGCTTGGTCTGCCGCCGAACTTATCGCCCACATAATGACCGTGGAGCGTGCCGTGATCGGGGCGGCTGACAGAATTCTGCAAAGGCAGCCAAAGCAAATTCCGCTGGTTAAGCGATTTCGCCTGCCGTTCGCTCTCGTGGAACTGCGCCTCGTTCGGATGAAAACGCCAATTCCCGTGAATCCGCAGCTCTTGGGCGAAAAGGAAGCAATGCTCGCGGAATTAAAAGAGGTCCGGGCACGCACGCTGGCCCTCATGGAAGAAACCAGGAACCGCGATCTGAGCGTCTACAAGTGGCGCCATCCATTCCTAGGGTCCTTGAACACGTACGAATGGTTTTCGTTCTTAGGGTCACACCAGATCCGCCATGAAAAACAAATGCGTGAAATTGCGGTCAGCCTACCGAAACCCATATCCGATTTGCAAAAATAGGACAAATTTTACAACTCCGTGAATTTTATGCGCGCGAGTACTAGCTCGCGTTCCGCACTCCGTGTGCCAAAAACATGCATTTTCCTGCTATTTTAGGCACAAAGTACTAGCCGAATCGTTTTTCGCGTAACTAACGGAACGACTATTGCTCTTACATTAGTGCAGCCGCTACGATGCTGTCAGCATCTAACGGGGTAGGGACGAGTCAGGCGGAGAGAAAAGAGGGTCAAGGGTCGTGGTTACCGTCAAAGCGAGCCAGAAAATTTTCACGGATTCCGAGGTGGCCAATCTCACGGGGATTTGCGTCGACCACCTGCACAATTTTGCGAAGAGCCGGCATTTGGGGTTCATCGCGCGGGCTGCGGAAGCGGCTGGAATTCAAGCGGATCAGTGGCTTTTCACCTTGTCAGACTTGATGGTCCTGGTGACACTGTTCCCGCGCTGCACGCATTAATCGCGCTTGGCTGCCGCTGAGGCGGCTGACGCCCGCTCTGAACTCGACGTTTGAAAGCTCTCCGGACATCCGGAGAGCTTTTTCATTTAGATTCAAGGGATTTCGAAGCGGCTGGGCCGGGCGCGGTCTGTTCGAACGCGTCCCTGATTTCGGTGCCGGTTGCCGAGCGCTATCCGCGGCGCTATGCTCGTGCCTGGAGGTATACCGAGGCGCAATGTTGCGCATCGCAGTTCGTAGGGAACCCCTTATGAGCCGTCCTTCCGTGTCGCCCTGTATTCTCTGCCTGTGTGCACTCGCGTGTCTTGCTGCGAGCACCTCCGCCAGGGTCCTGTTTAGCGACGACCGTGTGTCAGCCCAGCGTCAGCCGACCCCTGACACCGAGCAAGGTTCTGGCGACGATTCCGCGGCAGCTAGGCTGACAAGGGGCAAGAAGCTGGTGCTGAAGGATGGAAACTTCCAACTCGTGCGGGAGTATGAGAGGAAGGGCGAGAGGGTTAGGTATTTCACTCTGGAGCGGGGTGCTTGGGAGGAGATTCCTGCAGCTATGGTCGACTGGGATGCGACGACGAAGGCACAAGTAGAGTCCGACAAGGCATCGGCGGCGCTGCTGGGAAAAATTCACGCCCAAGAAGAGGCCGCACGGATAGAGACGGTGCTGGACGTTGACGCAAGCTTGCAGGTGGCGCCAGGAATCTTTTTGCCGCCGGGCGAAGGAATGTTTGCGATTGAGGGGAAGTCGGTGACGCCGCTGGTGCAGGTGGGTTCGCAAGTAAAAACGGACAAGAAGACATTTTTGAAGCAGGTGCTTTCGCCAATTCCGATCGTTCCCGGGAAGCGCAACGTGGAAATCCCGGGCGCGAAGGCGAAGATTCGAATCAGTTCGAGCGGACCAGAGTTTTATTTGCGGGAAGCGCCGCCGGATCCAGACCGGAATTCGAGCGTGTATCGAAGCAGCCGGCCTGGCGAATCAGGGCCGGAGGTGGAGTTGGTGCGCGCCACTGTCAAGGGAAACAAGAGGCAGTTGGAGTCGATCCGCAGCATGTTTGGGCAGGACGTTGGCACGGAGCGGAAATCAATTGCGATCCAGAGATGGGAAGTGGCCGCGACCGTGTATCGGTTTACGCTCGGGGAGCCTTTGCCTCCCGGAGAGTACGCGCTGGCGGAGATTTTGCCGGACGGAATGAATTTGTTTGTCTGGGATTTTGGAGTGGACGGGACGCCCGCACCGCCGACCGCTAAGAAATAACCTTTCGCGTATTGAATCAAGGTCCGCGACGTTGCGTGTGGTTGAGTTATACCAGGACAGCCAAAATTGGCTGTGCCACTAGAATCATTCTTCTGACTCCGCGTAGCTATTGCTTTGTGCCAGCCGGCAGAGGTGGCGGGCGGCGCTCCATTTCTGTGGGGACAGCGATGGAGCGTGCGCCGTTCTTGCCGACGCTTCGGACGGCGAAGAAATGGTTGTCGGTAGAGACGCCGCGCAGAACCGTTTCGCCCGCTGATGCTGCGAAGTCGTGGACCTGCCAGCGCGGCTCCGTGGTTTCACGCCACAGGATTTCGAAGCCGGCGCGTTCCGGATCATCTTCGGCAGACCAGGAGACTTTGGCGTCCGGGGTGACGGCACCGGTGAGCCTTGCGTTTGCTGGCGGTGCGGGAGCCATTGCCAACTGGCGCAGAGCCTCGGCATTGTCGCGTGCGACGTCGCCGAGCAAGCTCGAATTCAGGTATTTTGCGAAGTCGCCATACTCAACGCCATTCTCTGTGCGCGGCGTCTGATGCTGGTGAGCGTAGTCCTCGAGCGGTTCTGTAAAGCGCACGGCGGGAAGTCCGGCTTTGTAGAAGGGGTAGTGGTCGCCGCCCCGGCCGTAACGATCGACACGAAAAATCATGCGGATGTTTTCGCGGCCGTCGATTTCCTCGATGGCGCGGGCCAGTTCGCGGCCGGGCGAATCGCAATCGTCGATTTCGCCGTTGCCGGAGAAGAGACGCACACGATGCGGGGCTCCCGGCGAAGGATCGTCGCCTACGATGTCGTCATCGAGCATGCCGCCGATGGTGTAGCCCTGCTGCTTGGCCCAGTCGAGCAGATGATAGCCACCGAGCAGACCTTGTTCTTCGCCGGGAATAGCGGCGAACAGGATCGTGGCGCGGTATCCGCCCTTGCTGTTTGCGGCGGCTATGCTGAGGAGGCGGGCGGATTCCACGCTGACGGAAACACCTGAGGCGTCATCGTCTGCGCCTGGGGCGTCTACTTCCGTGTTCATGACGTCGGAAGGAAAAGAGGGCAGTGAGTCGTAGTGACCGGAGACGATGAAGAGCGTTTTTGCGAGCTTGGGGTCGGACCCGGGGAGGATGGCGTAGACGCTTTCCAGAGGCAGGGGCTTGCCGGCTGTCCGCTCACTCGTGGACTCGAATTTGTCGACTACGACTTGCAGCTTGCCGCCGGAGTCTTTCGCGATTTCGTTGAGGCGGGCAACGATATGATCGCGGCCGCAGCCAATGCCGCGCTTCGGGTCGGTCCGCGAAGAAAGGGAAAGGCGAGTGCCGCAGGAAACGAGTTGGTCGATGAGCGCGCGCATGGATTTCTCGTCGATACTTTGCCGTGGGATTGCGCCTGTGGGGCGAGACAACAGCTTCGGACGCGGCGGCCCTTGCTGCGGCTCCGCTGGATCGCGGGGGGCTGACTGCTGCGCAAGGGTGGGCGAGATGACCGCCAACAAGCAAATGCTGGCGGCGATTGTCCCCAGAATTGCGTGGCGTGCGGAACTACGATTGGTCATCGGCTGCGCTCCGAGAAAGAGTGTGTTCAGCAGTCCGGCATTCTAGCCTAAGTGTGGAGTCGACACGAATGGATGGGCCTTTCGGCTACGGGACTCGCCAATTCGGAGATTGGCGTTCCCGGGGAGTGGCGGACTTGACGAGTTATTCTCCCGGGGACATTGTGAGTGCGCACCTATGGATTTTCCATCGCAACGGCAATGGATCAACGCGCTCTGGATTCTATTTGGTTTGTATTGGATCGTTTCGGCGTTCAAGTTGAAGAAGACGAAGAAGCGCGAATCGTGGGGCCAGCGGTTCCGCTACGTATTGCCTCTGCTGGTCGCGTTTTACTTGCTTCGGCCCAGCGCGCACTACGGGTGGTTGGGGGCACGCTTCGTTCCTGCGAGCGATGGCTGGGGTTGGGTCGGTGTCGCGCTCACCGCTGCCGGTGTGGCTATCGCGATCTGGGCGCGCTGGCATCTTGGCGCTAACTGGAGCGGCGTCGTCACGCTAAAGGAAGGACACGAACTGATTCGCACCGGGCCCTACCGGACGATTCGTCATCCGATTTACACCGGGATTTTGCTGGCGCTGCTGGGCACGGCGGTCGCTGTGGGCGAAGTGCGCGGCTTGCTTGCGGTAACCATCGCGTGGCTCTCGTTTTACACCAAGGCTCGGCGCGAAGAGTTCTTTCTCACCCAGGAATTCGGCGACCGTTTTGGTGAGCACCGTCGCCACACCGGCATGTTCCTGCCGCGCTTCTCTTAACGGCATCCATCCACGGTACGTAGTCACATTTTCCGATATTTCTCTCAACGAAATTGGCGAACATCACTTTGGTTTTCGAGGCCTGCCGAACGAAGAAATGACCCTGGTACTTTATGTGAAGGATGGGTCCGTGAAGACCTTTGAGGATCGCGGACCTTTGGAGGGTTTGAAAACGACAATCGAAGCGAGCTTAACTGATGACCACGGTAAGGAGACCTGCCATGGGTTAGGGCAGCCAGGACCTGGCAACAGGGACGGAATGTGGGTTCTCATGGAGCGCGGTGATGAGAGCGGTTATTGGCACTGGCAATGTGCCCACGTTCGGGTTCATTCAAATGTTAAAACTTTCCGTCGCCATGATAGCGGAAAGAATGCCACGGGCTCCAAGCACAAAGAATCAGTAAACCGACTGCACTCAGAGTCACTGTTAAGAAGAGCTTCTTTCGTGACATGAGAACACGGTGCAACCAAGCTGCACGAGCGCCGCTGGCTAGGCTTCCTCTTCGACGAGTTGTTCGCCGTGGGCGGCCTTTTGGGCGGCGATTACTTTTTCGGCGAGCTCGTTGGGCACGTAGTCGTAGTGTGAAAATTCCATTGAATAGGTGGCGCGACCTTGGGTTTTGGAGATGAGGTCGTTGGCGTAGGTGAGCATTTCCGCGAAGGGGACTTGCGCTTTGATGATTACGTTGTGGCCGCGCAAATCGCTTCCTGCGATGCGTCCGCGCCTGCTGCTCAGGTCACCCATCAGGTCGCCGGAATATTGGTCGGGGGCGTAGACCTCGACGTGCATCACCGGCTCGAGCAATGTGGGGCGGGCTTGCTTCATCGCTTCTTTGAAGGCCAGCGAGCCGGCGATCTTGAAGGCCATGTCGGAAGAGTCGACGTCGTGATATTTGCCGTCGTAAAGAATGGCGCGGAAATCCACGACCGGGAAGCCGGCGAGATAGCCGCGCGCGGCGGCCTCGCGAATTCCTCTTTCCACGGAGGGAATCCAGTTCTTGGGAATGGCGCCGCCGAAAACATCGTCGACGAATTCGATGCCCTTGCCGCGCTCGACGGGCTCCATTTTAATGCGGCAGACGCCGAACTGGCCGTGGCCGCCGGACTGCTTCTTGTGCTTGCCTTCTACGTCGGCGCGGCCGCGAATCGTTTCGCGGTAGGGGACCTTGGGCGGCTTGAGCGTGAGATCGACGTGGTAGCGCTTGTGTAGCTTGGCGACGACGACTTCGATGTGCTGCTGGCCTGAGCCGGCGAGCAAAAATTCCTTAGTCTGCGGATCGCGCGAAAACCGCAGGGCGGCATCTTCTTCCATGATTTTGTGAATGCCCACGCCGATTTTGTCTTCGTCGGCGCGGGTCTTGGGCTCGATAGCGAAGGTGATGGAAGGCTCGGGAAGCTGCGCAGGCGAATAATAGATCGGCGAGTTTTTGTCGCCGAGCGTCTCGCCGGTGGTCGATTCTTTCAACTTTGCGATGGCGCCGATGTCGCCGGCGTGCAACTCGTGGATTTCGGTGAGCTGCTTGCCCTGCACGAGCTGTGTGTGCTGGAAGCGCTCCGGCAGGCTGCGGTTGTAATTCATCAGCGTGGCGTCGTTCTTCAGTACGCCGCTCTTTACCTTGAAATAGTTGATGCGGCCGGCAAACGGATCGGCGAGGGTCTTGAAAACGAAGAGCGAAAGCGGCTGGCTGTCGTCGTATTTGCGCTCGATGCGGTCGCCCTGTCCCTTGGGCTCTTTGAAGCCGACCTGCGAGTGCTCGTCGGGATGCGGGAAGACATCGGCAATGAAGGTTAGCAAGCTGGCGGTGCCGACGTTGCGCAGCGCGGAAACCATCAGGGCGGGAAAGATTTTTTCGGCAACGATCGCTTTGCGCACGCCGGGGATCAGATCCTCGATGGGGATGGTGCCCTCGCGGAAAAATTCTTCCATCAGGTCGTCGTCGCCCTCGGCAACCATTTCGACCAATTTTTCGTGCGCCGCTTTTGCTTCATCGGCCAGCGCGGCGGGAATTTCTTCGATGGAAGGCTTGCCGTCGCCATCGGGCTTGTACATGTGCGCCTTCATGGCCACGAGATCGATCACACCGCGAAACCCTCTTTCGGTGCCGATCGGGAGCTGCAGAGCGACAACATTGCGACCGAACACAGACTCCAGCGATTCCATGGAGCGCTCGAAGCTGGAAAGCTCGCGATCCATCCAGGTGAGCACAAACGCGCGCGGAATGTCGTACTCGGTGCAGTAATCCCAAACTTTTTCGGTGGTGACTTGCGAGCCGACGTGGGCGTCGACCGCAATCAGCGCGGCGTCGGCAGCGATCAGCGAAGCTTTTGTCTCGGTGATGAAGGTGGAATATCCGGGCAGATCGAGGAAATTTATTTTTACATTGCTGCCGGAGCAAAGCGTACATGGCCATTCGGCATAGGCAAGCCCGGTCTGAATCGAAATTTTTCGGGCGATCTCCTCCTCGTCCCAGTCCGTGGTCGTGCTGCCTTCCGCAACTTTTCCCCACCGGGGCGTCATGCCCGCGGTGTACAACAACGACGACACCAGTTGCGTCTTTCCGGTGCCGCCGTGGCCTACAATGCCAACGTTGCGAATGTCCTTGGTGGGATAACTCTTCATATAGACCTCCATCGGGCGAGGTCCGCCGAGCACGGTGAAGGCGCGGGCCTGCGCCTGGCTTGTGGTGCTGGGGTTTGAGAGCGCGGCACTTTCCCTGGGTCCTGCGAAGAAGGACGAAGAGTTAGCTAAATCCCCTGGTCCGCTCTCGAGCGGTGCGTACCCCGTAAGCCGGGGCTCACACGAGGCGGATGCTAGCACAGGGAATTCCTCAGGGCAATCAGTACGCCCCTACTCCGGCCAGGGATTGAGGATGGTGTGCATACCCGCCAAGACGGAGGTCCGCCTGATCCAATCGGCCCGGCCCGGTGCTCTTACGAGAATGAGGTATGTCTTCCCGGCCGCTAGTGGCAGAGATGCTGGGATGTCGCCAACGAACTTGCCGTCGACATAAATCTCCGCAGCTTTGGGCTCGAGTAGTTCAATCGTGCCGAATGCCTGATCTAGCGACGACGTTTTCGCGGCAGCGGCAGAGTCGGCCGACGACAGTAACCGTTTGCCCGGCGAGATCGGATCCGGATAGTACTTGAGGAGGACAGCCAGCAAGTCGCTGGCGCTGATCGCAAAGCCGATGCCACTCACATTCCTTTTCTCGAGCTTGAGTGTATTGATTCCGATGACTTGGCCGCGCGAGTTGAGAAGTGGACCACCGCTGTTACCCGGGTTAATGGTTGCGTCCGTCTGGATCCAGATTCCGGGCCCGGCGGCGGAGAATTTGCCCACGGCACTGACGATCCCTTTAGTGACAGCAAAGGGCATCGCATCGCCCGGATTGCCGATGGCGATCACGGTTTCACCTTGGCGCACGTTGCTGGCGGCCGCAAGACTCAAGTACGGAAAATCATCGCCTTCGACTTTGACCAAAGCAATGTCACGGTCTGGGTCGATGTCAATGATGTTGGCCGCAAGTTGCTGTCCTCCGGGCAGGATCGCTAGCAGTGAACCCTCACCGCGGGCGAGATGCGCGTTCGTGGCGATCACCCCTTTTTCCGTGACGAAGAAGCCGCTGCCCGATTTGCTCAGTCCTTTTAGACGAACCACAGCCGGCTTGGCGCGTGCGATTACATCCTCCAGTGCCGGCTCTGGTTGGGCGTTGGGTGGCGCCTCCGCCGTCTCCGGGATATCCGCGGAGATGTTGCCCGTAAACACTTTGGAGAGCGGATCAAGGTCCACGTGGAAATGATTCATTTTGAGCAGCCAATACTCGCCGTGGTTGTGCCCTTTCAGCGAAACCCAATTCATCGGTCCTTCGGTCATCTGGACTTCCTTGGTCGTGTAACCGGCGAGACTGATGCGCGCAATCATGGAATGCTGTAGACGGCGGCCTAAGGCGGTCTTGGTTTTGTGGAAATAGCCGCCGGGCACTTCCTCTTCATAAGGAGTTGTGCCGACGGCGACACCGTTGATTTCAACGGTCGCGCCGGAAGGGGTGCTGGTGATCTTGAGGGTGTCAGCACGGGCAGCTAACGGCGAGAGGCACACGCACAGCATCGCTAATAGAGGGTGCTCCGAGCGGGACGCCATGCGATGACCTCGCCGGAAGGATGGAACCATGCGAAGGCGAGATTACCAGAAGCTTATGTACTTGTATATGGATTATGGAGCGCGGTTCAAGACTTTGCTTCGCCGCGCGGATTGAGTTTAGGCGAGTGCCCTGTGCAGGAAAGAACAGGAAGGCGGGGATATTTGGGGAAAGTAGGGTCGGTCACAGAGAGTTGGCACATTACAAAGACCGCGCCGCGGTCGGACTCGATTTCCCTGGCGTGCCGGCAGTCGCAGCACAGTCCGGCGTTGATATGGCTTCGCATCGTGCCGCTCATCCTTTGAGCATAGCGCAGGTGCATGACTCTTTAAGGAGCAGTGCCTCGCAAGGACGGGCTGGTGAAAATGTCGGCGGGACGCTGGAGCGCGCTTGCTACACTGATTTACAAAAGAGGAGCCAGTGGGAAGGTTTGTACGCCTATTTTGCATGTTGTTCTGCGCGGCGGCAAGTACCATGCCGCTGCATTCACAGGAGCAGAGCGCCGGAGAAACTCAAACGGAGACGCAGCCGAGGGAGCAGACCCGTCCGGCGAATGCATCCGCGGAGCAGGCGCAGGCAACCAATGCGCAGGGCGAGATCGTGGCCGTGCCGAATCGGCCGACCTTTGCGACGACGGCGGAGACGGTGCAGCGCGGCGTCTTTGAGATTGAGTATGGGCTGGAGGCTACGAGCGACCACCAGAATATCAACGGGCTGCTGAAGTGGGGCGTGCTAGGAAATCTGGAGCTGCGTTTTGCGAACAATCCTATCGCGCGCGATGCCGGAGTTGCCGGTACGGGTGATTCTGCTGCGGGATTCAAGTACAAGGTTTTCCGGCAGACAAAGACTCTGCCGACTTTTTCGATTCTGTATACCGCTGCGATTCCTACGGCTCCGACCTCGCGTGGCCTAGGAGCCGTGGGGCACTCTATTCAATTGCTGGGGACTAAGGATTTTGGGAAGCATCACTTCGATGTCAACGAGGGCGTGCAATTTGTCGGGCGTCCTGCAGGTAGCGGCTTCGACCGCAACTATTTCACATCGCTGTCGTATTTCTATCCGCTTACGAAGAAGTGGGGAGTCACGGGCGAAGTTGCGGGCTTCAGCAGAACGAACGCGACGACGCCGGCGACCATGGTCGTGCTGGAGTCGATTACTTACAGTCCGTCCCCGCGGTTGGTCTTGGACATCGGTGGGTACTTTCGCGTGTATGGCAACCTGCCCCGGTTTACGTTCACTGCCGGCTTGACATATGCGATCGCTGACTTGTACCACCTGCGCGCACGTCGCTAGAAATCATCGGCTGAAAGTCCGCCTCTCCGACGTTCCGATGGTCATCATGCAGCGGTAGTCGCATAATCAGGACATGGAGCCGCGGGAGCTGGCCAATTCCATTTGCGAGACGCTGCGCAGCAGTGGGTACGAAGCACTGCTGGTGGGAGGCTGCGTGCGCGATCTTTTACTAGGGCGCGAGCCTGCGGATTACGACGTCGCCACGGACGCCACGCCCAATGAGGTGATGGCGCTTTTTCCGGAAAGCGTGGCTGTCGGCGCGCAATTCGGCGTGATCGCCGTGCCGCGAGACGGGCTGAAGGTTGAGGTGGCGACGTTTCGCGCCGACGTTGGCTACACCGATGGACGACATCCGGACAGCGTGGTTTACGCGCGTACCCCGAAGGAGGATGTGCAGCGGCGCGATTTCACGGTGAATGGGCTGCTGATGCGGCCCGACACAGGCGAAGTGCTCGATTTTGTCGGCGGGCATGCCGATCTGCGGGTTGGGATCATCCGGGCGATCGGCGAACCGGATCGCCGCTTTCGAGAAGACAAGCTGCGCTTGGTGCGGGCGGTGCGCTTTGCCGCTCGATTTGAGTTCGGCATCGAGCCTTCCACGTTCGACGCCATACACCGGCATGCTCGCGAGCTTACACAGGTTTCGGCGGAGCGCGTGCGGGATGAACTCACGAAGTTGCTGACGGAGGGCGCAGCGCGGCGGGGATTTGAACTCTTGGAGCAAACAGGGCTGCTTGAGGTAGCTCTGCCGGAGATTGCGGCATTGAAAGGCGTGGAACAGCCGCCGCAATTTCACCCCGAGGGCGATGTCTGGATCCACACGCGACTCATGATCGAGCACCTGCCCGCTGGAACTTCGCCAACGCTAGCCTGGGGTGTCCTTTTGCACGATATAGGTAAGCCGTCAACTTTTAAGTCCGCGAAGGAGACGGGTGACCGCATCCGTTTCGATGGGCATGTGGATGTTGGGGTAAGGATGGCTCAGGACATTACCCGGCGCTTGCGTTTCTCGAATGAAGATGCGGAACAGATTGTCGCCTTGGTGGCCAACCACATGAGGTTCAAGGACGTCGAACAAATGCGGGCTGCAACGCTGAAACGGTTTGTCCGGCTGCCGCGATTCGATGAGCATTTGGAGCTGCATCGGCTCGACTGCCTCTCCAGCCACGGGCGCTTTGAGTCATACGGACTCGTCAGCCGCACATTGTCGGAGACGCCCCCGGAGCAGATTCAGCCGCCACGTTTGCTGACTGGGGACGACTTGCTCGAGATGGGCTACAAGCCGGGGCCGATTTTCAGCGAGATCCTGAACGCGGTAGAGGACGCCCAACTGGAAGGGCAACTCAAGACCAAGGAAGAGGCCAAGGATTACATTTGGCGGAGTTTTGGCGGCACCAAGCGCCGGGTGGCGAAGAGGCGATCCAACTGACCCGGGAATCATCGGGGCTCTGGACGCCATCTAATTGATTTTGTGGGTGTTTATTGCATACTTGCGCTGGAGCGTAGGGGGCGCTACAATCTTAGCCTGTCGCACTAAGGTTTTGTGCTATCTAGAGTTACAACTCTCGCACCCTTTACCACACCAGCGCATCTAACCATATCGAGCGCGTTTCTACTTCAGTTTCGCGCTTAAGATTAGGGGACATCATGGCTGAGAAAAAATTCTCGGTGCCAGATATTTTACCGGTCCTGCCGGTGCGGGACACAGTGTTGTTTCCCGGCGCGGTGCTTCCGCTCACGGTCGGCCGGGAAAGCTCTCTGGCGCTAGTCAATTCATTAGAGGGGGACGAAAAGCTTTTGGCGGTGGTCGCCCAGCTCGACCCACGCATTGAGGATCCCTCTGCCGCGGACCTGCACAAGGTCGGGACTGTGGCCAAAGTACATAAGACCGTAAAAATGCCGAACGGCAATGTGGTCGTATTTCTGGAGGGCTTGCAGCGAGTGCAAGTCACGGAGCTGATTACCTTGCGCCCGTTCATGCGGGCTCGGGTTGAGCCGCAGCCCGACATTATCGGTGAAGTCGATGCCGAACTTGAGGCTCTACAGCGCAACGCGCAGGAACTGTTCCGTGATGTTGTTGGTCACTCGCCGCAACTTTCCGATGATCTGCAGTCGGTAGCGCTGAACATCGACGATCCCGGCCGGTTAGCGGATTTCATCGCGGGAACGCTGCCTTCGCTTTCCACCTTGGTAAGGCAGGAACTCATCGAAACGCCCAACGTGCGCAAACGCTTGGAAGCGTTGATTCGTGAGCTTTCCAAGGAGCTCGAAGTACTCGAGCTGCGCTCGAAGATCCACGAGCAAGTGCAAGAGCAGGTCAGCCAAAACCAGCGGGAATACCTGCTTCGCGAGCAAATGAAGGCGATTCAGAAGGAATTGGGCGAGTCCGACGACTCCATGCAGGAGATCGATGAACTTCGCAAAAAAGTCGAAGAAGCCAACATGCCCGCGGAGGCCAAGAAGGAATGCGAGCGCGAGCTGAAGCGGTTGGCGAAGATGACTCCTGCTTCAGCGGAGTACATGGTTTCGCGGACGTATCTGGAATGGATGACCTCGCTGCCATGGAGCAAGTCCTCGGGTAACGAGGAAATCGACATCGGCAAAGCGCAGACGATTCTCAATGAGGATCACTATGACCTGGAAAAGGTCAAGGAACGCATCCTGGACTACCTGGCGGTCAAGAAAATACAACCGGGTATGAAGGGACCGATCTTGTGCTTCATCGGACCTCCAGGAGTGGGCAAAACCTCGCTTGGCAAATCCATAGCGCGTTCGCTGGGACGCAAGTTCGTGCGCATCGCCCTGGGCGGCATGCACGACGAAGCGGAAATCCGAGGACACCGGCGAACGTACATCGGCGCGCTCCCTGGCCAAATCATTCAAGGCATCAAACGCGCGGAAATGAATGATCCGGTGATGATGCTGGACGAAGTCGACAAACTCGGGCGCGATTTCCGCGGCGATCCGTCTTCGGCGCTGATGGAAGTGCTCGATCCTGAGCAGAACAACGCGTTTCGCGATCACTACCTGGACGTGCCGTTCGATCTTTCAAAGGTGCTGTTCATTGCCACGGCGAACTGGATGGACCCCATCCCAGAGCCGCTGCGTGACCGTATGGAAATCATCGAGCTGCCAGGCTATACGGGAGAGGAGAAGCTGCACATCGCGCACAAGTACCTGATCCCGAAGCAAGCGGCGGAGCACGGATTGAAGGTGGGCGAGCAACTGGAGTTCACGGATGAAGGGCTCCAGGAGATCATCCACAGCTTTACACGCGAAGCGGGCGTGCGCAACCTGGAGCGCGAGATCGCCACGATCACACGCAAGCAGGCGCGGCGCATTGCGGAAGGCAAAACGGAAAAGATGGTGGTTACACCGGAAGTCGTCCGCGAATTCCTGGGCGTGCCTAAGTTCCGCACAGAAAAGGAAGTGGCGGAGCGGGTAAAGAAGCCCGGAGTAGCGGTGGGGCTGGTGTGGACGCCTGTCGGCGGCGACATCATCTTCATCGAGGCCACGCGCATGCGCGGCGGCAAGCAGTTCACGATGACCGGGCACCTCGGCGAAGTCATGCAAGAGTCGATGACTGCGGCGCTGACCTGGACACGCGCCAACTGCGAACGCTATGGCATCGATCCGGACTTCTTTCGCAAGCAGGACATTCACATCCACGTGCCGTCCGGCGCGGTGCCGAAGGATGGCCCTTCGGCGGGCGCGGCGATGGTAACGGCGTTGGTCAGCCTGCTCAGCGGGCGGCCGGTGCGCGAGGGCTTGGCCATGACCGGAGAGATGACGCTTTCCGGCGTGGTGCTGCCGATCGGCGGAGTGAAGGAAAAGGTGCTTGGCGCCAAGCGCGCGGGCATCAAGGAAGTGCTGCTGCCTGCGGACAACGAGCCGAACGCGGTGGCGGATCTTACGCCGGAAATTCTCGGCGACATGAAGATCACCTACGTGCGGACGCTCGATGAGGTGCTGGAGCACGCTTTGCAGAAGGATCCGGTGACACCGGCAATTGTGCCCCCGGAACCGAAGGGCAAGCGCGTTGAAGTGCCTCGCGCGATCCACTAAAGTGTAAAACCACTCCCGATGCATTGAAAACGGCCCGGCGTTTCGCCGGGCCGTTCATCTTTAGGCTCTCAGGACGCAGTAAGCTGCCTCGAAACTTGCTTACCGCCCGAGAAGAGCGCGAGACTTCTCCGCCTCGGGCCGTTTGCTCAACTCTTGTAAGCCGTTAGCAGACCGTAATGAAAGACCGCGGCCGCCATATCGTCATGTTGTTGTCGGCCTTGTGTGAAGGCTTCTACAGCTGTGAATATTCGCCCCAGCAGTTCCCGGGGCGGAATCCGCAAGCCCTTCTCGCAAAGGCTCTGCAGCCGCGAAATTCCGAACGCCTCATCTTCGGTATTGAAGGCGTCGGTGATGCCGTCCGTGCAAAACAAGATGGAGTCGCCGGGTTGCAAATTCAGCGTCACGGTGTCGTACTCCGCTTCTGCAAACAGCCCTGGCGGAAGCCCTGGAATTTCCAAGACCCGGCAACCTTCTGCAGAAAGATAGAGGGGCCCCAGCATTCCTGCGCTGGCAACATGCATCTCGGCAGTGTGTGGATCAAAAACTGCATATTGCGTCGCGCTGTAGCGCCGGGGTACGCCCTGGACCAGCAATCTGCGATTTAGAGTGGCAAGCACGGCCGACGGCGATTGGCCCGTTTTATGAACGCCCCGCAGCGTTCCTACGGCCAACGCGGCGTACATTGCCGCCGGAAGCCCTTTTCCCGACACGTCCCCGAGATACAGCCCGATGCTTCCATCCGCCAGTTCGAAATAATCCAGGAAATCGCCGCCCACCGCAGCCACCGGCTGAAACTCGTGCGAGATTCTGACAGCGCCGGCGCGCAATGGTTCCGCCGGGAGCATCACGCTTTGAATCGCGCGCGCTTCCTCCAACTCTTCTTCGCGGAGCTTCTCGATGCTGAGTTCCAACAGCGGCACGGTCATTTCATATATTTGCAAAAAGGGAAATTCACCGAGGAAGGGTGTTTCGGCGGCACGTGTGAGTCTAGCAGACTCCTCCATCAGCGGGCGACAAACCTCGCTGTTGTTTCCTTCCGCACGCTCCTCGACGCCGCAGTTGCGGTCGCCGCTCTCGCCGTTCCACAATTTCTATTATGAAGATTTTTGTCTCGCTGCTGGTTACGGCCGGCTTTCTCTTTGGCATCTACGTTCTGTACTTGAAGAGGCTCCCAACCGTCGCCGAGGGCACGGTCGCTACGCAAGCGGTCAGCCTCACCGGCGTGAAGATGGATCTGCTGCAGATCGCCAAGGCCGAGCGCAACAGCATCGGTGTCGACGGCCACTGCATGACCATGGATGAGCTCCTCGCTTCTGGCTCCATGAGCCTGTCGCGCCCCGAGCGCGACGGCTACTCTTACACTGTGGAGTGCTCCGGCAACGACTTTACTGTCACCGCGCGTCACACTCCCGCTCCCGCAGGCTCTGGGTTCCGCTACCCGAACATGATGATCGACCAGTCCATGCAAGCGCGCGAAGCCCAGTAGGCTGAGCTAACTGGGCTTCTTGCCGGCGTGCCTTAAGTTCCGTCTAAACTTGCGTTTCCGCTTAGATGCCTCGACGCCATGGAACTTTTTCCAAGCCTCTCCCGTATCTTCATCGACAGCGGGTCCTACAACGATTGGCGCTAGGGGCGCCCCAAGCAAAAACAAGGAGCGGAAAATGGACGGCACGATTATCGGTTTAGTGGCTGTGATTATGAGCCTGGGCATTCCCCTGGGCGCGATGTACACCTATTATCGCGTACGCAAATTGCACACGGAAGAGCGGCTCGCGGCCATCGCCCGCGGCGTCAGCGTTCCCATGGAGCCGGAGCTTACGCAGGCGGCGCGCTCGCGGCGCTGGGGCATTCTGTTCGTATGTGGCGGGCTTGGTTTTCTGGTGGCGCTTGGATTGATCGCGCAAATCGAGCGCGAACCCGATACGTGGAGCGCCGCAGTCCTCGGCATTATTCCTTTTGCCATCGGCGTCGGCTATTTCCTGGATTTCACGCTGATCCGCCGCGACATGCAGGCCTCTTAGCAGCAGCCCCGTTTTCGTAAATCTGGATGTGAAAAGGGGGCGCGTTTCACCTCGCGCCCTTTCTTTCATGGAGTGCGTTTCTGGTCCGCCACCAATAGGCCCGCTTCCGCGTAATTCGTCGCAGCCACATCGTGAAATGACACGTGAATGTTCTCGCGCTTTGCGCGCCCGTCTTCGATCAAGACGTTGGTAATACGCTCCGCAATTTTGCGCTTCTGTTCCGGCGTCCGTCCCTCCACCCAAGTAATCTGCACATGCGGCATCGCTCTCCCTCCAAATGGAATCGACCAGCGCATTCTATCCCACTCGGTGTTTAAGTCTTGCGGCGGGACTTAGCCTATTTCAGGGCGGTGGCGGTGGTAATTGACGGAGCGGCGGTAGCGGCTTGACGTTGGGGAGAGATGGCGCTGGGCCAGATGACCTCCAGGGTGGTTTCACGGCGGACGAGCATCTTGGCGCGCTTGCTGACGCGAATGGTCAGAGTGTTTGCGGTGTCGGCGCGAAGCTCGCCCAAGCCTTCTTTCTCGGTCTGCAGGCTTTTGTCGGCTCGATACAGCGCTACGCGAAGTTGGTGAGGTCCCGCAGGCAAGATGCGCTCAAGGCGCATCGGGTCAGCCGCTGCGTACTCGCGCAGACCCGTAGTTAGCAGCAGGTCGTGATCGGCAAAGATGGCGAGGGTGCCGTCGGCGACGGTCGCATCAATCTTAATACGCAGCGCGGCGCGCTGGACGGCGACAGGGACAGGGGCGGCAGCGGCCGCCGGTAAAGCCAGAGCAGGCACAGTCACATCGGAATGCATATCCCGGGTTGCAGGTGCCACGGCCCGAGCCACTTCGATACGGCGATGGCCCTGACTGTCAGATCGCGGCGCAGTGCGAATTCTCCTCGGCGCCGCGAGACTTTTGGAAACTCCGAGTTCAGCGGAAACTGGGAGGGCAACCTCTGCGACGGGATAGCCTCGCAAGTCCTCCGGTACCTTGGGGGCAGTGAAGGAAGCGATCAGGGCCGGTGCGGGCGGCATGTGGAAATGAGAGACAACGGCGCGGCCTGCAGGGACGCTGCCACCAGCCAGCAAGATGACCGAAGCGAAGGCCCAAATATCGCGCGGCTCTATAGGGCGCGACCACCAGGAAAGGCTGGAACGCGGCGGTGGAACGGGAGTGCGGCGCGCCAGCGGGTAGAGTGACGCGGCCAATGCGTCTCCTGAGGGATAGCGATCTTCCGGTTTCTTAGCTAGGCAGCGCATGACAATGTGGTCGAGGCCTGAGGGCAGTGCCGGATTGCGCCTAGACGGCTCAATCGGATCGGCCGTGAGGATTTGCGCGCAAACAGCAGCTACGGAGCTTCCGTCAAAGGGCGGTACGCCGGTAAGCATCTGGTAGAGAACGATGCCTAGAGAGAACAGGTCGGAGCGGGTGCTGTGGGGCTCGCCCATGATTTGCTCCGGAGCGAGATAAGCCGGAGTGCCCATAATGCGTCCAGAACCAGAAACTTGCGTGGCAAAACGGGCGATGCCGAAGTCGCTAAGCTTTACCTCACCGTCTTCGGTGATCATGATGTTGGCTGGCTTAACGTCGCCATGAATGATGCCGGCGCTGTGAGCACGGCCGAGCGCCGTGGCTAGGTCCGCAGCCCATGAACAGGCGCGCGGCCAGGGAATGGGCGATTCGGAAAGGACTTGCTGCAAGGTCCTCCCGTTCACATACTCCATGACCAGGTAGGCGATGCCGGTTTCTTCGACGCCGACGTCGAAGAGGTTGACGATGGCGGGGTGGGAGAGCTGCCCGACGATTTGAGCTTCACGCAAGAATTGCTTCTGCTGTGGGGCGGCGCCGAAGGAATGAACGAGGGTTTTTATGGCTACGGTGCGGCCAATGATCTTGTCGCGGGCTTTGTCCACGCGACTGGTGGCGCCGAAACCCAAGGGGCCAAGGATCTCGTAGCGATCTTTTTGCATGGTTGAGGGCAAACCCGCACCCGGTTCCACCCCGGGGTTAATCGAGATATTGAAGGAAAAACTGTGGAAAGAGAATGGGCCGGGAGTCCAGGTGTAAACCAGTCTTTAGTACCACGTCTAAAGGGCTAAGGTATTTCCTGTAGGACAAGCGTGCCGATAAGTTACTGATAAGGAGTGCCCTTATCTGCAATTAGAAACGGTATTCGCACGCCAGGGGATAGTCAAAGTACTTCGATAGGCCCGCCTGGGACTTTGTCGGAAAGAGATTAAGCCGAGCGCAGAAGCTGACCAACGCGATCGCGGAGAGAGGAGGGCTGTGCCTGTGTTTGCTGAAGCGTGTTACGCCGCGCCAGCGGATGAAGGCGCTCTGCAAGAGTTTCCGCCGAGGCGCAGCGCTGGGAGGGGTCCTTCGCCAAACAGGAGGTAATCAGTTCGTTAAAGGCCGCTGGCACAGAGGGGTTGGCGTGCGAGGGTGGTAATGGGGTGGACGAGAGAATCCGCGAACAAATGCCCTGCAAGGAGTCGGCATCGAACGGCCGATGACCAGTCACCATTTCATACATCACAACGCCGAGGGAGAAAATGTCCGAGCGCGCATCTTGGGGCTTGCCGACGATCTGCTCGGGGCACCAGTAAGCGGGTGAACCGAGTAGCGGCGTGTCCTTAGAATCGCGGCTGGCCAGGCGAGCCATGCCGAAGTCGGTCAGCTTTATGCGGTCGTCATCGGTAATGAGAATGTTTGCTGGCTTGACGTCCCCATGAATTACGCCTTTGCGGTGGGCAACCGCCAGGGCAGTAGCGACCTCTGCAGCCCAGGCGCAGGCTTTAGAGCAAGGAATGCTGCCTTTTTCCAGTAGTTTCTCTAGTGACTGGCCCTGAATGAACTCCATCACAAGATAGGGAGTCTGAGAAGGCTCATCAACCCCCATGTCGTGGAGCGCGATCACAGCAGGGTGGGAGATCTGGCCGACCACACGGGCTTCTTGCACGAAGCGATTGCGAGCCTCGCCGCGTGCAAGTTCGGTGGGGAAAAGCTTAATAGCGACAATACGCGCGATCAGGGGATCGAAGGCGCGGGCCACTCGGCTGTTGGCGCCCACGCCAATGACTTCCAGAATTTCGTAACGGCCGACCTTACGCGACTGCGAGTGAACTTGCACGGGGACGTTCCTCTTAGGAAGCTCTATCACTAGGATAGAGCATAGAAAGGATTGCAGGGAAAGGGATGAAGCGGAAGTTTCGAAAAGAGAAGTACGCGGGTACTAGACCAAAATTCGCGAGAGCGTCAGCGCTGCGCTGGTGAAGTGTGCAGAGGCGCGAAGGTGGGGTCGGCGGCGAACTTGACCGGGAATTCGTGGACGTAGGATTTCATAGCTGGAAACCAGTGATAGTGGAAGCCGAAGGAATCCATTTCCGCGGCGGCTTGGTCCGGCGTCCAGTTTTGCTCCGCGATGCGATAGGTCGCGACCATCACGCCGGTGCGGTCTTGCCCATAGTAGCAATGGACGAAAATTTTTTGCGTGGGATCTTGTTGCACGAGTTTTAGAAATTGAGCGACCTGCACATTATTTGGCGGAAACCAGCCGAGCAATGGGATGTTGACGAAACGCATGCCAAGGGATTCCGCTTGCGCACGCTCCCGATCTACCGGACCGCGATTACCCCGCAGATCAATGATCGTGGTGACGCCAAGTTTTTTCAGCTCGGCCAGCCCTTGCGCGGAAGGCTGCGCGCCGCGGAAGAGCATCTCGCTGATTTTTCCAGCGTTGCGTACGCCGGCGAGTTTTAATTTCTCCGCCGGTGCGCCGAAGGAAGCGCGGACAATTGCAGGCTGCGCGGGAGCGTTGGCAACAACTTGCGCGTGCGAAGGACAAGCGGCGGTAACAAAGAGGCATGCGGCCAGAAAAGTTTTGCACAAACTGGGAAAACGGGATCTGTTCACCATGGCTTAGATGCTTTAGTGTACTCCGCTGGATGGATGAAAATGGGCCTCGAGGTGAAACTGCGCGCAGGGAACATGACCACTACAGATAGACATGGTACGAAAATGACAACCACGCTTAGCGTTTTTCCTCTTGACAGGGATTTGACAGAAGTTGATACTTCGCATCGCTGACTCTGGGGGAGCGTGGTAGCGCCCGGGCCGGTTTTTCTGATTCCGGGGGGAATGACCGGCTTAGAAACCACGTAGCCGCCAAGTACCAAACAACAAAAAGAACGCGACCACTTGCGGTGCGAAGATGCGCCGTCAAGGAGCTGCCGTAAAGCCTTCCGAAATGAGGAGGCTGAGGTCAGCTATTTGCATTTTGCACCGAGAGAAGGCGCTGAAACGGGATTCCGATTCGTAAGGAGGCTGCATTTTTTACCTGAGTGCAGCCTCCTTACGGCTCTATAGGGGCAGCGTTTCGAGCCGGTTGAACCCAGCAGTAGTAAACTAGAAGGGTCGCCTCTGCGAGAGGCCGCCCATGAGCGCGGAGGGACGGATGGCTACAGTGAAGCCGGCACTAAACGGCAAATCGGTGGAGGCAGGAACGCGCGCGGACCAGACCAGCGCTCGAAAGGGATTGGTGTTTGGGCGCCGCTTCACGGATGGAAAGACTTCTGCGTTCGACATGGTGGAATGGGAGAAGCGCACCGCGCTGATCGGGAACGAGAAAGGCGCGACCATCTTCCGCCAGGAAGGCGTGGAAGTCCCGAAGAACTGGTCGCAAACCGCCACGAACATCGTCACCAGCAAATATTTCCACGGCAAGCCGGGAACGAGCGAGCGGGAAAACTCGGTGCGGCAGCTCATCAGCCGCGTCGCCAATACCATTGTGCGCTGGGGCGAAGAGGGCGGCTATTTTGCGGACACGGAGTCACGTGACGCTTTCAGGGACGAACTCACGCACCTGCTCGTTGAGCAAAAGATGGCTTTCAACTCGCCCGTATGGTTCAACGTGGGCGTACAGCCCAAGCCGCAATGCTCGGCGTGCTTCATCAATTCCGTGCAAGACAGCATGGAATCGATCATGGGGCTGACGCGCACCGAAGGCATGCTGTTCAAGTGGGGCTCGGGGACGGGCACGAACTTTTCGACCCTGCGTGGAAGCAAAGAAACGCTTTCAGGAGGCGGGATTGCGTCCGGCCCGGTTAGCTTCATGAAGGGCTTTGACGCCTTCGCGGGGGTGATCAAGAGCGGCGGGAAGACGCGGCGCGCGGCGAAGATGGTGATCCTCAACATCGATCACCCGGATATCGTGGAATTTATCGAAAGCAAGATGAAAGAAGAGCGCAAAGCGCACGTGCTGATCGAGCAGGGTTATGACTCGGGGATCGACGGCGATGCGTACAGCTCAATTTTCTTCCAGAACGCCAACCACTCCGTGCGCGTAACCGATGAATTCATGCGTGCAGCGGAAGAAGACCGCGATTGGTGGACGCGCAACGTGACCGACGGCCAGCCAGCCGACAAATTGAGCGCGAAGGATCTGCTCTTGAAGATTGCGGACTCCACCTGGCACTGCGGCGATCCCGGCATGCAATACGACACCACGGTGAATCGCTGGCACACCTGCAAGAAGACGGGCCGCATCAACGCCTCCAATCCGTGCAGCGAGTACATGTTCCTGGACGACACGGCGTGCAACCTGGCCTCACTCAATTTGATGAAGTATCGCTCTTCAAACGGGCAATTTGATGTAGAGGCATTCAGGCACGCGGTAGACGTCACCGTCACCGCGCAAGAAATTCTGGTGGACAACGCCAGCTATCCCAACGACAAGATTAAGGAGAACTCGCACGAGTTTCGGCCGCTGGGGCTGGGCTACGCGAATTTGGGCGCGCTGCTGATGTCCATGGCTCTGCCCTACGATTCCGATGAAGGCCGCGCTGTCGCCGGCGCCGTCACCGCGCTGATGTGCGGCGAAGCGTACGCGCAATCGTCGCGTATCGCCGAGCGCATGGGTCCGTTTCCCGGCTACGACGTGAACCGCGAGCCCATGCTGGACGTGATCCGCATGCATTGCAAGGCCATGCGCGGGATTCAGCCGGATCATGTGCAGCCGGAGCTGTACATGGCGGCGCAGGAGTCCTGGGACACCGCACTGCATCACGGTGAAAAATTCGGGTACAAGAATTCGCAGGTGACCGTGCTGGCACCGACGGGAACGATCGGCTTCATGATGGATTGCGACACCACGGGAATCGAGCCGGACCTGGCGCTGGTGAAGCATAAGAAACTGGTGGGCGGCGGGTTGATCAAGATCGTGAACAACACCGTGCCCGAAGCGTTGATGAAGCTGGGGTACTCGCCGGAACAGAGCAGCGAAATTGTTTCGCACATCGACAAGCAAGGGACCGTCGAAGGCGCGCCGTACTTGAAGCCCGAACATCTTCCGGTCTTTGATTGCTCGCTGGCGCCGGCGGGCGGCGGGCGCTCCATCAGTTGGACCGGGCACGTCAAGATGATGGCCGCGGCGCAGCCGTTCCTTTCCGGTGCGATCTCCAAGACCATCAACATGCCTGAGGAATCGACGATCGAAGATATTTCGCAAGCCTACCTTCTCTCCTGGAAGATGGGCCTGAAGGCCGTGGCCATCTACCGCGACAATTCCAAGCGCTCGCAACCTCTTTCTGCCGCAGGGCAGAAGAAGGATGAGAAGAAAGCGGACATTGCTGCGGCTGCGACGATGCTGGAGCCGTTGCAGCGCGAGCTGTTTGGACGACAGCAGCGCGAGAAGATGCCGGTGGAGCGCGCTTCCGTGACACACAAGTTCAGCGTCGGCGGGCACGAAGGCTACATTACCGCTGGCATGTACGAAGACGGGCGTCCGGGCGAAATTTTCATCAAGATGTCCAAGGAAGGTTCGACGCTTTCGGGCATCATGGACGGCTTGGCCCTGACGATTTCGCTGGGATTGCAGTACGGCGTGCCGCTCAAGGTCTTCGTGGACAAATTGCTCAATACGCGCTTCGAGCCTTCCGGCATCACCGCGAATCCGAACATTCGCTTTGTTTCATCAGTACTGGACTACATTGCGCGATGGCTCGGCGGCCGATTCATTTCGTCGGATTACCTGAAGCTGAACGGCGAGCACGCTACAGCAGCGTCGCCGTTGGCTTCCACCCCTGCTTTGCAGGGTTCCCCGGCAGCGCCAGCGATGACCGAAGCGATGCGCCTTGCGCCGCCGCTCACCAATCCTCAATCCTCCAAACCGCGCGACCAACACGAAGGTGCGCCCACCTGCTCCGAATGTGGAATGCTCATGGTGCCCAACGGCGCGTGCTACAAGTGCGAGAACTGCGGAAGCACCTCCGGCTGCAGCTAGTTTTGGAGACCGCCGAATGAGATACGAGGGGCGCACAAGTCGATGAGCACATCGCAACCTGGCGCGGCGATCGCGGCTAGGCTCGCTCCACTCAAACCAAAGACGAGAGGCTTTCTTCGCATCGCGCGGCACGGCGGCGGCCCGGGCGCGGTGTATGTCATCACCTATCACCGGCTTGACGCGCACGCGGAAAATTCCCAGCCGAAGCCAGTGCTTGCGGAAGGCGCGCAAGCGCTGATTGAACTGCTGGAGCGCATCGGGGTGGACTTCCGGCTCAGCGAAGTGCGTGGCGCGCTGGAAGATATTTTGCGCTTCGGCTCGGCGAATATTCCGGACCTGTGGCTCAGCGATGAGGAGATGATCGAGAAAGGGCTAATCGAGAGTTCTGATTCTGAATGACAAACGAAAGTGAGGTCGTTACGCGACTCGGTGTTGGTCTACGTAACGGAATTGGCTGGTGCCTCGAAAGATTCAAAGCACCAGCCAAGTTGAAGGTTTTTGAGTTTGTTGATCCGGCTTCGGATGAAACGGTCCATCTCTATACAGCTGCTTGCCATCGACTCTCAAGAATGAACTCGTGACGCATGGGACCGTTGCGTGTAATTCCTAGCATCAAGCCTAGGTTACATCTTGGAAGGTGCCGCCAACATACAGTCTCCTGCCGATGTTTGCAAGAAGTAAGTGCCATCCCTGGAGACCGTCGCGGGATTTGAAGAGCCGAAATACTTGCACGTTAGCGGGGGCGGGGGCGCAGAGGCGGGCGCGCGGTTAGCGGCCGTGGGCGCATGCGGAAGCGCGGGCCGAGCGGCGGCGGGACGTTACGGAGGGAATCGCCGCAGCAGGGGCAGCGGCCTTCTTCGCTAAAGGCCCGGGTAGCGTCGGCGCGCAGCCAGTGGCCGCGTGCTTCGCATTGCGGATTAATGCATTGCACGGTGAAGCCGGGCAGAAACTGCATATCGTTTTCCCTCAGTGGTCGTAACGCCTTTTGCGGCGACGGCCGGTAGCGAGACCCGAGTTCCCCTGTGACGGACAGATGTTGGCGCGGATTGTGGCCCAGGGGTACCGTGGTGTCAAGGGAAAAGACCACAATATATTGGGGTAGAGTTGCACAAGGGAGTTGGCGCATTCGATGCCAACGCCCCTGAGAAAAAGAAATCGTTGGCGTGCGTAGTAGATGATAGAGGCGGTGCGCGTAGCCTTAGCTTGCAGAAGCTGCGCGACGGAGGCAGTCATGGCGAATGTGACGCGTGGTGGGGGAATTGACCTGGGCGGCTCGATGCCGTCGATGCCGAATTTTCGGCTGGCAGGGTCGCGGATTCTGCGACTTGGGCTTGTGGTCTTGATCTTGTTGGTCTTGCTGTGGAGCACGACCTCGATTCCGACGGGCAACGTTGGGGTTCTCACCCTTTTCGGACGTGTGACGGGAGAAACGCTGCCGGAAGGCATCCACCTAATCAATCCTTTGAAATCGGTTCAGAAGCTTTCCGTGCAGACGCAGTCGCTGAAGGAAAGCGCCAACGTCCCCTCCAACGAGGGACTGATCTTGGCGCTGGATACGTCGCTGCTATTCCGCTTGGACAAGAGCAAGGCCGCGTATGTCTATCAGACTATGGGAGAGCCCTATGTCGAGAGGGTCGTGGAACCCACGCTGCGAGCGGCCATTCGCGCGGCGACTTCCGCGCACAGCGCAAACGCACTCTACACCAACGCCCGCGAATTGGTGCAGGCGCAAATTCAAGATGAACTGACCAAGGAACTCGCGCCCCGCGGCGTGATCGTCGAGAACGTGCTGCTGCGCGACGTGCAATTGCCGGCCATGCTAAAGGGTTCGATCGAGGCTAAGCAGCAGGCCGAACAGGACGCGCTGCGCATGAGCTTTATCCTACAAAAAGAAAAGCAGGAAGCAGAGCGCAAGCGTATCGAAGCGCAGGGTATCGCCGATTTCCAGAAAATTGTGGCGCAAGGCATCAGCGCTCAGTTGCTAGAGTGGAAAGGCATCGAAGCGACGGAAAAGCTGGCTACGAGCTCAAACTCGAAAGTCGTGATCATCGGCAATCCGAAAAACGGGCTGCCGCTCGTGCTCGAGCCGCGATAGCCGTGGGCGTACTAGGATTGCGGTGGAGCGCTAGGCGGGTTTACCGTTTGCCGAGGCGGGGCTGCCGGCGTCCCGCTCGATTTGCGACGGCTCTTCATTTCTTCGAGCGCGGCGAGCCGAGTTTTAAGGCGCTCGATTTCCTGTTGTTGATCGTTGATCTGTTGTTTCTCGCCGTCGAGTTTAGCTTTGCCCGCGGTATCGTGCGCGTAATCAGGGTTTGAGAAAACGGAATCTTGATCGAGAGCGAGCTGGCGCCGCAGAAGATCCAAATCTTTTTCCGCCTGCGCGATTTGCAATTTCAGCCTGGCAATCTCTGAGTCTTGTGCAGTGGGGTCTCCTTCCGAGGCTTTATCCGCGGCCTCCGCAGCCGCCACGGCCTCCGGGCTGGGCGCCTCGGTTTCCAGCTTTGGCGGCGCGCCCACATTAAAGCCTGCCTGGCCAGGTTTGAAGACGTGCCGGTCTAGGTCATCATCGGTGATGACCTTGGGGGACTTCGCGGAATTCTTCTTCTGATCGCGATTGCGGCGAGCGGCGTCCGCTACTGATGAGCTTTGCGAAGCGGATTGCTGTGACGCATCTTGAGATTGGGCCAACGCCGCGACCGGCAGGGAAATGCCGACGACGAAAAGCGCGGCAATTACTGTTAGTGGGCTGCATAGACGCATAGACATCGATCCTCAATACGCGCTAACGCAAAACTCAGGATACGCCGGAGCTTTTGCCGAGGCAATCTTCCAGGCGCCGGCTGTGCGAATTAGGCAACGCCCGTGGTGCAGCAACGCGAAGACTTTCCGATGCGTCCTAAGCTAGGAATCTTGAAAGCGTCCCCGGGCTGCGCCGACAGAGAGTTGCAGCCACACGTGCTGGGGCGCATACTCCCGAACCGCAAGCCCCTCGGGCTGGAAAGGAAATGGATGCGGAAGGGTTGCGTTTTTTGCGTGGCGATGATTTGGTGTGGGTTGATCTCTTCGGTTGCGGCAGCGGAACGTTCGCCCCTGATGAGGGTGGCAGCGAAAGCCGCCGACGCGCAGACGGCACCGCAGCGTCCTTCTCCTTCGCAAACGCCCGTTCCCGGATTGCCGAAGTCCGAGCGGGTGGAGCCGCAGCGCGGGAAAACCGAGCAGTACACGCTATCCGAGGATCGCTACGAGAAGGCGGTGTCGTACTCGCGGGCGGCCTACGCGCTATATTTTGTATCCTACTTCGTGAGCTTCGCGGTGCTGCTCTTGCTGCTGCGGCTGGGCGTGGCCGCGAGATTCCGCGATTTCGCGGAACGCGTCACGGCCAGGCGATGGCTCCAGGCATTCGTGTTCGTGCCGCTGCTGATATTGACCTCGGACATTTTCGATTTGCCGGTCCGTTTGTACTGGCATTCATTGTCCTTGCGTTATGAACAGTCGGTGCAGCGCTGGGGTTCGTGGTTCTGGGATTGGACGAAGGAGGAACTGCTGGGCACGTTTTTCGCGCTAATTCTGGTTTTGATTCTGTTTGCCGTGATGCGACGAAGCCCGCGGCGCTGGTGGTTGTACTTCTGGTTCGCGGCCCTGCCCATCCTCCTTGGGATTATCTTCATCGGCCCGTTGGTCATCGATCCGTTGTTCCACAAATTCGAACCGCTCGACAAGGAACACCCGCAACTGGTGAACGCGATTCAAAAGCTGACCTGGAACGCCGGGGTGCCGATACCGAGAGAACGCATCTTTCTGATGCGCGCTAGCGAAAAGAGCAACGAGATCAACGCGTACGTAACCGGACTGGGGGCTTCCAAACGCGTCGTCGTGTGGGACACCACTCTACAAAAGACTAGCAACGACGAAGCGCTCTTTATTATCGGGCACGAGCTCGGGCACTACGTACTGGGGCATGTGTGGAAAGCATTTTTGTACGGTGCCGTCGGGCTACTAGGTACCTTGTACCTGGTCTTTCGCGGATTGCATTGGGCTCTCGGGCGCTGGGGCAGAGACTGGAAGCTTTACGGCTTGGAAGACTGGGCCTCGCTAGCCGCCTTCCTCTTGCTGTTGCAAGTAGTTATGTTCTTTGCTTCACCGGTGGTGAACGGCGTCAGCCGCATGCAGGAGCACGCCGCGGACGTGTATGGGCTGGAAGTGATTCACGGGATTGTGCCGAATCCAGAAGAGGTTGCGGCGCATGCGTTTCAAATTTTGGGGGAAGTAGACCTCGCCGATCCGAATCCGCCAGCCTTTATTACATTTTGGCTTTACTCGCATCCGCCGCTTGCGGAACGCCTCGTATTTGCGCACAGCTATGATCCCTGGTCGAGAGGCGAGTCACCGAAGTACGTGAAAACACGCGCAAATTGAAGTTACGAGGCGTGGCGGCGAGCGAAGCTGGCTGCCTTATGCCGATTGCCGCAGACAGCCATGGAGCACCAACGTCGGCGGTGCGTGCGCGACTTGTCGCTGAAGAAAAGGCCGCAAGCGGGATTGGCGCAAATACGCAATCGCGCTTGTGCGCCTTCCACAATGATCTCCGCTGCGGAACGCGCGATGGCCGCCAGCAGCCAATCCAAGCCACCTTCGCGCGCCCTGAATTCCATTTTCCAAGCGCCTCCTTCGAAGACCAATTCGTCGTGCCCTTCGGTGATGCGCAGGATTTGGTTGATGGGATCAGTCCATTGCTGCGGAAGTCCCTCTTTTCTGACGATGGCACTAAAGACCTTGCGTAACGCATCGCGAAGGCGTACGGAAAGTGACAGCAGGGTTTGCGCCGCGTCCGGATCGGAGCCGGAAAGCGCAAGAAGGCTGGAGCCGCGCTCCGCAGAAACGATGCGCGAAGCTTCGAGGAAGCTGATTAACTCTTCCCACGACAGGTTTTGGGCCGGGATTCCGGGATACGACGGGACATTGGCAAAATCGATGGCGAGGCGGCCGCCAAGCAGCGAAGTTGGGTTGAGGTCTGGCAAGCGTTGCGACCCTAAATAACCGGTGAACTTTAACACGGCGGTTAGGAGCGTCACCAGTATCATTTTCCTCGGCTCGGAATCTAAGTTTCGTCCGCCGAAAGACAGAAAACGTAGTATGTAGTGAGTGATTTCAGGGAGCCGCGCTAAGTATGAAGGATCTGCTACGTTTTCTGCCGTTTGCTCTGGCCTTTATCCTAGCGGCTACTTGCCAATCGGGATCCCCACAGCAGGCTGGCAACGCCGCAAGCGGTACTGGGGTGCGCGTGCCCGTGGTCTTGGAATTGTTCACATCCGAAGGCTGCTCGAGCTGCCCGCCCGCGGATGCTTTGCTTGCGAGACTCGAAGAACAACAGCCAGTAGCGGGGGCGAAAATCATAGCGCTGGAGGAGCATGTTGATTATTGGGACCACCAGGGTTGGATCGATCCCTTCTCCTCGGGGCAATGGACGCAGCGCCAACAGGCTTATGCGTTCGGGTTTGACGATCATGGCGTCTATACGCCGGAACTGGTCGTCAATGGGCGCTCTGGATTTGTTGGCAGCCACGAAAGCGATGCCTATCGAGCTATTGTGGGTGCTGTCGCGCAACCTCGAACGGATGTCTCCGTGTCGTTACTGAATTCGGAGAAGCGCGACGGTGAGCGCCTGAGGGTCGAGGTCGGAAAGCTCCAGGGAGCGCAACCGGGCGACACGGCTGAGGTGTGGCTGGCCATTACAGAAACGGCCCTGCATTCGGCCGTGACGGGCGGTGAAAATGCCGGTCAAGATCTGCATCACGCCCCAGTCGTGCGGTGGCTGCACAGAGCGGGTACCACGAACACCAATGCGGCGCCCTCTTTTACAGGCGAATCAGACCTGAAGCTGGATTCGGCGTGGAAGCGCAAGAACTTGCGCATCGTGGCCTTCGTACAGGAAAAGCACAGCCGCCATATTCTCGGCGCGGCGCTCGTGCGTGTCGAACCATAGTCCATCCCCGCCGCGGAGCGCGGCGCGGAGAGCCCGTATGTTATCGTCAATCACTCAGTCCCCGCATCCAGCATAAGGACACTGGCGATCACCCGGATGCGGGCTTTGGCTGAATACCTCTCTCATGGGCGACGCTCCTTTTTTGAATTCAGAAGGTCCAGCGCAAACAAGTCCGCCACCGGCAGAGAACAGTGTATTTCAAAGCCAGTCTCCCGTATTCGTCTTGATGCGTATTTGTATTTACATAGCTCTGACGATGGGAATCAGCTTCGTTCTGCAATGGATCATGGCGGCGCTGCTGGCTGGAGATCGCTCCTTGTACTCGCCCAAGATCCTGGCGATTTCGGAGGGAAGTTCACTGGCAGGCGCGCTTGCGGCAGGAATGGCAATGTCGCACCTGGAAGGGCGCTCATTTGGTGACTACGGCCTTCCGTCGCGTGGCTCCTTTGGACGATTGTTTTGGCACGGCGCATTGTTCGGCTTGGCGGAGATCAGTGCCGTAATCGCGACAATTGCCACGTTGGGTTCCTATCATTTCGGCTCCTTGGCGATTCACGGAGCGGAAATGCTTCGCTGGGCAGGGGTTTGGTGGGCGGTCTTCGTCCTGGTCGGCCTCTACGAAGAATTCACGTTTCGTGGGTATCTGCAATTCACTCTGGCACAAGCCATCAGCTTCTGGCCCGCCGCCGTGCTGCTGTCCATCGCATTTGGACTCGTGCACAGGGCAAATCCTGGTGAAAGCAAGCTAGGGTTAGCGGGAGTCATGCTTACTGGCCTATTCTGGTGCTTCACTCTGCGGCGCACCGGGAACTTATGGTTTGCAGTGGGCATGCACGCCAGCTTCGATTTTGGCGAAACGTTTCTATATTCCGTTCCCGACAGCGGCATGATGTTTCCGGGACATCTTTCCAACGCGACTCTCGCCGGGCCGAGTTGGCTGACCGGCGGCAGCACTGGACCAGAAGCGAGCGTTTGCGACTTCATCGTTCTTCTTGTCCTTTTCTACGTGTTTCACAAGCTATACCCGGCTCGCACGCACAGCCCAACGCGGCCAGCCGGCGAGTGATGCGGATAGGCAGCCACATGGCCGGTCGCACTGTCTGCTACACTGGCGCGCTTTATGAAGCCTTCTGCAACGCAACGTCGCGCGCTCGAATCCATCTGCGACACCTTCGCACCCGCACGCAACGGCTGGCCGTCCGCCTTGGAGCTGGGCGTTCCCGATGCAATTGCGCGCGGCCTGGAATTTAATCTACGCGCTGCAGATCGAGCGAAATTCCTGCAACTGCTTGATTTCTGGGACTCGCGTTTTCACAGCTTCTTTGCAACTGGTAGGTTTGCACCTTTTTCTTCGTTGACGCCCGAGGCCCGCGAATGGGTGTTGCTCTCCTGGGCGGATAGTGGCATCAAGCGGCGGCGTGCCGCGTTTCAGGCGCTGCGCAAAGCCATCGGACTGCTTTACGTCATGCTGCCAGCGGCGGACGGTAACCGGAGTGCCGTCTGCAGCAAGCTTGGCTACCCGGGGCCGTTGGGCGTCCAGCGCCCCGATGGGCCACGCCCGCTCCGCACGGTTGTCCCCACCACCGATTTGGATTTGTCCTGCGATGTATGCGTCATCGGGTCTGGAGCGGGAGGAGGAACTGCGGCGGCGGTCCTCTCCGCGGCGGGATGCGACATAGTCGTTCTGGAAGCCGGAAGCTATTTCGATGATGCTGACTTTGATGGTGACGCGTTGCACGGGTTTGAGCGGCTGTACGCGGAGGCAGGAAACGCCGCGACGCGGGATCAAAGCGTCAATCTGCTTGCCGGGGAATGCTTGGGCGGCGGCACAGTGGTCAATTACTGCACATCGTTTCGCACTCCGGATGACATCCGCGCGGAGTGGGCGAGCACAGGAGTTCCCTGGTTTGCGACGGAGGAGTACACGCGCAGCCTCGATGCGGTATGCGCGCGCCTATCGGTCAACCTGGAGCACAACCGCGTCTCAGCGCGCGAGCAGATTCTGCAGCGCGGCCTTCAATCGCTGGGCTGGCACTGCGCGGCAATGCCGCGCAACGTTATCGGCTGCGAGCAAAGCAAAATCTGCGGGTACTGCGGATTCGGCTGCGCCATCGGAGCAAAACAGTCGGCCGTGAAGACGTGGCTTGCCGATGCGCAACATGCAGGCGCGCGGTTTTATGTGGAGACGCGCGCTGAGCGGGTTCGACTGAAAGAAGGCAGCGCCGTCGGCGTGGAAGCACGCACACGCCGCGGCCAACGCGTCAGCGTGCGCTGCCAAGCCGTAGTTGCCGCATGCGGCGCCATTCATACTCCGGCGCTATTACTGCGCTCCGGCCTGCGCAATGAACATATCGGCCGCCACTTGTATCTTCACCCTGTCTCGAACATTTCCGGCATCTTCCGGGAAGAGATTCGTCCTTGGGAAGGCACCATGCAGGCGGTTTATTCCGACCAGTTTCGTTTTCTGAGCGGCAATTATGGCGTGAAATACGAGACTACCGCGCTGCAGCCAGCCATTCAAGCCGCCGTTCTACCGTGGCGCGACTCCGGTCATTACCGTTCGTTGCTGCAGAAGCTTTCGCACACCGTAGGCATCGGGACGTTGCTGCGGGATCGCGATGGCGGCCGCATCACCGTGGACCGCGAGGGTCACCCGGTTTCGGATTACTCGCTCTCCGCTTTTGATCGCAAGCACCTTCGGCAGGGCTTCATCGGCGCGGCGCGCATCCTGGAAGCTGCCGGCGCGGAGCTGATCTATTCGCCACACGCCAAGTGGTGCGCCTATCAGCCCGAGCGTCGGGGCTCGCTCGGAAGCTTTGTTCAAGGCATGGATTTCGCCGGCTGGGATGCCGGGCAGCTTGCGCTCTTTTCGTTCCATATCATGGGCAGCGCCCGGATGGGCGGCTCGCCCAAGACCTCGGCGACTAACCCCGACGGTCAAACTTGGGAGATCCGCAATCTCTATGTTATGGATGGCTCCGCCTTCCCCAGCGCTTCGGGAGTTAATCCTATGATTTCCATCGAGGCGATCGCGCATCGCAACGCCTCCTCGCTGGGGGTGAAATTCAACGAGTGACTGCCCGCTGGTACAGCACCAGTTCACTGAGCCAATTTGTAACGTTTTCACCCATCGTCTTGAGTCCGCTGGGGTAAGTCTCACCAATTCAGCAAGAAACCCTCGTATTTACAGTGAGTTACACAGCAGCGGTGCTTGGCCTTCCGCCTGCTATCTTCACTCTGCATCGTGGCCTTGCGGCCAGGGACTTAGACTTAGAGAGGAACCAGACATGAGGGCCGAACTCAACAAGCTGCGGAAGGCGCAGCGTGGCGTCTCGATGATCGAAACGTTGGTAGTTCTCTTCGTGACCCTGATTACTGCCGCGATGGCAAGCCCGAATATCATGCGGGCCGTTTACAACACACGCCTGCGTTCTGGTGCCGGGGATCTCGCCGGGCTGATGCAACAGGCGAGAATCTTGGCTGCGAAGGACAATAAGCCCTACGCAGTTCGGTTTACCACCCTTGGTGCCGCGAGGATCGCGTTTATCGATCTGAATCTTGACGGCGCCTACGCCGGGGGTGAGCCGCAGGTACAATTCGTCGGGACCGTCGCTCCCGCACCTGGTGCCCCGAGCGGTAGCGGCGGGCAGCCGTCGCCGTACGTGCTGGCGGGAGACACTGGAGTAGGATCCTACGACAACACCACTACTCTGGGCTTCTCACCCAGAGGCCTACCTTGCAACTACGACACCAGCACAAATCCCGCAACGTGTACTACGCCGGCGGTCAAATATTTCGGCTACTACCTGACGGATACACGAATGGGTTTACCTGGTTGGACAGCGGTAGTGGTAACAAAAGCCGGACGGACGAAGGTTGTTATGTGGGACGGTACATCATGGCACTGAAAATGAAAGCAACAAGATCGCGTCGGCAGCGCGGAATGTCTTTGATCGAGCTCATGATCGCGATTGCTGTGCTCACCATCGGAGTAGCCGGATGTGCGATTGTCATCCCCATCGCGATTGGCAGAAATTTCGCCAACCGCCAACAAGGCAACTCAACCGCTCTCGCCCAGATGGTGCTGGAAAAGCTACTGAGCGTGCCCGCCAGCACAAATCCGGTCCTAACCATCACCGACTGCGCGGGTAACGCCAACGCAGTGAACACTACGGGAACCGCCGGGGGCAGTGGCTCTACGCTGTTGGCTTCGGGCGACATCGATTTCTCGCAGGCCCAGGGGGGTGGAGGGGCCCCGGCCGGCTATTACATGAACTATACGACGTGCGGTACGAACGGGCGCCAAATGACCTATGACGTTCGCTGGAACATCAAGGCCCCATCCACATTCAGCGAGCTGGTAACAGTTTCAGTCAAGCTGAAGAAGACAACCAGCGACGCGAAGATGTTCTCGCTTCCGGTGACTATTCGGTCCATGGCCGGGCAAGGAAGCTAACATGAACAGCAAAAACAACGTCCGCCTACACAGTCAACGAGGGTTCTCCTTATTGGAGGTGCTGGTAGCGGTGTTGATTCTCGGTATTGTAACGGGCGGGGTGCTTTCGCAGATGGATGTCGCGATACAGCGCTCCAACGCCGAGCAAGTAAAGCTCGACAATTTCCAGGAGGCTCGCGACTTCGTCGACCAGTTCTTCCGCGACATCAACCAGATAGGCTATCCGAACGTGCGGATGGCGAACACCGCCGTCGCATGGCCAACGCCGCTGGTAACGCAAAATGCCTACGCCTGGGCGTCCCAGTACATCAATGACAACCGATTCGCCATCGGCTTGGTAAAGATTGACGCCAACGAGATTCGCTTCGAGGCGGATGCCAATGGGGACGGGAACGTCCAAAGCATCATTTACACGATCAACGGCTCGGGGGCGTGTGCCCTGTGCCTGCAGCGGAGTCAAGTCGACAAGGTCACCGCCAATCCGCTCACGGGACAGATACCGAACTGGGGTACGGAAGTAAATGACGTAGTCAACGCCAACCCGATCTTTTCTTATTTTAAGGCGGACGGAACAGCAGTAGCTGTGCCCCAGGACATAAGCACACTAGCGAGCGCCCAGGCCCTTGCCTCCATCAAAACCATTCAGATCAGCCTCGTCATTCGTAACAACACTGTGAAAGATTTGAAAACCGGGCTTCCTATCGAGACTTCCTTCGAGGGAGAAGTTTCTCTCAACAACTGCTCGATGGCGGCAGCATACTCATCCACCCTAGCCCCGATGGGGTGCCAGTAGGAGAGCACATGTCGACACTTCACAAAAAGAAACGCAATAGCTCTGAGCAGGGCATAGCTTTAGTCCTCGCCATACTTGTGCTACTTGTCATCAGCACGGTCGTGGCAGGCATGATGATAATGTCCACTACGGACACTAGGATCAGCGCCAATTTCCGCGACGAACAAGTCGCTTTTTTCGCGGCACGCGCGGGAGTTGAAGAAGTCCGCGACCGCTTGCGGACGGCTGCCCCGGGCACTTTAAGTACGAACGCTTGGTTCACCACCAATCCTCTTCTGAAGCCCGGCGATAACACGGGAATTATCTACATCACGAATGCGCAGGCCGGAGAAACCGTTACTCCCTGGGTTACGTCGGCGGACCCACAATGGGGTACAGGCACGCCGCATTATCCAGATGACGAGGTCTGCAAAGAAGTCTTTGCCGCCTGTGCCGGTAACCCGGCCGTACCCACCGGCAACCCGTGGTATACGAGCATTACAGCTAACAACACCTATGCTGCTGCCCCAGCGCTCCCTTGGAAGTGGGTACGCATCATGCGCAAAATAAATAAATCAGCTACGGGCGCGACGCGCATCACTTCCGTTGACGGCAACCAGAGCAATAATCTTGTCTGCTGGAATGGCTCGAACGAAGTTGTGATGGCGGCGGCGGCCACAGATTGCGGTTCGAATGCTCAGGTCTTCACGATCACGGCTTTGGCGGTGACGCCGAACGGTACGCGAAGGATGGTGGAGTACGAAGAAACGTCAAATGTGAATGTTCCAGTTACTGCAGCGATGTACGCACAAAATCAGGTTAATACCGGACAGGCGCTTAACGTAACCGGCGCGACAGACTCGGTCTGCAACGCGCCATCCGTTTACGGTGCGGTATCTGGGACGTCCACGGTCACTACGCCAGGATCGGGAAACGTGACGGGGTCACCCGCTGGAACCGCTAATAACTATGGTTGGAACCCCAATCTCATCACCAACCTGATCAACTCCTTGAATTCCGGAGCCAGCAATGTGACCAGCGTGCCCGGGATCACCAACGATGGCGGCAGCCCACCGAATTACACGCTGACGAACGGGACGCTAGGAACCGCGCCGACAGTAACTTATTCGGGAAGCGACAACATCACTGCTATCACGAATCCGGGCACTCCGGTCACGTACATCACGCCCGATTTGACCATTACTCCGGTAGCGAATCCCCCTACATACAAAACGCTGACTTTGGGAGGGGCTTCACCCGGAATCTCTGGCCAAGGCGTGCTGATTGTCCGAGGAAACCTCACCATGGACTTTGGACAAGCATGGAGCTACTTCGGGTTGATCATCGTTCAGGGTAACCTCAGCATGATCAATACGGGTGGTGGGAATGCGAATCCGAAGATCCACGGCGCCATCATCGCCGGCGGTACGATCCTGGCCAATGGCACCGGTATGGGCAACTTCAACGGCAGCATCTCCATCCACCAGAACGCGTGCATGGTGAACAACGCAATAACCGGCCAGTATTACAGGACCGTCGCGCAGCGCGAGCTGATCTACCAGTGAGCAGATTGACGGGCACGCGCGAGGGGCAAACAGCTGGCCACCCGGCCAGGGTACTCTGGACGGTACACAAGTACTATTGTGAGCTGCACGCCTCGTGGACAAACTGAACCACCGGAATTTCCCGAGCAGACACGCGCCCGTTGAACTCGGGGCAGGATTTAGGAGGATATATATGGCTAAGCTGAGCAGGAGCATCCTGGTTTTCTTCAGTTGCCTGGCTCTGATTTTGTTCGTGAGCTCCCGAGCAGTCTCCGCGCATTCCATGGCGATTGCCCTGCAAGAGCAGGGACAGCAACAGGGCGACCAAAATAACCACGATGATCACAACCAGAACGATCATGATGATCTAAATCAAAACGATCATGACGATTTGAACCAGAACGATCATGACGACGGAAACCTGAACGATCATGATGACCAGAAGATGAACGATCATGACGATGGAAACCAGAACGATCATGACGATCTGAACCAAAACGATGTGGATGACCGGGAGATGGATCAGCAGGAAGATCTCCAGGACCACCAGCAGGACCAGCAGCAAGAACATCAACAGGACCAGCAAAACGACCATCAGCAGCCGCCCAGCCTTTAAGGGCGTCGAGTCGATGTCTGCTGCACCAAACACATCGACTGAAATGAAAAGGTTCCGGGAGCGTTGACCGGTCGCAACGCGTGGCGGTAGAAGCCACATTCGTCGCGACGGGTTTCGCTCCCGTCTTTTTGTGTTCGGTACACGGGGCCTCGGTCGTTAAAATCCGCTGTCTGGGTCGAGGAGCGAAGGATGCGAATAGTCCGAAACCTCGCCATGTTGTTGGTGGTGACATTGTGCTTTTCAGGGCCCGCCTGGCCGCAGGCAGGTCCTTCCGCCCGGCAAGCGTTGGACTTAGGACGCGCCGCTTTGCAGCAGCGCAACTATACTGAGGCAATCCGCATATTTGAGGATGGAGCAAGAGAGCATCCCGACGACCAGAACCTGAAGTTGGAATTGGGAGGAGCTTATCTCTATAACCGCCAGGACGAGCAAGCGATTCGGCTCTTCCGGGAGGTTCTGCGCCAAGATCCTTCCAATCACACTGCCAAACTGCAATTGGCGCGTGCGCTGGGGTACCAGCGCAATTACAAGGCTTCCGACGAGACGTACCGGGAGTTGCTCATCTCTGACCCCTCGGATGAAGCGGCGGCCATCGGGCTTACGCGAAACCTGATGCATGAACGACGCATCGACGAGGCTCGAATCGTCTGCAGCGCTGCGCTCACGCGACACCCTGACAACAGCACGTTGCAGGAATATCAGCAGAAGCTCAAGGATGCCACCGTTCGCAAGCACGTCGTGGAATCCGCGAGTAAGGAGCCGAATGCCGCGGCCGAGAGCCGCACAGCCGAGATCCAAGGAAGCAGCGGCTATTTTGCGGATTCTGCCGGGAATCGGTCGTGGAGATCGACACAACAGTTTGACCACCAGATTACTCGCAATCTTACGACGCGTTTTCGAGCAGAGCAGCGGTCTCTTTGGCTGAGCGGCGGGCCGAAAGCAAATGTATTGTGGGGCTCTGACGAACTGCGCATGCAGCTAACCCACGGGCTCCTGGCGAGCGGGACGGGCGGAGTTGTGCGTTTCGCGGACGGGGGCACGCGCTCTCTTTATCGCGGCGAGGTGCAGCTGAATCCAGCTAAGCGCCTTTGGCTCGCCGGCGGATTTTCCCGAAGGCCCGTTTCTCCGACGTACGATTCTGCTCAATTTAACTTGCTCGCCGAAGGCTGGTATGCCCGGCTCGAATGGTATCCGGGGGCATGGCGCGTCGACGCCCACTGGTCTCGCGAACACTATTCCGACAGCAACCGTGAGAAGAGGCTGGAGACGCAAATTCTACGCTGGATTGGCAATTCGCGCTTCGCAGTCGGAGCCGGCTATCGTTTCAACTATCTCGCCTTCGACCAAAGCCTTCTCCACGGCTACTTCAACCCCAGCAAGTACCAAAGCCACTTGGGACGGACGGGCGTGAGATTTCGCCTCGGCAAGGCCTTCCGCGCGGAATACCTCGGAGGCGCCGGCGCGGAGTCGATCTCGGCTGGACCCTATCAAACGGCATGGGAGCTCGCGCTACGAAACCGCATGAAATTCGAGAACTGGGAATTCAGTGGGGACTATTTCTATTTTCGCCTGGCCCAGAGCACCGGGGCTTTCAAGTCTCAGGGTGGTCGCTTGGCCGTAGCCTATTATTTCTAATCTAAACGCAATGCGCCTCGCCCGTCATGTCAACATCTCAAATCCAGGCGACAGCAGAGTGGCCTCTTCACAGTCGCCGCAATAGTTCCTATCAACCAACATTTACGCTCCCAGGAGACAGGGCCGGACGCCAATCCGGCCCTTCTTTTTTGTCACTCCTGCTACCATGGGCCTGATGAGTCCGGCGAAACAGTCGGCCACGGATGCAGCGGTTGAACTAGCAGGGCGTTTGACGGAAGCGCTGCAACGCGAGCGCATTGTGCCGCGGTTTGTGGATTCCTACGTGGTGGAACACGGACGACATGGCCTGCAAGTGCACGCCGCACTGTATCGCGATTTGCTCGCGTTGCTGCAAAGAGAGGCGCTAATTGCGGTAAGCGTGCATGCAATGGAGATAGTCACGACGGATTTCCAGCCAACGGCGAGATCCAAGCCGCGACCGATGGTGAAGAAGGACGCGGCGGCATACCGCCGGAAGTACCTAGGAGCACTCGCTCGCCATCAGAAATGGTCCATGGGCGATGCCCTGGATTTTCAAAAAGACTTCCAGATTTATGAGGAGTTGATAGCCCGCAGCGCGTCCGGACGGCGACGCAAACCGTTTGAGGCAGCGAATCATCCGTTTGTCGACCGCTGCGCGTTCCTGCTGGACTCGTCATTTCTGGAGAAAGCGCGTGTGGCGGCGAGCCGGGCACTGACTTCGCTGGAGGAGTTAACCGAGCAGGTCGTGTCGACGCTCATGTAGACGCGACATTCCACCTTTGCGACCAATGATAAGAAACACGGCACTCAGTTGGCGTCCAAGGTGCGCGATCGCCGGATCGATTTCCACCGCATCCACACTGGCGCATTGCGCCCGCGATGCCGCGGCGACATCGTTGCCGGTGCCTGCACCAATGATCAAGACTCGCCCGCAGGGTGGCGGCATGGCGAAAGGAAGATCGTAGTAGCGTCGCGGCGCCTGAAGACCCAAATTGCTCGCGGAGGGGCCTAGATTCAGCAGGTCCTGGTAGAAATCGTGGTCCACGTCCAAGCGGTAGTTGCGCTCAGGCGTAGGCACGTACGTGATGCGGTAGTAGGGCGACCACTGAACGGGACTGCTTATCTCCGCGGCGGCAATCACCGCCAGCACACTGCCCAAAATCAGCGCGTTACGCGTGCGCTGCGAAGAAAAATACACAAGCCCGGCAAACACGGGCAGAATCCACACCCACGGTGGCAAAGAGAAGTGCACCAATGCCGTAAACGCTAGAGTGCCCATGAGACTTCCCGCAAGATTCAGCGTGTACGCTTGCAAAGGGGGTCCGGCTGCTTCCAGGCATTCTCCCACCAGCATTCCGATTCGATAAAAAATGGCGAGCACCAAGCAAAATAGGGCGGCCCCTAAGACCAGGGCAAAAACACCGAGCGTCCATGGCACAAAGGCGTCCGGCACGTGCCGAAGTACGGCGCCCAACACCGCAAAGCTCGAGCGGCAGGCAGGAGCTGCGGAGAGCGTAGGTTTCCGCCCCATTGATAGAATCCGACATCGGGAAAAAACAGCCTGGTAAGGTGGAGTTGCGGGGCGAATGCCAGCGTCAACGCTATCGCCGCCATCAATATCGCCAGAAGCTTTTCTGCGCGACTGCGCCCGCGGCGCATCATCCCCAGACCTAATCCCAAAAAGCACGCGAAGAGTGTGAAATTCTTCAGGTAGGCAAACATCCGAATCTCGGCTGACATCCATCGAATGAGGACTACCTCAGTGTAGAGAGCCATCGCGCATTCGATAGCGGCCGCTGCTGTGACGCGTCAGTCACGAGATGCGTTCGACTTGCACAGCGGTGCCGTAGGCGAGAACCTCGGTAACGCCTGGCATTACTTCTGTGGCGTCATAGCGCATGGCGACAACCGCGTTGGCACCGTGCTGGGCGGCATGCTGCAGCAGCAACTCATAGGCATCTTCGCGGGTCCTCTCGCAAAGATTCGTCAGGATGGTGATGTTGCCCCCGACGATGGTCTGCAGCGCCGCTCCCAAAGTTCCGATCACGCTACGCGACCTGACTATAATTCCGCGCACGATGCCAAAGTTCTTGACGATGCGATAGCCTGCGATTTCGTTGGCCGTGGTGACCATGGAGCTGTCCACGCGATTCATAGCCACTCTCCAGGAGGGATGTTTACCGGTGCGATTCTACCTGTTCACGCAACCCTGCGGGAGATAAATGGTTCTGCTAGGCTCGGATTTACGTGGAGACTCTGTTCTATTACCTAGCCATCTTGCAAATAGCCGTGGGTCTGTACCTCGTTTGGCATGGGCTGCGCTGGGTCGGGTACGTGCGCCGGAGGATGAAGGGCGATCCGGGTTTCAATGCGCCGCGCGCCGCGGTGCTGTGTCCGTGCAAAGGTATGGAACCCGGGCTAGAGCGCAATCTCCTCGCGCTGACCGAATTTGATTACCGCAACTACGAGATCTTCTTCATCCTCGCCTCCGCTTCCGATTCCGCCTACGGCACGGTGAAGCGTGTGGCGGATAATTCCAAGACGCCCGCGCACGTGGTTATCGCTGACCGGCCGGAAGGCTGTGGGGAAAAGGTACACAATTTACGTGTGGCGATCGAGCAGTTGCCGGCTGAGTTTGAGGTCCTGGTTTTTGCGGACTCAGATGGGCGGCCGGGAAGATTCTGGCTCCGGCGTTTGGTGGCGCCACTAAATGACAAACAAGTTGGCGCCGCAACTACCATGCGGTGGCTGATTCCCAATGGCCACAATTTCGCCACAGCGCTGTTGGCGGCATGGAATGCCTCGATCGTGACAATGCTCAGCGAAAAAGGGAAAAATTTCTGCTGGGGCGGGGGAACGGCAATCCGCCGAAGCGTGTTCGACGAAATTCGCGTTTTCGACGAGTGGTATCACTCTGTCAGCGACGATTACTCCATGACGCGCGCGCTACAACACGCCGGACGTTCCATTGTGTTCGTGCCGGAGTGCCTCACGCCTACTTACGTCGACGTTGATTTCAGGAGCCTATTAGAATTCACGAACCGGCAAGTTTTAATCACTAAGGTCTACTCGAAGAAGAACTGGTTGTCGGGGGCAGCGACGCACGTTTTGTACTGTCTGACCCTTCCGCTCGGGCTGGAAGTCACACTGAGCAATTTCGTTGTGGCGCTGCCGGCATTTCACCTGGCCGTGCTGACATTTTTGCCGATGCTGTTGGCCGCCATTCGCGGCGGGCTTCGCGTCGCGGCAGCAACTGAGGTCTTGCAGACGTCACGCGCGCAAATCACGGGCCAAGCGTGGATGTACATTGTACTGGGCGTTTTCATTCCTTACCTGTTCCTGCTCAATTTCGTGATGTCGTTGTTCACCAGGAAAATTCGCTGGCGTGGCGTCACGTATGAACTGATCTCGCCGCAGCAAACACGCATCCTGGTGTATTGAGAGGATTGCTCCAGGTCCTTGGTAGTACCGTGGTTTGCCGAGAGGAAGTTTTCCACAAGGCATCGAGTGTGCAGCTATCTCGGACTGTTAGGGGGCAAACACATGGAAGGACAGCCTACTACGGGGGAAAAATTTCGTAGACCGTGAAATTCCTACCCGCAAATGTGGCCAACGCCAAGGCTTTCTAGTACGTAAGTACTGCTATCGTAGGGGTTTGTACTGATTCAAATTTAGGGTGAGGTTTGCATTGTAATTGCGGTTCGCTCGTCAGTATTTCGTCGCAAGCGAAATGACAGGGGGCTCCTTCTCGCGCCCAAGCTGGTTTTAATGGGATTCGCCAGTCCTCAAGCCCAACCTTGGCTCCTTGCCCGCCGCTTGCTCCATGCAGTGGAACCATGCCTCGTCAAGAGGCGAATCAAACAAAATCACAGGTCTCGGTTCCCATTCGAGGCTGCATACAGAGGGGTGCATGTGAAAGTAATCCGCAGGAGTGAACAAGCGAATCTGAACGTATCTCGCGCAAGTCTTCCTCGAGAGCTTTATTTCTTTTATGAAAAGAGCACCGGCGTTTCCCATTTTCATGTGGAAGCGGGAGCCGACGGGCAGTTCCCGGTGGACCAGGCGGCCGGCCTGTTGGCGATGCACTGCCTGGTGCGGGGTCAGTCTCCACGCGATTACGTGGTAATGGTGCAGGCGGCTCCGGACGCACTAGAGGGACTCGCCGAAAAGGCCGAGCAGTTGCTGCAAGCGGGGCACTCGGTGGGAAGCTCAGTAAAACTGACGCGCCGCGAAGAAGAAGTGCTTGGCGGCGTGATGCGCAGCCTGGCCAATAAGGAAATCGCTGCGTCGCTGAATCTCTCTGAACGGACCGTAAAATTTCACGTGTCCTCGCTGCTTGCGAAGTTCCGCGTACGGGGCCGGATGGAGCTGGTCCGGGAAGCAACGCGCCATACCGCGACGCCGATGACTGTGGCGCAGCAGCCCGTCACCACGCGCGAGACTCGCCCTTCGATTCCTCCTCCACACACATACAGCCAAGTTGCGCGCAATGTAGGTCCCATTGCGCTAACGAAGCGGCAACTCCTGGCTTGATTTCTCTCTGAGTGCAAGAAGCACAAGGCCCGAACCGCGTTGGCGGTCCGGGCCTTTTCATTTCTGAAACGAAGATCCGTTTCACTATTTCCGGGCGGACGCGTACTGTTCGGCGGCGGAGTCCCAGTTCACGACGTTCCACCAGGCCGCGATGTAGTCGGGGCGACGATTCTGGTATTTCAGATAATACGCGTGCTCCCAAACATCCAACCCCAGCACGGCTTTGCCTTTCAACGAAAAGGGCGTGTCCTGGTTTGGCGTGGAATCGATGGCCAGCTTTCCGTCTTTCACGATCAGCCAAGCCCATCCGGAGCCGAAGCGGCCCACACCTGCGGCGGCTAATTTCGCCTGAAAATCCGCAAAGGAGCCGAATGTGGATTTAATCGCCGCAGCAAGGTCACCTTTCGGCTCGCCGCCGCCCCCTTTTTTCATCTGCGTCCAGAAAAGTGAGTGGTTCCAGTGGCCGCCGCCATTGTTGCGCACCGCTTGTCGGATGTTTTCGGGAATAGAATCGAGATTCTTCAGCAGGTCATCGAGCGACTTGGATTGCAAGTCGGGATGGCCCTCAAGAGCTTTGTTGAGGTTTGTGACGTAGGCCCCATGATGCTTGTCATGGTGGATTTCCATCGTCCTAGCGTCAATATGCGGTTCCAGAGCGTCGAATGGGTATGGCAGCGGGGGCAGTGTAAATGCCACGGGTTTTTCCTCCGATTGTGAATTTGAATTGGGATTTGTTGTGTCAGCGAGCAACAGGCCTGGCACGACACCACCTGCTCTAATCAGTCCTGCGCCAACGATGCCAGTGCCAGCTATGAAGTTGCGGCGATTGATGGCAGCCTCCAGCGACGCGCACACGCGAATGAGAGTGCGTGCGGATTATACCCCTATACCGCGCATGATGGTAAACCTCCGCTCGCCAAGCAACAAAACCGAGGCTCATTGGCGAATCGCCCTTTCGCCTCTCATTCGATGCGGGAGAGCGCCCAAAGGGCAGATTCCGCGATGACGGAGTCTTCCGAGGAACAAAGACGTTGCAGCAATTCGCTGATCGTTCGATAGCTGGGTGCTCCGCGGTGGAGATTGGAATTGCCCAGAGCGACGCAAGCGTTGCGAACCAGGCCGCGCCACTTAGTGCGCTTGATCGCGCTGCCGCGGAAAATGCGACGGAATTCCGTTTCGTCCATCGCGGCGAGCCACTCGAGCCTGGGTAGAAAGAACGATTCCTCCTGGGACTCTGTCTTGTCTTGGTGTCTGGGCTCGGGGAGAAGCTCTATATTTTCTGCTTGATCGTCCTCCAGCGGCACGTTTTCGAGCGCCGAGGGAAAAGTTCTGGGATGGAATTCTTCGCTCGGAGTTGCCGGCGCGCGGCGGTTCCAGGGGCAAACGTCCTGGCAAATGTCGCAGCCGAATACGTGGCTGCCGATGGGCTCGCGCAGTTCATAGGGAATCGCACCGCGAAGCTCGATGGTGAGATAGGAGATGCATCGGCGCGCATCCATGACGTACGGTTCGACGAAAGCTTGCGTGGGACACGCGTCGATGCAGCGGCGGCAGCTTCCGCATAGATCTGGCGGAGGCAGAACGCCGTCCTCCAGAGTTGGGGCAAGATCTAAGGTGGTGAGGATCGCTCCGAGAAAAACCCACGAACCTAGGCGCTGATTCAAAAGCAGGGTATTCTTGCCCAGCCATCCGAGGCCCGCATATTTGGCGAAGATACGTTCTTGTATCGGTCCAGTATCGGCGTAAACGCGAGCCCCGAAGGGTTCGTCAAAACGCTCCCGCAAAGCTGCCATTAATTCGCTCAGTTTTTCTTGCAGCCCTTCGTGGTAGTCGTCACCCCATGCGTAGCGTGAAATCCAGCCGCGAGGCTCGCCGTCCTCGGGCAGATGGGTGATGTCCGTCGATCTGGGCAAGTTTGTGTTGTAGTTGACAGCGCAGACAATTACGCTGCGAATGCCCGGAAAAGCGCCTGGTCCGCTGCGCCGGCGCGGATCGGACAAATACTTCATCTCGCCAGCGAATCCGCGCGCCAGCCATTCTTCGGTGCGCTCCAACTCAGGGAATTTCCCGGCGGACACCACGCCGCAGAGATCAAAACCCAGCTCTTTGGCACGGGATTCCACCCACACGGTATCGGACCTGGTTCCCATCTTTTCGATTCTGCCGCACTTTAGGCGATCTGGCGAGCAGGGAAAGCGCGGGACCAGAACGCGATGGAGGGGATGAGCGAGAGCGCAGGCTCGAACAGAGCAGCTCGGCCGGAGCTAGCGGTAGCTGCGCAGAGCGCTGGTTTCGTCGGAGTAGACTTCGAAGACTGTGAACAGCTTGGTCAGTTGCAGGAGATCGTGCACTTTTTTTGTGAGGTGCAGTAGCTTGAGGCTTCCTCCGCGATTTTTTACACCAGTATAGGCGCTAACGAGTTCACCGATGCCGGAGCTGTCGATGTAATCGACGTCGGCCAAATTCAGCAGGATCAGCGTGCGCTGATCTTCAAGCAACTCGCGGATGGTCTTTCGCAAAAGGGCGCTGCCTTCACCAAGCGTAATGCGGCCGCCGATATCGACGACAGTCACTCCGGCAGCTTCACGATACGTGGCTCGCAGTGCCATTTAGATTGGGCTCAAGCTTTCTTTTTCGGTGCGGCGCCTTGGCCGCTCTTGCCGTTGGTTCCGGAATTCCCGGACAAAGGCAATTTCTTGGACATGATGATTTCCGCGCCTCCCGTGCGGCCGGGGACGACCTCGAACTCGTCCATAAAGGCGCGCATAAGAAATATGCCACGACCGGAGGTGCTGAGCAGGTTTTCCTCAGCGAGTGGGTTAGGCACGCTGCTGAGTTCGAAACCTTTCCCTTCGTCCAGAACGCGAATAATCATTTTTTCAGGGGTGAGGTCCAACGCTAAGTGAATCTTCTTTTCGGGCCGCTCTTCGTTGCCGTAGTGAAAGGCATTGATGACGCCTTCGCGCACGGACATTCCGATGCGGTAGCAGTCGTCTTCGCCAAATCCCGCAGCCTCCGCCACGCGGAGACACATTTCCTCGGCGAGATTAACGCTCTCGACCTGCGTCTCCAAAGTGATTTCAAGGTGCTTGGAGTCTTCGGACATGCGGGGGCGTCACCAGCGCCCAATTTGGCCCGGTTCGGGGCGCTTTATGGGTAACACACGGATGGAAACCGAGTCAATGGAGCAGCGGCTGGAGGTGAGACCCATTGTTCCTGTAGAACCCGGGTTTTCCCGTAGAGTTGCGTTTTTCCCTGTCGTCAACCTATGCCCAGTACGAGCGGTCCAGTGTGCGGTATTGAATCGCCTCGCTGAGATGGCGCGGCTCAATGTTTTCCGCGGCGTCAAGATCCGCGATCGTGCGCGCAACTTTCAGAATGCGGTCGTGCGCTCGTGCAGAGAGGCCTAGCCTGGTAATCGCGTTTTCCAGCAATTTTTCTCCCTCCGGGGTAATAGCGCAATATTTGCGGATCATCTTGGGCATCATCTGAGCATTGGAGTACGTTTTTTTGTCGGCGCGATAACGTTCCGTCTGCCGGTTGCGCGCGTCGATCACCCTTTGGCGTACCGCCGCGGAATCCTCGGAGGAGGAGGGCGCGCGCAGCTCCTTATATTTCACCGCAGGCACTTCGATGTGAATATCGATGCGATCCAGCAAAGGGCCCGAGATCTTGGACACATACCGCTGAATCATCGGCGGAGTGCAGTGGCACTCGCGCGTAGGATCGCCGAAGTAGCCGCACGGGCAAGGATTCATCGCGGCAGCCAGCATGAAGCGGGAAGGGAAGGTCACGGAAACCGCGGCGCGCGCAATAGTTACGGACCCGTCTTCCAGCGGCTGTCGCATTACTTCCAGTACGTTGCGCTGAAACTCCGGCAATTCATCAAGGAAGAGCACGCCATTGTGCCCTAGCGACACCTCGCCTGGCCTCGGCACAGCTCCGCCACCGATGAGCCCGGCATCGCTGATCGTGTGGTGCGGCGAGCGGAACGGCCGCGTACCCACCAGGCCGCGACTATCCTCCAGGACTCCAGCGACGCTGTGGATGCGCGTAGTTTCGATGGCCTCATCGAGCGACATGGGCGGCAAGATTGTGGGGATACGCTTGGCGAGCATGGTCTTGCCCGCTCCGGGCGGTCCGATGAACAAAATGTTATGACCGCCTGCGCAAGCGACCTCCAGAGCGCGCTTCGCTGCCTGCTGGCCGTGGACGTCACGCAAGTCGACCGCGTATTGCGCTGCTTCGCTGAGCAGTTGGCGCGCATCTACCCGCACCGGCTGAAACGATTCCGGCGAATTCACCAAGTCCACCGCCTGCGGCAGTGATTTCAGGCCGAAGACATCTACCCCTTCCACAACCGCGGCCTCGCGTGCGTTTGCTTCCGGAACTGCCACTGATTTCAAGCCGACTTCGCGCGCGGCCAGTGCCGCGGACAGTGCTCCTCGCACTGGGCGCACGCTGCCGTCCAGCGAGAGTTCACCAAGAAACATGCACTTATCCAACACTTTGCCGAAAAACTGCCCCATACAGCCAGCGAGCCCCAGGGCCATTGGCAAATCGAAGGCGGATCCTTCCTTGCGGACGTCTGCGGGCGCGAGGTTAATTGTGACGCCCTGCCCATGGGGAAACTCGAAGCCGCAGTTCCTCAGAGCGGACTTAATGCGCTCGCGGCTCTCTTTAACAGCGTTATCCGGCAACCCGACAACGTTGAAGTCGGTCATGCGCGCGGAACCCACGTCGACCTCCACTTCGACTACGTAGGCGTCGATGCCATAGACGGAAGCGCTGAGCGTTTTGAAGAGCATAGAGAGGGAAGCCGCGAAACGTCGGGCGCAGCATAAACCAATGCTGAACTATACGCCAGAGGTAACAATTCCGTAGCAGTATGGCTAACACACAGCGGAGGGTGCGCCTTCTTTACACTAGTGGACGCGGACACGTATATTGGCCTTATCGGCAGTGCGCACCTACTCCTTCCCGCGTGAGGTTGGTCGATGATTGGCTGGATTATTTTGATCGCGCTGGTCCTGATCATTGTTTTTTTGATTGGGATGTACAACAGCCTGGTTCGTCTGAAGGTCGCCTGCGACAATGCCTGGGCCGACATCGATGTGCAGCTCAAGCGGCGCTACGACTTGATTCCGAACCTCGTGGAAACGGTCAAAGGCTACGCCGGACACGAGAAAGGTACGCTCGAAGCCGTGATCAACGCGCGCAATCGCGCCATGACCGCAACCAGCCCCGGTGATAAGGCGCAAGCGGAGAACATGCTTTCCGGAGCCCTGAAGAGCCTGTTTGCACTTTCAGAAGCGTATCCGCAGCTCCGCGCTGTCGAGAGCTTCACGTCGCTGCAGACGTCGCTAACTCAAATCGAGGATACCCTACAGAACGCGCGGCGCTATTACAACGCCGTAGTCCGGGACCTGAATACCAAGATTCAGCAATTTCCCACGAATATCTTCGCGAACATGCTGGGATTCAAGCCGCGCGAATTCTTCGAAGTCTCCGCGCCCGGCGAGAGGGAAGCGCCCAAAGTCAGCTTTAGCGCGCCGACGGCATGACGCGTCAGCCGCACACGGGATGACGCGCGTGCGCCGCCCTACTATCCGGTCGTTCTTCGCAGTCGCTCTAGTTTTTGCTTTTGTTTTTCCGGCAGCTTCGGCTCTCAGCACTCGTGAGCTGCGCATCGAAAGTTTCCGGTCCGAAACGATCGTCATGTCGGACGGAACGATCGACGTCACGGAAACAATTCAGGCCCATTTCATCGGCGGTCCCTGGCACGGACTCTATCGAACGATTCCCGTCGAATACGTCACGCCGCAAGGCCTCAATTACACACTTTTCCTTGATGTGAAGCGCGTCGTGGACGGCAGCGGACGGGCGCTCAAATTCGAGACCAGCCGCGTGCGCCACTACCGAAAGCTGAAGATTTATGTTCCTGACGCCGACAACTCGACCCAGAAAGTCTCCATTGAGTACTCTGTTTCGGACGCGCTGAAATTTTTCGACGATCACGACGAGCTCTACTGGAACGTGACCGGCGACGAGTGGGACATTCCCATTCAGTCCGCCAGCGCACGCATCATCCTTCCCGAAGGCACCACGAATATTCGCGCCAATGTGTTTACGGGCGCCTACCGCTCGCGTGCACAAAACGCGGAAGTGGACATTGCCGGAAACGGCGTCGAAGTACGTACGCGCGAGCCTCTGCACTTGCACGAAGGACTGACCGTAGCCGTGGCGTTCGACAAAGGCTTTGTTGACGAACCGACAGCGGCGAGCAAGCTTACCCTGTTCTTCCGCAGCAATTGGCCGCTCGGCATTCCCATCGCAGCGTTTGCGGTGATGTTCTATTTATGGTGGACGCGCGGCCGCGACCCGCGCCTGCGGCCGATCGCCGCACAATATGAGCCGCCGGAGCAACTCACGCCGGGAGAAGTGGGGACGCTCGTAGACAATTCCGCTGACATGCGCGATATCACTGCATCCATCGTCGACCTTGCGGTCCGCGGGTACATCGTCATCGAGGAGCATCAGAAAGACCGCATGCTCGGGCTGATACACGACAAGGACTACAACTTCATCGTTCAAAAGGATCGCGTGGATTGGTCGAAGCTGAAGCCTCACGAGCAAACGTTACTAGAGGGTTTATTCACGACAGGAACGGTCGGCGAATCTGTTTCGATGTCCAGCCTGGAAAACCATTTCTACAAGAATTTGCCGGACATCAAGAGCAATATCTTTTCCTCGTTGATCACGCACGGCTACTACAGCCGGCGCCCCGATAGCGTCCGGTCCGGTTACATCGCCGTGGGCGTAATAGTAGGTCTTCTCTTGATATTTGGGGGGGTGAAGGTCGCCGAGAGCCAAGGCATGGCCCCGTTGACGTTCATCATCGCGGGAATTCTAACCGGCCTGATCATTTGCGCCTTCGGATGGTTCATGCCCGCGCACACAGAACAGGGAACCCGCGCGCTGGAAGGTGTTTTGGGCTTTGAAGACTTCCTCATGCATGTCGAATCGGATCGCTTCAATCGCACGATCAAGACGCCCGAAATGTTTGAGAAGTTCTTACCTTTCGCAATGGTGCTTGGTGTAGAGAAAAACTGGAGCCGCGCCTTCCAGGGAATTATGACCCAGCCGCCACAGTGGTATCGCGGCTCCTCGTATAGCCCGAATTTCTACCCCATTACCTTCGCCAACGACCTCGGCTACATGTCCTCGCGCGCCAGCAGCGTGATGACCTCCGCACCGCGCAGCTCGGGAGGCTCCGGGTTCTCCGGCGGGGGCGGTTCTTCCGGCGGCGGCTTCGGGGGCGGAGGCGGCGGTGGTTTCTGAGCCCGAAGCGAAAGTACCTTTTGACAATACATTTCCCGTGAATACAATACCCGCACTCTCCGGCAAGTGCGTAGCCTCAATGCGCGGGACTCTCGACTTAAAACTTAACTTCTAACCGGAGAAAGCGTAGCGTGTCGATTTTTGAGGTCAGCGGGTGTTTCCCGCTTGAATTGCGGAACGAAACCAAGCAGTGGTGGAGGAAACATGGTTCGGATAGGTTCGATCTTCGCAGTGCTGCTTCTCGCAGCGGGTGTGGCGCGTGCGCAGGGCTCGTCACCCACCGATCAGGCCGAACAAGTCAGGCTATTGCTCGAGCGAGTTCAGCTGTTGGAGCGCCGCGTTACGGAACTGGAAGCGCGACAAGCGCCAGCGCCGGCTACGGCGCTCTCCGCTGCGAACCAGGTCCCGACGCCTTCGCAAACTCCCCAACAACAGACTGCTCCCGCTGGAACCCTTGCACACGAGCACGAGGTTCAGGAGCAGGCGGCCACTGTCCAGCAAATGGAGCAGCACTATCCCTCTCTCCAAATCCGCGGATTTGGCGACGTGGACTTTTCAGCTACGGACCAGAAGGGAACTACCAGCGGCTTCAATCTCGGGCAGTTAGATCTGCACTTGGCTTCGGCGCTGTCGCGCAAAGTAACTTATTTCGGCGAAATGACTTTCAATGCGCAACCCAACGGCTACACCGTGGAGGTAGAGCGCAACATCATTCGCTACGACTACAACGACTATTTCAAGATCTCCTTTGGCCGCTATCACACTCCAATCGGCTATTGGAACACGGCGTTTCACCATGGCGCCTGGTTGCAGACCACCATCAGCCGCCCGGATATGGTGCGAATCGGCGGTACGTTCATTCCCGTTCACTTCGTGGGGTTTCTTGCTGAAGGAAATATCCCGTCCGGCGGCGCGGGTTTGAGCTATAACGTTGGCGTCGGGAATGGCCGAGGCTCCCTCATCTTCCGTCCCGGCGATGCGGGAGACAACAACAACAATCGGGCATGGGTCGCCAACATCTATTCGCGTCCGCGGCGATTCTACGGGCTGCAAATGGGCGCGTCCGTCTACCGCGACAAGATTACCCTGGTCGGGCGAGATTTCCGCGAATGGATTACCGCAGCTCACCTGGTCTGGACCAAGGAAACACCGGAATTCTTGGCGGAATTTGCCAATGTCAATCATCGCGCCGTCCTGACCGATCTCTCGACGAACAGCCAAGCTTTCTACGTCCAGCTTGGTTATCGCCTGCCCTGGTTTGAGAGAACGGTGAAGCCCTACTATCGGTTTGAATATACTCACACACCTCTCAGCGAGCAGGTATTCACGAATCAAGATTTGGTAGGCTCAATTCTGGGTGTGCGCTACGACATCTCAAATTACGCTGCCTTTAAGATCGAATACCGCAACAGCAAGCGCGGAGTCGCGGACCCGCGTGTGAATGGCTTATTTCTCCAGACAGCCTTCACGTTCTGAGCGAGCCGCCAATGAATGCCACCACAAAACGCGTCGCAGCAGTTCTCCTGAGCCTGATCTTGCTGTTCGTAACCTTCGGTGGCCGCTCGTCCGCCCAGAGCGTCCGAGGCGGCCCCGATATTGCCGTCGTCGTCCATCCAGATACGCCGGTCAGCGATCTAACGCTGTCGGAGGTGCGCCAAGTTTTATTGGGAGAGCGGCAATACTGGAGCTCCAAGTTGCCGGTGGTTTTGCTGATTCGCGCCCCTGTCGCCCGCGAGCGAGACGTGGTGCTGCGCGTCATTTATCAAATGACGGAAGCGCAATTCAAACAATATTGGGTGGCCAAGATTTTTCGCGCGGAGGCAGCATCGCCACCGAAGATTGTCTACTCCAACGACATGCAGTATGAATTTGTTTCTGGCATCCCCGGAGCCATCGCGTTCATGGATGCCCGCAACGTACGGCCGGGTCTGAAAATTCTACGGGTCGATGGCCACTTGCCGGGAGACAAGGCTTATCCGCTGCACTAGCGTGTCGGCGGGCCGCTGTTAGACCTAGTTCGAGAGCTTCATCCGCCGGACAATATCTTTGAAGCGGGGCTCTGATCGTACCGGATCGAACATCGGCTCGACCGCAATGGAGACTAGCCCGCTGTCATGTTCTTGGTACGCTTTCTCGAGCCACTCCAAAGCTTTGTCTTTCTGGCCCAGTCGCATGTAGCCCTCGGCGATGCTGTACGAAGAGACGTAGCCATGCTTTGAGATTTCCGTCAATCCATCCAGCCAGCTTTGCTGCACACCCTTATAGCCGGACTTCGAAAAATCCTCGGCAATAGAGGCGGCAAGCTCTGGGCTTCCGGAAAGCGATACGAGTTTTTCCCGTTCCTCGACGGCTTCTTTCTGCTTCCCGCTCTGCGCGTAAACCTCTTCGAGCATCCGCCGCGCCGGAGTAAATTTGGCATCGATGTCGAGAACCTTGCGCAATTGCTCGATGGCTTGATCGCTGCGGTGTGCCAGGTAGAGTTGCCATCCCAACGTTGTATTAATGATCAGCGAGAGCGGATCCAACTCCTGGGCCTTTTTCGTTTCGCGGAGCCCTTCTTCTGGACGCCCCATGTTCGCCAAGTAGTCTCCGTACCAGTGGTGTGCCGTGGCTGAATTCGGATTTAGCTCGATGGCTCGCCGGAATTCTGTCTCTGCGCCGGTCCAGTCCCATTCGAAATGCTCCTTCACAAGCGCGAGCGAGGTGTGCGCTTCCGGCAGGGTGTCATCGATTTCCAACGCCTGCATGGCCGCCGCTTTTGCCTTCGGCCATGCTTCAGACGGCGGCAGGTACCCCGCATCTCCCAGCAGGCTGTACGTGTCTGCAAGACCCGCGTAGGACAAGGCGTACCGCGAATCCTTTTGTACCGCCTGCGTGAAATAATCCGCGGCCTTCTTGAAATCCGCTTCCGTCCACTTGTTCCAATAGAACAAACCCTGCAGGTAAAGCTGATACGCCTCGACGTTCTCCGTGGGCCGCTTCGCCAGCAGTCTTCGCTCTTCGCCGGCTAGTTTGGGGCGCAACCTGCCATATATGTCGGCGGCAATCTCTTGCTGCACCGAAACCAGGTTGGACATCTTGCGGTTGTATTGCTCGCCCCAAATTTGTCGGCTTTCGCGCACGTCCTCAAGGCTGACGCTAATCATCAGCTCGTCGCCGGTCTGAACAAGCCTTCCGGTAAGTATGGTCCTGACGCCCATGTCGTGGCCCAACTTCTGCGGATCCGCCTGCTGCCCTTTGTATCGAAACACGGTATTGCGGGACATCACCGAAAGGTTAGGCAATTGCGAGAGGCTGTTGATCAGGCTCTCTGTGATCCCGTCGCTGAGATATTCCGTTTTCGGGTCGTTGCTTACATTCGCGAAGGGCAAGACGGCGATAGAGTCGATGCGTCCCTGCGCGGAGCCGTGCAACACGAGGTCGCGCAGGCCGCCAATATTCAAGCCAAACAACAGCAGCGCCAAGGCGAGGACTCCAGCCCAAACGAAATGAATCCATCGTTGCTTCATCGTTTGCAGGGAAGACGGACTCGAAATCACTTGGAAAGCGCGCGCCGAATCCGTATCACGCTTCAACCGCTGCAAATCCGCGCTGAGATCCGCTGCCGTGCGATAGCGGAGCGCACGGTTCTTTTCCAGCGCCTTGTTGATGATTTGCTCGAGTTGCGGGGAAATGGCTGGATTCAGACGCGCTGCCGGCGCCGGCGAACGATTGAGAATGGCCTCAAACACAACTCCCGAGGTATTTCCCACAAAGGCCTGCTTGCCTGTGGCCATTTCGTACAGAACGAGTCCGAGGGAGAACAGGTCCGTGCGCTCGTCCAGTTCTTCCCCGCGCACCTGCTCCGGAGACATATAGGCCACCGTGCCCATGGAAACGCCGGTGCTGGTCAGATGCGCATCTTCCGTCGTGTTGCTGAACGCGGTTCCGGCGTGGCTCAGTGACGCCACCCCCTTGCGCTCCGGCAGCAACTTAGCGAGACCAAAGTCGAGAAGCTTTATCTGGCCGCGTTCGGTCAGAAAAATATTCGCCGGCTTGATGTCGCGATGAATGATGGCCTTGGCGTGAGCCGCCTCAAGGGCGTCCGCCATCTGATGTCCGTATTCCGGCACGCGCTCAATATCCAACGGCCTGCCCGCAATGCGATGCTTGAGCGTCTGCCCCTCGAGAAACTCCATGACAATAAAACTCTGGCCATCGTATTCGTCGACGTCATAGATGGTGCAGATGTGCGGGTGATTCAGTGACGAGGCCGCTCGCGCTTCGCGTTGAAAGCGCTCGATAGCCGGATGATCCTTGGAAAGCCGCTCGGAAAGAAATTTCAGGCAGACGTGTCGGCCCAGACGAACGTCCTCAGCCTTATACACGATCCCCATGCCGCCGCCGCCCAGCTTTTCCAGAACGCGGTAGTGGGAGATGGTTTGCCCGATCATGGGAAGGAAACAGCCATCCGCGGTTCATCTTAGGGTGCGTCTACCGGCAAGTCAACGCGCACTCAATCGTCCGTGTTTTTTGGGGCAAAACCGTAAAGCTTCGGCACGTCCTGCAGCGCAACGTCAAGCAACGTGCCGATCAGCAGCGTCACCAGCAGAAAGACCTGCTCCTCGCGCTTCTTGAGCAGCGCGGCCCACCGTTGCGATGGTTTTTTCGCCGCCATCTCTTCGTTATTCACGCTTTTTTCGCTTCGCCGAAGGTCTTGTTTGATTTGCTGGCGGCGTCTTCTCCAACAATTGATCGATGGCGCGAACCAACTCATGCCCGTTCGACCGCAATTCACCGATGCGATGTCGCGCCACCTGTTCCAGCAGACGCTCCCCGCGGGGCAGCAACGAGATCAGCACGCGGCGCCGGTCCTCGCGCCCGCGCGAGCGACGCACATAGCCGTGCGTCTCCAGGCGGTCGATCAATTCCACTGCGCTGTGATGTTTTAAGGCCAGTCGCTCCGCCAAAGTCCGGATCGTCGCCTCTTCCTCGGGCGGCAGTCCTCGAATCGTAAGCAACAGGAGATATTGCTGAGGCTCCAGGCCCGCGGCCTGAGCGACGGCGTCACCTTCCCGCAGAAAGTGGCGGATGCGATAGCGCAACTCGGCCAAAGCCCGATATTCGTCGGTGGTAATCCCCGTCGCCATGTATTTAGTATATCGTATTGCGATACAGTTGGCTCTTCTGGCCGGCCCGGGCATCCAAATAATCATCCCGCGGATTTTCCTGCATTTTGGTCCAGCGAATGAGACAGCATCGTCTGCTCCCGCGCTTCCGCTCAGGTTCCAGGCTGCTCGCCGCGCTTGCGCTAGTTGGGGGCGGTTACGCTGACATGCAAGACATAGACACGGCGCGGTTCGTTCCCACGGTTGGAATTCCTCAGAAAACTGGACAAATCCCGGTTTTGGCCGTGAAATTGGTCCGGGCGTATCCTCATGACCCGCACGCCTTCACGCAGGGATTGGAGTATTACGGCGGGTACCTGTACGAAAGCACCGGGATCGCGGGCCAATCGACGCTTCGTAAAGTCGCGTTAGAGACCGGGAAAGTCATCCAGCAAGTCAGTCTGCCGCCGCAATACTTCGGCGAGGGGCTGACGATTTTTCACGGAAAGATCTACCAGCTAACGTGGCTGTCGAAAAAAGGGTTTGTCTATGACCTTCGCACCTTCCGGCAAGTTGGGGAATTTCCTTACGACACCGAAGGCTGGGGCCTCACGCACGATGACAGGTCACTGATCATGAGTGACGGCACGAACAAGATCCGGTACATCGATCCAGTTTCGTTTGGCGTGACGAGCACGATCGAACTGTACGCGGGAGGCGAGGGGGTCGTGAATTTGAATGAGTTGGAGTACGTCAAGGGCGAAATCTTCGCCAATATTTGGCACTCCCTGCGGATCGCTCGCGTCGACGCGCGCTCTGGGCAGTTACTCGCGTGGATTGATCTCACTTCCATCGTCTCGAAGGAACAGCACGGCGACGAAGCCGTATTGAATGGAATCGCGTATGACAGAGCCGGAGACAGGTTATTCGTCACGGGCAAGAAGTGGTCGAAGTTGTTTGAGATTAAGGTGGAAGGCGGTCCCCGTTAGAGTGGGATCGATGTTCTGCCTGGGCTGTTCTTGGGTGAAGGCTGAACTAGAGTGTTTTGCGGAACGCCTTCTGCGTCTTGTAATGCTCGTAGCCGTGCTTTTCGTAAAACTTGTGCGCCCGTTTGCGGATTACATTCGATCGTACATTCATCCCTCGGCAGCCGCGCCTTCGCGCCCACTCCTGGGCGGCTTCCAGCAGCTTCGCGCCAGCTCCCGCACTCCGCTGGCCTTCCGCTACGATCAGCCCGTTCACTTCGGCTCGGATATCGCTCTCCAACAGATGAGAGACACTGACATGCACCCAGCCAACCAGGCCTACGGCGGCATCGGGAGATTCCGCGATAAACACCGCATGCTTCGAAGCAGGCGTGAGCTGTCGCAATCTCACTGCAATCTGGGCCGCCGAAGCCGGATATCCCAGCTCTCCTGAGAGCTGTGCGATCCGCTCCGCATCGCCGCGCCGCGCTTTCCGAATCTTCAATTTTGCCGATGCCAACGCGTTTGCCATTGATGCCATCGTCTCACGCCGCCTTCCGGCGTAGCCGCTGCCGCACCGGGCCGCTTTTAAGCTCACGTAGCGCGTCCGCCGCAATCCATCGCGCCGAGCGGGACGGCTGTCTCCCAATTCGCTCGGCGGCGCGAATCGCAGCGCGATTGAGGCGTAAATTTCTTTTGCCGATATTTCGCAGCGCCCAGTTGACCGCTTTTCGCACGAAATTCCTCTCGTCGCCGGCCTCCCGCTCGATGATTTGCAGGGACCGTTCGAATCGGGCATCCGGCGCTTGCTTATCCTTATAACTGAGATATGCCAATAACGAAAAAGCCGCGCGCTTCACAAATTCTTCTCGCCGCCTGCTCCAGGCCTCCACTTGGCCCCAGGCTGGGGCCGCCCCGGCGTAAAGATAGCAGCAAGCCGCATCCACCACGTCCCAGGCGTCAAACTCTCGCGCCCAACGCTCCATCTGCTTCGATGTTACCTCTTCGGATTCTCCGATCAGCGTCGCAAGGATGCGCGCTTCGTGAATGCCGGAGATCCACAGTTGCTCAGCAAGTTCGTGTTTTTTGCCGATGCGCCGCGCCAGCCCATGCAAAACGGGCTGTGAAATTCCGTACGCCTTCGGCACGTTGACGCCGAAATGCACCATTTTGGCGCGAACCTTTGGATTTGCAAGCCTCTTCAATTCGCGCAGGACACTTGCGCAGTTCCAGCGCCCTGCCGTTTGCTCGCGCGAAGGCCCCTTAGAACGTTTTTTCAGAGTCGAGGAGAATCGTGACCGGGCCTTCATTGACAAGCTCCACCGACATCATCGCCTGAAAGATTCCCGTAGCCACCGTGACCCCAAGCGCGCGTAATGCCGTATTGAATTCCTCATACAACGCAGAAGCCTTGTCAGGCGGCGCCGCGGAAATAAAGCTGGGACGGCGCTGTCCGCGCGCATCGCCGTACAACGTGAATTGCGAAACCACCAGCACCGCGCCCTTCACCTCCAGCAGTGACCGGTTCATTTTCCCCTGTTCATCCTCGAAGATGCGCAGGTGTGCGACCTTCTCAGCCAGCGATGCAGCTGCCGCGGGAGAGTCGTCCCGGCCTACGCCAAGCAGCACCATCAACCCAGCGCCGATTTCCCCGGTCACCCGTTCTTCGACCGTTACACGCGCGCGACTAACCCTCTGCACCACAGCTCGCATAGACTCAAGTGTTGTCGCTCCGCTTACTACAAACAAGAGCTGTCATCCTGAGCCCATCCGACAAGGATGGGCGAAGGATCTCAAATACAGGTGTTTGGGTGCGCGTACTTACGGATCGGCTCTCTTCTCTTTCGCCGGCTTCCTCGGCAACAACTCCGGCAACTGCGCTACGTTGTATGCAAACACCGCTAGCACCTGCGCGCCTTCGGTCAAGTCTTCCCAACGCACGTGCTCCAAGGTATCTGCCTGGGAATGATGCATCTTGTCGTAGTCGGCGACGTCCTGCACGCACCAGAATCCCGGCACGCCTGCTTCATCAAATGGCACGTGGTCGGAGCCGCCCTCCTTGCGCAGGCTCGGCTCGGCCAAGGCAATGTCTTTCGCCTTAGCCAGGGGGTACAGCGCATGGTCAATCGTTTCCCGCGCGCCATAATTTCCCATCAAGCCGATGGTTAACACTTTGCCCGTTCCCGTATCGTGCACCAGAACGCCGGAAATCTTCGGCAGCTCCTCCTTGTGCACCTTCACATAAGCGCGCGAGCCATTTAAACCCTGTTCTTCACCCGTGAACAGCACAAATCGAATCGTGCGCTTCGGCTTCACTCCCACTTTCTGCAGAGCCCTCGCGGCGGCAAGCACTGCCATCGATCCTGTGCCATTGTCTGTCGCGCCAGTGCCCAGATCCCACGAATCCAGGTGCGCGCCAATGATCACAACCTCATCAGGCTTCTCCGACCCGCGGATTTCCGCCACGGTGTTGTACACCTGCACCGGCTTCCCGCTGAGGCTTCCCTCGATGTTTACTTCCGCTTCAGCGCGACCCTGCTCCTGAAGGCGCCACAACTGCTCATAATTCTCGCGGACCGCGAACGCCACCGGCACTTGTGCGGGTTGATAATCCCGCGACAGCACAGACATGTTTAGCAGTCCAAACTCCTTCTCCGAAGCGATCAGCACTGTACTGACCTTCTCCTCCGCAAACATCTTCATGGCCGCAAGCCGCGCCTGACGGTAAGCCGCCGGGTCGATGGGCATTTCGTTTACGGCGTGCGCCAGCGGAATGGTGCTCTTGTCCCACGGGGTCGCCAAGGGAAACTCCGGGCCTTCCATCTTTCGCGGCGCGCCAAAAAGGACAATCGCGCCCTTTAGTTTGCCTTTGTATTGCTCCAGATCCTCGATCTTCTCAAACGTAACGCCAACAACCGGTCCCCGGACCGGCCCCTTCGTACTCGGCGACCATCCCGCCGCGGCCAGCGTCAATGTCTGCTCGGTCGGAAGGATCAGCCGGCCAGTCGCCGGACCGCGCGTCCAGCTATTCGCGATTGTCCAGTCCTCAAGGTGCACGTTCGCAAGGCCTGCCGCCTTGAACTGCTCCGCCGTCCAGCGGCTCGCTTCATCAAGTTTCGCCGAGCCGGTCAAGCGTGGTCCTATGTGTTCAGTGAGATAGGTGAGGTCCACCTTCAATGCCGGCGCATCGGATTTGACCTGCTCCAGAATCTTGGTGTCCAGTTCCGCAACTGGATCAGGCTTTGGCGCCTCCTGATTCTTCGCATCTTTGGCGGGATTATAGGGCAGTGGCCGTCGTGGCAGCATGTCCGGCAGGTTCGCGGTGTTATAGGCCCACGTAGCTAACACTTGCGCCCCCTGATTCAGATCGTCCTTCCAAACCTTGTCAAACGTGTCCGACTGGCTATGGTGCGTCAGATTGTATTCCGCGCGTTCCTGGATACAGAAAAATCCGGGCACGCCTACCTCATCAAAAGAAAAATGGTCAGTCCCGAACGAGCGTGCGATGCGCGGCTCGAGCAATTTCAATTCGTGCAGCGGCGCAAGAACCTGGTCCACCAACTCGCGATCCTGATAATTGTCGTGTAGTCCAATCGTCAGCACGCGGCCTGTTCCCGTGTCGTGCACCAGCACTCCCGAAATCTTCTCCAAGTCGTTCTTGTGTGCTTTCGCATACTCCTGTGAGCCGTAAAGCCCCTGCTCTTCCCCCGAGAACAAGACAAACCGAATCGTGCGTTTTGGTCTTGAATTCAGCTTGCCCAGCGCGCGCGCTGCCTCCAAAACCGCCATGGAGCCTGTTCCATTGTCGGTTGAGCCCGTAGCCAGATCCCAGGAATCCAGGTGCGCTCCGATGATCACCACCTCGTCCGGCTTTTCCGACCCGCGAATCTCCGCCACTGTGTTGTACACCTCCATCGGCTTCTCGCCGATGGTGTTCATCATCTCCATCTCCACCTGCACCGGCAGATGCCGCTGGAGCATCCTGAAAATCGTGCGGTAGCCTTCGCCTGTAACGAACGCCGTCGGGATGGGTCCAATGTCGTAGCGGCCCAGGCTCACGTCTGTCATGTTCAGCAGTCCGTGCGGCTTGTTCGAATCGCGCAGCACACCCGCTACACCTTCTTGCTTCCAAAACTCCGTTCGCTCCTTGGCCGCTTTCAAGAAAGCTTCGTACGGATCCTCCACCGGCGGCTCTCCAATTCGCGCTGGAGGCTGCTGCATCGGCCGGCTCATCTGCGCATGCGGATCGTCCGGTTTCGGTGGAGAAAGGCTCGCCGCCTCCTGGTAAATGACAATCGCGCCCTTCAGCTTGCCGTGAAACTTCGCAAAATCTTTTTTCTCCTTCGCATCGAAGTACACCACCGGCCCGGTAATTGCTCCATTCGTGCTCGGCGACCATCCCGCCGATGCGATCGTCAACGCATGCTCCGTCGGACTCACAATGCGCGCGCTCGCCTTCCCGCGCGTCCACGAACGCTCCATCGTCCAGGCCTCCAGGTGAGCGTTCACTGCGCCGTACTTGGCAAACATATCCCGCGTCCATTCATTCGCCCGCTTGAGCTGCGGCGAACCCGTCAGCCGCGGCCCGATACTGTCCGAGAGATATTCGAGATTCGCTGCCGCCTCGCTGTGCTCACGAATCTCGCTGAGAATCTGCGCATCCGCCGCCGCAAATGGGCTCTTCTCGTCGCCGGCCGGCTTTGCAACCCCGCCGCGCACCGCCACCAACACCAAAACCACGCCGCACACAAGCACGCTGAATCGACGCACGCTCATTCGTCTACCTCATAACGAATCTGGAGTTTTGCTATTGATCCACCACGCGGCAGTAAGCTCCCGCCGTCCCCACTCGTCTTAGACGCGCATAAGCCGCTTAGCCGTTTCGCACCCGACGGCGCCGCTTGCCCCGCTTCGCGAAACGCGGCGCGCGCTGGCACTTCGGGCAGAAATAGCTGCTTCGGCCTGCAACGATCACTCGCCGGATCGCCGTCCCACAACGGTAACAACGTTGTCCTTCGCGTCCATACGCCCGATGATGCCGCTGATATTCTCCCGGCTGGCCCTCGGCGTCAAGAAAATCGGAAATTGACGACCCACGCGCCAAAATCGCCTTCCGCAAAACGTCCTGTAACACCCGTCGCAACGCTTGCGCCTGCTTCTTGCTCAGCTCCGTTCCGCGCCGCATCGGATGAATCTTGGCCCGCCACAAACTTTCGTCGGCATAAATATTGCCAACGCCGCGCAACACGCTCTGATCTAACAGTAGCGCCTTAATCTGCGCGTTCCGAGACCGGATTCGCGACGCAAACTCCTGAGCGCTCACCAACAGCGGATCGGCCCCAAATGCCGTCAACTCCTTCGCCAGGAGCGCCCTCGTAAGATACGCCATGCGCCCAAAACGACGCGGGTCCGTATAGCGCAGCTCGCGTCCATCGTCGAGCCCAAACCATACATGCGTATGCTTTGCGCAAGGCTGCGCCGCCGCACACGGCGCAAGCTGCCCCGTCATTCCCAGGTGCACCAGCAGCGAAGCCGCTTCCGCATCTCCATTCTCTGAATCCGCAACGGCATTCCCACGCGCGGAAAGCCGCAGCAGCATAAATTTCCCATACCGCTCCACTTTCTCGATCTGTCTTCCAGGAAGGTACTGCTCCAGCGCCGCCGGATCGTCGATGAAATCCGTCTTCCCCAGCCTCACCGACAGAATTCGCCGCCCCGCAATAGACTTCTGCAGCCCTCGCGCAACAGTCTCAACCTCAGGAAGCTCTGGCATACGTGTCGCCCACAAAATGTAGGGGCGCAGCATTGCTGCGCCCCATGTCCGCAAGTCGTAAGAATTCTACATCTCGTCTTATTCACTCGCGATCCGCCATTCGTGAGCCACGGGTCGCGAACCGTACTCACTTCTTATGATAATTCGGATACGGCGGGTGGTCCGGAATCACCACAGGATTCTTCTTCAGCGCCTCCAGCGTAACCTGCACCGCCTTCTCCAACTGCGCGTCATGTCCCGCCGCTACCGACGCCGGACCATTTTCCACTTCAATATCCGGCGCGATTCCGTGATTTTCCACTTCCCATTCACCGTGCAACCCGTAAATCGCCCCGCGTGGCGCGGTCACGAACCCTCCATCCATAAGCGGCGGGTAATTCCATATTCCGACCAACCCGCCCCACGTGCGCGTGCCCACCAGCGGGCCGACCTTGTCCTGCTTGAACATCCACGGTAGCGCATCTCCACCCGAACCCGACATTTCGTTGATGACCATTGTCTTCGGCCCGTAGATCTGCGCCAGCGGCGAGCAGAACTTCTCGCCTTCCCGCGTGATCGCGCAATTCCGCAGCGGACGCTCCAGCTCATCGATGATGTAATCGGCGATGGACCCGCCGTGGTTGTAGCGTTCATCAATGACCGCCGCCTGCTTGCCTACCTGCGCAAAATAAAACCGGTTAAAGTTCGTGTACCCGCCAACGCTTGTGTCCGGCACGTGCACGTACGCGACTTTCCCTCCGCTCAGCTCATCCACCTTGCGCCGGTTATCTTCCTCCCACGCACGGTTCCTTAGCGGAAACTCGCTCGCCACCGGCACCACGATCACGTCCCGCGCGTCCTTCCCGTCCACATTCGGCCCCACCTTGATGCGCACCTGCGTGCCCGCGGTGTTCTCCAGGAATTTGCTCACGTCCGCCGGCGGCCGCACCTCCATTCCATTCACCTCCAGCAGATACTCGCCTGCCTTAACTTCGACGCCCGGCTGCGTCAGCGGCGCCCGCAAATCCGGATTCCAGTTTTCACCATTGAAAATCCGCGCAAAGCGGTAGCGGCCATTCTCGATTTTGTAGTCCGCGCCCAGCAGCCCGCCTTTCACTTTCGGCGCCTCCGGGATATCGCCCCCGGCAATGAACATGTGTCCGACGGTCACTTCGCCGAGCATTTCATCGAACAAGTAATTCACGTCCGAGCGCCCGCCCGCGCCTTTCAAGTATCCCGCGTACTTTTTTTCCATCGCGGGGATATTCAATCCGTGATGGTTGGGGTCATACAAGAAGTCTCGCTCGATCCGCCACACCTCGTGGTACATCTGGTTCCACTCCACGCGCGGATCGACGAACACTTCCATCGCGCCCACGTTCAGCGCGCCTTCACCAGGTTTTGGTGCGCTGTCCGCCTTTGCGATGAACCATCCCGGCCCTTGCCGATACAGCACCTTCTCTCCATTCGCCGAAACGCCAAAGCCGTTAATTCCGGCCAGAAATGGCTCCGTCTTCCGCGTGGTAGCATCAAATTTCGTTACCGTAACCGGCGTGTTCGGCTCAAAGCGCGGGACATCCGGTATCTCCGAAAAAAACAGTGTTCCCGCCTTCCCCGCCTCGAGCGAAACGTAATTTGCCGGCTTAATCGGCAGCGCCACGATGCGTTGACCGATTCCGTCCAGATCGATCGTGACCTTAACGCCCTCATCCTTTTTCTCGTCTTTCTTTTCGCCCTTCTCTCCTTCCTTGCCTTTGTCCGCTTCCTTTCCCTTGTCCGCAGCGTCCTTCTTTTCCTCGATCTTCTCTTCGTCGCTCTGCGGCTCAACCGGCGACTTCTCGCCCTTCTTCAGCACTGCCGCGTAAATGTTCCGCAGCACCGGATGTTGAAAGCTGGAAAGGTCCAGCCAGCCCGACGACAACCCCAAACCTGTGCTGGCCGCGAAAATTAATTCCTTGCCGCCCTTATCGAACACCGGATAACGCGCATCTCCGAGCCCGTCCGTAACCTGCGAAAGTTTCCTGCTCTCCAGCGAGTACACGAAAATCCCGCGCAGGTGGTTCTCCAGGAATTTGGAGTACGTCAGCCACTTGCTGTCCGGCGACCAGTTCACCGCCAGCGCCACGCTCGGATCCTCAAAGCGGTCGGCGTCCACTCTTACCGGCACGCCCTTCCCCACGTCCGCGTACCAGAAATTCATTCGCTTGTCCGTGTACGCAATTTTCTTGCTGTCTGGCGACCACGTCGGCCCGTAAAAATAAGACGGCGGATTCCCCAGGTTGATCTTCTTCACATTTCCGAATCCCGATTGATCCACGATGTGCAGCGCATACTCGCCGGACTCATCCGAGAAGAATGCGATCGACTTTCCGTCTGGTGACCACGATGGATCGCGCTCCGCCACCGCCGTCGTGCGCGTAAGATTTCGCACATCGCCCTTCTCCACTGGTACCGTCAGAATTTCGCCTCGCCCCTCGAAAACCGCGCGTACGCCGGTCGGCGAAATCCCCGCATTCTGCAGCTTTTCTCCTACCTTTTCATAATGAGCCCGCGTCGACGGCAGGTCTCCGGAAATGTGTATCGCTACTTTCGTCGACTTCCCGCCCTTCGGCTCAAACAAATAAATTCCGCCAAACTGCTCATACACCAGCGCGTCCGGCCCCGCCGAAACCGCTTTCAGGTCCAACCCTTTGTTCTCGACAACTTGTTTCACAGCCTTCGTCTTCGTGTCATACGCAAACAGCGTCACCGCCCCGTTGCGATCAGAAAGGAAGTACACCGTGTCCCCAAACCACACCGGATGAGAGTCGTTCGAATTCTCGCGGGGAATCCTCTCCAACGCCAGGTCGCTCAGCTTCACGATATTGATCGGCGTAGTCTGCCCGCCGCGATACCGCTTCCACGACGTCTGCCACTTCAAATTTGGCACGTAAGCGATCCGCGTTCCGTCCGGCGAAAACCACGCGTCCTCCGCCCGCCACATCGGCAGCACTTCCGGCCATCCCCCCTCGACGCTTACCGTATACAGCCGATCGAAATCCGCATACGCCTCGCGCCCCGAACGGAACAGCACCTTCTTTCCATCCGGCGTCCATCCCTCCGCAATGTCCGGCCCCGGATGCCACGTCAGCCGTCGCGGCTCCCCGCCTTCCGCCGGCATCGCAAACACGTCGAAATTGCCGTCGTATTCCCCAGTGAATGCGATCCACTCCCCATCCGGTGAAAATATCGGCAGCCCTTCGTGCCCGCCAGTGGTAAGCTGTCGCGCCTCTCCGCCCTCCCGCGGCACACTCCACAAATATCCCCCATAGGCAAACACAATCTGCCTCCGGCTGAGCGTAGGCGCATGCGCCAGCAAGGGCGCTTCATCAGCGGCCGCAACGCGCCCGGCGAAACACAACAACATCGCAATCAAAACTGCCACCCGATTACGCATTTTCCCTCCGACCAAGACTTTAACCCTACTGCTAAGCGCGGGACTCCGCGACCGCGGCAAAAAGAAGGGGGATTCTATCCCTCTCAGCACCGAAGAAGAAGGTAGTTTTGAGTGGATCAGGCAGCTACTTAATCACTCCACTCGGTGGCGGCCAGAACCCCGGCTCGCTAATCGCCCTCGCGTCACGCTTCTCCGCATACTTCTCCACCGCCGCGCCAATCGCCGAAGCTTTCCCAATCAGCACAAATACCAAATTCTCCGAAGGAAAATGTTTCTGGATCACTTGCTTCGCCATCTCCGGCGTCACTGCATCGACGCGCGCCTCCAATTGGTTGATTTCGTCGGCGCCCAACCCATAAAACTCGTGCGTCGCAATAATCTGCGCCAGCTGTCGCGAAGTCTCAATGTTCGGCGGATACTGCCCCTTGATGTAACTCTTCGCCGATTTCAACTGCTCGTCCGTCACTCCCTGTTTGTGGAGCTTCTGCAGTACCTGCAACGCCAGGTCAATCGCCGGCTTGGTCGTCTCATTCTTCGTGAAGCTGAAAATCCCAAACGGTCCCGGTGCTTTCCGCGAATCGAAGAAGGAAGACGCTCCGTAGGCATACCCCGACTCCACGCGCAACGCCTCGTTCAGCTCCGATGTAAATCTTCCGCCAAAAATAGTGTTCACCACGCGAATCGCCACGCGATCCGGGTCCGTGCGCGCAATCCCTACATTCCCAAACGCAAAATACGTCTGCGTCGCGTCGGGCTTGTCCACCAGCAGCAACTTCTTGGCTTTCACTGGCGCGGCAGCCGCAATCGCAGGAGCAGCAACCGTATGCGCAGGCCATCCACCGAAGACATCCTCCAATTTCTTCCGCATCTCCGCGCCGTTGAATTCTCCCGCAACGGCCAGCAGGGTGTTCCCCGGCGCATAATTCCCTTCATAGAACTTTACAATTGCATCGCGCTTGATCCGCTGCAGCGAAATTTCGTCGCCGCCCGATGGTCTTCCGTAAGGATGAGTTCCATACAAATACCCGTAGTAGTACAGCCCCAGCACCTGCTGTGGATCATCCTTCGCGCCGCGCACCCCATCAACGGCCTGCGCCAGCAGCTTCTCCACTTCCGCTTGTGGAAACGTCGGATGCAGCAGCGCATCCGAAAACAGCTCCAGCCCCCGCGCCAAGTCCTTGGTCAAAAACTCCGCGCTGACGCTGCTGAAGTCCGCTCCCGCTTCCGCCTCAAAGGCGCCCCCTATGTAGTCCAAGTCCGCGGCAAACTGCTGCGCTGTCCGCGCCTTCGCCCCTTTCCTCAACAATCCCGCGGTAACCGAGGCAAGCCCATCTTCGCTTGCCGGGTCCGCAGCCGAACCTGTTTTCACAATCGCGTACAGATTAATCATCGGCACGCCATGCTTCTCCAGGAGCAGCACCGTCAATCCATTCTTCAAGACGTATTTTTCATGCGGCGGCATGTGCAGCGTCTGCGCCGCTGTCGAGGAAGCCAGAAACAGCACGGTCAAAGTTAGAGTAAGTACATGCAATCCATGCCGCGCCCGGTTCATGGCTTAGCCTTTTCTTCGGCATTCTCGGGAATTAGTGTCGACACGGTGCGGTTGTTCGCTCCAAAGTACGCTTTCGCGACCCGCTGCACGTCTTCTTTTGTCACTGCCGAGTAGTTCTTCGCCGCATCAAACAGTTTTCTGTAGTCCCCGAAGAAGACCTCATAGGTGCCGATCGTGTTCGCCCGTCCATTGATCGTCCGCATCTCCCGGTAGAACTCCGCCAGCCGGATATTTTTGGCCTTCTCCAACTCCGTGTCGCTGACCATCGCGTTCTTCGCGTTGTCGAACTCCTCGTACATCGCTTTCTCGCACTTTTGCGGGTCCACGCCTTGCTTCGGCTGCGCGGCTACCTCCACGATCGTGGGATCGAATGCCGGCTCGACGGACGAGGAGACATCCAGCGCGATTTGGTCCTTGTCCACCAAGCGCTGGTACATCCGCGAGCTTTCTCCCTGGAACAATGCCGTCCGCAAAACATTCAGCGCGTAAAAGTCGGGGCTGTTCGTCTGCGGGATGTGGTACGCCAGTAGCACCAATGGCAGCTGCGCCGGTTTTCTCACTACTAGTCGGCGCTCTCCCGTCTGCTCCGGCTCCACTGTGACCACTGGCGGCGGTGGCGCGTGCATCGGAATTGGCTCAATGTATTTCTCGCATAACTGAAAGATTTCCTCGGGAGAAACATCGCCGGCCACCACCATCGTCGCGTTATTCGGCGAATAACCCATCTCGAAGTGGTGCTTCAGTTGTTCCATGGTCCAATGCTCGATATCGCTCATCCATCCCACCACTGGCCACTGGTAAGGATGTGCGATGTACGACGTTGCCCATAGCTGCTCGTCCAGCAGGCCGCCATTGTCATTGTCGGTGCGCAGCCGCCGCTCCGAAGCCACCACTTCGCGCTCCGATTTAATCTTTTGCGGGTCAAAGCTGAGGTTCTGAATGCGGTCGGCCTCGATGTCGTAGATCAAACTCAGCGCCGAACGCGGAAACCAATCCTGGTAAACGGTCACATCGCGGGTGGTGTAGGCGTTATTCGCCCCGCCATTCGCCTCCATCACCTTGTCCAGGTCGCCTGGCCCGTACTTCTTCGCGCCGTTGAACATCATGTGCTCGAAAAAGTGCGAGAGCCCGGTTGTTCCTGGCCCCTCGTTGCGCGAGCCAATGCGATAAAAAATGTACAGCGCAACGTTCGGGATGCTATGATCCGTCTGCACCAGCACCTTCATCCCGTTTTTAAGCGTCTTCGTCGCCACCGGAAACTCCGCCTGCCCCCAGACCGGCGCGCACATCAAGACCGCCGCCATCAACGCAAAAGCCGCCCTGCCGATCCAACTAGTTTTCATATTCATCTCTGCGCGGAACATTCATGACCTTAAACGCAAAATACTTTGAAAATGTTTACCCTGCCACGCACACCGACTCGTCACTTTCCCGTTCCGACCAATCCAAAAACCCTCACCGCTCCTCCCGACCCGCCCTCCAACTTAATCGGCGCCACCACCAAAAACGCTCCCGCATCCGGCAAGGAGCTCAAATCAGCCAAATTCTCAAGTTGGTACAAACCCGCTCCCAGCACCAAGTGGTGCACGGCAAAATCCTCCGAAGCCCCGTAATCCACGCTCATGGTGTCGCATCCGACTCCGCTTACTTTTCGCGAAATCAATAATTTCGCCGCCTCCGCCGAGAACCCGGGAAAATGCATCTTCCCCTGCGCATCTTGATTGCGATACTTCTGCGCATCGGGCCAGCGCGAAGCCCAGCCGGTCCTTAGCAGCACAATCGAGCCTTCGGAAATCCGCCCGTGCTTCTTCTCCCATTCTTCGACGCGCGCCGCCGGCGCCTGATAGTCGACATTTTTCGCGCCTTCCTCGCTGACATCCAGCACAACGGCTGGACCAAAGAATTGTTTCGCTGGAATTTGATCCACGGTGGTCTTGCCAGGAGGGAAATGAATCGGCGCGTCCAGGTGCGTGCCGTAATGCTCCAACATCCAAAAACTCCGCGTGAAGTAGCCGTTCTTCTCCACCGTGGCGTTCACCTTCGCCTCAAACCACTTCTGGTCCCCCGGCCACGGCACGAGTTTGTCGTTGATTGCGTAACTGAGGTCCAGCACCCGCGTCTTCCCGCTGGCAATGTCGGAGAGCAAATTGTCGCGTTGTGGTTTCTGCGGAGAAAGGGTCATAGGAAAAAGCGTCGCGAAGGTAAGAACACCAACAACAAGAAAGCCCAACCGGCTGCAGACACCCATCTTTCCCCCAGCGAATCGCTACACGTCAAAAATCCTGTCATCCTGAGCCTATCCGACAAGGTCCGGTTTTTGGACTCCGGTGGAGTCCACCGGACTCCCGACACCGGAGATAGACGAAGGACCTCAACGTAAAGAGCAAGCGCTTTCCGAGCGGAGCGCCCGGTGCTACTTACGGCAGCGGAATCCCCGGCGTAGCAACAATCCCCGCCATCCGCAAAATCTCCAGATACTCCTCGTCGGTAATCGAAGAAATCAGCACCCGCACGTTCTTCAGTAATTTCATTTTCCTCAGCGCGCGATTGTCCCGCAGCTCCACCAGCGTCACCTGCCGTGGCAGCCGTTCGAACGCCCGCAGGTCCGCCACTAGATTTTTTCCCTTATGATCATGCGGATCAGGATACGGATCCCGCGTCACTTCCGCGATGGAATAAAGCGATCTCTCCGGTGCCGAGTGATAGCACAGCACACGGTCCCCCTTACGCACCTGCTTCAGTGCGCGGATCGCGTCCGGTTTCCCGGCGGCGCCTTGCCACATCTCTTTGCCCTTTACGAAAAGCGTATCCCAGTGGTAGTGGTGCGGGTCGGCGCTGAAGATCCAGTGGTGTCGTTGCGCGGTCGGAAGTGCCATCGAAGGCTTCGAATCGGCACTATACATTGGGTATGACGAAAAAGCGAAACAAAATGTGTGGGTTAGCGGGTTTTCGGAAAATTTTACATTAGAAACCGGAAGAAACAGATTGTACCTCGAAAAGTTATCGTATTCCCTTTAGATTCAAGTGTTTACAAGACTAGCCGCTTACATTGACGAAAATCTCGTCCCCGCGCACCTCCACCGGATAGCACTCCACGCCCACGGTAGGGTTCTGCGCGACTCTGCCCGTCCGCACATCGTATTGCCAGCCATGCCAAGGACAGGTCACAACCGGCCCCTCGAGCGGCCCATCCCCCAAGGGCCCTCCGCGGTGAAGACAAACGTTATTGATTGCGTGGAATTGCCCATCCACATTCGCCACTGCCACCGCCTTCCCCTCCACTTCGAACTCCCGAATCGTCCCCGGCAGCACATCTCCCGTCTTCGCAGCCAGCACAAACCCCATTTCGGCTCCTCATTACGAACACTGGTCTTGGCAGAGCGTGTCCGTGCTCTCTGTGCTCCGGACTCTGCCTCTGTGTCAATTCCAGCCTTTGCTTTCAGCGGAGTATAGTCTCGGCTGCAAGCGCAGTCAAAATCTTCACGGCAATTTACCGGTGATAGTCGGATAGATTCGCGAATCACGCCTGTCTAGAATCATGCTTGCCGGCCAAACGGGCTGTCATCCTGATCGCATCCGACTTGTCCCGAGCCAGCCGAGGGATAAGGATGGGTGAAAGATCTTAACGGAAACGCTCGCAACCAAGTCAAACGTCAGACATGCCTTCCATTCAGCAACGAATCAATGCCGTCGCCTGGCGCAACGCGGAGGAATCGCTCTCCGCCCGCGGCTATGCCGTTACCGATCAAATCCTTACGCCAGAGGAATGCACTTCCATCGTCTCGCTCTATCACGAACCGACCCGCTTCCGCAGCCACGTCATCATGGAACACCACCGCTTCGGCGTCGGCGATTACAAATACTTCGCGAATCCTCTCCCCGAAATTGTCGCCAACCTCCGCAACAGCGCCTATCCGCATCTTGCTCCAATTGCGAATCAGTGGGCGAAAGCTTTCGGTGAACAGAAGCCGCCATTTCCTCTCGATCATGCTTCGTTCCTGAAGGTCTGCCACAAGGTAGGGCAACAAAACCGACGCCGCTGGTGCTGCATTACGAAGCGGGCGGCTACAACTGCCTGCATCAGGACCTTTACGGCGAGATCGCCTTCCCGCTGCAGATGGTTTTTCTACTCGGTCAGCAGGGACGCGATTGGGAAGGCGGCGAATTCCTCTTGGTGGAGCAGCAACCCCGCGCGCAATCCAAAGCCGAGATGGTAGCCGCCGGCCAGGGCCAGGGAATCATCTTCACCACGCGCTACCGTCCCGTGAAGGGCTCGCGCGGCTACTATCGTGTCAATCTGCGCCACGGAGTCAGCCGCGTGCACAGCGGCACCCGCTACACCCTCGGCATCATCTTCCACGACGCGAAGTAATTTGGAGTGCGGCGGCCTTGTTTACCGTGAGCTTCGAAGGGCCGCCGCTTTTCAGACGGAAACATGATCGGGAGGTGTCGGTCCGTAAAGGCGCGCATCCCACTTCAAAACTTCTGCGTCGGCTCCCGCACGCGCCGAGCGAGCGCTTTCCAATACGTCCCCGGCCGCAGCCGCTGCAGCAAATCAATCTGTCGCGCATCACGCCCAATCAAAATGCGCGGTTCACGGCGTTCCACACCCCGCAGGATTCTCGCCGCCGCCGCATCCGGCATCGTCGGCGTCAATCGATCGAACCGCGCCACCGCCTCATCGCGCGAGCCCGGCGGCGTATTCGCGCCAAGCCGCGCTCGTCTCGCAATCGGCGTGCGAATCCCGCCGGGATGTACGCACGAAACGAATACGGATGTACCTTCCAGTTCGTGCCGCAGCGCCTCCGTAAATCCCCGCACCGCAAACTTGCTCGCGGAATAGGCGCTTTGCCCCGCTGGCGCGACAATCCCAAACACGCTAGAAATATTCACGATGTGCGCGCGCGGCTCCTTCTTTAAACTTGGCAGGAAATATTTGACGCCGTAAACCACGCCCCAGAAATTGATTTCCATTAGCCAGCGCAGATCGTCCAGCGAGATCTCCTCAAACCTGCCGTGCAGCGCCACGCCGGCATTGTTAATCAGCAGCGTGACACGCCCATGCCTGGCCATAACGTCTTGCGCAAAGGCTTGCATGGCGGATTCATTGGAAACGTCCACAACATGTGTGGTTAGCTGGACGCCTCTTTCGCTCAGCGAAGCGGCCGTCTGTTGCAGTCCCGCTTCGTCGATATCCCCCAGCGCCAGCGCGGAGCTCGCCACCGCAAGTTGTCGCGCGAGCGCCCGTCCGATGCCGGAGCCGGCGCCGGTCACAACTGCCACACCGTTAGCTAAAAATGGCATGGATTCTTTCACTGCTCACTGTCTGTGCTGCCCTAGCTCAGAACACTTCCACGCCGCGATTTGTCTGCTGCACAACCAGTTGCGGCGCAGCCGTCCGCCCCGCCAATGTCTTGCGCAACTTTCTTTCCTTCCACAAAAGCAGCGGCAGCATGCGCTTGCCCCGGCGAATCGCGCGTATCGCGGCGTGCGGATCGACCAGGTGCGTCCTCGGTATTTTCACGCCGGACTCTTTCATCACCAGACCAATCGGCAATTCCATCTGGTCCTGCGCCAGCATCATTCGCGCAATCAATTCCATGCCCGGAGTGAGTACGGGGCCGAACCCGTAGCGCAATTGCGACGTTCCAATGATGTAGAGATTTTTATAGTCCGGCAGCACGCAGCCGCCATACACCTGCGCCGTGCTGCCCTTCACCCTCACCAGACCCGGCGGCAAAAACGGAAAGCTCACGTGATATCCGGTGGCGCACACAACCGTGTCGAACTCCTCGCTCGTGGCATCCACGAAATGCACGGTCGTGCCTTCAAATCGCGCAATATCCTTTCGCGGCTGAATCCGTCCGTGCTTCATGTAATAGAGCAGCTCGCTGTTAATCGTCGGGTGCGCCTCGAAAATTTTGTGGTCCGGCTCGGGCAAGCCGTAGTCCGAATATTTTCCGATGGCAATGCGCAGAATCAGCCGCAAGAAAAGTCGCTGCGCCCATACAGGAAACCACGGCTTGATCAATTCCGCCGACGGAATCCCAAAGAGTGTCTTCGGCAAAAACCAATAACCCCGGCGCAAACTGATGCGCGCCGTTTTTCCTACGCGCGCCGCTTCCGCCACAATGTCGCAAGCGGAATTTCCGCCGCCAATCACCAGCACGCGTTTCCCCGCAAGCTGCGCTGGCGAGCGGTAATCCTTGGAGTGAATAAATTCGCCTTCAAATTTTCCCGGATAGTTGGGAAAGCGCCGGTCCCAGTGATGCCCGTTGCAAACAATCAATCCTTTGTAGACGCGCTTTTCGCCGTTGGCGAGTTCGAGCTCCCACCGCCCTCCTGAAAGCGGCAAAGCCATCACCACTTTCGTGTTGAACTGAATATGCGGTGTAAGCTGAAATTTCGAGGCGTAATCCCGCAAATAATCCAGCATCTGCTGCCGGCTAGGAAAGTCAGGATAATCCGCGGGCATCGGATAGTCCCCATACTCTGTGGTCTTGCGCGAGGAAATGATGTGCACGGTTTCGTACACGCCGTGCAGCCAATTCCCGCCCAGCTCGCGATCCGCTTCCAGTTGTTCGTAAGGAATTTTGTGCTCGAGCAAAGCCTTAGCCATGCCGAGCCCGACAGGCCCCGCCCCAATCAATGCCATCACGGCTGAGCGATCCGACATTGCCATCCACCGAACAGAATCTTCCGGTCTAGACCTGAGCTGCTTCCAGGTGTTACGCGCTGGCGGATTTTACCTTGGCCAATAGCTCGACGAATTTTTGTTTGCGCTCGGCTTGGTCGTGGCCGCCCTCGGCTTCGGCGAGCTGGGTGATGTTCATGGAGCAGAACTTCGGCCCGCACATGGAGCAGAACTTGGCTTCTTTGTAGAAATCGTCGGGCAGATTTTCGTCGTGCATGGCCTTTGCTGTCACCGGATCTAGGGAGAGCTCGAACTGTTTGTTCCAATCAAATAGAAAACGCGCATACGATAGCGCATCGTCTCGATCGCGCGCGCCAGGACGATGGCGAGCGACATCCGCGGCGTGCGCGGCAATTTTGTAGGCGATCACGCCCTGCTTCACGTCTTCCGCGTTTGGTAGTCCGAGGTGCTCCTTCGGTGTCACGTAACAGAGCATCGACGCGCCGTGCCAACCGATCATCGCCGCGCCGATCGCGCTGGTGATGTGGTCGTAGCCCGGAGCGATGTCGATTACGAGCGGGCCGAGCGTGTAGAACGGCGCTTCGTGGCACCATTCCATTTCCTTGTCGACCTGCTCCTTGATCTTGTCCATGGGAATGTGCCCGGGACCTTCGATCATCACTTGCACGTCGTGCTCCCAGGCTTTCTTGGTGAGCTCGCCGAGGACTTTCAATTCCGCGAACTGCGCCTCGTCGCTGGCATCTGCGATGCAGCCGGGTCGCAAACCATCGCCAAGTGAAAAACTCACGTCGTGCTTCTTAAAAACCTTGCAGATGTCATCGAAATGCTCGTACAAGAAATTCTGCTTCTTGTGATGCTCCATCCAGTGCGCCATGAGCGAGCCGCCGCGGCTCACAATGCCAGTGATGCGCTTGCGCACAAAGGGCACGTGCTCGCGCATCACTCCGGCGTGAATGGTCATGTAATCGACCCCTTGCTCGGCCTGCTCCTCGATGACTTCGAGCATCAACTCGAATGTGAGATCTTCCGGCCGGCGCACGCGCGAAATCGCTTCATAAACCGGCACGGTGCCCACGGGCACTGGCGATGCTTCGATGATGGCTTTGCGAATGGTAGGGATGTCGCCGCCCGTGCTGAGGTCCATCACCGTATCCGCGCCGTAATGCACCGCGTGATGCAGCTTCTTCAGCTCTTCATCAATGTTGGAGCTGGTGGCGGAGTTGCCGATATTGGCGTTGATTTTGCATTTTGTGGCGATTCCGATGGCCATCGGCTCGAGATTGCGGTGGTGAATATTCGCTGGAATGATGCAGCGCCCGCGTGCCACTTCGCTGCGGATCAGCTCCGGTTCCAGCCGCTCGCGCTTGGCGATGTATTGCATCTCCTCAGTAATGAAACCTTGCCGCGCGAGATGCATCTGCGACATATTCCGGTTGCCGTTCGCGGTGGCTGCCGCCGCTTCTCGTTTTTCGATCCAGCTATCGCGCAAAGCCATGGTTATCCCCCGTAACTCGTGCTCCGCAGCCTGTGGTCTGCGCGGAAACACGTTTCCTTACCGTGAAGCTGGATTATGGCACCGGCCCCCGCAGCCAGCAACCGGGCGCGATGCGAGGCAAGTAGCGGCAACAGGCCGCACCGGCGGTGGACACTTCCTGTTCTTCGGATCTGAGGGGGTTGAACGGGAGCGCTTTTCCACAGGTTTCACAGCGGCGTGAAACATTCACAGAAATCTTACTTGACATATGGCGAAACAAAAGCGAATCTCGGTACTCATGGAGTGCTCCATGACCATCGCCACCACATTACCTCATCCACGGACCGAAACCGACAAGCAGCGTGACGTCGCCGATTCTTTCGCCGACATCCTGCGGCGTTACTGGGGCTACGACACTTTTCGCCCCGGACAGGAAGCCGTCGTGCGGAGCATTGCAGCGGGACGTGACGCTTGCGTAGTGATGCCGACAGGCGGCGGCAAGTCACTTTGCTACCAGTTGCCAGCAGTGCTGGACGCCGGCCGCACGGCGGTGGTCATTTCGCCGCTGATTGCCTTGATGCAAGATCAAGTGGCGCAGCTTGAGCAAATCGGGATTCCCGCCGCGTTTGTGAACAGCTCCCTGAGCGGGGAAGACCGAAGCCGAATCATGAAGCGCGCCGCAGCGGGGGAATTCCGGCTGCTGTATTTTTCACCGGAACGCGTGGCGCTTGGGGATACCCCTGAGTGGCTGAAGCGCATACCGGTTTCTTTCTTTGCGATCGATGAAGCCCATTGCATCTCCGAGTGGGGCCACGAATTTCGCCCGGAATACCGGCAATTGAGCCGCTTGCGCGAACTTTTCGCGGACCGGCCGATCGCGGCGTTCACCGCCAGCGCCACGCAGCGCGTGCGGCACGACATCATCGAGCAACTGCGGCTTCGCGACCCACACAAGCACATCGCGAGTTTCCGCCGGCCGAACCTCCACTACATCGTGCACGAAAGCAACTCGCGCACGCAGGAAGAGTTGCTGCTGCGAGCGCTCCGACGCATTTCTGAAGGGAACGTGATTGTGTATGCGCCGACGATTGCACGCGTGGGAGAAACCGTCGACCTGCTCGAGGAAAATAGCATCCCAGCCATCGGTTATCATGGCCAGATGGAGGCCAAGGCGCGGCGCGAAAATCAGGAAAAATGGATGACTGAAGAGGTGCGCGTCCTGGTGGGAACGATGGCGTTCGGCCTGGGCATCAACAAAGCTTCGGTTCGCTCCGTGATTCATCTGTCACTGCCGAAAAGCGTGGAGCAGTACTACCAGGAAGCTGGCCGGGCTGGGCGCGATGGCCTGCCCGCGGATTGCATTCTGCTTTGGCAGAAACGGGACCGCGGACTGCAAGCCTATTTCATAGGAAAGATTGAGGATCCAGCGGAGCGGGAGCGATCGTGGCAGCGTTACCGCGAGGTAGAACGCTTTGTGGAGTCCATGGAGTGCCGACAGCACCATGTGTGCAAGCACTTCGGCGAGCAGCCGAAATGGGAGCGCTGTGCAAGCTGTGATATCTGTGCCGGCACGCCAGATTGGCTGGAGGTGGAAGCAACGCGATCTCGCGGGCGGCGTGCGAAGGTCAGCAACACGCCATCGGAGAAGCGCGCTGCGGGAGAACAGCATAGGGGCGGCGCTGCTCTATCCGTGCTCGATGCGCAGTTGCGAGAATACCTGCGCGAGTGGCGGCGCAATACGGCAAAAGATTTGGGAGTAGCCGCCTTCGTCGTCTTGCATGACACCGCGCTGGACGCACTGTGTGCCGCCAAGCCGTCTACGTTGCAGGCGCTGCGCGCGGTCTTGGGCTTCGGAGACAAGAAAGTGGAGCGCTATGGCCGGGAGATCTTGGAAGCCCTACAGCAGTTCAATAAGGGCGAACGGGCCAGCGATGACTGGCACGCTGCTGCGTCGCACCCGAGAGAAGATACAAAGCGACTTTTGGAGGAAGGGCGCACTTTCGAGGAAATAGCGCAGATTCGCGGCCGCAAGGTCAGCACGGTAGTGGAAATGGTCGCCAAGCTGGTCGAAGATCGCGAAACGGAATTTCGTCCGCAGTGGCTCAACGCAGAGCGGTATGCGCAGATTGCTATTGCAATTCAACAATTTGGCAAAGAGCGATTGAAGCCGGTAAAGGAAGCGCTGCCGGAGGAAATCACGTACGACGAGATTCGCCTGGTGGCGGCTCATCTGCGCGTCCAGCAGGACAAAAACTCAGTTCGAGGTCGCAGCGGCTTTGAACCTCGATGCAGCCCCTCATAAGGGCAGCAAGACACCGACTGCAAAAACTCAGGGCTTGGGCGGGTCAAGCCGCCGGAGGAATGCCTCAAGGCTTGCCGACGAGTTTGCGCTGCGATTCGATGTACTTCACGAGTTGCTCGCGCAGCTTGCGAACCTGCGGCGCGGCGGGACCTTGCGGCACCAGTTTTAGGTACGTATCAAGGTCCTGGAGCAAAGCCGGCGCATTGTGGGTGCTTCGGTGAATTTCGCTTAGCAGCAGATAGACGTCGGGATTGTCGGGCTTGAGGTCGCGAGCCGCAAAGGCGCTGGCTTCCGCCTCAGGCATATGCTGCAGACCCAACAAAGCACGCGAGAGTTCGTAGGGGCCGCGCCACGCGCTCGGATCGGCCGCAACCGCCTGACGAGCGATTGGCTCGGCGTCCGCAGCACGATTCTGGTCGTTCAAAACCATGGAGAGCAGCATAAGCGGCGGAGAATACTTCCCGGAGCTGAGCTCAATGGATTTCTGCAGAGCCTTCTCCGCCGCGGGAAAATCTTTCATGCGGACATAGGCCATGCCGATTTGAGCGTGGGCCTCGTAGTAGCCCGGAAAATTCTCGATGGCGCGCTGGAACTCTGCAATCGCGCCCTTGTAGTCGGTCCTGGAGTTCCCTTTCGCGACCCCCTTATCGAATGCCGCTTGAGCCTTCTTCGGAATGCTTAGCTGACGTGCTGTGGTGATGTCGCCGACGGGAACGGCACCTGGAGGATCTCGGCGTAACCGTATGAGAACGTTCAGTTCATCGTGCCGCGTGATGTCCACGCGTAGACGCACCGGCTGATAGCCTTCCAGCTCTGCAATGATTTCGTATTCTCCGGGGAGGTACTGGCCGAAGAAAAATTCACCGTTTCTATTGGTGAGAACAATTGGGTGGACCACGTTTCCAAGTTCCGCGCGTAGCTGCACGCGTGCTTCAGGCACTGGTTCATCGCTATCGTCCCAGTGCACGGACCCGCTGATGGTGTACTCACGGCCCGCGCCGGGAACCTGTGACTTGCTCACCGCACAGGCAAACGCGAACAGCAAGCTGAGAGATAGAACACGGGAGATTTGCTGGAGCATGCGCGCTACCGCCGGTCCAAATCATACTACCGCCAGCTATGGGAAGAGAGGCGATGAATGCGATGTTACGCGCGGCGCAGTGTGATCAGTGTGATTTCAGGCGGAACGCCGAGGCGCACAGGCGCGCCGACGGTGCCGAGTCCTCGATTGACATAGAGCACAGATAGAGGCGGCTGCGCATGGCTGGAAATCGGCGAATGGTTGCTCGCCGAATAATTTGCGTCCTTAAGCGCCCGGTTATCTACGGCGGGCATCGAGAGCGGCCGGAAGTAGGCGCCGGCGACGTAATCGGTGATAAAGCGAGCAGGACTGAGGCGATGATCGAGGATTTCCACCTGGATTTGCCCGCCATGCGTGTGCCCAGACAGCGATAGCTCAATACCCAGCTCCACAGCACGATTGAAAGTGTTCGGATTGTGCGAGAGCAAAATGTTTGGTACGTCCCGGCGAACCAGGGGAGCGAGGTCGGGAAGCATCTGCAGGCGTTGGCCGCTGGGTGTGCGCTCGCGCTGGTAATCGACGCCAAGGAGATTAAAATGCGCGCCGCGAAACGCGAGCTGCACATTTTCATGACGCAGCAACTTCATGCCAGCCTGCGCAAAGAGGTCCTGCGCGGTATCTTCGGCCCGGGCGTAAATCTCATGATTGCCGTTGCACCCGAAAATGCCGAGGGGCGCGCGAAGGTGACGGATCTCGTCTACGCAATCGGCCAGCGGGTCCGCAGCTCCGGTGATGAAATCTCCGGTGATGACGGCGAGATCAGCGCCCAGTTCGTTGGCCATTTCCACAGCGCGGCGCACATCCGTGCGGCTCATGTAGCCACTTAGATGAATGTCGCTAAGCTGGACGATCTTCATGCCGTCGAGAGCTGGCGGCAGATTCGCGGTGGGGATTTCGACGCGGCGGACGCGGTAGTCCAGGCGCTCGGCCGCGAAGCCATACACCACGCTGAGAAAGGGAGCAGCGCCGGCCAGCGCCGAGGCGGTTCGGAAAAAGTAGCGGCGCGAAGGATCGGGAACCATTTCGGCAGCCGCAACAGAAGCGCGCGTCAAAGGCGCCACCGGAGCGTTCGACGTCACCAGAGCCGGGGAAAAGCTTGGCGCGGGCCCACAGTTGCGCCGGGCGGCGGAGCGCAGCGAAGCCCAGATGGCCTCGACAATGCGAACCATCTTTACCGCGAGATAGGCGAAAAGCGCGCTGGTAAACCACAGGCCCGCGAAAATCTCGATTAGATTGTCACTGGGGATCAAGTGGGCGCGGTGGCCCATGCGAAATCCGTCGACCAGGGAACCAATCATTAGAACTAGCAGAACGATGTACAGGAGCCGCGCGGTAACGCGAAGCCAAACCGCGCGCCAATTGGCGGTGGCACGCCAGATGGAGCGATACCAAAAGCGCTGAGAGAGGAACAGCGTGGTCAGAATCGTCAACGCGATGGCAATTCGCAGCAGAAGCCAGCCCCAGTTCACTGAATTGCGCCTCCCCAAACACCTAAGTTTACCATGCGGCTCAGTTATCCTGCGTTTTTACATATTTCGTTTGAGTAACGATCACGCTACCGGGGAGGGAGGAGGAGGACCGGAGCCAGGGGTGCACCGGTCCCCAGGGTAGGAGGATTGGTGAAGATCAAGCGCGACAAGTGTCGCAGACGAGGGTCACGCGGGCATCAAACGCATGTTAATTCTCGATGACGGCGGATTCGGTCTCTACTCGAAACGGCGGCCTGTGGCGCGGGTGGCGGCGCCTGCCGGAGTTCGGCGCGCGCTGGGGTCGGGGTCGAAGATGGGTATGGAGAAATGGAATTGCGAGCCGCGGCCAACTTCGCTTTCCACCCAGATGCGCCCGCCATGCACCTCCACGATGTGCTTGGCGATGGAGAGGCCGAGGCCGGTGCCGCCGAGCTCGCGCGAGCGCGCAGCGTCGACACGATAGAAGCGCTCGAAGATGCGCGGCTGATCCGCCTTGGGAATACCGATACCGGTGTCCGCCACTGTAAAGACCACTTCGCCATCGCGCGCTTCCGCACTGACGAAAATTTCGCCGCGCGAAAGCGTGTACTGGAGCGCGTTATCCAGTAGGTTTTGCAGAACTTCCCCAAGACGGCGGCGGTCGCCGGAAATGTCCGGAACTCCGCTCGAAGGCTGCACGGAAATCGAGATCTCCTTCTCCGTGGCGCGATGGCGAGTGGTCTCGATGCAGGATTCGATGAGTTGCGCGACGCTCACGCGGCGGATTTCGAGCTCCAGGCGGTCGGCATCCATTTTGGAAAGTTTGAGAAGGTCTTCAGTGAGGCGCGCGAGACGGCGCGAGTGCTCAACGATGATTTCGAGGAAGCGCTCACGATTTTGCGGATCGTCCATGGCGCCGGCAAGCAGCGTTTCCGCGAAGCCCTGAATGGCGGTGAGCGGCGTGCGAAATTCATGCGACACGTTGGCTACGAAATCGCGGCGCACGCGCTCAAGTTTTCGCAGCGCGGTAATGTCGTGAAGCACGACCACCGCGCCCGATGTTTCGCCGGCGCGCACCGCCGCGACTGTGGCTGCGAAAAAATGCTGGCGCAGCGTTCCGGTCACGATTTCGGCTTCCACGCGCGGCTCGCCGGTCAGAACCTTGCGCACGGCTTCGATCATTTCCGTCTGGCGCACGATTTCGACCAGCGCGCTGCCAGATTTCGGCGGAATATCCATCTCCAAGATGGCGGCGAAGCTCTGATTGGCGAAGACTAGCCGCTCCGCTCCGTTCACAACCGCGACGCCCTCCACCATGCTGCCGAGAATCGCCGAGGAAAGGTTTCTTTCTTCCGTGAGCGTACGAATGGTCTGATCGAGCCGCGCAGCCGTTTGATTCAACGAAGCGCCGAGTTTCTCGAGCGCGTCGCCGGAGCCGTCCCCAGGGAGTGGGCGAAAATCGCCCTCGGCGACGCGGCGTGAAAATTCCTCGAGGCGCTTGATACGTTCGGAGAGGCCGAGGGAAACCAGGAGCGAGGCTGCCCCAGCAAGCAATATGATGATGAAAGATGCGAACCATAAACTGCGGCGGAAGGAGCCGAGAAGTTCCTGCACGGTGGCGAGCGGAATGGCGAAGCGCAGCACCACGGGAGACGCCGCGCCAACGTTTTGCTTTACGGCGTAATAAATCAGATCACGGTTGATGGTGACGCTGTGGCGCGTGGACTGGCCTTCGCCCTTGGCGAGGGCATCGCGAATCTCCGGACGGCCCGCGTGGTTTTCCATGGTGCGGGGATCGGATTGCGAATCGGCAAGGACCAAACCGTCTGGAGTGATAACCGTGACGCGCGCGCCGCTGGCGGCCATTTCCGCCGTCCATTTTTGCAGCGCCCTGATTTCTTCCGGATTTGCCGGGGGAATTGCGGTGAGATGCGGCGGGAGCGCTTGCGCGATGCGCGCGATAGCAGCGAGTTGCGCGAAGGCCATGCTGGCGGAATCTTCGCGGAGCGCGCGTTCAGCGAAGAAATCCACCGCCAGCAGCACGCCCAGCAGCAGCGCGAAAAACGTCAGTGCCAGTTTCCAAAAAAGGTTATGCCGCACGAGTTTCGAACAAGTACCCGGCGCCGCGCACGGTCTTCAGGTGGACGGGATTCTCGGGGTCGCCTTCGATTTTTTCACGCAGGCGGCGGACATAGACGTCCACGCTGCGCGGAGTGACGAAGCGATCCGTGCCCCAAACGGCATCGAGAAGCTGGTCGCGCGTGAAAACACGGTTAGGCCGCGAAGCAAGGTAATAGAGCAGCCGGAATTCGAGCGTGCTGAGCGGAACGGGCTTCCCGGAATGACTGACGCGATACGACGCCGGATCGATGGCGAGCTTGCCGACCTCAATGGTGCGAGGTGCGTCCGAAGGCGGCTCCGCGCGGCGGAGCAGCGCTTTGACGCGCGCCAGCAACTCGCGCGGGCTGAAAGGCTTGGTGACGTAATCGTCGGCGCCCATCTCCAGGCCCACGACGCGGTCGGCTTCTTCGCCGCGCGCGGTGAGCATCAGGATGGGAAGACGATTTAGCGAGTCATCCCGGCGAATTTCCCGGCAGATGTCGAGGCCGGAAACCTTAGGAAGCATGAGGTCGAGAAGCAGGAGATCCGGAGGCGTTTTCTTCAGGGTATTGAGGCCGCTACTGCCGTCGAAGGCCGCTTGGACTTGAAATCCTTCATTGGCAAGGTTGTAGCGAACCAGTTCGACGATATCGCGGTCGTCTTCAATAATAAGGATTCGTTTCATGCAGGTGGCACGTTCCGCCCGCCGGCTTGTTCGAAGTGTACCGTAGGCCCGCGAAATGCGGAAGGTATTGGAGCGCCTGGGATCACTTGAGCCTTCGGGTAGCACAGTGAATGGAGGAAGTTTGGGCGTGAATGATGACATACGGATGACTCGGAAATGAATGGAATGTTAAAGGCGACGGTGAATTCACTCAGTAGGGCTGGTCGTAAACGCGAGGCTGAGTAGCGTCTTTTGTTCCAGCTCGTGCGCTTTTGCCGAACCCGTGGCGGGGCTGGCGCTGGGGGAGCGCTTGATGGAGCGCATCTTCAGGCCTTTGCTCTGCACGAGCTGGCCAATGCGTGGCACCACGAAGAAGTGCGCGCCCATGTTCTTCGGCTCTTCCTGGACCCAGACGACTTCGCGAGCGTTCGGATGCTCCTCGATCGCCGCGGAAATTTCCGGACGCAGCAGCGGGTAGAGCTGGTCGAGAAAGATAATCGCGGTGCTTGTGTCTTTGCGGCGTCGGCGCTCGGCGCGCAGTTCGTGGCCGAGTTTGCCGCTGACGATGAGGATACGCTTGGCGTCATGGACTTCGCGGTCCGGCACAACCGGCAAGAATCGCGGCTGCGCGAAGCCGTCGATGCTGGAGGATGCATCGGGATGGCGCAGCATGCTCTTCGGCGTAAAGACGATGAGCGGCTTGCGCCAGGGGCGGCGGACCTGACGGCGCAGCAGATGAAAATACTGCGCGGCGGTGGAAGGCTGACAGATTTGCATGTTTTCTTCGCCGGCAAGCTGCATGAAGCGTTCGATGCGCGCGCTGGAGTGCTCGGGCCCTTGTCCCTCGTAGCCGTGCGGCAGCAGCATGACTACGCCTGAGGGGAGGTCCCACTTGTCTTCGCCCGCGCTGATGAACTGATCGATGATGACCTGCGCGCCGTTGGCAAAATCTCCGAACTGTGCTTCCCACAAGACCAACGCTTCCGGGTAATCACGGCTGAAGCCATATTCGAAGCCGAGGCAACCGGCTTCGGAGAGCGAAGAGTTGTGAATTTCGCAAAAGGGCTGATTGGGCGCTAGGTGCGCCAGCGAGCAATATTCCTCTTCCGTTTCCGTGTCGACTAACACGGCATGGCGTTGGTTGAACGTCCCGCGCTCGGTATCTTGTCCGGTAAGGCGAACCGGATTGCCTTCCAACAGCAGCGAACCAAATGCCAGCGCCTCCGCGAAACCGTAATCGACGGCGCGCTTGCCGTGTCCCATCTCGGCCCGCTGCTCAAGCAGCTTGGAGATTTTGGGATGCACGTGGAAGCCTTCCGGCACGCGGACGAGGGCGTCGGTGATCTCGGCCAGCTTTTCACGGTCCAGGCCGGTATCCGCTTCATACTCGGGCTTGAAACGGCCGCGATGGTAGGCCGACCAGTATTCAGGTAGCTGCCGCAGGTTCGGAATCTTTTTGATTTCGCGCGCTTTGCTTTGCTCTTCCTCGTATTCCTTGCGCACATTCTCGACAATCTGCATGGGGTTCACGCCGATGCGCTCGGAATAAATGCGCCACAGCGCCGGATGACTCTTGATGCGCTCGTACAGGCGCGGCTGCGTGATGGTGGGGTCATCCACTTCGCTGTGGCCGTGGCGGCGATAGCCGATGACGTCGACAACGACATCGCTGCCAAACTGCGCGCGATACTCAGCCGCGAGCTTTCCTACGCACACGACGGCGACGGGGTCCTCGCCATTGACGTGAAACACCGGAACATACTGGCGCTTGGCAAGGTCGGAGGCGAACCGCGAGGAATGTTCCTGCACCGGACGCGTGGTGAAACCAATCAAATTGTTGACGATGATGTGGATCGTGCCGCCGACGGTGTAAGCCTGCAGATCAGCCAGGTTGAGCGTTTCCGCCCAAATGCCTTGGCCAGCGAAAGCCGCATCGCCATGCATGACGATGGGCACAACTTTAGCGGCGCTGCCGGCGCCGTAGCGCGTTTGCTTTGCGCGAGCGCGGCCGATGGCCACGGGATCGACGGCTTCCAAATGGCTCGGGTTGGAAACCAAATGAATGCCAATTTCCTTGCCAGTTGAAGTGACGTACGTGCCGGTGGCACCGACGTGATACTTCACGTCGCCCGCGCCGAGCACGCTGCGTGGATCGACATCCTCAAATCCGGCGACGACTTCGTGCGGCGCTTTGCACGCCGCGTGAACCATGACGTTCAGGCGGCCCCGGTGGCTCATGGCCATGACGGACTCAACCGCGCCGTGCTCGCCGGCCGTATCGAGAATGGAGTCGAGGAGCGGAATCAGGGCGGTCACGCCTTCGAGAGAAAATCGCTTCGTACCCAGATAGCGCGATTGCAGGACCTGCTCGAAAAGGTCGGCGCGAATCAGCCGTTCCAGAACCTTTTGTTGGTCGACTTGAGTTGCGGGGCCTTCGATGCGTTCGGCGATCCACTGTCGGCGCTCCGGCTGCGGAAGGTGCATGAACTCGGCGCCGATAGTCCCGCAATAAATGCGGCGCGCTTCTTGGGCCGTGTCGCCGGTCAATCCTTCCAGATCAGGCTGCGGGAATGGTCCGAAAAAGCCGAGCGGATCCAGATTGGCTTCGTTATAGCCCCAACGCCGAAACGCGTCGAAGATGCGTTCGCGCTCTGGTGGGCCGACCTTGGCGGCGTTGGCCTCTGCCGTAGGTTTTTTCCCAGCTTTCTGCGCTTTTGCGGGGCGTTCTGCTTCGAGCGTGGTTCGGTGAGCCATAAATTCTTTCCTACAAACTTCTATTTTGCCACAGAACAGAGAACGGCGCTTTGAGCCGTGTTACTCCAGATTTTGCAAAGTATTGACACACAGCAACGGTAAACGGCTCGACGCGATTGGGATGATATGGGCAAAATGTAGTCACCAGCCGGGAGGGGTCATGTCCGCTTTGCGCTTCAGTAAGTTATGGTGTGCGCCTATTTGGTGTGTTCTGGCGGCAAGTTTCTTTCTTGGATGCAACGGCGGGACCTCCAATCCTCCACCGCCGCCACCTCCGCCGGCGACCCTACAGGTGGAGCTGGTTCCTGTCGCGAGTGGACTTACGACACCGCTGGACATTCAGCAGGCGGGCGACGCCTCGGGGCGCCTGTTTGTTGTCGAGCAAGAAGGCCGAATCAAGATCATCCAGAATGCAAACGTTCTGGGGACGCCGTATCTGGACATTTCTAGCTCGATTGTTTCCGGGGGCGAAACAGGCCTGCTGGGGCTGGCGTTTCATCCGAGCTTCAGTACGAACGGCTGCATTTATGTGAACTACACCTCCACCCGGAACGGCAAGCTGCAGACCTTCATTTCGGAGTTCCACGCAGCCAGCGCGGCAGCGAATACGGTCAACCCAACCAGCGAGCAAAATCTGTTCACCGTGGATCAACCGGAGGCAAATCACAATGGCGGCGGGCTGGCCTTCGGCAACGACGGTTTTCTATACATCGGCCTGGGAGACGGCGGAGGCGCCGGGGACCAGCACGGAACCATCGGCAACGCGCAGGACCTTACGACAAGACTCGGCAAGATGTTGCGGATTAGCGTGACCTGCAACGGAACACTCACGGTGCCGAGCGATAATCCGTTTTTTACGAACGCCACTGCTGCGAAGGAGATTTGGCTTTACGGCTTGCGCAATCCGTTTCGCTTTTCCATCGATCACACCACGGGAAATCTTTGGATTGGCGACGTCGGCCAGGATTCCTTCGAGGAGGTAGATATGGTGACGCCGAAGCAGGGCGGCTCGAACATGGGCTGGCGATGCAAGGAAGGCACGCACAACTTCAATTTCACGGCCAACTGCCAAACGGCGACATTTCTGGATCCCATTTTTGATTACGACCACTCGCAAGGCGATGACACCGTGATCGGCGGTTACGTCTATCACGGAACGAACATCACAGGATTGGCCGGAAATTACATTTTCGGGGATTTCATCAGCGGGCGCATCTGGTCGTTGGCGCAAAACGCTCAAGGCCAATGGGTGCGGACGTTTCTAGTAAATTCCGGTGCCAACAATCTCGCCGGTTTCGGCCAAGACGCATCTGGGGAACTATACGTCGCGCAGTACGGAAGCGGAGTAGTGGCGCGTTTGCATAAGGTGGGCACCCCGTAGCGGTTGCAACTACTAGAGCTTCTGTACAAGTGATTCGAGGGCCCGAGCGATTTCTTGCGCTGGCGTGCCTCTCGGGAAACTGATAGGCGCTCCAATGCGGACGACGACTTCGCCAACGTGCGCCAAGCGTCGGTGCTCGTGCTTCATTTGCCACACGCCATCAAGGCGCACCGGCACGATGGGCGTGCGGAGATTTTCCGCGAGCACCCCAATCCCCGATTGAAATGGCGCCATCTCGCCCGTTTCCGTGTTGTTGACTTCTCCTTCCGGAAAGACCAGAACGCTGTAACCGCGGTCGACCGACTCTCCCGCGTAGCGAAAGCTTTCACGAAAACCGGAGTGTCGCGGCAGCGGGAAAACATTAAAGAGCGCGATAACCAGCCAGTAGCCTATCTGGTACGCCCAACGTTTGACCACGAACCAGTCGCGCGGCGGCCGCCGCATCCGTTGCAAGGTTTCACCCCCCATCGCGGTAACCAGCCGGTGGCGAAACCGCAGTGGCAGCGCGGCCAGGATCAAACCCATGTCGGCCCGCCGCGTGATGTGATTAGAGACGACAAGAACCGGACCGCGGACATCTTTCAGATTTTCGCGACCGATAATTTTGGGGTGCCCGAGAATTTGCGTGGCGGGCCAAACCAGCGCGTAATAGATAGCGAGGCGCAGCCAGCGCACCGGCTCCCCCTGCGCCCACCGCGGGTAGGCGTAATCCGTTAAGCGCGGGCTTGGCTGGCGCAGCAGGCGTTGCACATCAGCGACGGTTTTTGCTTCCGCGAACGCCGTTTCATTTAGCTCGACTTGGTATCTCTGCTCGAGGGCGCTCATCAGCTCCACGCGATCCAGGGAGCTGAGGTTGAGATCGCGTTCGAGATTTGTCGGTTCGTTGCCAAGGGCGGAGAATTCTGCAAGCAAATTGGATACGCTGTCGCTTGATTCTGACAAAGAGCGCCCGCCACGCAGGGCGGCCGCTACGGCCGGCGCCGGCTCGTTTGATCTTCCGCTCAAGAGTTCTGTGGCGCGGGTGGCGATTTGGGCGAGCCTGGGCTTGCCGGTTGGCGTGCGGGGGAAATCGTGTTCGGGCCAGATAATCCACGATCGAATCTTCTGATATTCCGCCAGCGAGCGATTTGCGTCTTCAATCGCGTGGCGTGCGGCTTCCGCGCTCGGCTCCTGCAGCAACAAAGCCGCAAGCGGTTCGGCGTTGCCATCGCGATGTTGCGGAATCACCACGCAATCGCGCACACCTGGCTGTTTGCGCAGCGACGCCTCCAAATCTTCGGGATACACGTTAAGGCCGGCCGGGGTAACGATGACGCTCTTCTTGCGGCCGCGGAAGCGCAGGTTTCCTTCCGCATCGAGCTCGCCAAGGTCGCCGGTATGCAGCCACCCGCCGTTTCCCTGCGCCGTCGAATCCTGCGGCGCGCCCCTTTGCCAATAACCCCTGGCGACGTTTTCTCCGCGCACCAGGATCTCGCCGTCTTCCGCGAGGCGGAATTCGCGGCCGGGCAGAACTTTGCCGATGGAGCCCTGCGCAGCGCGGAATGGATGATTAAGGCTGATGAGCGACGCGGTCTCCGTCATGCCGTACCCTTGCACCATCGCGTAGCCCAGACGCTTGAAAAATTCCTCGGTTTCCGCCGAGAGCGCCGCGCCGCCGGATATGAACGCCCAAAATTTCCACCCGAAGCGGCGATGAATACGGCGGAACATCCAGGCGCGGCGAAGAAATTTCTGGCCGTTGGCGGCAGCGAAGGTGTACTGGAACCACTCGGTTTCGCCGCGGGCTTCGAGTTCGCGGACGATACCGTTGCGCAACAAGTCGAGCATGTGGGGAACGGCGATCAGCGCCGTGGCGCGCTCGCGTTTCACCGTGCGGATCAGTTCCGCGGCATTTGGCGATGGCTCAAAGACAACGGCAGCGCCGAGCAGCGGCGGAACGAACAACGTCATGAATTGGCCGAAGACGTGGCTGAGCGGAACCAGGGTCACAAGGCGCAAGGGATGAAACCACCGCTCGTACTTGCGGTAGGGGGCGATTCCGCGCTCGAGCGGCTCGAGGTTCGCCAGGAAATTGCCGTGAGTGAGGACGACGCCCCGCGGCTCTGCGGTGGTGCCGGACGTGAAGAGGATCTGCGCGACGTGATTACGGGTGATGGGTTCGTCGGCAAGGGACTGGTACATAGGCGGGGGCGCTTGGCGAGGGTCGTGGTGAGTCATGACTATATACGGCTGGCTGGCCCTGTCCGGTAAATCCTCCAGATTCAGCGTGGGGACGGCGGGGTCGAGTGTAGGCTTTTCCGCTGAGACAATGGCTAGCTTGGCGGACGTTTCACGTGCAACACGGGCGGCAAAGTCGGGAGTGGCGCCGTCATCGATGGGCACGACCACGACCCCACGCAGGAGGCAGCCCCAAAAGGCGGCCATCCATTCGGCGGAGTTAGGGCCCCAAAGGAGTACGCGATCACCAGTGCGAACCCCGCTTTGTTTCAAGTCGTGCACGAGGCGGAAAGCAACTTTTGCCAGTTTCGCGTAAGTCCACGACTCGCGGCGATACCCGCAGCGCTGGACTGCGCCGACGTCGCGGCGGTGGCGGCGAAAGTCATCAAAGAGCGAGAGGAGATTAGGTCGTGACATGAGCTTGCGTGCGCCTGGCAGCAGTTTACGCCCTTGGTGTGTGTTGCAATGCTGCGGCCCTTGAAAGGCACGCAGCGTGCCAGCCAGGAACATTGCGCTTATCCGCGGAAACGAGTGGCGGCGAATTGCCGCCTTGTCGGTTACAATAGAAGAGGCTGGGGGGCCGGTTAGCATCATTCCCCGTACAATTTACAGATAAGCAGGCTCAATGCCGGTACCGATATCACAAGCTTGGACCGTCGCCACCTATGTGTTGAAGCAGAAGCTCAAGGGGCAGAAGCGCTATCCGTTTGTGCTGATGCTGGAGCCGCTGTTTCGCTGCAATCTGGCGTGCGCGGGCTGCGGCAAAATTCAGTATCCGCCACACATTTTGAAGAAGGAATTGACGCCGGAAGAGTGTTTCAAGGCGGTGGAGGAGTGCGGGACGCCGATGGTTTCGATTCCGGGCGGCGAGCCGCTCATGCACACCCAGATCGACAAGATTGTCGAGGGCTTGGTCGCGCGCAAAAAATACATCTACTTGTGCACGAACGCGCTGCTGCTGAAAGAAAAGCTCGATTTATTCAAGCCCAGCAAGTATCTGACTTTTTCCGTGCACATGGATGGGCAGCGCGAACACCATGATTTTTCCGTATGCCGCGAAGGCGGCTACGACCTGGCGATGGAGGGCATAAGGGAAGCGGTCAAGCGCGGATTCCGCGTAACGACGAACACCACGCTCTTCGATGGCGCCGACCCCAACAGTGTTCGGGTATTTTTTGATGAAATGATGGAACTGGGAGTCGAGGGCATGATGCTCTCACCGGGCTATTCCTACGATAAAGCTCCGGATCAGAAGCACTTCCTAGGACGCGCCCGGACGCGGCGCTTGTTCCAAGCGATCCTTTCCAATCGCAAGAAGAGCTGGCAATTCAACCAATCGCCGCTGTTCCTGGAATTTCTGATGGGCAAGCAGCAGTACGCGTGCACGCCGTGGGGCATGCCAACGTACAACATTTTTGGATGGCAAAAACCCTGCTATTTGCTGCAGGACGGCTATGCCGACACGTTCCAGGAACTGCTGGACACGACGGAATGGCAGAATTACGGCACGGAATCTGGCAATCCGAAATGCGCGAACTGCATGGTGCACAGCGGCTATGAAGCCAGCGCGGTGGATTACACCTTTAGCGGACTGCGAGGCATCTGGGCGGCGGCAAAGTCGGCCTTGGCCGGGAAATACGAAGACTCGGATGCGCTCGCTATGCTAAACGAGCGGGCAAAGCCGGTGCACGCATTCAATCCACTGGTGCAGATTAATTCCAGCAAGACGCAGCTTGAGGAGACGCGCGCGTGAGCGCTCCGACGCATGCCGATCGGCACGGCACTGCAAACCCCGCGCTTGACCCGGAGACGCTGGAAGTTGCGCCGGGAACGGTCCACGAAAGTGTGGAAGGTTGGGTTCCTGCGCTCGCTACCGAAGACGATCTGCGCGCGGCGTTGGAAAAAGCCTTCGATTACCGCGGCGACGTAGCGATCACCAAAAGAGATGGCAGCAAGATCGACGGGTATATCTTTGACCGGGTGACCGCCGCCAACCTCGAAGACTCCTTTGTCCGCGTTCTGCCGCGAGATTCCAATCACCGGGTCAAAATTTCCTATGCCGAAATCGCGGCACTGGCTTTTTCCGGCCGCGATCCAGCTGCGGGCAAAAGCTGGGAAGCTTGGGTGCGTAAATATTGGGAGAAAAAATCTTCCGGCGAGGGCGATTTGACCCTTCAGCCGGAGTCCCTCGAGTAAGTGATTTACGTTCTTCCTGCTACTACACTCGTCTTCAAGATCGCTCCCAAGACCACTGTTTTGAGCAGCTTACGATGAAGGCAGGGGCGCGCACCCTGGCTGTCCCTGCGTGGACAGAATAGGGTTTTCGTGGTATGCTTCGAACAGCGTTTGTTGCTCTTGTATTACCTTTTGACTCGTTCAGAGGGCTGCAAGGACAGACTTTGCGGCCTTTTTTTGCGGGCTGGAGGATGTCACGGCGCTTGGGAGACTGAAGCGTTCGCCGCTTAGTCGACCAGGAAACGGACCAAGAGAAGCAAAGCAATCCCAAACTCGAGGTCGGCAGCAGTGTCAAAGGAACAAGGAACAGTGAAGTGGTTCAATGCTTCGAAGGGTTATGGCTTCATCCAGCGGCAAACGGGGGAAGACGTTTTCGTTCACTTCTCCGCGATCATGATGGATGGCTATAAGTCACTGAACGAGGGGCAAGCTGTTGAATTTGAGGTGAAAAAGGGTCCCAAGGGCCTTCAGGCGGAGAACGTCACCGGCCTTTAGCCTGTAAATTTGGGGTGCTTTGGCTCCCAAGCCGGGGCACCCACCAAAAATTATCCGCGTCGAGTGAGTGGTCCAGGAGGACGTTGTGCAAGCAATGCAAGAAGGACAGACAATAAAACACGATGTGTACGGCTTGGGAATCGTGACGGCATCGGACCAGGAGCGTACCTCGGTTGACTTCGATGATCACGGGCCAAAGCTGTTCGTCACCAGCATGATGACGGCGGAGCTCATCGGCGAAGCCCCTGCCACGCCGCCGAAAACCAAGAGGCGCCGCAAAGCGTCTACGGCCGCAAAAGCCGCTAAGGCCGCCAAGAAAGTCGCCGCTGCCGCTGCAACCGCCCGTTCGTAGTTTCTCCCTGCCTTTCGAACGATTCCCCGCGCCCTTGTGGCGCAGGGGTGTGTCTAATGACCGCGAGCACGAACCGCGAAACGAGAAAATCCTAGCGAATAGCGGATTCGGTTTGCTCGAAGGCGTGGTAAGACGACCGCACCAGCGGGCCGGCTTCGACGTGCTTGAATCCCATGGCTTCGCCAAGGATCTTGAATTCCGCAAATTCATCCGGATGCACGTAGCGAACGATGGGCAGATGATCGCGCGTGGGCTGGAGATACTGGCCTAGCGTGAGAAGGTCCGTGCCCTGCGCTGCCAAGTCCTGCAATGTCGAGAGCACTTCCTCTTTCTGCTCGCCAAGCCCAAGCATCAACCCGGTCTTCGTAGGCACGTCAGGATGCGCTTGCTTTGAGCGCCGCAGCAATTCCAGCGATCTTTCATAAAGCGCGCCTTTGCGCACCTGCCGGTAAAGCCGCGGCACCGTTTCCGTATTGTGGTTGAGTACATCCGGCTTCGTCGCGAGAACCGTGTTCAGCGCGTTCCAATCGCCGCGGAAGTCCGGAATCAGCACTTCCACCTTGCAGCCCGGCACGCGCCGGCGAATTTCCTCGATCGTGCGCGCAAAAATGTGCGCGCCGCCGTCCGGCTGGTCGTCGCGGTTGACCGAAGTCACCACCGCGTAGCGCAGACCCATGCGCGCGACGGCCTCCGCCACTCGAAACGGCTCTTCTTCATCCGGCGGCCCAACGGGTTTGCCGGATGGCACCGCACAAAAACCGCAAGCCCGCGTGCAAATATCCCCCAGAATCATGAACGTGGCCGTGCCGTGCTCCCAGCACTCGCCCATGTTCGGGCAGCGCGCGCTCTCGCAAACGGTGTGCAGGTCTAGCGTGCGCATGATGCGCTTGAGATCCTGGTAGCGCTCGCCGCCAAAAAACTTGACCCGCAACCACTCCGGCCGCGGATGCGCCCCTGGAAGCGCCACCACCGGCGCCGATGTGTTCGAAATGATGTTGAAACGTGAGGCCATGAGTTGTGAAACCTCCATTTTACGCGCTTTCTCTTCCAGCGCACAAACACCGCCAACTGTATACAATCCCCCGGGAGGCATTTATGCGTCGATGGATGTTTTTCGCCGTGATCCTTCTGATTCTCCCCGTGTCCGCTGTTTGCCAATCCGGCTCAACCGATTCGCAGACCCTGCAAGCGCTTTTGGCCGAAGTACGTCAACTTCGCCAGGAACTGCGGACCACAACCATTGCATCGCAACGAGCCCAGATTCTCATTTACCGAGTGCAGGCTCAGCAGGCAGTGGTGACTCGTCTTTCGCAGCGCGTTGAGAATGACCGCTCCAGACTCAGCCAGACCCAGTCCGAACAAAAAAGGTTAGTCGTTGTCATCAAGCGCCTGGAAGATCTCCGATATAACCAAAGTGAGAGCGAGCGCAAGCAAACCGAAGAGCAACTGTCGCAACTCAAACCAAGGGCCGAACAGCTCGGCAACGAAGAACAGGAAAGCCTTGCGCGAAAAGTTGAGATCGAAGAAGAGCTGCGCCTGGAGCAAGCAAAACTCGCGCAACTGCATGATGAACTGGACCGCATCGACAAGGCTTTGGAGCAAACCAGCCGCGCACCTGCCAGCGCTCCCTAGTAATCGGTCAAGCTATTTTGAATCGGCCGTAAACGACCACCTGCGAGCCAACAGATTTAAAGCAAGCAACGAAGTTTCTACCTGGCTACGTCTCTCGTCGTATACTCCAACGCGCAGGACGCCGCCATGAAGCCTCTACTTTTGTTGGTGCTGCTGCTTCCCGTCGCCACCGCTGCGCAAACTCCCAAAGTTGAATCTGCTTCCAAGAAAGACGAATGCAGCATCGCCGGAATGGTTGTAAAGCTGGCCGGGAGCGAAGCCTTGAGAAAAGCCAGGGTGCGCTTGCAGAGCGCCGAAGATGGTACCCGCAGCATTTCCGTTGTTACCGACGCCGACGGCCGCTTCCATTTGAAGGGAATTGAACCAGGGAGATACCACCTCAGCGTGAGCCGTGTAGGCTTCGTATCCCAGGAATATGGACAGAAGAAAACAGACGATCCGGGCGCTCTGTTGACGTTGCGGCCCGGCCAAGAGGTCAAGGACCTTCTTTTCCGCCTAATTCCTTCAGCGGTCATTGCGGGCAAGATTCTTGACGAGGATGGCGAGGCTCTGCCGGAGGTCGTCGTAAGCGCATTGCGGCAGGCATACTTCGAAGGAAAGCGTAGCCTTTCCACCCAGGCCTCCGTGGGAACAAATGACCTGGGCGAGTACCGCTTGTTCGGGCTATCGCCCGGCCGCTACTTTGTGAGCGCGGTGTTCCCTCAATGGAGCCGCCTTTCGCGGGGAGAAGAGTCAGACGATGCGCAACCCAGCCAGCAGGGTTATGCAAAGATGTTCTACCCGGGTACACCGGACGCCGCTAAGGCAACCTCCATCACGGTTAAGGCGGGCGAGGAGATTCCGTCTGTTGAGATTTTGATGCGACAGGTACTCGTCTACCGGATTCGCGGTCATGTCTACAACCAGATCACTCACAAAGCCGGGACGCAAACCAACATTTTTTTGATGCCCAGGACAAGAAGCAACGAATGGACGGTGGGAGAGCAGCAAACCTTTGTCCAGAAGCAAGATGGCTCTTTTGAAATCACGGAGGTTTTGCCGGGCTCCTATGTGCTGACAGCCCTTTGGTCCGATGAAGGAAAACACCATACCACGCGGGTTTCCGTCGACGTTGGTAACGCGGATGTCGAAGGAATCGCGATAATGATCGCACCGGGCGCGGATATCAACGGACTGATTGTCTGGGACGGCCCGCCCAGTCTCGAGCAAGATCAGCTTTCCGTGATGCCGGAGCCGCTCGATGCGAATTTCGGCTTCCTTTTCTCTGCGCGAGTAACCCCAGCCAATACGTTCGTGCTGAAGGACGTGGGCGATGGAGTCTATCGTGCCAAGATCTGGGGCGAGGGAAAGGATTGCTACGTAAAGGACGTGCAGTATGCGGGCTCCAGCGCACTAGAGGAGGGTTTCACTGTGACCCGAGCTGCGACGGGCACGCTGGAGATCACCATCAGTTCGCACGGTGCGCGTGTTCACGGCAGCGTGACCGACCTTGACGGCTTGCCTGCTGCAGGAGTACGGGTCGTGCTTGTGCCGGAAGCATCGCGTCGCACGCAATATCGGCTGTACAAGCCGCAGACAACTGATCAGTATGGCCGCTTTGAATTGCGAGGAATCGCGCCCGGAGACTACAAATTATTCAGTTGGGAAGAAGTAGAATCGGGTGCGTGGGAAGATCCGGAGTTTCTGAAGCCGTTCGAAGAGAAGGGCGAGAGAATTTCACTGCAAGATGGCGATCAGAAAACGTTAAACCTAACCACGATCCGCACGAAGAGCCCTGAGTCAGCAAAGCCTTAGCTACATCCTATTTGATCCGCGCAACCCGCCCTTTCGTGGGAAAGCGTTGGAATTGCAGCGCATCATGTCCCGGAATGACGCGGTCCGGCGAACCTGCCAACTCAATCATGCGCGCCTGGTTCTTGATGTTTGCAGCCTGGTCCGCCTCGGAAAACGTGGCGCTGGCCTTGTGCTCCGCTAGATTCCGATACAGATAGCAATTGTCCGACGCCAGCACAAATGTCGGGTTGCCCTCGACACGAATGTATTGCGACGCGAAGGTATGCCGCGCCCCGATGTATGCGCGAATTCCCGGAAAAATCTCTACATTATCTCCGTCAATCAGCCGCAACCTCCCCTCCGTGTTCAGCTTCACTAGCTCCTTGACGTCCTCGGGGTCAATCCCTCCGTGCTGCCCGCCCGCTTGCCATGCCTCTCCCGTGTAATACCGAAACTCTTCCTTCTGAATCCACACCGTAGCCTTCGGAAACAAATCGATCCCGCCCATGTGATCCCAATGTGCGTGGCTGATCACCACGTCCGTGATTTCTTCGGGCTGCACACCGGCAGCGCGCACCGCTTCATCCGGCCGCGCAAAGTCGGCCATTGGAAAGTACTTCAGCCAGGATTCGCGGTGAAAGCCGCTGTCGAACAGAATGTTGCGTCCGCCGCCGCGAATCAGCCAAACGACCATCGCGATATCCACCTTTTCGTCCGCTGGAGCGCCCAAAACCAGCCCCGAAACCGGGAAGCCCGGTGAGCTGGCATAGCGAATCGCCTGTATGGAATATTCAGGACCGTTGCCCGCCTCGGACACTCCGCACGCCAAAACAACACACGCCACCAGCAGCAAGCGTTTCATTAAATCCAGCCTCCCGCACCAAACAAAGCGCGGCCATTCTAGCCTTCAAGAAACGAGTTGCAACAATCAAATATGAAAAGGGAAGGAAACGGTGGGTAAGGAAACTACAACGGCTGCCGCGAAGAGCGCACGAAGTCGCGCAGGACGGTCACGTTGGGACCATAAGCGCCGATGCGCCCCGCATCCACAGGCAAGCCAAGCTGCTCCGCGAGATCGAGATCGACACCCGCATCATCCAGCTCCGACAAACTAAACCCCTGCGCCGGCAACACACGGTTAATCCCCGTTGGATACACCGGCCGTGGCGGCCGATGACGCTGCCAGGGACGGCGCGCCAGTTCGTAAAACTGTTGCCAATCGCGTTTGTGCCAAGTCGTCATTCTGTCGTCTGCTACTACTATCCTTGGACGTAATTGCTGCCCGATTGGATGCAAAGTCCGCCCTTCAGGTTCACTGTATTTTCCGGCGCTGCGCCACCTCATGTCGCGGCCTGCCAGGAACGCCTAACGATATACGCGTCCACGCACGCCGCGAGACATTTCCTCGCCTGATGTATCAAACCCGTTACGGGATTATTTGTTTCGCGTCCATAAGCTGGCGCTGCTCGGACCTGTCGCTGCTCTGAACCTGTCCGTTTCGCCCTGGGGAATAGGGCCGAAGGGGCTTGCCCTGCAAAACGGCTCGCAGGCGGCTGTATACTACGCACATCCGCCCGCAATGGCCAGTGAGAATAATGACGTCCGCGCACATTGTCGTTCACTACCACGAGCTGTGGCTCAAGCGCGGCAATCGCCGTTTTTTCCTGCACAAATTGCGCGAAGCTCTGCGCCGCGCGCTGGACGGCATCGACGTCAGCCGCATCTCGCAGCCTGCCGACCGGCTGATCATCGAAATCACCGACGCCGCACAGGTCGGTGAAGCCCTGCAGCGCCTGACGCGCGTCAGCGGCATTTCGCACCTGGCCGTAGCGCGCGTGCTGCGCCGTCCCGATTTGGACGCCGATCCACTCCAGACCCTTCGCGAAGCCGCGTGGGAAGAAATCCGCAGCGAACAGTTCGCGACCTTTGCCGTGCGCGCCCGCCGCAGCGACAAGAACTTTCCCTTGAATGCCATGGCCATAGAGCGCGAGGTCGGCGGCTATCTTTTTGACAAGCTGCAAGCGGAAGGCCGCCAGGTCCGCGTCGACCTAAAAGCGCCCGCGCTCACCTGTCGCATCGAAGTCACCCGCGGACCGCTGCTCGTCTACGCGCGGCGCCTCCTCGGTCCCGGCGGACTCCCGCCGAACACCGCAGGCAAGCTTGTCTGCCTGCTCTCCGGCGGATTTGACTCCGCCGTGGCCGCCTACAAAATGATGAAACGCGGCGCGCATTTGAGTTTCGTGCATTTTTGGGGAGGTGGCGCTGCTGCCGGTGAATCCTCCGTGCACGTCGCCCGCCAGCTCGTAGAGCGGCTGGTCCCCTGGCAATTCAGCGCAAAGCTATATCTCGTCCCGTTCGAACCGCTGCAGCGCGAAATCGCCGCGCAAGCCCCGGAAGCCTTCCGCACGCTGCTCTACCGCCGCTTGATGCTGCGCGTCGCGGAGCGCATCGCTCTGCGCGGCGGCGGCAAAGGCGTGATCACCGGCGATAGTCTCGGCCAGGTGGCTTCGCAAACTTTGCAGAATTTACAGGCTGTCGGCTCCATCGCAAAGTTGCCGCTCTATCGCCCGCTCATCGGCGACGACAAGCTCGAAATCCAGGAAATCGCGCGTCGCATCGGCACACACGATATTTCCGAGCAGCCCTTTCACGATTGCTGTCCTGTATTTCAATCCAAATCGCCGGCGCTCTTCGCCACCGCGGAAGCCTTGGACGCCGCCGAAGCCGCGCTCGATGTTGCGTCGCTCGTAGATCGCGCGATTCGAATGCTCACCGTCGTGCGCTATCGTTATGCGCAGGGAAAAGCTGAACGCGTTGCGTCCAAACACACCGCGGCCGCATAAAACTTTTTCAAGGGAGTCTTAGTGGCTGCCGGAAAGAAGCCGCCTTGCTACCTGGAGAGTGCTCGCTTACCAGCGGTTGCCGCGATCGCCTCGATCTCCGCGATCTCCGCCGCGTCCGCCGCCGCCACCATGGCCACCGCGTCCGCCCCCACCGCCACCACGTCCGCCGCCGTATCCGCCGCGCCCGCCACCGCCGCCGGTGCGTTCTGCCTGAGGCCGTGCTTCGTTCACCACGAGGTTGCGCCCGCCGAAATTCTGTCCGTTCAAGGAATTCACCGCGCGATCCGCATCCTCGTCACTATTCACTTCGACGAATGCGAACCCGCGCGATTGTCCAGTAAAACGGTCACGAATGAGATTGACGCCTGAGGGTGTTACGCCGATCTGAGAGAACCACTCGTGGAGTTGATCTTCCGTCGCGGAAAACGGAAGATTCCCAATATAGAGCTTCTTCACCTGCCCACTCCTTCTGCCCGGAACCCCATTTGCGAGTCGCGGAGCGCGCCGAAGACACGAGAGTCGTACACGGGCAGTCCGGGTAGCAGGGCCACCACGGGCGCGATACTGGCACTCCAGCGGTCAACAGCATCCTCTCGAAAATTTACCCTATTTGCAACGGGAAAGAGTCTGTAGGCCCGGCCGTCTCCATTTTCGAAAGCGCCACCCTAATTCCCAACGCCCATCGGTGGTAGGATGCCCTCAATCCCGGCCATTGACGCGGCGACAAACTATGCGCGGCACGATGATGGATTTTCCGCTCACCCTCCCCACGCTCCTCGAGCGCGCCGACAAGCTTTTCTCCCGCGTCGAAATCGTCTCCCGCCGCCCAGACCGCTCCATCGACCGCACCTGTTACGGCAACTTCTATCGCCGGGCTCGCCGCCTGGCCTCTGCTCTGACCAAGCTCGGCCTCCGTCCCGGCGATCGCGTCGCCTCCATGATGTGGAACCACGCCGGCCACCTCGAAGCCTTCTTCGGAGTTCCCTGCGCCGGCGGCATCCTGCACACCTTAAACCTGCGGCTCCATCCCCACGAAATTGCCGGCATCGCCAATCACGCCGGCGATCGCTTTCTGCTCATCGACGACGTCCTTCTGCCCACGTACGAAAAATTCCGGCAAAACGCGCCCTTTGAGCGTGTGATCGTCGTTCCCTACGGCTGCGGCGAAATCCCCGAAGGCTTTCTGAACTATGAGCAACTGCTCGCGGAAGCCGATGACGATTTCCAATACCCCAAGCTCGATGAAAACGACGGTGCCGCCATGTGCTTCACTTCCGGCACAACTGGTTTCTCCAAAGGCGTCATTTACTCGCACCGCGCGATCGTCCTGCATTCCTTTGCCGAAGCCATGACCGATTGCTTCGCCATCAGCCACCACGACACAGTCCTGCCCGTCGCTCCCATGTTTCACGCCAATGCCTGGGGCCTCCCCTACACCTGCGTGATGACCGGCGCGCGCCTGATTCTGCCGGGACCCAACGTAGACGCGGAAAGCGTGCTCGATCTCATCGAGCAGGAGCACGTCACCATCGCTTGCGGTGTGCCCACGGTTTGGCTGGGCGTTCTCTACGCCCTCGAGAAAAATTCCGGCCGCTGGAAATTTCTCTCGCCCGTGCGCCTCGTGGTCGGCGGCACCGCGCCGCCCATACGCCTCATTCGCGCGCTCGATAAGCACAACCTGCACATCATGCACCTGTGGGGCATGACCGAAACCACGCCACTCGCCACTATCGGCCGCCTCAAACGCCACATGCGCGATTGGACCGAGGACGAACGCTACGAAGTCCGCGGCAAACAGGGTTGGGCCGCTCCTTTTATCGAGCTGCGCGTCACTCGCCCCGACGGCCCTGCAGGAAAAAACATCGAAGCGCCACGCGACGGAGAAACCCCCGGCGAGCTCGAGGTGCGCGGCCCGTGGGTCGCCGCCAGCTATTACAATGCGCCCGATCAAGCCCATCGCTGGACCGACGACGGCTGGTTCAAAACCGGCGACGTCGCCACTCTCGACGACGAAGGTTTCATCAAAATCGTCGATCGCGCCAAGGATCTCGTGAAGTCCGGCGGCGAATGGATCAGCTCCGTCGACCTCGAAAACACCCTCATGGGCCATCCCGCCGTAAAAGAGGCCGCCGTGGTAGGCGTCCCCCACCCAAAATGGCAAGAGCGCCCGTTAGCCGCCGTGGTCTTGAAAGAAGGCGCCACCGCCACTCCCCAAGAGCTCCGCGAATTTCTCGCTAAATCTTTCGCCAAGTGGCAGCTCCCAGACGCATTCGTCTTCCTCCCCGAAATCCCCCGCACCTCCGTCGGCAAATTTAAAAAAACCGCCCTACGCGAACAATTCGCCAACTGGAACTGGGACACGTAGGGGCGCAGCACGCTGCGCCTCATCTCGGCACGATCCCTGGGGGTATTATTTCTTCGCAATCTACCCTAACCAGACACCGAAAATTAACATCGAACGCTAGCGAGGAGAAACAGTGCGTAATCGAAATCTCGCCGTGTCGCTATTCGCTCTCCTAACATTCGGCGCGCTCTTAATCTCAGCGGCCGGTAAACCGCAAGCTGGCGCAGCCATGTCCGCCCAAGCAAAGTCACCGAGCAACCTTGGCGGTCAGATGCCTCCCTCGTTCGATCAGGATGTGGCCAGAGTCGTTGCCGACATCGATCGCATTGAGGCCGACACTCTCCGCCAGATGGACCGCACCACGCTTGATCGCCAAGGGCAGGTCCGCACACTCGGGAAGTTACTCCTCTTCGATAAACATCTCTCGGTGAATCAGAACGAAGCATGCAGTTTCTGCCATACGCCGGAGACCGGATTCACTGGGCCGATTCAATCTTTGAATCAGACTACCGTGTCGTATCCGGGATCAGTGCGAACGCGATTCAGCAACCGAAAGCCGCAGAGCTACATGTACGCACCCTTCTCGCCGGTGCTCCATTACAACGCGCTCCAGGGTGACTTTGTGGGCGGGAATTTCTGGGATATGCGCGCGAGCGGCTACCGCCTGCAGAATCCAAGCGCCGAACAAGCGCAGGGACCGCCGACGAATCCCGTGGAAATGGGTTTGCCCGATTCAGCCTGTGTTGCGTATCGCCTTTCCAGCGCTCCCTATCGCAAGCTATTTGAGACCGTGTGGGGCGCGGACTCGTTTACCATTCAATGGCCTCCCAATGTGGAAAGCGTTTGCGCGACTCCAGCGCCGCCACCTCAGAACGATCCGTTCCCGGTCCACGTGAGTCCTGCGGACCGCGCTCGCGCCGATCACGTCTACGACGGGTTCGGGCTGGCGGTTTCCGCATACGAGTTCTCGCCAGAGGTGAGCCCCTTCACATCGAAGTACGATTCCGTGCAGGCAGAAAAAGACCAATTCACGCCGCAGGAAAAATTGGGCTATGAGCTGTTCCGCGGCAAGGCGCGATGCAACGAGTGTCATCGCGACGGCGGGCCGGGGGAAGAGCCCCTGTTTACGGACTTTACCGCCAGTAATCTCGGCGTCCCCGGAAATCCCGGATTGCAATTCTTGTACGAGGGCCGGCCCGGCCAACGCGGCTACACTCCCAATCTCGCCGGAGGGGCGTACGTCGATGCGGGAGTCGGAAACTTTCTGCGCACGCTGCAAAGCGATAGCGGTCAACTCAATCCCGATTCGGAATGGATCAAACGCGCGCCGAAGTTCGACGCCAAGTTCCAGGTACCCACTTTGCGCAATGTCGACATGCGCCCGACGCCAAGCTTTGTGAAAGCCTACATGCACAATGGCTACTTCAAAAGCCTCAAAGAGGTCGTGCATTTCTACAACACGCGCGACGTCTTACCTAAGTGCAAGCCAGGCGATTCCGGCGAAAAGCTCACCTGCTGGCCGGAGGCAGAAGACTCAGCCAACCTCAATAAAAGGCAACTCGGCAACCTGAAACTGACCGACCAGGAAGAAGACGCCCTCGTCGCTTTCCTGAAGACCCTTACCGACGGCTACAAAGTGCCGAGCCCACCAACGGCGAAGTAGGTGTGTCTTGATGCGTCGGCTTAAGGCTCGAGGTCAAAAGCGGGCCGCAGGCTGCCGTCCATGTAAAAGGGCACAGACGTGTGGTCGTGGACGATCCGCCAGTCGCCCCCACTCGACGCAGGCATACCGTTGCGCGCATCCAGAAGCTGATGGGCCGACCGGCGGCCTTGGGAGTTCCGCTCATCCGGTAGAAGCCATAGCAGAAGGCGAATTCGCCGCTCACGGTGATGTTTAAATCGCGCGACTCATAATCGATTGGTCCTTCCCAGGTGTCGAGCCACGCCTGCTTTTCCTGGAGGTCCGCTCCGCGATGGGAAAGCGGCGGCGCGAGATTGAATACCGCTGCGTTTTGCGCGTATGGCGCAACGATAGCTGCGGCATCCTTGTTGTGGTGCGCCTTGTGGATAGTCGCGACGAGCGCGCGGATATCGGCTTCCTCTTTCGAAGCTGGTACTTTCATTGTTGCGGTTGACATCATGTTTTCTCCTTTGCTTTCGCTTGAACGAAAAGCATCTCCAGATACCGGGAGGAGATGCCACGCGGGTTCCTCCTCCCATCTGTCGCAGCGTTACGCGGTGGCCTGGGCTGGGCGCTCTACGAGTGGCCGCACCTCGACGGTGCCGGCGCTCACGGAGGGGATGCGTGCGGCAATGGCGATGGCTTCGTCGAGGTCTTTGGCCTCGATTAGGTAATAGCCCCCGAGCTGCTCGCGCGTCTCGGCGTACGGACCGTCGGTCACCAGCCTTTTGCCGTCGCGCACGCGGACACTCGTGGCTGCCGACGTCGGTTGCAATTGAGAACTGGACAACCACTGTCCGGCCGACTGGATCTGTTGGGTGAATTTCATGAATTCCCCCATGAAACCCTGCCGTTGGGCCTCGCTGAACTTGGCCCAGGCCTTCTCTTCGTTGTAGATGAGCAGCATGTATTTCATATGGTCCTCCATAAGTGAATCGAACGGGATTCGCGTAAATCGACAGCCCGGCCAAAAAATCTTTATGATTGGGCATGCCCCAGGATGTCACCTCCGCCCTCGATGCGGTCTATCGCTCCGACTGGGGCCGGATCGTCGCGACGCTGATTCGGCTCTTCGGCGACTTCGATGCGGCCGAAGAGGCGGCTCAGGAAGCCTTTGCGGCCGCCGTGGACCAGTGGCCAGCGTCGGGCGTGCCCGAATTCCCACGAGCATGGATCATCCAGACGGCTCGCCACAAGGCCATCGACCGCATGCGCCGCCAAGGGCGGTTTCAGGAAAAACTGGAGTCCTACGTAGTGTCGGGCTTCGGCCGGACCTCGGAGGAACCGAACTACGATACGGAGGAGATTCCCGACGACCGCCTTCGGCTGATTTTCACGTGTTGCCACCCGGCGCTGGCGCCTGAGGCACAAGTCGCATTGACCCTGCGTACGTTGTGTGGTCTGGATACCGACGAGATCGCGCGGGCGTTTCTGGTCCCTGGCCCGACGATGGCACAGCGGCTCGTGCGAGCGAAGCACAAGATCCGCGATGCGGGCATCCCGTACATCGTGCCGGATACGAGTGACCTGCCTGCGCGGTTGGATGCCGTGCTCACGGTGATCTATCTGGTCTTCAATGAAGGGTACGCGGCCACGCGGGGCGAACCGCTCGTGCGTAGCGATCTGTGCGCGGAGGCGATCCGTCTTGGCCGCTTGGTGCAAACGCTGATGGGACCGCAGGCGTCATCGGAGGTTAATGGGCTTGTCGCACTTATGCTGCTCCATGATTCGCGGCGGGATGCCCGCTCCGATGACACCGGCGACCTCATCGTCCTCGAAGAGCAGGATCGCGCTCGATGGAATCGGCAGCAAATTGCCGAAGCGCTGCCGCTTGTCGAGAAGGCACTGCGCGACGGACCTGGGCCGTTCGCCGTGGAGGCAGCGATCGCGGCGCTGCATTGCGAGGCGGCGAGGGCAGAAGACACGGACTGGCCTCAGATCGTGCGGCTGTACGACGTGCTCGAACGCCTGCAGCCCTCGCCGATCGTGTCGCTCAATCGGGCCGTGGCTGTCGCGATGGTCGAAGGCCCGCGGCCGGCGCTCGCGCTGATCGACGCGCTGGCGGCGACGGGAGAACTCGACGGTTACCATCTGCTGCAGGCCACCCGCGCGGATCTTTTGCGGCGGTTGGGGATGTCAGCGGATGCCGCGGCCAGCTACGGACGCGCCCTTGCGCTGGTGAGCAACAAGAGTGAACGCCGTTTCCTTGAGCGAAGGCTACGCGAGATGCAAGCTCTCGATGCTTGACGTGCCACCCTGATCGACAGGAACACTAGCTTTTTCTTGAAGTATTTTTGGCATGCTTTGACTCTATCCGTGAAAGCATCCCGCAACTATGCCACTCCGGCCATGACGTGGAGCAGAGGCCAGAATGATATCAACGTCTGGATCGGGCACGGTGAAAACCACTGGTGATCGAAGGCATAGGCCTGCAAAGCTTGCCAGGCCGCCGGGACCGCAGAGAGCAGTAGCTCCAGCGCCGTCCTCGTGGCAGCGCAGAGGAGGTTGCTCATCAACTGGGCTGCGGGTCCATCCAGCTTCGCGACCAGAATAACAAGCCCGAGCCCGACGACGGCCGCTCCCACGATTGATATCAGGCTCTGTGAGGTTGTGTGCTGCCTTGCCATGACTGCCTCCTGTACGGCGCTTTCTCTTCCTCTACCTGTATGTCGAACGAGAGGCAGCCAGATCGACAGCTTTTGTATCTTTTTTTGGAGGTATTTGTTGAGTCTCGGCGATGTTTAATCCTGACAGTTTCAGGTCGTGTTCTGGCGAAACCCCCGCACCCCCGTCGGCAAATTCAAAAAAATCGCCCTACACGAACAATTCGCCAACTGGAACTGGGACGCGTAGGGGCGCAGCACGCTGCGCCCCTAGCCCGCACGATATAAAGTTGAAGCCCGGCCCGCAGTCGTAGGCGTAGCTTTGCCCCCAGCGGAGCCGAGGAACGCCGCGCCCGTCAACGTCCGCCAAAGCCCTGTAGCGCAGGGCGGAGTCCGCGCAGCCCTGCGGCCGTTTCCCAATGCCGTTGCAGCGCCCACCTTCTGAGGCGGCCTCTTCGGTCTCGTAGCAGCCTCAGCCAATCTTGGCTGTGCTTCTCGCAACCTCAACGTATTCCAGCCAATCCGGGCGCGCAGGGATGCGTTCCCGGTCACCTTGCATCGAGGCGAACGCGAATCCATTTTGTTGGCAGAAACGCTTCGCGCGGATGTCCTTCTAATTGATGAACACACTGGTCGAACAATCGCCTTGAGCCGGAATCTGCCTCTCTCTGGAACACTCGGTGTTCTGGAGCGAGCTGACACCATAGGGCTCGTGAAGGATTTCTCCCAAACTCTCAAACAATTGCGGGACAGTGGGTTTTATATCACCGACGTTCTCGAGCGGCAGCTATTGCAGCATCATATGCACCGTCGCCCCAAGTGAAGTTTCCGTCCTTCCGCCGTTAACACTCCTATTTCTCGATACTTGCCAATCCGTTCGAACGAGTAACTCACCTACTATATATTTCTCTTGATAACTTGCCCGTTTCGTGCTATTGTAACTCATGAAATTGGCGCCCCAGCCCGCCCGTCACAACCCTCACGGGAAGCCCGCTCCTCCCACCAGTCACTAGTCACGAATCAGCAGTGACTTCTTTCTCTCATCTGTGAACTGTCGACTGTGGACCTCTTCTCAGGTGCGATAGGAAGCATTAATGCGCACATACTCCGCCGTGAAGTCGCAGGTCCAGTAGCGCGCGCGTGCAGGCCCCGCGTGCAGGTGCATCACGATGGGCACATGGTCCGCTAAGAGCCGGTTGCTTGCCGCACGCTCGTTGAAATCGAGCGGCTGGCCGCGCCGCAGCACCGGAATGCCCGCCATCGTGATGTCCACGCGCGCGGGATCGAAGGGAACGCCGGCCCGTCCGGCAGCAGCGAAAACGCGACCCCAATTAGGATCGGCGCCGGCAAACGCAGTCTTCACCAGCGGCGAAGTGGCCACAGTTTCCGCGATGCGGCGCGCCGCCTCCTCCGTCTTCGCGCCGCGCACTTCGATTTCGATCACGCGTTGCGCGCCCTCGCCGTCGGCAACGATTTGCAGCGCGAGCGAATGGCAGACATGTTCGAGGGCAGCAGTGAAATCCCGATGCGCTTTGCTTCCGTTTTTGATCGAGGGCGCGCCAGCCTCGCCGTTGGCGAGAACCAGCAGCGCATCGTTCGTGGATGTATCGCCGTCGATGCTGATCGAATTGAACGTTCGCGCGGTGACTTCCTTGAGCGTCCTCTGCAGCAACGCCGGCGCGATGGCCGCGTCCGTGGTCACAAAGGCCAGCGTTGTCGCCATGTTCGGATGGATCATGCCGGCGCCTTTGGCGCAGCCCACCATGTGGATTCGTTTGCCGCCCATTTTGAAGGAAGCCGCCGCCGTCTTCGGCCGCGTGTCCGTGGTGCAGATGGCCAGCGATACTTCCGCGAACGAACGCGCGGAGGAACGCCGATGCCGCGCCAGCAGCGGCACGGCTCGCAGGATTTTGTCGAGCGCCAGCGGCACTCCGATTACACCGGTCGAGCAAACGAAAACTTCCTCCGGTTTGCAACCGAGGCGCTTCGCGGTTTCCGCGACGGTGCGCACCGCGGCCGCGTGCCCCGCGGCGCCTGTTGCGCAATTCGCGTTTCCCGCATTCACCACCACCGCACGCATTCGGCCTTTCGACGCGCGCAAGTGCGCTTTTGAAATCAGCACGGGAGCGGCAACCACAAGATTTTGCGTGAACACTCCCGCCGCGGAAGCGGGTACATCGCTGGAGAGAATGGCGAAATCGAGCGCGCCGGTTTTTTTAAGGCCGCAGGCGGTCGCGGCGAAGCGAAAGCCGCGTGGAAGAGAGGCTTCCGAGAGTGCGTGCTGCATTACCGGCGGGGTCATGGCGTGAGCGCGATGCTCACGGAAGGGACCTCCGATCCTCCGCGCCCTTCGTCGATGATGCGCCGCGCAAAAGTGCGCGTATTTCCGAGAGTGTTTGCTCAAGTCGTACAGCTTGCGTGCTCATGGCGTAGCTCCTCGTTTCGTGCTTAGTTTGTTGATGCGGTCCTGCAAATCCGAAATGGCGGCGCGCACGGATTCCGGCGCGGTTCCGCCAGGAACTTTTTTGCTGGCCAGTGCTGTGTCCAGGCTCAAGCTGCCGGCGAAATCGGCTTCAAATGCCGGAGAGATTTTCATGAGCGTTTCCAGCGGCAATGAAGTCCATGGGACATTTTGCTTTTCGGCTTCACGCAGAACTTTGCCGACAATGTCATGCGCTTGCCGAAACGGAATTCCTTTGTGCACCAGGTAGTCCGCGGCTTCGGTGGCCAGCAGCACGGGATTGGAGGCAGCCGCGCGCAAACGCTCGGCGCTGAATTTCGTGGTGGACAGCGCTCCGGTCGCGACGGCGAGCATCGCCGCAACTTGGTCGTGCGCGGAAAAGAGCGCTTCCTTGTCTTCCTGCAAGTCGCGCTGGTAGCTGCTGGGCAAACCCTTGAGCGTGGTGAGCAGTGCGAGCAGCGCTCCGGTGATGCGGCCGGTTTTGCCGCGGATCAGTTCCCAGGCATCGGGATTCTTTTTCTGCGGCATCAGGCTGCTGCCGGTGGAATATTCGTCGGGAAGAATTACATACGCAAATTCCTGCGAAGCGAAAATCACGAAGTCTTCCGCGAGCCGCGAGAGATGCGTGGCGATGCCAGTCAGCGCGAAAAGATAATCGAGAGCGAAATCGCGATCGCTTACTGCATCGAGGCTGTTCACAGTGATCCGCGAAAAGCCGAGCTCACGCGCAATGGCGTCGCGATCGATTCCAAAACTGTTGCCCGCGAGCGCGCCCGAACCCATGGGACACGCATCGGCACTGGCGGCTGCAGCCAGCAAACGTGCGAGATCGCGAGAAAAAGCTTCCGCATGCGCGAGCAGAAAATGCGAAAGCAGAATCGGCTGCGCGTGCTGCAAGTGCGTCATGCCGGCCATGGGCACGCCAACATTTGCCTTTGCCTGTTCGAGAAAAGCGCTCAGCAGCTCAAAGACGCCGGATTGCACACGCGCTGCAGCATCCATGACAAAGAGACGAAAATCCGTTGCGACCAATTCGTTGCGGCTGCGGCCGGTGTGCAGCTTCCAGCCGAGCGCGCCGAGTTCATGCACCAGCGCGCTCTCAACGAAGTGGTGTACGTCTTCCGCCGTGGACCCTTCGAGAAACGCGGGATCGCTCCGTATTCGCCTCTCAATATCGGCGAGCGCAAGCAGCGTGTCGTGCACCTCGGCTGCGGTAAGAATGCCGATGCCTTGCAAAGCCTTGGCCCAGGCGCGATCGACGGCAAGCTCGTACGGCAAGAGGCGGCGATCGAACGAGAACGAGCGCTGGAACGCGTCAAACCGTTTGTCTGGTTCGCGCTCGAAGCGGCCGCCCCAGAGCCGATCGTCTTTGCGTTGGGGTGTTGGAGTCATCAGCCGTCAGCCGTCAGTTCGCCGATGCTGGCGATCAGTCATTGCCGCTTTCCGCTTTGGCTTTGGGGCGGACCGTTACCGGGAGTGCAAAAAGGTTGATGAAGCCTTCGGCGTCTTTGGGATTGTAGCGGCCCATCGTGAAGCTGGCGAGGTCGGTGCGATAGAGCGAGAAAGGCGAGACGCGTTTCGTGACGGTGAGTGTACCCTTCCACAATTTCAGACCGACGGCGCCGGTGACGCGTTGCTGCGCAACGCTGAAAAATCCGTCGACCGCGGCGCGCAGCGGCGAAAACCACAAGCCGTAGTAAACCAGCTCGGCGTAGCGCAGCGAAAGCGCCTGCTGAAAGTGCGCGGTCTCGCGATCCACGGTGAGCGCTTCAAGCTCGCGATGCGCGGTGACCAGCAACGTGCCGCCGGGAGTTTCGTAAGCGCCGCGCGACTTCATGCCGACGAGGCGATTTTCGACGATGTCGGCGCGGCCGATGCCGTGCTTCGCGGCAACTTCGTTCAGTGTGTTCAGCAACTCGATTGGGTTGGCCTTGGTGCCGTTCACGGAGACGGGAAAGCCGGCTTCAAAGCCGATCTCAACTTCCGCGGCTTTGTCCGGCGCTTTTTCCGGAGAGACGACCCACTGCCACATCGCCTCATTGGGGGAGTTGGCAGGATCTTCGAGCTCGCCGCCTTCATGGCTGAGGTGCCAGATGTTGCGGTCGCGGCTGTAGATATTTTTCTTGCTTTGCTCTACGGGAACGTTGTGTTTTTGCGCGTAGGCGATGGCGTCTTCGCGGGAATCAATGTCCCACTCGCGCCAGGGCGCGATGATTTGCAGATTCGGAGCAATGGCTTTGTAGGCGAGTTCGAAACGCACTTGGTCGTTGCCTTTGCCGGTGCAGCCGTGGGATAGGCCGTCGGCACCGAGTTTCAGCGCGATTTCGGCTTGCCGCTTGCCGAGGATGGGCCGGGCCATGGAGGTGCCGAGCAGATACGTATGCTCGTAGACGGCGCCGGAGCGCAGAGTCGGCCAAATGTAATCGCGCACGAATTCTTCGCGCAGGTCTTCGACGAAGGCGGTGGAGGCGCCCGTAGCGAGTGCTTTTTTGCGCGCGGCTTCGAGATCTTCCTGCTGGCCGACGTCGCCGATCATGGCGATGACTTCGCACTGATAATTTTCCTTGAGCCACGGAATGATAATGGAAGTGTCGAGCCCGCCAGAATAGGCGAGGACTACTTTTTTGGGCTTTGGCTTGTTCAATGCTGTATTCACAATTCCCCTTTTCGTTTAGATGGTCGCCAAGCTGGCACGGGCATCGGCCGATTAGAACAACGTGTGCAGGATGGCTTTCTGCACGTACATGCGATTTTCGGATTGGTCGAGAACGACCGAGTGGGGGCCATCGAGAATTTCCGCCGTGACTTCGAGGCCGCGGTGCGCCGGAAGACAGTGCATGAATACCGCATCGGTCGCAGCCAGCGACATCAATTCGGCATTGACTTGGTACGGCTGGAACACGGTGTTGCGCACTTCGCCTTCTTCCTCGAAACCCATGCTGGTCCAGGAATCGGTGTAAATGCCTTGCGCGCCGCTGACCGCTTCGCGCGGGTCCGTCATCAACTCGATTTTGGCTTTAGTTTCGCGAGCGACGCGTTTTCCGTCGGCCACAACTTCGGCGGCCGGGGCATAGTCCGGCGGAGTGGCAATGCGCAAATGAACGCCGAGACGCGCGGCGAGATAGATCAGCGAATTACACACGTTGTTGCCGTCGCCGACATAGGCGAGCTTGAAGCCGCGTAGCGCGCCGAACTTTTCTTCGAGGGTGAAGAAATCGGCGAGGGCCTGGCAGGGATGAAATTTGTCGGAGAGCGCGTTGATCACGGGAATGTCGGCATTCGCGGCCATTTCCTCAAGAACGCGCTGGTGATAGACACGCGCGACAATGCCTTGCACCCAGCGATCCAGATTGCGCGCGACATCGGCGATGGACTCACGCGCGCCCAGAGAAGCGGAAGCCTGCGTGTGGTCGAGGAAAATCACCGAGCCGCCCATGCTTTGGATACCGACTTCAAAGGTGACGCGCGTGCGGAGCGATGGCTTTTCGAAAATGAGGGCGATGAACTTGCCCTGCAGAGTGGAGGCGTAGCGTCCGGGACGAGCCTTTATGTCCGCGGAGAGATGGAGCAGGTCGCGGGTGTGCGCGGGACTCCATTCGGCTCCGGTGAGCAGATCATTCGATAACGAAATAGGCGCCACGAGAGTGGTAGTAGTCATGTTTTCACCTTGCCGCGGATTGCGCCAAGCGCGGCGGATTCGCGGCGGTTTGCGCGGGAGCGGCGGAAATGGATTTGGGAGCTTTTGCGAGAACGAGCTCGAAGAGACGAAGAAACTCGCGGACCTGCGCACTTGTGATAATGAAGGGCGGCAAGAGGCGCAGGGTAAAGTCGTGAGTGCAATTGATCACCAAGCCCTGGCGCAAAGCCTCGGCGGCGAACGGATTGCCGTCGACGGAGAGCTCGATGCCGAGGATCAGGCCTTCGCCGCGAATTTCGCGGATGAAATCGAACTTGCCGGAGAGCTTGGCTAAGCCTTCGCTGAGCTCAGCGCTGCGGGCGCGGACGTTTTCAAGAAGCTTCTTATCTTCGATGACGCTCAAAAACTCGAGAGCGGTGGCGCAAACGAGCGGACCACCGCCAAACGTGGTGCCATGCAGGCCTGGCCCGACATGCGCAGCAACCGCTTCGGTTGTGAGGATCGCGCCGAGAGGCAGGCCGGCAGCGAGAGGCTTGGCGATGAGGACAATGTCCGGCTTGGAGGAAAACTTTTGGTAAGCGAAGTAACGTCCGGTGCGGCCCAGGCCGCACTGAATCTCGTCGGCGATGAGCAGAGCACCGTGCTGGGTGGCAAGCGAACGGGCGCGATTCCAAAAGGCCTCGCTAACAGGATGTACGCCGCCTTCGCCCTGGATGGTTTCGAAGATGACGGCGCAAACGGTGTTGTCGAACTTGGATTCGAGATCGGCGACGTCACTGAAGCGGACAAATTCGACGCCGGGCAGGAGGGGCGCAAACGGCAGGCGATATTTTTCCGGAAAAGTGACGCTGATTCCGCCGAAGGTGCGGCCATGAAAGGAGTTCTGCATAGCGAGGATACGGTGCTTGGCTGCGGGCTTGTCCGGCGCGTCGGAGGCGGTGCGGGCGCAGAGGCGGGCTAGTTTTAAAGCGCCGTCGGCGGCTTCGGCACCGCTGTTGGAGAAGAAGACGCGGCTCATGCCAGAGATTTCGGTGAGCTTGCGCGCGAGCGGCCCCTGAAAAGCGTTGTGATAAAGATTGCAGAAGTGGATGGCGCGCGCGGCCTCGCGGCGAATGACTTTTACAATGCGCGGGTGGGCGTGGCCGAGAGCGTTGACGGCAATACCGCCGAGAAAGTCGAGATATTTCTTGCCGGTAGAGTCATATACGTAAGCGCCACGGCCATGGGTGAAGACAACGGGCTGGCGCTTGTAGGTAGGCAGGAGAAACTGTTCCGCATCGCTGAGGCGCGTGTCGAGCTTCGGCTTGCTGCTGGGCGCGCGCTTTGGCTTTTGCATTGCTGAGCGGATCATTTTCTTTTTAGTTATGGCTCGCATCACGCCGCCGAGAGCGCCGCTTGCGTGGCCGGAAGAGACTCCCGCAGGACACGTGTGCCAGGGATGGCGTTCGCGGAATCGTGAGAGAGGTCCGGGGCTTGCGAGACGCGCAGAAGGGAATCCGGCGAACCGGCGCCGACGATGTGCACTTCGCGAACGCCGCCTTCAAGGGCGCGCTTGGCAGCCTCGAGTTTGAGCACCATGCCGCCCGAAACGACACGCGATTGCACGAGGCGCTCGATTTCTTCCCAAGTTACGACGGAGAGAACTTTGTCGCCGTCGAGAACGCCGGCGACGTCGGTGAGATAGATCAGGCGGTCTGCGCCGAGGTACTCCGCGCAGGCAGCGGCCATGTGATCGGCATTGATGTTGTACAACTCGTTGTCCGGACCCAGACCGAGGCAGGGAGCGACGGGAATGAGGCCTTCGCGCCAGAGCGACTCGATAAAGGAATTATTCAGTCCGGTGAGATAGCCTACGAACCCGAGGCTGCCTTCGACTTCATTGTGAACCATAGGTTCGGCACGGAAACAGGCGGCATCGGCGGCGGAAATGCCGATGGCCGGCGCACCTTCGGCGGAGATGGCCGAGGCGAGGCGCTTGTTCAGGAGTCCGGCGAAAACCATCACAGCGACATCGCGGGTTTCGCGATTTGTGACGCGCAGACCAGCGACGAAATTGCTTTCGATGCCCATGCGCTTGAGCGTGGAGGTGAAAAGACGGCCACCGCCGTGCACGACGAGAATTTCGTGGCCCTGCTGCGCGAGCGTGGCGATTTGCCGGGCGAGGACGCGGACGATGGCATCGTCTTCGAGTAAGGCTCCAGCCAGTTTGATCACGGTCTTCATTGGAGTGCGGTCTGCTCCTCGATGCCTAACATGAGATTGAAATTCTGAACGGCCTGGCCCGCTGCGCCCTTGCCAAGATTATCGAGGCACGACACGACGATCACGCGTTTACCGGAATTGTCCAGGGAGAAACCGATGTCGCAGAAGTTCGTGTGTGCGACATGCTGCAACTCAGGCAGCGAGCCGGCGGGCCAGATACGCACCATAGAACGGCCAGCGTAGAACTTTCGGAAAGTCGCTTCGATTTCCTCGCCAGAACGCGCGTCAGCAAGAGTCACATAAATGGTGGAAAGAATTCCGCGAGCCAGCGGCAGGAGATGCGTGGAAAAGACGACGCGATCTTCGGGTAAGCCGGTGTGTTCGAGGATTTCCGGTGTATGGCGATGAGAAAAAAGGTTATAGGCCTTGAAATTTTCGTCGACTTCGACAAACTGGAGGTCGCGCCGGGGATCTTTGCCGGCGCCGCTGGCGCCGGACTTGCAGTCGCAAACAACGCTGCTGCCGCCTGCGATGAGGCCGGCTTCAGCAAGCGGGCGCAGGGCGAGAATGACGCTGGTGGCGTAGCAGCCGGGATTGGCGATAAGGCGCGAGGAGGCGATCTCGCCGGCGTACAGTTCGGGAAGACCGTAGACGGCTTCGGTCAGCCAGTTTGCGTGCGGAGTGGGGAGCTTATACCAAGACGCAAAAGTATCGGCGGAGCGAAAGCGGAAGGCACCGCTGAGATCGATGACGCGCAGACCGGCTTCTAGAAGCGCGGGCGCGATTTCCGCGGAAACTTCATGCGGCGTAGCAAGGAATGCGGTTCCCGCGGTGCTGGCGGTGATCTCCGCGACGGAAAGCGAGCGAAGGGGCGCTTCACCCACTCCGCGGAGCTGAGGGAAAAGCTCGGCGAGGCACTTTTTGCCTTGCGTCTCGCGAACGTAGAAGACCGGCGATTTCACTCCAGGATGGCGCAATAGAATGCGCGCCAGCTCGAAACCGGTGTAGCCGGTGACCCCTACGACGGCGATTTGTTCGGGCTTTCTCATTTAAGTGCGACGACTCACCAGCGATTCGATTTTTTTCTGAAGGGATTCGCGGGATTTCTTGTCCGGCGTGATGATCAGAACGGTGTCATCGCCCGCGATGGTGCCGGCGGTTTCCGGAAACTTAGCGGCGTCGACGGCGGCGGCGAGAGGTTGCGCGCCGCTAGGAGGCGTTTTCAAGACGAGCAAATTCACCGCCGGGCGAATGTCCAGAAGGAACTCGCCGAGAGCGCGAGTGAGCGAAGGCAGACCGTTAGATTCTTCGGGCAGCGCGGCAGCGGGGCGATAGCCTTCATGGGTTTTGACGAGGCGAAGCTCCTGGAGATCGCGAGAAAGCGTGGCTTGCGTAACGCGCAATTTTTGGGCGGCGAGGCGGCGGCGCAGGTCTTCTTGATTGGTTATGGCAGCGTCGGAGATGAGCCGCAGGATCTGGCCGTGGCGAAACGTTTTTCCGGAGTTCATGGGATGATGAGAATATGCACGCACCTGTATATTTATACGGGCAGAACTCGAGAGTGTCAATACTAATTTGAGATTTCTCGATGGCAACTGTCCGAACGGGCAGGAGTGGGAACGGCAGGACAGCTAATGCAGGATTCGCACCATTCGCCAGGGGCGTAGTGGATTCTGGCGGCCAGTAATGTTACTTATCAAAATGGCCATCGCGCCTCATGGGAACACGCTGCCAATCCGCGGGATGCAAAAACGACTCGCCGTCGGCGCTTGCCGAACAGCAACTGTGCGTGCTGCACTTCACGTTGTCGCTGGAGAGCGGGTGCGGGGAGATGCGCCGGGAGACGGCGCTGGGGAACACGGGGCACGAGCGGCAACGCGAGATCATGCGCTTCATCACAGAGAACGGGGAGAAGTTGGCGCGCGTGGCTACCAGCGGGCTGCCTCTCACCGATGATTTGAAGGCGCGGATTTTGAGCACGTTTCTTACGTTAATGAACCTACGAGAAAATTTGGATCGGGCTTCGGCGCGGTCTTCTTACGGGCGGCACACTGTTCCGAAGTGAAAGAAACTCAGCCTCGTGCAAAGCGTCAGCCTTGGTGCTTGACATGCTCGACGCGGAATCAACCGTAAAAGCGGCGGCCCTTCGAGACTCAGGGTAAACAAGGCCGCCGCACTCCAAAAATTTAGGCGCCGATGTAGCGGGCGTAGAGGGAACGAGCGATGGCGGGATCTTTTGTGCCTTTCAGAATGGCGCGACCGTCGGAGAATACGGTCATTTCGTAGGGCGGGATGCGGAAGCGGAGCAGGAATTCGTTGTGGCGGACATCGGAGACCGTGGGAGAGAGGCGGTCTTTCAGCATGGCGAGATCAAGAGCGCGGCTGCGCTCGTGAATCTGGACGGAATCGCGGCCGCACATAGTGATGTGGGGCTGGGCTTGGCCGTCGAGGTAGGTGAATTCGCGGCGGGCGCAGGCGCGGCAGTCTGGGTTGCGCGCAATGCGGATGGATTGGAAGTGGCCGCTCCAAACATCACAGGAGATGAGGCGGCCATGCAGCGCGTCCGTGCGGCCGGCTAAGAGCTTCATGGCTTCGGCAGCTTCAAGAGAAGCGATTAGATTGACGATGGGGCCAAGTACGCCAATCGTGTCGCAAGTTTCCTCGAGACCCTGCTGCTGCGTTTCCATTAGACAGGCGAGACAAGGCGTCGTTCCAGGGCGGATGGTCATGGTGAGTCCATAGCTGGCGACGGCGGCGGCGTAAATCCAGGGCTTGCCATTTTGGACGGCAAAGTCGTTGATCAGAAAACGCGTCTCGAAATTGTCGGTTCCATCGAGAATGAGGTCGAAGCCGGCGAGCAGTCCGGCGGCGTTGCGCGGGCTCAGGTCGGCGACAATGCCTTCAACGGACACGCTGGAATTGATGGAGCGGAGCTTGCGTTCGGCAGCGATAGCTTTGGGAAGCGCGGCGAGCGCGTCCGCTTCGTCAAAGAGGGTCTGGCGCTGAAGATTCGAGGGCTCGACAAAATCGCGATCGACAATGCGTATTTTCCCGACGCCGGCGCGTGCCAAGAGATTTGCGGCGGCGGCACCGACAGCGCCGCAACCAACGATGAGCGCGCTGGAGGCGAGCAGGCGCGACTGGCCTTGCTCGCCAATCCCGTCGAAGAGAATTTGGCGGGAGTATTTTTCGTGCAGAGAATCGTTCACTTAGCCGGTGGCCTTTGCGAGAGTGGAGGCGCGTTCATGCCGACGAAAACACTCAAGCCTGAAAGACTGAGGAACACGTTAGCGTTCCGCTATTTATGATAGCGCCAAAGTTCGCGGGACAGGCAACGCCGCTATGCTACGCTTCGTCTGAGCCAGTGGAAGCATGAAAGCGCATTGTGAGCAAGGGTTGCGCCATATTGTCGCGGCCGCGCTCCTTATGGGAGTTGTGGTGGGTCACGCGCAGGCGCGACAAGGAACGCCAGCGGGACAAGTAAGCGCGGCGACACCGCAGAATGCTGGCAACACCGCACAACCGGTCGTCGCTGTGCGGATCGTGACCGAAGACGGACGCGTACTTTCGGAAGCGCCCACAGGACTACCCATTTCGATCGGAAAGCCGCTGGATCGCGAGCAGGTGGCGGAGAGCATCCGTGCGCTTTATCGCACAGGCGATTATGCAGACGTACGAGCGATTTCCACGCCGGTGGACGGCGGGGTACGCATCGACTTCGTGGTGCGGGAGCAACTGTTTTTCAATCAGGTGATCATCCATGGCCTGGTGTCTCCGCCAACAGAGGCCTCGGCGATTGCGGCGGTGCAGCTAGCGCTTGGGGAGCCGTACCAACCGGAGGCGGTGAACGAGGGATTGGAGCGATTGCGGGAGCTGCTGCGGGAGGAAGGGCTGTATGCGGCACAGGTCTCGGCGCAGACGGTGCCGCATCCCGAGAACCACCAGATGGACGTAATCATCGACATACGGCCGGGACCGCGCGCGCGTATCAAGGAGATTCAGCTCAAGAATGGGACGGAGTACCGGGACGCGGAGATTCTTTCGCGGTCGAAACTGAAAGCGGGCCGGGAGATAACCTCGGCGCGCGTGCAGCGCGGCGCGGCGCGTGTGCGCAACTTCCTGGTGAGAAAGGGATACCTGAATGCGCGAGCGGTTGCGCGTCGGGGGGCTTACGACGCCAAGAGCAACACGATCCCGCTGGAGTTGGAGGTCACGGAAGGGCCACGGATCCGGATTGCGGTGACGGGGGCAAAATTGTCCAGCGGGGTGCTGAAGAAGCTAGTGCCGGTGTATCAGGAGGGAGCGGTCGATCCGGACTTGCTGGAAGAAGGGAAGCGCAATATTCGGGAGCGGCTGGAGCGTGACGGGTATTTCGACGCGGAGGTGGAGTACGCGACGAGCACGAACGAGGTAACGCTCAAGAACGGGCACAAGGGAACGGAAGAGGTCATCACGTACCGCGTGGAGCGCGGAGACCGGCACACATTGCTGAGAATCGAAATCAACGGGAATCATTACTTCGATACTGATTTGCTGCGCAACCGCCTGACGATTTACCCGAAGGCATTTGCGGCGCGGCCAAGATTCAGTCGAAGGCTGCTGGAGTCCGACCGGGAGTCGATACGGAATTTGTATCTGGCGAACGGATTTTTGGAAGCGACGGTGGATGCGCAGGCGCTGGACAACTACAACGGCAAGGAAGGCGACCTCGTGGTTCGTTTTGTGATTCAAGAAGGCAAGCAGACGCGGGTGGCGTCGCTGAGCATCGAGGGAAATCACGCATTCAAGGAAGACGAGCTGCTGAACGTAATCGCCTCAACGCCGGGCCAGCCTTACTCGGAATTCAACGTGGCTACCGACCGCGACAACATTCTGGCGATGTATTTCAACGAAGGGTTTCCGCAGGCGAGGTTCACGGCGACGGCGGAGAAGGTAAACGCGGAAGCGAACAAGGCCCGCGCGGGGGCGGCCAATGGAACGCAAGCAGTAACGGCGGCGAACAGCGCGCAGAAGGCCGGCAAGACAGTCCGGACAAAGGACAGCCAGGCGTACCAGGGTGGTTTCATGCGCCTGGTGTATCGCATTGAGGAAGGGCCGCAGACGCGGGTGCGAAGGATTTTGTTGACCGGCTACGAGCACACGCGGCCGGGAGTGATTCGACGGGAGATCCGAGTGAAGCCCGAAGCGCCGCTGCGGGAGGGAGAGGTCGTCGAGTCGCAGCGGCGGCTGTACAACCTGGGAGTGTTCAACCGGGTGACGATCCAGCCGCAAAATCCGAATGGGACGGATACGAACAAGGACATCGTGGTGCTGGTGGAAGAGGCGAAGCGCTACACGCTGGCGTATGGCGGAGGCTTCGAAGTGCAGCGGCTGGCGAGCACGAGCAATCCGGCGGGAAGCCAGGTGCAGGCGGCGGTGCGGGGGATTCTGGAGATCAGCAAGTTGAATTTGACGGGGCGAGGCGATTCGCTTTCGTTGAAACTGCGGGGCAGCACAATAGAGGACCGGGCGCTGCTGGCGTACAACCATCCGAACACATTCAGCGACCCGCACCTGAGTCTTCAGGTCACGGCGTACACCGAGAAGACGCAGGACATCAATACGTTCACCGAGACGCGGTACGAGGGCTCGGTGCAGATAAATGATCAGGTAACGCCGCGAACGTCGCTGCTGTACCACTACACGTTCCGCAAGGTGCTGGTGTCGAACTTGAACAACCATATTTCGCTCGAGGAAATCCCGCTGTTCAACGCGCCGACGCTCGTGTCGCAATTTGGCGCGGGCTGGGTGCGGGATGCCCGGGACAATCCGGCGGATGCCACGAAGGGAAACTTCAACAGCGCGGACTTCAGCATCGCGGATACGGGGATTGGCTCGAGCGCGAGCTTCTTGCGTTTTTACTTTCAGAACTCGACCTATCACCCGATCAAGCGCAGATACAGCTTCGCGCGTTCGATTCGGATCGGGATTTTGCAGCCGTATCGCGACACGGTTTCGCTGAGCTTTCCGCCATCAACGACGCCGCCCTTGCCAAGAGTGATTCCGCTGCCTGAGAGATTCTTTGCCGGCGGCGGCACTTCGCTGCGCGGATTTGCGCTGAACCAGGCCGGCCCGCGCGATTCGCTGGGATTTCCGGTCGGCGGGCAGGCGCTGCTTATTCTCAACCAGGAGTTTCGTTTCCCGATGCGGCTACCTTTTATCGGAACGGCACTGAGCGGCGCGCTGTTTTATGACGGCGGAAATGTGTATAGCCGGCTGAGCCGGGTGACTTTGCGACCGTATTCGCCGAAACCAATTTTAAATACCGCTAACCCGCCACAGTGCGTTTTCAATTGCACGAATGAGCTGAATTACTTTTCACATACGGTTGGAATGGGATTCCGATACTCCACGCCGGTGGGACCAATTCGCATCGACCTCGGCTACCAGACAAATCGGCCGCAGTTTGTAACGCCGATCTGCCCAAACGGAGTCGCCTTGGTGGACTGTCAGACCGGCCGGTTTGGTTTCCGGGCAACGCGGCTGCCGGGCTTTCAGATTTTCTTTAATCTGGGATCAACGTTCTGATGCACCGCCAATGGAGCTATGTTGTGCTTGCGGGAGCGCTGCTGGCGCTGGCGGCGACCTGCGCGCGGAGCCAGGAACTGCTCGATCAAATCGCGGCTCGCGTGGAGAGCGACATCATTTTGCTGAGCGAAGTGCGCACGCTGAGCAAATACCAGATGCTGGTGGATGGAAAAGCGGAAAGCGACGCTGCGATTCTGGACCGGCTTATTGACCAGTGGATCGTGAGGAACGAGGCGGATACCGCGCGTTTCCCGCATCCCGCGGACGTGGAGATTGCCCATGGGGTGGAGCATTTGCAAGCATCGTTCGCATCGCCGGAAGAATACCAGGCGCGAAAAAAGCAATCGGGGTTGAGCGATAAAGAGATTCAACGAATGGTCGCGGAGCAACTGTATCTAAGCAACTATCTGGATTCGCGGTTTCGTCCGGCGGTGCAGGTGGACGCAAAGCAGGTGGAGGACTTTTACCAGCAGGCGGTGGTCCCGCGGGCAAAAGCGCGGAATCAGGCTCCGCCGCCACTGGATGCCTCGCGCGAATACATCCAAGAGGCGCTGGTGCAGCGAGGAATCAACGAGCAGGCAGACATCTGGCTAAAGGAAAGCCGGGCCCGCTTGCACGTGCAGAAGTTCCTGAAGGAAAGCGGAAAATGAACAGCGAGACGCGCCACCGGAAATGGAGATGGCTGCGGCGCGTTGCGTGGGTGCTGGCGGCGAAAGCATTCCTGATCTTCCTGGTCCTTGCGGGCGTGGCGATTTTTTTCGGCAGCGGCGCCGGCAATCCGCTGATTCAACGCTACGTTGTGCGCACCCTGGAAAAAATGACGGGCGGGCAGGTTGCGTTGAGATCCATTTCCATTCGGTGGCTCTCGCTGGAAGTCACGTTGAAGGGCCTGGTGATTCACGGCCGTGAACCCGCGGGAACAGAGCCTTTCTTTGCCGCGGATGAAGTGCAGGCGGGATTGCGCATCGACTCCTTTTGGGGACACAAGGTTTCGTTGAACGATTTGCTGGTGCAGAGGCCGCAGGTTCACATACGCATCGAGAAAGACGGTTCGAGCAATGTTCCCGTGCCGCAAGGCGCGTCCACACGGAAGCCGGCACGAGAAACACTGTTCGATCTGCGCATCAGGCGGTTGCAACTGCAGAATGGCTGGGTCCTCTATAACGACGTGAGAACGCCGCTGGCACTGGAAGGGGACAGTCTGCGCCTGGTGCTGGATGCGAGCGGGCCAGCAAGCCAACCGATGTATTTAGGAACGATCGATTGGCAATCGATTCGCTTTACGGCAAAACGCTTCGTTCCTTGGCCGGTGAGCGTGTCCGCCAAGTTCACACTGCGACGGGATGGCTTCACGCTGGAGCAGGGAATTTTGAACGTTGGGCGCTCGCACGTCGACGCTCAGGCCGAGATGCAGGACTATTTGCAGCCGAAATGGAGCTTTCGTTACCGCGGATGGGTCGACCTGCTGGATATTCGCGAGAATATGAGGTCGCCGGAAACACCGACGGGGCGCGCGGATGTTCATGGCGAAGGAGCATTCGCCGATGGGCTGTTGCGCGGAACGGGAAGCTATTCGGGCCATGACATCACGCTGAGCTACCCGATTTTCCATGCTTCGGGATTGTCCAGCCGAGGCAGTTTTCAGATGGACAACAACGGCCTGGTGGTGCCGGATTTTCTGGCGCTGGCATTTGGCGGCACGGTGAAGGGCCGGGTCACAATGCGCTTTGCAGGGCTGAAATTTCGCGCGGATACGCACGTACAGGACGTGCGCCTAGCCGGAGTACTGCCAGCGATCGAGCATCCGGGCTTTCCGGTGGACGAATTGCACTGGGACTCATTGATATCCGCGGACACCACAGAGACTTGGAGCGGGCCATTTCAACATTTTGAGGTTGCCGGGACGATGCAGTGGACATCTCCGGACACCATTGCCGCTGGACACATCCCGGTGGATGGCGATTGGGAGATTCGTTATCGGTATGATCCGCAGACGCTGAGCGTCAACAGTGGCGAGTTCGAGACGCCGGCCAGCCGTGCAACGATCAGCGGAGTACTCGCGCCGCGGAATACGGCGATGGACGTGCGGTTTGAAACTGGAGCGCTGGAGAGCTATCGCGATTTCATCAACGCAATTCGGGACGCACCGCCGAATTCCCCAGAAGCGATCAAAGTCATCGCGGGAAGCGCGCGATGGGAAGGAAAGATCAGCGGACCCTCCGGCGGCCCAACCTTTGCAGGGCGTGTGCGGGGCGAGGACGTGCGCTATGAGAGTCTGGCCTTTGACTCCGTGGACGGAGAACTCTCGTACTCACCAGACGAATTGACGTTTTCGCGCGGGCATGCGCGGCGGGGACCAATGGATGCGTCCATCGACTTGGTGCTGGGGCTGGAGAAGTGGAGCTTTTTGCCTGATAGCACGTGGTCGGCCGACGTCAGCCTAGAAGCGACGCCCGTGGATGCTCTGCAGAAACTATTGAATTCATCGTACCCGGTGCGCGGAGAACTGTCGGGCCAGTTTCACGGGCGCGGGACACGGCAGGCGCCGGCCGTTACCGGGCTCTTTGATCTGGCAAACGGAGAAGCGTATAGCGTCACGTTCAACCGGTTGCGCGGCCAGCTCAGCCTGATGCCCGATGAAGTCCGCATAGCGAACGCGGAGCTGCGGTTGTTTCCGCCGGAAAAGGAACCGGGGCACGGCGCGGGAATTGTTACCGGCATGGCGGGATACAGCTTCGCGGACCGCAGCGTGTCGATTGATCTTGTTGGCGCCTCTCTTCCGCTGGCGAATTTTCAGAAACTGCAGTCGTCGCGATTCGCACTGGACGGCCAGGTTTCATTCCGGCTGAAAGCAAGTGGTCCGCCGCTCGCGCCGAAGGGTGAGGGAACTTTTCGTGTGGTGGATTTGCGAGTGGGGCAGTCCGTGATTGGCAGCTTCGACGGCACGCTGACCTCCGACGGGCGCACCGCGCGCCTTGAATTGGGATCGTCCATGAGCGCCGGAGAAATTTCCGGGGGATACGCATTGACGCTCGCCGATCCATATAACATCGAGGGCAAGATTGCGGTCAAGAACATGGCGCTCGACACGCTCATGTTGGGCGCGTTGCACTTGCAGGCTTTCAACGGGCACGGTAAAGCGGATGGCGAAATCGGCCTGAGTGGATCACTGAAGCGGCCGGAGAGCATCGTGATAGACGCAAAGTTCTCGCGGCTGATGTTCAACTATGCGAACGTGCAGCTTGAGAACGTGGGCCCGGTACACTTTCGCTCTTCTCGAGACAATTTGCAGATCGAGCCGGCGCAATTTCGGGGACCCGACACGGATATTCGTGTCGAAGGGAATGTTGGCTTCGCGGGCAGGGCCAGCATGAACCTGCGGCTTAACGGGGCGCTGGATCTGCGGCTGCTTGCAGGGATTTCGCCGGGGCTGACGATCGGCGGCCCGGCGCAGATCAACGCGGCATTCGAGGGCACCCTCGAGCGGCCGCGCATCACCGGACGGATTCACATCGACAACGCCAATGCGCGAGTCGTCGATTTTCCCACCGGGCTAAGCAACATCAAGGGCGACTTCATCTTCGACGATACCCGGCTTTCCTTCAACAACATGACTGCGGAAGCCGGCGGAGGCACGTTGCACCTTTCCGGCAGCGTGACGTACACCGAGCGGCCCTTGCGCTACGACATCACTGCGCGGAGCGACAGCGTTCGCATCCGCTATCCGGAAGGCATGAGCTGGCTAACCGGGGGCTCGCTGCGTCTGACGGGCACAACGGAAGCGGGCTTGCTGTCCGGCCGCGTGACGGTGCAGCGCGTCACTCTCACGCAAGGACTGGAGGTTGCCGGCGTGCTGGTTTCCAGCAAGGAAGGAATCAATGCTCCTTCCACCAGCTCCGCATTCTTGCGCAACCTGCAATTCGACGTTGAAGCGGTTTCCGCGCCGGATGCGCGGATGGAGTGGCCCGGCGCGGAACTGGACGCGGAAGCCAACATCCGCGTGCGCGGCACGTGGGAACATCCCATTTTGCTGGGGCACATCCACGTTCTTTCGGGGGATTTGCTGTTTCACGGCAACCGTTATCGCGTGGCGAGAGGCGACATTAATTTTGCCAATCCTTTCCGGCTCGATCCTGTGGTGAATGTGGAAGCGAGCACCACAATTCAGCAGTATGAGATAACGCTGAACTTCAACGGGCCGGCGAGCAAGCTGACGCTGGCGTACCGTTCGGACCCGCCACTGCCGGCAAACGACATCGTGACGCTGCTGGCGCTGGGGCAGACCAGCTCAGAGGGCACTCTGCGCAGCGCCTCGGGAACGCAGAGCGGGACGGCAGGAGCTTCGGCACTGCTTTCGGAAGCGGTGTCCAGCCAACTCGGCGGACGGCTGGAGAAACTATTTGGGATTACGAATTTTCGAGTCGATCCGGGGCTGACAGGAGTGGGCTCGACAGGAGCTTCGCAAAACGCAGCGGCTCGCGTGACGGTGCAGCAGCAGGTGACGCGGAATCTGACCGTGACGTATGTGTCCAACGTCGGATCCACACAGCAGCAAGTGATCCAGGTGGAATACAACGTCAACCGGAACGTGTCGATCGTGGCGCTGCGGGACTACAACGGGACGTTCGGTATCGACATAAAAATCAAGAAGCGTTTTCCGTGAGAGCCTGCCGAGCTCAGTTCTACTTCTGGTCGCCGCCTGGATGCTTGTCCTCATCTTTGGAGCCGGTGAATTCGGGGAAGTCCGCCTTCAACTCTTCCATGGTGTCTTGCGCGGCTTTCTGGCCCAGGGCGAAGCCCGCGGCTTGCGATTCGCGCGTCACTTCCGGCAGGGTCTTCAGCATGCGCTGCCCAAGCGGCGACTGGTAGTAGTCCAGCAAGCCCTTCAGATCGTCGGTGGTCAGATATTTGTCGTAGATGGGGATAATTCGGTCGGTGAGGGAGTTGAAGTCAAAGTGTTTCTGGAAGCGGGCTACGAAGGCGTCGACAAATTGCTTGGCGCGGGGATTATCAGGCTGCGAATCCTGCACGCTGCTGCGGAACTGCTCCATTCCCGCCTCGATAAGCTGCTGTCCGAGGTTCTTCGCGCCGGTGACATCCATCAACTCGCGAATGCGGGCTTGCTTCTGGGGATCGATCGCGCTTGAAGCTTGCGGGGTGCCCTTGGCGGAAGCCTGGGATGAGGGCTTGGCCACCGCCGCTTTCTCTTGAGCATTCACTTGGAGCGACGGCGCATGCGCCAGAACCAGCAGCGCTCCTGAAAGAAGCGCACACCCAACGAGCAATGGTCGCATTTACAGCCTCCCGTGAGCCCGCGTCACAAAAAGATGGGTTAAAGGCAACGATCACGCCAGCGATTCTGATTTGGCTGATGTTCCGCGAGGTATGAGACGCGATAGAGCGCGTTAGGGTTGTGTTTGCGCTTGCTGTTGGGGCTGGTCCGTTTGCGCGGGGCGCGGTTTGGCGAAGCGCGCGTGCGCAGCGATGCCGGGATACTGCTTGCGCAGGTCTTGCAGCACGTCCTTGGCGATACGCGTGCTGAAGGTGCGATTGGCGGCTTGCATTTCGGCGTTGATCCGGGGCATTTCCGCGGCGAACTTTTGGCCGAGGGGCGAGCCGTAAAATTGCAGGAGGCCCTTGATTTCGTCCTGCGTGAAATGCCGATCGTAAATCGTTACGAGCTGGGCCGTAGCTTCATCCGCATTGAATTTGGCTTTGTAGTCCTCGATGAAGGCATCCACAAATAGCTGGCCGCGGTCGTTGCTGGGCACAGAAGCGAGGAGGTTTTCGCGAAGCTGGTCGGCGCCGTGGGCGGCAAAATCCTGCATGGCGTCACGGGCGCCTACAAGCTCCATGAGCGAGCGGATATCGGCTTCTTTTGCGGGATCAATGGAGCGCGCGGCTTGGCCTGCGCCAGCCTGCCGTGCGACTTGCACGGAATTTTGTGAAGCGCCTTGGATGGCGAGGAAGAACATCGCCACATAGAGGATGACCAATGCCAGGACCGCTTTCATGACTGCCTCCGCGGCGAAAGTCTTTGCGGTTTCGCCACACTTGCGATTGTAAAGAGAAGTGGGCGCGCGAAGTAGAGCACTGAAGTACAGGAGTTACGCGCCCCATACTGCCTGTCCCTTGCTGTACGTTGGTGCAGGCGGAGAGCGCGGCGAAGCTGCCTTGGCTCGGGCGGCCGCGTTGGCGGTTGGCGAACGGTCTGCTACGATGCCGCGCCATGCCACAAACCGAAGCTTCCATCGAGGCGAATGTTGCCGATGCCTCGGCCATCCTGGAACGCGAAGCGGGCCTGCACCGCAATTTGACGCCGCGGCAGCTTTCCATGATCGCCGTCGGCGGCGCCATCGGCACCGGACTTTTTCTCGGCAGCGCGCTTTCCGTCAAGCTTGCGGGTCCCGGCGTGATCCTGAGCTACACCGCCGCCGCCGGGATAGCGCTGGCCCTGATGTGGGCGCTGGGAGAAATGGCCATCGCGCATCCGGTGGCCGGCTCGTTCGGCGTTTACGCCGAAATGTACGTGCACCCGTGGGCGGGTTTCGCCATGCGCTATTCGTATTGGCTCGGGCAAGTGATCGCCATCGGGAGCGAAATGGTCGCGGCGTCGATTTATTGCAAGCATTGGTTTCCGGGAGTGCCGTCCTGGATCTGGATTGCAGGATTTTCGGGGGCGCTCATTTGGGTGAACGCCAGCAGCGTTTCAAATTTTGGGACGTTCGAATACTGGTTTGCGATGCTAAAGGTCGTGACGATTGTTCTGTTTTTGATTTTGGGGGCCGCTTTACTGCTGGGCATTGGATTCCCGCGAATCGGTGCCACGAACTACGTAGCGCACGGGGGATTTCTTCCCAACGGCTGGACTGGCGTTGGACTAGGCATAGCGATGGCGGTGTTCAGTTACCTGGGCATCGAAATCGTCGCCGTCACTTCAGGTGAAGCGAAAGATCCGGCAACGGCATTGCCGCGCGCGATGCGCTGGACGTTTGCGCGCCTTGGCATCTTCTACATTGGAGGGCTTGCCGTCGTAGTTGGGGTCGTGCCGTGGACTCAGGTGGGACTCGGCGAAAGCCCTTTCGTTCGCGTCTTCGAATCCGCAGGCATTCCGGCGGCTGCCGGCGTAATGAATTTTATTGTGCTGACGGCGGCGCTGTCGAGCGTGAACTGCAATCTCTATCTGACGGCGCGCATGCTGTTCTCGCTGGCGCGCGGCGGCTACGCTCCGGCGGGGCTAGGACGACTGAGCAAACGCGGCACTCCCGTGACGGCGCTGCTCGCTTCCAGCATCGGGATGGTAGCAGCGTTGTTTCTGGAGCGGCGCTACAGTGGGACGGCATACGTCTACATGCTGGGGTCGGCGTTTTTCGGGGGGATTTTCGTGTGGCTGATGATCTTCGTGACGCACCTGATGTTTCGGAGGCGCACGGCTCGATCTGGGCAGCGAGTGGTGCGCTTCGGGCCGCGCGGTCCGTGGAACTCGCTCTTTGGTGTCGCAGCTCTCGGGGGAGTGCTCGTTTCCACGTGGTGGGTGCCGGGACTTCGCATCACGTTGACGGCGGGGCTGCCCTGGCTGCTCTTTATCACGCTGTGCTACCTTGGGTGGAGGAAGACCCATCCCCGCAACCCAGTTGTTGGAGCCAGCATTCATGGATGATCTGCTGAAATGGCGCGGCGAGTTCCCTATTCTTGACCGCTCCACCTATCTCATCAGCAACTCGCTTGGCGCGATGCCGCGCGCTGTCTACGACTCGGTGCGGGCCTACGCGGATTCTTGGGCGGAACGCGGCGTGCGCGCGTGGGAAGAGGGCTGGTGGGAAATGGCCGTTGAGGTCGGCGACAAAGTCGCGCCGCTTATCGGTGCGAAGCGCGGCGAGATTTCGCTGCATCAAAATGTCACGTTGATTCAGGCGGTCATCGCTTCTTGTTTTGACTTCCGCGGGACGCGCAACAAAATCGTGATGACCGATCTCGAATTTCCTTCGATCCAATATTTTTATCACGAGCAGCGGCGCCTGGGCGCTCGCGTGGAGTTGGTGGCAAGCTCCGACCCCGTGCGCATCGACCTGGACAAGTTCCTTGCGGCCATCGATGAAACCACCTTACTCGTGCCGATCTCACATGTTCTGTTCCGCAGTTCCTACATCGTCGACGCGCGGGCGATTATCGAGCGCGCGCACCGCGTCGGCGCTCATGTAATCCTCGATGTCTTCCAGGCTGCCGGCACGATTCCGATCGACGTTCGGGCATTGGGCGCCGACTTCGCGGTCGGCGGCGTACTCAAGTGGCTGTGCGGCGGCCCGGGCGTGGGTTATCTCTATGTGCGCGAAGATTTGCGCGCCAAGCTGCGTCCCGCGCTCACAGGATGGATTGCGCATCGGCGTCCATTCGGCTTCGAAACCGGCGCGATCGATGCGCGTGAGGATTCGTTCCGCTACCTCAACGGCACGCCGCATGTTCCAGCGCTGTATGCGTGCCAGCCGGGGCTGGACATCCTCAATGCCGTGGGCATCGAAGCGATACGCGCTAAATCCGTGCGCATGACCACGCGCTTGCTCGAAGGCGCTAAGTCGCGAGGCTGGCGCGTCAACACTCCGGAAAATTCCGCGGAACGCGCCGGCACGGTTTCCATCGATTGCCCTCATGCCTACGAAGTCTGCCGCGAACTCCTCGCGCGGGAAGTCCTGGTGGACTTTCGTCCTAAAGCCGGCGTGCGTTTCTCGCCGCACTTCTACAATCGGCTGGAGGAATGCGACTTTGCGCTCGAGCAAATAGACGACATCCTCAGCACGCACGCCTGGGAGAAACATGCGGCCGCTTCCGCGCCGGCATGATTTCATGGATGCGGGCGGCAATTTCGGGAACAGCACGCCCAATAGCTTTGCGCAAGCGCGCCAAGAGATGGTCGAGACGCAAATTCGCCGCCGCCATATTACTGACAGCCGCGTTTTAGAGTGCCTTGCGCGCGTCCCGCGACACGAATTCGTGCCTGCCGAATTTCGCCACCGCGCTTACGAGGACGCCCCGCTGCCAATCGGGGAAGGGCAAACGATTTCCCAACCTTACATCGTAGCCGCCATGACCGCGGCGCTGCATCTTCAAGGAGACGAAAGGGTCCTCGAAATCGGAACGGGATTTGGGTACCAAGCGGCCGTGCTGGCCTGCCTGGCACGCGACGTTTTCACCGTGGAGTTCCGCGCGGAGCTTGCCACCGAAGCCGCTGAGCGTCTCGCACGCCTCGGCTACAGGAACGTTCACGTGCACTACGGCGACGGTACGCTTGGTTTGCCGGAATTCGCACCGTACGACGCCATTCTCGTGGCTGCGGCGGCGCCATCCGTGCCCGCGCCTCTTCTCGCGCAACTTGCCGAAGACGGAAGAATGGTTGTGCCCGTGGGCGATGTAGAAAATCAGGATTTGCGGCTGATCGAGCGCAGCCATGATACCTTTCGTACCACCATGCTCGAGTCTTGCCGCTTCGTTCCACTTCTCGGTGCGCACGGCTGGAAGGAATCCCCGCAACAATGAGCTCCGTCCCGCCCGAGCTCTCCATCGTGATTCCATCTTTCAATGAAGAGCTTCGCTTACCGGTGACGCTCGCCGAAATATCGGCGTATATCCGCGCCAGCAAGCGCGAGACGGAGGTCATCGTGGTCGACGACGGCTCGACCGACCGCACCGCGGATGTCGCCAACGCGTTCCAGGGCGAAATTCAACGGCTGCGCGTGGTGGCCAACAACAAAAATCGCGGCAAAGGCTACAGCGTCCGGCACGGGATGATGGAAGCGCACGGACGCATCGTGCTGTTTACCGACGCGGACTTGTCCGCGCCGATCGACGAAGCGGACAAACTACTTGCGGCGCTGGCGGATCACGACGTGGCCATCGGCTCCCGCGCTCTGAACCGCAACCTGATTGCCGTGCGTCAGTCCGTCTTTCGTGAGTCTGCCGGTATCGTTTTCAATTTTATTGTGCGCGCCATTCTGCGTTTGCCGTTTGTCGATACACAGTGCGGTTTCAAGGCCTTTCGGCGCGAACGCTGCCGCGTGATCTTCCAGCAACAGCGCATTGAGCGCTTCGGCTTTGATCCTGAGCTTCTCTATCTGGCGCGTCATCACGGGCTGCGCTCCATTGAGATTCCCGTGCGCTGGGCGCATTCGCCGGCCACTAAAGTGAGCATGTTGCGTGACAGTCTCCAAATGTTTCTGGACGTTTTCATCATCCGCTGGAACGCATTGGCAGGCCGGTATCCGCGCTCGGAGTCCTCGATGGCCAGCGCGGCTTGAGCGATGGGGATCCTCGTACTTTATGATACAAAGTACTTGACCTGCGTAGGGTGGCGCTGCTAGTCTTTCGACATGGCCTTCGTCAGCCCTCTCCGCTCCCGCCAACGCGAGCCTATTCCCATCGATGCTCGTGCCGCCGACCACCTGCGCTACATCCGCGAAACCATGGAGCGCGCCGCCGAATTTACCGCACTCCCCGGTTGGGGCGGGGTAGCCATGGGATTGACCGCCATCGGCGCGGCTTGGGCAGCGTCGCGTCAAACATCGCCGCGGGCCTGGCTCACGGTTTGGCTGGTCGAGGCCTTCATCGCCGTGGCAATTGCCGCATCCTCCGCCGCTACCAAGGCCCATCGCGCCAGCGCCACGCTCCTTTCCGGGCCGGGCAGGAGATTTCTTCTCAGCTTTACTCCACCGATCATCGTCGGCGGCCTGCTGACCTTCGCGCTGTTTCAAGCCGGGGTGCAAGCCGCGCTTCCCGGCGTGTGGCTCCTTCTCTACGGCACGGCCATCGTCACCGGCGGAGCCTTCTCAGTCCGCGTCGTTCCGGTGATGGGCTTGGCACTCATGGGTCTTGGAGCGATAGCACTTTTCGCGCCGGCCAATTGGGGGGACGCGTTCATGGCCGCGGGGTTTGGCGTGCTGCAAATTGCGTTCGGTTTGTGGATTGCGCGGCATCACGGAGGATAGCGGCAGTAGAAGAGGGATTTGCATGGCTAAGACATCGACAGCACGGGACGAACGGTACCAGCGGTCGCGGCAACGTGAGGTTGCGCTCCCTGCCGCGCACAGCCAGCCACGCGAGCCCGTTCCCGCTGATCTCGACCGTCTCATTCATGAGCGCGTGCGATTGGGCATTGTCAGCGCCCTGGCGGTCAATCGCTCACTGACCTTCAACGAATTGAAGGCCATGCTGAAGACCACGGACGGCAACTTGAGCGTCCACGCGCGCCGGCTAGAAGAAGCCGATTACATCGTGTGCACGAAATCCTTCGACGGGCGGCTGCCCAAGACCGAGTACCGGCTCGCGGCAGCGGGGCGAAAGGCGCTAGAGCGCTATTTAGATCATATGGAAGCGCTGATCCGCGCCACGCGCGAGGGCTAACGGGCTCAAAATTTTTTGCCTTTCGACTTTGTAATACAGAGTAGTTTGTAGCGTTAGCAGTTCCAGCAGCGGCGGAGAAAGAACATGCACATGTCACCTATTGTTTTGCAGCAACCCGCGGCGGTTCTCCAGGAGATTACTCCAAGACGCACACTGCACGTGGCCATCATCTCCGACGGCAACGGCCGCTGGGCTACGTCGCGTGGCCTGCCCCGTTGCGCCGGGCACCGTGCCGGCGCGCAAACTGCACGGCGCATTATTGCCGCCGCTCCGGGGCTGGGTATCCACACGCTTACGCTGTTTGCGCTTTCTTCCGCGAACTGGAAGCGCCCTCTGGCGGAAATAAACGGCATCCTGCGTTTGCTGCACGAATATCTTCTAACTGAGACCTCGAACTGCATCGCGGAAGGCGTGCGCCTCAGCATCATCGGCCGCCGCGATCGTATGCCAGCGACGCTGCGCGACACCATCGCTGACTCCGAGGCGGCCACCGCAAATGGCACGCGCTTGCACCTGCGTCTGGCGATAGATTATTCCGCGCGCGAAGCTATCTTTCACGCTGCTTGCCGTTTCTACAAAGTGACGAAGCTCTCGCCCGATTCCTTTGGTGACGTGCTGTCTGAAGTGCTGCGCGGCGGCTCGACAGACGTCGACCTGCTGATCCGCACAGGCGGCGAGCAACGTCTCTCCGATTTTCTTTTGTGGGAATGCGCCTTCGCGGAATTGGCCTTTCTCTCAAAACGCTGGCCGGATTTCACCGTTGCCGACCTTGAATATGCCGTGCATGAATTTGGCCAGCGCGAACGCACCCGCGGCGCTCTGCCGGATGCGATCGCGGGCTAATTCGGGTCAATGGCACGCCGGGAGGATACGAGAGATGGAAAGCGTCAATAATCGCCTGTCAGGGCGATTCGGATTGCCGGTCCTCGTGGTCTCTGAATGGCTAATGGTGTTGCCGGCTGCACTTTTTCTCGCGGCGGCGACGCTTCGCATGCTGCAACCTCGCCAATTCGAACCCGCTCGCACAAGCTGGATCATTTTCGACTGGACGATGACGCACATCTCGCGGTTCGGCGCGGCGATTCTTTTCGTCGGCATGCCTGGTATCGTTGTCGTCGCGGGTTGCGCCACGCTCTTACGAACTTGGCGGCAAGATCGGGCGTTGCGTGAGGACGTGACAATGACAATTTCGACTCTGCGACGCCACTTGGTGTTCGGTTCGTTGATGGCTGCAGTATTGCTTGGGGGAACGATCCTGACTGCGGTAGTCATTCATCTCGTAGCGGATTAAAGTCGCAAACTGACACTTCTCATAGCGATTCCTTCGACTCTCAATCTAAATCTGCATTCCTAGCACGCAGAAAGTAAAGGGCTTGGCGATGGACACGCCACTGGTACACGCGCCTGAGCCTGACGTTTTGCCCCTCTCCGTCGTCTCTATCCCAGGAGTATCGCATGGGAATTATGGGACTTGCGCTGGCCTGGGAGACTAGAATCCCTGCCTTAGCGCAACGGGAGAGGCGAGTGGAACCTTTCCGTGAACAAATCGCCGCTCCCAACGCGGCGGACGCAGCCCGGGCAGAGGACACGACACTGGCGGCAGCCTGCCGATGCGGCGACTTGCAGGCGTACGAGCGCTTGTATTCGCTGCATGGCGCGCGAATGAAGAACCTCGCTCGCAATATTCTTGGCAGCCCCACGGACGCGGAAGATGCGGTGCAAGAAACTTTTCTGAAGGTTCAGCGCGGCATCGCCAGTTTTCGCGGCCAGTCGAGCTTCGTCACCTGGACCTTTCGCATCCTGGTAAACACCTGCTATGACGCGAGGCGCAGCCGTCTGCGGAAGAAAGAATTCGCGGCGGACGATGAGCAGCACCGCGACAATGCGCCTTCGCGTCCGGAGCCTCATGCGGCGGTCGCTCATCCCTCGCTACGGCTGGCGCTCGAACGCGCGCTGGACAAGCTGACGCGCCATCAGCGCGATGTCTTCTTGCTCTACGAAGTCGAAGGCTTCCACCATGCGGAAATCTCCGCGATGCTGGAAATCAGCGAAACGGCTTCGAAGAACACACTTTTCCAAGCGAAGAAAAATCTTCGCCAAATGCTGGAGCCTCCTCGTGGCAGTGCCGTGGGAGCACGGTGACTCCGATGAATGTAGCGTGCAAAGACCGAGATCGAATTTTCGAAGATGGCGCCGCGGCCGAATGGGCCGCGCTCGAGGGCCATGCGGCAGCCTGCCCGCCCTGTGCCGAAGAGCTTCGCGCCTGGAAATCTCTCAGCCTCGCAGCGGCTGAACTGCGTGACTATACGGAGAGCCCAGCACTTTGGCCGCGTATCCGCTTCGCCCTGGCCGAAGAAGCTGAGCGCTCAGCGCGGCGCGGCTGGAGCTGGCGACGGTTCTTTGCGAGTCCCTCGCTTTCCTGGCAAACCGCGGCGGCCACCGCACTGGTGGTCGTGCTGATGTTTTCCGGCGGGTGGCTCCTGAGACCAACCAAGAAACTGCCGATCCAGCAGGGCAGCCTGCTTAAGAGCAAGACCCTCCTTGACGTCGAACACGCGCAATCCGCTTACGTGCAAGCGATTGATAAGCTGGCAGCAGACGCCAAGCCTCAGCTCGATAATCCTGCAACCCCGCTCATGGCCAACTACCGCGAAAAGCTCTTCATGCTCGACACTGCCATCGACGACCTGCGCGCGCAGACTGGGCAAAACCCATCGAACGCACACCTGCGTTACCAGTTGCTCGCCATGTATCAGGAAAAGCAGCGCACGTTGGAAGAACTCTTGGAGGAAAAGCGATGACCGGCCCCTTGCCCTGTAGCCAGCAGACTGCGCGGCGACGTTGGTCGAGCAAACGGCGCACCCTGCTCTGTGCTGCCATTTTGCTGGTCGTCACAGCTTCGTCCGCGCGTGCTGCAAATCCCGGCCAAGAGCAGGTCACGCGCGGCTTCCAGAAGACGCTCTGCCTGAGCGCAGGGCAATCGTTCCGCATCGAGAACAAATTCGGCGAAGTGCGCATCCACGGCGAGTCGGGCCGCGAACTAAGGATCTCCGCCACCATCCGCGTGCAAGCCGACTCGCGCGAGCAGGCGCAAAGCTTCGCCGACAAAGTGCAGATTGATGTCCAGCAAACGGCGCTGGGCGTCGAGGTGCGCACCAACTACCCGGAGGGAAATCGCAACTGGTTTGGCCGCAAGAACGCTTCCTATTCTGTCGATTATGAGATCGCCATGCCTTCCGACGCTCCGCTGGTTGTGAAGAACAGCTTCGGCAGCGTGAACGCCACCGGCGTCCGCAGCAAATCTGAATTCGACAACAGCCACGGCTCGCTCAACGTCCACGATACTGGCGCCGCACGACTCAGCAACTCTTTCGGCAGCATCGAGCTCAACGGCGCAGCGGGCGACGCGTCTGTCACCGACAACAATGGCTCGGTGCAAGTCTCCCAGGTGAAGGGTTCGCTGGAGCTGCGCAATCGTTTCGGCAGCATCACGGTCCGCGAAATTCAAGGTGCCGCCAACATCACTGGAGGCAACGGAGCTGTCAACCTCACGAACGCCGCTTCCGCCAACATCACCACTTCGTTCGGCAGCGTCGAAGCTCGTAACATCCGCGGCGACTTGATCGTTCACGACAATAACGGCAACGTCGATGTGTCGGGCATTGGAGGCGCCGCCGACATCACCGACAGCTTCGGGAACGTCACCTTTTCCGAGGTCAAGGGTCGCGTCAACTGCACCACCAGCAATGGCCGTGTATACGGGAGTTCGCTTTCCGGAAGCGCCGTAACCATTCGCGATTCCTTCGGCAATCTCGAGCTGAGCAACATCGCCGGCCCACTTAGCGCGGAAACTTCCAACGGAAAGATCACGCTGCGCTCCGCGCGTGGGACCGTAGAACTGAAATCCTCTTTCGGCGCCATTGAGGCCTCGGACATCTCCAAAGGAATTCGCGCCATCACCGGCAACGGCAGCATCACGCTGACCGACATTGGCGGCGACACCTTCGCCAAGACCAGTTTCGGCAGCGTGTCCGCTGACCGCATCAGCGGCAATCTCATCGTGGAAAACACCAACGGCTCGGTTACCGCGCGCAACGTCAAAGGCAACGCTGAGGTCACCACGTCCTTCGCCGGCGTCACACTAGAATCCGTCGGCGGCAAAATCACGGTGAATAATCAGAACGGCGGGATCTCTGTCGCTGCTGCGCGTCCGGCCAGCGGCTGCCGGGACATCGCGCTGAAGACTTCTTTCTCTTCCATCCGCGTGCGCGTCCCGGAAGGCCTCGGCTACAACGTCAACGCGCGCACATCCTTCGGCCGCATCTCCACCGATTTGCCGATCACCACGACCGGCAGCGTAGGCCCCGATTCGCTCAACGGCACCATCGGTTCCGGGGGATGCCAGCTCCAGCTAACCAATTCCAACGGCAGCATCGAGATCACCAAGGCCCAATGACTTCCTCTCCGGGGGCTCCGTGCTCCGTTCTCAGTACCGTCTCTCTCGTTCCATGGCAAATGCCTTCTTCAAAATCCGCGTAGCCGTCTCGGTCAAGTTGTACTTCCCCAAGTCCTCTTCGCTTGCAAACGCCACGTCCGTCACATCGCTTCCCGCCACGGCTTTGCCAGCAAGCCGTTCGCATAGATAGTCAACGATCACATAATGGAATCGCGGCCCCTTCCTTCCCTCATTCGCGCCCGCGGTGCTCTCCATATAAATTCGGTCGAACACCTCTATCAGTGCGATCACGCGCACCGTGAGACCTGTCTCCTCCAGCAGTTCCCGCGCTACGCCCTCCTCCAGCGTCTCGCCCAACTCCAGTGTCCCTCCCGGAATCGACCATTCCCCAAGCAGCGGCTCGCTGCCGCGCCTAATCAGCAGGGCTCGCCCCTGGTCGATAATGACGCCGCCCACACCCACCATCGGTCGTTCCGGATACTCCCGCGAAGACGCCATATATAGGCTCTATGTCTGCTTCCTCAGGCTTGCGTACCCGGCCGCACTCGCCCGGATGGGGTTGACTTGACGCCGGTATATAATACGCTCGACGGTGGTGCCCGCGGTCTTAGCGGCGCCGACTTTTGATGCACGTACGGAGGATGGAGACGTGATCCGCTGCCCTGAATGTTCCGCTGAAATCGACGTCGACGAAGACGAAGTCGAAGAAGGCGAGATTCTCAGTTGCCCAGAGTGCGAGTCCGAACTGGAGGTCTTGCAAATCCATCCTGTCCATCTGAACGTCATCTCCGAGGATATGGATGATGATGAAGACGAAGAAGACGAAGAAGAGGGCGAAATTGGGGAAAACGGCGATCTTCCCAAGGACGAAGACGAGGACGATGAGGAAGACGACGAAGAGTAACTGCAGATCCAGACCCTTGGCATCTTCTTTCCTGCCTGCCACCATCTAAGCCTTTAAGGAGCGGAAACATGCATGTTCGCTGGGTCGTTGCCTTGTGGGCTGCGGCACTGCTGGTTCCGTTCGCGGCTTCGCAAGCGCCAATTCAAGAAAACGCAACTGCTTCTCAGCCGCAGTCCTCGTCGTCTGCAAAGGCGGGCAAGCAGAAATACAGCCATGCCAATGACTTTTTGATCCGCGGAACCGTGTTTACCGACAAAGCCATCTCTTTCCCGGGCGTGCAACTCCGCATCCGCCGCTCGAGCGATAGGAAATTCCGCTGGGAAGACCGCACCAATTCGCGCGGCGAATTCGCGATTCGCGTGCCGCAAGGTACGCAATATGAGATGGTAGTGCACACCAAGGGTTTCGCCGACCAGACCAGGACCATCGACGCCCGGAATGGCTCCGGGGAAAACAACGTGGTTTTCCGCATGGAACCGGCCAAGAGAGGAAAACAATGAAGCCCGCTCGCTCGCTGCTTGTGGCTTTGGTTTCGTCTATGTGCATCTGCGCGGCCATGGCCCAGGACGCCAAGCATGAAGCACCGCTCCGCACTGTCCGTGGCGTCGTGGTGGACAAAGCCTCAGAAGCACCCATTCCTTCGGCCGTGGTTTTTCTCAGAAATACGCGCACCAACGCAGTCCGCAGCTACATAACCGACGAGGAAGGCAATTACCGCTTCAGCGGCCTCGATCCCAATGTCGACTATGAAATCCGCGCCGAAAAAGATAGCGCAAAATCGGCTACTCGAACGATCTCCAGTTTCGACAACAAAAAAGAGATCGTCCTTAACCTGAAAATCGAAAAGAAAAAAGCCTGACCTTTTCGCCCCAAGGGCCGCCGCTTTCACGGTGTGCGGGGCAACTCTCCATTATTGATTGTCGACCGCCTCACGACGACGCGTCTTTGATGTCTTCCTGCGCTCGCCTCTCCGCGTTCTTCGCCTCCGCCTTGGCATCCGCTTGCGGCTTCAGCGTTTGGATTGCCTTTGCAAGAGCTAGCGGTTTGCCGCCCTCAGGCGCGGTGCAGGAAGACACATTGCCGCTCGCAGGCTGAACTCCGGTGACATCCCACTTCAGGCAGTTGAACTTGATCTTCAAATTGTGGCTGACGTGCAGCGCGGCGACGCACGTGTTCAATTGCTTGAAAGAAGTGCAAGCATCCTCGAGTTTGGTGCGGGGCGGCAGTATGGCCTGCAGCAGCGTACCCAGCTTCTTGCTTTCGTCGCTATTTGCGGCGAGCTGTTCGCTGGCGGTCGGCCCCTTCTTGATCCAGTGAATTGGATTGTACGACTGCGCCGCCGCCGCTCGCGCGGCTCCCAGCAATACGAGTGCCGCTATCAGCCCAGCTATGATCCATTTGGTTTTCATTTTTACCCCTTCGCTGCGCGATCTCTTGCGGGCAGATCGCGTGGCAAGCGCAAGTGAAAGGGCTGGACTTTCCTTGGGCATGGGCTGCGCATGCAGCTCAACTTCCCTCAGTAGGCCACTCCCGCACATCCAATTACGAGAACTTCGCGGGCTGGTACTCCCCCAAAGTGTCACTCCTGCCCATGCGTCCAGTTTTGCAGTTTAGCGGGCCTGTACTTTTTCACGATTGCCCGCCGGCCATTGCGCGCCTACAGTTATCTCGGATCCATAAAGCAAGAGATGAAGTCCATCCTGGGCCTTCGCGCGCGCACGCCAGAACCTTCTCCCCTGGAAGGCTCGGGCGCTTTCCGCATGCTGCAGACCGAGACCGAGTTGCGGCACCTCGCACGTAGTGAGTGGTGGCTGTGGTTCTTCGCCTGTACAGTGACGCTGCTTGCCACCTCGGCATTGGCTCTGTCCTTCCTGCCTTTTCTCTTTCGCCATGCCAATCACTTCTATGAGATTCGCCCCGACCAGGCACAGTGGGGCACGGCTGCTCTCGTGGTTGTTTTCAATTCCTGGCTCGTGTACCGGCAATGGTCCTTTCGGCGGCGCAGAAAACAACTCAGCGCCCAGAATCCCATTCCGGAGCGTAACGGGAGCGAAATCTCAGACCCCTCCGGTTTCGATCCCGTCACTGGTCTTTACACACGCGTCTCCATTGAGCAGCACCTCGGCAAAGAAATAGGCCGTGCGCGCCGCGAAAACACCGCGCTTAGCGTCGCTACCATTCACATCGATGAATTCGCGCAGGTCACTCAGCGCTATGGCAAAGCCGCTATCGATTCAGTGCTGAAGGAATTTGCCCGTCGCCTGAAAAAAGCCATTCGCGGTTCCGATTTTGCCGTGCGGCTCGCAAGCAGCGATTTTTTGCTCATTCTGACCGAATGCACCCTTGGCGAGGTAAAGCTTATTTTGAATCGCATAGGTCCGCTCGAAATCGTGTCCGCTGGGGAGAAAATCCCAATTCCTTACGCCACCGGTTGGGTCGACTACCAACCTGGCGAACTTCCCTTGGACTTGTTAAAGCGCGCTGCGCAAATTCTTCACCTCTACGAGAACGCCTCCAAGGACAGTTCTTCGACAAACCTCGTCGCCCGCTGACCGAACGTCACTGCAAAACACGCGTCAGCCAAGTGCCTGCGTGTTGTTGCTTTTCGTGATTTGCGCGCCTATGATTTGCGCAGATTTCCCTCACGCGCCTCGAACCGTTCCCTTTTAGGGGGTCTTATGTCGATGACCGCAAGGTTCCTGGGTCCCTTTCTTCTCGCCGTGGCGCTCCTTTGTAGTGGCTGCAACAAGCCCCTCAATTCCGCAGGAGACGGATCAAGCGCGCAATATTTTCTGGTCACCGTGAACACGCAAATCCCGTATTGGCAGACCGCTGCGTCCGGGTTTAGAAAAGCCGCTTCCGAAATGCAGGTGCGGGGAACGGTCGCCGGTCCAGGTAGCTACGATCCCAAAGCCGAGCAGCAGGAATTTCGTCGCGTGGTCCAGTTGAAACCCGCGGGCATTCTGGTTTCACCAGCCGACCCGGATCTAATGAAGTCGGACATCGATGCCGCTATTGCTGCAGGTATTCCCGTCATCACTGTCGATGCCGACTCCTCCGCCAGCAAGCGCTTGTCCTTCATAGGTACAGACAACTACGAGGCGGGAAGATTGGGCGGCGAAATCGTCAGCCGCTCCTTGCAGGGCAATGGCAGCGTCGCCATCTTTACCATGCCCGAGCAGACCAATCTCAATGAGCGATATCGCGGCTACATGGAGATCTTGACCGCGTACCCTCACATCACCGTGCTGCCCGTCGTCGACATCAAGGGAGATCCGCAGATCGCCTTCGATCAAGCCCAGAAGCTAGTCGCGGCAAAAACCAAAGTGGACGCCTTCGTGTGCCTGGATGCGCTGGGCGGCAAGGGAGTAGCGAAAGCGCTAAACGCAGCCCGCATTACGGGTAAAACGCTAATAGCCATGGACTCCGACCCCGAAACCCTCGAATGGATTCGCAAGGGCTTTATCCAAGGCACCATCGCGCAAAGACCTTTCACCATGGGCTTCATCGGTTTGAAAATGCTCGATGACCTGCACCGCCATGGACCTCGCTCACTCAACGTCGCCTGGGCCAAGGATCCCTTCGCGCCCATCCCCACCTTCGTGAATACCGGCGTAATCTGGATCGACAAGCAAAATCTCGACGCCTTTGCTCGCACTCTGGCCACTCCGTAGCGCCAAAAGCTGTTTGTAAGCCGTTTAGGGTCACGCTACTACGCGACATTCCTATCTTTAGAACCCATGTTTGGAGAAAACCGTGGCGGCACGCGCTCCCCTGCGAGGCCCTCTACGCCGCGCTCCGAACCTACTGGCTCCACGAAACAATCCAGCGCCGTGCGCATCTCATCGGTGAACCGACACAGAGGAGAGCAACGTGGCAAACCGATTGGAAGGCAAAGTGGCTGCCGTCACTGGCGGCGATCAGGGGATTGGGCGCGCGATTGTGGAGCGTCTGGCGGCGGAAGGCGCCGATGTGGCGCTGTGCTATCGCTCCAACAAAGCCGGCGCAGACGAAGTCGTCGCGGCCGTGCAGAAAGGGGGCCGAAAAGCCGTGTCCGTGCAATGTGACGTCGGGAAAGTTGCGGAAGGTCAACGCTTCGTAGACGAAGCGGTCCGGCAGCTCGGCCGCATCGACATCCTGGTGAACAACGCGGGGCTCGAACGCCGCGCCGATTTTTGGGACGTCACCGAGCAGGACTACGACGCGGTCCTCGATGTGAATCTCAAAGGGCCCTTTTTCGTGACCCAGGCATTTGTGAAGCACCGCATGCAGGCCAAAGCCGGCGGCAAGGTCATCAACATCAGCTCCGTGCACGAAGAGTTGCCGTTCCCTCACTTTGCCTCGTATTGCGCAAGCAAAGGCGGCATCAAGATGCTGACGCGGAATTTATCGATCGAGCTGGCGCCGCTCGGGATCACTATCAACGCGATTGCGCCAGGCGCTATCGAAACGCCCATTAACAAGAAACTGCTGAGCGACCCGGTAAAGCTGAAGTCGCTGCTGGAAAATATTCCGCTGAGGCGTCTCGGCAAACCGGAAGATGTGGCATCGGTTGCAGCGTTCCTGGCATCTTCGGACGCCGACTACGTGACGGGAACAAGCTACTTCGTCGACGGCGGCCTGACCTGGAACTACGAGGAGCAGTGAGGTCAGTTTTTTTAGAGATTCTAAGCTAGGCGCGCATCGCTATGGCGCCACGCGCCGCTTGCAGCAGTTTACGGGCATTGTCGCGAATGTCCCCGTGGGCAAACACCGCGTTGCCGGTAACCAGCAAATCGGCGCCGGCACGAACCACGTCGCCGACCGTGGTGAGATCGACGCCTCCGTCGACCTCGATGCGGAACGAGAGTCCGCGCCGCTCGCGAATCTGGGTCAGCGTCTCAATTTTTCGCAGCGAGCCGGGAATAAATTTCTGCGCGCCGAACCCAGGATTGACCGACATCACCAGCACGTGGTGCACGATGTCTAGCACTTCGTCGAGCATGTGCACTGGCGTCGCGGGATTGATCACCACCGCAGGCTCGCATCCATGCGACGCAATCAGGTGCAGTATGCGATTCAGGTGCACGCAGGCTTCCTGATGCACGGAAATCCAATTGGCGCCGGCTTCCGCAAAGGCCGCGATGTAATCGTCCGGATTCTCGATCATCAAGTGGCAATCGAAGGGGACCTTTGCGATCGTTTTGCGCAGCGACGCAACGACCGGCGGCCCAATCGTGAGATTCGGAACGAAATGCCCATCCATCACGTCGAGGTGCAAGACCGTGCCGCCACCGTCGATGGCGGCTAGCGCTTCCGCGCCGAGCTGCGCGAAATTGGCGGAAAGAATGGAAGGTGCGAGTTCGATCAACGTGGCGCTCCCATCCTTTGATTATACGCGGAAGCGACGGCCACTCCGTCCTGAATGTAGATGCCGCGCTTTAACCCGGCCACGGGATAGTGCAGCGGCGAGCACTGCTTTCTTGGGCGAGTTCGAGGACGCGCATAACATTGAGCGCGTATTGCGGTGTGACCGCGGGCGCGGCTGTACCGAGCAGGACATCCCGAATGTTGGCGTAATAGCTGCGATAGTCGCTCTGTGCAGGCGGGATGCGTTGTTCTGTGGTGGCGCCATCAGCATTCACCAGCGTCAGGGTACCGGAGTTTTCTTCTTGCTCCGACTTGCTGGGCGTTTCGTTCCATGGGATGCGGCCGGCGCGCAATTTTGGCTCTTGCACGTCAAAGGCGTGCTTCACGTAAGCACCGCCGGTGCCGTGGAGAACGAAGCGCGGGCGCGTGACCGCGGCGAGCGTTGTGGCGCGAAGGACCGCGCGCAGGCCGCGTGGGTAGTGCAGCGTGAGGTCGAAGGAATCGTCGGCCACCGCGTTCTCGCGTTCCATGCGAATGTCGGCGGTGACCGCTTCAGGCACCCCGAAAAGCAGCCACGCATGATCGATCAGGTGTGGCGCAAGGTCGAAGAAAACCCCTGTTCCGGGGCCGGAGCGCTCGCGCCAGGCGTTTCCCTTTAGCCGGGGGCGAAAACGGTCGTAGTTCGATTCGAATCGCACCAGGCGTCCAAGCCTGCCGCTCGCAACAAGTTGCTGCACGGCTTGAAAATCTCCGTCGTACCGGCGATTGTGATAGACGGTCAGCAGCCGTCCGCGCTCTTGCGCAAATTTCACGAGATCCAGAGCTTCTCCTAACGTTGTGCTTAAAGGTTTGTCGACCACTACGTCGCGACCTGCCGCGAGACATTGCCCAGCAATTGGATGGTGCGTGTCATTCGGCGTAGCGATGACAACGAGTTGAATCTCAGAAATTGCCAGCAGCTCTTCGACACTGCGCACAATGCGCGTGCCCGGATAAAGCTGTGCTGCTTCATTGCCGCTGCGTTGCAAAATCGCGGCAAGCCTCAGGCCCGGAACGGCATGAATCACCGGCGCGTGAAACGCGCGCCCGGCAAGCCCGAATCCAATGAGTCCTGCTTCAATCATTTTGCGTCGCTTCCCAGTCTCTGGCGCGGGCTATAGCGTCGTTGCGCGAAATGTTTGGCTCCGGCAAAATGCCATGATGTCCTCGAAAACGCAAATCCTGGAAAAAGCCTCGCCCTCCTCACAGAGCACGATTTTCTATCTGCTTTGCGCCGGTTTCGTCGTCAATGGAATTGTGATCTCCTTCATCGGACCCATCCTTCCCGTCTTCATGGCCAAATGGGGACTGGACGACAGCCGCGCCGGACTTTTCTCCCTAGTACAATTCACCGGATCGTTCACGGGTGTTCTGCTTTCGAGCGCTTTGATCTCCGCGAAAGGATTCAAACCTGCAATCACGCTGGGCGTTGCCATGCTGGGGCTCGGCTTCGCTCTGCTCAATGCGCCGACGTTTGCGCTTGCACTTGCGGCGAGCGGCATCTATGGCCTTGGCTACGGATTTGCCACGCCGGGAACGAATTTGTGGGTAGGCGAGACGTATGGAGAACGCCGTGCCTCGGCTTTGAGCATCATGAATCTCGCTTGGGGCGCCGGCGCAATTTCGTCGTCGCCCCTCGCCATGCTAACCATGCGCACGTCGCAGGTCACGCCGCTTCTCTATGCGGTCGGAGCCATTTGCGCCGCGCTCGCGCTTCTCCTCTTGCGTATGCCCTTTGGCAAGCCGCCGCATAAAGAAGATCCCCCTCCCGGCGCAGCGATAGTCAAAACGCCGGGGAACGGTGTCGCGGCTCTGCTGGGAGTTTTGTTTTTTGTGTACGTAGGGACAGAGGTCGGGACTTCCTACTGGGCTCCGGTGCACGCGCAGCGAGCGGCGACCTGGAGCAGTAACACCTGGACATTGGCTCCCATGTTTTTCTTCGCTGGGTTGCTCGGTGGACGCGGAGCAGCGGCGGCGATTCTTCTTCGATGGAAGGAAGTGACGGTCGCCGTGGGAGGAATCCTGCTTGCAGCCGCGGGCGAATTGATATTTCTCTCCGCTCGCTCTCGCGTAGCGTTATTCGGCGGCGCCTTCCTCGCAGGACTTGGCCTCGCCGGTCTCTTCCCGATCTTCATTGCCTGGCTTTCGAAATGGTTTGGCGTGCGTGCACGAAAGGTTGGCGGCGTGATGTTCGCGCTGGCAGCAGCCGGAAGCGCGCTGATGCCGCCGCTTGTGGGCGTAGTTTCGCGGTACGCGGGGAGCCTGCGCATCGGGCTCCTGGTGCCGCTCGCCGGCTGCGCAGTAATGTTGGCAGTGATCGCGTTGCTGCGGCCGGGCGCTCGCGGTTGATCTGTTCTGCCCGCTGTTTGCGCCGCTTGCTACGCGGCAAGCGGCGGCCTGAGGTATTCTTAGCCCGTGCAAAACGCCGTATTCTCTCAGCGTTCGCCAACAAAACGTCTTATGTTGGGCCTGGTGATCACGCTGGCCGCGGTACTCGCGTACTCCGCCTACATGACCGTGCAGCTCGCCGGTTTGCGCAAACTGCAAAGCGACATGGTGGACCGCGGGCGAAAAGATTCGCTGCAGCTTTTGCGCCTGCAAAACGATTTGAACACCGTGGCCCTGGCGATGCGCGACATGCTGGACGCCGGAGAACCGTATCCGCTGAGCGCCTGGTCTGCGCAATTCGATCGCGTGCGCGGCGATTTGGAATCCGCGTTGCGCCTCGAGGAACAATATGCCGAGGTGCATCGCACGACGGAGCAGCGCGCCTATCTGAGCCAGCAGCTCTCGCAATTCTGGGATGCGGTCGACCGCATGTTTGCTCTGGCGCGCGACGGAAAAGAAAAAGAAGCGCGCGACCAGATTCGCTTGTCGTTGCAAGCGCGGCAAGCGGCGCTGAGCACCGCGGTATCGCGATTGCTCGTGGAAAACAACGAGGCCGAGCAGTTGGCAGCCGCGCAAATCGCCAAAATCTACGATGGCGTGCAGCGCCAGTTGTACATTTTTCTGGGCGCTACGCTGATCGCCATCGCGCTCACCAGCCTGTACCTGATTCGCTCCAACCGCCAGATTTTTGCGCGCCTGGCGGCCCTTTCCGAGCAGCGCAGTGATTTGGCGCAGAAACTGATCGCGACACAGGAATCCACGCTTCGCCACATTTCGCGCGAGCTGCACGACGAATTCGGCCAGGTGCTGACGGCGATTGGCTCGCTGCTGAGCCGTGTGGAAAAGCAGGTGCCGCAGGGCGCGCCGCTGCGCCAAGATTTGCAGGAGGTTCGCGAGATCGCGCAATCGACACTGAACAATATTCGCAGCTTGTCGCAAGCGCTGCATCCGGTGCTTCTTGATGAACAAGGACTGGAGAGCACGCTCGATTGGTATATTCCGATGGTGGAGCGGCAAACGGGGCTGAAGGTGCACTACGAAAAATCGGGCGCTGCGTTTCCGGTGGACGGCACTGCGGGCGTGCAGCTGTATCGTGTACTGCAAGAGGCGCTCAATAATGTAAAGCGCCATGCGGGAGCGCAAGAGGCATGGGTGCGGCTAAGATTTCAGAACGATTCCATAAACCTGGAAGTGGAAGACCACGGCAAGGGATTTTCGCCGGACGCAGGGCACCAGGGAATCGGGCTGGTTGGAATGCGGGAGCGCGCGGAGCTTGTGGGAGGAACTTTGCAGGTATTGAGACGCGAAGGCGGCGGAACGATCGTGCGCCTCGTGGTACCGGCAGAGAGAGTCGAAGCGCATGGCGGATAAGCTCACCGTGCTGCTGGTAGACGATCACGCGCTGGTGCGCAAAGGATTCCGGCGCATGCTAGAGGACGATGCTGCGATTTCTGTCGTTGGTGAGGCCAGCGATGGCCAGGAAGCAGTGCGGCTGGCGCTTGAGCTGAAGCCGAAAGTGGTGGTGATGGATTGCGCGCTTCCGGGCATCAGCGGCATCGATGCCACGCGGCGCATTCGCGCGAAGATGCCGGATGCGACCGTGCTGATGCTCAGCATGCATTCCGAGGACACTTTGGTGCGCCAAGCCCTGGAGGCAGGCGCGCGCGGCTACATCTTGAAAAATGCGCTGGAACTGGATTTGGTCAGCGCCATAAAGCGCGTCGCTGAAGGCCATCTTGTCCTCGATCCGCAACTCGCCAAGCCCGCGGCGCTCAAGGGCGAACGCGACAGCGGTCTCACCACGCGCGAGCTGGAAATTTTGCAGCACATCGTGGCAGGCAAATCGAATAAAGAAATTGCCGCCGAGCTCGGCCTCAGCGCGAACACCGTGGGCGTGCACCGCGCCAACATCATGGACACGCTGGGAATTCACAAGACAGCGGAGCTGGTGGTTTACGCGATTCGCAACGGATTGGTGACCCTGACTTGAAGCGGCGGGACTTTTTGTCGGGCACCGCGAGTGCAGGGCTCATCGCTCTGACTCTTCCTCGGCTATTGGACGCTATTCCCGTGGCACCGACATTTCGCTTCGCGGACGTCACCGAGCACGCAGGCATTCAGTTCCAACACAACAGCGGGGCGTACGGCGGCAAATTACTTCCGGAGACGCTTGGCTCCGGCTGCGCTTTTCTCGATTACGACGGCGATGGCTGGCAAGACATTCTGCTAATCAACGGGATGGATTGGCCCGGTCACAAGCGCCAGCGCTCTACGTTGCGGCTCTACAAAAACAATCGCAACGGCACATTCACGGATGTGACCAAAGCCGCCGGGTTAGATGTCGAGATGTACGGAATGGGCGTCGCGGTCGGGGACTACAACAACGACGGCTTCCCGGATATCTTCATCACCTGCGTCGGGCAAAACAGGCTATTTCGCAACACGGGCAAAGGAACTTTCCTCGATGTGACGCGCGCAAGCGCCTTGAGCGCGCGACAAGCATTCAGTACCTCGGCGTTGTGGTTCGACTACGATCGCGACGGGTTGCTCGACCTTTTCGTTTGCAACTATGTGCGCTGGTCACCGGAGCACGATGTTTTTTGCAGCCTCGACGGAACGCACAAATCGTTTTGCACGCCGGAAGCCTACCGCGGCGAGACCTGCTGGCTGTTTCACAATCGCGGAGATGGAACATTCGAGGACGTTACGGCCACCAGCGGAATCTTTGACAGCAGCTCGAAATCGCTGGGCGTGGCTATGCTCGACTATGACCAGGACGGCTGGCCGGATTTGCTGGTTGCCAATGATACGCAGCCCAACAAACTCTACAAGAATCTGCGAAACGGCAAATTCAAAGACGTCGCTGTGGAAGCGGGGCTCGCGTTCAGCACGGAAGGCAAAGCGCGGGCCGGGATGGGCGTGGATGTTGCGGACTTCGAGAATTCGGGCAAGCCGGGAATCGCCATCACCAATTTCGACAACGAGATGATCGGCCTATATCGGGCCGTGCGCTCGGGAACGTACGACGACATCTCGATTGCTGCGGGCGTGGGCCTGCCGTCGAAGAACACGTTGGGCTTCGGCTGCGCATTTCTCGATGTGGACCTGGATGGCTCGCTCGATCTTGCGGTCGCCAATGGACACATTGAGGAAACCGTGCGCAATATTCACGGGAACGTCGGTTACGCCCAGCCGCCGCAGCTCTTTTTGAACCAAGCCGGGAAATTTCAAGACATCGCGAGCAACGTAAATGGCGGCTTTGCTCAACCCAAGGTTGGCCGCGGTCTGGCGTACGGCGACTTTGATCGCGACGGAGACCTGGACATCCTGCTGACCACAAATAATGGTCCCGCCTATCTTTACCGCAACGACCAGCTCGCGGGAAATCGCAGCATTCGGTTTCGCCTCACGGGAACGAAATCCAACCGGGACGCGATCGGCGCCGTGGTGCGGATTTTTTACGACGGGCAGAGTCAAAGCCAGATGGTGAAAGGCGGCTCGAGCTATCTCTCACAATCGGAACTGCCGCTAACTTTCGGATTAGGGAAACGCGACAAAATCGAACGCGTGCAGATCGAATGGCCGAGCGGGGCGAAAGAAGAATCCAAGGATCTGGCTGGCGGCAAGGCCTATCAATGCACTGAAAACACAGGCCTTATACCTGAGATTGGTTTCTAGTGCTTTCGCGTTATTGCGGGGTTTCCGGCTGGGCGATATAAAACGCCCACATCGCTTCCAGATAGGCTTTCATTTCTAGCGCCCACCCGGAGGCACCCCAAGCACTCGCGGCCGGATGTGCACCCATCCGGCCGCACTTTTTAGAGCAGCGTCGAGGCGTTCGAAAGTGGAGAAACGCGCAATGGAACGTTGGCGCTTGCGAAGCTTGTTGGCCCTAGCGGCAAGCGCGATTTACTTGTACGGATTTCCATCCGCCACAATCACTTACGGAACTCTCGTTCTGTTTCACGTAGCTGTTGGCATTCTGCTGACCGTTTTGCTGCTCCCCTTTCTTTTCCGATTGCTGCGGGTGGATACCCCGCTAGCGCGCGTTGGTTGGCTATTTTTGGCTGCGGGCGCTGTGCTCGGCGTCGCACTGATTTTTGTTGGCACGCTGAACCGGCTGAAGCCGTGGCTCTACGCGCATATCGCCCTTTGCGCCGTCGGCTGCCTGTTCGTAGCGACCGCGTGGCTGGCTTCCCGTGGCTGGCTGGGAACCACAGCAACCCAGCGCGTTTTTCGATTTGCAGGGCTGGTGCTCGCCACGGCGGTGATTGCGGCGGGAGCGTGGGGGTCGCGCGAAATCGCCTGGAGGAACGCCAACCGCATTGTGAACCCGCAAATGCCCGCGGCTTCGATGGACGGCGAAGGCGACGGCCCGCAGGGCAAATTCTTTCCAAGCTCCGCGCAGACTAAAAATAACGGCTACATTCCCGCAAAGTATTTCATGCAATCGGATGCATGCCAGCGCTGCCATGCGGACATTTACAAACAGTGGTACAGCTCGGCGCACCACTTTTCATCGTTTAACAATCAGTGGTATCGCAAGAGCATCGAATACATGCAAGGCGTCGCGGGTGTGCGCGCTTCGAAATGGTGCGCGGGCTGCCACGATCCGGCGCTGCTCTTCAGCGGTTTGTTCGACAAGCCCATTAAGGAAATCGTTGACCGCCCGGAAGCAAAAGCAGGCCTGAGCTGCCTGATGTGCCACAGCATCGTGCAGGTGAAGAGCACGATGGGACAGGGCGATTTCGTTTTGGAGTACCCGAAGTTGCACGAACTGGCGGCGAGTGACAATCCCGTGGTGCGCACGCTGCACGATTTCCTTGTGCGCGTGAATCCGGAGCCGCACCGGCGGACCTTCTTGAAGCCGTTCATGCGCACGCAGACTGCGGAGTTCTGCGCGTCCTGCCACAAAGTTCATCTGGACGTGCCGGTAAACCACTATCGATGGGTGCGCGGTTTCAATGAGTACGACAACTGGCAAGCCAGCGGCGTTTCCGGCCAAGGCGCGCGCTCGTTTTATTATCCGGCAAATTCGATGATGTGCGCGGATTGCCACATGCCTCAGGTGCGCTCGGCGGATTTCGGGAATATCGATGGCTTTGTGCATTCGCACCGCTTCCCGGGCGCAAACACCGCAGTCCCTACAGCGAACGAGGATCAAACGCAGCTCGAGTTGAGCCAGAAATTCCTGCAAGACAAACAGCTCACCGTGGACATTTTTGCGATTTCGCCCGGTGGGAATGAGGTTTCTGCGCCCGTGGCTAGGAAAATGGGCCGCCCAGAACTGTCCACTTCCTTTGCGGTGGGTGAGGAAGCGGACACCTCTCTGCCAAACGGTCCGGCGGGTGAAGCTCGCGCTATTACGGCGCCGCTGGGCCGCGTTGACGCGGCGGTTCGGCGCGGGGACGACGTGCACGTAGACGTTGTCGTTCGAACACGCAAGGTCGGTCACTTTTTCCCGGGCGGAACGATCGATGCCTTCGACGTATGGCTGGAGCTCCAAGCAGTCGATGAAAAGGGGCAGACGATTTTCTGGAGCGGCAAGGTCGAGGATGACGGCAAGGGTCCGGTCGAAAAAGGCGCGCACTTTTACCGCTCGCTACTCATCGATGCGCACGGGAATCCCATCAACAAGCGAAATGCCTGGGCCAATCGCGCCACCGTGTACGTGCATTTGATTCCGCCCGGCGCCGCGGACACCGCGCATTATCGACTGCATATTCCGGAAAATGCGGGCGACAAGATCACGCTGCATGCCAAGCTGAACTACCGCAAATTTATGTGGTGGAATACGCAGTTTGCCTTCGCGGGCGCCGAGGACTCGTATCAGAAGCCGGGAGCGATGACTCCGGACTACGACGACCGCAAATGGCTGTTCAAGAGCGTCGACCCGAAAATGATTTCAGGCGAGCTGAAAGCGGTTCCCAATCTGCCGATTATCACGGTGGCGGAGGATTCGAAGACGCTGAATGTCGTCGCGCGAAGTGCTCCTGCCCCCCAACCGAAGGCGACTCTCGCGAAAGAGGATTGGTCGCGCTGGAACGATTACGGCATCGGGCTCTTTCTGCAAGGCGACTTGAAGGGTGCTGCGGCGGCGTTTCAAAAAGCCGCGGACATCGATTCGCAAAACCCCGATGGCTGGGTGAACATCGGGCGCGCTTTGGTGCAGGAAGGCGACACCGCTGGGGCGCGTGTTGTGCTGGAGAAGGCATTGGCGCTGAAACCCGGGCTAGCCCGCGCGAACTTCTTCTATGCGCGGATTTTGAAGGAAGAAGGCAATTATGATGATGCGATTGCGCGCTTGAGGCAGGTGCTGGCGCAATATCCGCGCGATCGCGTCGTCCGCAATGAAGTGGGCCGCATTTTATTTTTGCAGAAACAATACGCCGAGGCCGTCGCGGAATTCAATCAGACGCTGTCGATCGACCCCGAGGATTTGCAGGCCCATTACAACCTGATGCTTTGCTACAGCGGGCTGGGGAACGAAGCGCACGCAAACGAGCACAAAGAACGCTATCTGCGATTCAAGGCGGACGAATCGGCGCAGGCTATCACCGGACCTTACCGGCAGGCGCATCCGGAAGACAACAACGAGCGGCAGCCGATTCATGAGCATGTCTCCGTTGCGCTGAATGCACCTATGAAGTCTGGTAAACGCGCGGCGGCATCACCTGCAACTGTCCCAAATCAGCCTGGCGGTTCGCATTGATTCCAAACAGAGCTGAATCCAGGAGGAGCTGATTCATGACGTGGATCAAGACGGTGTCGATGGAAGACGATGAGCGCGTCAAGAAAGCAATGCTGGCGCAGCGCGCGACCTATCCAATCGAGTACGCCACGCCGGTACATCCTGAAAACAACGGTCAGAGCTCCAGTATCGTCGCCTCGCACTCGCTGATTCCGGACGCCCTGTTTCACGCATTTAGCACTTTCGGCGCGTTGATGTCTCCAGACCTGCCCCTGCAACGCCGCCAGCACGAAATGATTGCGACCATGGTTTCCGTCGCGAACCGCTGCGTGTATTGAATTGAATCCCACGCAGAGTTTCTGCGTCGCGTGACTCTGGACAAAGAACTGGTGGAGGCGCTGCAGAAGGATTACCGATCTGCGGCGATCAGCGAGCAGGATCGCACGATGCTCGATTACGTGGTGAAGCTGACCAAAGATGCAACCAAGGTTTCGCCGGACGATCACGCAAAACTCAGAGCCGTTGGCTTCGACGACCGCGGCATTTTGCAGATTACGCTCATCGCTTCTTGGTTCAATTACATCAATCGCGCGGCGGATGCGTTGGGTGTCGGACGTGATTAAACAATGAGGACACAATGAAGGGACTCACTGCGTTATTGGCTGCGTTTGCGCTCGCGGCTGCAGCAAAAGTAGCAGGCAGCAGCATCGGCGGTCCGGCCGCCTCCGTGGTGACGTTTCGCGATGTGACCCAGCAATCCGGGATTCGCTTCGTACATAACAATGGAGCGTTCGGGAAGAAGTTCTTACCCGAGACGCTGGGGCCCGGTGTCGCCTTCATTGATTACGACAACGACGGCTGGCCGGATATTTTCTTGGTCAACGGCATGGACTGGGCGGGACACACGCAAAAGCACACCACGCCGAAGCTCTATCACAACAACCACGACGGAACTTTCACCGACGTAACGCACAAAGCCGGTCTCGACGTGGAGATGTACGGCATGGGCATCGCCGTCGGTGACTATGATAACGATGGCTTTGACGATCTCTTTGTCACCGCGCTCGGACAAAGCCGGCTCTTTCACAACAACGGTAACGGGACATTCACCGATGTGACGCAGAAGTCCGGGCTCAGCGGTCCTCGCGAGTTGAGCACCAGCGCGGCGTGGGTCGACTACGACAAAGACGGGCGGCTGGATCTGGTGGTCGGCAACTACGTGCAATGGGCTCAGGAAACAGATCTCTATTGCACGCTGGACGGCAAAAGCAAGTCGTACTGCACGCCGGAATCGTACAAGGGAACAGCGGCGCGTCTCTGGCACAATCGCGGCGATGGCACGTTCGAGGATGTCACGCAGAAAGCGGGGCTCGGCGAGCCGACGTCGAAGACCATGGGCATCGCGGTGCTCGATTATGACAATGACGGCTGGCCCGATCTTCTCTTTTCAAACGACACGCAGCCAAACAAGCTCTACCGCAACAATGGCAACGGCACTTTTTCGGAAAAGGGCATGATCGCCGGCGTGGCCTTCAGTGAAGACGGCGTGGCGCGCGCCGGCATGGGCGTGGATGCTGCGGACTACGACCACTCCGGATATCCCAGCGTCATGATCACGAATTTTTCGAACCAAATGCTTTCCCTCTATCACAACGAAGGCAAAGGCTTGTTCGTGGACGAAGCGCCGCAATCCGCGATCGGGCGCGCCACGCTGCTCACGCTGGGCTTCGGCTGCTTTTTCTTCGATTACGATCTAGACGGCTGGCCGGATATTTTCGTAGCCAACGGCCACATCGATCCGGAAATTCAGCGCGTGCAAGCCAATGTGAAGTACGCGATGCCGCCACACCTGTTTCGCAACCTCGGCAAAGGAAAATTCGAGGAAGTCACGAATGCCATGGGAGCGGCATTCGTGGCGCCCCGCGTCGGGCGCGGTGCGGCCTACGCCGACATTAGCAACCATGGCCGCCTCGATCTGTTGCTTTCTACCAACGGCGGCTCGGCCTATTTGTTTCGCAACGAAGCACAAGACGGCAGCGCAGCAAATCGCAGCGTACGGCTCAAGCTCGTGGGCACAAAATCCAACAGGGATGGTATCGGCGCGGTTGTGCGACTCTCTTCCGGCGGCGAAACGCAGACGCAGATGCTACGCAGCGGCTCCAGCTATCTTTCCTCCAGCGAACTTATTCTGACTTTCGGTTTGGGGCAGCGCGACAAAGCCGACACCGTCGAGATTCGCTGGCCCAGCGGGCAAGTCGATCATCTTTTCAACGCAGCACCAGGACAAACTATCACGGCGTCAGAAGGCCAGGGACAAACATCGTCCCGGCCCTACGCAAAATAGCTTCCGCTAGCTAGGCGGCTGCTGGTTGCTGAGCCTGCTGCCCGTGATCTCTGGACAGGTAGTAGTGAATCGCCGGCGTAAAAATCAGCGACAGCACCATGGAGCTAAGCAGTCCGCCAATCACGGTAATCGCCAGCGGCTTTAGCATCTCCGAGCCGGCGCCTATCCCAAATGCCAGCGGCAACATGCCGGCTACAGTCGCCAACGCGGTCATAGCGATCGGCCTTAGCCGCCGCCGCCCCGCCTGAATCATCGCGTCTTTTGCGGAAAAGCCCAGATCACGAAATCGGTGCTCCGCATCGAGGAGCAAGATGCCGTTTTTTGCCACGATGCCGATCACCATGATCATGCCCATGCGCGAGGCGACATTAAAAGTGGTCCTCGTGACCAGAAGCGCCACAAATCCCCCAAAGCTTGAGAGCAACGCGGAGGCCAGGATTGCAGTCGGCGCAGAAAACGTTCGAAATTCAAACAGCAGCACGGCAAACAGGAGCAGCAACGCCAAAACCAAAACAATTAACAGATCGCGCGACGCCTTCCGGTCTTCCTCGTACAAGCCCCCATATTCCACTCGGATCGATGCCGGCAGATGCAGATCGCGGACCGCTTTCTGCACTGCAGCCACGCCTGTACCGAGGTCCACTCCTTCCAGGCGCGCGGTGACTTGCACCAACCGCTGCAAATTCTCTCGCCGAATCTCTGTCTGCCCTGAATCGGTACTGACCGTCGCCAGCGAGCCAAGCGTTGCCGTGCGTCCGGTTCCACTGATCAGCAACGTATTGCTCATGTTTTCCAGAGAAGACCGGCTTCGCTCCGGGAAGCGGACTCGGATGGTATAAGCCCGATCGTTCAGCACCAGCGGCGTCGAGGCAGGTTCTCCCTCCAGGACGGCCGCCGCATCCACCGCGACTTCCTCCGGAGTGAAGCCCGCCCGCGCAGCCACGGTGGGATTTACCGCGAATGTCACCGCAGGCCCGCTAATCGTGTTTTCCACGCCGTTCAGGATGTCCACCACTCCGGGCACCTTTCCGATGGCCTCGGCAACGCGTGGCGCAGTGTCATTCAGCAGCTTCCCGTCTTTCGCAAAAAGTTTGATGACCACCGGCTGCGGTTGACTCGTCAGGTCGCCGATCATGTCCTGCAGCAGCTGAATGAATTCCACTTTGGTCGCGGGCTCGGTCTGCTCGATTTCTGCTCGAACGTCCGAAATCACCTCGTCGATGGGCCGCTTGCGATCTCGTTTTAGCTTTACCGTAAAATCGCCATTATTTGCTTCTGTAACCGCTGCCAACCCTAGTTGCATCCCTGTGCGTCGCGAAGTGTTTTCCACCTCCGGGGTGGAATGCAAGATTTCTTCAATGTGCTGCAGAATGCGGTTGGATTCAACAAGCGAGCTTCCGGGAGGCGTGAAGTAGTCCAGAATGAAGCCGCCCTCGTCCATCTCCGGAAGAAATTCTGTGCCGAGAAATTTGTAACACACCAGCGACAGAACAACGATCAACGCCGAGCTCGCTACAAGTACCCACGGTCGCTTCAACACCGATTCCATCACCCGCCCGTAGAAGTTCACAATCCGCCCGAAGAAACCGGAGAGGTGTTTTTCTTCCGCGGCCAGCAGAGCGGCAAAATCCGGCCCGCCCTGGGATGTCGACACAGCTTCTCCCGTATCCTTTCGGCGTACCAGGTACTGGCTGAGCGCCGGAGTCCACGACAACGCAAGGAACAGTGAGGCCAGCAAAGACACCGTCATGGTGACCGCCAGAGCACGGAAGAAGCTGCCTGTCACGCCGGTAGTCGAGATCAGCGGAAGAAATACCACGATCGGCGTAATCGTCGAGCCGATCAGCGGCACAGTCAATTCGCTCAAAGCGCTCTTGATTGCCTGGAAACGGCTCTGCCCAGCGTCGCGGTGCAATACGATATTTTCGAGCACCACGATAGCATCATCGATCACCAACCCTACCGCGGCCGCTAGGCCCCCGAGCGTCATCAGATTGAAAGTCTGGCCTGATATCTTCAAAACGATGAAAGTGATTAGTAGCGTAACCGGGATCACCAAGCCCGCCACCAGCGATGTTCCCCAGTCGCGCAAAAAAAGCACCAGAATGATCGAAGACAAGATAATTCCGATGAGCACCGCGTCTCGCACACTCGCGATCGAATCGTGCACAATCGTTGACTGATCGTAGAAACTTTCGAGGTGTACCCCCGGAGGGAGGGCCGGACCCAGCTCCTGCATCAGCGCATGCACTTCATTGGCGACCTGCAGCGTATTGCTCTCTGGCTGCCGATCGACATTCAGCAGCACAGCCGGTTTCCCATTTGCGGTCACCATGGTATAGACCGGCGCATCCGACGTTGCCACCGTTCCGATATCACCCAGCCGCACCGGCACGCCCGCAGTCGTAGTCTTGACAACAATTTGGCCGATCTGCTCCGGCGACCGTACTTGTCCGCTGATCAGCCCAAGCACAAGTTGATGGTTGTGCTCAATCAGTCCGGGTGAATCCACGAGGTTCGTCTTTCGAATCGCGTCCAGAATATCCTGCACCGTCACGCCCGCGGCTTGCAGACGCGCCGGATCCGGCGTCACCTGAAATTCTGGAACGCGCCCGCCCTGAATGATCACCGTCGCCACACCGTCCAGCCGATTGATGCGCGGTTTTAGATCGTAGGTGGCTATCTCCCACAGCTTATTCGGCGGCACCGTGTCCGACGTAAGGCTGTAGCCGATGATTGGAAATACCGCAAACGTCAGCCGGTGTGTTTCCAGCTTAGCTGTCGGTGGCAGCGTGCTCTGCATTCGCGCCACCAGCGCATCCACGCGCTGCAAGGTCAAAATCATGTCGGAGTTCCAGGCGAAGAATAAATCGACTTCCGCCGAGCCTCGGCTGGTGATCGACCTGACGCTCTGCAATCCCGGAACGCTGTTGACCGCCTCTTCAATCGGCCGCGTGATCGTCACTAGCATCTGATCGATTGGCATTACTCCGTTATCCACGCCAATCACGATTCGTGGGAAATCCGTATTGGGGAAAACAGAAATCGGGATCGTGAACGCAAAATAGGCGCCGACCAACGCGAGGCTCACCACTACGAAAAGAATCGGGCTGGACAGTTTGCGAAACCACGGCACTTCTGGCACATTTGCCGGCCGTCTTCCGGTGGTGGAAGGGGGCTCAACGCTCATCGAAGATTACTCCTTGCCCTTGCTGGCCGGCTTAGCCGCTTCGCTTGCTTTAGTGGCTTTCTTTGTGCCCTTCCCATCACCCTGATCGACCGCGCTCTTCTTGTCCTCCGCTGTGCCGCCTTTGGCCGCGCTTTCTTTCTCATCTGGCTTTTCAATCTTGACCTTCGTGCCATCGGGCACCGCATACCCGCCGGAAGTGATCACCGGGTCGCCTTCGTTGATGCCGCTGACCACCTGCGCCAAGTCTCCGTTGCGAATTCCTATTTGCACCTTCGTCTGGTGCGCCTTCTCATCGCTTCCTGCCACCAGCACGTAATCTCCAACCTCTTCGCTCCGGTATACCGCTCCCACAGGCACCACAATCGCGTCTTTCGCCGTTTTCGCCGTCATCGAAATTGGTACGGTCATTCCCGGTCGCAGCGCCGGATCCGGCTTCCCCGCCTCAACCCACACTTCAATCGTCGTGCTTCCCGGATCGAGCGCCGGACTCACCAGGCTGACCCGCGCTTTCATTGGCTCATCAAGGCCCGCAACTTTGATCTCGGCCGGATTCCCGACTCTCAGCTGCGCCGCTTCAACCTGCGGTATGTGCGCCTTGGCAATCAGCCGGCTCAAGTTCATCACCGTCAGGATCGGCTGATTCGCCGTAGCCAGGTCGCCTTCATACAGAGGCCGGTCCGTCACCACCCCATCAATCGGGCTCTTGATCAGCGAATAGCTGAGCTGTGCCGCCGCGCCAAGGTACTTCCCTTTCGCCGACTCTTTTGAACCCTGCGCTGATTTCAACAGCTGTTCTTTGCCCAGGCGTTGTAAGTCCGCGAGCTGTTTCTGCGTCTGTTCGCTTTGGCTGCGCGCCTGCGCCAGCGCTACTTCCGCCGCGTCAACATCCCGCCGCGGAATCGCGCCCTGTTGCAGCAGCTCCTTGCGGCTCGCATAGATTTTCTGCTGCGCCTCGAACGCGGATCTTGCCGCCGCCGCATCCAGCTCCGCCTTCTGAATTTGCTGTGGCAACCCTGCGCCGACAGTCATTGCGTAGTTCGCTTCCGCCTGCTCATAGTCGCCTTTGCTGGACTCTGCAGACGCGGATAGGTCCGCATTCTCCAGCTCCGCCATCAACTGCCCCTTTTTGACCCGCGTGCCGCGCTGCACAAAGAATTTCTTCACCGTCGAAGTGATTTTCGGCGCAATCGTCGCCTGCTCCAGCGGAAACACCACTGCGTCGACGGAAACAATTTGCGAGATCGCGGCTCGTTGCGCTGGCGTGGTTTGCACGCTGACTACCGGTTCTTTTTCATTCTGTTTCTGGCCGCAGCCCGCGGCGGCGAGGAACACTGCCAGCATCGAGGCGAGCAGCGTTCCGCGTTTAGCTGTTTCTCTCTTAAATCTCCGCGCTATTTTCATGGAGTTGTCAGCACTCCCGTCAGAGTCTGCAAATTTGCCAGCGCCACGCGATACCGCACGGCGCCGTCCTGGTAGGTGCCATTCGCCAGCGCAAAAGTATTCTGCGCGTCGACCACTTCAAGGACCGTTGATTCCCCGTTCCGATAGCGCAGCGTCACCAACTTCAGGCTTTCTTCCGCGAGCTGCGCCGACCGCTTCAGGCCCTCCAGCTCATTCAGTGAGGTTTCCGCCTCCGCATACAGCAAACGAATCTCCGCCAGCAGCCTTCTCTCCGCCAGCGAGAGTTCCCTTTTCGCCTGATTCTGCCGCAACTCCGCCTGTTTGATCCGGCTCTGCGTGGCGCCCCAATTCCATATAGGAATGTTCACAGTAGCCACCGCCGAGGACCCCAGGTTAGAGAATTTCTGCCCGTTGACCGCGGTGTTCACCGCAAAGTGCGCCGCATCAATTCCGTAGAAATAGTCGAGCGTTAGGGAGGGAAGATACCCGGCGCGGGCTCCAAAAACGTCATGGTTAGACTGCTGCACCGCTGCAAGCGCCGCCCGCACGTCCGGATTGTCGCGCGCCGCTCTCTGCTGCACTTCGGCAAGCGTTGGCAGCGGCACAGGCGCGTGCAAATCATCCGCCACCTCAAAGTTGTCCTCGAAGATCGGGAAGATTAAAACCGAGAAGCCCAGCCGCGCATTGAGGAAGCCCAGTTCCGCTTCCTGAAGCGCGCGCTGGCGTTCACGCGTTTGCAATTCCGCTTTAATGACGTCCGCATGGGCGACCTCGCCGCCCTGTTCCAGTTCCTGCGTAATCTTGAAAAACCGGTCTCCCTCATAGGCGGTTCTCTTAGCCGTTTCTAGTTTTTGCTGCGCCGCCGCAACACCGTAATAGCCTTGCGTCACCGTCACCACCAGGCCTCGCGAAGCAATCTCCGCCTGCCACTTGGCGACTGCCGCTGCCGCGGATACCTTACGATAATTTGCTACCATCGCAACGTCAATCGCTTCATGCACGTTTCCCTGGCTGATGTATTCGTGCACCGCATTGTTGGCGATGAAAATCACCGGCACACCGGTAACTGCCGACGCGGCCGCTCCGCTGCCCTGTGTGTAAATAGCGGAGTTGTTGTATGTAACCGTGGGCAGCAGAGCGTCAAATGCCTGCCTGCGATCCTGCCGTACCAATCCCGCGTTCGTCACCGCCGCCTGAAATTGCACGCTGTTTTTCCGCGCGCGATCGAGCGCATCTTGTAACGTCAGGCGCAGCGGCGCAGCCGCGGACGCGTTTGCTGGCGAGGCCGATTGCTGCGAAGACACCGGCCCCGGACTTGTCTCCTGTCCGCCGGAAGGCAGCACGCACGCGAAATATGCGAGGCTCGCTGCGACCCACCACAATGTGCAACTCAACTTCATAAATCATCGCTCCTGAACGTGGCAGCCAGGCCCATCTGACTCGGCAATACTCGCGAAAATGAGATTCCTCGCGTCTGAATAAGGACTGCGATCGGAGTGCGCTGCGGCCCGGCCAATGTGCAAGAATCGCACACAGATCCGCAAAGAGGCAACGCTACCGTGGTTAACATAAACCGGCGATTAACGCGCGATCGGTGCAGCCGCCGGCGCCACGAAGACTTGCGCAGGCAGCAGCGCCGTGAACGTACTGCCGCTGGAATCGGAACGCGCGAGGATCAAGCGCCCGTGATGCGCTTCAGCAATCCATCGCGCGATGGATAGCCCGAGGCCCGCGCCACCGCCGTCATTTTCAGAGCGCGTCCTCGCCTTGTCGGCGCGGAAAAAGCGCTCAAACACACGCTGATGTAAATCCTTAGGGATGCCATGCCCGGAATCCGTTACGCTCAGCGCGTATTCATTACCGGCGCGCTCGCACGAAACTGTGACGCGGCCTCTCGTCGGCGTGTACTTGATGGCGTTGTCCAGTAAATTCAGAATCATGCGCCGCAACAGCGCTTCATCCGCGCGAATCGGCAATTCCTCCGGAACTTCGCAAGTGAGGGTGATTTGTTTGGCCAACGCCAGCGAGCGCGCCGCGTGCGTGCAGTCCGCAAGCAGTTCGTCCAGGTAGAATTCGTGCGGCGACAACGGGTACTGTCCGGCGTCCGCGCGCGTCAGCGTGAAGAGATCCTCCACGATTTGCGTCAGCCGCTGCGCTTCCGCATGCAGCACCGCCAGCGACTCTCGGTATTCCTCGGCCGGGCGCTCTGTGCGCGAAAGCGCTACTTCCGATTCGCCCCTAAGAATCGCCGCAGGCGTGCGCAGTTCGTGCGATGCATCGGACATGAAGCGCCGCTGCCGCTCGAAGGATTGGTCCACGCGCTCCAGCAGCTCGTTGAACGAAGCCGCCAAGCGGCCGAGCTCGTCCTTCGCGTTCTGGATCGGCAGGCGCTCGTGCAAGTTCTCCGCGCTGATGCGCCCTGCCTGGCTGCTCATGGCCACCACCGGTGCAAGGCTTTTCCTCGCCAGGAAATATCCGCCCATACTCGCGAGCAATATGGCGATGGGGATTACCCACGCAAACGTCTGCCGCACCTCTTCCAGCATTTCGTTTTGCGGATGAAGCGACTGCAGAATCACCAGCGTGTATGTTTGCCCCTTCAATGGAAATTTTCGGACAAAGGCGCGATAGCCGCTCCTGCCGCCTTTGACATTCTGAAACACACGATCCGCGCTCGAGGACTCTTCAATTAATTTGCGAAACGGCGCCGACGAAAGCAACGCTGTCGGCGAAGACTCGTCGGGCAGGTCTTGCGATGACGCCAGCAAGCTGCCCTTGGAATCAACGACTGCGAAAACGTGATCCCGGAAGCGATGCTCGACGATCGCTTCTTGCGTCGCCAGTTTCGGCGCATCTGGACCGTGACTGTCCAACATTTCCGCCTGCACCGTCGTAAGAAACGCTTCGGAAAGCTCCGCCAGGCTGCTGTCCGTTCGCTGCAGCGTGCTACGCCAAAAAATGAAATACGTAATGAGCGACAGCAGCACCAGGAAGAGCGCGAGCAATCCCGTGTACCACAGCGTGAGCCGCACACGCACGGAATCAAGCATGGTTCTTCCTCGTCGGAGAATTGCCTTTGCCCCGATGGTGCGTCGCACCATCCGTTTCCTGCGATTCGGCTGCTGCCGCTTCGCCGGCCACGCCAAAAAAATATCCCGCCCCTCGTCGCGTATGCAGCAGCGGCTTGCCCGCTTCCGAATCGATTTTTCGCCGTAAGCGGTTCACGTACACTTCGATCAGGTTTGAAAACGGGTCGAAGCTCTCGTCCCAAACGTGTTCGGCAATTTCCGCGCGGCCCACCACGCGCCCCGCGTTCCGCGCCAGAAACTCCAGCAACGCGTATTCCTTGGTAGTGACCGGAATGTTCCGTCCCGCGCGCGAGACGCTCTGCGCGCCAGTATCCAGCACCAGGTCCGCGACCGTGATTTGCGCCGCCCGGAGTTCCCCGGAGCGGCGCAGCAGCGCGCGAAGCCGCGCCAGCAGCTCGCGAAATTCAAATGGCTTGGTCAGGTAATCGTCCGCGCCATGATCCAGCCCGGTGATGCGGTCCTCCACGGCATCCCGCGCGGTTAGCATCAGGATGGGCATGCGCTGTCCCGCCCGCCGCAGCTCGCGGCAAACCTCAAATCCGTTGCGCCCAGGAATCATGACGTCAAGTATCACCAGGTCGTAGGAGTTGATCGCCGCTTCATACAGTGCATCGTCGCCGTTCGCGCTCACGTCCACCGCGTAGGCTTGCTCGCGCAGGCCCTTGGCCACAAATCGCGCGATGCGCGGATCGTCTTCAACAAGCAGCAGCCGCATGCGATCGCTCTTTCCTACGCAAATTGCTGATGGCCTGATTTTACGCCAACTCCCACAGCCACCGCGAATAAAGCCCGGCCGCCGAAAGGCGATGGCAAATGGCATCGCGAAAAGTCCCTTGACACCTGAAAGCCCGTCGGCGGTACGCCAGCCCCGTCTCAGTGTTACCCTGTTTGCCTGAGCCGCGAAGGGTGTTCCGCTCTTCGCGACCTCCGTGTTGAGCCTTTTAGAACCCACCCCAAAAAATCCCAAAAAAGCTCTAGGTATTTTGCTGTAGGCTGTGCTACACTGACTTTGCGTTTGTTGCTCTTGTATCGCCTTGGGAAGTGTAAGGTCGGTCGCAAGGTCACACTTGCGGCCTTTTTTTGCGCCCCACGGCGGCCCGTACTCTGTTGAGGGGTTCGGAGTCGAGGCACCAGATAGCTTATTTAAGAGTGCGGTCCCAACCCGGCCGGACTCAAAGTATGATCGCATCGCGGTCAACAGAAAAGAGTAGAAGCAGTGAGTAAAGAACAAGGAACAGTGAAGTGGTTCAATGCCAGCAAGGGCTTTGGATTCATCCAGCGCCAGAGTGGAGAGGACGTTTTCGTCCATTTCTCCGCGATCGTGGCTGACGGCTACAAGTCGTTGAATGATGGCCAAGCGGTTGAATTCGAAGTCACCAAGGGTCCCAAGGGCCTGCAGGCCTCGAACGTCCAACCCCTCTAATCAGGGTGTGATCCCGCCTCGCGCGGGGTCACCACTTCACACACAAATTCCGGGCGGCACGCGCAAGCGTCCCGCCCGTTTTTGTTTTCTCCGGCCTCTAGGTTTTGTTCGTCATTTCGACGCCTCGGCGACCTCCCCCCTCCGCTCCCCCGATCGCTGTCACTCCGAGCGTAGCGAGGGTCCTCTTTCCAGGTAGGTATATTTTTTGACTATTTCTTTACCCTTCCACGCTAGGTGAGGCAACCGCCTGCTGACGATTATTCCCAATACTTTGGCCTCGCCTGCACCGCTAAGTATGTGGTTTTAGAGGAAATTGACAGGACTCGGAGGTTGGACGGGGGGATTGGGCTACAAATTGCACATGTCCCTTGTTATCGCAAGCCTGAAATTCCGCCCCCGCACACGGCAAACGAGAAGGAAGGTTGGGTACCGGTACGAGAAAAGACCTTTACGTCCTTTGCTACGAGCATCACACGGCCATGCTTCTAGAACTCGGCAGCAAGCCTGCCGAGGAGCTGCTGTATGTCTGTAACGAGCCCGGTTGTCTGATCCGCTACAACAGCTCGTATTTCCTCGACACAGAAGACGCAAAAGCTATCCAGCAGGAATTAACACCTCGCGTCAGTTGTCCCAACGATGAGCACCTCATGTATCTGGCTGAGGTTCGGCCCGAAAAAAGAAGCTTTCGCCTTTGGAAGTGCCCGGAATGTAACGCGAGCCGCACTAATGAGGAGTCTTCGCAGGAACAGGGAAAAAAGATGGGAGCGTAAACTCTCGGCGTCGCTTCCTTAGCAGATTTGTTAAAAGACCGTCTCTTACTGCTAGTAACGCCTTCCCCACAGCTCTACCCTGCTGGACAGTTCTAGTCCGACAGCAAACCCATTCTCGGCCAGAGGCTGACAGTAAACGACCTGCGCTTGCGACCGTACGTCCTCCCTTGGAGAGCTAACCAGAACCTGCTGCCCCGCCTTCAACCTCCAGCCCATAAGAACACGTGCGCCGTGGGCGCTCACATTTTCGGTCACTGTCCTTGCTTTAAGCGTTGTCTCATCCTGGAGACAAACTTCCAAGCTCACCGCCCTCGCGATCCGCTTTTCGGATCGGCCATTCAACATAGTCCCCCTGGCCCAGAGAGCTAGCCTCTGGGCAGCATGTTCGCTATTAAGTTGTCGCCAGTTTCGGATGAGCTGCCTTCTGCGCGTACTTATTGCGCTTTGCTTTCGCCACGGATTCTCCAGGTCCGATGGATCTCCCTCCGCGCCTTGGGATCGAAGACTTCCGTCCTGGGAACGCGGTGCTGGAGCACTCTCTATCCGGCGCATCTCACGCTTGGTTACCATTGGTCTGCCTTGCGGACTAGCGGGTATAGGCTGCAATTTCTACGCGGGTGATTTCCTTAGTATTCGCAATGTCTTGGAGACTGCCCTTTTCTTCGGGTGCCGCGATAACCTACACGCCAAGACATTGCTCCGATCCAACCGCGAAGAGTTGAGCGGGAGCAAGATGTCTACTCGTTCCGCCTATGACCTGCGAATTAGAGTAAGCCCCCGGTTGCAAATGCTAGGGTTTACCCGATTGCGAGTCCTTCACGGTTCTGTATTCTCCATTTCGAAGGAGAACGGGCCTCCTTGCTTTGCTTTCTTCGGTTGACCCCGTTTAGAGCTAACAGGAGGCCCTCCCAACGCCGCTGTGTCGCGGTAAAGGCGTTCGCGGCAAGAACGAATGGCAATGGTAATGGAAACTCCAGAAAACATCTTGGTCGCAAGAGCGCAATCCGGGAGTGAGGATGCGTTCGCCGAATTGGCTAGGAAACATTCCGGCCAAATCTACAAGTGTTCTCTGCGTATTCTGCACAACCGCGAAGATGCGGAAGACAACTTGCAAAACGTCCTGCTTCAGGCATTCCGCAACATCAACAGTTTCGAGGGCAAATCACAATTTTCAACTTGGCTGGTGCGCGTCGCTGTAAATGAAGCCTTGATGAAATTGCGTAAGGGCCGACGCTACAAATTCGTGCCGCTCCAAGATGCAAGTCATTTCTGGAGTCCCAGACCGTCGCCAGAAGTCCAGGCGACCCGCGCGGAAGTGCGAGCGCTTCTGACCAAGGAAATTCTGAGCTTATCGCCGGTGCGAAGGAACGAAATACTCCGCTTCACAATGGGGGAAAAGAGAAATACAAGCACTCAAAAATCAACAAGATTCCGCGCACAGCATCAGCTCCGCGAGCAACTTTCATACCTATTGAAAAGGAGAATTCCCCGGCACAGCGGTACTCGGCTAGGCGTCGTGGCGGCCTAGCGGCGCTACACGCTGATTCTACGACTTGCCGGGAACCACGCTGCTCGGCCATCGCCGATAACCCACATTCAATCAAGCAGGGTGGATGTCAACCGTCCAGTCCATCCCTTGCATTCGAAAATAGACATCTATTCTGACGTTTGTCATGTGTGCTCGAAGCGAGTGGCGGAAGAATTCGAGCGGTTGCTCCTATCAGTAACGTGCATTGTCAGCGGCAGCGCTCAGTCCTCCCTGCACCCTTGCGTTAGAATCGTATGGCTATGAAGCGCCGCAATCGCAGGCGAAGCTCAAAATCTGCGGATCAAGCCAAGGCGCCCGTTGCTGCTGAAATCACAACGCCCGTTGCTGCTGAAATCACAACGCCCGTTGCTGCTGAAATCATAACGCCCGTTGCTGCTGAAACCATAACGCCCGTTGCTGCTGAAACCATAACGCCCGTTGCTGCTGAAACCATAACGCCCGTTGCTACTGAAACCATAACGCCCGTTGCTGCTGAAACCATAACGCCCGTTGCTACTGAAACCATAACGCCCGTTGCTGCTGAAAAAGATACTGAAAAACCCGCAGCCGCTTCCGTCGCGCCAGCCGGGGCCGACCGCCGCACCCATCCTCGCTATGAGTTCACTGCTGCCGTTGAGGTAGTAACGGCTGGCATGGGGTCTGGCACGCGGATTGAAACGCGCGTCCGTGACTTGAGTCAGCAAGGCTGCTATGTGGACACGGACACTCCTTTCCCTTTACAGACAGTCACGGATATACGCATGACGAAGAGGGGACAAAAGTTTGAAGCCCGGGCCAGGGTCGTCTACTCACAAGTAAGCAAGGGCATGGGTCTGGTGTTCACCGCCGTTGCGCCGGAGCAGCTTGTGACTCTGGAAACATGGCTTGCCGAATCCCGCGAGACCTCATGGCTCGCGGCAAACCGCCGAAGGAGTCAGCGAGTGCTGATGAAAATCCCAGTGCGCGTCTCCGGGCAGAACGCCCAAGGATTGCCTTTTGAAGAAGAGACGCTAACACTGGCGGTCAGTGCTCATGGGGCGTTGCTTCCCGTCTCGACGCAGGTGAAGAAAGGACAGCGGCTCGCGCTGTCGAACGTCCAGACCAAATCTGCACTGGAGTGTGTTGTCGCCCACATCCGTCGGGCCGATCATCTTCAGTTGGGAGTGGAGTTCACGATGCCCAATCCGACATTCTGGCACGTGGCCTTCCCGCCGAAAGACTGGACACCCCGCCACCCAGATGCGAAATCCCCAGTCAAAGGGTCCGAATGATGTTGTCTATCCGCCTAGCGGTTCTGCCGGCAGCACAACCGGGAACGCCAATCTCCCGATTGGCGTCATCACTTAAGCACTAAACTGACTTGTGTTCCACCCGACTCGAAGGACCTAGCTCCATCAAACTTTGTCTTGCTGCACCTAAGTTGTAGTGAGAGAATCCCGAAACTAATGGTCTCATCATGGCGGCGAGATTCGAAAAAATCGCGACTGGCCCCCTAGGCGATTTCGACGGCTTCGATAAGAAGACTCAATATCAGATGGTGCCCGTGGGGAAGACCCGGGAAATGAGCGTCGTAACTGACGCGGGCGCTCGACTATTGAGATCCAGAGATCCTTCCGTCGCTCGATTTGCAAATGTGAAAAGTTCACCCCCGCTTCAGCCATCTGCGGAGTCGACGCCGGCGCAGATCGCTATTCCTCCAAACAGGAAAGTGGAGTTCTCGATCGTGGCCATCCAGGTTGGCCATACAGAGCTGGTCTTGGAGAGGCCAGACGGCGTACCGGAAGCTTCATTGCTTGTTAGCGTTAAGTCTAAAGTCACCAAGTCATTCGCTCTTTGCATCCTGGCCGACATCCGGCGAAGTGCTGGTTTTTTGGATGTTGACATGGTGAGATTTATGAATGGTGCCAGGAAAACCTACCTGCAACAGGCTAATTTAGAGCTAACGCAGCCGGGGACGGTTGAGACCGTTACGGTTCCGCGCGACCTCGGAGATCCTTTGGTTCTGGATAAGCCTGGGATTACCGACTCCATCGTAGAGGCTACTCCAGGCCGGGTTTTTGCCGCCAACCTGGTTATCTACGGCTGCTGGAATGTCGACCTGCGCAAGGAGCGCATTGTTGGCCTTACCCTGTCCAATCTCTGCTTTGTCGAGAGGTCCACCAACTTTTTCGTTACCAGCATTACATTTGGGCACGAGGTAGGTCACGGCCTGGGCCTCGATCATAACGGCGATCAAGATCGCATGATGTTTAAGGACGTTTCCGCGAGGAGCTCCAGACTCTCTCAGTTCGAGATCGATACGATAAACAGTTCGGGAACCGTGTAAACCTGCTGAAAACAGGGAGAAAGTGAAATGCCTTTGCAATCCAACCTCTTCCGCAATGACCAGCTGCTCCAGGCTTGCCTCGTGAACGATGCGGCCCACGTTACAATCGGAGCAATCGGAAATCATGTTGCCAAGATTCAAGTAGCGCTCACGGATTTGGATCGCTTGAGCATCGACTCTGCTGAGTTGAGTGCAAAACGATATGGCCCCTCAACTGCCGCCGCGGTGCTTTCCTTTAAGAAGAAGCGCGACATCGTCAATCGCGCTTACCAATCACAAGCAGACAATATTGTTGGCAAAATGACGATTGCCGCTCTCGATCGGGAGATGCTTGCCAAGCAGGTCTCCCCTCCAATCCGCTCCACAACACAATGTACCCGCCCAGGCAGCGTCGTTTCGGAACCCCAGCGATCACCCCGGTCTTGACCTCATCGCTCGCCCCGCCCGCCGGGTGCTTTTGCCTCGCTCTCTTCCCTCTTTTCCGCCCCTCCCCCCTTTCATCACTTAGATACTAAACCGCCTTCGCACTCCCCACCCGCGCTATAATCCCCCTTCCCGGCTATGCCCATCACCGCCGAAGACCGCGCCCCGCCACCCAGATGCGAAATCCCCAGTCAAAGGGCCCGAATGATGTTGTCTACCCGCTTAGGCGTAGGCCCCCCCTCCCCCCCTTTTTTCATAAGTGTTGATTCTAAAGAGAGTTAAAGTCCTTTGTTTTGATACACTTTTGCAAGTGTTGATTTTAAAGGTAGTTAGAGGAGAGTGGGTGGTGAGTAGTGGGTAGTGAGCAGTGGGTGGCTGAAGCGGGAATCGAGGTACCCCCCACCCGGGTGTTTTGCAAAAAGAGGCTGGATTTGCTTGATTCCAAAGGAGTTGACTTTTTTGGCGACGACAAAGAGGCTGCAAGAGATTGACAGGTTGAGAGTTAAGGCTGGAGTGGCGGGAGGTGTCAGCGAGGTTTGTTCGAGATAACACGCGCAATGCTATCGCAGGTCTGAACATGTGTCAATAGTAAACTTAAGTTCTGAGTTCTGAGAGGATTGCGGACACTCTCGGATACAGGAGCAAGTCAAAACCGCACGCTTGAGCGCACAAGCATGCGGCACCCACAATTTTCTACGGGGTCCCGTCGGAACCACCCGCCGAAACGATGAACACCGGTTCTCTTGATTAGTGTTTCTGCGCTGCATACTCCCGTTTACCGAGTTCGCTGCGCACAAGCTCTTTGTCAATCCGTTGGTCTGATTCATCGAGCATGCTACGGAGAGCTTGCGTCTGGATGTTCGGAATCATCAGCTTGAGCCATCGCCGGACTAACTCATTGTCATTGTTCAGCCAGTGAATGATGTTCCTTGCCCGCTGTGGAGAGATGGTGTGACGATCATCCATCGACAATTTGGACAGGGCCTCCTGCTTGCTCGTTTGCGCGGCCCACCACTGGGCTGCATGAAGCGCCATTTGCTCTTGTTTTCCCATAATCGTCAAGACCGTTGCGAACTCATCCGCGACATCTTCGTTGTCCCATAAAGGCAGCCCCCAAAGACGCATTAGGCTGTGTCCAAGTTCGTGGAAAAATACGAAAGCTATTGCATCATCCACGTTGTTGTCGTGGAGATTTTCGACAAGTTCCAAACAGATCGTCACATTCGGGTTGGAGAATGCGTTTACGACACCGCAGTGTCGAAAGGAGATTTGGAAGTCATCAAAGACAAAAAGAGATTTTAATTGTCGGTAAGCTGCGTCGACGTTGTTCTGTAGCTCGATGACCTCGGGCGTTGGTTTTGGCAGAACAGCGTAAACGTATAGGTCTACAGTACGCGGAAGCACCCATGCTCCGGTGTTGTCCAACACAAGATAATAAGTATTCGTATCAGCAACGTTGAATTTATAGTTCGCAACCTGCCGAACACTTCCCGAGGTTCCTTCAAAATACTGGAATTGCTGGCCCGATTGATAAAGCTCATAGTTCGGAGCATCCAGCAGCCACACCTTGATGGTATTGTTGGCACCACCGCTGACCTTGAATTCCGCAACCAACGTTGAGCCACTGGTAAGCTCAAAATTGAATTCCTGTGCGCGGCCAGCGTTTACTTGGAGGCTCTGGCGAATCAAGCTCTGTGACGGCTCGATGTACACGGATGACGGCGTCGTGGTTCCCTGTTGCTCTGGCGGTTTCTCGGTTTGAATCTGATTTTGAATTCGTGCGCTATTGAAACGCACGCCAAACTTGTCGATGGATTCAGTTAGCACGGCGGTCGTATCGTGTTGGGCCTCGGCGCTACTTGGCCGCACAAAGACAAACAGCAATAGGCAAATAACTGTAAGTGGAGCAATCCGGGCTGTGAATCGCCTCATTCGACCCTCCGCCTATACTGTTAATCGTGCCAAACCAATGCGGCCCCGTACATCCTTATTTTTGCCAAGATGTCGACGAATACGTTGCGGATATGGAGCCACAAGGTTCTGCGCTAACAGAAAACCTCTTCTCCGGCCAGATCGACGGTACAATGGGATCAACCCGCACTGTTACCCGAGAAACGTGATGGTAGTGGTTCAATGAAACGACTCCTCGGATTATGGGCATTGGTGCTCTTTGGCTGCAGCACCAAACCGCCGTCCCCTCCATCACCCCCGCGCATCTCTGATTCTTTTGCGAAGTCCGCGCTGAAAGCTTTGGACACCATCGCCGCCAACACAACGCAAGCACGGGTCACCGATGCACTATCCAACGCAGATGCGGAAGCTACCAACGGTGACGAAACAGCACTCACAAAAAAACTGAATTCGATATACGAACAACACCGAGACAATGAATCGCTACGGGGCTTGTTGGAGAAAGTCAACGAAGGCAAGAGTCGGGAATATATGTACGACCAGCCTTATCGACGCAACTACCAGCGCGGCAGGCGTAACCTTGAGTCCAAAGTGCTTGAAATGGACCGCCGTGAAACGGCTTGCTACAAAAGTTTCTCGGACCTCCTTCGCAATCGCTCGGTGTTAGCGCCGAAAGAATGCGATTCAGTTGAAGTCGAGATCAACATGGCCTGCTACGAAATTTTTAGGGGACCTCGGGCGGCACCACCGCCGAAGGAGTGTGATCTACCATGAACAGGGCAGCGCTTATCTTTGCGTTGCTACTAACGTCCTGCACTCAGCCCTCGATCTCAGGCGGGAGGTCCAGCGCGAGTTTGATAGCAATCCCAAGCTGAAGGAACGCGGCGTCGTTGTGAAAGTTGTGTCTGTCGAGAACGGCTATGTAACAGCCAATATCGAGCGGGGATTTCCTGCCAAGACACGGAAAGCAATCAACGAGGGTCGCAGCCTAAATGAAATTTATATGTTCACCGATACGTCCGTAAGCATTCTCAGTGAGTCTGAAGAGATTCTGAAGAAGAAACCGGGAATAAAAGCGGTAATGTGGACGGCTTCTAACACCCGATGAATCCGAACCTTTGGCGCGACCCGCAAGCTCGAATCCTGAATCCCGGCCCATTGTCTGATTGGCTCTGATAAACTTTCCCGCGTGGCTGGAGCCGAACCCACTGTCTGGACAATAGTAACTGGCCTCGTTGCCGTTTACGGAGCTTTCCTTGCCACTTGGAACGCCGTCACAAAACACTTGGAAACCAAACCCCGAATCAAAGTGAAGATCACCTTTGGCTGGCCGACATTTGGGCCGGAGCTTGGGCCGGATTCAATTGTGATAACAGCGTTCAACGAAGGACAACATCCCGTCACGTTAGTCGCTGGTGGCCTTCGCCTTCCCGACAACTCCACGACGCATCACCCTGAGCCATCGGGCACGGTGAAGTTCCCGCATGAACTTGAACGCGCCCAGAGCTGTTTCATGTTCATACCCAAACGAGTAGTGGCCGAGACAGTGATCCGTGCAGGATTCTCAGGTACGGTTGATGTGAAAGGGTTCTACAGGGACGCCCTCGATAAGACTTACACAGGCGAGCCTGTTGAAGTGATAATTCAAGAGTGGCTAAAAAGCTGACTGGGCCTCTGGTTCAGCCGCCGCACTTATGAGCAAGATCGTCTCGCTTGATGCGGTTTTGATAAAGCTGCGGAAACTCCGAGATTCCGATACGCCCGTGCTTTTCCGCTTCTCTCTCCGTCCACCTAATCATTCCGTCAGTGCAAGCGGTCATGGGCTGATTGAACTTCCTGAAGGAAGCGTTCATGTCATCGGTCGAGCGGGATCGCTACGGTTGCCGCTTAATGAAAAAACAGAATATCAAGTGAGCGGCCACTATGCATTCAAGGCGGGCGAGCAGCAGGACATTTACTTTCAGCGCATAAGTCGGGCACGAGCCATCGTTGCGATAGCGGAGCATTGGGAGGCGTACTTGATTTACGAATGCGGAGCCGACCGCTAAAGCTGCGCCATTAGCCGCTCTGCGCCCTCGGGTCAGATTTCAGCAACAACTCTGACTGGTGATTAGGACAGGATTTGTGCAAGTCCTGCTCCAACTTTTTTTGACGGCTCCACGCCTCATCCAAATTATTCAGACCATCCAGATTCATAGCCATCCCATCGCATTTCCTACAATGCGGACAATGCACAGCCCACACTCCGCGAAAGCCTCGATAGACAATACTGTGCGGCCCTGAATGATGTATCGTGAACGCTCTCCACGGTGTTTCGTGATCGCCCGCTATTCCCCGGCATGACAACGAGACGTCGAGCCGCAGATAATTCGGGCGGGGATAAACATCGTAAAGGCTGGAATCGAGAGTAATTTGGTTCTTCAGTTCCCCAATGGGAAGAATCCAGTTGAGTTTGCCCGCAACAGGGGTGGGGTTATCTTGGGTGCGGACGCGTATAGATACGATCAAAAAAGTCGACAGTCCTAGATTCGCAGCCCAAGCCCAAACTTTTTCATCGGCGTCCCTCAATCCAAATTCAACATAGACCCGCTGCTGCCGTTCCATTTGCTGCCGGGTAAGCCTCACGTTCTCCTGATTGGCAAGCACGTATTCAAATGTGATGTACAGCAACAGAACCGTGGCACTCGTTGTTGCAAGTGAAGGCCACTTCAAGGAGAGCACTATCACCAGTCCGGCAATGATGAGGACGAATGCTCGCATTTTGGTTGGGGACTCGCGGAAGGATTTGAGGTCAAGCATGGCTGGGTTCTGTATTTTATCCCGATTGCAGCAATGCACCTATGCGCGGTCGCAACGTGGGACTATAATCTTGAATTCAGAGGTTCGGCAACATGAGCAACGAAATGAGCAGCGAAATTTTGAATGACCTTGAGTTACAGGGAATACTGTGGGCTTGCCTCGATTACTGGAGCACCGAGACGTGTGCGCCCGCTCAACCAGTCATTTGTTACAAGTGGGTCGCTCGCCGCTATCACGCTCGCTTCGGCGGAACATTTCATCAATCGAGGCTTGCCGAGCTTGAGCGGTTGGGTGTCTTGGCTAAAGACGGTGATACCTCACGCGGCGGGGATCGGCGCTATTATCGCATTCTCGACCCCGCTGGGTTGGCCGAACTATTGAAAGCCTCCGCAACCGTGGGTTATGCGCCGTAAGGTGTGGCTAGGGGGGATTTGGGGTTGTACCTTGTGTTCTTGAGCAGGAACGTTATGCTTCGCGATAGCTCCTCCCAAGGCGTACCGGAGACATGCGGGGCACAGTTCTTGTGTAGTACGTGCGCTGTGCAAGCTATGTTCTGTTCCCTCGCGTTACGATCCCATTGAACAAGCGCGTCCTCAGCCTTTGTGATCGGCTTCTCGCATTTTTCACACCGAAAGTAAGGGCGAGCTTCACCCTCTTCAAAAACAATCATCAGCGCGGAATTCATAAATCCTCCCAAGGACGAAATCATTTCTTCTTTGCTGGCAGGCGTCTGATCGTGACAATCTCGGTCGCTAGTATGAGAGCCTGATTGCCGTTCGGCGTGAGGAGTTTGTTTTTACGCAGCACCAGCCGAACATGCAAGAGTTCCGCAGCTATCCGTTTGCGATTCATGAGCCCCATTTATTCACCTCCAGCCAAGAAACGATGCCAGCGCGTGAGCCAGACGGCAACCAAAATTTTCATGTAGGTGTGTTCGGCGGATTAGCCACGTGTAAAAAGCGCGGCCCCTTCCTCATGACTGGCGGAACCCCCTCCCCCCTGTTTTTCACAGGTGTTGTTCTATAGCCAGATGACTCCAATGGATTCCGTAACTTACTGATTACAAAGCCGATTTTTCTCGCCACTCGCCACTTCCGAAGTCACTCCGAGGGTCCCAGCGGGAGGAAGTACTGGGTGCCCTTCACGGGATCTTGCAGGCGGCGCAGGAGCAGTTGCAGGTCGGCGCTGCGTTCTACGAAGTCGATGTCCGAGGTATTGATGACCAGGAGATCGGAGGCGGCGTAGCGGAAGAAGAAATGTTCGTAGGCGCGGGCGACTTCTTCGATGTACTCGAGGGAAATCCGCGTCTCCTCGCGCGAGGCTTTTTTGGCGATGCGCGCGCGCAGCACTTCCGGCTTGGCCTGAAGGTAGATGACCAGGTCGGGCGCGGGAAGCTCGGCGGCCAGCGCTTCGTAGTAGCGCTCGTAGAGCTTCAGCTCTTCGTCATCGAGATTGAGATTGGCGAAGATGCGGTCCTTCTCCATCAGGAAATCGGAGATGACCGGGCCGGGCGCTTCGATGGCCAGCGCCTCGCGCAGCCGCTTCTGGCGGTCCATCAGGAAATACATCTGCGCGCGCAAAGCCGAGCCCGGCTTTTCTTTGTAAAAGTCGGCGAGAAAGGGATTGTCTTCGCAGTCGTAGACGCGCCGCGCGTGCAGCCGCTCGGCGAGGATCTTAGCCAGCGTGCTCTTGCCCACGCGCAGCGGGCCTTCAATGACGATGAAGCGCGGCGCCTGCGGTCCCCGCGTGGGGATGGGCGCGCGCTTGGCCGAGGACGATTCGTTGGGCGACATGATGCTGTAGTGGCCGGTCTTTAGACCGGTCTGCGGTCGCTCCTAGCTGGCCAGTCTAAAGACTGGCCACTACAACCCGCCGCATCGCGGGATCGATGCGCGGGATTATAGCAGAGCAGCAATTCGTAGCGGCAATTCCTAGCGGCCACCCTGCCTGCGCAGGCAGGCTTTAGGGGGCCGCGCGGCAGGCCTGAAAGGCTAACTGCTACTAGGTAAGAGCTAGAAACGAGAGGGGTAAGCGGGTTCCGGAAAAGAGAAAAGTTTTCTCCAAGTCCTCCTAGTACGGGGGTTTCAAAAGCGGCAAACCGAAGGGCCAGGGTAAGGTACCAAGCAGAATGTGACCAATGGACCAGTGCCAACTGGCCTCTTGGGCAGTATATTCACCTTGTTGCGAGTGGGGACCGAGTTGCTCTCGCAACCACTGAGGTGAACCAATGCTGTTGGCAACCATGGTTCTGCTAGGCGCTCTTCCGCAGAATGTGGACTTGGTAAAGTCGGTAGCAAATGTTTCGGCGGTTTCTGTAGCCGACGCCATAAAGGATTCCCGCGCGGTGCGCGAGCTGCCCTCGATGCCCAAGCCGAAAGACGACGCCGACGAAGTTGCCGGCGCGAATTCCGCAGACGCGGCGAATTCGGTTGTCTCGGCGAGCGCCGCTGGTCCGGCGAACGCAGCCAGCCTATCCGCCGCAGCGGTGCAACCGCCCCGCGTGGCGTTAGCCATTCAGCCGGTGAAGCCGGCATACACGCGTCCGCGCGAAACACGCGGTCAGCGCATTGCCTGGTATACCTTGGCGGTGACCGGCCATGGCGCGGCGGCCTTCGACGCGTATTCGACGCGGCGCGCGCTGTCTGGAAATTACGGTACGGAAGGCAATCCGCTGCTGCGGCCCTTTGCGCATTCCGGCGCGCTGTACGTGGCGACGCAAGCGAGCCCGGCGCTGATGGACTTTCTCGGCAAGCGCATGATGGTCAGCGAGAATCGCTGGGTGCGCAAGATGTGGTGGTTGCCGCAGGCGGCCGGCACGGGATTTTCGATTGGCGCCGGCGTACACAATATGAGCGTGGTGAAATAGCGCAGGTTGCAACGCGAAAAAAGGAAGGCGAATTTCGCGGCAAGATTTTCAGCAGAAACAATGAAGCGAATTTCGCAGTAAAAGTTTCCAGTCAGAGCGCACAAAAAACCGTCCGCGGCGACCTCCTCCCGCCGGGACGGTTTTATTTTATTTGCCGCGATTTATTTCCCGACAATGATGATGGCGAAAGAGCCGGGCTTCATTTTGCCGCGGCGCTCGCCGGGAGCTGGCGGTTCGAATTCGGCGCTGGGCAAAAAGATCTTGTGCGTCTTCAGGTCCAGGCCCATGGTGCGAGCGGTCTTCTTGGTCGGGACATTTTCGACGACCGTGTATTTGTCGGGCGAATCTTCGTGGATGATGGTGAGATTGCCGTCACCGCAAGAGGCGAAGAAATAGTTCGAACTGGGATCGAAAGCAGCGGCGTCAGGGCCATCGCAAATGGCCGGATTGGCGACGATTTTGCCGGAGTCAGCATCGACCACGGAGGAAACTTTGTCGTCGCAGACGGCGAGCAGGCGGCGAGTTTTCAGATCGCCAGCGAGGCCGGAGGGCGATTTGCAGGGGGCGAGCGGCCAGCGATGGGTCTCCTTTAAATTTTGCGAATCGAGCACGATGAGATTCGAGGTGTCTTCGCCGTTGACGAAGATGGCGCGTTTGCCATCGGCAACCGCGAATTCGGGCTTATCGCCGAGGGGAATCGCACCGACGACGGAGCCGTCCGCGGCGTTGATAGCGGTGGAGTTTTTGCCGCGGCCGTTAAAGGTGAAGACACGCTTGGTGGCAGGGTCGTAGATGATGGCGTCGGGATTGGCGTCAGTCTTCGCGGTGCCGATGGTCTTTAGAGTTTTCAGGTCGAAAATGGTGACGGTGTTGGCACGACCGTTACTGGTGAAGCCGCGGCCGAGGTCGGAAGCGACAGCGATACCGTGGACGCCTTGCGTGTCGGGAATGTCGCCTTCGATGGCGTAGGTGTCAGCGTTCATGACCACGGTGTGCGAGCCGTGCGAGATGTAGACGCGGCGCGCATCGCTGTCGACGTAAACATAGTCCCAGCCTTCATCGCCGGGAACGGAAACGGTCTTGATGACGCGATAGCCGGAAGCGCCGGGCTTGGCGGCGGCGTACGAAAATATCGCAGCACAGAAAAGAATAACGGCGGAGAGTGCAGCGAGGCCGAGCAGGGTGAGATGTTTGCGCATAGTTTTCTCTTTTCTTTCCGTTTCTTTGGTTCGAACGACGTTAGGTATACAGCCGGGAAGATGAACGCCAGATAAATGGGCGACCCGCCGAGATTTAAACAAGCACGCAAAATAGTTCGGTGCTGACGCAGCGCTTGAGATCCTTCCATCTGACATCAAGCCAAGCTGGGGCGCAGCAACGCTGCGCCCCTACGCGGGAGACGCTAGGGCTTGGATTTGTGCTGATCGAACCAGCCGGCGACGTAGAGCATTTTTGCGATGTGGTGGCTGGGACGGCGGCCGATGCCGTGCGGCTCTTCCGGAACGCGGACGAGCACGGTGTCAATGTTGAGGAGTTTCAGCGCGGAATAAAACTGCTCTGCCTCGGAGATGGGCGTGCGGTAGTCCTCTTCGCCGGTCATGATCAGCGTAGGCGTCTTGATTTTGCCGACTTGATCGGTCAGCGAGCGCTTCATGTACTGCTCGGTGTTGTCCCAGGGGTTGCCGGGGAACCAATATTTTGCGGTGAAGGGAATATCGCTGGTGAGAACGAAGCTGTACCAGTTGATGACAGGATACAGCGCGGCGGCTGCACGGAAACGGCTGGTGTGCTCGATGGTCCAGGCGGTGAGCACGCCGCCGCCGCTGCCGCCGGTGACGTAGAGATTGTTCGTGTCAATGTAACCTTTGGCAACGACAGCGTCGACGCCGCTATTGAGGTCGTCGAAATCATCGCCGGGATAGGCGTGATGGATAAGGTTGGCGAATTCTTCGCCGTAGCTGGTGCTGCCGCGCGGGTTGGTGTAGAGCACCACGTAACCCATGGAAGCCCAAACCTGCTTTTCGAAATCGAAGCGGTCGCCGTAGTCACCGAAAGGTCCGCCGTGGATTTCGAGAATGAGCGGATATTTTTTGGAGGGATCGAAGCCGGGCGGCTGAATGATCCAGCCCTGTATCTTGCGCTTATCCTTGGAGGAGTCGTACGAAATTTCCTCGACGTGCCCGGGGACTTTCTGCTGCAGCAACTCCTGGTTGACGGCAGTGAGAACGCGCATCGCACCGTTGGTGGAAACGGCGACGTCGCCGGGATTGTCGGGGCGTCCGTAGGTGAAGGCGATGGCGCCGGTGCGCGAAACGGAGTAGGAGCCGCCGCCGTAGGCGCTCGTGCCTGAAACAACGTGGTCCGCAATTTTTTTGAAGTTGCCGTCGGGAGTGGAGAAGCCGATTTTCGTGTCGCCTTGATCGTTATAAAGGAAATAGATTCCGGTGTTGTCGGGCGCCCATTGCGGAGACTGAATGTCGCGGTCGAGCTTGTCGTAGATGGAATGGGAGCCGCTGCCGTCGCGGTTCATGACGTAGAGCTTGGTGGTTTGGTGGCCCTGATAGCGGTCGTCGAATCCGGTATAGGCGATCCATTTGCCGTTGGGAGAAACGTCGGGAGCGCCGTCCGGGCCCTTGCGGTTGGTCAGCGCGCGCAACGCGCCGTCGGCCACGCTGAATTCGTAGACTTCGGTGTCGAAATATTCGTGGTCGGATTCCGCGTGGCGATTCGCAGCGACTAACAGAAATTTACCGTCCGGAGACCACGCGGCGCGTGTGGGGCCAAATTCGTTGCCCCCATTGGGGAAATTTCCGTTGGTCACCTGGCGCGGGGCGCCGCCTTCTGCGGAAACGACGAAGACTTGCATGAAGCCGGGCTTGAGGTAGCCGGCGCCGTTGAAACGATAGACCAAGCGATCGTACGCGGTTGGCGGGTCAGCCCATTTTGCGCCGGAGGGTGCCGTGGGCAGATCGGCAAGGTGCGGACCTTTGCCGAGTGCGAGTGAGGAGAAGGAGATCATTCTGCCATCGGGGGACCAGGCGATGGCGTCCGGCGATTGCTCGAGATTGGTGATGCGCGCGGTTTGGCCGGTGTCCATCCAGCGCACGTAGATTTGCTGCTTGCCGTCGACGTCAGAGAGGAAGGCAATGCGCGTACCGTCGGGCGACCAGCGCGGCGAAGTGTAGGAATGGTTGCCACTGGAAAGCGGCCGATGGTCGGTGCCGTCCGCATTGATGACCCAAAGGTTGGAGTAGCGCTTATCGGTCATGGGATCGGCAAAGCGGCGGACGTAGACGATTTTTTTGCCGTCCGGAGAAATTTGCGGATCGGTGGCGAGCTGAAGCTGAAACTCGTCCATAGCTGTGAGATTGTGGGAAGAATCCTGCGCTGGCGTGAGAGTGGGAAAGGCAAAAAGTGATACCGCGGCCACACCGAGAGCCGCGCGCAAATGCAATTTCATAGGACGAGACCTCCTCGCAGGCGGGGAGTTAACAACGGTCAGTGATTGGTGTCAAGGTAATTGGAAGTTCAAAGTGGATAGACGTTTTTGCGAGGGCTACGACAAGTTGGCCGAAAAACCATTTTCTTCTACATGAAAACTCAATAGAGGGGGTGGCTGCCGATATCCAGGTTTTCTGGTGCCGTCGTCCGGTTAGTGGAGTCTGGCGTATTCGGCCTTGGCTTCGCGCAGGACGGGAATGTCAGGATCGGCGTCTTTCCAGAGCGTGAGGAAATCTTGATACGCGGCGCGGCTCTTGGCAGTGTCGCCCTGCATCGCGTAGGCGCGTCCTAGTTGGAGATGGGCCAGCGCTCCGATGGGTTCATTCAGAACGATGCCACGATGGTCGAGGATTTTCTGAAACTCTGCCGCGGCTTCGCTGCCTTGGTGTGCGGCTAAATAGGCTTCTCCTCGCACATAGACGGGATACAGATTGGGCCAGTTGTAATAGTTAAGCGACGGCAACCCCAGTTCGTAAGGAGAAGCTGCCCCGAGAATAACAAGCGCCTCTTGGGGGTTTGAATGAAGGAGCGCAAGCTTCGCGCGAAGCGTCGGCAGGTAATTTACCTGCACAATCGTGTCTTCGGGGAACCTCTTGCCCAAATCATCGGCCAAGGCTTGCGCGCGGTTCGCGTCCCTCGCATAGGCCAGGGCTAGCGCCACCGCATAGTGCCTGTCTCGCTCGGCCGAACCTCGCTTTGAAGTCGTGGCCTGCTGCCGTGCTTTGGCGGCATCGCCGAACAAAGCTTCCCGCAAGGCAGCTACAGCATAGAAACCTGCCGCAGTTTCTTTCTCCGCTGCTAGCTCTGCAGATTCTGCAGCCCGGCGAGTTAATTCACGGGCTTTCCCAAGATTTCCGAAATAAGCCGACGTGTCAGCCTCCATTGCCAACAACAAGTCGTCTTCTCCTGGCGCACCTGTAGCGCGAGCCACCTGTCGCGCCATTCCGGCAGTATCATCCCGATAGAAGGCAATTCCATAAACGACGGTTTCAAGATCAGAGTCCTGCCCCTTTGCGTGCGCTTCTTCGGCTACAGCGTCGGCTTCCTTGATTCGGTCTAGCAACAAATATGAGAAGACAAGATCTCGGTAAGGAGGGCTAGAGTGAGTGGGACGATGGGATTCTTCTAGGCTTTCGTTCAGGCCTGCTTCATATTCTCCGAGGGCATTTGAGAATTTTGGAAGGTAGCCAAGAAAAATCGAGTCACGCGGGTACATCTGGGCGCCAATTTCACAGCTGCGCCGTGCCTTCATGAGGTCCCCGGTGACACTATAGTAGTACAGTATTTCAATGTGGAGCTTTTCCCGCTCACTCAGCCCTGCTCGCAACTCGAAGGCCTTCCGGGCGCTTCTTGCTGACACGGCAGTGTCAGCAGTGGAATTAGCCAGCGCCCAGTAAGCCATGGCGAAATTCGGGTCGAGTTGAATGGCTCGCTGGTAAAAGGCGAACGCGGCCGCACTATCGTCAGTGTTCGAACCGAAATTGTAAGCTTGTAAGGCCTCAAGAGATGAAGTAGTCGCTTGCTCTAGAGGCGTGTTGAACTTTTGTACGGTGCTCAAAGACTCTCCAAGTCTCCTTCGCATTTCCGAAGCGGCCTTGCCAAGCGCATCCAGAACGTGGCTTTTGTCGCTCGCCTGCGCTTCTGTGCTCGCCAGCAAGTCTCCAGTAACACAGTTCACAGCCTTGAGAATCAGAGTATATCGAGTGCCAATCAGTGCAATCGAACCGTCCAGTGCTGCTGCGCTGCTCGTTCGTTGACAAACTTCGCGCGTGATTTCAGGAGTGAGCCGTATATTTGCCGATCGTTCCATCATCCGTAATGTTTGATGGATTCCTTCCTCTGACACGAGGCTCAGGAAGGGCGACTGGGCCAACTGCACAGAAAGGCCTTCTCGCAGCGTCCCGTCGAATACCGCATCGCCGGTCGAGTTGGCGAAATCTCCGAGAACGATGGTGTCTTTTTCCGTGAGATGCCGAGCTTGCCGCGCGCGCCAAAGCAGTCCTCCAGCTATTCCCGCTGCGAGCACAGCAATTGTCGCCGCCACGACGATCTTCCGGCTGCGTGTCCGTGCGGCTGTGCTCACACCAGTAGCGGCCCCTCTTGCTGCTCCATCTGCCCCGTTGACAGGGGCGATGAACCGATACCCACGGCGCGGAAGTGTTTCGATGAAACGTGGACTATCTGCGGAATCCCCCAGCGCCTCGCGCAGCTTGTTGATCGCGGTGTTCAGGCTGTTGTCGAAGTCGACGAAGGTATCGGCCGACCAGTTCTGATTGCGGAGTTCTTCGCGTGTGACCACTTCGCCGGGCTGCCGCAGCAGAGCCGTGAGGACGTGAAAGGGCTGTTCCTGGAGCTTGATGCGCACGCCCTGTTTGCGCAGTTCTCCAGCGCGCAGGTCCACTTCGAAGACTCCGAAGCGCCAGATCGAGGGAGAGCGAGCTTCAAGGCCCATCTGCAATCAACCCCGCAGTTAGCGCGAGTCTAGCACCCTGCTCTTAGTTGGCAAGATGTAGATAAGCAAACGTCCTAAATCGCTGAAACGAAGGGCTGTAATGGCTTAGAAGGAATCAAGTGTCAATCAATCCGCCGTCCATTGAGCTTCCTTAGGAACAGACCCAAGTTCGCCTCCAGGGCGCGCCTGGAGGTGACAGATGAAGATTGGGATCTGTATGACCTTGTTCCTCCTGGGATCTGCACAGGCCGGCTGGGGACAAACGGAGGAGCGCTTCGCGGCCCCGGGCGGAGAAGAAAAAGCAGCGGATGCCCCAGAAAATAGCTACACCGTCCTTGGAGCGACGCCTCGAGAGGAGGCGCTGGTCCGCGAGCAAATTTCGGTGATGCACCCCGAAGTGCTTCCGCTGCGCGTACTATTTGTGCCGCACTGGAAGTACACCGGCGCTACCAAAGCTTTTCGGCTTCATGTGCCCACTGGTTTCACGAGCGCCATGTTCACGCACTTGGCTAGCCGTAGCGTGTTCATCGACGCGGACCGCTACGTGAGCGAGGACTCGCTGGGGTACTGGCTGGCGCACGAGCTAGGGCATCTAGCAACGAACAGCGTCAAAGAGAATGATGCCGAACGGGCTGCTCGCGAATACCGAAAGCGCCTGAAGGAGGCGGGGAAGCGAAACGTACGCTAGCTTTCTTGCTGGCGATTTGCTCAGGGCCGCATAATAGTGGGCGTGACGCACAGCGGAGTCGGAGGCGAAGATGCCCGCGAAGAAATTGAGTGATGCGGAAGTGCAGGAGCGACTGAAGAAGACGAAGGGATGGAACTTGCAAAACGGGAAGCTGCACCGGGAATTCCAGTGCAAGGATTTTGCGGCGGCGTTCGGGAACATGACGCGCGTGGCGCTGGTGGCGGAATCGATGAACCATCACCCGGAATGGTTCAACGTGTGGAACAAAGTGGTGATCGATTTGAACACGCACAGCGTGAAGGGGATCAGCGATTACGATTTTACGCTGGCGGAAAAGATCAACGAGATTTTTGGAGTATAGCGAAACTTTTTTACTCCCATTGGCGTCAAGTAAGTGTGCCTGTTCTTATCCCTGCCAAAATCACAGCGCTTCGTTCAGTGCAGTATTTAAAGTTGAGATTCTTCGAATATCTCCGGTTTCGGAGTCCGCTGAACTTCAACCAGAGTCCAAAAAGCGGGACCTTATCGGATATTTTTAGAATGACGGTTCTTGGCACGAGTTGGTGTTGAGTCCGTTCCTTTCCCTGATGAGCCCTTTATCTCAGCGAGGCTTGCGCGGCTGGTGGCTCATTATTTTGCGGTGGGTTGCCGCGCTGATTGTTCTTGGCGTGCTGCTGCATTTCCTTCCGCTTGCGCCGCTGCGCGCGGCGATCGCGCGAGTTCCGGTATCAAGTTTTCTTGCAGTGCTGCTGGGATACATGCTGACGCATTGCGTTGGCGTGGCGAAATGGCGGATGGTGGTCAACGCGGCCGGCGCGGAGCTGGATTTCGCGACGAGCGCGCAGTGTTACTTCGGCGGACTCTTTGGCACGCTCTTTCTCCCTTCGATTGTGGGCGGCGATGTGGTGCGGCTTGCTGTCGGATCACAACGCAGTCCGCGGCCAGCCGCGGTTTTAACGGGCAATCTGGCGGACCGCGTTTTGGACGTAACGGCACAGACAGGCCTCGTTCTGCTGGGATTGGCGCTGGCTTCAGAGTTGGACTTGGTATCAGACAACATGGAAGACACGTTGCAAGACGTTCTTCTCGGGGCTGCATTCGGACTAATTCTATTACTCGGTTTAATGTTTCGACTGCGCAAGAGGATTTTGGGCGAGCGCTCGGTGCGCTTTCGCAGGCGGTTGGCGCGGCTTCGAAATGCGTTGCGTTCGATGTCAAAGCGTCCGCGCGTGTTGGCGCTCGGTTGGCTGTTAGGCACGTGCATGCAGCTCGCATTCCTTCTGCTCACGGTACGACTTGCCGTCTACTGCGGGCTAAGACTGCCTCTGCAGGCGTGGCTCTTTGCCTGGCCGCTGGCGAAACTTGCAGCGGTGCTGCCGCTAACGCAGGGCGGCATTGGCGTGCGGGAAGCCGCGCTGGTCGCGCTCCTTTCTCCTTTGGGAGCGCCGGGGCACCTGGTGTTGGCCGCCGGCTTGGTGTGGGAAGGCGTGGTGATCGCGGGCGGACTAATCGCGGGCGCGGTGGCGCTCGTGCTGCGGAGGCGAGCGGATAGGTTCGCCACCCCATAGCAGATACGTGATTCTTGTATACAGGACTCTTGACGCCTGCGTTTCCGAACGTCAAGATAAACATCCCTTCCTGCAAGTCCTTTGTCTAGAGGGCTGTCCTCTCCAGTCTCGTTAACCGTGGTTGGCCAACAAATGCGGCGAAATCATGCGTGGGTCGCTGGATGGCGCGCGACAGCCATGCCCGAACTGAAAACACTAGAACGACGCATATGACACAAAGACGATTGCGAGTGCTGTTGGCGGAAGGAAGTCCCGGCGAGGTTGCCGCAGCGCTACACGCGGTTTATGCCGGAACTGATCCGGGACTGGATCTGACCGTGGTGTCGACGATCTCCACGCTACTGCCGACCATCAAGATAGTCGACCCTGAAGTGATACTGCTGGACCTGGCGCTGGATTTGCGCGAGCCGATGGATGCCGTGCACCTGGTGCACCGGACCGCGCCGGGTGTGCCGTTGATCGTATTCGCCGACCCCGTCGAAAAAGAGCAAGCGATCCGCAGCCTGGCGGAAGGAGCGCGCGATTATGTCCTGAAAGGACACATAGACGCGCACACGCTGGAACGCGTGCTGCGAACGGCGCTGGAGCGCAACACGCTGACGGGACTGACCGATCTGCTGCGCGACCAGTTGACCGGGCTATATACCCGGGACGGGTTTCTCACTGTAGGGACCCGGCGGCAGGAGGAGGGGATGCGCGCGGGCAGTTCGCTAGTGCTGATCTGCGCGCTGTTTGAGAACTTGCAGGCGCTGCGGCAAGAGTTTGGCCCCAAAACAGCGGATCGCGCGCTGAGTGATGTTGCTGCGTTGCTAAAGGGATGTTGCCGGCGAAGCGATGTGGTGGGACGGCTGGGAGAGGCGCGGTTTGCGATTCTTGGAGTGGATGCGGTGGCGCCAAACGCGCACGTGATGCGCAGCCGCCTGGAGCAGCACCTTGCGATACACAACCAGACGCGCTCGCCGTGGGGTTCAATCGATTTGCCGACGAGTATCGGCGTGTGGACCCCGCAGGACCAGCGCACCTTCGCGGAATTCCTGGACGGCGTCGAGTCTCGTTTGCGGCAGTCCGTGGCCGAGCTGAAGACCGAGGGAGTTCCGCAGAAGTAGTGGGAGCGAAGCTATGAAATCGGAAACACTGACGGGGACCCCGGCCGAAAAAACGCTGCGGGATGAACATGCCCAGTCGCAAGAAGCACTGCGGCTCTCGGAAGCGCGGAATCGTGACCTGGTGGAAAACTCAACGTATGGCATTTTCCGGGTTTCCGCGGACGGTTCGTTCCTGGATGCTAATCCCACGCTGCTGCGTATTACGGGTTGCGCATCCGCGGAGGATTTGCTGGCGTTGAACTTGGGACGAGACATTTTCCGTTTCCCTGAACAATATGCGCAGCTCACCCGCTCTTGCCGCGAAAATGGCCAGGTCCACGGAGCGGAAGCTGAGTGGCGGCGCTGCGACGGCGGCTTGGTTACAGTGCGGCTGAACGTGCGGCAGCTGTCGATGGCCGACCAGGCGGGCGGGCTGGAAGTGATTGCGGAGGATGTCACTGAGCTGCGCGCCATGGAGCGACAGTTGCGACAAGCGCAAAAGTTTGAGGCCGTCGGCCTGCTGGCGGGCGGCATAGCGCATAACTTCAACAACGTCGTGGGAGCGATCCTGGGGTGGGCGGAGCTGGGCTTTGACCAGAGCCGCGACAATCCGCAAGTGGCAGAGCGCTTCACGCGCATACGTGAACAGGCCGAACGCGCCGCGGCGCTGACTAGGGAGCTGCTGGCCTTCGCGCGCCGTCAGGTGCTGCAGCCACGCGCCGTGGACCTCAATACTGTCGCGGGCGGGCTGGTCAGTTTTCTCGATAAAATTATCGGCAAGGACATCGAGTTCAAGTTTTTGAACGCCAAGCTCGACCCGGTGAAGGCAGATCCCACGCAGATAGAACAAGTTCTGATGAATCTGTGCCTCAACGCGCGGGACGCCATGGCGCAGGGAGGCAGGCTGGTGATCGAGACGGAGATGGTGGAGCTGGACGACTCGTATTGCCGCTTTTATCCCAATGTTCTAGCCGGCCGCTATGCGGTGATTTCCGTTTCGGACACGGGCACTGGCATGGATGCAGAAACCCGCGAGCGCATCTTCGAGCCCTTCTTCACCACCAAGGCGCGCGGCAAGGGCACCGGGATGGGCCTGGCCACCGCGTACGGCATCGTGAAGCAACACGGCGGCTTCATCCACGTGTACAGCGAACCCGGGCACGGCAGCCTTTTTCGCATGTACCTGCCTGTGCTGGAAGGCGCACTGGCGGAAAACGGGAAAAAAGCGCCCGCTCCTTCCTTGGCTGAGATACGGGGCACGGAAACAATTCTTCTTGCCGAAGACCATGAATCCGTTCGAGAAATGTCGCGGCAGGCGCTTTTGAGCTTGGGCTATCGAGTACTTTCCGCCTGCGACGGCCAGGAAGCACTGAAGCTGTGCTCCCACGAAACGCCCGCGCTAGCCATTTTGGATGTGATCATGCCCAAGCTCGGTGGCCCGGCAACGGCCGCGAGCCTTTTGGAAAAGCTCCCGGATTTGCCCCTGGTGTTCACCAGCGGTTATTCGGCGGACGCCAGTGAGCTCCAGGCGGCAGGTGGGAAAGCACGCTACCTGCAGAAGCCCTACAGTCCAACAGCGCTGGGGCGGCTGGTGCGCGAGACTCTGGATCAGCACCGCGCCGAAAGGCAGGCCGCAGCCTCGAAGGCGAAGGGCACACATTAAAGAGGCGGTCACGCAAAGCCCATCGGCCCGGGGTACGCTGACCGCTTTTGCGACAGGCCGTCCCAAAACCGGTCGGTAGCACACTCTATTTTCTTCCTGTTGCTACCAGCTATCTACTGTAGTTTCTGCTACATAGACGGAACAGCGGCCGTGGCGCTCGGACTGCCACCTGAACCGTCGCCATGAGCGCAGCACCCGTCACCTTTAGCCTCAATGATCCCCAGCGCGGTCGCGCCAGTCTGCTGGCCCGGGCGCGAAACGGAAACCCTGAGGCGTTCGCCGAAATGGTTTCCCCGTACCTGCCGGCGCTGTACCGCCGCGCACGCGGACTTACCGGGAACGCTGCGGACGCCCAGGACGTTAGTCAGGAAGCGGTGTTGAAGGCTTGGTCGCGCCTGGAACAGTTTGCCGGGAAGCAAGACGAATCGATTGACGACTTTCGCGCGTGGATCTCGCGCATCGCGGCAAACACCTCGATCGACCTGCTACGCCAGCGTCGGGATGGAAAGATCGCTTCTCTGGATCAGAACAAGGGCCAAAGCGAGGAGACGCTGGGTAGCGGCATCGCGTCCGAGCAACAAGATCCAGAAGAACGCTGCGCGCGCCGCGAGATGGGCCGGCTGCTGGCGAAAGCCATCGTGCAACTCCCGCCGGATCTGCGGCAGGCTTGCCTGCTTCGCGATGTGCTGCACTACTCGACGCAAGAAGTCGCCAGCCGCCTGGGAATATCCATTGTGGCCGTGCGGCTGAGGCTGTTCCGCGCGCACCGTCGGCTGCGCGAAAAACTTAAGGACTCTCTGCGACCTGCCGCGCGTCACGATCGCATGAAGGCTTGCCCGCGCCCGGAATACGAGCGCCAGCCCGCGCGACGCTTCGCTCCGCTCGCTACGCCGGAGTACGCCAGCGGAGACTAAGTAGCGCCCTCGTGGCTAGGCTTCTTTACCAGCCACTACCTGCGCGTGATTCAGAAAAGCCACCAGGGAAACTCCTCCAATAATATTCCCCAGTAGCGTGGGTAGAAAAAATTGAAAAAAGTAAAAGCCCCAGGACTCCACGCCGCTCACCATCAGGAAGAAGTTTTTGTTGTAACCCGCGATGATGTGGTGAAAGCCGCCCAAGCCGATGAGGTAAGTGATTATGATTATGATGGCGACCCGCGACGACTCCGCTCCGGGCAGCAGCCAAACCATCAGCGCAATCAGCCAACCCGCAAAGACGGCTCGCGTAAGCGCCACCCCGAAGGCGTCGCCCAAACCTTCCTGGCTGACATTGAGCAGCGTTTGCTGCACGTGCGGGTTGAACACCGCGATCTTCCCAATGCATAGCGCAAAAAGATACGTTCCCAAAAGGTTGCAGATCAGCACAACCGTCCAGAGCCTGGCCACGCTCGCCAGCGTCGCCGCATTTTTGCGCAACAACAGGGGAAGAATCACCGTCGGCGAGTTTTCTGTGTAAAGCTGCTGGCGCCCTAGGATGACCATCAGAAAGCCGACACTGTAGCCAAGCTTGGAGATCAGCGGACGCCACCCGCTTTCTGGAAGGTGGGCCGCCAGGAGGCCCTCGGCCACCAGCGAGAAACCCATCGCCAAACCCGCCGCAAGTCCAGACCCCAGGCTAACGCCGCAGATGGCCGCTTGAGCTCGTCTTCTCCCTCCCGGCGAATGGCTTCGTAGACAACGCCGGCGCTGATAGCGGCGCGTTCTGCCGCTTGCTTCTTCTCAGCGGGAGTACTCACCGGGGAAGGTTGAGGTTCGTCTTCTTGCTTCCGAGTCTTTGCGGCAGTGGCAATTGCTCTTACGCAGAGGTAGAGCCCCATCATGGGCGCCTCGCTCGAGGGAAGCCTATCGGACAAAGCATGTAGCAGGGTCGCGCGTGGTGTGTAGTGCAGCGGAATGCAACTGCGGCTGGCGTGTCCAACCTTCAGAATAGCGTTATTTAGCTGTGATTTTGCCGTTGACACGCACGTTTTGCGGTGCTACAAAGCGCCCAGACATGCCCTCTGGTGGTAAGTCTCTTACCGCATAGCGGCAACATCACGCGAGTGACGCACCAGACCTGCCTGGCAGGGCAGGCCTGTTTTTGCTGCTGAGGGAATGTCGGCAACACCCCACCACCCCGGGAGGTGAGAACCTATGCGTTTTCACCTCCTTTTTGTTTTCTCCCTTGACGAAGTAAACTCTTGACGAGGTACCGGCTTATTCATGGCGCAAAGTCCAAGCCAGTCTCCTCTGCTCGCGCTGAGTCACGTCACGGTGATGAGGGGAGAGCATCCGGCGCTGCAAGACGTCACCCTGCGCGTCGAATCAGGTGAGCATGTTTGCATTCTCGGCCCGAATGGCTGCGGCAAGTCCACACTGATCAAAACCATCGCGCGTGAATGCTATCCGGTTGCAAACGAAGGCTCCTCCATCTCGATCCTCGGCCGGGAGTGCTGGAACGTTTTTGAGCTGCGCACGCTGCTGGGGATCGTTTCTCCCGATCTGCTGGCATCCTGCACTAGCGATGCGACCGGCCGCGACATAGTACTCTCCGGATTTTTCAGCAGCACACGTATTTTCCCGCACCACGCGCCCAACCAAGATCTGCTCGAAAAGACGGACGCGGCGCTCGCCAGGCTGGGGATCGCGCATCTTGCCGAACGCCCGGTTGCGCAGATGTCGTCGGGCGAAGCCAAGCGCACGCTAATCGCTCGTGCGCTGGTGCACGAACCGCAAACACTGCTGTTCGACGAGCCCAGCAATGCGCTCGACATCGGTGCGCAAATGCAACTGCGCGACACCATGCGCGCGCTGGCAAGCGCCGGCTTGGGCATTCTCCTGGTTACGCACCACGTTTCGGAGATCATTCCAGAAATCGAGCGAGTCGTGTTGTTGCGCGAAGGCCGCATCGTTGCCGACGGGTCAAAGCACGACATGCTTACATCCGATAAACTTTCCGCTCTCTTCGGCGCCAAAATTCAGATTGCGCGCCGCGACGGTTACTATTCCTTGTTTTGAGCGGAATTATGAGGTACCGCAGAACTTGTCCCACAGCGCAGGTGTGCTCCAGGAAGAACGAAAGAGCAGCAAGAACCAAACGGAGACCGGCTGAGTTCTAAGATTTGTCCAGGCGGTGGTTGGCCAAAGTGCGCGCTTCCGGATGCCGGGGCGTCCAGTCTTCGGGAGGGAACGCCACGCGCCAGAATGCCGGCCGCGGCGACGAAAATTCCAGTCCAATTTCCGCTTTACCCGCGCGCACCGGGCCCAAAAACGCCACGTGGCATTCCTGTTCTTCTTCCGTGCGCTTGTGCTGCAGTAGAACTTTGCTACCGCTGGTCAAGCGGGCTTTCAAAAGCACCAGGGCACCGTGAGCGTTGATGGCCAGCGTTTCTGTCTCTTCCTCGATGCTCTTGCCTTGAACGTCTTCGCCGCGAATGCGCACGGCCACTTGCATCAGCACCCTCTGGCTACGGCGTCGCGCGACTGGGTTCATGGATGCGTTATGGGCCTTACCCATCCCTATCTCTCTAATTCCACTATACCGGGAGACCGACACTTGTCGAGAGGCTTGCAGGCGAGCGTATCCAAAAATGCCACTGCCAATTCGTAACGTTGGTCTTAGCTACGTTGCTCGATGGGCACGTAGTGGCGGGTGTCGTGGCCCAAGTAAATCTGCCGGGGGCGGGCGATCTTCTGTTCGGGATCCAGCAGCATCTCTTCCCACTGCGAAATCCAGCCGGAGGTGCGCGGAATGGCAAACAGCACAGGGAACATGGTCATGGGAAAACCCATGGACTGATAGATGAGCCCGGTGTAAAAGTCCACGTTGGGATACAGCTTGCGCTTGACGAAATATTCGTCTTCCAGCGCGATGCGCTCGCATTCCAGGGCGATTTCCAGCAGCGGATTCTTGCCCATCAAGTCGAAAACTTCGTAAGCCACTTTCTTGATGATACGCGCGCGCGGGTCGTAATTTTTGTACACGCGATGGCCGAAACCCATCAGCTTGGTTTCGCCGGTCTTTACGCGCTTGATGAATTCCGGCACTTTCTGCACTGAGCCAATTTCCATCAGCATGCGCAGCACTTCTTCGTTCGCGCCGCCGTGCAGCGGCCCGTACAGCGCGGCGATGGCCGCCGCCGTCGCGGAATAAGGGTCGACATGGGAACTGCCCACGTTGCGAATCGTGCTAGTCGAACAATTCTGCTCGTGATCGGCGTGCAGGATAAACAAGACATCCAGCGCGTGCTCCAAAGTCGGATTCGGCCGGTAGCGGCTCTCCGTCGTCCGGAACAGCATGTTCAGGAAATTTCCCGGATAGCTCAGCTCATTGTCCGGATAGACGAACGGCATGCCCAGCGAGTGCCGGTAAGAAAACGCCGCGATGGTGGGCATCTTTCCGATCAGCCGGTAGGTCTGTTTCCTGCGCGATTCCGCGCTGAAGATGTCCTTGGCATCATGATAAAAGGTCGAAAGCGCGGCGATGGTCGAAATCATCATGCCCATCGGATGGGCGTCGTAGTGAAAACCGTCCAGGAATTTCTTGATGCTCTCGTGAATGAAGGTGTGGTGCGTGACGTGGTAGGTCCAATCCTTCAATTGCTCGGAGGTGGGCAGTTCACCGTGCAGCAGCAGGTACGCGGTTTCGAGATAGGAGCTTTTTTCGGCGAGATCCTCAATCGGGTACCCGCGATACCGCAAAATGCCCGCGTCCCCATCGATGTACGTGATCCGGCTAATGCACGATGCGGTGTTGTTGAACGCCGGGTCGTAGCTCATCATCCCAAATTCCTTGGGATCGACCTTGATTTGCCGCAAATCGCTTGCCCGGATTGTGCCGTGCGTGATCGGCACTTCGTAGCTCCGCCCCGTGCGGTTGTCCGTGATGGTCAACGTTTCGCGAGACGCCGAAGTACCCTCGGCTTTTCTCGCGGTTGTGGCGGTCGGAGCAGAATCCATCGCGCAAAACCTCAGAAGGCAGCGGCAAAATTCAACTCTATCACTCTACACCCAAAGGGCGATTCGCGGAAATGCGACGCGTATCGTACCGGGGCCAACAACTCTATGAATCTAAAGGAATAGCAAGCTCATCGGTGGCGCGGCTAGGCGAAATTAACTATGCCTCTTGACAATAGTCGTTATAACGAGTACTATCCCAACCGTGGCGCGGGCTTCCGCCCGGGCCCTGAAGCCTCAACGCCGCTGGTTCGCGGACCGAGGCCTTCTCCGAAGAGGACATCATGATCAAAGTTCGCAAAAGCAACGAACGCGGCCACGCCGATCATGGCTGGCTCAACACCCATTTCACTTTTTCTTTCGCCGATTACTACGACCCCAAGCACGAACAGTTTCGCACCCTGCGCGTTATGAACGACGACCGCGTTGCCGGGGGCGGCGGCTTCCCCATGCACCCACACCGCGATATGGAGATCGTTACCTACGTGCTGGAAGGCGCGCTCGAGCATCGCGACAGCATGGGCAACGGCTCGGTGATCAAGCCCGGCGACATCCAGTACATGAGCGCCGGCACCGGCGTGACCCACAGCGAGTTCAACGCCTCGAAAACCGAACCCGTGCACCTTTATCAGATTTGGATGTTCCCGGAAACGCAGGGGCTGAAGCCCGCCTACGACCAGAAGAATTTCACGGAAGCACAAAAGCGTGGCAAGCTGCGCCTGGTGGCTTCACCGGACGGCCGCGACGGCTCCGTAAAAATCCGGCAGGACAACGAACTCTACGCCACGGTGCTGGGTAAGGGCGACTCGGTCAAGCACGAGCTCAAGTCTGAGCGGCACGCCTACGTGCAAGTAGCCCGCGGCAGCGTCAAACTCAACGGCAAAGAACTAGCCGAAGGCGACGGCGCGGCCATATCGGCCGAAAAATCCGTGGAGTTGACCAGCGTCCACGACGCCGAAGTGCTGCTCTTTGATCTAGCGTAAAGCGGCGGATAGCGCCGCGCGGAGTGCGGGAAAAGTGGACCAAACCCCCGCACTCCACGATTACGCGTGGGCGGGGCCGATCGGCCGAACCGCAACTATTTCTAATTAATTTTTCGTTTTTTCTTTGGGCCTTGGAGCTCAGCGGCCGTCTTTATCAAAGCGGGAATCGAGAGACCAACATTGAAAGCCACCAGGGCAGAGATCGGATTAGAGATGTCGTAAGCCAGCGCGGCGACTCCGCCCATAGCCGCAAGCCCAACAAATTGCGCCCAATAAATCCAATCGAAATCGGGTCTTTCCACCGCCGAGGATTGGGACATCAGGTGCAGGCGCAGCAAGTTGATGGCGAGCCCGCCGAAAAAACCGAATGCGAATGCGGTATACCGGTGATCCCAAAAGCTCACGCGACTTTGTCGGACAGCGCGTTCAGGATTCGGGTGCCAAGCCCCTGCGTCTGCCGGTAATGTTTGCGAGTAGTGTAAAGATTGCGCCCCGATTCGTCGGGAACGGATGACCGGATGATCTCGCCGTTTAATTCTTCAAGAGTCTCACGCACGTTGGCCTCTTCGAGGCCGGTCTGTTCCGCAACTCCCTCCACAGTACGCCACTCGTAATTGGGGTCTTCGAGCGCCCGTACCACGATGTTTCTGCGGTCGAGTTTCAGATTTGCATTCTCACTCATAACGCCTTCCTTCCTCCCAATTATGAAACTCCGCATCGTCGAGGGCAAGTAGTTTGCAGAATCCCTGTCTTACCAACAATTGACGGCCTTCAGTAAATAGATTAGGACTCTTAGCCGCGAGTGCGCTGAAATTCACTCATGAAATCCACCAGTGCTTGCACCGCGTCGAGGCCAACCGCGTTATACAAAGAGACGCGCATGCCGCCGACCGAGCGGTGGCCGGGCGTGCCAACTAGTCCCGCAGCAGCCGCTTGCTCCGCGAATTTCTTCTCGATGGCTTCATCGCCGCCGGCCACGCGAAAGACCACGTTCATTCGCGAGCGCGAGGCTTTCTCGACCGGGCAGGAGTAATAGCCGCCGGTATCGATGGCGTCGTAGAGCAGCTTGGCCTTCGCTTCGTTGCGCTTTTCGATTGCGCCGATTCCGCCCTCCGCTTCCATCCACTCCATCACCAATCCCAAAATGTAGATCGCAAACGTAGGCGGCGTGTTGTACAGCGAGCGCTCCTTGATGTGCGTGCGGTACTGCAGCAGCGTGGGCAAGCTCTTGTCCGCGCGTTCGGCCAAATCCTTGCGCACGATCACTACCGTGACGCCGCTCGGCCCTAGATTTTTCTGCGCGCCTGCGAAAATCAATCCGAATTTCTTCACGTCGATTGCCCGCGAAGCGATGTCCGAAGACATATCCGCCACCAGCGGCGCGGCGCCACTTTCCGGCATCGCGTGCCACTGCGTGCCTTCAATCGTATTGTTCGTGCACATGTGCACGTACGAAGCGTCCGGCGACAGCTTGATTTCGTCTTTGCGCGGCAGGCGAGCAAACTTTTCCGCCTCGGTCGATGCCGCTACGTTGTGCAACACGCCTTTTTTTAGCTCGCCGAGCGCCTTCGCGGTCCACGTCCCGGTGTGCAGCAAATCCACCGGCTTGCCGGGCAGGCACAAATTCATGGGCACCATAGTGAACTGCATGCTCCCGCCGCCCTGCAAAAACACCACGGCGTATTCGTCGGGAATGGCCAGGTGCTTTCGCAATCCTTGCTCCGCCCGCGCCGCGATGCCCTCGAACTCCGGCGAGCGGTGACTCATCTCCATCACCGACATGCCGCTCCCGCGCCAATCCAGCAGCTCCTCGCGAATGCGCTCCAGCACCGGCAAAGGCAGCGCCGCCGGCCCCGCATTAAAATTGTGCACCCGCTTCACGCCTCGCCCCGCAACTGTAGAAGTCCCCACGATCTTATTTCCTCTCTAGAGATTTGTCGGCTAGTTCGCAGTCAGCCCACCAGGAGTGGGTCTTACGTTCCAGATCACTGAAATGGAAGAATTCGCAAGAGTTCCCGCTTCTTTGTCCTCTCCATTGTGGCGGCTGCCCGTCAATCGGGCAAGTCGTGCCCGCACGCTGCTCCGAGCATCCTGACAGTGCGATCACGATCAACGTAACGCCAAGCCTCAACAACCGCTTATTCATCAAGATCTCCTAAGCCAAAGCGAATTCGACGCGGCGGCGCATGGGATCGATGCGTTCCGCGCGCACACGCACGCGATCTCCGTGCTGCCACACAAGTTGCTTCGGCTTTGCGCCGCGGCCTCGCCCTGCACTTGCTCCGCCACGCCGTTTGTCGCTGCTTGGCATCGCCACAATCGCGTGGTCCTTCTCGCGATATACGCACCGTGCCCCCGTCGCTTCCTCCAGCGCGTTGATCGGGAGCAAGCCCTCGACGAACACATCGAACAATTCCACGAAGCATCCGTACTTCTGCACGGAAATAATCAGTCCGTCGTATTCTTCGCCGAGGTGCTCCTCCATGAACTGCGCGGTCTTCCAATCCATCAGCTCGCGCTCGGCGCCATTCGCACGACGCTCCGCTTCCGAAGTTTCCTCGGCTATCTCCTCGAGCTGGCCGTGCGAATACACAACAACTTCCGCCCCGCGCGGAATGTGCGGCATCGCGGGCGCGGCTTCCTGCGGATGCTCCAGCGCCCACTTCAGCGTGCGATGCACAATTAGGTCCGGATAGCGCCGGATCGGCGAGGTGAAATGCGTGTATTCGTCGAATCCCAGCGCAAAATGCCCCAGGGAATCCGCGGCGTACCGGGCCTGCTTCAACGAGCGCAGCATCAAGTACGAAATGATGCGCTCCTCCGGCTTGCCCGCGATTTTCGCCAGCAGCCGCTGATAATGCTGCGGCGTAATGCGCAAGTCCTCCGCCGCGCCAGGCAGCGCCACGCGCATTCCGCGCTCGCGGCCCTTGCCGTACGAATCCGGGCGCCCCGCTTTCGCCGGCGACGGTACGCGACCGTGGCGCACGGCAATCTCCCGCTGCTGCAAATTCTCGACACCCAGCGAATACCCAAACGCGCGCGCCAGCTCCTCGAATTCCAACACCTTGCGCGCATCCGGCTTTTCGTGAACGCGATGCAGCGCGGGAATCCCGCGCTTCAGCAAATATCCCGCCACCGCGCGGTTCGCCGCCAGCATGAACTCCTCGATCAGGCGGTGCGCGATGTTGCGCTCGCTGCGCGTGATGTTGATCATGCGCTGCTGTTCGTCAAACTCGATTACCGGCTCGGGCAAATCGAAATCGATCGAGCCATGCTCGTTGCGCCGCGCGTTGAGCAGCAGCGCGAGCTCCTTCATGTCGCGAAAATGGTGCGTCAGTGCAGCGTAAAGCGCCGTCGCCTCCGCATCGCCCTCCAGCACTTTATTCACATTGGTATACGTCATGCGCTCGGCCGATTTGATGATCCCCGGCGTCATCCGCGCGCCGCGCATGCGTCCCGCGGCGTCAAACTCCATCAGCGCGCTCATCACCAGCCGGTCCTCGCGCGGCTTTAGCGAGCACATGCCGTTCGAAAGCGCCTCTGGCAGCATGGGCACCGCGCGATCCGGAAAATATACGGAAGTCCCGCGCAGCCGCGCCTCGCCGTCCAGCGCCGTGAGCGTTCGAACGTAATGCGCAACGTCCGCAATGTGCACCTGCAAGCGCCAGCCGCCGTCCGCCCGGCGCTCGACGTAAACCGCATCGTCAAAATCCCGCGCCGTCTCGCCGTCAATCGTCACGATCGGCAAGTGCCGGAAATCTTCGCGCCCCGCGCGTTCCGGCTCGCTCACCGGGAGCGCGCGCTGCTCCGCCTCTTTCATCACTGCCGCGGGAAAAACGTGCGGCAAATGGTGCTTGCGAATAATAATTTCCGTGTCGACGCCAATCTCGCCAGGCCGCCCCAAAATCTCAATCACCCGCCCGGTAGGCGCCGCACCACCTTTCGGATACCGCACCAGCTCGACGTTCACCACCGCGCCGTCCAGCTCTTCCAACCGCGGAATGCGCCGCCCGCGCACGCTCCGCTCATCCGCGCCGCTGAAGCCGAGCTTCTTCGCCAGTCCCGGCGTCAACTCCATGCCCGGAGGAATCTCGATCGCGTGCTGCATGCGCGCGTCGTAAGGCAGCACCGTATTCCCACGCGCGCCGTAGCGAAACAATCCCACGACCGTCGGATGTGCCCGCCCCAGCACGCGAATGATTCGCCCTTCCGCCCGCTGCGCATCTCCCAGTCCGCTCACGCGCTGAATCTTCACCAGCACCCGATCGCCGTGCATCGCGTCTTCGACGCCGTCGCGCGGTATGAACACATCGCGATCCAGCCAGGGGACCGGCGGATCCGGCACCACGAATCCGTATCCGTCGTGATGCAGCACCAGCCGGCCCGTAATTTCATTGCGGCTCCCAATGCCGCTGCCTTCACGAGTTGTCGTGGGGCGCTCATCCGCCGCAGCCGCCGGCGAGATTCCAGCCTGTCTCGCGGCCCCCTGCCCAGGCTGGCCGTCCCCGCTGCGCTCCTGCCGCCCGCCCGCGAGCCGGTAGCGTCCCCCCGGCAATTCCTCGATAGCCTGCCGCTTTTTCAACTTGGACAGCATTTTGTAGAGCCCGCGCCGGTCGGTTTTGGGCAGGTGCAGCGCTGTGGCAATCTCCTCCGCCGAAGCAGGCGCGCTTCTAACTTGCAGAAAACGCAGTATGTTATCTGGACTAAGCTGTGAGGGGCGCGGCATAGGGGGGCAGTTTCAGCGGTTACGTGTTGGTTTTCGACACAATTCTACCCATTTTTTTTCGTCGCACGTGAAACTTTTTTCGTGCCTGATGAAACTTTTTTCGCTCCGCAGGGGTTTCATACCCAGGCCAACACACGACCGGCTGGCCACCCTCCGTCAGGCTAGCCGGCTTTTCCCGGAAACGGGAAAACCAAGGGAGGCGGGAAGACCTGGCCCGCCTCCTTTCTTTATTCTTCTCTGTGTGCTCCGTGCTCTTTTCTCCGTGCACTCTGTGTAAAATCTTTCTCCCTTGCCTTCCTACCGCGCCACCGTGCTCAAAAACGGATAGTGGCTGCTTGCGCCCATGAAAAACAGCATCGGAAACGAAAGCCACAAAGACGTTCGCGCCGTAAGAAATCCCCAGCGCATCAACCGCTCCGCTTCCGCCGGCATAGGCGTTCCCTGCTCGCCCGCCGCGCGCGTCCATGCGATCAACCTCTTCTGCACACGCCAAACCACGCCCCATGTATTCACCAGCATCACCAGCCCTAATCCTCCTCCTACGCTGATCGCCAAATGCTGGTTCGACACGCTCGGTCCGCCATTCAGCGCTAGCACGCTCCAGGAAGCCGCAATCACAACCGCGCTAATCCCAATCGCCCGCACCCACACCGAATCGCGAATTCCCTTTGCGGGAAGCTGCAAGAAATAAATTCCCTCATATGCCACCACCCACACCAGCACCCACCACCCAAACCATCGCAGCGCCAGCCCCGCATCGCCCGAATTGCGCGCATCCGTCACCAGGATCGAGAAAAAGTAGCGCATGCCCACTACCACCGTCACCAGCGCCGACCACCGAAACCACGACATCGCCCGCGACATCAGCACCGGGTACACCTTCACGCGCACTCCCGGCGCAAGCGTCTTCATCGAAGGCGTAAGCACAAAATTGAAAAAGTACAAAAGCCCAATCCAAATAATGCCGAAAATAAAATGCAGCCATCGCAGCGCCATCACCTCATTCGCCGCCGCATTCGCAAGAAAACTGAAGTGCGGTTTCCACTCCGGGAACGTCGCCAGCAGCCACAAGCACATACGCGAACCCCCATTAAAGTAGCTACAGATAATTGACGTGGATCTTCAAATCGAGCCGCCCGCCCTGATAGTGAAAAGAAGCCGCGCTGAACTTTGGCGGCCCCATGTGGCCTTTCGCGTCATTCGACGCTCCCACTCCCTCGCGCGGCATGCCGATGAAGTTCGTGTCCAGCTTGCCATTCGAGTTTTCGTCATGCACTACCGACACCGCGTAAGTCCCTGGCGCAACTCCAGTGAAGTCGCAAACCGCCTGGCGCTCTTCAATCTTTGCAGTCAGCCGCGCAACCGCCTTGTCCGCCTTCTTGGGGAAAGCATCTGCTTGCGCCGACGAATACAGAGCGCACAGCATCTGCCCTTTGTCGCTCCGCAAGCCGCTAATCTCAACGTGAATCACGTTTTCCGCGGGCGCCGGCGTCTGTCCGAACGCCCCATAGGTCGTCACCAGCGCGGTCGCAATACAAACTGCTTTCCAGCCTGCCAACATCCGCATCATCATCCCTCCCGTTCCTTCTTCTGTCCATCACTCATGCGGCATCACCCGCATCTCTCCCTTCTAGCTATTACGCCGCTTCTCTAGATTTATTTCTGTGGCGCAAAGTCCTTGCGCACCGCCGAGGCTTACTGAACGGGAGGATTCGGGTCCTGGTTCGCTGGCAGGGATTCGCCACGGAAGGGCAGCTTTAATTTCTTGGAAATCTCCGGCCAGAATTCGCGCAGCACATCGAAACCAATATCTTGCAGGATGCCGTAAGTCACCCGCTGCGCTGCTGGACCGAAACCGCGTTCGTTGTCCGGGTGATATGTATTGCTCAGTACGGCTGTGGTCGTAGTTCCCAGCCACTCGGAAAAATTGAACATGCGCTTGCCATCATCGCGGTGAGCCACAACGGCGTGCTCCACCGCATGGAGCAAGCGTCGTCTGGCGCCGCCGCGGGCCAGGCGGTAGTAGCGCGGGTCCTCCGAAAATATCCATGGATACGCAAAGTCCTTAAAGAACCGGGAAGACGCCTGATCGGTGAATTCGGCGCCAAAGCGCCTCCCATACCCCTCCGCTCCCTGTCCAAAGCTGGGGTCCGAGTTTTCCGCTTGGTCAAGCCCCGCGTTGAAACCAGTGGCGAGAAATGTCACCGGGTCAAAGGAATCCTGGACGAACAGAACGAATTTATCTTTCAAGTTGAGCGTGCACAATTTCGCGCCGGGCTTGTAATTCGGGGGGTGCACCGCTTTGCGTTCCAACGGCCGGGCAAATGTGCCCACCACCTTCTTCAACGGCCCGTCGTAGTCTTCTAGCCGCACCATCGGCGGCGGCTCAACGCACGGTGCCGCCACATTCTTCGTGGCTTCCTCATTGAAGGGCGCAGCGGGCGGCTGCTGAGGAGCAGCCGGCGCCGGCGGTTCCTGCGCGTAAACCACGGCGCCAGCCAGTCCGGCCAGCGCCGTCAGCAAGCACAATCGAGCTAATATGCTCAAACGAATTTCGTGCCCCACGGGTCCGGCATGAAGACTACCATTTTGCCCATGCAACTACGACGGCACTTCGCTCGCATTGAGTTGCTCGAGTAACGTCGCCTTTCCGCCCTCTGGCTCGCGCATGACACAAAAAAAAGCGAGACATCTCGCACTTGACACAAAAAGCGGGACGCTTGCGCGTCCCGCTTTGCATTGCCGCTGTACATTGGCGATTTGCGTTGCCACTTTGTCTCGCCGGTGTTTCGGGATTTAGTGGTGGCCTCCCCCGCCGCCGTGAGACCCTCCGCCACCATGGAAACCTCCACCGCCATGCTCACCGCCTCCAAAGTGTCCGCGGCCTCCGCGGGCCATGGACCCATGCATGCCACCTTCCACACCATGAACGGGGCCGCTGTGTCCGAAACCGCTATGCCTGAAATCGCCGCCATGGCTGTGACCGAAACCGCCGCCATGATTGAAGCCATGATCGAAGTGAGCATAGTAATGGTCACCGCCACCCCAGTGGTGGTAGTCATGATCGAAATGTTCGTGGAAGTGGCCGAAAAAGCCGATAGGAGCAAATCCCACGAAGAAGGGCGAATAGAAGCCCCATCCGAATGAGCTGTAGAAGATCCCATCTCCCGGAATATAGGCGTAGGTGCCAAAGTAAGGATCCCAGTCCCAGCCGGAGCCGTACCAATTGCCCATGGCGTAGACTTGTGCACGATCCACGTTCGCTTCGGCAACGTACGAGGACCGCAGGCTGCTCCAGTTGTAGAGATCGTCCGCCTGTTGGGTGTCGAATTTCTCGGGTTTCAGCGAAGCGTTGGCGCCGAGCGCAACCTGATGCTTGCTCTTGACCTCGATGTCCCGGTCCATGTGCCGAACGACTGCTTGGCCTTCGTACACGCGGACTTGGTCGTTATCGGAGTCAAATTCGTACAACCCGGTTTTGCTAAGACGCACTGTGTCGCCGTGTTGCACGATCATCAGATTATTCTGCTGATGAAGCTCGGCGATTTCGACCATGGCGCGTCCCTTGTCCAAGCGAAGTTCCGTGTCGGTCAAGCTAGGCGAAACCATGGTCACGGAGCTGTTGTCACCAAGTCTAAAGAAAGCACCCGGCGTCAGAAGAATCTCTGCTTTGCCGATTTGCGTATCGAGCGATTGACCCGGCTGTAATTCGGCCGAACCTATCGCTTTGGCGTCGAGGGACTGCCCTGCGAGAGAGACTTGTCCTTCGACATAATTAACGGTTCCTGGGCGTGCAGGGTTTGCGCCAAAAGCTGGCGCAGACAGAGCCGCAGCCAGGATGATGCTTGTTGCGATCAACCTCGACTGCCGCATAATTTTTGCCTCCAGACAATTAGATGCGAAGCCGCCACTCCACGTTATTCCACGCGCAGAAACGGTCTTTATTTCGCATAATTTTTTCGACGCGGAATAGTGACCCATGCGCGTCACTCGCGACCAACCCTTATATATTCTTAACGCGGGCCAGGTCTGGCCCAGTAGCATAGGCTTTAGCTTGTGTCTGCCTCCCTACTCTGTGCTAAATTCCTGGCTTTCCTGTTCGGAGGCAGGGCAGCCATGAAACATCTCGCACTGATTCTCTTGCTGTTTGCGGCGCAGGTTGCTTCGGCGCAAGACTGGGCCAAAGCCAAGCTCGAGAAATCGCCGCGGCATCGCGAATGGGTCACGGTCAAGCACGATGGCCGCTCGGTCGAGACCTTCGTCGTCTATCCGGAATCGAAGGGCAAGACGCCGGTAGTCCTCGTAATCCACGAAATCTTTGGCATGACCGATTGGGTCCAGGATCTCGCCGACCAAGTCGCGGAAGCCGGTTACATCGCCGTCGCGCCCGATCTGCTCTCCGGCATGGGACCTAACGGCGGGCGCACGTCCGATTTTCCGCAGGGTAAAGCCACTGAAGCCGTGAGCCATCTCAATCCCGATCAGGTCACCGCGGATCTCAACGCCGCCGCGGATTACGGAAAGGAACTGCCGGCGAGCAACGGCAAATTGTCTGTCGCGGGATACTGCTGGGGCGGCGGGCAGACGTTTCGCTTTGCAACGAATCGCAGCGATCTAACGGCTGCGTTCGTGTTCTACGGTCCGCCGGCGGACAAAGACGCGATGGCGCGCATCAAGGTTCCGGTGTACGGCTTTTACGCGGGAGACGACGCGCGCATCAATGCCACTCTTCCGGAAATAATTCAAAACATGAAAGCCGCCGGCAAAACATTCGAGCCGGTGACTTACGAGGGCGCAGGCCACGGCTTCATGCGAGCGGGAGAAGCGCCGGATGCGAACGAGGCGAACCGCAAAGCCCGCACAGAAGCCTGGGCGCGTTGGAAAACTCTCTTGTCGAAATGAGGCGCGCCGGAACAAATCTGTATGATTTACGCGGGCACATCAGGATGGGCGTATCCAGGCTGGAAGCCGGGTTTCTACCCTGCGAAGCTGGCTTCTGCCAAATTCCTGAATCACTATGCGACGCGCTTAAACACGGTGGAAGTGAACTACACGTTCCGTCGCTTTCCAACGGAGAAGTTGCTGCGCGGGTGGATCGAGGCAACTCCTGCGAACTTTCAATTCGCCATCAAGGCGCACCAGAAAATTACGCACATTGCGCGGCTGCGCGACGTTGCGGATTTCACTTCGGATTTCATCCGCTCGCTGCAGCCGCTGGACGCGGAGAAAAAACTCGGGCCGGTGCTGTTTCAATTGCCGCCCTTCTTGAAGTGCGACGTCTCTTTGTTGAAGGATTTCCTGGCTGCGCTGCCAAGGTCGTTGCGCGCCGCGTTTGAGTTTCGCCACGCTTCCTGGTTCAGCGAGGAAGTGTACACCTCGCTGCGAACGGCCAATGCCGCGCTGTGCAACGCGGAAAGCGAAAAACTCGAGACGCCAGATGTGCAGACCGCTAATTTCGCGTATCTGCGCTTGCGCAAGGAAGATTATTCCGCGCAAGAGCGCAAAGCGTTGGAACAAAGAATCGCGCGGCTTGGCGGCAGCGGCAACGTCTACACATATTTCAAGCACGAAGACACGCCGGAGGGCGCATTGCACGCAGAAAACGTTCTGTCAGCGGTGAAGGGATGAAAAAATTGGTGCCCGAGAGAGGACTCGAACCTCCACTCCCTTGCGAGAACTAGAACCTGAATCTAGCGCGTCTGCCAGTTCCGCCACTCGGGCACTTGTGCGGTGTGTTGAGCGGGCTCGACCCGAGCCAGCCAGCACTGCGAGGCAAATTTATTTTGCCCGGCAGGGCAGGCTTTGTCAACGCGCGGCGGTTTGCGGCAACTAACTGTGTGATGTTCCCGGAGGCAAGCGATGTCTAAGAAGTCGATCCTGATGCTGGTCGGCGATTACGTGGAGGATTACGAAGTGATGGTCCCGTTTCAGGCGCTGCTGATGGTCGGCCACACCGTTCACGCCGCCTGCCCTGGCAAGAAGTCCGGTGAATTCGTGCGCACCGCCATTCACGATTTTGAAGGCGACCAAACGTACTCCGAAAAACGCGGACACAATTTTCCGCTGAACGCCACGTTCGACCAGATCAAGGCCGAAGAGTACGACGCGCTGGTGCTTCCCGGCGGCCGCGCCCCCGAATATATCCGGCTGAATCCGCGCGTACTGGAAACAGTGCGGCACTTCGCCAATGCGAAAAAGCCCATCGCCGCCATTTGCCACGCGGCGCAAATCCTGGCCGCCGCCGGTGTATTGAAGGGAAGAAAGTGCAGCGCGTATCCCGCCGTAGGACCTGACGTAACGAACGCAGGTGGCACGTTCGCGGACATCGGAATCAGCGAAGCGATCGTCGACGGCAACCTGGTCAGCGCGCCTGCGTGGCCCGCACACCCGGCGTGGCTGGCCAAGTTTCTCGGAGTCCTCGGGACGAAAATCGAATTGTGAGCTTTGCAGACGGGCGCTACGCGCCGGCTGCGCGGACGAGTGGGACATCCACAACGTGCTCGGCTACGAACCAGGCTTGCAGTTCGTTGGTGCGGATCACGTCGCTGATCAGCAAGTCGTTTGTGCCATCGTCGCCGGCTTCATCGGCTTTCTTGGCCATGGTGCGAGCTTCCTTGAGAATGAGCTCGTGAGCTTCGAGCAAGCGCGAAATCTGTACGGGAACTTCCTCGCGGCCGCGCGGCGGCCGTGGAATCATCGTTGTTTCGGCAATATCCGCCGCCATCGCGAGACTTATGCCACCAAGAAGCTGGATGCGTTCAGCGATGGAATCGACCAACTCGTCCTGTTCGCCGTGATGCTTATCGAAAAGCAGATGGAGCTGGTAGAAAGTGTGACCTGCGACTTGCCAATGATGTTTCTTGTACATGTCGCGCAGCGTCATGGTGTCCGCGAGGATTTGGTTTAAATTTCCCACGCTCTCGGCGCGGACTAGTTCATCCAGAGCGATGGGCATGCGCGTCAATTTCCCGTAGGGCTGAATTTCGCGGGCTTTCTGGTGCAGGATGGGGCTCGCGCGGTCAGATCCTGCCTCGAGCTGTTCGTGTTTGGGGTTGGAGCGATGATTTCTGGGACTCATAAAATTGTCTCCTCGCAAAGAAAGCAATGCGCCTTCTGGCAGCGTGACTTGGGCGCACGCAAGTGCGCACCATAGCATAAGTTTGATTGCTCCGGACCGGAAAAGGATACGGTTGGCTCGTCGGGAAAACACAACGCGTAAGGCTGCGGAAATTGGTGAGCAGCAGCGGATGCTAAGAAGCTTGGCGGGCGGCTAGGAATCCCGCCCGCTGGCACGCGCTATGTTCTCTGCTGTTCGGAACATGGCCACGAGAAACTCGAGAGCCACTCGCACGTAGACAATCCACAGAAAGTAGCCGACTAAGGCGAGCAAGAGTGTCAGCAGCCCCTGGGATGTGGAAGCCTGAAAGCCGTTGAAAACGTACCAAGTGCCCACAATCAATCCCAACAACAGATGGATGCCATAGAGGAGCTTGGCGTATTTCTGGGTAATGAAGTACTGAAACGAAAAATCCAGCAAGCGTTCGAAGAAACCCTTGCCTTCGCTCATGTGCGTTGCCTCTAAAACGTGAGAAGTGTCAGACATATTCCGCCTCCAAATAGTCTTTTCCGGCCGATTCAGTTAGCTTTGCTATAGTTTCGCACTAAAAACGAGTTTCGTACCAGCGTCGCCACGGACGTTGCCGAATCTGCTACGCTCGCGGCGGCAATTCCGTTTCGATCACGGTCACTGGCCTTTGGCTTTGCTTTTTAGTTGCTTGGCGAGCTTTTCGATTTCTTCGGTCTTCTTATACATGCGGATGGAGAGGACCTCGCTGGTGACCGTCTTCTGCACTTCGTCGCGCAGCTCGCTGGTGAGTTGGTAGAGGCGCTCTACGCCGGCGCGAAATTCCCGTTCATTTTCCTGCAAAGCTTTCCTTGTGGACTGGGGACCCGAGGCTTGCGATGCAGCGTCGGCAGGATTCTTTTTCTCGGCGGGCTCCGGAGGGTCGGGAAAAGGCCTGCGCTTTTGAGCAAACAGCGATGCGGCTGGCAGAGGAATGCAGGTCGCAGCCGCGAACAATGCCAGCACAAACCTGCGTCTGGTTTCGCGCATGGTGGCCTCCTGTGGGGCAGGGTGTGAGATTGCAAATAGTATAGAGAGTTTTTGGCGCGTGGCGCCGCCGATGCCTGGAAATTACCTTCGCGCGAGGGTTTTTTTGCCGCCCGCCATGCGCGTCAGTGCTCGGGAGTACTCCGCGATAGTTTTGGGGACGGCGTGATTGTGGACGAATTGACCTTGGCGGCGGCATTCGATGAGACCGGCGTCGGCGAGGATTTTCAAGTGATGGGAGACGGTGGCGGGGGTGACACCGCGGAGGGCCACGAGTTCGCCGCAGACCATCTCTTTTTTAGCGGAGATGGTCTCAAAAATCATGAGGCGAGTGGCGTCCGCCAAAGCCTTGGAAATCTTCTCGATACGGGCGCGTTCCATGGTTTACAAATCCAGTTTAGCTGAGTCCGCGGGCGGCAGGTAGCAATAACGGGCAGCCGGTGGCCTCTAAGGATTTGATGCAACGGAATACTTAGATGTTCATCTAATTATCGAAATTGGGAATGGCCAGTTCAAGAGTGAGTGCCATCTGAAGAACGGAGAAAAGCAATGAAGAGACTCGAAGGAAAAGTGGCGGTAGTAACCGGAGGAAACAGCGGCATCGGGCTTGCGGCGGCAAAGCGGCTGCAGGAAGAGGGCGCACGGGTGGCAATTTCGGGGCGCAACGCGAAGACGCTCGAGGATGCGGTGAAAACGATCGGGAACGGCGTGCTGGCAGTGCAGTCCGACGTGGCCAATCCGGCCGACCTGGACAAATTGTATGCGGCTGTTTCCAAAAAGTTCGGAAAAATTGACGTGCTTTTTGTCAATGCGGGGATTTACAAATTTGTGCCGTTTGCCGCGACGACCGAAGGCCTGTATGACGAGCTGTTCGATATCAACACCAAAGGCGCGTATTTCACGATTCAGAAGGCACTCCCATTTCTAAACGACGGTGCATCGATCATCTTAAATACGTCGGTGGCCGACGAAACAGGGGTGATCAACGGCACGGTATATGCCGCTACGAAGGCTGCGTTACGGTCATTCACAAGGTCGATCGCCGCCGAGTTGGTAGGCCGTGGGATTCGCGTGAATGCGGTCAGTCCCGGACCGATTGAGACGCCGGCTGGATTTGCACGAACGGGATTGCCGCAAGAAGTGATCGACGAATTTGTGAAAGACGTCGTGAGCAAGGTCCCAATGAAGCGCATCGGCCAACCACACGAAATCGCTGGCGCTGTAGCTTTTCTCGCGTCATCGGACGCCTCGTACATAACCGGGGCGGAGATTCCGGTTGATGGTGGTTTCGGACAAATCTGAAAAGAGCGAGGCGCGTGTCGTCCTTCTTTCAACTCCGCGCCTCGCTAGTTTCCGCCTGCGGAAGGATCGGGAGTGCTGGCGGAGTTAAGGTCGAGAAACCAGGTGTGCGCGGTGTCGCCCGGGACGTAGCAATTGCCGTCGGCGTGATAGGTAGCGGCGCAACGCGCCGTAAATTCCTTGCGGCGCGGAGATTGCGCGAACTGCCAAACGGCGGCGTAGGGGATACCGCCTGCGGATGCAGGCTGCGGATTGCGAGGGACGACGCAGCCGGGCGAAGGCGGGCACGCGTCATTGAAGACCCAGTAAGCGAGGCCACGCTTGCCGAGATTGTTGCGAATGTCGTCGGCGGTGATGATGGTCACACCGTGGCCTTCGTTGACGGGCATGCCAGAGCAATAGACTCCTGCGCGATAACCGGCGCGCGTGAGTGCATCGACCCAGGAGCGCAAGTACGCGTGATACTTTGCCGGCAGATGGCCGCCTTCCTCTATATCTAGAAAAACGATCGCGTGGCGCGGAAACCCTTCCTTTTTTGCGGTTGCGGCGGCGTTTGCTGCGTCGGCCGCTCCCCTGCTGGCGGCTTGCGAGGAAGATTTGAGTTCGCTGCTTTGCGGGCCTCGATAGAGAAGAAGAAAACCAAATTTCTGCGAGAGCAAAACGTGGCGCTTGCCGACCCAGGTGTTTTGTTTAGCTCCGGGCGGAGGGCTGAGCCAATAGCCGCCGAAAGAGAATGTTTTGCGCAGGATGGGAAGCGCATCGTCGCCAGGGTAGGTGTTGAGATCGAAACCCAAATAGGCGCCTTTGAGGGCCCGGGATTCGGGTTTGGCGATTCGGACCCAAGCGTCGAGGAGGAACTGCGCACCGGCGATCAGAACAAGGGAAACCACCGGAAGCACGGAGTCGCGGTTCATGGATTCAAGGTAAAAACTGGTGCCCGGGGTGGGAGTCGAACCCACATGAGGAAAAATCCCCGGAGGATTTTAAGTCCTCAGCGTCTGCCATTCCGCCACCCGGGCACCGATGAAATGGCGGGAATCAGTATACGGAATTCGCGGGGCTTCGACCACTTGCGGAGGCATTCGAGCGGAGCCGCGGGGTTGGTGCAAGCATCGCTGATTATTGGATGCAAAGCTCGTATCGTGTTCTTGGTAAAAGAGATATTGCCCCATGCGAGGCAAAGGAATATGCTTTTGGCACCATGAAAACCCCATGTTCGAGGGCATCGTCGAGGACAAATCGTCTGTTCGTTCGGTGTCGACAAAGCACATTCGTCGCGATCTTTTTCTGCGCCATTTTTGCGCCCGCAAGCTTCGCCCAGGAGGCCGGAGCGAAGGAAGCAGGACTGCGGCAAATTCGCAGCTATATAGCTGCTGGGTGGGACACGCTGACGCGCTCGCTGACCGATTGCAAGGTGATTGTCGATCCGAAATTGGCGACGGCTTCGGTGCTGTACCTTCCCGCGGATTTCGATGTGCCGGCGGACGTGCAGCAGATGCAAAAACGGTGCAAAGTGCAGGTGAAACACTTGCCGCAGGTGATTCACAAGCTGGGCGAGGTGGACACGAGCAATCTCGAGCCGCCGGGTTTGTTGTACCTAAATAATAAGTACGTGGTTCCCGGCGGAAGATTCAACGAGATGTATGGATGGGATAGCTACTTCATCGTTCGCGGACTGGTGGAAGACAAAAGGGCCGAGCTGGCACGGGGGATGGTGGAGAATTTTTTCTTTGAGATCGAGCATTACGGCGCGGTGCTGAATGCAAATCGCACGTACTACCTGACGCGCTCGCAACCGCCGTTTCTTACGTCGATGATTTTGGCAGTGTACGATGCGCAAAAGGCCGCGGGGAAAGAAGACCGCGCATGGCTGGAGCGAGCGTACGGCTATGCAGCCAGAGATTACGGGCTGTGGACGCGCGAGCCGCACTTGGCCGGGACGACAGGATTGTCGCGGTACTACGATTTTGGAAATGGGCCGGCGCCGGAAAGCGTGAAGGACGAAACGGGACATTATCGCCAGGTAGCGGCATTTTTCCTCGCGCAGCCGGACATGTGGCGAGACTACCTCATCGCTCAAAAGCCGGATCAGCCGCATGTGGGGCCGCTCTTCGCTTTGCAGGTGTGTGATTCCGCGAAGACGATGGCACAGGCAGCATGCGACTCCGCGGGCACGGCGTCACTGAGTGCGGACTATTACAAGGGCGACCGCGCGATGCGGGAATCGGGCTACGACGTCTCGTTTCGCTTTGGACCGCATGGGGCGAGGACGCACCATTTCGCACCGGTATGTTTGAACAGCCTGCTCTACAAAACGGAGAGCGATTTGGAGAAGATGAGCGGGATGCTCGGGCGTGCGGCTGACGCGGAAGAATGGCGAAAGCGAGCGGAAGAGCGCAAAGAGAGCATTCAGAAATATCTTTGGGACAGCGAGCGAGGTTTGTACTTCGACTATGACTTTGAAAACGGGAAGCGCTCGACCTACGAATATGTGACGGCGTTTTTCCCGATGTGGGCAGGAATTCCCACGCCAGAGCAGGCGCGCGCGGTGATACAACATCTACCTACGTTTGAAAAGCCCGGCGGCTTGGTGATGAGCCCGCATGAAACCGGCGGGCAATGGGACTTTCCGTACGCTTGGGCACCGGATCAGTTGGTTGCGGACGAAGGAATCCGGCACTACGGCTTCAATGAGGAAGCGGATCGCGTTTCCTTTGAATTTCTGTCCACGGTGGCGGAAAATTTCCGTCGCGACGGCACGATTCGCGAGAAATACAACGCTGTGACGCGCTCCTCGGAAACACAAGTGACCGCCGGCTATCACATGAACATCGTGGGATTCGGATGGACGAATGGAGTGTTTCTGGCGCTGCTGCACCAACTGCCGGAAACATCCGTCACGCGTTTGGCCAACGAACAGACTGCCAAGCCTGGTTCGGGACGCTAGAACTCTTCAACACCGACCGCAGAACGAACCTTTTCGAGATGAAATTCGTCAGGGGCCGGAGTGGCGCCTGTCTGACTAGCTACCCACGCGCCCATGCGATTAGCGGCCGCATTGAGCGTGGAAACGGAAGCGCCGCGAAGATAGTGGTAGACGAGCGCAGCGGTGAAGGCGTCGCCGGCGCCGACGGTGTCGGCAACGTGAACGCGACGTCCAGGGTGCTCGCTGGTTTGGTCGTGGCTGACCACCAGACTGCCCTTGGCTCCGCGGGTGATGCAGACAAGCTTTGACCGGTATTTGGCGCGGAGCCACTGCGCCGCGCGCATCTCGTCGAAAGTGAATGGAAGACCCAGAAGCTTTGCAACTACGGGCAACTCGTCTTGATTTACTTTGATGATGTCGGCGAGCTGCGACGATTCCTCGAGTACTTGCGCGGAGTAGAAGGATTGCCGGAGATTGACGTCGAAGACACACGTTGTGCCTGGACGAACCGCGTTTAGAAACGAGCGGATGGTTTGGCGAGATTCCAGGGAACGCTGCGCGAGAGAGCCGAAACAGACGGCGTCGGCGCTTTCGGCGAGGGAACGCCAAGCGGGAGTCCATTCGAAGAAGTCCCAGGCTACGTTTTGCGCGATCTGAAAAGTGGGCTGGCCGACGGGGTCGACGTCCACTTGGACTACGCCCGTCGGATGGACCGCATCGAGTTGGACTGAGGACGTGGGCAGACGTAAGCGCTCGAGACGCTGCGTCGCGGCGCGGCCGAGATCGTCATCGCCGACGCGGCTGGCGACGACGCCGGCGTCGCCCAGAAGATTGGTCATGTACGCGAAGTTGGCGGGTGCTCCGCCGAGCTGCTTGCCCTCCGGGAGCATGTCCCAGAGGAGTTCGCCCAATCCGACGACGGTAAAAGTCTTGCTGGGAGTCACGCGGTGGTCTCTTCCCTATTTCCAGATCGAGCCCAACTGCCAGATGGTTAGCGACTGAATCTTGGAATCGCCCGAGTCGGAATATAGTTCGAGTCCGTCGCTGCCGGGCGACGGATAAATGCGATCGGTCAGCACTGTTTCGCCGTCATTTGCGAAGACTTCGAGACTGGAACGGTCCAAGAAGATATGAAGTTTCGCGGAGGAAGTCCAGTTCAGATTGGCGTGATGACGCCCAGGGAAATCTGGAGAGAAAGAGACGAGGCCAGAGCGCGTTCGATCGATAAAGAGTCCATGAGTTCTCGCGGACACGCCGACCAGAGTCTGGTCGTTCTCACCTTTGCGGAGGCGAAAACCGAGCTCGGTCGCGCCGTCTGGAACAAGGTCGGCTTCGATTTCGAGAGTGTCTCCTTGGATGTTGGCTGCGTGAATTTTCGCGTTGGCCTGCTGAATTGAGAACGCGCCGCCACGAAGCAGCTGTTTGGTACGGAGCCGTTCGACTTCTTTGACCGGAGCCTGAACAAGGCGAATACCGTCTGGATATGTTTTGAGGCGCAACACGCGTGGCAGGGATTGCGCGCCGCGCCACAGTTTTGTGGGTTCGGCGTTTGCGTACTGCCAGTTGCTGATCCAGCCGATCCAAATCCTCCGGCCGTCGCTCGCGGGAATATCCGAGAAACTGTTGGTAGCGTAAAAATCCTTGCCGTAGTCCGCCCACAGCTCTTTGCCGGCGGGAGTTTCGTTTGTGAATTTAGCGCCGTCGAAATTGCCAACAAAGTACTGGACGCCGGTGCCCCCGGCAGGCGCGCCGGGATTGCGATTCACGACCATGACCCATTTCTTGGCGCCTGCGCCATTGTCGAGCGGCAGTTCAAAGAGATCGGGGCACTCCCACTGGCCTTTGCCCACGCCTAGGGGTCCGAAGGTGCTGCGCAGCGTCCAGTTTTTCAGATCGGCGGAATCGAGGATCTTGACTTGTTTTTCGTCGGCAAAAACCGCGACCATGATCCATTTTTTCTGGGGTTCGTACCAAAACACTTTTGGATCGCGAAAATCAGGCTGATTTAGATCTGCGACGGGATTGGCGGAATAATTTGACCAGGTGCGGCCACGATCGTTGCTAAAGGCGAGATGCTGCTTCTGGGAGTCGGAGCCGGCGGCGGTGTAGATGGCGATGAGGCAAGAAGGATCGCGAGGCTCACTGCTCGAGCACAATCCACTGGAATTTTGCCAGTCGACGACGGCACTGCCGGAGTAAACCATGTAGCGGCCGGGCTTTTCGGGAATGGCCAACGGCAAATGCCGCCAATGCAGCATGTCGTCGCTAATTGCGTGGCCCCAGGTCATGTGTCCCCACTCAGCGCCTTGCGGATTGTGCTGGTAGAAGAGGTTGTATTCGCCTTTGTAATAGACGAGGCCATTGGGATCGTTCATGAAATTCTTGGCGGGAGTGAAGTGATACTGCGGACGCCAGGGCTCGTCGTAGGCGCCCTGAGCAGCGGCAAAAAACGCCGAGGCGAATAAGGCCGACAGAACGAGGAGCGCGAAGCGGCAGAGTGTCTTTCGGCGCGCGACGATGCAGGTCACGGTTTGGCGCTCTGACGTTCTTCGAGCTGTGCTGCAAGCTTTAGCTCGCGCTCGGCGTCTTCGCTTCTTCCCAGGTCGCGATAGGCTTGGCCGAGCAAGTGATGCGGGACGGGATTGTTGGGGTCCATTGCCAAAGCGCGTTGCAAAGTACGGACGGCGAGCTCCGTTTCACCTTTTTTCGCGAGAACTTTTCCCATCAGGATGTACGGGCCGGTGGAAGTGGAATCGAGCCAAATGGAACGCTGCAGCAATTTTTCGGCTTCATCGAATTTTTGGATGCGGGAATATGCGTCGGCAAGTTTGTAGTAGGCAGGGGCATAGCCGGGGTTTAGCTGTAACTCTTTTTCAAATTCTTCGGCCGCTTCGGGAATTTTGGAGTGATACAAGTGCAGCTCGCCGAGCAAGAAATGCGCAAGTGGGAGCTTGGGATCGAGTGAGACGGCTTTTTGCGCGTATTCCTCGGCAACAGGGCCAAAATCCTGGCGCAATAGCATGCGCGCGGTGAAAAGGTAGCTGGCCGCAGAGTCGGCGGAAACACCAAACATTTTTGCGAAGGCGCCGCGAGCGTGAGGATAGTCTTTTATCTGGATGTAGCAAATTCCCAGGATGTAAGAGGCGTCGACGTTGGCGCTGGGGAACCAGGTCTGCACTTTTTCTAGCGGCGCGATGGCGTCGGCGGGCCTGCCCGCAAGATAAAACGAAATGCCGAGCAGTTGGACGGCTTCGTTGTCGGCTGGGTTCTCCACCTGCGCTTTCTTCAGGAACGCGATCGCGCTCACATAATCGCCCTTTTTGTAGTACGCGGCTCCCAGTTCGTGGGAAAGACCTTTCATTCCCGGATGGGTTGCCTCAAGTTGATGAAGGGCGCCGATCGCATCGTCAGATTTACCTTGTTGCAAGAGCCGTCTCGCCCTATCGAATTCGCCAGACGTGGGTTGAGATTGAGTGGAGCGAGGAGAATCTGTAGCCCGAGCAGTCTGTGGCGTTTGCGGGATTCCAACGCCAAGAGCCGGCCCGCCCGCGGTCAAGCTGCCCACGAGAGCGAGGCAAGACCAATAAACCCTGTACATGTGCTCTGTCCAAAACCACAAAGGCAAATTAGAACATAAAAAACGGGGAGCCCGTTAGGGCTCCCCGTCGGTTTGGGGTGTTGTTTTTTTTATTTGTTAGAATGTGAATCTCACGCCGAACTGCAGCTGCCGCATGCCCGACGGTGACCCCGGCGAATTGTTGTTTTCGATGTCGGTGATCCGGCCAGAATCACTGCCGCAATCCACGCAGGTGTTGCCTTGGGTACTGCTGAAGGCAAGCACAGGATGATTGAATACGTTGTAAGCGTCAAAGCGGAACTGCGCCTTATACCGCTCGGTCAACGAGAAGGTCTTTGAAAGGGCCATGTCGGAGTAGAACCCTCGCGGACCGCGGTACGAATTCCGTCCGACATTGCCGATCTGGCCGCACGCCGGAAGAGAAAACGGCCCGGATGTAGGCCGCGCCAACGTGCAGGTGTCCAGGCCGGTCAGGTCGGTATTCGAAAAGACGTCCGGCGACTGGCTCAGGGCTCCTTTGGCCAACGGCGTGAACCACAGCAGGTTACCGCCGGAATCTCGGCTCGTTCCCGTTTTAAGAGTGCCCTTTGCGACGGGACGGCACGGCCCAGCATCAGAAATCTGGCCGCACTCCCCGAGGCTGGGCGTGAACGGCAGACCGCCGCTGTAGTTCAGCGTGTTCGTGACCTGCCAGCCGCCAATAAGCAAGTCGGCGACGCGGCCCGAGCCGCTCATGAACTTCTTGCCCCTGCCGATCGGCAATTCGTATACGGTGTTGATCACGAAAACGTGATTGCGGTTGAAGTCGTCTGGACCCCACGCGAATTTCTTGTCAGCGGAAAAATAGCCGGCGTCATAGAAATAAGCCTTCGAGTAGGTATAGTGCGCCATGAACTGAAGACCGTTGCTGACGCGCTTCTCAACTTTGACTTGCAAGGCATTGTATTTGTTGTCCGCGTCGTTACCGAAGTAGTCTCCCGGATTATCCGAGCAACACGTAATTGGTTTGCCGCTCGAGTCCAGGAAGTTCGGATACGTAAACGCCGGCACACCGTTCAGGAAAAGACGTCGGCGGAACGCTTGAGATATGAACGGCTTGAAGCTCGCTGTGCACTTAAACTGCGTAGCACTCGAGTTACCCGCAGCCCCGGGAGCTAGGCAGCTATACGCATCCGTGCCCGGACCAATTGCGGCCTCGTTGGTATTGTAGGCCGGTCCGTTGCCCGCAAAAACGTGCGTGCCTTTGTTACCGACATAGGCAACCGTTACGTTTAATGTGGGGGTGACCTGACGCTGGATCGTGGCATTCCACTGGTCAATCGTGGGAAGCCGCTGGATGGTCGGCCGGATTCTGGGGCTGACGTTTCCTGCAGGTCCCCTCAGTGGGAGAATGCCATCCGCGGGAACCGTGACGGGCACAAAAGCCGACGGACCCTGGGCTAGTGTAAAGACAGCGCTTCGGTCGTTCGTTGCCGCCGAGCCACAAGACGGCTGTTGGGTGCAGTTCGTGTCGGTAAGCGTCTGGTTCGCGAGAACCGGAAGGTTCTGAGTCACGACGTGGCCGAAGTTGGAACCGAACACGCCGATATCAAAACCGCGCCCATAACCGATGCGGACCACGGTTTTCGGATCGAATTGATAAGCAAAGCTGAGTCGTGGCGCGAAGGCCTTGTACGTATTGCTCACATTTCCGTCCAAGCCATTTGCGCCAATGCCTGCCACGCGGATCACTCCTTGTTCGACGTTCGCGAAACCGCCTTGAGCTTTCCCGTTGACGCTCTCCGGGAAGTAAATTTCCCAGCGCAGGCCATAGGTCATCGTGAATTTGGGGGATACGCGCCAGGAGTCCTGCCCGTAGAAAAACCAGCGCTTCTGGCGTTCCGCTGCGTTCAAGCTGGTGCTGACGAACCGCTCAAAATTCGTCACGTCACCCAGCAAGAACGTCGCAAAGCTGAGGCCGCCCACTCCAGCGTTGGCCGTGTCTCCCGCATTAATGTGCAACAATCCTGTGCGGCTGGCATCGCTCGGCACGCGCAGATTCAGCGCGTAACGAATGTCTGCACCGAACTTGAACTGATGATTGCCATGCGTCTTCGTCCAGTTATTGACGAACTGAACTTGCTGTTCGCTTTCCGTTAGCGGACAGTTGCAGCGGCCGATGTTCAAGCCGTCGCCAAAAGGCGTAAAACCACCGGTGCCGCCAAAATCGAACCCAGACAGGCCCCCGGTGACCGGCGGCCCCGCAACACCTGGCCCGCTGTTCAGGCCGGGAATCTTGAATCCGTCCATCGGCGAAGCGCTGGCATCAGAGTAAGCTGTTTGCGGGTTGTACTTGAACCAGCCGAACCGGAAATCCGTCAACCATGTCGGTCCGATGGGCTTTGTGAAGCCCGTGGCGAGACTATAGTTGTGAACATTGGAGCTGCCATTCAAGCCGCCCGGGCCGAACCCAAGTCCACCTAACGCGCCTAATCCGCCCTTGCCGGACAGGGAGAAATAGTCAAGGCTGAAGCGCCCGAAGACTTGATAGTTTCGCGGTGCACTATAATCCATGCGCACGTCAAAAGATTTCTGATCGAACGGACCGGCACCTGTCGTGACCAGGTTATTTGTCACCCCGCCGGCAGTAGGTGCCGGGAACAAGGCAAGAATCGCCGTGGCCTGCGGGGAAATCAATGTGTTCGGAACCAGGTTGCCCGCGAACGGCGCGCGACAACTACCCGTGAGCAATGCGCTCGCCCGATTCTGAGCCGTGTCAAAACACGGCGATGTTGGCACCGCGCTGGCGACGAAGGTGCCGGGTTGATAGATTTGGCCATTGACCGCACCACCCGCAGCTAGGTATTCGCTGAGGTCGCAGTTGCCCGGCTTTCCGAAACCACAGGTACTAAGGACCGTAGCAGTCGGAATCGTGTACTGGTTCGTGATACCCTGCTGCTGTTTAGTTCCCTGATAATCACCGAAGAAGAATAGCTTGTTCTTGATGACGGGGCCACCGACGGATCCGCCAAATTGCTTCCAGGTCGCGGCCGCGAGAGGAACTCCAGGCTTGTTCGTGAATGGATCGCGCGCTTCCTGCTCGCTATTACGGTAAAAGTAGAAGCCGCTGCCATGGAAGTCGTTCGAACCGGATTTGGTCTGAACCTTGACGATGCCTGCGGTAGCCTTGCCGGATTCCGCGTCATAGTCCTGCAGTGCGATTTTGGCTTCCCCAATGGCATCGAGGTTCGGATTTACCACAATAATGCCAAGGATCGGGTCCTGATTATCGGTCCCATCCAACTCAAAATTGGTGCCGCTGAAATGCTGGCCATTGACGAAGATTTGCCCGCCACCCTGAGGATTCTCGGTAGCCGCGTGGCTCCAGCCAACCAGCTTTTGCGTTCCGGGTGAGAGAAGCTCGAAATTCGTGAAATTCCGGTTGAGTACCGGCAGCTCTTCCACGTACTTTTGACTGAACTCGACGTCCACATCTGCGCGGTCGGTTTTGAGTTGAGGAATTTCCCCGGTAACTTCCACGGACTGAGTCACCGCGCCAACTTGCATCGTCGCGTCCACGTGGGCCGAGGAGTCGGCGGACACCTGCACGATGGGAATGTCGGTGGACTTGAAGCCAGCGGCTTCAATCCGGATTTTGTACGTGTCCGGGATCAAGTGCGTGACCGAGTAGTTTCCGCTTTCATTGGTGGTGGTTTCTGCGATGGTGCTTTTGTTTACCGAGGTCACCGTAACTTTGGCGCCAGACACCGCGCCACCCTGCGGGTCCGTCACTGTCCCGAGAATGCTTCCATAGACGGCCTGCGCCAACGTGCTTGACGTCTTAAGTCCGCAAACGAGACAAAGAACTGCAAGCCCCACCCAGATCGATTTCCTCACCATTACACCCTCCTTCGAGAAACGCAGCTAGCGCAAAAGCTAAGGATTACCAGCGATTGGTTGTGAATGAGCCGGTTTCCCGGCCTGCATTCGTATAAGTTCGAATTAGGAAATAAGAGGTTCGAGTGTCTTGAAAAGAAGAGCGCCAACAAACTCTGGCTTACAGGCACTCCAAATCACTCAACCACCCTCGACGTGAATGCACCCCAAGCAAAACGTCCCGATACTTGCTGGTCGCTCCGGAAATCCGCAGAGACGGTCCAGCGGTACACCCCGACTGCGCACCAACCAAAACTGAAAAAATGATGCTTACTATTAGTTTCTCTTGCGCCCCTTATAGAAGTCTCAGTCCGTCTGATACCGTTACGGCGACTAAAGCCCGCGCTTGCATGGAGATGGGCACGTTGTTACACTCCTGTTAAATCGATGTGACTGGGGTTACTGAGTTGTCTGAACGCGAACAATACCTCGCGCAAATAGATAGATTGGTCGGCAGCCAGGTTCTGCACGGCTCCGAGTCTCTATGTAAACTGCTTCGCTATCTGGCGAAACATGTTCTAGATCACCCTGGAACTTCCATCAAGGAATATCAAATTGCGACAGAGGTTTTCGGTCGCTCCGATGATTTTGATCCCCAGCTAGATTCCATGGTACGCGTACAGGCGGGGAGGTTACGGGGAAAACTGGCCGAATATTACAGCGTAAACGGCGCCGATGACGGAATTGTAGTTGAACTCCCCAAGGGTACCTATGTTCTCTCGTTCCATCACAAGGCCTCCGCAGGCAGGCCACACATCAGCGCGCCGTCGGAACCCGAATGGCAAACGGGCCACAGCCATCGGAATTGGTTTGCAGCAACCATTTCGTTGGGCGTGCTGCTGGCGTTGGCTGCGGCCACCATCCTAGGGCTGCTTTGGACCCGAAACTCCGCGCAAGCTTCTCGGGAAGGCGAACTCGCACCAGCGGCCTTCCGGGTGTTCTGGAACGGCTTCGTGTCCGGACAAGAAGAGCCGTGGGTGATCTTCAGCAACGCGGCGTTCGTCGGCCGTCCCGAAACGGGGATGCGGTATTACGACACCACAAAAGACGAGGGCAGCTTTATTCTGGACCACTACACCGGTGTGGGCGAGGTTCTGGCCGTTCACGAACTGGATCGCGTTTTCGGATTGCTGCGTCGGCAGATTCGCGTGAAGCGCGGCAGCCTGTTTTCGCTCGACGACGCGAAGAACAATAACCTCATATTCATCGGCTCGCCCTTCGAAAACCTTACACTGCTGGAAATTCCAGGTACTCAGGAATTCGCTTTCCGTCGCATGACGTCCGGATCGCGCAAAGGCGAAGAGGCGATCGTAAACGTCCACCCTCAGCCGGGGGAGGCCAAGGAGTACTTCCCGAGTCCTCGCAACGCACCGCTGACAGAAGACTACGCCGTGGTCGGATTAGTCAAAGGACTCAACCCCGGCCAGGCCGCGTTGATCCTTGCGGGCACGACGACGATAGGGACGCAAGCGGCAGTCGAATTCGTGTGCCGGCAGAGTTCGGTTGAAGAACTTCTCCTTCGGCTGCCAGTTTCGCAAGCGGGGCAGCTCAAACCGTTTGAAGCGGTAATTCGCGTCAAAGTGACGAGGGGCGTGCCGGTAGGAACGGAGTTGGTCGCACTGCGCAGCGGGACATTGTAAGCGCGCTAGGTAGCGCTAAGATGGTGGCGTGAGCCGCGGATCTAGCTCGCGGGCCTTCTGAAATTCGCGCGCCGATTCTGCTTGGTCGCCCTTTCGCTGCAGCGCCAAGCCCAGCTGAAAATGCGCGGGCGCATAACCGGGAAGCGCGCGAATCGCGGATTGGAACTGCGAGATGGCGCCTTCCAAATCTCCAGCATTGAGCAGCCGCTTTCCCGAATTAGTCGCGAACAGCGCCGCTTGCTGATTGTTCTTCTCCCTGCCGATTTCGCTTCCCGCTTTGGATTCGGCAGCAGCGCCCTCGTTGTCGCCGAGCTGGCGAAGCACCGCCGCCAAGGTGATGTGCGCGCCGGCAAAATCAGGTTGTAAACGGATCGCCTTCCGCAAAGCGTCCGCCGCTTGGGGCAACTTGCCCTGCTGTTTCAGAACGGTCCCGAGCGTGTAAAACGCCTCGGCGTAGTCGGGCTTGGCGTCAATCGCCGCCTGCAACTCATCGGCCGCCGCTGCGAAGTCGCCCTGCTGCCACAGCGTCACCCCCAGCGTGTAGTGAACGTCGGCTTGTCGCGGGTCAAGCTGCTCGGCTATGCGGAACTCCGCTACGGCTTCAGTAAGTTTGTCCTTCAGCTTTAGCGCAAGTCCGAGATCGTAGTGGAGCGTTGGGTTCTGCGGTGTTTTCTCTAGTGCCGATTGAAATTGCGCAGCCGCCGAGTCAAAGTCCGTTTTCTGAAGGTACGCGACACCCAGATTGGTCTGATAGCCAGCGTCTTGAGGGCGCAAGCGAAGAGCGGTTTGAAATTCGCGAATGCCGGCGTCTGCGTCTCCGAGCTGCAAGCGAGCGAGACCGAGATTATTGTGAGCTTCTGCGTTCTCCGGCTGGTTTTGAAGGACGCGCTGAAAAGATGCGATCGCGTCGTCCGCATTGCCCAAACGCTGCCATAGAACGCCAAGGGCGTTCTGTGCTTCGGGAAAATCGGGTTGCAACTGGATGGCGAGCTGGAATTCGCGCATCGCCCCGTCGACATCGCCTGTCTCCCGAAGTGCCTGCCCGAGGTAGTAGTGTGCCTGCGCTCCGCCTGCATTTGACTTGACCGCGGCCCTTAGTAGGGTAATTGCCTGGTCGAAGGATTTTTCGCGGTAGCGCAGCACCCCCATGTGCAAGTGGGCAGTTCCCAGGCCGGGTTGCAATTCGAGAGCTGCGGCGAATTCGCCGATGGCCTCGTTAGTCAAGCCTTGCTGGGCCAGCAGAGATCCTAAATCGTCGTGAAGCTCCGCGCGGTTTGGCTCCAGCGCAATGGCGCGGCGCATTTCCTCTGCCGCGGAAGCGAGATCACCAGAAGCGTCGAGCGCCCGCGCCAGCGTACGATGGGCTTCGGAATCGGACGGGGCTAACCGGACAGCCTCCTTTGATTCGCGAAGCGCTCCGTCTCGGTTGCCGTTCCGCAGCAGGGCATTTGCCAGATTGACGCGCGCCTGCGGAAACTCAGGTTTGAGCTTGACCGCTGCCTGGAATTCGCGAATCGCGGGGTCGAGCTTCTCTTGTGCCAGCAGCACCCAGCCCAGCGAGTTGTGGGCTTCGGCACTGCCGGGAGCGAGACGTAAAACCTTTTCGAACGCTGCCTCTGCCGCTGAGAGGTCGCCCTGCTGCAGCGCTTGCATTCCCTGCGCGTAAATCTCCTCTGCCTGGGCGGGCACCTTCGTTTTCTGGGCCGCGCCCAGCGCGTACGGACCAAATGCCGCCAGGACAACAAAGAATAAGGCCGCGGTAAGTCCGGCAAAACGAAGCCGGTGACTCGCCGGGGTCACAAGGGTCGTCACAAAATCCATAATCGCTTTCAATCGAAATAGTAGCACGCACACGATGAGCGTTCTGCCCGGCGACGTGCACGCCTTGACCGGTATGCGGGCGCACCCTACCATGCCGATGGGCACATGATTTCCAGAAATCCTTCTTATTCCCGGGGCTTTTCCTTTGTGTTGCGAGTTTGCCTGTCGGTTTTGTTGCTGTTTTCGTTTGTTGTGGCGACGGACGGTTCCGGCAGCCAAAAAAACGAATCATCCAAACCCCTGGCGTACTTCACCGACGTGGCGAAGCAAGCCGGTCTCACGATGATGAATGTGTTCGGCGGCGTAGACAGGAAGAAATACATCATCGAGACCACCGGCACGGGGGTGGCGATCTTCGATTACGATAACGACGGCTGGCCGGATATTTTCATTCTCAATGGCACGAAGCTCGAGGGATTTCCCTCCGGAAAAGCCCCCACCAATCATCTGTACCGCAACAATCATGATGGAACCTTTACCGACGTCATGGAGAAGGCGGGGTTGGCGCGCACCGGGTGGGGCCAGGGCGTTTGCGTCGGCGACTACGACAATGATGGGTGGGAAGACCTCTACGTCACTTACTACGGGAAAAACGCTCTGTATCACAACAACGGCAACGGGACGTTTACAGACGTGAGCGATAAGGCCGGCGTGGGCGGCTCGGGCAAAGCTTGGGGAACCGGCTGCGCGTTCGTCGATTACGATCGCGACGGTCGACTGGACCTAATGGTCGCGAACTATGTCGACTTTGATTTGTCGGCGGCGCCTGCTCCCGGCGACCGGCCTACCTGCATCTGGAAGGGCGTGCCAGTGATGTGCGGGCCTCAGGGCTTGCCCGGCGCGAAAAATATTCTCTATCACAATCGCGGGGACGCCACGTTTGAAGACGTCACGGCAAGGGCACACATCGACCAAACCACCGGGCACTATGCCTTTAGCGTCAGCACGCTGGACTTTGACGACGACGGCTGGCCAGACATTTTTGTGGCGTGCGACAGTACTCCGAGCATTCTGTATCACAACAACCGCGACGGCACGTTTACAGACGTGGCTATCACCGCCGGGGCGGCCTTCAACGAAGACGGTCGCGCACAGGCGGGCATGGGCTCGACCGTGGCGGACTATAACGGCGACGGCAAGCTCGACATCTTCAAGACAAATTTTTCCGACGATACTGCGACCCTGTATCGAAACAACGGAGACGGCACGTTTGATGATGTCACCTACCCGGCCGGGCTCGGCCTGAACACGCAATATCTGGGCTGGGGCACGATGTTTCTCGATTTCGATAACGACGGCTGGCCCGATCTGCTTCTCGTGAACGGCCACGTCTATCCCGAAGTCGATAGCCAGCATCTCGGCAGCAACTTTCAGGAGCCGCGCATCCTCTATCACAACAATGGAGATGGCAAGTTCAAAGATATCTCAGCTAGCTCTGGCCCGGGAATTACGAAGGCAATGTCATCGCGAGGACTGGCGGTGGGCGATCTTTGGAACGACGGCCGCATCTCCGCGGTGGTCAGCAATATGAATGCGCCGCCTAGCTTGCTGGTCAACCAGGTGCGCACGACCAATCACTGGGTGGCGTTGCGTACGATCGGCACTAAGTCCAATCGCGATGGAATCGGCGCGCGTATCCGGGTAAAAGCTGGGGGGCGCACTTTCATCGATGAGGTACGCAGCGGCTCCAGCTTTGATTCCAACAACGACATGCGCGTGCACTTCGGCTTGGGCACTGCCGCGAAAATCGACTGGGTAGAGGTGCGTTGGCCTAGCGGACTCCTTGAGAAATTTGAGAACGTAGGCGTCGATGGCGTCCGCACCATCAAAGAAGGAACAGGCGCGCCCGCAGACTCTGCTGCCAAGAAGAATTAGACCGTTGGTTTTCATGTGAGCCATGAAACGCGCCACAAAATCCATTCCAAAAACGTTCCGCGCGCCACTCGAGCGCATCCAGTCGCGGCTTGGTTGGACCATTATTCGCATCCCGTTTGATGTCGCTAAGGTTTGGGGGACTCGCGGCCAATTGCGCGTGAAAGGCGAAATCAACGGCTTCGCGTTTCGCACCTCGCTCTTTCCCACCGGCGGGGGTGGGCACATTCTGCTGGTGAACAAGCGCATGCAGAAGGGCGGCGATGTACGCCAAGGAATGGCCGCGCAGTTTCGCCTTGAGCCCGATCTTGCGGAACGCGTCGCCGTCGTTCCTGCGGAGCTCAAGCGTTTTTTCAAGGAAGACGCCTCACTCCGCCACTGGTTCGAGAAGCTCAACTACTCCACACGCAACGAGATCGGCAAGTGGGTTATCCAGGTCAAGAGCCCAGAGGCTCGGGCCCGGCGCGCCGAGCAGATGGCCGAGCGCTTGCTCGAGGTCGTGGAGGCAGAGCATGAGCTTCCACCTGTACTGCAACTGGCCTTTGCGCGCGACCCGCGCGCGCGCGCCGGGTGGAAGCGCATGTCTCCCTCGCACCGCCGCCGTCACTTATTCGGAATTTTCTATTACCGCACTCCGGAATCCCGTGCGCGCCGCATCGAGAAAACCCTTCAAGACGCCTCTGCCTTCGCCGAACGAAAACTCGAAAAGGGGTTGTGAAGCGGCTCGAATCGATGCGCTCAAGTATCGAAACGTTTGGCGACCGGCAAAGATCCTACGCATTTGCATACGCGATGCATTCCATTTGAATCTTCGTTCGCACGGCACCTCAGACAAGAGTAAAATAGAACCCCAGCCGAAAGGAGAGAAGAATGGCCAAGACGACGGAAAGCTCCTCGCCGGCAGCACAAAAGCCGCGAACCGCAATCAACCAACCGACACAAGAAGAGATTGCCCTTCGCGCTTTTCAAATTTACTTGAAACGTGGCGGCGCGCCGGGCAATGAGCTTGAGGATTGGATTCAAGCGGAAACCCAGTTGGCCGTGGAGAACGGCAAGCCGCACCGTAAAGCAACGGTGAAATCGGCCGCTGCGTAGTTCTGTTCAGGGAACAGCGTCTGCTCCTCGTCTTACTTCATTAGGTCGACTTCCGCTGCGGTCACTGCACGGGTGCCTCGGCCACTCCGACGTATTTGTCCGCTCCGCCGTAATAAAAAAGCCAACGGTTTCCCTGACGCGCCATCCCTTCGACAAAAACAACGTTGGGCACCTGCCCTACCTCTTCCCATTCTTTTTCCGGCGCGAAGATAGGGTGGCCGGTGCGGGAGAGCAGCTTGCGCGGATCTTTGCGATCGAAGACGGCTATGCCCGTGCGGTACACAAGGCGGTCGTCGGCGCCGTTGTAGATCAGCACGATTCCGCGGCCGGTAAGAATCGGTGGCGGCCCCGGCTCAACCACTCGCGAATCGAATTTGCCAGGTCGCTGCGGCAGCACCGGAGTTTCGGTCGCTTCCGTCCAGTGCAGCAGGTCGGTTGAATACGAAATGCCCATCTGATCCGTTTTATCGGTGCTGGTCCCCAGCCAATACATCCAATACTTGCCGTCGATTTGTTTCGGAACGATGGCGCCCGACTTCGTCCAACCCCTATTCCAATTGCCTTTGTAGGCAGGAAGGATCACACCCTTGCGTTCCCAATGGATTAGGTCGTGGGAAGTAGCCAGGCAGAGCTGCGCGTCTTTTTTGTTGTACCCGGTGTATGTCAAGTAGTACGTGTCGCCGAACTTTTGCAGCCGCGGATCTTCCACCCCGCCATCTTTTTCGTACTCCGTCTCTGGCGAAAGAACCGGCTCCGCGCGGCGTGTGAAATGAATTCCGTCGGTACTTTCCGCATAACCTAGCCGCGACGTGCCCGCTGCATCTTGCGCGCGATACAGCATCACGAATTTTCCGTTGTGCGGTACGACTGCTGGATTGAAAGTACCTGCGGATTCCCAGCCTGTGCCACGCGGCGAAAGGATCGGCGCATCCGATGCGCGCTGCCACGGCCCGAACGGCCATTTCTCCGCTGCTAAGCCAGCTATGCCAGCGGCCGTACTGAGCAGGAACAGCGTAAGAGCAGTTTTGGCCCTCATGTGCCCACGTCCTTATCTTTTTCCCCTCAGCTCTTTGCTTTCTTGCTTCCTTGTTGCTTTTCGCCAAAACGCACCGACCTGACAATGCCTTCGCCCTCCTTAACGTAAACAAGCTGGTTGGGCTTCACGTCCTTCAGAGTATCGATTTGCCCGCTAGGCCAGCGAATCTCCAGGATGTCAACCTTCTCCGCTTTGCCCAGGCCGAAGTGAACACGCAGGTCGTTTTGCGAAATGTAGCTGCCGCCGCTGCGGACTTCGTCGATCTGTTGGTGCGACTTGGGCTCGTTCGGCGGATGCGTGACGCAGCGCAAGCGCGCCCCGATGCCGCTGCGATTGGATTTCGTGCCGATGGTGCGGACTTTGATCCAATTGTGCCCGTGCGAGGAATCGCAGCGCAGCAACTGCGGATAATCGTTCACCGTGTTCACCACCACGTCGATGTCGCCATCATTATCGAAATCGCCGAAGGCACAGCCGCGTGACGCGACCGGAACGGTGATGCCTGGTCCGGCTTGCATCGAGACGTCGTCGAAGCGCCCGTTGCGCAGATTCTGGTACAGCAGCTTTTGCTGCGGATAGCCGGCTTCGGTTTTGAGCTGCTCGACTTCCGGATAAACGTGCCCGTTGCAGATCAGAATGTCCGGCCAGCCGTCGTTGTCCATGTCGAAGAAGCCACAGCCCCAGCCGAGGAATTGCGTGTGGCGCCCTAGACCGGCGGCAAAAGTCGCATCCTCGAACGTGGCGCCGCCGATGTTGTGATACAACGATGGCGTGTCGCCAGCGAAATTCGTCTTGACGATGTCCAAGTTTCCGTCCAGATCGTAATCGGCGGCGGAAATGCCCATTCCCGCCTGCGGCTTGCCGTCGGCGCTGAGCGCGCAACCCGCTTCCATGGCGATGTCTACAAACTTTCCGTTCTTCTTGTTCTGATAGAGTGCGCTCGCCGTCGAATCGTTGGCCACGTAAATGTCCGGCCAGCCGTCATTGTCGAAGTCGGCGGTGAGGACGCCGAGACCATACGTGCCATTCGCCTCCAGAATTCCGGCCTTTTCCGTCACGTCCGTAAACGTGCCATTCCCATTGTTGCGGTACAGAATGTTCTTACCGCCGTTCAATCCCGGCGGGCCGCACGCCACCATTACGCCTTTGTAAAGACACGGCCCCGATTCGGGTACGGGCGCCGTCGCGAGATCGAGGTCGATGTAGTTGGCGACAAAAAGGTCCAGGTGGCCATCGCGATCATAGTCGAGAAATGCGCAACCTGTGTTCCAACGCTTGCCGCTCCCTCCCACTCCGGCCTTTTCGGTCACGTCCGTGAACGTGCCGTTGCCATTGTTGTGGTACAGAATATTTTTTCCGAAATACGTCACGAACAGATCTTCATAGCCATCGTTGTCGTAATCCCCAATGCAGACGCCCTGACCCCATCCGGAATGCAGGAGCCCCGCTTGCGCGGTGACGTCCATAAATGTGCCGTCGCGATTGTTCTTGAACAAATGGGAAGAAGGAGCGTGCCCGGCGGGAAACCCTTCTAAGCGAGAGCCATTGACCAGGAAAATATCGAGCCAGCCGTCGTTGTCGTAATCGTAGAATGCGACACCGCAGCCAGTCGTCTCCAGCAAATACTTATTCTTGTGCTCGCCGCCGAAAATGGTTTTGACATTAAGCCCAGATTCGCGAGCGACGTTGACGAAACTAACGTCCAGCCGGTTGGAAGGGGGCGACGAGGTTTTTTGCGCAGCAACGGGACTCGTGGACTGTGAGCCGGAAGGATCACCGCGTTTTCCCCAAGCCGGCCTGGCCAGCCAGAGAATGTTTTCCAGCGAGAGCACCAGCGCCGAACGGCTCAGCGATCGAAGGAATGTCCGTCGCGAAGAGAACAAAACGTGATACCTTCCCGCACTGGGCGCGTGCTAGAATCCGCGCCTCAATCTTAACGTAAGCGCGTCGCGATTCTGAAACTCACAGTATGGATTGAAAGTCTTTTTGATCTCGCGCAACGCTCAAAAGCATGGATACTCCGCCACTTTTCTCGCGTCGAATCTGCCGTTTGCTGTGCCTGTTATTCGCCTCCTTGATACTGTCAGCTCCGCTGGCCCCTGCGGCTGAGCAACGTGCACACTCGCTGGAGTTGTCGCACCCCGTGCGGCCCTGGGAATTCCTGTGCGCCGTGGGTACGCGCGCAGGGCTTCTCGGCAATGAGGCCGGCCGCATGGAAGCTTGGGTGTATCCACTCAAATTGCTGCGCGATTTTCGCCTGCAATTTCACACCGAAGGTCGCCTCTTGCCCGCGGAAACTCTCGCCCGCACAGTCATCACCCGTCCAGAGTCCAGCAGCATTGTGTACACGGGCGACACTTTCTCCGTTCGCGAGACATTCTTCGTTCCCGTGGGCGAGCCCGGCGCAGTAATTTTGCTCGAGGTCGAAACCGAATTCCCATTGGAAATCGAAGCTAGGTTCCTGCGCGATTTTCAGCTTGAATGGCCGGCCGCGCTCGGGGGCACCTACTCTTTTTGGGACAAGGACCAGCGCGCGTTTTATCTCGGCGAGGAAACCAAAAAATTCGCCGCGTTCGTAGGCTCGCCCACCGCCACGGAAGAGCGAGGCGAGTACCAGACCAACTACTCGGCGTCGGCGGTAAATTCGTTTCGACTTGGAGTTACGAACAAAGGCAAAGACACGAAGCTTATCGTGATTGCGGGTTCGCTCGATGGCCGGCCGCCAGCCGAAGCAACTTACACGAAATTGGCCGGCGGTTACGCGGAACTCTTGCGAGCATCGGCGGACTATTATAAAAAATATTTGAACGACACGGTCAGCGTGGAATTACCTGACGCGCAAATACAGCAAGCCTATGATTGGTCGCGCGTGAGCATGCTGCAAGGAATTGTGAACAATCCGTTCCTGGGCACGGGCTTGGTCGCCGGGTATCGCACGTCGGGCGAAAGCCAGCGCCCCGGATTCGCCTGGTTCTTCGGGCGCGATTCGTTGTGGACTTCACTCGCGCTCAACGCCGCGGGTGATTTCTCCACCACGCGCACGGCGTTGCAATTCCTCAGTAAATATCAGCGCGAAGATGGGAAGATGCCGCACGAAATCGCGCAAGGTGCTAATTTCGTTCCCTGGTTCAAGGATTTTCCCTACGGCTACGCTTCCGCTGACGCCACTCCGCTCTACATCATCGCCATGAACGACTATGTGACCGAGAGCGGAGACGTCGCGTTCGCAAAGGGAAAGTGGGACAGCATCTGGAAGGCTTACCAATTCCTCCGTTCCACTTATGATAAGCAGGGCTTCCCCAAGAACTTTGGAGTGGGCCATGGTTGGGTGGAAGGCGGCCCGCTGCTGCCAATAAAAACGGAGTTCTACCAGAGCGGTCTGGGCGCCGAGGCATTGCGTGCTCTTTCCAATCTGGCGCGTTTGACCGGCAAGGATGCGATCGGCACCGACCTTGCCCAAGCCTTCGAGAAACAAGCCAGCAAGCTAAATGATGCATTTTGGCTTGCGGATAAGCAGCGCTACGCATTCGCTCTAGGAACCGACGGCAAGCCGGTCGACGAGCCCAGCGTGCTAGCGACCGTCCCGATGTGGTTTGGATTGCCTGACCAAAAAAAGGCGAGTGCCATGATTACGCAACTTGCCGGCGTTGACCACCAAACGGACTGGGGCATGCGCATCATTTCCAATCGTTCGCCAAAATTCAGCGGTGGCGGATACCATTACGGCTCCGTGTGGCCGCTTTTCACCGGCTGGGCCAGTGTCGGAGAGTATCGCTATCACCGTCCGCAACCTGCCTATGCGAATCTCCGAGCCAATGCACTCCTCGCCCTCGACGGCTCGCTGGGTCACGTCACGGAAGTTCTCTCCGGCGATTACTATCAGCCGCTGTCCACCAGTTCGCCCCATCAGATCTGGTCCGCCGCCATGGTAGTAAGCCCGCTTCTCCGCGGCATGTTTGGCCTGTCTGCGGATGCCAAAAGCGGAACGCTAACATTTGTTCCTCACGTGCCCGCGGACTGGGCTCGATTCAGCATCGAAAATCTGCGCGTCGGCAACAACACTTTGCAACTGAGCTATACAAAAGAGGGAGCTGTCGCCGACGATCTGAAGCTTCCTGGGGGAATCGTCTTGGAGGCTGATCGAATGACCGGAACCGAGGAATGCACTATCGAGTTTCGCCCGGCGATAAGCCTGAGGGCCAAAGTGCAAAAGGTCGAACTGAATCGCAAGCCCCTTCCTTTTCAGGTTGAAACCAACGGAGAAGATCAACATGTTGTTGTTCGGTTTCCGATCAAAGAGGGAAAGAATTTCGTCCGGGTATACACCACGAATGACTTCGGCTTTAGCACGGATTTGACACTGCCTGCCCTCGGAAGTGCGAGCCGCGGCCTGCGGATCCTTTCTGAGACGTGGTCACCTTCAAGAGACCAGCTCTCTCTGGAGGTTTCAGGCCAGGCTGGCAGTGATTACGAACTTAGACTGTGGGATGCAGGCGAGATTCAGAAAGTCGAGGGAGCAGATCTCGGACGCAGTCCCGGATGGCAGACGCTTTCGATTCAAATTCCGCAAAGCGCTTCGGAGTCGTATCCGCACAAGAAGGTTGTCTTCCATTTTTTCGCTAAGGTGCCCCGAGGCTAGCCTGGAGAGTATGGTTAATCACTGAGCAACGCATTTTCAAAGACAGTCGACCCTGAATGATGGAGTATTCGCAATGTCAAGAAAGCTCGTTGTCTTCAGTCTTATCTCAGCCGGTCTTTTACTTACTGGCCTTCAATTGTTTGCGCGGCAAAAAATCGACGCCGAAGGCCACGAGTGGTGGCAGCATGCTGTCTTCTACGAACTTTATCCGCGCAGCTTCGCGGACAGCAACAACGACGGCATCGGCGACCTCAAGGGAATCACCTCTAAGCTCGATTACTTAAGAGACCTCGGCGTAGACGCCATCTGGATCACGCCTTGCTTCCCTTCGCCGCAAGTCGACTTCGGCTACGACGTTTCCGACTATGAAAACATCGACCCCATGTATGGCACGCTCGCCGATTTCGATCGCATGGTCGCCGAAGGAAAAAAGCGCAACATAAAAATCATTCTCGATTTCGTCGTCAACCACACCTCCGACCAGCACAAATGGTTCCTCGACTCGAAATCTTCACGCACTTCCGCGCAACGCGACTGGTTCATCTGGCGCGACGGCAAAGCCCCGAACCAGCCGCCCAATAATTGGACCTCCACCTTCGGCGGGTCCGCCTGGCAGTTCGACCCTGCAACAAAACAGTATTACTACCACTACTTTTACATACAGCAGCCCGATCTGAATTGGCGCAATCCCGCCGTGAAAGAAGCGATGTTCGACCAGACGCGCTTCTGGTACAAACGCGGCGTTGCCGGTTTCCGGCTCGACGCGGTCGACACCCTCTACGAAGATCCCGACTTGAAAGACAATCCTGTCTTGCCAGGCACCGATAAATTCGGCATGCCCAATACCAACGAGATCTACAACAAAAAACAACCTGAAGTGCACGAAGCTCTTCGCGGCCTCCGCAAAGTTGCCGACGAAAGCGGCGCCGTCCTCATCGGTGAAACCTGGACCAAGGACGTCTCGGAGCTAAAGGACTACTACGGCGAGCACAACAACGAATTGCAAATGCCCATGGACCTGATGATGACTGGGTTCAAGGAGCTCTCCGCACCGCAATTTCGCTCGCACATCAATGCGGTCGAGAGCGCCGGCGGCTGGCCCGTCTTCGTCATCACCAATCACGATATCGTGCGTTCTTACACGCGTTACGCCGATGGAGCGCACAACGATGACATCGCCAAACTCATGGCCGGCCTGTATCTGACGCTGCGTGGCACGCCCATCATGTATTACGGCGAAGAGATCGGCATGGAGAACAACGATCCCAAGCGCAAGGAAGATGTCAAAGATCCCATCGGCCGCGCTGGCTGGCCGAAGGAAATAGGCCGCGACGGCGAACGCACGCCAATGCAGTGGAACGACAGCGCGAACGCCGGATTCAGCAAAGCTAAGCCTTGGCTCCCCGTGCCGCCCAGTTACAAAACGCACAACGTAGCCGCGGAAATGAAGGACGAAAATTCCGTCCTCAGCTTTTACCGCCAACTCTTGGCGCTGCGCCATAAAGAGCCCGTGCTTCTCGATGGTGACTACACCTCCATCAATGATAACGATCCCAACGTTCTCGCTTATCTCCGTCGCTACAAGGACGAGGCTTTCCTCGTCCTCTTAAACATGTCCGCTGCTGACCAAAAAGTCCGCTTCGATCTTTCTCCGCTGGGCTTCGCTTCGCCGAAGCTTAGCGTCGCGCTCACCAGCTTCCACAAACCGCTAGCTGGCGCCTCCGATGTATTGCCAATGGAGCCGTACTCCGTCTTAATCGCGAAAATCACAAAATAAATTTCAGGCAGGCGTACGGCGCAACGAATGGCATCCGCAAACCGCGACAAGCTCGATCTCAGCGGTCGTCACTTAACTTCAGTTCCACCTGATATCTGGCGCGACACAGCGCTGCGAGTCCTCAACTTGTACCGCAATGAGCTAAAGAGCCTCCCGGCAGGCATCGCGCGACTCAGGGAATTGCGCGTGCTGATCGTCGCAAACAATCAACTGCGTGCTCTCCCGGAGGAAATTGGCGCGTTGCGGCGCCTGAAAATGCTCGACGCTGGGCACAACCTGATCGCTGACTTGCCCCAGTCATTCGCCAGACTCACCAGCATCACTGATTATCTCTATTTGCATGACAACCGCTTGCACGTTCTGCGCGACTCCGTGTTCGAGAACTTTATCCACTTGCGCTACCTCAACCTCAGCGACAATCCGCTCCGCGGACTTCCCGCTTCCCTGGGCGCGCTCGTCAAACTAGAAGAGCTCCGCCTGGAAAATATCGGGTTGAAAACGCTGCCAAGCTTCCTCGCGAATCTCTCTGCGCTCGACGAGCTGACCTTGCGCAACAATCACCTGGCCTCGCTGCCCAATTCGCTCGAGAAACTCCATAGGTTGCGCCACCTCGATCTGCGCGGGAACCGATTCACGCGAATTCCGGACGTCCTGCGCACACTCAGAAAATTGCACAAGCTCGACCTGCGCTGGAATGATTGTCGCCGGCTTCCCGCGTGGCTGAAGGAACTAAGCGCCCGCGGTTGTCGCGTGTTGCTTTAACTGGAGATGCTTGCACCAAGCGCAGACGCTGCACTTAACGAGGAACGGAACATCAATTTTGACGTCCGGCGCCTTCGTCCCGTTCAGGTAGCAGAGCTTGCGCCGGCATCTTCGCGTCGAACACCAGATTGAAGAACCCCACCATCATTTCGTCCCAGTTTTGCTGTCCCCAAATCACCGTCTTCGTTGGGTCCGGATTCTCCGGATTATTCGCTGAGTTATCAAAGTGCGCCGTGCACTCGATCTTCGTACCTTTCGGAAGCACAATAGGTTCCACCAAGTTGTACCAGAGTTGCCAGCGCCAGATGTACGCCGGGACTCGCAAGATGGTGCGTGTTTCGCCGCCGGGAAAAACCAGTCGATATTCGAAATCTTTGCCGCGCATGTGCATGTGCGGATGAAGTCCCGACAGTTTCACATCTCTGACTACTTCAAACGAAGCATCCACGCGGTAGTTCGGATCCCCTGGTGGAATCTTGAATGTTCCATTGGTCGCAGACAAAGTCAGCACGCGTTCTTTCGGCGGCTCCTTAGCGAATACTATTCCGAGTCTTGCTCGGTCTGTAGTCGCTTTTCCAGTCGGAGTGTAATGAACCTCCAGGACAATGTCCGAGCCTGCCTTGATCAGCTTGGCTTGCCCGGGGCTCAAAATCTCAGCGGGCTGTCCCGGCGCATACCCCACAAGGAAATCACTAGGCAGCGCGCTGCGATCCGTTTTTTCACCCACTTTCGGCGGCGGCGCTTCGAAGAAGACCCCGGTCTTCTGATCTTTAAAGTAGTTCGATCCCGGCTCGCGAATATATGCAACGATGTGGTGCACCACGGATCGCTCTGTCGGGCGCGCCTCCGCCATTTGTACCCATTTGTCTTCGGTGAAACCCGTCGGGAAAATGACGTACTGATACTCGACCATCCCTGATGCCGGCACCGCGAAAGCCCGCGGTAATTCAAAAACCTTATCTGGCTTCGGAATGCCCCAGCCTTCGACGAAGTTCGAAGGAGCCGGAGCGTCTTTCAAATCACCTTGCGGCGCGCCCGCATTCACCCATGCCACCAACGTGCTGATCTCTTTGGTCGTCAGCGAACGATCATTCGAGAAATGCCCATAGTTTGGATCCGCAAACCAGGGAGGCATGATTTTCTGCTGCACCACCCGCTTGATACTGGACGCCCACGGGCGCGCTTCTTCATAGGTGAGCAATGAAAACGGCGCCGCCTCCCCGGTCCGATGACAGCTCTGGCACTTCTTCTGAAGAATCGGCGCAACGTCTCTGGTAAACGTCGGGGCCGTCATATTTCCCATTTGCCCGAACGCTCGAGCATTGCCGCAGAGCTCGAGAAGTAAAATCACAAGAATTCGTTTCATCGCTCTTGCGTCAAAGCTCCCGCCACGCATAGGCATCGGCAGCATGGGTCCCCTGATCGTTCTTGCGTTCTTAATCGGCGCAGTCTAGCACATCCTCTTCGCCGCCTCCCCCCAAGCTTCGACCCCCACTTTATGGCGGAGCCCTTCGAGGCTCAGGGTAAACTGGAAGTGAAGGGCTTCCACCCTTCTTCTTGCGCCGGTCATCCCTTAATAAATCAGTTTTAGCGAGAACTGAATCTGGCGCGAGGTTCCGGCGGTCTTGCTGATTATGCCGAAACCGCTGCCGCGCACGATGTTGGAGGGCAATCCAAAATTCACGATGTTAAAGATGTTGAAGAACTCCGCGCGGAATTCCAGCACTGCCAGCTCGCTCTTCCCGCGGCGCCCGAAGGGCGTATCCTTGATCAACGCCACGTCAAAATTTCGATAGCCCGGGCCTCGAAACGTGTCTCGCCCGAGCGTGCCAAAGCGGCCGTGATTGGGTCCCGTCCCTCCGGGAACATTAATGGGAATGAAAAAGAACGAGCTGTTGTTCGCGCCCAGCCCGAAATAATCCTCGCGCGTCGCGCGGCTAGTCGAGAAGTTCGGTAACGCAACCAGATCCGGACGGTCCGTTCCGCCGGCTCCCGCTCCGGTTTGTTGCACGCCCGAGTACACGCTGAATGGTGGACCGCTCGTGATCGTCGTGATGTTCAGGATTTGCCAGCCGCCGGTAACCTTTCGACTCAACGGCCGCAGAAAACTCACGCGGTCAAATGGCAGCGCCTGAAACAGGCTCAGCGCAAAGACGTGCCTTACATCAAAAGTAGAAGCGCCCTTGTCCGCCTCAGGATTCCAAGGATTCTGCGGCAGCGTCTGCAAAATCACGCCCCCATTCGAGGGCAGTCCGCCCAGCACGGCGCTGGTGTCATCGATCGATTTGGAAAACGTGTAGCTCGCCTGGAAGCTCAGGCCGATGCGCGACTGGTTTTGACTCACGCTGGTTTGCAACGCGTGATAGCTGGAATGAGAGCTCGTGATCATCACCAGCTCCGGCCCGAAGCCTCCGGTCGCATGCCCCGCGGCATTGAACTGCGTAAACGGCGCGAACGCCGGTTCCGCGCCGTTGTAGCTGTTCGGCGAAAAAATGCTGGCGAGATGCACGCCCGCGGTGGCCACGTAGGCAGCGCTGACCTTCACGCTGCCAAAGTCATGATCGACACCCGCCGTGTACGTGCCGATGTATCCATTGCGAAAATCCCTGTCGATCACCGCAGCCGTGAACAATTGGACCTCATGCCCAGGCGTCACTGCCGCAAGATCGTTCTGAAACCGTTGCAAATCAATTGGCGTATTCGCGGGAACATCCGCGCTGCTCCCGGAGGCGAAAAGAAGCTGCCCCTGCGTCGTGTAAGGCGCAGGAAGTGTTAGCGGAACGACTTCGCTGTGAAAGGGCACGGGAACATCGGGCAAGGCCGTAACCACGGGCGCGAAAACTAGCGGAAATCCCCCGGTAACAAAATTGTCCTGCCACAGGTTCGGCAGGATTGTGGTGATGGCGCCGCCTGCGTGCAAGATCGTGTGCTTGCCAACCGCATAGTCGATCGAAACACGCGGTCCCCAACCATTCCAGTCCATCGGATACACGGGCTGAGGGTTGTACAAAAAAACTTGCGTCGCGCCCGGAGCTAAAAACGCGGTTGGCTTGCCGTCCGGACCGATGGGCTCGGCAATCGACGTTCGGTGCTTCGCCTCCTTGATGCGGCTGTTCACTTCGTAACGCAAACCGTAGCTGAGACTCAAACGCGGCGTGGCTTTCCACGCGTCCTGAAAGTAAAAATTGTAGGCCTCGCGCCGCACCGACGCCTCATCAAACTTGTCCCCGCCCGGCGTCAAGCTTCCCGCGGCAATGACCGTGTACGAATAAGGCGTCGCGGTCAGCAAACCCGTCAGCGCGTCCGGCAGCGGGTCTCCTCGTTGAATATCGTGTTGTCCGCTCGCGGAACGAATCAGGACGGGAGAGTAAGCCGTTCCGCCGCCAAAGGTATACAACCCATTCGGATTCGTGGCGAAAATCGTAGCATCGCGGTTCGCGCGGATTTCCGCGCCCCATTTAAACGTGTGGGAACCACGCGTGTAGGCCATATCATGTTTCAGTTGGTAGACATTTCCGTAGGAGCCGAAGATGGACCCATCGGCGGAATTGAAGCCTTCGAAGAGTCCGTCACCGTATGCGAGCGCCGGCTGCGTGTGATTGGTCGTGGGAAAAATAGGCGTGCTGCGAATGTATCCGAGCGCAATCGTAAAGTTCAGGCGCGGAGAAATTGTTCGCGCATACCTCACGGTAGCGCTGCGCTGGTGATCGAAAAACCTCACGCCGAAGCTCGGGTCGATGGCCGTCTGGTCCGGATTGGTGGTCGGTCCTCGCACCTGGTTCAAGCTGAATCGCGCCGTCAGATCTGCTTTGTCGGAAATGCGGTGATCGATGCGCACGGAAAACTGGTCGGTGTACGTGGCTACCTTGGAGGACGCCGCGTAGGTGCGCGCACCAAAAGCTCCCTGGGGATCATTGGGCAACGGATAACGCGCCAGTAGCGCCGCAATCGACGGACTCACAGGAACGTTCAGGGTATCGCCCGGAAATGTGGCGGTATCGATTCCTTGGCGCTCCGCGATGGTCGGGACCGGAAACACCTGCGTGGTGCCCAGCACCTGCCGGAATCCCTGATACTCACCGAAATAAAATGTCTTCCCGCGGCCGTCATAAATCCTGGGCAGGACCAGCGGCCCGCCATTGGTCACCCCAAACTCATTGCGGACAAAGGGAGGAATGCGCCGCGTATCCAGGTCACTCTTGTGGTCAAAAAAATTCCGCGCATCGAAGGCGGCATTTCGTACAAACTCAAACGCACTGCCGTGCACCCGATCGCTTCCGGATTTCGTGAGGACATTTGTGAAACCCGCTGCTCCGTGGCCTGTCTCCGCGGGCATCACCCCGGAACTTGATTGCACTTCTTGAATAGCGTCCACGTTGAAATTGGAAAATGTCGCGCCTCCCAGTTCCGGGTCAGTCGTGTCGGTTCCGTCGATGGCAAAGACCGCTGCCACACCGCGTTGCCCGTTGACGGCAAATTGCTGAGTGAAATTCGCAGCTCCGTTGGCGTCGGTCATGGTCCCTGCCGCCAGCAGTAGCAGCTTGCTGAAATCACGTTGGTTTAGGGGAAGGCTGGCCACCTCCGCGCTCGACAAATGCTCGCCGCCCGTCGCCTGCGTCGCAGTTTCCGCAATTACAAAAGACAAACGGGCATCGTCAGACGGCGGGAGTTGCAGCCCCGTGGTCGAAGTAATCCCCTCCGTGATGATCAGTGGTTTCGCCGCTCGCCAGGTCTTGCTCGCGGCCGTTACGCTAACCTCGTAACTCCCGCCAGGAAGGTCGGCAAACGAGAACTGCCCATTCACCGAAGTCGACGCGGTGTAGTCTCGGTTTTGCGAGATCGCGTGGAGTGTCACTCGAGCGTCGCGCACCGGACTTCCTGCGCTGTCACGCAGCACGCCATTCCAGGAAGGCGTCGGAAGCGAATTCGAGATAGGAACAACAATCAGTAGAACGACTAGGCAGACTGCCGGAATTGAGCTCCGAGGACCAACAGACATGCACTGTATTATACGCACTCCCGTTCTAAGCCCTGACCGGCGACCCTGAATTGACAACCGCTGGGCGTCGGGATAGCTTGAGAAAATCTTCACCTTACGAGGGCCGTGCACTGTCAGGAACCTTGGGCGTAGCTAGCCTCGGGATACCTAGGGTTTCCTGTGGAAGCGAGCGATTTCGTTTTAGCATAAAATGCTCTACCCGGCCCGTGTCGCCGGGCATCTAAAACCTGTCAAAACGCAGCGGGTTCCTCCCTACCGCTGGGGAGCTAACGTGAGTCAGCCGAAAACTCAAGTAGACCTTGACCTGCTCAGCATCAATACCATTCGCACCCTGGCCATCGACGCCGTGCAGCAAGCCAACTCCGGGCATCCTGGCGCGCCCATGGGCCTCGCTCCCGTCGCTTACGCGTTGTGGCAACGATTTCTGCGTTACGACCCCGCCGATCCTCTTTGGCCCAATCGCGATCGCTTCGTTCTCTCCAACGGCCACGCCTCCATGCTCCTCTACGCCATGCTGCATCTCACTGGCGTCCGCGATGTTTCTCCCGACGGCAAAGTCCTCGACAAACCTTCCCTCCCTATGGAAGAGATCAAACGCTTTCGCCAGCTCGACAGCAAAACTCCTGGCCATCCGGAATCGCACATTACCGCCGGCGTCGAGACAACCACGGGACCCCTCGGCCAGGGCTGCGGCAACAGCGTGGGCATGGCCATCGCCAGCAAATGGCTGGGCGCGAATTACAATCGCCCCGGCTTCGAGCTTTTCGATTTCAACGTCTACACCATGTGCGGCGACGGCGATTTGATGGAGGGCGTCGCCTGCGAAGCTGCGTCTCTCGCCGGTCATCTCGCCCTCTCCAATCTCTGCTGGATTTACGACCACAACCACGTAACTTTGGACGGCCCTGCGATTTGGTCCTTCAGCGAAGACGTGATGACCCGCTTTGTCGGCCTGGGCTGGAACGTCACACGCGTGGCGGACGCTAACGACCTTGAAATGCTCGGCCGCGCCTATCAAACTTTCCTGAAAACCACCGACCGTCCCACGTTGATCGTCGTCGATAGCCACATCGGCTACGGCTCGCCAAATAAACAAGACTCTTCTGACGCGCACGGCGAGCCTCTCGGCGAAGCGGAAGTCAAACTCGTAAAGCGAAACTACGGCTGGCCCGAGGACGCAAAGTTTCTCGTTCCTGACGGCATCTACGACCATTTCAAAAACGGCATTGGCAAACGCGGAGCGGAAGCTCGTACCGCATGGACCGCGAAATTCGACGAATACAAAAAACAATTTCCGCAGCTCGCCGATCAGCTTCAGCGTATGCAAGACTTCCAGTTGCCTGATGGTTGGGACAAGGATTTGCCCGCGTTTCCTGCCGATGCCAAGGGCATGGCCACCCGCGAATCCTCTGGCAAAGTCCTCAACGCAATCGCCAAGAATATTCCCTGGCTGATCGGTGGCTCCGCAGATCTCGCGCACTCCAACAAAACTAATTTGACGTTCGAGGGCGCCGGAGACTTCTACGCGAACCAATACCGCGGCCGCAATCTACATTTCGGCGTGCGCGAACACGCCATGGGCGCCGCCGTCAACGGCCTGAGCGTCTCTCGTTTGCGCGCCTATAGCGCCACCTTCTTCAATTTCAGCGACTACATGCGTCCCGCCATGCGGCTCGCCGCGCTGATGGAAGCGCCCTCCATCTTCATTTTCACTCACGATTCCATCGGCCTCGGGGAAGACGGCCCAACGCATCAACCCATCGAGCAACTCGCTTCCCTTCGCGCCATGCCCAATATGATCGTGCTGCGCCCCGGTGATGCCAACGAAGTCGTGGAAGCGTACAAGGTCCTGATCCAGCTTAGGCGCAGCCCGGTTTCCCTGGTGCTCACCCGCCAAGCCCTTCCTACCTTCGACCGCACCAAGTACGCCGCAGCCTCCGGCGTCGCTAAGGGAGCCTACGTTCTCGCCGACGCCGCAAAGGCCAAGCCCGAGGTAATTCTCATGGCCAGCGGCAGCGAGGTCCATTTGTGCGTCGAAGCTTACGAAAAGCTGAAGGCCGAAGGCATCAATGCCCGTGTCGTGAGCATGCCCTCCTGGGAGCTCTTCGAAAAGCAGGACGCCGCCTATCGTGAAAGCGTGCTTCCTTCCAGCATTACGGCGCGCGTCTCCGTCGAAATGGCCGCGACGACTGGTTGGGAGCGCTACGTCGGGCCCAAGGGCAAAGCGATCGGTATGCATACATTCGGTGCCTCCGCGCCTCTGAAAGATTTGCTCAAGAAGTTCGGCTTTCTCCCCGAGCGCGTCGTAGCCGCGGCAAAAGAAGTTCTGGGAAAGTGAGCAGCACATGAAACTGGTGATTGGCTCCGATCACGCCGGCTTTCAGTTGAAAGTCTCCATCGGCGATTTGCTGCGCTCCCTCGGCCACGAAGTGCTGGACGTCGGTGCCTTCAACGAAAATCCCTCCGACTATCCGGATTTCGCCGAAGCGGTTGGCCGCGCTGTCGTCGACAAAAAAGCCGAGCGCGGCGTGCTCATCTGCGGCAGCGGCGTGGGAGCCAGCGTGGCGGCGAACAAAATTCCCGGCGTCCGCGCCGGCATGTGCCACGACACTTATTCCGCGCATCAAGGGGTAGAGCACGACGACATCAACGTGCTGGTGCTAGGCTCCCGCGTCATAGGGGTCATGCTCGCGCAGGATTTGGTGAAGGCTTTCCTGGGTGCCAAATTCACCAACGAAGAGCGCCACGTCCGCCGCCTCGGCAAAGTAAAAGCAATTGAAGCCAAATACTGTGGTGCGGGAAAGGTTTAGTTCTGGAAGCGGCGCCTTTAGGCGCTGCGAAAATGCCGGGGTCGGCTGGAGCGAGCAAGGCCCAACCCAGCGGCGTACAATAGTAATTCAAGAAGTTTGCAACAAAGGAGAACGTCATGACAACCACAACAGCGCTTCCGAATGTCGGAGCCAAGCGTGTGAACCCCCTGAGGGCGTTGCTGGAATTCGGCCAGTCCCCCTGGATGGACTACGTCCGCAGAGACCTGCTGACCAGCGGCACCCTGAAAAGAATGATTGATGAGGACGGCCTGATGGGTATGACCTCCAACCCCACGATTTTTGAGAAGGCCATTACCGGCAGCAAGGATTACACGGACATCCTGGAATCGCCCGAGGCCAAAAAACTCGATGCCAAGGGTGTATACGAAAAAATCGCCATCCGTGACGTGCAAGACGCTACTGACATCTTCAAGAGCGTCTACCAGCAGACCAAACGCCGCGACGGTTACGTCAGCCTCGAAGTCTCGCCGCTGCTCGCCAACGACACACAGGGCAGCATCGACGAAGCCCGCCGTCTCTGGAAAAGCGTCGGGCGCGAAAACGTCATGATCAAGATCCCCGGCACGAAAGAAGGCCTCCCTGCCATTCGCCAGCTCCTCGAAGAGGGCATCAATATCAACATCACACTCTTGTTCGCGCAATCGGTCTACGAACAAGTGGCGGAAGCGTTCCTCGCTGCCCTGGAAGCTCGCGCGAAAAAAGGCCAGGACATCAGTCATATCGCCAGTGTCGCCAGCTTCTTTGTCAGCCGCATCGACACGCTGATCGACAGTCAGATCGACGCCAAGCTGAAGACCGTCACCGATGCCAATCAGCGCGCTCTTCTCACCAGCTTGCAAGGAAAAGTGGCCATCGCCAATGCCAAGCTGACCTACCGCAAATATCAGGAAATCTACAGCAGCCCGCGATGGAAAGCTTTGGCCGCCAAAGGCGCGCAAACGCAGCGTCTACTCTGGGCCAGCACCAGCACAAAAAATCCCAAGTATCGCGACGTCCTCTATGTTGAAGAGCTCATCGGCAAGGATACTGTCGACACCATTCCGCCGGCTACTTTTGACGCTTTCCGCGATCACGGCCGCGTGCGTCCCAGCCTCACCGAAAACGTCGACGAAGCGGCTAAAGTCATGGCCTCGCTCGAAAAGGCCGGGATTTCCATGAAGGAAGTCACGGAAAAACTCGTCGTGGACGGCGTGAAACTTTTCTCCGATGCGTTCAAACAGTTGCTGGAGGCCACCGGCAAGACCGCTGGCGTACGTGCGTGAGCCTCAATTCCCAGCTCTACATGCTGCCAGGGAAGCTTGAGGGTCTCGTCAAGGCCTCCCTTGATGATTGGAAAAAGAACGACAAGGTCCGGCGCCTGTGGCAGCGTGACGCCTCCATCTGGACCGGCAGCGACGAAGATCAGTGGCTGGGCTGGCTGGACATGACTGCGACGCAGCTTGCCCAGATTGAGCTCTTCAGAAAAGTAGCTGCCGACGTGAAGAAGGCTAAGTTCAAGCACGCCCTTTTGCTCGGTATGGGCGGCTCCAGCCTCTGCCCGGAAGTTCTTCGCATGACTTTTGGCAAGATCAAGGGATTTCCCGCGCTGCACGTGCTGGACTCCACCGACCCCGCGCAAATCAAAGCCATCGAGGCCCAAGTCGCTCTCAAAAGCACCATTTGCATCGTCTCCAGTAAATCCGGGAGCACGCTCGAGCCCAACATCTACAAGCAGTACTTTTTCGAGCGGATCAAGAAGAGGGTTGGCCCGCAAGAAGTCGGCAATCGCTTTATCGCTATCACCGATCCCGGTTCCAAATTGCGAGACGTTGCGCTAGCCGACAGGTTCCGGCACATTTTCTTCGGCCTTCCCAGTATTGGCGGACGCTATTCCGCGCTGTCAAATTTCGGAATGATCCCCGCGGCCATCATGGGCCTGGACGTCGCAAAATTTCTCAAGAATACCCAGGAAATGGTAACGGCCTGCGGTGCAGCTGTCGCGGCGGACAAGAATCCCGGTGTCGTGCTCGGCGCCATCCTCGGGAATGCCGCGAATGAAGGCCTCGATAAGCTCACGATCATCTCGTCCCCCGGCATTTCGGATCTCGGCGCGTGGCTCGAACAACTGATTGCGGAATCGACAGGAAAACAGGGCAAGGGTATCATTCCCGTGGATCGCGAAAAACTCGCCAAACCGGAAGCCTACGGCAGCGATCGCCTCTTCGTGTACCTTCGCCTTGAAACGAAACCGAACAAAAAGCAAGACGCCGCAGTAGCGGCGCTCGAAAAAGATGGTCTGCCCGTCGTACGCATCTCCGTGAAAAACACTTACAACCTGGGCCAGGAGTTTTTCCGCTGGGAAATCGCCACCGCCGTCGCCGGCTCCATTATCGGTATCAATCCCTTCAATCAGCCGGACGTCGAAGCCAGCAAAATCGAAACCAAAAAGCTCACCAGCGAATATGAAAGAACCGGCCAACTCCCTCCCGAATCCCCTTTTCTTCAGACCGAAGGAATTAAGCTATACGCGGACGAAAGAAACACCGCTGCATTGAAAAATTCACGGACTCTCGTGGACGTGCTGAAGTTTCACTTGGATCGAATCAACGCGAATGACTACTTCGGCGTGCTCGCCTACATCACGATGAACCAGCAGAACGAGGACGCACTCCAGGTGGTTCGCCACCTCGTGCGCGACGACAAGAAAGCTGCCACTGTTCTCGGCTTTGGTCCGCGCTTCTTGCATTCGACCGGTCAAGCGTACAAAGGCGGACCCAATACTGGCGTCTTCCTGCAGATCACCTGCGACGACAAGCTCGACCTGCCCGTACCCGGACAAAAATACACTTTCGGTGTTGTGAAAGCGGCGCAAGCCCGCGGCGATTTCGCCGTTCTGGCGGAGCGCGGCCGTCGGGCTCTGCGCGTTCATATTGGAAAAAATGCGAAAGCCGATCTCGCAAAGCTTGCCAGAGCCACAAAGAAGGCCCTGGCGATGCAAAGTTTTTAGCGGCATGAGCCAGAGTGCAGCTGTCTCGCGTATCGTGCTCGATACACGCGAGAGGACCATTAAAGTGAGCAGTAGCAGTAGCACAACAGGAGCGAACGAATGCAGCTTGGCATGATCGGCCTTGGCAGGATGGGTGCCAACATGGTGCGCCGCCTGCAAAAAAATGGCCACCAATGCGTCGTCTACGACCGTAGCGCCGATTCCGTCAAGCAGCTAAGCGCCGAAGGCTCTGCCGGTTCCTCTTCTCTCGACGATTTTGTTAAAAAACTCTCGAAGCCTCGCGCCATCTGGCTGATGGTTCCCGCCGGCGTTGTCGATGCCACGTTGCGCGACCTCGCCCCGAAGCTCGAATCCGGCGACATCGTCATTGATGGCGGCAACTCCTACTACATCGACGACATTCGCCGCGCCAAGGAACTTTCCGCCCGCGGCATTCACTACGTCGATGTCGGCACCAGCGGCGGTGTTTGGGGGCTCGAGCGCGGCTATTGCCAGATGATCGGCGGCGAAAACAGCGTCGTTAAGCATCTCGATCCCATTTTCAAAACGCTCGCGCCTGGGCGCGGCGACGCACCGCGCACTCCCGGCCGCGAGAAAGCCCCCGGCACCGCCGAGGAAGGCTACCTTCACTGCGGCCCATCGGGCGCCGGCCATTTTGTGAAAATGGTCCACAACGGAATCGAATATGGACTCATGGCCGCGTACGCGGAAGGCCTCAACATTTTGAAGCACGCCAATGTGGGCAAGCAGCATCACGAAACGGATGCCGAAACCACGCCGCTGCGAAATCCCGAACACTATCAATACGATTTCAATCTCGCCGACATCACCGAAGTCTGGCGGCGCGGCAGCGTCGTCGCTTCCTGGCTGCTTGACCTCACCGCCATTTCTCTTCTCGAGCAGCCGTCGCTCGACCATTTCTCCGGCCGCGTCTCCGATTCCGGCGAAGGCCGCTGGACCATTCTGGCCGCCATTGAGTCCGGGACGCCCGCTCCCGTGCTGAGCGAAGCGCTTTACCAGCGGTTCCTGTCCCGAAGTGAAGGCGAATTTGCCGCTAAAGTGCTGTCTGCCATGCGCTTTCAATTCGGCGGTCACGCGGAAAAGAAATCTTGATCTGCGAAATGCTTCAACCCGCACCACTTCCTAACATCGGACAGGACATCCTCTTATGAACCATGTCCATGCAAACCCTGTAGCCGCGCCCTGCGTCATGGTTATCTTCGGCGCTACGGGCGACCTCACCAAGCGCAAGCTCATTCCCGCGCTCTGCAACCTCGCCGCCGACAATTTGCTCTCCAAGCAGTTCGCCATCATCGGTTTCGCCACCAACGACTACACCACGGAAACGTTCCGCAAAACTCTCGCGGAAGAAATCCCCAAATATTCCTCCACCAAGATCGACCCCGCAATCTGGGCCTGGTTCGCCGAGCGCATCTATTACGTCAAGGGCGACTTTCAAGATCCTGATGCGTATAAGCGCCTCGCCCAGCAAATCGAAGATGTCAATAAGCAGCACAACACGGGAGGGAACAGATTTTTCTACCTCGCCGTTGCTCCGCGATTTTTCTCTCCCATCGTGAAACAGCTCGGTCAAGCCGGCCTCACCAAGGAAGAGGATGGCCACTGGGCCCGCGTCATCATCGAAAAGCCCTTCGGCCACGACTTGCAATCCGCGCGCCAGCTCAACGAAGAGCTAAAACAAGTTCTCAGCGAGAATCAGATCTATCGCATCGACCATTACCTCGGCAAAGAAACCGTCCAGAACGTTTTGGTCTTTCGATTCTCCAACAACATCATCGAGCCGCTCTGGAATCGCAACTACGTCGACCACGTGCAAATCACCGCCGCGGAAACGGTCGGCGTCGAGCATCGCGGCACGTTTTACGAAACTGCCGGCGCCCTCCGCGACATGGTGCCCAACCATCTCTTCCAGCTCCTCACCATGACCGCAATGGAGCCGCCCATCTCCTTCGACGCCGACGAAGTGCGCAACAAGCAGGCCGAAGTCCTGCATGCCATCCAGCCGCTCAGTCCCGAAGACGTGCTCACCTGCATGGTTCGCGGGCAATACGGTCCCGGCGCTATCGACGGAGTTCCAGTCGTGGGCTATCGCAGCGAGCCCGACGTCGCGCCAGACTCCGACACCGAAACCTTCGTCGCCATGAAGCTGCAGATTGACAACTGGCGCTGGGCCGGCGTGCCTTTCTATCTCCGCACCGGCAAGCGCCTCAAGCGGCGCGCCACCGAAATCGTCATTCAGTTCCGTCGCACTCCGTTCGTTCTCTTCCGCAACACCACGGTTAAAAATCTGGAGACGAATCGCCTGGTCATCCACATCCAGCCCAACGAAGGCATCTCGCTCAGCTTCGGCGCAAAAGTTCCCGGCACGATCATGAAGCTCGGCCTCGTGAATATGGATTTCGACTACTGCACCTATTTCGGCGCCGAACACAGCACTGGTTACGAGCGCCTGCTCCGCGATTGCATGGCCGGCGATCCCACCCTCTTCCAGCGTGCGGACATGGTTGAAGCCGGCTGGAGCGTGATCCAGCCGGTCATTGACGTCTGGCACGCGTTGCGCGCCCGCGGATTCCCAAATTATCCCGCCGGTTCGTGGGGCCCAATCGAAGCGGAAGAACTTCTCGAACGCGAAGGCCGCGCCTGGCGCCCCATAGGTGAAGAGGAAATCGACCGCGACCGTGGCTGCAACGACGATGAAGGCAAGGTCGCTGCCGCCCGCTAGCGTCAAAATGCAGAGCGTCGGATTTCAGCCGCCGAACCAAGCATGCTTTCTTGGAGAAGTTGTGCCACGCGACATACGCATCCTGACCAACCTCGACGCCATCGCCAAACGCGCCGCCCAGGAATTTGTCCAGTCCGCCACCTCCGCCGCGTCCGAAAAAGGTTCCTTCAGAGTCGCCCTCGCGGGCGGTTCCACCCCAAAGGCTCTCTATTCTCTTTTGGCAAACGACGCAGCACTGCGCGCACAGCTTCCATGGGATAAAATGTATCTGTACTTCGGCGACGAGCGGAGTGTCGGCCCCGACCATCCGGACAGCAATTTCCGCATGGCCACCGAAGCGATGGTCTCGAAGGTCCCGCTAAGGCCCGAGCAGGTCTTTCGCATCAAAGGGGAATATAAGGACACGGAGAAGGCCGCGCAAGAATACGAACAAGCCTTGCGCGCATCCTTTAAAATAGCCGAGGGCCAGTTTCCGCGCTTCGACCTCGTGCTTCTGGGAATGGGCAACGAAGGCCACACCGCTTCGCTGTTCCCCGGAACCAAGGCGCTGCACGAAACGAAGCGCCTCGTGGTGCGCAATTGGGTGGGCAAGCTCTACACCCACCGCATCACATTGACCGCCCCGGCCATCAACAACGCCGCGCGCGTCATCTTCATGGTCACCGGCGCGGACAAAGCGCTCGCACTGAAAGGCGTTCTGGAAGGACCGTACGAGCCGGAGCAATTGCCGGCGCAGATGATTCAGCCGTCGAACGGCCAACTACTTTGGCTGGTGGACGCTGCCGCCGGCGGCATGCTTTCGGTGGGAATTCGCGAATAAGGCAAGGAGAAACTCCATGGCAACTACAACCGTCACTGGCGGCAAAATTGAAACGTATCTCGGCGCGAAAGCCGATTTCCTGCTGGGCTTCAAATCGCCCAAGATCCCGAAAGAGCGTCTGCATCTCCCCGGGCCCGACTTCATCGATCGCGTCTGGACCATTTCCGACCGCAATGTTCGTGTGCTGGCGAACCTCCAGCGCCTGTTCCGCCACGGTCGTCTCAACGGCACCGGTTACATGTCCATTCTTCCTGTCGATCAGGGCATCGAACACTCCGGCGGCGCCAGCTTCGCGAAAAATCCCGACTATTTCGACAGCGAGAATATCGTCAAGCTAGCCGTCGAGGGCGGCTGCAACGCCGTAGCTTCCACCTTCGGCGTTCTCGGCACTGTCGCCCGCAAGTACGCGCACAAAATTCCCTTCATCGTAAAACTCAATCACAACGAGCTGCTCACTTTTCCCAACAAGTTCGACCAAATCTTTTTCGGCACTGTGAAGGAAGCGTGGGACATGGGCGCCGCCGCCGTCGGTGCCACCATCTACTTCGGCTCCGACCAGGCCGACCGCCAAATCGTCGAAGTTAGCCGTGCGTTCGCGGAAGCTCACGAACTCGGCATGGCCACCGTCCTCTGGTGCTACCTGCGCAATAGCGCCTTCAAAAAAGACAAGGACTACCACCTATCCGCCGACCTGACCGGGCAGGCCAATCACCTCGGCGTCACCATTCAGGCCGACATCATCAAACAAAAGCTTCCCGAAAATAATGGCGGCTACCAGGCGCTAAACATCGGCGATTCCAGCTACGGCAAATTCGACAAGCGCATTTACACCGACCTCGCCAGCGACCATCCAATCGACCTCTGCCGTTATCAGGTCGCCAACTGCTATATGGGCCGCGCCAGTCTCATCAACAGTGGCGGCGCCTCCGGAGCCAATGATTTCGAGGAAGCAGTAGCCACCGCCGTCATCAACAAACGCGCCGGCGGCACCGGCCTCATCTCCGGCCGCAAAGCCTTCCAACGCCCCATGAAGGAAGGGGTCCAGCTACTGAACGTCATTCAAGACGTTTACCTGAGCCCCGAAGTCACCGTCGCCTAACAACGGGGCACAGCCAACTCCGCCCCACCGCTTGCGAAGTTTGCGTGCGATGAATCCTAGCTGCGCTTGTAGGGGCGCAGCCCGCCTGCGGCAGGCAGGCACCTGGGCCCCAGTTCAGGCGACCAATACTCGTCGGAGTGGTTCAGGTTTTGCTCCTCTGTAGAAATCCCCTTTCGTTTGCCGCTCGATGGCATTCGTGAGTAATATGAACACCCGCTGAAACCCGGAAACGCTTCCGAAGGAAACGCCGTCTGGACCAATGATGCGTCGAACGGAGTAGTCTGCGCGGATGGGCGGGCTCGCGCTTGGCGCCGCGAGGGCGCCGGCGGATGGCGCGACGCAGCGAAAATTAAGGAGAGAAGAAATGAAGAAGGTAATTGCGGGCGCGATGCTGGCTTTGGCTGTGGCCTCGGGGGCCTCGTTTTTGTTTGCGCGAACCCGGAGCGAAGCGCGGCCACCGACGCCGAGCCCTTCGCAAGTCGTGCTTTCGCAGTGGAACGAAATCGGACGCAAGCTGGTGGCCATGGCGGAGGATTTTCCGGAGGACAAGTACGACTTCAAGCCGACTGCGGCGCAGCGGACGTTTGCGGAGCAGATCCTGCATGTCTCCGCGTCGATGTATTACTTCACCGATCCCGCGCAGGGCCAGAAGCCGCGCTATCCGGACGATCCGAAGCGCGACGGCCTGAAGACCAAGGCGGAGATCGTGGCGTTCACGAAAAAGTGCATCGAAGACGGCGCGGCGGTGATCAAGTCCAAGGGTGATAAAGGCATGAGCGAATGGATCACCGAACCCGAAAGCAAACAGCAAGTGCAAGTTTCGGACCTGGCCTATTCACTTACAGAACATTCCGGCGAACATTACGGGCAATTGGTCGTGTATTACCGCTTGGCGGGACTGGTGCCTCCGGAGTCGCGTCCGAAGAAGTAGGCCAACGGCGAGAACCCGGGAATTGACGAACTGAAACAACGGACCTAAGTAAAAGGAGAGAAGCATGAAGAGACTATTTTTGATCAGTGTCATTGCCGTGTGGGCCGCGCTTACCGCCATGCCGGCATTGGCCCAGGATACGGCAAAGAAAGATGCGGCTCCTAAGCCGGCAGTGGGATTGTCGCAGGCCGTGCTTGATCAGTGGAACGAGATTGGGCGGAAGCTGGTCGCGATGGCCGAGGATTTTCCCGAGGACAAGTACGACTTCAAGCCGACCCCGGGGCAGCGGTCGTTCGCGGAGCAATTGCTGCACGCTGCGGGCGCAAACTACTTCTTCACCAATCTGGTGAAGGGAGAGAAGCCTCCAGCGCAGGAAGATCCGCCGCGCGCCAACTTCAAGACGAAAGCCGACGTCGTGGCATACGTGAAAAAATCAATGGAGGACGGCGCCGCAGCAATCAAGGCTAAGAGCGATGCAGGAATTGCGGGAATGATGGTCGATCCTTTCGCGAATCAGCAAGTGCGCGTGTTCGATTGGGCGTATGGCTTCATCGAGCACATGGGCGAGCACTACGGCCAATTGGCGGTGTACTACCGCGTTGCGGGACTGGTGCCTCCGGAGTCGCGCCCGAAAAAATAAACAATTGAGAGCATTGCTGGCGTTTGCGTAAACCGCTGCTAGGATCTGCCGACCGCGCCGCTAGCACCATTTTCCAGTAGAGCCGTCAATTGCGCGGGATCGCTGGTGGGTGGCAGACAGGATTGGCCCGCGCAGACAACCGCGACGGCTTTGTCCGCTTGGAGATGCGGCAAAGTATCCTTGAGCGCTTCGGGAAGGCTGTCGAACAATGTGGCGCCATCGCCGGCGGTGGCGGTAAACCGCAATACGGATTTGCCAAGCCGGTAGACGCGGTTGGCGGCGACTTCCAGGGACAGTGCGGCGGGATCATCGGCGCGACCTGTGATCACGACTTGCATCGGATGGCGTGCGAACAGAAGCGCCGCCAAACCATACGTGGCAGCGAATAGTCCGTACTGCGGCGCGATTCCCGCGAACGCTTCCAGCGTTTTTTGCGCGAAATTGTAGCAGCGCTCGTCGCCCGTGAAAGCATGTATGCGGACGAGAGCGATAACCGCGACGGAGTTCGCGCTCGGGGTCGGCGAATCCTGGAAGGGCTTGCGGCGCACGTCCAGCCCGCCCAGCGGCGGCGCATTGGATGGGCGGTCGAAAAAGCCGCCGCCCTCAGCATCCGCGTAGTATTCCAGAATGTAATCGAGCGTGCGCTGGGCTGCGCGAAAATAGCGCGGATTCAGCGTCGTCTCGTAAGCGTCCAGCAGAGCGACGACGCAGAATACCTGGTCATCCAACGAGCCTTCCAGGCGTGGGCCGCCGATGCGGTGAGCGAAGCCCTTGTCCTCGCTCCAAGCTTCTTGCAGCATGCGCTCCATCGTTTTCAACGCGAACTCGCGGCAGTTGTCGCCGATGGATCCGCCCAAAATGCGCGCGGCTTCCAAATACGCGGATACGAACATCGCGTTCCACGAGACGTACATTGTGGTATCGATGTACGGGGTTATGCGGCGGAGCCGGCCCGCTAACATTTTGTCTTTGGCGCGCGCGATCGTCAGGCGCACGGCGGTTTCATCGCCGTCCAGCGTTTTAGCGATGGCGGCCGGATCGCGAGCCACCCAGAGAACATTCTTCGCTGGATTGTGGTGCATTTCCCCGCGCTGCTCCACGTCGTAGTAAAGCTCGACAATGCGAGCTTCGGCGGGTAGCAGCCCCTCGCGAACTTCTTCGAGCGTCCACGTGAAGTAATCGCCATCGTCGGAGAGGCAATAGTCCGCATCCTGGCTGGCATAAAAACCGCCGCTGTGCTGGTCGGAAAGCACCTCATTCACCCAGCCGATGATGCCTTCGGCGGTTTCGCGCAAGAACGGATTCTGCGTCACCTGCCAGCCGTGAAGATAATTTTTGAGCAGCTCCGAATTGTCGTAACTCATTTTCTCGAAATGGGGCACGAGCCAGCGCTCATCGACGGAATAGCGATGAAAGCCGCCGGCAAGCTGATCGTAAACGCCGCCTCGCGCCATTTTCTCGAGTGTGGTCTCCGCCATCGCGAGCAGATGCTTTTCCTTGGTTTCTTGGTAGCGTTCGAGAAGCAGCTCAATCGCGGAGGCGTGCGGAAATTTCGGCGACTGGCCGAAGCCGCCGTTGCGAATGTCAAAAAGTTTGGTGATCGATTGGATTTGCGCATCAACGACGCTCAGATCGAAGTTGGCTCTTGCGCCGTTGAAAGTCTCCGCCTGCGCTACCGCGTCCGCCAGCGAATTGGCGGCGCGCTCCAGATCGGGCCGCTTATTACGGTACGAATCGGCGACCGCCAGCAAAACGCGCCGGAAACCGGGGCGTCCGCCTTGATCATCCGGCGGGAAATACGTTCCGCCATAAAAGGGCTTGCCATTGGGAAGCAAAAAACCGGTGAGCGGCCACCCACCCTGCCCCGAAAGGGCGCTGATGGCGGATTGGTAGCGTGCGTCCACATCAGGGCGCTCATCGCGGTCGACTTTCACGGCCACGAAATGCTCGTTAATGATCTTCGCGATTTCCGCGCTCTCGTAGCTTTCGCGATCTATTACATGGCACCAATGGCACCACACCGCGCCGATATCCAGCAGCATCGGCTTGTTTTCGGACTTGGCGCGCGCGAAAGCGGCGTCGCCCCATTCATACCAATCGATGGGTTGGTGAGCGGCCGAACGGAGATAAGGGCTAACCGAATCCTTGAGCCGGTTCTCAGGTTGTGACGCCAAGCGAACTCCCCCTATTGCGAAAGGACTCCCCGCAAGAACCGCGAGACGCAAAGGCGCATCGCTCGGGATTGCTGGGAAAATCTGGTGGAACGCCCCGAACAAAACTGCAGTCTACTGAACGACGTTACCCGGACCGAGGTCGCGGGGATCCAGCGGCTTGCGACCGGCAAATCCTTCGTCTTGGCGATGGTAGAAGCGGATGCGATCCTCGCCAAGCCTCCAGCACAGATAAACTTCTTCGTTGTTGATCAGCGCCGGGAAGTCGAGCAGGCCAACCTCAAGATCTTTGATGAGGCAACCGGTTTCAAGGATGCGATTGAGCGCGGACTTAAGCGTTTCAGCGAGCTGCTGGTGCTCGACGCGCAGGGTAGCGAGTTTTTCGTACGGTACAATGACCCCGCCCATCATGGTAATTCTAGCGGAAACTGCAGTAAGGTCCGTTTCGAGGCCGGCGAGCTTCTTTCGGCAATCCATCGCTTCAACAAGGAACGGCTCAAGCTCCTGGCGGGCGCGCTCGGCTTCGGTGAGGGTAAAAAGCCGCGGCTCCGGCTCTGGGCTATCGTCCTGGTTCTGTTCGTCGTCTTCATCCGCCATTATGATTCCGTCGAGGGCTGTCGGCCCGTTGAGGGCCAGGGTGCAATGCAGTGCGCCCTACATTGCGGCTAGCGCAAGCTTAACATGCGGTCGAGGGCAATGCGCGCGAAGTGTCGCGTGCGCTCGTCCACCAGGATTTGGTTGACGATGTTGCCCGCGGCGAGATTATCGAGCGCCCATAGCAAATGCTGGGGTGTGATGCGAAACATCGTGGTGCACACGCATACGCTCGGATCCAGCGACATGATCCTGCGCTCCGGCATTTCTTTGCCAAGCCGATTAACCAGGTGAATCTCCGTGCCCACGGCCCACTGCGAGTCGGCCGGCGATTGCGAGATAGCTTTGATAATGCCTTCGGTCGAGCCGATCTCGTCGGCGGCCTGAGCTACTTCGTAACGGCACTCCGGATGCACGATTACGCGAATACCCGGGTATGCGCGCCGAACGCGCTCAATGTGCTGCGGCTGGAAGCGCTGATGAACCGAGCAGTAGCCCTTCCACAAGATGACGCGAGCCTTGCGAATCGACTCCGGAGAATTGCCCCCGAAATCCTGATACGGATCCCACACGATCATTTGGTCGAGCGGGATACCCATGCGAAAAGCAGTGTTGCGGCCAAGGTGTTCGTCCGGCAGAAAGAGGACTTTCTCGCCGCGTTCGAAAGCCCAGCGCATCACCGCGGCGGCGTTTGAGCTGGTGCAGACGGAGCCGCCGTGTTCGCCGGTGAAAGACTTGATGGCCGCCGTGGAATTCATGTACGTGACGGGAACGAGTTTAAGATCGCCGAGAGTGGAAAGTTCGTCCCAGCAGACTTCGACTTGGCCAATGTCCGCCATATCGGCCATCGAGCAGCCGGCGTTCAAATCGGGAAGGACCACAGTTTGGTGCGCGCGGCGAAGAATGTCCGCACTCTCCGCCATGAAATGCACGCCGCAAAAAACGATGTAGCGCGCATCGGCTTCGGCTGCCTGATACGAAAGCTTGAGAGAGTCTCCGCGAAAATCTGCGAATTTCACCACTTCATCTCGCTGGTAGTGATGGCCAAGCACGACCACGTCTTTGCCGAGACGGGCCTTTGCGGAGGCAATGCGTTCATCCAGCGAATTGTCGGGGACCAGCAAATAGGAATCGAAGTCGCAGCCCACACCGGGTTCGATTTCCGGTGCGCGCACGGTTTCCGGCGCTTCGCTACCGATTAGTGTGGAGGAGTTCGAAATAGAGATAAGGGTGCTCATCGCGTTTTCGTGAATGCTGCTTGGGTTAGGTGATCCTGGGAAGCCCCTGGTTATTAGATGAATTTCCTCAGCTTTTGGTGCAATTCTCCACTATCCCCCGATGAACACCATAGTACGCGAGGGTGGTACGAAGTCCGGCGCGTTGATGCGATGTCCTTCCTCTTTTTCCACTACCACCGAGCGGATATAGGTAACCAAATCTTCGTCGGAGGCACCTTCACGCAACAACGCACGCAGGTCGTGATCGTCCTTGCTGAATAAGCAAGTGCGCAGCTTGCCGTCTGCTGTCAGGCGGATGCGCGAGCAATGCCCGCAGAAAGGTTGAGTCACGGGCGCGATCAGGCCGATTTCGCCTGGGGCGCCGTCCGCAAAACAGTATTTCCTGGCCGTTTCGCTGCGCTCGTGCGGAATTTGCTGTAGCGGCCACCGTGCATGAATGCGCCGATGGATCTCGGCGGCTGGCACCACAAGACCGCGATTCCAGTGACGATCCGCATCGAGCGGCATGAATTCGATAAACCGCATGATGACGCCGCGTTCGCGCGCGAATGCAGCAAACGCTTCCACTTCATCATCATTAATGCCCCGGACAAGCACGGCATTGATCTTCGCAGGAGCTAAGCGCGAGCTCTGCGCGGCGTCAATGCTGCTCATCACCGTTGCAAAGGACTTAGTGCGCGTGATTTTCTCGAATTTTACAGGGTCGAGGGAATCGAGGCTGATATTGATGCGCCGCAAGCCAGATTTGATGAGCCGCTCGCAGCGTTCCGCCAGCAAGTGGCCGTTCGTGGTCATCGAAAGGTCCTCGACGCCCAGGCCATGCAGCCGCGCGATGTAATCCTCCACGTCTTGCCTGACCAGCGGCTCGCCGCCCGTGATGCGAATCTTACGGATGCCCAGGCTCAAAAAAATGCGCGCCAAGCGGTCGAGTTCCGGCCAGGAAAGAATTTCATCGTGATCGCGATAATTCTCCGGATCGGCCGAGCGGCAGTACACACAGCGGAAGTTGCAGCGGTCGGTAACAGAGATGCGCAGGTCCGTAATCTGGCGGCCGAATTTGTCGTGAAGGGTCATGACATCGTGCCCAGCGATCGCTGCATAAACAAAAAAGCCTGAATCCGTATGCTTGGATGCAGGCGCAGACGAAAAAGCGTACTTTCCCGTCGTCGGCTCCTTTCCAAGCGGGAGGCCCAGCCGTTTCCAGCCGAACCCTCATTCCCGGCTGCATCGCCAGGACGTCGCCCCTGCTGCCGTAGGTTTTCTCCCCGCCAGGCACCAAGGGTCGGAGTCTTCGCAGCCAGTGTACGCCATCGAGGGGCTAGGCTGCAATTTCAGCACATCACCCGACGACGCCCCCGGACCGGACCGGCTATTGTGGTAGAGTTTTCGCCACGCCATGCGGATCTTCGTTCTCGGGGCCGGCGCCACCGGCTCTCTCCTAGCGCAATTATTGGAGCGGCAAGGACATACAGTCTGGTGCGGAGACCGCGACCTCGAGCGCGCGCGCCGCTTTCTCGGCAAGAAGAGCGCCATCCCCATCACGGAAGTCAACGCTCGAAATCTGCACGGGATTGTGCGCGCAGCCCGCGGATGCCAGCTCATCGTGAACGCCTCGGCCTCCGTCTTCAATCAAATCGTGATGCGCGCGGCTGTGCGCCTGCGCGCGCACTATCTGGACCTGAGCTCGCACCTCACGCGCAACCCCTTCAAGGCCGAGCAACTCGCGTTCGCGCAGCGCTTCCAAGAGAAAAACAGGACCGCGGTGATCAACACCGGAGCGGCGCCCGGACTCACAAATCTCTTGGTCAAGCGCGCCGCGGAAATGCTGCACGAAGTCGAGTCGGTGCAGATCCGCCTCTACGAAAGCATCGAAAGCGAAGATCCCATCTCGCAATGGTCCCCGGAAGGCACCTTTGACGAAGCCATTTCCCGCCCGCGCGTGTACCGCAACAAGAGATTTCACATGGGAAAGCGCTTCGCGGAGCTGGAAAAATTCCGCTTTCCGGACCCTATTGGCGCTGCGAACGTGGTTCTGGCCGCCCAGGACGAAGTAGGCACGCTGCCCTACTTCGTGCCCATGCAAAACATGGACGTGAAAATCGGCGGCAACGAATTCGACCGGCTGCGCCGCTGGTACAAACAAGGAAAACTTTCAAAATCGCGCGGCATCGTGCGCCAGCGGTTTCCGCACACGTTGTCGCCGCGCAAAATTGCGAAGCTGATCCGCCGGGGTGAGCTGCAAAACGCGAGGTTCGCCGCAGTGGTGCTGGTGCGCGGCGTAAAGCGCGGCAAGAAAGAGGATCAGCGCTTGCTGATTCGCACGGAATGTTTGTTCCCCACGCTCTACCAAATCCGCCAGCAGGGCCTCTACACAACGCCCGTGGCGTATGCCACAGCGCACGTCGCCGCGCTATTCATTAAATTTTTCCCGCGAGACCTGCCCGGCGTGTTCCCTCCTGAAGCCTTGCCCGTGGAAACGCGCCGCGCCATCGTCGCTGGCATCCGCGCGCACGGCATCAAGATCAAGCACAAGACAACCGTCCTCAGGCAAGACGGCGACGAAGACGACGAAGTGTGACAGCGCCGAACCTAGAATTTGTATCCGACGCCAAACGAGATGACAGGGTAAAACTTATAGGGGGACGCGCTTTTGTTTAGCTTCGCTTGCTCCGCGGCAATGTTGCTCTGAATGGTCGGATCAGAACCGATCGATCGGCAAAACAAGCCGGTCGAGTCGCACGCGCTGCCGCTGAGGTTCAGCGTGACGCGCGGCGGTCCTTGGTAAGCCGCGCCAATTTCAAAAGAAGCGCTGAAGTGCCGGCTACTGCGCGGCACCAAATTGCCAATCCCCAGGAGCAGCATCGGCGCGGCCTTGTACACCGTGAGCTTTCCGGTTCCCGTGACTGGATCGGAGGCGTCGCTCACATAATTCGTGTTGCTCAGCGTAAAGGTCCGCCCGCCGGGCACCGAAGCGTTGGCGCTAACTTTGTTGCCGTTGTAGACCAGCACTCCCGGGCTGACGTGAAACCATCTCAACAGAAACAGATCGTAGGTGGCTTGCGCGGATCGCAGGTCTAGATTTCCTTTGTAGGTCATGCCGTCTTTATCGAACGTGTGCCCGTAACTGAAAGCGTTGAACCCGAAGCGCACGTTGGAGCGATGCGAGACAGCGACGGCGACCTCTCCGCCAATTCCGAGCGTGGACACCTTGACCCCCACGCCGATCGGAATGCGGCCCTCGGACGATCCTTTTGCGGGAGCTGCAGGAGGCGCAGTCGCGGCCGGTGCGGGTGCCGCTGAGGAATCCGGCGCGTCCGGCGTCGCCGCTGCGAGGCGAGGCGCCGGAAAGGTCATCAGCAACAGAAGCACCACAAATACAGGGACTCTTCGCATGATCGCTCCTCAAAAAAGCGAGCTTAGCATGCGAGGAATGCGCGTGTTTATTAAGTGGTTCTAATAGTTAGCAAAGAGATACCTTGCCCCTTGCTTCGACGGCGCGGTTACAAACGAAAGCAGCCGGGATTCAACAGCAGCGGTTCGGCCGAGAGTACCGGCGATTGAGTTGTTGCACGTAAAACTCCTCTGCGGTAAGCCGTCGACATCCCTCGCCTTGCGCAGCGGAGCATCGCAGGTAGCGCTCGTACGCGGCGTCGCCGCACCATTCGCGCACCCCGCGCCAAAAGCGGCGCGCCAAGCGCCTTATGTTTTTCGCCGCGTCGTGCATCAGTCGTCTCCCTGCGCAACGCCGGAATAGCCTTCCGCCCATTGCGTTGGCACGTAAGGCGATTCATGAAGCATCGGCGCGCGCCGGCTGCTCAGGATCGCGTACCACTGCACCAGCGCCTCTACGATGAGCACGACGACCATCGACGCCAAGACCGCCGTCACCCCGGCGTCCAGCCGCTGGTTAAAGATGAGCCGCTGTGTGTCCACCAGCTTGTCCCCGGGAATTTTTCCCGCCGCAATTTGCGCCGCCAGCGCATTCGCATTGGCCAGAAATCCGATGCGCGGATTCGCATCAACAATTTTCTGATAGCTGGCCGTCATCGTAATGATCACCAGCCACGCCATCGGCAGCAGCGTCACCCAGATCCAATGCGTGCGGCCCATCTTCAGCAAAATAGTGGTGGCCACCACCAGCGCCACCGCCGCCAGCAGTTGATTAGAAATGCCGAACAGCGGCCACAGCGAATTGATTCCCCCGAGCGGATCGACCACTCCCTGATACAAGAAATAGCCCCACATGCCCACAATGATCGCGCTCGATAGGAGGACGCTGGGCATCCACCCGGTGCGCCCAAATGGCTTCCACACGCGGCCGCCTAGTTCTTGCACCATGAAGCGCCCGACGCGCGTGCCCGCATCCAGCACCGTCAGAATGAACAGCGCCTCAAACATGATCGCGAAGTGATACCAGATGCTCAGCAGGCGCTCGCCGCCGATCGTGTTGGAAAAAATCTGCGCCATGCCCACGGCAAGAGACGGTGCGCCACCGGCGCGATTCCACAGCGTCTGCTCGCCAACAGCGTGCGCGAGCCCGGCCATCGTTTGCGCCGTCAGCGGAAAGCCCCAGCCGCTGATCGTCGCGGCCGCGGCATCGGGCGTTGCTCCTACAATGCTCGGAGGGCTGTTGATCGCAAAATACACGCCCGGCGTCATCGCACAAGCCGCCACCATGGCCATCACGCCGACGAACGACTCCAGCAACATCGCGCCGTAGCCGATAAACCTCGCGTGGCTCTCGCGCAGGATCATCTTTGGCGTCGTGCCCGAAGAAATTAGCGAGTGAAATCCACTGATCGCTCCGCAAGCGATAGTGATAAAGCAAAACGGAAAAATCTTCCCGGCGAACACCGGGCCGCTTCCATCGATGAAGCGCGTCAACGGAGGCATGAGCACGTGCGGACGCACAAACAAAATTCCCGCAGCAAGTGCGAAAATCGCGCCGGCCTTGATGAATGCGCTCAGATAATCACGTGGAGCAAGCAACAGCCAAACTGGGAGGGCTGACGCGGCGAATGCGTACACCATGATCGCAAACGCCAGGGGAACTCCGCCAAGCGTGAAGACTCGTGCCCAGGATGGAGAATCGGCCACCCACTGTCCGGCAAAGACCACAAACAAAATCAGGCCGACTCCCATCAGCGATCCTTCCAGCACCCGCCCCGGCCGCACAAACCGCAAGTACACGCCGACCAGCAGCGCAATGGGAATCGTCATGGCCAATGTGAACGTCGCCCACGGCGACGCCTTCAGCGCGTTCACCACCACCAGTGCCACCACCCCCAGCAGAATCACCATGATCGCCAGGACGGCGAGTTGCGCGATAAATCCTCCGCGCTTGCTCACCTCCTCCCTCGCCATCTGCCCGATCGATTTGCCGTCGCGCCGTATCGAGCAGAACAAAATGATGAAATCCTGCACGCACCCGGCAAACGCCGCGCCGGCAATCAGCCACAGTGTCCCGGGCAAATACCCGAACTGCGCCGCCAGCGTGGGGCCCACAAGAGGTCCCGGGCCGGCAATCGCCGCGAAATGGTGTCCGAACAAAACCCATTTGTTGGTGGGAACAAAATCGCGGCCGTCGTCGTTGCGCTCCGAAGGCGTCGCGCGAGTGTCGTCCAACGCAAGGAGCCGGGCGGCAAGGAACGCGGAATATAGCCGGTAGGCCACCAGATAACAGCACACCGCCGCGATCACGAACCAAATCGCGTTGAGTGACTCGCCGCGGTCCAGCGCGATCTTGCCCAGCGCACCCGCGCCTAATAGAGCCACTGTCACCCAAACCAAAATCCGTCCAAGTCGTTTCACGCGGCTAACCCAAAAGCACGGCAGAATCGCGACAATTTGCGCCGCGCGCATCGTATGCGAGCGACGCTCAAGCGTCAATTGTGTTTAGACGCTTCATTCGATGCAGCATTAGCATTGGTCGTCAAAGAGCTTTCCGGCTAGAATCGGCTCCATTCGGTCTGAAATCTTCATCGAAGGGTGCTTCATGCGCCGACATTGTGCGGGCTTTCACGTCTCGCTTTTCGCTTTGCTCTCCGTCCTGCTGCCGCTTGCGCTGTACGCGCAGAAAAAGCTGGAGCCCGCGCCGCCGACGACTCTCGAAGAACTGCAGAAAGCCATTAAAACCGAGTTGGACAAGAATCACGTGCCGGGCGCAGGTGTTGCGCTTATCTCACGCGGCGAACTTCTCTGGTGTGGCGGATTTGGCGATGCGGACATTGCCTCCAAGAAGCCCATTACTTGCGATACCGAGTTTCGCGTCGGCTCGATCAGCAAAAGCTTTGTGGCACTCGCGCTGCTCAAACTTCAAGAGGAAGGCAAGATCAACCTCGAAGCCCGCCTGCATGACGTCGCTCCGGAAATTCCCATGAAGAATGCCTGGGAGTCCGCTCATCCCGTGCGCATCGTGAACTTACTCGAACACACTGCTGGCTTCGACGATATGGAAGCCGCGGAGGTTTACAACGTCCGCGACCCCTATGATTACCCGCTCCTCGAAGTCTTCAAACGGTTTCAGGAACCGCAAATCGTACGTTGGCAGCCGGGCACACGGATGTCCTACTCGAATCCGGGTTATGGCATCGCAGGTTACCTCATCGAGAAGATCACCGGCGAACCTTACGACAAGTACATTCGGGACACGTTTCTGCAACCGCTTGGCATCATCAACGCCGACTATCGTTTTACCGACGCAAACAAAGCGCTTCTCGCCTCTGGCTATGATGGCAAGACGACCAAGCCCGTCGGCTATCCCTACATTTATTTGCGGCCTGCCGGTGACTTGAAAGCCTCGCCAGGTGAACTCGCCAAGCTGGTGCAATTCTTTCTTCGCCGCGGCATGGTCGGGCAAACGCAATTGCTCGCGCCTGAATTGATTGTCCGCATGGAAACTCCGAAAACGAGTTCCGCGTCGCAGCATGGCTTGCGCCTGGGCTATGGCCTCGCGAATTACACGGGAGTTGCCGGCGGCATTCTGACGCATGGTCACGATGGCGGCATCGATGGATTCATTTCTTCGTGTCGCTACATGCCGGAGCAAAACTGGGGCTATGTGGCACTGCTGAATAGCGCAGGCTCAGGGGAAGCGTTGGAAAATATCAATCGTCTCGCGATTGAATTCCTCTCGAAGGATTATCCCAAGCCTTACAAACCGGTAAACGCGCTTGCGCCTGCCGAGCTGCAATCTCTTGCCGGTTTTTATGCGCAGCGTGCACCGCGTTCGCAGATGCTCTCGTTTCTCGATGAACTTGCCGGCGGCATCCGCATCCGCACCATCGGCGGGCAACTCACGCGCTCGTCGCTCTTCGGCAAGCCGCAGCCGCTGCTCCCCGCCGGCAAAAATCTCTTCCGCGCAGAAAAAGAACCCGAAGGGACCACCTTGTTCTTTGCGGATGAATCCGGCCACATGGCGTTTACGTCCATGGGGGACGACGCAGTCTCCTACGCCGTAAGAACCAGCCCCCTTTGGCCCTACGCGCGCGTTGCTTTGCTGGCGCTCTGTGCTGTGCTAATGCTCAGCTCTGTGGCTTTCGCGGTAATCTGGCTCGTGCGCAAACTCATTGGAAAAATGAAAGGTGTGCAGCACTTGTCCGTGCGCGCCGTGCCCCTGTTCGCCGTCCTTTCCCTGGTGGCCATTCCGTTTTGCTTCAACGCCCTGCACGGAAGCGCCATCGGCACGCCTAATATGTTCACGATTGGAATTTACATGGCGACAATTCTGTTCGCCCTGCTCTCGCTGCTCGGTCTGGTGCTCGCCCTGCGCGTGCCCAAAGCCGAAATTCACCGCGGCGTCCGCATCCACTCTCTTCTAGTTTCTTTGGCCTGCTGCGCCGTAGCCCTGTTCTTCGCGTCCTGGGGCCTAATCGGCCTGCGCCTGTGGGTCGCGCAGTAGTCTCCCGGAAGCGCTACCCTCCCAGTAGCACCTCCGCGGGCTCGCCGACACGCTGCGCCGACGATCTGGTTCCTTCCGAGTCATAGCTGATATTCTTCTGCAAGAAATGGACCTCCCGAAGAATATTCCCCCGGATCTGTCCAACCTTCTTCAAACGATGGCCTCCGATTTTCCCGCGGTACTCCGAGGGAATCTCGTCGGCATATACCTGTGGGGCTCGTTGACCTACGACGCCTTCGATGAAAGCTGTAGCGACGTCGATTGCATCGTCGTCATTCGACGCGACCTCGACGACCGCGAGTTTTCCGATCTGGATGACTGGTTCAAGAACCAGAAAGAACAAAACCGCTGGGTCGACCGAATCGACATGCGCTTCGTGATTGACCATGAGCTTCTCGACAAGGCGTCGCGCTGCTGCGGCTTCTACCACGACACGGGGAAACTCGCCCGGCATGGATCGGACGGAAACCCGATCATCTGGCTGAATATTGGCGGGTCCGGCATCACGCTGTGGGGCAAGGACGCCAAGCTCATCTCGCCGCGTGTGTCCGACCAATGCCTCAACGATGCGCTTTTGTTAGAACTGAAGTACCTGAAGGAAGACCTAACGGCCAACGCCGGGGATCGATCCGAGAAGGCGTTCATCCACAATGCCTACGCGGTCTTTACCGCTTGCCGCATCTTTTATTCGGCCTCTCACAGGGCGCTGGCTTCCAAAGACCGAGCCCACGCCTGGGCCATAGAAACAGTCCCGCCCATGTGGCGGGCGGTCGTTCAGGCTGCCAAACATAATCGGCTGAAGAATGCCGGCTCGGCGACCCCCCAGTTGGAACAGGATGCAATGCGCTACATTGAGTTCGTGACCGGCGAGGTCAACCGCATACTGGGGCGATCAACTCAGACTTGATTTAACAAGACTGACCGGTCTCGCTGGCGCGACGCTACGGTATTGCCTGCTTTACGGCAGCGATCACTCTCTCGAGCTCGTCGTGTCTCGGCTCTTCCGCATGCGGCAGGATATCCCATCCCGTAAGCACCACGATCAGGTCGTATTCCGGCACCACCCGCAACTCCTGGCCGCCGAAGCCCCGCGCGGCCCAGGCGAATCTCTCCGGTGATTTGCCATAAGGCTGCAGCCACCATTGAAAGCCATATCCCCACCGCCGCCCTTCGTCCTGCACCGTCATAGCCGAAGTCACCGAGGCCTTTACCCATTCCGCAGGAACGATCTGTTTCCCTTCCCACATGCCGTTTTTCAGGAACAGAAAACCAATCTTCGCCAAGCTCGCAGACGAAATGTAAAGACCGCCCTCCGTATCCGGCAGTCCCGTCGGCGAATGTTTCCAGTGGTAGCGAATGCCCAACGGCTGAAAAAGACATTTGGCGGCGTACTCGTCGACATTTTTGCCCGTGGCCTTCTTGAAGATATGCGAAAGAAGCTGCGTGACGCCACTGCTGTACACGAAGACTTTGCCGGGCTCCGCGGCCATCGGCTGGTTGATCACGTATTGCACCCAATCGTGCGTCGCTTCCATCACGTCCGCGGAATTCTTGGGATCGTTGTAGGGCAGATCTTCGTTCCATTCGAGGCCCGCCGTCATGGTCAGCAGGTTACGCAGAGTGATGCGCCGCTTGCGTTCGTCTAGGTTCGCAATCTTGTAGTCGTCAAAATACTTCAGGATCGGCGTGTCCAGATCGGGAGGAAACTCCTTCCGGCCGATCGCTATCCCGATGGTGATGGAAGTGATCGTCTTGGAGACGGACTGCATAGTGTGCAAATCGCTGTGCTGATAGTAAGGATGAAATTCCGCGCTGAAGTAATTGTACGGACTATTGACGTCGTGGTTCAGTGGCCCCTCGTGCTTGGCGAGATTGCCGTAGATTTTGCCGTAGTCATGTGGATAGGAATGTGCAAACGCCTGCTTGCCGTCGCGAATAATCAACATGCTGTCCACAAGGCCATACTTGCCGGCAGCAATATCTGCATCGAGCGCTGCCAACGCACTGGAGTCTAGTCCCACGGCTGACGGTTCCGCTGTTGGCCAGCCTTTTGTGGGAAATCGATCCTGTGCGCCCGCGCCAGACATGAAAATCATAGCAGTTGACAGCAAGACCGCAGATCGGAGCAGTGCCGCAGGACAAAAGCAGGCTCCATTCCATTTCATAAAATCTCCGATTCGCTTTAAGTGATGCAAGTGCAATTCAATCGCTCACGGACGTGCACCGCAGTACCGGATAAAGCTCGCGAAACACTTTACTGAGATCGCTAGGAAAACTCGTGCGCATTGCGGCGGCCGGGCTGAGCTTTCGCCGGACAATCCAGGCTTGCACCTTCTTCCAGTTTTCGCTGGCCGGCCAGCCGAAGTGCTTGGTCCATTCGCCTTTTTCCGTACGGTACCAATAACTTTCGTAGCGGCGGCTCAGGCGTTTTTTCTGTTGTGCGAGCCAGCGCGGATTCGCGTCCAGGCGAGGTCCGGCGACCTGCGCGAGTGCCGATTCCTTGCGCTTTGAACCTGAGTAGATGCGGAAGCCAGCCGTCACCGCGCCCGCGCTAAAGCCCGCATAGAGCTGGCCGGTTTCGCCTTCACCCGCGAATGGCACAGCGAATTTCAGATACATTTGCGCGCGGTACGGCGTTTTGTCATTGGCGAAGCGCGTGTCGCGATTGATGCGTGAAAAATTGGCGCCGGTGCGGCCGCGGCAATCGAAACACGGGTTGAGCCGCAGAACATCAGGCGTAAGTTCTTCGCACAAAGTGCGCAGCGGTTGTACCACGTACTCTTTGTAGCGCTCGCGATTCGCTTCCATCCATTCCGTGCGGTTATTGCGCGCGAGGTCGCGAAAAAAGCGAAACGTCTCGCGCGTGATGATCGGTTTCGAATTGGCCATGTGCCGGACCGCCGTGGTAACGGCACACAAGCGTACACGATTCCTTTCGCGCGTCAATTCGTCTATCCTGTGCGGCGCGCCAAATTACCGCGTGGAACGTAGTAGCCGGTCTTTAGGCCGGCGACCGTAAACGCTCACAAGGAAGAGGATGATGCTACGAAAATTGATTTCCGCCGGCTTATTCCTGGTTGCTCTCGCCGCGTGCGCCGATTTCTTAAATCTCGTGCCGGCCGTCGTGGCCGACGAAAAAGGCCCTTCGAAAAAAGAGCCATGGAAGCCGGAAGATTTCATTTACGGAGAAACTGCGGGGCAATTTCGCATTTCGCCGGATGCGAAGTGGGTGGTGTGGGTCAAAACCAGCGCCGATAAAGACAAGGACGCGCGCGTTTCCAATCTTGTGCTCTCCAGCTTGTCGGAAAGCCGCGAAATTCCGCTGACGCGCGGCAGCGACAACAGCACGCAGCCGCGCTGGTCTCCAGACGGCGAGTGGATCGCGTTCACCAGCACGCGCGCGCGGCCAAAACCGAAACCGGATGCGGCGCCGATGCAAATCTGGCTCATCAACTCGCACGGCGGCGAGCCCTGGGCGCTGACCGAACTTGCGCACGCGCCGAAGCGCCTGGAATGGCTGGACAAAGACATGCTGATTTACAGCGCGGAAGAAGATCCCGCGCTGTACGAGCAGGAACTAAAAAAGAAGAAGGATGACTCCGAGGTTGTCGATGATGCACAGCACGAGCCGCCCGTGCGTCTCTACAAGATGAACGTGAAAGATAAAAAGGTTACACGGCTCACTACGAATACTGATTGGATCGAAGACTTCGGTGCTTCGCCGAATGGAAAATATGTGGTTGCGTCGCATGCAAAGAGTTTGCATTACCAGTTCGATCAGAAGGTGCGGCCGGCTGTGATTTTGCACGATTTGAGCGACGGACAGGAGAGGCAGCTTTTTTCGGAGCTGCGCGTGCGCGCCGAGGGATTTGAGTGGGCGCCGAATAATTCTGGATTTTACATGGCGACGCCGTTTTCCACGGATGCGCGATTTATAACTGCGGGCATCACCATTGTTTATTTTTATGACGTCGCGAGCGGCGCAAGCACGCAAGTGAACCTCGACAGTGCCAACGGGCTTGGATTCGATTTGCAGACTGTGCCCGGCGGTTTCGTTGCGCTACTGGCGGCGGGCAGCCACGATGATCTTGCGTTTTATTCCGCGGAGAAGGGCGCATCCGGCTGGACTTGGAAGCGGGAGGCGATTAGTGGCGAGCACGCGAAGAATCTGGAGAGTTTTCGCGCGAGCGAAGACGGAAAGACGATTGTGTATTCGAGTTCGACGGCGAGCAAATTATCGCAGCCGTATCGCGCGCAGCTCGAGGGAGGAAAAATCGTTTCGCCTGTGCAATTGGCGAAATTGAATGACGGGTTGGTGAACGGGCGGGCTTACGCGAAGAGCGAAGTGATTCGCTGGAAGGGCGCGAACAACGAAGAAGTGGAAGGCCTTCTGTATTACCCGACGAATTATGAACAAGGGAAAAAATATCCGCTGATCACCGCGATTCACGGCGGGCCGATGGGCTCCGACAAGGATTTGTGGGGAGAAAGCTGGGCGTATCCGATTCAGTTGTTTACACAGCGCGGCGCGTTTGTGCTGCGGCCGAACTATCACGGCAGCAACAACTACGGATTGAAGTGGGCGGAGTCGATCTGCTGCGGAAAATATTATGACTTAGAGACCCCGGACATCAACGCGGGCGTCGATTATTTGATTGCGCAAGGCAAAGCGGATGCGGACCGCATTGCGACGATGGGCTGGTCAAACGGATCGATATTGTCGACCAGTCTGATCACCACGTATCCGGCGCGCTACAAAGTGGCGAGCGTCGGCGCCGGCGACATCGAGTGGCTCAGCGACTGGGGCAACGTCGACTTCGGGCAATCGTTTGACGCGTATTATTTTGGTAAGTCGCCGTTTGAGGATCCGCAGCTTTACATCAACAAATCGCCTTTTTTCAAGATGGACAAAGTGCAGGCGCCGGTGCTGATTTTCCATGGCACGGCGGACCGCAACGTGCCGCCAGCGCAAAGCTGGTCGTATTTCCGCGCGCTGCAGCATTTCGACAAGACCGTGAAGTATGTAGTGTTCCCGGGCGAGCCGCACGGCCCGCGCAAGTTGACGCACCAGGTGCGCAAGGTCGAGGAAGAAGTGGCCTGGTTCGACAAATATTTCTTCAAGACCGCAAAACCGGAAAGCGAAGCGGTGAAGGAAGGCTCGCCGCTCGCGGGCGCGCTGCGCACAAAGGGTTTGGCTCGATCTGGCAGCAGTTATGGCACGGCGTTCCCTGTGAAGGGCAAAGCTGTGCTGATTCCAGAAGTCGTGAAGCGCGGCGATCTGGAGATTGGACGCTTTGAGGTGACGCGCGCGCAGTTTGCAGAATTCGACAAGAACTATAAGTTTGATGCGGGCACGGAAAATTATCCCGCGAATGGCATCACGTTGGACCAGGCGAGAGCGTATTCGGCATGGCTCTCGAAGCTGACCGGGCAGACGTTTCGCACTCCCAACGAGAGCGAAATCTCCGGCATGTACGAAAAGAAAGACGGAGAAAACACGCTCGACTATTGGGCGGGGTATACACCGAATTCCGACGACGCCGCTAGATTAAAGAGACAAACTGCGGAACTTACGGGCACTGCGCCCCTGCTGAAACCGGCCGGCAGCTTCGCAGGTCAAGGCAACGACGACGAAGAGCTAATTTTTGACCTTGGCGGCAACGTGGCCGAGTGGGTGCTGACGCGCGACGGCAAAGGCAAAGTGATGGGCGGCAGCGCGGATTGCCCGGCGGATCCGAAGGCGAATTGCACGGCGGCGCCGGAGTATGTCGGTTTCCGCGTGGTACGCGGGGCAGCGAATCCTGCGGCGCAGTAAAAACCAAGGCAAGATTTCGCCACAGAGGCCACAAAGTTCGCAGAGAAGAGCTTCGAGACGCCCCCCTCCCCCCTATTTTTCCATAAGTGTTGATTCTAAAGGGAGTTAAAGTCGTTTGTTTTGATACACTTTTACAAGTGTTGATTATAGAAGGGTTAGGTCCTAAGTCCGAGGTGAAGAGGGATTCCTTCGCTGTGAAACGCGAAGGTCGTGTAGATGCGGCTCATTGAGCGCAGAGTTTTTCGCGCAGGCCTTCCTAGTTTACGCTTGGGTGATTGTCCGGGGCGCTACGCCGCTGACCTACACCGGAAAATAAAAAGCGCCACATCAGAGTGGCGCAGAACGCAGTAATAACCAGAAGTAACTATACACAGGTGACTAAGGTTTGTCAAGGGGAAATGCCGAAAATCGGATGGCTAGATTGGGGCTTGCGGGTCCGTGAGGTGGGGGCTAGGCTGCGGGGATGAGCGAATTTACTCCTACGGAAAGAACGAAGGTGCGGCGGAAGGCGGACCGGGCGCATTACGACCGGGACACCATTTACCGGATTCTGGATGAGGCGTTTGTGTGCCAGGTGGGATTTGTGGTGGACGGCATGCCGTTTGTGGTGCCGACGAATTACGTGCGCGTGGGGGACAAGCTGTTTCTGCATGGGTCACCGGCGAGCCGGTTGATGAAGACGCTGGCGAGCGGGGCGCCGTTCTGTCTGAGCGTGACTTTGCTGGACGGGATCGTGTTCGCGCCTTCGGCGATTGGGCACTCGCTGAATTACCGGTCGGTGGTGGTGATGGGAAAAGCGGAGGTGGTCGAGCAGCCGGCGGCGAAACTCGCGGCGATGCGCGATTTTGTGGAGTATGTGATCCGCGGGCGGTGGGCGCAGGTGCGGCCCCCAAGCGAGAACGAATTGAAGGCGACGATGGTAGTGGCGGTGCCTTTGGTGGAAGCCTCGGCGAAGACGCGCACTGGATTTGCAGTCGATGACGAGGACAAGGATTACGAGACACCGGTCTGGACAGGAGTGCTGCCGCTGAAATGGACGCCGCAAACGCCGCTGGATGATCCGCGCAGTAAGAGAAAGATTCCGGTGCCGGCCAACATCGTGAACTATGCGAGGCCGCAACCGGGCTGACTTGCTCGGTCGCGCGCCATGCAGGCGCATGGTTGCGTGCAGAGCCGTACCACGGGGGAATGTTCCCCTTGACATTCTACTAGAAGCCTCTTACCCTCACCTAGAATGCCTACTAAAGAGCAAAAAGAACGTATTGAGCTGCTGCAGGGCACCTTGGACCTGCTGATTCTGCGCACGCTGCTGGCGGGGCCTGCGCACGGGCACGCCATCGCCAAGGCCATTGAATTCAACTCCGACGAGGTATTGCAAGTGGAGCAGGGGTCGCTGTACCCAGGGCTGCACCGGCTGATCAAGCGAGGATGGATTGCGGTCGAAGAAGGCACCTCCGAGAACAATCGTCGGGCGAAGTTCTACCGGTTGACGGCCAAGGGGCGGCGGCAACTGGCGGTCGAGACCAGCAAATGGGACAAGTTAGCGGGAGCGATCGCGCGGATTCTTCGGCCAGCGGAACGGGAGGGCGAATCATGAGGCGCCGCAAACGCATGATGGAAGAGCTCGAGCAGGACATTCGCGACCACATCGAACGGGAGACGCAGGACAACATCGAGCGCGGCCTGTCGCCCGAGGAAGCGCGTTATGCGGCTGCGCGGAAGTTTGGCAACGTGATGCGAGTTAAGGAAGATACTCGTGAGGTATGGAGTTTGGTTTGGCTTGAGCAGTTGCTGCAGGATATTCACTTCGGCCTCCGCATGCTCCGCAGGTCTCCCGGCTTTGCGGCGGTCGCGATCCTGACGCTGGCACTAGGCATTGGCGCAAACACAGCCATTTTCAGCTTGATCGACGCGGTAATGCTGCGGTCGCTGCCGGTCGATAATCCGTCGCAGTTGGTCCTGCTTAAGTGGGGCGCGCGCAATGCGCCAAACATTCACGGCTACATGACGTCGGGAGATTGCCCCACGGACCTGAGGCCCGGTGCCGCGAATCCCTCAGGCTGCTCGTTCTCCGAGCCACTGTTTCGCGAAATAGCGCAAGCGAATGTCTTTTCGGCGACAGCGGCCTTTGCCAACTCGGGTAGGTTGACGGTGACAGGGAACGGCTCTGCCACCGTTATCAATGGCCAGCTCGTTTCCGGGGACTTCTTCCGCACGATGGGTCTCAAAGCCGCCGCAGGCCGGCTGTTCGACGCAGCGGACGACACGACGTCCGCCGCACCTGTCGCGGTGTTGAACTATGGCTACTGGCAGAGCGCCTTCGGCGGGTCGCGCGACGTGGTCGGCCGAACGATTGAGTTGAACAACGTGCCACTTACGATTGTCGGCGTAGCGGAACAGCGATTCACTGGAATTACTCCGGGCAGCGATTATCACGTTTGGCTGCCGCTCTCTGCGGCGCAACGTATTTCCGATCCCATGCGATGGCAAAACCGTTCTGGCGACGCCAGTAACTGGTGGCTCACGATTATCGGTCGGCTCAAACCCGGAACAGAACTTGCTCAGGCTCAAGCGGCGGTGAGCGGCCTCTTCCGCAACGAGATGCTGCATGGGTCCGTCCCGCTTTTCCATGCCGGCGAGACGGCGGGAACGCCTGGGCCGCAAATGGGAGCACCCGTAAGAGGCAGGGCCGGAGTCCAGCGCCAGATGGTGATTGGCGGAACGCCGCCCGCGCAACCGGCGCTGGGAAATGGCCCGGTCCCGGCTCGACGCGAAGCGCTTGGCGCCCCGATGCCGCAATCCGCGGGAAATAAACCCGTCGTCTCAGCCCCGCCACAAGGTGCAGTCGCAGCGGGCCCGCCCGCATCCGATGGCGGTCCGCGAACCTTGTCCACGGTGACCGATAACCCGCACGTCACGCTTCTGCCGGCGCAAACCGGCCTGACCGGCGCGCGTACCCAGTATTCCAATCCTCTTTACGTGCTAATGCTGGCTGTCGGAATTATTCTGCTGATTGCTTGTGCAAACATCGCGGGACTGATGCTCGCTCGGGCAGGCGCGCGGGAAAAGGAAATGGCCGTGCGATTGGCGCTGGGCGCGGGCCGCGCGCGAATTGTGCGCCAGCTTTTGACGGAAAGCGTGATGCTCTCCGTGCTCGGCGGCGTGCTGGGAATTCTGTTCGCGTACTGGGGAGCGCACGCGATCATCTCGTTTGTGTCCAGCAATCAGGCCGCGCCCCTGGGATTCGCGACCGGCGTCGATCTGCGTATGCTCGGATTTACAGTCACCGTTTCGCTCCTCACCGGAATTCTTTTCGGTATCGCACCGACCTTGCGCAGCGCGGATGTCGTCTTGACGCCGGCGCTCAAAGAAGGCCAGGGAAGCTCCGCGAGCTTGGGACATTCCGGCGGAAAATGGTTCAGCATCGGAAACGCGCTGGTGGTGGCGCAAGTCGCGCTGGCGATCGTCGTGCTTGTCGGCGCCGGACTGCTGGTGCGTACGCTACAGAATCTGCGCAGCATTGACGTCGGGTTCGATTCGCACAACATCTTGATTTTCGGAATCGACCCGACGGTGATCGGCTACAAGGGTCCACAGGTGGACAGCTTCTACCGCGACTTGCAAGGCCGCCTCTCGGAAACGCCCGGAGTGAAATCTGCAAGCTATTCGATGGTGCCGTTATTAAATGATGGGTTGATGATTACGATGTTCCACTGGCCGGGCACTCCGCAGGATCAAAATTCCGAAGCGGACGTACTGGGCGTGGGGCCGAATTTCTTCGAGACGCTCCATATTCCATTTCTTGCCGGCCGCAGATTCAATGCTTCGGATTTCAAGTTGTCCGCATTGAACGGCGGAGCCACACCCACTTCGGCGCCGACTCCCGTGATTGTGAATCAGGCATTCGTCGAGAAATACCTTAGTAAGGAAAATCCGCTCGGGAAACAATTCGGCGAGTCAGCAGGAGGCGCAGGCGACCCACCGAGTCCCGGCTATGAAATCATCGGCGTGGTGCGCGATGCGAAATACAACAGCCTGCGGCGCGAGATTCACGCCATGATGTATATGCCGCAGAGCGCCGGGGGAGCGTCATTTGAATTGCGCACGGCGGCCGATCCGCAGGCCATCCTTCCCGCGATACGCGAAGTCGTGGCCCAAGTAAACACGAATTTGCCGCTCTTTGACGTGAAAACGGAATCGGAGCAAATCGACCGGCTGCTGTTTCAGGAGCGGCTGGTCGCGCGGCTATCCGGCTTCTTTGGTTTGCTGGCGCTGGTGCTGGCGTGCGTGGGATTGTACGGACTGCTTTCGTATGAAGTTTCGCGACGCACCCGTGAAATCGGAATTCGCCTGGCGCTTGGCGCGCAACCGGGAAGCGTGCTGAAGCTGGTCTTACGGCAGGGAATTGTGCTGGCGATTGTCGGAGCCGGAGTGGGCATCGGCGTGGCGGTGGGCGTAACGCGCTATCTGACCTCGATGCTCTACAACGTTCACGCCAACGATCCGCTAACGATGATTGCCGTCGCGGTACTGCTAACGCTTGTAGCGCTCGCTGCGTGCTACATACCCGCTCGCCGCGCAATGCGGGTTGATCCCTTGGTTGCGTTGAGATATGAATAGTCCTTCGCACGGGACAGCGAGCCAGCTCAACACGTTTCATCCTTCTTACCCATTGCCGAACGAGGCTGGTTGCGATAGCGGCTGCGTGCTAGGATTTGCCGGGGTAAGGAGGAGAGATGAAGAGTATCGCGAAAATTATGGTGGGAGCGGGCGTAGCGGCAATTTCACTTTGTGAGTCGGGAGTTCTTTTGCATGGGCAGCAGAAGAGCGTTTCGGTGGAAGGATACGTATTGGATTCGGCTTGCGCGTTCACGAAGAACCTGGACAAGCCGATCAGCCGGGACTGCGCGCTGAAGTGCGCGAAGGCGGGGTCGCAACTGGTGATTCTCAGCGACGACGGATCCATCTACTGGCCGATCGCGGATACCACGCCGGCTACCGGACAGAACGCGCGACTGCTGGAATTCGCAGGCGGGCGCGTGACGGCGAAGGGCAAGTTGTACGACCGCGGCGGATCGCATGCGCTGGTGATCGAGCAAATCGCCGCAGCACCCGCAAAGAAGTAGATTTGCGTCGCCACGTTTAGAGTCCGCGTGAGAACTCAAAAGCGAGGCCCTCAGCGGCTAAAGCCTTGTTGATTTGCGTCAGCTACGGCACGGCTGAAGCCGTGCCCTGACGAACAACATGGGGCGCGACACAGACTCTTTAGTTGCTCTTGTCGCGATGGGGACGCGCGCTGGCTTTGATTTCGGCGCGGCAGGCGTGCAGCACGTGCTCCGTGTTTTGCGCCGACAAACCACTCAATTCGTCGGAATCGTCGGGAAGGCGCCCGATCACGTGCCCAAGCTCGTGAAGGAGGGTGGTGATACGCGCGGGCAGGGTGCTGCCTTCGTAAGAGCCTACGCGGAGTGTGCGGCGTCCGGCAAAGCGCGCCAGACCGCCGGCGGTGCGGCGCTCCAGAACATCCGCGGCTGTGGCGAAGAAGGGGCCGTTAGCGTTGAGCAACACTACGGCGTTGTATCCAGCATTCTCCTGAACACGGGCGGAATAGGGATGCTTAAAGAGCATTTCTCCGAACGTGGACTTGGACGCCACGACGTGCTTGGGGCCATCATCGACAAAGAAATCGAGGGACTCGAAAATGGCTGCGGAGTCGGGATGGACTTCGCGAAACCAGGCGCTGCAGGAATTTTCGGTGCTCAGAATGGCGATGACGTGTTCGCGGGCTTGCTCGATGGCTAGGCCACGCGCACCCAAGGCTAGAAGCGGCAGATGGACGGAAGCTTCCGCGGCTTCGGGCGCCAGGGAGTTGCAGCGGGCTGCCGGGGAACGAAATGGAGCGGGGAGCCCTTTGGCTTCGCCGGCGCATTCGGGGAGATCGGGAGGGAACGCTACAGCCGGCCGCGCGGGCGTAGCGGCTCTGAGGGAACGAATTTGAGACAGCGCGGGTGAACTGGACAAGAAGAAATGTGCGGCAGCCAGCATGACGGCTGCGCAACGAACGCGCGCGAAACGCATCGCACTCTCCCGCCCAGACGCCAACCACCACGGACCGTTCGCAGGAGAGCGTTTCGCGGCGACCACCTAACCGGTGCATCGAACGAACGGCGGACCCGATCTGGGTCGCCTAGTGATACGAAACGCCGGAAGCAAAGATTCCCCGGCGGTACCTAAAATGTTTGTGATTTAGAGGAAGCCGGAACGACGCGGGAAGGTTTTACCTAAAGCTTTGATAGCGGCGCTAGCCGGTTTAGGCGCCAGCGGACGTAATGAAAAAGCCGGTGTGAAGACAACGCTGCGCCGAATGGGTTAATCCTGCGAACACCTTGACGGTGAAAGAGAGGAAGGCGACACTTTTGGCTGCTACAGCGAGGATCTTTGCCTACTTTGCGCAACCGCAAGCGACTTGAGCCAACTCCAGAAATTCTGATTTTCGATGTGGACGGCGTTTTGGTGGACGTGCGCGAGAGTTTCTGGCGCTCTGCGCTGGACACGATGCGGTTTTTGACCGGGAAGCGCGTGACGTGGGCGGAGCTTTACAAATGGAAGAACAAGCCGGGAAACAACGACGACTGGAGCATGGTCTCGAACTGGGCGACGGCGCTGGGGCGGCCGACGACGTATGAGGAGGCGCGGGACGCATTTCAACAGTTTTATTGGGATTACGATGGACGGCCGGGAAACGTGCGCCGGGAAAAAATGCTGGTGACACCAAAGCAAGTGGAGCGGTGGGCGCGGCGATTTGAGCTGCATCTTTTTACGGGGCGGACGCGGCAGGAATTTACTTACACGTTTGAGCGCTGGACGGGCACGAGGCACTTTCGCACGGTGGTCACGATGGATGACGTCGCGCGGAAGAAGCCTTATCCGGATGGACTGCTGAAGATTTTGGGGGAGCGGGACCCGGGAACCGCGCTGTACGTGGGGGACAACGTCGATGACGCTTTGGCGGCGCGCGCGGCGGAGGTGCGATTTATGGCGATATTGCCGACGAAAGTCTATGGTTATCGGCAACGAGCCGCGAGATTTCGCGAGCTGGGGGCTGTGGCGCTGCTTCCACGTGCTACAGCTCTTAGGGCATGGCTGAAATAATCCCACCGTTGCGCAGAAGCTATCCTCTCAGGCAACCCTTCGGTCCTCAGTACTTCTAATGATGGAGGGATCGCTGCACTCTAGGCGGTCATCCAGCGAGCTCCAGCCCGCCAGGAACTTTCGGCAGGGAAAACGGGAACGTATAGCGAGAGCTGTGCACCCGAAGAACCACGCACAAGAGATGGTCACCATGAAATTCAAACATCTAAGGATTTGCATTGCGACCGGCACGTTGGGACTTATTGCGTTGTGCTGGCCGACAGGCACAAGCGCGCAGGCGCCGGCAGGTCCGTTGCCCGCGGCACAGCCTCAGCCGCCATCGTCTCCTGAGGCGCGGCCGCAAGAGCAGAGAGCGGCAGTGAAGCCACGAACTTCGATCTTGGGAGCTTGGAAGCTCAATCGCGATGAAAGCGACGACGCGCGAAAGAAAATGCAGGAGGCACGGGGCGCGGACGGCGGAAGAGGCGGACGGGGAGGAGTGCGCATGGGCATTCCTGGAATGGGAGGAGGTCCATACGGCGGACGAAGGGGCGGAGGCGGAAACGAAAGCGACGAAGACCGCGAGGGGATGCAGGAATATCTGAGTCCCTCACGCGCGCTGAGTGTTGCGGAGGCCAAGAAGGACGTCGAGATCGATATGTTTGATGACCAAGAGCGCAAGCGAGCGTTTTTTACCGACGGGCGCAAGCTGCAAAAGACGCAGGGCAGCAACTACGAGGAGATTACGGCGCATTGGGACGGCAGCCGGCTGGTGACGGATGAGAAAAGCGCCAGCGGACGAAAAATGAGCAAGACGTACGCACTCTCCTACGATGGCACCCAACTGTATGAAACGCTGCGGCTTACCAGGGGTCGCTCGAATTCACAGATCAGTATTCGGTACGTGTACGATCAAGCGGATGCGCGAACCACACGCTCGACACAAACACGCCAATAAACCCCGTTGTAAACCGCCATTTTGCCACGCGGATGAACCGAGCCGCATTGACTGCGCAACGCGGCGAATGCTATAAAATACTGTTTCACTAGGCAGCTACCGGCCCACCGTGAAGCTGGTTGCGGGCCGAGACACGGCGGCTGCCTACCACTGTGGCCCGCGCGGCCAGACTTGAAGGGGTTCAGGCGACACAACTTAGATGCAAGAGATTGTTCACCAACTTGGGGAACTGTTCCTTCAGGCTGTGCCTACAGTCCTGATTGTTCTGGCTTTTTACCTGATTCTGCGAGCGCTATTTTTCAAGCCGCTGCTGGCGGTAATGGCGGAACGCGATGCCCGCACGGTGGGCGCGCGCAAAGCGGCGGCAGCCGCGGAAGCCGCCGCAGCGGAAAAAGTGAAACAGTATCAGGAAGCGCTGAAACGGGCGCGCGCGCAGGTGTACGCGGAGCAGGAAGCGGCTCGGAAAAAGGTGCTGGACGAGCGCGGGGCGCTGCTGAAAGAAGCCCGGATTGCGGCGGCGGCGGAAGTTGCGGACGCCAAAGAGCACGTAGCCAAGGAATTGGCGGCAGCGCTGCTGGAGCTCAAGTCTTCGGTGGAGCAGTTGGCGGCGGAAATTGTGCGCCGCGTGCTGCAGATTGCGCCGCGGCCGGGCGGTCCCGCGAGAGAGGCCCGATGACGCGCCGCAGCGTGTGGAAACTTTTTGCCGGCACGCTGCTGGTTTTGCTTTTTACGGCGATGAGCGCGCATGCCGCAGAAAGCGGCAACGCGACGACGGAGCGCGCGACTGAGATCTTCAGGTGGATTAACTTCGCGATTGTCGCGGGCCTGGTTGCCTGGGTTTTTCTGAAGCTCACACCTCCTTTTTTCCGCAAGAACGCCGAAATTATCAGCTCCGCGATTACCAAAGCGACAGCGGCGAAAGCCGAGGCGGATCGCCAACTTCGTGAGGCGGAAGAGAAGCTGGCGCGATTGGAGCAGGAAGTGGAGCAACTGCGAGCGACTGCGCAGAGGGAAATGGCGGCGGAGACGGAGCGGTTACGGGCAATCACGAAAAGCGATATACAAAGGATCGGGCTGGCGGCAAGGGCGGAGATTGAGGCAGCGGAGCGGGCTGCACGGCTAGAATTGAAAAAGATTGGGGCGAATTTGGCGGTGGACGGCGCGGAATCGCTGCTTGCGAAACAGTTGACGCCGCAAACGCAGGAATCGCTGGTGGCGGCGTTTGTGAAAAGCCTCGAGGGGAGGCCGAATTGAAGTCCGCGAGCTTGCAGTATGCCAACGCGCTGGCCGACGTCGCCCTGGCGCAAGGCGCGGCAGAACCGGTGACGCAGCAACTCATCGGATTCGGCGCATTGTATGCGGAATCAGCGGAGCTGCGGAATTTTCTGTCGAGCCCGGCGGTGACAAAGGAAGCTAAGCACCGCGTGATCGAGAAACTATTGGCACGCGTTGGCGGAAGCAAGGTTGTGCGCAATTTCTTGCTTGTGGTGGTGGACCATCAGCGCACACACGTTTTGCCGGAAATGATCGCGGCGTTTCAGGAAGTGATTCGGCAGCGGCTAGGCATCACGGAAGCGCAGGTCTCTTCCGCGGTAGAGTTGAGCAAGACGCAGAAAGCGGAAATGGAATCTACGCTGGAGCGGTTGACGGGAAAGCGCGTGGAAGCGAAATTTTCACTCGAGCCGGGACTGCTGGGCGGCGCGGTGGTTCGCGTTGGCGATACGGTTTATGACGGCTCGCTGCGCACCCGGTTGAACGATTTGCGGGCGCGCCTGGCGTCGGAATAGGGAGCGGGAGCGGGAATGGCGAAGATCAAAGCGGACGAAATCAGCAAGATTCTGCGCGAGCAGATTGAGAATTACGAGCAGACCGTCGCTGTCGATGAGGTGGGCGCGATCATCAGCGTAGGCGACGGTATTGCGCGCATCCATGGCCTGGAAAAAGTGATGGCCGGGGAGATGCTGGCGTTTCCGCACAACGTTTACGGAATCGCGCTGAACCTGGAAGAGGAAGAAGTCGGCGCAGTGCTGCTGGGCGAGTACACGGAGCTGAAAGAGGGCGACACCGTCAAGCGCACGAACACGATCATGTCCGTGCCAATCGGCGATGCGCTGATCGGTCGCGTGGTGAGTCCACTGGGCGAACCGCTCGACGATAAAGGGCCGATTAATTCGAAGGAGCGGAATCCGCTGGAGCGCATTGCTCCGGGCGTGCTGGACCGCCAGCCGGTGCGCGAGCCGCTGCAGACGGGCATCAAGGCCATCGATTCGATGATCCCGATCGGGCGCGGTCAGCGCGAGTTGATCATCGGCGACCGGCAGACGGGCAAGACGGCGATCATTCTCGACACCATCATCAATCAAAAAGGCGGCGACGTAATTTGCATCTACTGCGCCATTGGTCAGAAGAGGTCCACGATCGCGCAGGTGTTAAAGGTACTGACGGATGCCGGTGCGATGGACTACACGATTATCGTTGCGTCGTCCGCAGCCGAGCCCGCTTCGGTGCAATACATTGCGCCGTACGCGGCTTGCGCTATGGGCGAATATTTCCGCGACAATAAACGGCACGCGGTTACTTTCTACGACGATCTTTCCAAGCACGCGCAGGCCTATCGAGAGATTTCGCTGTTGTTGCGGCGGCCGCCGGGACGCGAAGCGTACCCGGGCGACGTCTTTTATCTGCACTCGCGCTTGCTGGAACGCGCGGCCAAGCTGAACGATAAGCTGGGTGGCGGCTCGCTAACCTCGCTGCCGGTGATCGAAACGCAGGCGGGTGACGTTTCCGCGTACATCCCCACCAACGTCATTTCCATCACGGACGGACAGATTTATTTGGAAGCGGACTTGTTCAACGCCGGCATTCGCCCCGCGATTAACGTGGGCATCTCCGTGAGCCGCGTGGGCGGTAACGCGCAGATCAAGGCCATGCGGCAGGTAGCAGGCTCGCTGCGCTTGGACATGGCGCAGTATCGCGACCTAGCCGCATTCGCGCAGTTTGGCTCGGACCAGCTCGACAAAGCGACGCAGGCACAGCTCGCGCGCGGCCAGCGTTTGACGGAAGTCTTGAAGCAGGATCAGTATTCGCCGCTGCCCGTGGAAAAGCAGGTGCTTGTCCTTTATGTTGCGACCAGCGGGCCGCTGGACAGTGTGCCGGTAAACGAAGTGCGGCGGTTTGAGCGGGAGCTGCTGGAATTCGTGGAAGTAAATCATCCTTCGATTTTGAAGACGATTCGCGAAAAGAAAGCGTTGGACGACAGCATCAAGGCAGAGATCAAAAAAGCCGTGGATGCTTTCAAGGAGCGCTTTACGGCGGCAGTTGCCGCGGCGGCAAGCTGAGGATTTCCTAGCGGCCTTTAGCGAACATCATGCCCACACTTCTCGATTTTCGGCGGCGCATCCGCTCGGTAAAAAACAGCCAGCAGATCACGCGCGCGATGAAATTCGTGGCCGCAGCGAGGCTGCGGCGCGCGCAGGAAGCGGCGCTGGCGGCGCGCCCTTACGCGCGGGAGCTGGTGCGCGTTCTGCGCTCCACGATGGCGCGCATTCAGGAGCCGCAGCATCCACTCCTGGAGCGCCGCGAAGAAAAAAGGATACTCGCAATTGTGCTTACGGGAGAGCGCGGACTAGCGGGCGCGTTCAACTCAAATATCCTGCGCAAGGCCAATGAGTTTTTCCGCGTGAATCGAGACAAAAAGGTTGTGACGGTTCCGGTGGGCAAGAAAGGCCGGGACGCGCTGAAAAAAGCGGGATTCACGTTTGGCGGAGAGTGGGTGAATGTCCTTGCGCGCGTGGAGTTCAAGACGGCGCGGGAAATCGCCAAGCTCGCCACAGATTTATACACCGAGAAAAAGGTGGACTCCGTTTACATCATCTTCAGCGAATTCAAGACAGTGATGTCGGTGAATCTGACCGTGGAGAAGCTGCTGCCAGTGGAAGCGATTGGCGAGGAAAAAGGCAGCGACAAAGAAAAAGAATCCGGAAAGAAGGCCGAGGTCCAGGTCGATTACATCTACGAGCAGCCGGAAGCGCAATTGTTGGACAAGCTGCTTCCGCGCTACGTGGAGACGCAGATTTTGCGCGCGATGCTCGAGTCTTCGGCGTCGGAGTACGCAGCACGCATGACAGCGATGGAATCGGCGACCAAGAATGCTGGCGAGGTAATTGAGGCGCTGACGATGCACATGAACAAAGTGCGCCAGGCCGCGATTACAAAAGAGATTATTGAGATCGTCAGCGGCGCGGCTTACGGATCACAGTGACTGGTGAAAAATATCACGGGGCGGAACTGAAGGAGCAACATGGCAGAGCAGAACGTAGGACGAGTGGTGCAGGTCATCGGACCGGTACTGGACATTCAGTTTGAGGCCGGCCATTTGCCGGCGATTTACAACGCTGTGCGCATCACGAGCGAAGGATTTAACATTCCCGTACCACTCGATGTAACCGTCGAAGTAGAGCAGCACCTGGGGGAAGGCCGCGTGCGCGCAGTGGCCATGGAGCCGACCGAAGGCATGGTGCGCGGGATGATGGCGGTCGATAGCGGCAAGCCGATCGAAGTTCCGGTGGGACGCCCGACGCTGGGGCGCGTGATGAACGTGCTGGGCAAACCGGTGGATCAGCTTGGCCCCATTGTCAGCGACAAACATTATCCGATTCATCGGCCGGCGCCGAAACTGGAAGACCAGTCCACGGCACTGGAAATGTTCGAGACGGGAATCAAAGTTGTCGACCTGATTGAGCCGTACCTCAAGGGTGGAAAGATCGGACTCTTTGGCGGCGCGGGCGTTGGCAAGACCGTGCTGATCATGGAACTGATTCACAACGTGGCCATGAAACACGGGGGCGTTTCCGTGTTTGCCGGCGTCGGGGAGCGCACGCGCGAAGGCAACGATTTGTGGCTGGAAATGTCGGAGGGCGGCGTGATCGTTCCGGGCAACCCGGAGAAGTCGCGTGCGGCGCTGATTTACGGGCAGATGACAGAACCGCCCGGCTCGCGTCTGCGCGTCGGGCTGACGGGCCTGACCGTTGCGGAATATTTCCGCGACGAAGAGCACTTGGACGTGCTGCTCTTCATCGATAATATTTTCCGATTTGTGCAAGCGGGCGCGGAAGTTTCGGCACTCCTGGGACGCATGCCTTCGGCCGTGGGATACCAGCCGAACCTCAATACAGAAATTGGCGAGCTTCAGGAGCGCATCACTTCGACAAAGTGGGGGTCGATCACCTCCGTGCAGGCGATTTATGTGCCTGCGGACGACTACACGGACCCCGCGCCGGCGGCAACCTTCGCGCACCTCGACGCGACCACGAACTTGAGCCGGCAAATCGTGGAGCGTGGCATTTATCCCGCAGTCGATCCCCTGGCCAGCTACTCGCGCATCCTTGATCCGCGCATCGTCGGGGCCGAACATTATGCCGTGGCGCGCGGAGTGAAATCGATTCTGCAGCGCTACAAGGATTTACAAGACATCATCGCCATTCTGGGTATTGAAGAATTGTCGGACGAGGACAAGCGGACCGTAGCGCGCGCGCGCAAGATCGAAAAATTCTTGTCCCAGCCGATGTTCGTCGCGGCACAGTTCACCGGACTGGAAGGCAAGTACGTCAAAATCGAAGACACGGTACGCAGTTTCAAGGAAATCGTGGAAGGGAAATACGACGAAGTTCCGGAGCAAGCCTTCTACATGGTTGGCACGATTGACGAAGCGCTCGAAAAGGCGGAGAAAATGAAGGTGGGCGCTTAAGCAGAGCAATGCTTCCTGAATCCATTGAGCTGATCATTGTTACGCCGGAGCGGCAGTTGCTGCGCGAGACTGTTGTAGGGGTCACGCTTCCCGGCGGGGACGGCTGCCTGGGCATCCTGCCCGGACACGCGCCGTTGATCACGGAGCTGGGCATCGGCGAGTTGACCTATCGCGCGAAGGGTGCGGGCGAACCAGGGCACCTGGCAATCATCAGCGGGTTTGCGGAAGTTTTGGGCGACCGCGTCACGGTGCTTGCGGAGACCGCGGAGCGTCCGGAAGAGATTGATGTGGCGCGCGCGGAGGAAGCGAAGAAGCGCGCGGAGCAACGGCTGACCACGGCTGCGAGCGATCCGGAAGTGGATTGGGCGCGCGCGGCGGTTGCGCTGCAGAGGTCGCTCATTCGCATCCAGGTGGCGCGAAAGCGGCGAGGCGCGCCGGTATCGAGCGAGTGAGCCCGATGGAACCGGTCACGATGTACACCACGCATTGGTGCCCTGACTGCCGCCGCGCAAAATACTTTTTAAAGCAGCGGGGAGTGGAATACCTCGAGGTCAACATCGAGGAAGATCCATCGGCGGAAGATATCGTGCTGAAAGCAAATCACGGCAAACGCAAAGTTCCCACCTTGAAGATTGGGGATCGCTATTTCGCGTGCAGTCCGTTCAATGCCGTGAAGCTGGCGTTGGAATTGAACGTGCCACTGAATCCGTAGTTAATTCAGCGGCAGGCCGCGCGTCCACACGTTTGTCACTTGAAGATTTTCATCCAGCAGCACGATGTCCGCATCCGCGCCGGTCCGCAGCACGCCCTTCTTGAACTCAATTCCCAACAATTTTGCAGGATTCACGGTGAGCATGCGCACGGCGTCCTGGAACGGGATGCCGAGCGCGATTACATTTCGCAGGGCGCGGTCCAGGGTGAGCGTGCTGCCCGCCAGTTTCCCTTCCGAATTGCGGCACACACCGCCGGACACGGTGACCTCAAATTTGCCGAGCATGTATTTTCCGTCAGGCATGCCGGTCGCGGAAAGTCCGTCGCTGATCAGGATTACGGAGCCCGCGCCCTTGGCTTGCAACAACAGGCGCATGGCTGCCTCCTCGACATGCACGCCGTCGGCGATCAGCTCCGCGGTGACTTCCGGCGAAGTGAGCACGGCGCCTATAACGCCGCTGTCGCGGTGGGAAAAGGGCCGCATGGCGTTGTAAACGTGCACCGCGTGGCGAGCCCCATGCGCAATTGCCGCGCGAGCTTGCTCGTAGGTCGCATCGGTGTGCCCCATGGCGACCACTACGCCCGCATCGCGAGCGGCCTTCATGCACGGCACGGCTCCGATCAACTCCGGCGCGATGGTGAGAATGCGAGCGTTGCCGGCCGCAGCTCGCAGAAAACGATGAAGCAGTTCGGCGGAGGGCAATTGGATCCACTCGGCGGGATGCACGCCGCGGCGAACCTTGTTGAGAAATGGGCCTTCGTAGTGGATGCCAAGTACTTCCGCTTTCGGCTGAAGGGCCTCGAATTGTCTGGTGATGTAGCGCGCAATTCCTTCGACGCTGCGACAAGTGTCGTCAGGGCCGGCGGTAACCGTGGTGGCGACAAAAGAAGTCGTGCCGTGACGCGCCAGCGTGTTTGCCACGGTGGACATGGCTTGCTCGGTGCCTTCCATTACGTCGTGGCCACCGGCGCCATGGATGTGGACGTCGATGAATCCGGGAATGGCGGTCTGGCCACTTGCGGAGATTTCCGCGGCGCCGGAAGGCAGGCTCATGTCCTGGCGAGGGCCGATGGCTTCGATGACGCCATCTCGAATCAGTATTCCGGCATCCAGTATTTCTGTCGTGGGAGTTAAGGCGCGTGCTGCGTGCAGCAGGATGGTGGACATAGGCAGGCCAACATCGTAGCGGAAATTTCTCGGGCGACAAAACGAAACGGGCGGGAGCAAATCCCGCCCGTGTTGAATGACAAATTCATATTTTAATTACTTGCTCTTAGCTGGAGCCATATCGATGCTGGCAACTGTCATAGTGTCGCCCTCGACCGAGCCCTTTACGGCAACGTGATGACCGGCGTGGGCCGCCACTTTGTCTTGGTCAGTGATCGCGTACACTTTCTTGTCGGCATCGTTCACGAAGACCAGCTTCGCGCCTTCCTTCACGCATTTTACGGTGCATTCGGCTGCGCCTTCATGCGCAGCCTTAGCGCCGCACTTGCTGTCTGTGATGTAGCCGGTCCAACTGCCGTCACCGGCGAAAGCCAATGTGCTGACACAAAGGGCGACGACTAGAATTAAGGCAAATCGTATCTTCATGACATTCCCTCCTGAGACATCACCACTGTTTCCTGCACCGAGCCCGCGGGTAAGGTACTCGTGGCTGCGGTTCCATCCAGCCTCGTTATAGTACGACTTTTCCGCGGCGCGGGATGAGCACAAAAGATAAGGGGAGGATGCTCTGGAATCCTCCCCTGGTAGATTGCCCCGCATGGAGCAGCTTGAGTTGTCTTATTGGCCCGAGGTGGAAGCGCTCGCCGACGTGCTGCCAGCAGCCTTGGGTACGCTCAGATAGCCGGAAGCGGTCGACTTGGTGACTTTGTTGATGACCAGCTCGAGGGCCGCGTGGCTCCCGCCGGTGTAGAAGAAAATCGGCTCGTTTACGGAGCGGTTCTTCTTCTCGAAGCTCTTGTCATCGGCCAGGACGTTGATGGTGAATTGATTCTTCTTCGGGTTAGCGCTCTTCAGCTCGACCTGGACGGCGCCAACCTTCTGAGCTCCAGCCTTGCGCGTGACGGTAAATTCATAATAGTCGCGCGTGCCCATGCGGCGAAGCTGGTCGATCTCATCATGGTTGCGGGCGATGAGCGTGCCCATTTCGCTGCGCGCCATTTGCAAATTGTTCTTCGTGGCGTCGAGGTCGGTCCTCACGCCGGTCACGTCGGTGTTGAGCTTGTTGACGTCTTCGGCGTTGGCCTTGGCAGCGAGCTGCGTATTCACGGAGTTCTCGAGGCCTGCGATCTTCTTATCCACGGCGACCGAGGACTGCCGATTCTGCTTGCGGGCCTTGATCAGATCCGCTTGCGTAACGTTCAGCTTGTCGGTGACGACCTTGAGGTCGCTCTGAAGTTGCTGATTAATCTCGTCTTCCTTGGCGAGCTTTTGCGCCAATGCATCATTGGCTTGCTTCACCGAGGTTTGCGTCGTCTGCTCCACGCTATTTGCATGGCTGAGGGCGCTCCATCCAATTCCGATACCAATCAGCGAAACAGCCGCCAGCACCACCAGGGCAATTCCGACCCAGCGTGGCGTCGCGGTCGAGGTCACCTGAACCGGTTCTTGATACTCGCTCATCGAGTTTCTCTCCTTGTACAACAATACCCTGCGAGTTAGAAACGAGCACCTGCTACACCAAATGCTCCAAAGTGAATCTGAATGCCCGAAGTGTAAGAATCGGCGGTACTTAGTAGCATATTTTACGGAGAAAGTGAGGGGCCTGCAGCGTACTAGTACCAGTAAAGTTTACGCGGTTGCGTGCTGCGCGGTAATTTACCCCACTTCAAACACTGAACGTGAGGCGAGCCAACGCACTTGTTAACAGTAATCCTCAGCACGTCTCGTAACTGAAGGTGAATGCTAGGCTTACCTTTGAGACCTTAGGCGGCTTTTATGTCTGTGGCGATTTCTGCGGTGCGGGCAGGCCCGAAATAACGGTCCAGCGTGCTATTGGCGGCGTCCAGAACGAGATGGCAGTCGGGGCAATCCCGCAGATGCTTCTCGATCTCGGCTTCGACCGAGGGCGAGAGCTTCCCCTCTAAGTACCAGCAAATCAAATGGATAGTGTCCCGACAACTCATGTTCACGTCCCCTGGTGCCCCTTTTAAAGCCCCCATCTGTGTTGCTGGAGTGGTAGCACTTGGTTTACCAAAGGATTGTGAGTCCCTGGCAGGCCATAACCCACACGGAATCAAGCACGTACGAATTTAGGTGACTATAGGAGAAGCCTTTTCCGGGGCAATCTTTACACGCGGGGAGGCTTTTCCATACGCCGGGGCTGGGAACTTGTCCAGGGTGGCGGTGTCCAACGCAGGGAGGACGCGCGCAACCTCACATCCCTGCGAGCGCGGCGCCGGTGTCCTGCAGAAACAGGCAGGCTCCGGCGCCGCAAATTCTCCGAGCATTGGCTCGCACCATTTTCCGTGGAGGTGTGTGATGTCGCTCGATCCTGAATCCGTCCCCCGGCAAAATCTAGGTTCGCTGCAAAGTTGTTTGGTGGAAGGCAATCCTGAGCAGCGTGCACGGGAGCGGCGACTACGCCGCAAGGCATTGATTACATCGGTGCTTGTGCAAGCCAGTCTTCTCGCCGCGCTAATACTTGTTCCCTTATTTGCCAAGCCTGCGCACTTGGTCATGGCAATCGCAACGCCAATTCCGCCATATAGGCACGTTGCTGCACGCTCGCAAAACACGCCAAGGCCGCAAGGTGAAAGGCGAGTTTGCCTTGTGTGCTTTAATTCGCGGCCTGCGGACCTGACATCTACCTCGAGAACTGAATCGAACCAGCCCGTCGATCCTCTTGCAAACTCGGCCGGGGATGCCATCCCCGCAGCTCCGTGCCCGGGTTGCATCGAGATCGGGAGAACAGAAGGGCCGCGCCCACCTGTCGTGCCGGAACCACGGCGAGAGAGGCCGCGGGTGGTGCAGACGCAGATCAGCGCCGCGATGCTTATTCACCGTGTGGAGCCTGTGTACCCGATACTGCCGAAGCAAATGGGTCGATCCGGGCGCGTTGAACTCCGTGCGGTCATTGCGACGGACGGCACAATTCAGTCGCTGCAAGTTGTCAGCGGGGATCCGCTCTTTTACCAATCTGCTATGGATGCGGTGCGTCAGTGGCGCTACAGGCCGACGGTGCTCAACGGCGAGCCCGTGGAGGTCGACACCTTCATCACCGTGATCTACAACATCGATCGTTGAGGAGGAAACCTGAAGAAATACCGAGCGGTGCATAGGGCCGCGCGCTGCCCGTACTGCCGCGCGGCCCTTCTGCCAGCACCGTGCAACCGACGCTTGGTCGCCGCTTCTGCGGTTACGTTAGAAGCGGAAAACGATTCCCGTCGACACCCGCAGATTGTTTTGACTCCTTGCGTTGGTGGTGTTGAATTCGTCGAAGCGAGTCAGCAGGTAATCGACTTTGGCTGGCCGGATCGAGAAATGCGAGCTGAGGCGATAATCGAGCCCGCCACCCACGGTCATCGCAAAGGCATTCTGGCTGTTTGATGTGTTGAGCAGGTTCGCGCCAGTGTGCGCAACACCGAAGAGCACCTCGCCGAACGGTGTCACGCGCCCAAAGCGGTGATAGGAAACGCGAGGACCGAATAGGTACGTTGAGAGTGTACCGTCCACGCCGCTGCCTAGAATGTTGGTGTTGTGATAGCCGCCAAAATCAGCGACTCCGCTTAGCCAACCATTAAAGTTGTATGCGATGGATGCACTGCCGCCGTGCAGATTAAAGGTGTCAGAACCGGACGTCGCCGGATTCGCACGAACGTACGAGTAGCCAGCGAAAACATCGATGGTCTTGCGCTCCTGTGCCTGCGCGGCCACGCCGAAGAGCGAAGCAAAACCGAGTAAAGACACAATGACCCTCAATTTCATAGAACCTCCATTCAAGTTGGTATTTCGGCGCAGGCCGACAGAAGCGTCGCGCGGCCGCGCGTTTCGCGGCGTGCCTCAGGCAGGGAGGCAGCAATCCGCATTTGCTTATGTTTTTTCTGCTACATACAGATGCAGGGAGGGCGGCGAAAGTTACCTGAAATTACTTGAGGGCCGTACGCGGAGCGCAGCCAGGATTCCACCTAAAGCAGCGGCTCTGGGACATGGCGCGCGATTGCCGTGCGCGTCGCATCTCGAAGACGGATGAGTTCATGCCAGTCCGACGATTCGGTGCCATCCGTGGGATTGCCCTCCTGGTGTGGATAAATCGGTGGAGACAAAGTGATTGTCACGCTGGTCGGCCGCGGCAAATACGTGCCGTCGCGAAGAAACCTGCGCGTTCCCACAAGCGACACAGGAATAATCGGCGCGCCTGCGGCGACTGCCGCCTTGAATGCGCCAAGTTGAAACGGGCGAATACCCTCATCTGAAGTAAAGGTTCCCTCGGGAAAAACGAACACCGATTCGCCGCGCCGCAGGATTTCCTCCATCTCCTCCGATTGCCGTAGTCTTGAATTCGCATCCGTGCGATCGAAAGAGAGGTGCCCCATCCGCCGCAAAAACGTTCCGATGAACGGCATCCCGTGCACTTCCGTCTTGGCGACGAAGCGATACGGCACGCCGAGCCCCAGCATCAACGGAAGCACGTCGAAATAACTGGTGTGGTTTGAGGCGAAGATTTTCGCGCCGGGCGTATCCATGTGCTGCTTGTCGATCACCCGCACACGGCAGCCAACCAGGGCAAACAAAGTCTTCAGCGCGGAAGATGTAAAGCGCCCGGCCGCGTGCGGGTCCTTGATTAGGCTTACGATCGCGCACGACGGCACGATCCACAGTAAAAAGACGATGCCGAAGTACAGGCCATAGAGAATCTCCAAGCTTCGGCCAATTGCGCCGGCCACGGTTTTGCCGAAGCTTCGCATGACGCTTCCCGCGCCGAGCCGCACGATCTGCATCCACGCAGGCGGCTTGGCGACAGAAAGCTGGCCCTTGAGAAAGAGCTGCTTGGTCTCTTCTCGGCGCAGTTTTCCACTCGATGTTTTCGGGAGGCTTCCCGGTGGAATCAACTCGACGCGATCTGGCGGAAGTCCCAGTCCTTGCGAAACTTGCTGCGTCACGGCAGCGGCGATTGCCGGGTGTCGCCTGGAATCCCGTTCGCGCACCTCCGCGACAACCACAAGCTTTTCGGTGCCCGAACCTTCGTCCTTGATTCCAAATGCGACGATGCAGCCTTTGCGAAGAGCGTCGACCCGCGCAGCCAATTCTTCCACTTCGTGCGGATACAGATTTCTACCGCCCTTGATGATGATGTCCTTTACGCGGCCGGTGACGTAAATCTCTCCGGCTGCGCGATAGGCGCGATCGCCGGAATTCACCCATGCGAATTCGTTTTCGCGGGTTGCTCGACCGGCAGGAAACAGGTCTTGCGTCGCGGCGAGATTTTGATAATAGCCGGACGTGGCCGAGGGCCCACGAAACCACAGGAAACCCTCGGTGCGATCGGGGACTTCGTTTCCTTTTTCGTCGACGATGCGAACTTCGTGGCCGGGAAGGGCGCTCCCGGAAGAAACAAACGAAATAACCGATGCGGATGCGGATTCCGCCGGCAGGGCGCTTCCATGCGTCGTAAAGGCCTCGCGCTCGACGCGGTCCACCAGCGGGCCGCGGTTGAGCGGCGGAACAGTGACGGCCAGCGCGGATTCCGCCAAACCGTAGACCGGAAGCTGCGCTTCGCGCCGAAAGCCGTAACGCGAGAAGCGCGCCGCAAAACGCTCCAAGGTCTCGGGATTAACGGGTTCGGCGCCGTTCAGCGCCGCGCGCCACGAACTGAGGTCAAGCCCCTCGATATCCTTGTCCGCAATTTTCCGCACGCAGAGCTCGTACGCGAAATTCGGCGCCGCGGTAATCGTTCCACGATGTTGGTGAAACCCCCAGAGCCACCGCTCGGGCCGCGTAAGAAAAGCCAGCGGCGACATCACGGCCACCGGCACTCCATAGTGCAGCGGCGTCAGCCACGCCCCGATCAGTCCCATGTCATGGTAAAGCGGCAGCCAGCTCACTCCAACATCGCCGGGGCCGAGCTGCACCGCCTCGCCAATCGCTCGCATGTTCGCAAGCAGATTTTGGTGCGTAAGTACGACGCCTTTGGGGTCGCCAGTCGATCCGGAAGTGTATTGCAGCAGGGCAATGTCCGCTGATTTACGCGCGCGGGCGCCGCTCAAATGCGCCGGCAGAGCGCCCGGCGCGGGGGGCGGCGCTTTATCAGCCGCGTCAATCAACTTTTCGGCGTCGACAACCGCTGCCAGCGAACGCACGCGCGGTTTGAGCAAGTGCGCCACGGTTTCGGCGCGGCGGAACGTCAGCAGCAGGCAGACTTCTGCATTGTTGAGAATGGCGGCCTGCCGCGCGGCGTACTCTTCGATGCGGTCCGCTCGGAAGGGCGGATAAATGGGAACGGGGATCGCGCCGGAGAGGAGAATGCCGGCGTAAGATACAAAAAATGCGCGCGAGGTGGGCAGCATCATCGCGACGCGGCCGCCTGCTGGCACGCCACGGCGGGCCAATTCGGCGGCGACGCGCTGCGCTGCCGCGTAGAGCTCGCCGAACGTTAGTGTTAGATTGCGAACCCCGTCTTCGGCGTCTTCGCTGATGAGCAAATGCGCGCGCTCTGCGTCGTGCGCGGCACGGAAGCGCAGAACATCGATCAGCGTCTGCGCGGCGAAGACTCCGGTTTGCGCCGCTTCCCGATGCAGCGTTTGCGCCGCGGACGAAACGCGAAGTGCCGAGGAGGCTTGTTCCTGGCTGGAATCTGCCTGCGGCGCATCCAAAATTGCGCGCGCGAGGTCCTCCAGAGTATTGGCTTCAGACGCCGCGCGGTCCGGGAGACGCACGCCGAATTCGGTCTCCAACCGGGCCAACAGCTCAACCCGCCCCAGACTCCCGAGTCCTAGCTCGCGATCCAGGTGCGAACCGGCGTGCAACATCGGCAGCGCGCCGAAGCTGCCCAACTCCTGCAGCACTTCGCGCACTACTTCAAGAACGCGTTCTCGCGTGGCCGAGCGATCGAGCTGTGCAGTGGTAGTGGCCACAATTATATTCCGGAGGACTGCTACTCTCGCGCAGGCTACCACGCAGCCGTGTCGATTGCCATTGGCAACTACCGCCCGCAGTCAAAACGTCAGCACCAGATGCGAGTGTCTAAGCGCTCTTTTGCTTGGTCTGCTGGGCCCAGCCCTTAGGCATGAGGGTGGTCGAGAGGTCCACACCTGAAAGGTCAGCGCCGCTCAGATCCGTTTCGCGCAGGATGGCCACGCCCAGATCGGCACCCATGAATTTGGCACCGTTCACATTCGCGCCGCGAAGGTTGACGTTGCGCAGTTGCGCCTTCTGAAAATTTGCATTCGACAAGTCACAGCGGAAAAACTCGATGCCGCTTGCTTGGGCTTCCGAAAGGTCCGCGCCGGGCAGAATTGCTTCCGTCAAGTCCGCGTTGCGCAGGTCGGCTTTGCGCAAGTTCGCGCCTGAGAGATCGGCTCCGGGAAGCTTCGATCGCCGCAGATCCGTCCCTTCGAGATTCGCATTCCGCAGAATGGCGCCGCTCAGGTTCACGCCGCTCAAGTCGGCGCGCGAAAGATCCGCGCCGGTGAAGTCCGCCCTTGCGCCGCCGTCTTTCCCCTGGAAAAACAGCTGATGTGCCTCGAGTATCTCGGCCACGGTCTTGCCGTTGTGCCGAATATTTTTTGCCTTCCGCAATCCCATGATCGTTCCACCATCTCCTGTGATTCGCGCGTCTATTCTACTGAAGCCAGAGGCAACCGGAAAGCGGGACGCCGCACCTACCTAGACATCGAGTGGCCCGCAACCGTACTGCCGCTGGATAATTCTTGGTATCGGCTCGATGGCTTCTGGCCTTACGATATAACTGTAATGAATCACGACAATCATCTGCGGCATTCTTTTTGGCTTGCCAGTAGTTTTGCATTCGTTCTGGCGTTGGTGTGCTTGTACACTGGGGCGGCTGCCCAGACGCAAGCGCCTGAAGACGAGATCGTCGCCAATCTTGCCGGAGGTCGCGTAATCGTTCATGTCGCACGCGACGGCAACATTGTTTTCGCCGCCATCAATGAACCCGTGGAAGCTGGCGGCGTCCCTCCTCGCGTGGTGGAACTCGACTCTAGCCACGTCGCCGTGCTGCTGGGCGCATCCGAGTGGCGCCTTCCCGCGGATCCCAATCCCGTGCGGCTGGACCGCAACTTCGAGCGCATCCGCGCGCGGGACCCAAAATATCAATACGATGCCAGCGAAGCGGAGCCGGACCTTGAAACGATTGGCGTGGCTATTCTTGAGAAATTGCGCCCCCTCACCGCGCAGCTCCATCACAAGATCGACCTGCCGCCGGATGAGCCGCTCCTCGAAATGGTGCTCATCGGGTATGCGCCAAACAACTATGGCCCCGAGGTTTGGACCATCGAATACCGCGTGCAGCAGGAGCAGGTAGCGACTCGCGGCGAGTATTGGCAGACACGCATTCTGCGGCCGCGCTTCACACAACTCTATCCACCGGAAAAACATGCGCCGCGCATGATCGTGGAGGCTCGTTATCCCGCGGACCTGAAAGGGCCGACGCTTATGGCGCTAATCCAGGGAAACGACCCAACGATTGCGCAACTTCGCGGCTCGGACGCGCGCTTTGCAAAAGTGCTTGAGGCGGTGGACAAGGGGCAAGCGCAAAAGGCGGCTCCGACCGATGCCGCCGATTTTCTACGCGCCGCACTACCCCTTATTGCCGGCAAACAAACCTTTATTCTCGCCAAAATGGAAGAGCAGCACGGCTTTGACTGGATTGTTCCGCCCGACGAACATGTGGAACGGGCCAGGAAAGGTGAAGAAGATAAGAACCGGCCACCCGACGCGCCGACCTTGCGCCGGAAACCCAATCCCCCGAACCGCTAGGAAATCCTTTCGATGCTGTCCCCGCGTCGAATCATCCCGCTGGCGATCACCTGGCACAACATCCCGCGCCTACCGCGCAGCTCCCGGCGGAGTCCAGGCCTTATTTTTTCCAGTAAATCGCAGGGCGTACATGCCCCGCTCACTTCCAGTTGCGCTTCCCCGACGCGAAGGCGCTCCCCCGCAGTTAGGCCATTCACGTTGATTCCACGCGTGGTGATGTTTTCCCGAATGATTCCTGGACGCAGGTCCATCAGCTCCAAGGTTTCGCTATCCACGAGCAATACCTGGCGTGAACTGCCGGTCCTCGCGTGCGCGCACCCCTCAAGCCCTGAATTCTCCAAAGCGCGAATCTCCGCGATCTCCTCCATCGGCAATCGCCTTCGCGGGGCCCGGAATAACTGCAGAACGTTTGCCATGCTTCAGTCTCCGGCAGCCTGCACTCGGCCCGCATGGGGCCCGATGTCCTTACGATAATGCATTCCATCAAAGCGAATCTTTTCAGCGGCCTCGTATGCCGTTGCCAATGCTGCTTCGATGGAAGTGCCTGCAGCGGTCACACCGAGAACGCGGCCGCCGCTGGTAACGATTGAGTTGCCTGCCCGTTGCGTTCCGGCGTGAAATACCTTCACACCGTTAACTCGCTCTGCATCGGTTAGTCCCCCGATCGTCTTTCCGGTCGCAAACTTGCCAGGGTAGCCTGCGGAAGCGACAACGACGCAGACACTGGCGCCGGGTTTCCACCTTAGCCTGGAAGGCTCCAAGATTCCGGCGGCAAGCTGCGCAAGCACCTGCGCCAGGTCGAAGTCCATACGCGCAACGATTGCTTGTGTTTCCGGATCTCCAAGCCGGCAGTTGAACTCGAGCACTTTGGGTCCGGAAGTTGTCAGCATCAAACCTACGTAAAGGAATCCCTGATAACGAATTCCTTCGGATGCTAGCCCGCGCATGGTGGGCTCAACAATGGAATGTAGGATGTGTTCTCGCAACTTTGGGGACAGGAGATCGTCTGTCGAATATGCGCCCATGCCGCCTGTGTTGGGGCCGCGGTTGCCGTCAAAAACTCGTTTGTGGTCGCGCGTCGGCACGAACGGGACATGCCGCTGACCATCTGTAACTACAATGAAAGACAGCTCTTCTCCCTTGAGCGCTTCCTCCAACAGCAGACGCTTGCCCCCTGCGCCCAGCTCATTCTTGTCCATCACTCGCCGGATAAAATCTTCCGCGGAAGCCGCGTCCTGAGCGACAAACACTCCCTTGCCAGCACACAAACCATCGGCCTTCAAGACCACCGGCCAATCCACTTCGGAGAGCGCAGCCACAGCATCCTGCGCGACGTCAAAAGCCCCATACATTTGCGCGGTCGGAATGCCGTGGCGCTGCAGAAACTGCTTCGCGAAGATTTTGCTACCCTCGAGTTGCGCAGCTTGCCGTGAAGGTGCGACTATCGGCCAACTGCGGCTCCGGAATGCGTCGCCAATCCCGTTCACCAAGGGCAGTTCCGGCCCGACGATGGTGAGGTCGGGACTCAGTCGCTCGGCGAGAGCAACCAGTGCCGGCACATCTGCGGGATCCGCGGGCACACACTCCGCCTCCGCTTCGATTCCCCCATTACCTGGAGCACACCAAATCTTCTCGACTCGCGGGCTCTGTTTCAGTTTCCAAACCAGTGCGTGCTCGCGCCCTCCCCCGCCGATGACCAAAATCTTCATCCCTTGCCTCTTTTACAGGACTCTTCCCGATTTCCGAACGATAAAGCCAGTCCCCATTTGTGTCAACCTTGCGCGAGTCGCCACTGTCGGGAGCAAAGCGGCATAGGTTCCGGAAGTGTTTCGTATCGCTTAACGGTTACTTATTGTAGGAACTGCGCGGGAATAAGCCTTCTTGCGGCAGGGCGTGCTCCTAAACTGAAGATAACATTCCTGGCGCTTGGGGCCAGGCGGGGTCAAGCCGTGCTGATTCCTTTGCGCCACGAGAGTATGAAGGGCCGCCGCTGGCCGATCATTTCGATCGCCCTCATCGTGATCAACTTCGCCGCTTTTCTGGGAACCCACTGGCAAATCGACGCGCAGAATCCCAAGCGATCTGAAGTTCGCGCGCACATTCTTCTGCTTGCTGCCATGCACCCGGAACTTAGCATGAGCCCCGATGTGCAGGAATTCGTGACCACCTTCCGCGAAAAGAATCCGTCGGTCTGGAGTCGAGTCGCTTCGCAAAACCGGGAAGTCGCAGACACCTGGGACGCGAAAATGCGCCTGATCGAAGACCCCACTGAGTTGCAGCGAGAGATGGATTCGCTCGCGAGGCAATACGCGGAACTTGAGCACGACTCGATTCTGACGCACTACGCGTTTATTCCGGCGCACCCGCAACCAATTGCGTACGTCACCGCGAATTTCCTCCACGGCGGCTGGTTGCACATTATCGGCAACATGTGGTTTTTGTGGCTCGCCGGTGCGATTTTGGAAGATACCTGGGGGCGCATTATCTACCCCATTTTTTACTTTCTCTCTGGAGCGATGGCGCTTGAGTTCTATGCCTGGGCGAATCCCGGCAGCCTGGTCCCCACGCTCGGTGCATCGGGCGCTGTCGCCGCTTTGATGGGGGCGTTCCTGGTCCGGTATCCAAAAACCAAAATCGAAATGCTGTGGCTCTTCGGCTTCGGTGTTCGGTCCCATCGATTTCACGCGCGAGCCTATTGGCTTCTTCCTATATGGTTGCTGATGGAAGTATTTTCGGGAGCGATTTTTGGGAGTTCGTCGGGAGTTGCCCATTGGGCGCACGTCGGAGGTTTCGCCTTCGGCGCCGTGGCCGCGGTCGGGCTCGGCTACTCCGGCCTGGAGCACGTCGCCAATCAAGCCATCGAGGCAAAAGTCACCTGGACCGCGGAACCTGCCATCGTGCAAGCCACTGAAAAAGTGGACGAAGGAAAATTGGACGAGGCCATCGCCATCCTGCAAACACACACTGCCAACAGTTCGGCCTCGGTTGACGCTTGGACGCTGTTGTCTCAGCTTTGCTGGCGCAAGAATGACATTCCGAAGTATCACGAAGCCATCATCAAGCTCTGTCAGCTGCACTTAAAAGCACAAAATATTGACGCCGCTTGGCAGGATTTTGGCGAGTACCTGAATTCCGGTGGCGAGCGCATGCCTGCCTCCACTTGGCTGGAGCTTTGCCGTTCCGCGGAAGGCCAGGAGAATTTTGAGCGCGCTGTGGAGGAATACGACAAGTTGGCGCGCGCCTATCCGAACGAACGACAATCGCTATTGGCGCTGATGGCTGCGGGAAGACTGTCCCTGAAGAAGTTCAACCGGCCCGCAGAGGCGCTGCGTTTTTACAAGGCTGCCGCCGATTCGCCCGTTCCCCACGTTGATTGGGACATGAACATCCAAGGTGGGATTTTGGAAGCACAAAAGGCACTGACAGCGGCCGAACTTCCCGCCACGAGATCCTAAGCTTCAGCTTTGCAGCCCCAAAATCTATCCAGTCAACCCGTTTGCCAACTCGCGGCGTCTTCAAATTACGCGACTGAGTCACTAACGTGTATACAAGTAAATACAGGTTAGCGACAAAGGGTCTGGCTTAGGCGGAGCTGGCTGCGCGAATGGGGATTGTTACGCTTGAGACGGCGTCCGAGGATGCCAGCATGTGGCAGCGGCCGTCAAAGATGCCGCCAGGGTCGATCACCATGCAAGGGGAGTGAACTTCGCCGGTGACTACGCCTTTGGCTTCAATTTCGACGCGGCCCTTGGCAAAGATCACGCCATCAAAACGGCCGGAAATGACAACGCGATTCCCCTCGATCTGACCCTCGACTTTAGCGCGTTCGCCCAAGATCACTGTCTGCTCCGAGATGATGTTCCCTTTTACGTTGCCGTCAATGCGGAACGTACCGGTGACCGTCAAGGTTCCCTCAAGGGTCACGCCTTGGTCGATGAAACCTGTCCACTCTTCGCTGCTCGCGCCCTTTGCTGCTGCGCCGGGCCACTTCCACGCCATGGCAACCCCCAAAGAGACTTCTCCCACTTTAACGACCCCCGCAGACAAGTCAACGCGGCGTTGCAAGGCAGTTGTCGAATCAGGCGATGGTTGGAAAGCGTCCGCGCCGAACGCGGGCCGACAAGCGATCACTACTTCATCAAGCGATCATACAAACCCATCAACTGGGCGTCTTCGTAGTACTCCAGCACGAGCTGTCCGGGCCGCACCTTCGTTTTTTCGCGTAACAGAACTTTGGTGCCCAGGTGGCGTTGCAGTTCGTCAAGGGCGGCGCGAATGTTCGCATCGTGCGGTACGCTCGCTGCTACGATACCGGTGCGCGCACGGCGTGCGGCCAGACGTTCGATCTGACGGACTGTCAAACCTCCTCGCGAAGCGCGGTGAGCATAGCGCATTCGGAGTTGCGTATCGGCAACCGCCAATAGCGCACGGCCGTGCCCGGCACTCAGTTTACCTTCTTCAATCCACTCCTGAATCGTTCGCTCGAGCTTCAGGAGACGAACCGCATTGGCTACCGTCGCGCGGTCCTTGCCCGTACGTTCGGCGACAGCTTCCTGCGTGAGCTGAAATTCTTCCATGAGTCGCTCGAAAGCTCGGGCCGTCTCGATGGCGTTCAAGTCCTCGCGCTGGATGTTCTCCACCAAAGTCATTTCCAGCGCCAGCTCGTCAGAAACCTGCCGGACGATTGCGGAAATCTTGGTCAGGCCGGCGCGTTGGGCGGCGCGCCAGCGGCGCTCTCCGGCAATAAGTTGAAAGCGCCCCGCGATCGGACGGACAACGAGCGGTTGGATGATGCCGCTGGTTTTGATCGACCGCGCCAGCTCATCGAGCGCTTCCTCCCGAAATCGCGTTCGGGGCTGGTACGGGCTAGGCTCTATGAGGTCAATATCGACCTGTTGTGGGCCCGCCGACATCGGTTCGCGCGCGGGCGGTGTCACGGCTCCCACGGCAGGTGGACCAGTGGGCGGCAGAACCTGCGGTTCAGGCTCCCGAATGAGCGCTCCGAGCCCCCGTCCCAGCGCGTTTCTCGGCATTGGCGATTACCTCCTGAGCCAGTTGTGTGTAGCCTTCGGCTCCCTTACTGTGCATATCATAGAAAATAATAGGCTTACCAAAACTAGGTGCTTCCGCAAGGCGGACATTACGCGGAATGACGCTCTGAAAAATTTGCGTACCGAAAAAGCTACGCAAATCCGTGGCGACTTGACGCGATAAGGTCGTCCGCTCGTCGTACATCGTGAGCAAAATGCCCTCAATCTCAAGGCTCGGATTCAAAGTTCGACGTATTCGCATAAGCGTGTCGAGGAGTTCCGAGACGCCTTCCAGCGCCAAATACTCGCATTGTATTGGCACCAGCACAGCGTCGGCAGCTACTAGGGCGTTCAAAGTCAACAAATCTAGTGCGGGAGGGCAATCCAAAATGATGAAGCGGTATTTTTCGCGAAGGCCATTCAAAACGGCTTGCAGTTTGTATTCGCGGCCTTCTGAAGAAACCAATTCAACCGCGGCACCCGCAAGATTCTTATCAGCGGGCACGACATCAAGGCTCTCGACTTGCGATTTCTGTGTGATGCGATCGAAGGGTTCGTTCAAGATCAGCGAATGGTAAAGCGTGCGCCGGGCGGGATCCTTCTGAAAACCAATTGCGGCCGTTGCATTGGCTTGCGAGTCGCAATCGACAAGTAAGGTGAGTTGGCCAGCGGCCGCCAGGCAGGCAGCTAAGTTTACAGCGGTGGTCGTCTTGCCCACACCACCCTTTTGATTGGCCACCGCGATAATGCGTGCCACCGAACCCCCGCTGGGCGAAAACCTAGCAAAGGTTGGAACCAGATGCAAGATGTTTCACGTGGAACAGAACGGACGCTGTGAGAATTCCTTAGGTAGAAAGGGAGCCGACTAATGAGGGACAACGTTCCACGTGAAACACCGAATAAGAGCTTCAGCAATCGGTGGTGTTCCACGTGGAACACTCGATAGCATTAGCAGCGACTGCGGTGAATCCTTGCTGGTTTGTTCCACGTGGAACCCTACGCCGTGAACCTATTTGGCAACCCCTATTGCCTCGTCCCTACCAAGAGAAACCGCTGCAAGGAGTGGGGAACCGAAACTGGCTCCCTCCACGTCCATCCCACTAATTTCTTGATCTCGTCGATGTCGCGGCCACCAACCCAAAGAACAGCTTGGCTTGCTGCGACGCGCTCGGAGCGCGCCCAGCTCAGAAATTTGTCAAATTCACCCAAGGCGCGCGAGCAAACAAAATCCAGAGGCGCGACCTCCTCTCCGAGCTCCTCGTACCTGCTGACGAGCACCCGAGTATCGGTCAGGTCGAGCTCGCGTACCACCTCGGCCAAAAACGTGGCCTTCTTCACGTTTGATTCGATCAAAAACACGTGAAGGTCTGGGCGCGCAATTTTGAGCGCCAAGCCAGGAAAACCTCCGCCGGATCCCACGTCGGCTAGCCGACCCGCGGATAGCGGCACCGCAACCGCAGCATACATGGACTCGCAGAAATGTCGGTACAACACTTCCACGGGATCGCGAATGGCCGTCAGGTTCACTTTTTCATTCCAGGCCAGCAGCATCGACATGTATCGCTGAATTGAGGCCACTTGCTCGGGAGTAATCTGCAATTGGAATTCGCGCAGCGCCTTGTTGATAACGTCCGCCGACAATGGAACCGCACTATTAGTTAACATAATATTGCACTTCAATCGCGCTGCTCTGTAACTGCTTTTGAGTTAATGAGATAGCGAGGTCCTGCGATTCCGGCAACGAAATCCACGCCCATGTGCCACGCGACGACGGGCACCAAGCTGCCAAGAGCAACTCGCGAAAGTCCGAACAAAATCCCTAGCAACATCGTGCTGACAAATCCGGAGCGGCCCTGGTAGAGATGCGCTAGTCCGAAGATGATGGACGAGAACAGTATCACCACTCCGACTGGCAAGTCCGTGCGACTGAGGACGGCCATAGCAAATCCGCGGTACAAGAACTCCTCGCACAGTCCCGCCGTGACAGCCAAGGCGAAGAAGGGAATCAGTTCCATCTTGCTTTGCGGAAGAATGCGTTCCGCGAGGGCCTGGAGCGGCCTTCGCAGCGGGCTTGTCGACCGCCCCATGCGTCGGAGGTTCATCCATTGGAGCGTCACGATCAGCGCGGCGCCGAACAGCGTAATAACGAAGAGCCTGAAGCGCTCCGGAATCGCCAAACCGAGCTGTGCGGCAGTAAATCCGTGCGCCCAAGCACGCCAGGCGGCCACGGCTGCCGCGATCCACTGAAACGCGATGGTCGAGCAGTACAACGACAGCCGCTCTGCCGGTTCGACTCGTGGCTTGGCCAGAAGATGCTGCAGTTTCGCGCGGCCGCGCCACGGCACAATCACAACCAACACGAAAAAGATCAGCAGAATGTCCCAGGGCATCCGGCGATAAGAGCACGTTCCACCGCAAAAGCGCAATACTCTGCACGGATGTTACGAGCAGGAAAGTAGTGGCATCCTTATAATGCAATCAGTGACGAAGTCAGAGAGGTGTTCCGTTGGCGACGCAAGTGAAACTGACCTCCATGGCTAAGGCGGCGGGCTGTGCCGCAAAACTGAATCCCGCCACTCTCGAAGCGGTGCTGCGGAAGCTGCCGCGGCAAACGGATCCCAATGTCCTGGTGGGTTTTGACACCAACGATGACGCCGGAATTTACAGAATCGCCGAAGACCTGGCGCTCGTGCAGACGGTCGACTTTTTCACGCCCATTGTGGATGACCCCTATCTATTCGGCCAAATCGCCGCCGCCAACGCGCTTAGTGACGTATACGCGATGGGCGGCAGGCCGATATCGTCGCTTTCCATCGTAGGTTTTCCGGAAAAGGGTGACGCTGCAATTCTCGAGCAAATCATTCGCGGCGGTCTGGCGAAAATGAGCGAAGCGGGCTGCAGTGTGATTGGGGGTCACTCGATCCGCAACGAAGACATGTTGTTCGGCTATGCGGTCACAGGCTTGATCAATCCGCAGCGAGTGTGGCGCAACGTTGGCGCGCGCGAAGGCGATGCGCTGTTGTTCACGAAGCCGCTCGGAACAGGCGTTATCACCACGGCGCTAAAAAAGGATCGGGCCACAGCAGAATCTCTGGCGGCTGCGGTTTCGGCGATGACTATGCTAAACCGGGATGCCGCGGCGGCGCTGCAAAAGATTGACGAGAAACTCAGCGACGCGCCAAGAGTTCACGCCGTCACCGATGTCACCGGCTTCAGCTTGCTGGGTCATGCGCGTGAGATGGCGCTCGGGGATCCGACGCACGGGATTGCGGCCGTGTCCTTTGAAATTGACCATTCTGCCTTTGCCTATTTCCCCGGCGCGGTCGAGGCGGCGCGCGAAGGTCATCTCTCCGCGGGACTCAAGAACAATCGCGCCTTTGTGAGCGACTGCGCCGGATTCGCGCCGAGCGTCGCGGCCGAGTATCAGGATCTGCTTTTCGATCCGCAAACTTCCGGCGGTCTGCTTGTCGCCATCGCTCCAGAAGCGGCGGAAACCGCTCTCGCTACTTTGCAAAGTCACGGCGTTGCCGCGCGGCGAGTTGGCAGAGTCGTGGCCAAGCGCTCTCCGCTCCTCGCGGTGGGCTGAAATGCGCTCGACTGGGGCAATCCGGTAGACTCCCCCGCATGGATACCATCACTCACGGCATCGCCGGCGCGCTTATCGCGAAGGCGGCTTTTCGCGGTCAAGACATGCTCGGCGCAAAACCGCTGAATCGCGAACGAATCATTACCTGGTCGCTGATGTTAGGCGCGATGTTCCCGGACTCCGACGTCCTTCGGGAATTTGTCTCGCGCAACGATCTCCTCATCGTGACCTGGCATCGCAGCATCACGCATTCACTCGTTTGTCTTCCCATTTTTGCGGTGGCTCTCGCTGCGCTGACGCGCTGGTTTGTGCGCTGGCGCAAATGGGACTCGCCGTCCTTTGGCACGCTGATCGCAGTCTACGCCGTGGGCATTCTCAGCCATATTCTTCTCGATCTGGTCACGTCTTTCGGCACGATGATCTGGTCGCCTGTGAAATGGTCGCGCCCCGCCTGGGACCTGATCTTCATCATCGATTTCACGCTGACTGCGATTCTTCTGGCGCCGCAGATTGTCGCGTGGGCTTATGCAAAAGAGGAAGGATTGCAGCGGCGCGCGCTCGGAAGCTGGATAGCGTTTGCGGTAGCCACGCTGGGGGTCGCGGCGATTGGGCGTGCCGTGGGCGCACCGCTCTCCTTGAGCGGTATTCTAGCGGCGGTTGTCATATTTGCTGCCGCCTTCCTTTTGCCCGCGGTTCGCAAGTGGGGGTTGCGCGTGCGGCTCGCGTCGTGGAATTTGGCAGGCTTGTTGATCGCGTTCGGCTATATCGGAGCCGCGGCTTACGCGCATCGCGTCGCACTTGAACGCGTCGACAAGTTCTCGTCGTCATTGCACCTGGACGTGCAATCGCGAGGCGCTCTTCCGTTCCCGCCGTCGATGTGGCATTGGGACGGATTGATCCGCGCGCCGCGCGGCGTCTACGAGCTGCGCATGGATCTCAGCGGCGACTCCACAGAGGTTCAGGCAGCCTCTGCCGGCCCTGACGCGGGTTCATCCTTGAGTTACCGCTTTTATCCCGACGCCGCTCCTAATCCTTACATCGAAGCGGCCAAGCGCCTGCCGGAAGTTCAGACCGTTCTATGGTTCGCCCGCTTTCCAGTGACGCGCTTTCACAAAGAGGGCGCTGACGCCATCGTTGAGATCTCCGATTTACGTTTTCCCCAAATGAGGCCCGACCGGCCGTCATCATTTACTTACAGAGTGCGTCTCGCCGCCGACGGAACAGTGCTGTCGCAAGGCTGGGTCAAACCCAAATAGCACAGGCTCCGGCCCATTGCGTCGCGGGGCAAGTCTATCTGTGGAAATACAAGCTTAGCTCGAGGGTTTGTGGTCCGCTGGATGGATTACCACTTGGCGGTGCTCGCCGACGCCCACGCTTTCCGTGCGCACACCCGGCATGTCCTTCAGCGCAAGATGCACGATGCGGCGTTCGCGCGAGGTCATCGGATTCAGCCGAAAGGGCTGCTTGGAGGTCTGCACGCGCTCCGCAGCCACCTTCGCGGTCATGCGCAGTTCTTCAAACCGCAACGCGCGATAACCGCCGCAATCGATGTGAATCTTTTCGTGATGCTCCGGCTCCAGCCGCAAAGCGCGAAACGCAAGATGCTCGAGGGCCTTCAATACCTCCGCGCCTCGCTCCAGCAAGATCTCTTTGTCGCGGCCGTCTACGTCGGCGAGGACTTCCGCATCGCCGCCAGCACCGGGTGCAATGACGCTCATGGTGACCTTCAATTGAAACCCGGCCGCGCGGATAATCTTCTCCAGAAAATCGCGCAGGGCATCCGCCGCAGCTTGCCGATCGAGTTTCCCGTTCTGAATAAGTTCTTGAGCCATGACCTCAAACAATCAAAGAGAGTGGAGCGACCTGCATTACTGTTTCTTGTTCTTGCCCTTCTTTCCTTGCGTCTGGATCGCCGCCGCCGGCAGCGGATGCGTGCGGTTCAGCCACCACTGCTGCAGGATGCCGACCAGGCTACTGGTAAGAATATACACGGCCAGGCCGCTCGAGATGGGGGAGATCATGAACAGCCCGGCCATGGTCACCGGCATGATCTTCATCATCATCTGCTGCTGCGGGTCGGTGGTGGTCATCGGGGTCATCTTCGACACCAGGTACATGGAAAGGCCCATGATGATCGGCAAAATGTAATACGGGTCTTTCGCGGACAAGTCCCTGATCCAGCCAAACCAGGGCGCATGCCGCAGTTCGATGGCGTAGCGCAGCACGGTGTTCAACCCGAACCAAATAGGCATCTGCAAGAACATCTGGAAGCAGCCGCCCACGGGGTTGATTTTCTCGCGGCTGTACACCGCCATTACTTCTTTGTTCATCTCCGCTTTGCGCGGATCACGCATGGAATATTTTTTGTACTTTTCCTGGATCTGCTTGATCTCAGGAGCCACACGCTGCATTTTCAGCGTCGTGCGATAGCTGGAAATGCGCAGCGGAAAGAGGAGCATGTTGACGACGAGCGTCAACACGACGATATCCCAGCCCCAATTCGGGACGTAGGTGTGCAGCCATTTCAATGCGTGGAACAGCGGATCAGCGATAAACTCCAGCCACCCGAAATTCACCAGCGAGTGCAGCGGCGGGTTCATCTTCTTCAGTTCGTCGTAGTCCTTCGGGCCCACATAGATGCGCAGGGCCAAAGGCTGCGCCGAAGTTGCCGTCTGGATTTGCGGAACGGGTTCGTCCGTGTCTTTACCTTCTACCTGAACGGTGCGGGGAACCTTCCAGTAGCGAACTTCGAGACTCCCAGGAGGCGCGCCGCCCGGCGGCAGAAACACCGCGGTGAAGTAACGGTCCTGGATTCCGGCCCAATCCTTGCCGCCCTGCCATACTCCATGCGGCCACTTCTCCGGCCCCTCCAACTTCTTGGCCATGATGTTGGTGAGCTTGCCGTTCTCGCTGTAGAAGAGGGAAACGGTATCGATTGGCGCGGGATTGGACACCGTCAAATCACCGAAGCCGCCCAGCCAACCTATCCCGGCGACGATGGGCGCGCCGTTGAACTTCGCCGACGTCTCGACGCGCACGACGTAGGTATGGTCGAAGTGAAAGCGTTTAGTGACTTCCAGGTGACCGTCGCTCCAACTGAATTCGGCATCGGCTGGCGCGTGCAAATTGCTCGCCGGGGTAGATACTTGATACAGCGCGCTGTTCGCTGCGGACTCCTGCTGCTCGTCATTCAACGCCACTGCAAACGGCCATCCGCCGGTCTGCTGCGCGGCGTCGGGATGCACCAGATCGAGAATGCGGGGCGGCTTCGAGTCGTCCGTATATTTTTTGAGCTGCCAGCTCTTCACAACCGCGCCGTGGTTTGAGAACTCCACTCGATAGAGGTCGTTCTCCACTACGATGGTCCGCTCTTGCGCTTCGCTCCTAGGCGGAATGGCCGCTTGCGCAACGCCGGACATACTGGTGGCCGCCCTTTTGGAAGCTGCCGGGCCAGGAGCCAATGGCGCAGTGGCGCTCGGCGTGCCGCCTCCCGGAGTTGTGGGTGCAGGCGCCGTCTGCGCTGGGCGGTTCGCCTGCGGTAGATTCGTCGGCGGCTTCGGCCCAAAGAACTTGGCCCAAAGCAAGATCACGACTAGGGACAGGAGCGAGGCCACGACGATGCGCAACTCGTGCGTTAGCTTGAACTTCTTCTGCGGTTCGCTCACGAATGCGCCTCTTCCGTTGTGGCAGCTGTACAGCGAGGGGTGGCGTCAGGAACGGGGTCGTATCCGAACTTGCGCGACAGGGGGTGGCAGCGCAGCAGGCGCTTGAGCGTTAGCCACGTTCCATGCGCGACGCCAAAGCGCTCGATTGCCTCGTACGCATACATCGAGCATGTGGGCTCGAATCGGCAGCTTCCGCCGACCAGCAGCGACAAATATGCTTTGTAAAATCGCAGTGCTCCGAGCGCGAGGCGCACGCCGCGGCTTCGCGGTGAGTTGCTTATGCACTCGGCATGAGGCGCAACAAGTCCGCTGTCAGCGACGCAAACTCCGCCTTCGCCACATTGCTCTTCGGGTGTATGACGATGTCCCATCCTGCAGGTATCTCCAGACGATGGCAGCGCACGACTTCCCGCACGCGCCGCCGGATGCGATTGCGCACTACCGCGCCGCCGAGTGCCTTCTTGATGCTGAATCCAAAGCGGCTGTGCGGCAGTTGGTTCGCGCGAAGAAAAACGGTGAAGTGGGAATTCGAGCGGCGTTTCCCGGCACGGTATACGGCGTCAAACTCTCCGCGCCGCACCAGCCGCGCCTCGCGCGGAAAATCCAGGCGCTCCGCGCTATTCGGGAGTGAGCCGATGACGGCCCTTCTTGCGGCGCGCCGCAAGCACCTTGCGGCCTCCTGCGGTCTTCATGCGCGAACGGAAGCCGTGAGTCTTGGCGCGCCGGCGCTTGCGCGGTTGATAGGTGCGCTTTGGCAAAGAAATCCCCCTTATAGAATACGAACCGCAGCCCTCACAAATTTCGCCCGCGGGCCCACAAGCCGCGTCCGCGGCGTTCTGCGAATCAATTAGTGTAGTCGACCCGCGCGCACACGGTCAAGAAAGCGGACAGATCAGCCTTTTTTGGCCCGGTATTCGTCGTAGGCCGCCAAGTAGCGATCCACATCTTTGCGCAGCAAATAGTATGGGGTAGACAGGCGAATCTTCGAAGGCCCGCCGCCGCGAATGCGGATTTTCTTGTTCTGCCACATCCATGTTTCGATCTCCATGATCTGGATGGGCGGCACGTTGACCGATGCAATCGCGCAACGTAGCGCAGCATCCGGCGACGTCCAGGACTCCGCCCCCCGCTTCACCATTTCGCCCAGGATGTAATCGGCCATCTTTCGGTGCCGCCGCTCGATGCGATCCAAGCCGATGTCATTTGCAAGCTTGACCGCTGCACGCATGCCCAACAGCGACGGCACATTCGAGCTGCCGATGCGCTGGAATCGCTCGGCGCGCAATTTGGGGTCGTCCCAGCCGGCGGTGACAATCGTGTTCCACAGCCGATCGATCACGTCGTCGCGAACGTACAGAAATCCTGTGCCTTTCGGCGCCATCAGCCACTTATGTGGGCTTGAAGTGTACATGTCACAACCCAACTCGCGTACATTCAGCGCCATCATCCCGATGACGTGCGCTCCGTCCACCGCGGAAAGAATGCCCTTCGACCGCGCCAATGCACACAGCTCCTTGGTCGGCAGCACAACTCCCGTAGCCGTCGTGATGTGGCTGAAGAACAGAACCCGCGTCCGAGGCGTGATCGCGTCGTTGATAAGATTTAGCACCACTGCCGCATTCGGCACCGGCTTCGGCAGTGCGACCTTCTTCACCCCTATGCCGTAGCGCTTGGCGCGCAGATTCCAAGGATGCTCGCCGCCGGGATGCTCCTGGTCGGTCATCAAGACTTCATCACCCGGTTTCATATCCAAGCCATTCGCGATGTAGCTGTTCGCCTCCGTGGCATTGCGCAGCAGCGCGATCTCATCCCGTTTGCAGCCGACAAACGCCGCCAGCGGGTCGCGAAACTCGTTCCACGCGGCGTAGCCCCATATCGGATAATCTTCCGGATCGCTCTGCGCCATCTTCTCCGTCTCGTTGTAGCCATCGAAGATCGCCCGCAACACTGGCGCAGGCGAAGACCCCACCGTGCCGTTGTTCAAATACACTTCGTCCGCTGGAATCAGAAACTGCTTGCGCAGCTCTGTCCAGTAAGCCTCTTCGTTGGAATCGTAAAGCCCGCGGTCCGGCAGTTGGCTTGGAGCTTGCGCGAGTTGCGCAAAAATCTCGCCGCCAAAATTCAGCGCCGCCCCCACGGCTGCAGCGCCCGCAAACGACGACAGAAATCCTCGACGATCGACCATCTCGCATCCTCCCGCACAAAATGTGGCGCGATTCTATCGCACTATTGCGCCTCAGCAACCGCTTTGCTTGTATTGCTTGCTCTCCGTTCGAGGCCGGATTACTGTACCTAGCGCCAAACGCTCCGAGAGGACGTGAAAATGATTCTGCGTGCGCGCAACGCCGCCATACTCGCAATTCCGTTGTTCTTCCTGGCATCAGGCCAATCTTTTGCGCAGGAAAGCACTGGCAGCAAACAGGATGTCGAAAAGCGACTGAAAGCCGCACAAAAGCCGCAAAACGCTACGCCACTCGATAATGTCGTCAAAACGCTCTTCGCTGCTCACACCTTTGAACAGGTTGCTCTTTCGCCTGACGGCAATTCCATCGCCTGGGTGGAAGCCGTGCATTCTAAGAGTGGCGCGGGGTCCGGCAGCACAGTCATCTACGTAAAAAATCTTAAGTCGAGCACGCCGCCAAGGCGCATCGGTGCAGGCGTTGCCGATTCACTCCACGCCGAAAGCAATGTCGCCTGGTCGCCCGACAGTCAGAAAATCGCTTTCCTCTCCGACGCCGCTAAGAAGGGGCAGCTCCAGCTCTATGTCACCAATCCCGCAGGCGGCGCCGCAAAAATGCTCACGAATGTCAAAGGATTCCTGGCCAAGCCCGGCTGGTCGCCCGACGGCAAGACCATCGCGATCCTCTTTACGGAAAACGCCACGCGCGCCTCCGGTCCCCTCGTCGCGGAAACCGCGGCAACGGGTGAGATCAAGGATGCCTTCTTCGAGCAGCGCCTAGCCCTGGTCGATGTCGACGCCGGCAAGCTGATCCAAATCACCCCCTCCGACACCTATATCTACGAATACGACTGGTCGCCGGACGGCAAGCGCTTCGTTGTCAGCTCTGCCCTCGGCAACGGCGACAACAACTGGTGGATTGCCGAACTCTCCACGCTCGACGCCGCCACCGGCCTGATGAAATCCATCTACAAACCCAAGCTGCAAATCGCCAATCCCGTCTGGTCCCCCGACGGCAAACAAATCGCCTTCATCGAAGGCATCATGAGCGACGAAGGCCTGACCGGCGGCGACATTCACATGATCGCCAGTGACGGAGGCGAGGCGAAAAACCTCACGAAGGATATGAAAGCCTCCGCCGCATGGCTCGGCTGGCAACACGACAAGAGAATTCTGATTAGCGAATTTGTCGGCGGCAACAGCGCCATTGCCACGCTCGATCCCGCTAGCGGCAAGATTGAGCAGCGCAGGTCCAGCGACGGCATGCTCACCAGCAGCAGCACTTTCAGCTTCACGCTTTCGGCCGCTAACGACGGCACCAGCATCGCTGGCGTTTTCCAGTCCTTTGCGCATCCGCCCGAAGTGGTTCTGATCAACGGTAATCCTGCCAACATGACTCCCGTGACCTCTCGCAACAAAGGCCTTTCGCCCGCCTGGGGCGAAGCGAAGAGCATTTCCTGGAAAAATGATGGTCACGAAGTGCAGGGCTGGTTGCTCTATCCACGTGGCTTCGACCCGGCGAAAAAATATCCCATGGTGGTCAACATCCACGGTGGACCCTCGTTCATTTCGCTTTCCCACTGGCCTGGCAGCCACGATTTCGCCGCCGGCCTTGCCGGCATGGGCTATTTCGTCCTCTACCCCAATCCACGCGGGAGCTACGGTCAAGGCGAAGCCTTCGCCCGCGCCAACGTCAAGGATTTCGGCTATGGCGATTTCAAGGACATACTCGCGGGCATCGACGAAGCCATTCGCGTGGCCCCCATCGATCCCAACCGCCTCGGCATCACAGGCTGGAGCTACGGCGGCTTCATGACCATGTGGGCCGTCACGCAGACCAATCGCTTCAAGGCCGCCATGGCCGGCGCGGGCCTTTCCAACTGGCAGTCCTACTATGGCCAAAATTTAATTGATCAGTGGATGATCCCGTTCTTCGGCAAGTCCGTTTACGACGACCCCGAGGTTTACGCCAAAAGCTCCCCCATCAACTTCATCAAGAAGGCCAAGACGCCTACGCTGATCTTGGTGGGCGACAGCGATGGCGAAGTTCCCGCCCCGCAGTCTTATGAATTCTGGCACGCCCTCAAGACCCTCGGCGTTGAAACCCAATTCGTGGTCTACGAGCACGAAGGCCACCTCTTCGCCAATCCCAAGCATCAGCGTGACGTTATCGCTCGCACCCTCGCCTGGTTCGACGCTCACCTGCGCCAATAGGGGGAGACTTTTAGGATTGCGACGGCTTTGCTGGGGAACTTAAGTTGGGAGCTGGCTAGACAGACGGGCGCGGTGTTTTGCGCCCTACGTGGAGAGAACAGGACCACCCACGGGAACCGCTAACTAACCACCCGAGAATGAAAAAGGGGGCTGGTGCAAGCCCCCTCTTTCCTTAGAACTGACCCCCCAAAAACCGGAATCCCAGTCGAGGTTGGGTTCCGGCCACCCCGGGAAGCCAATCTTTTTAACAGCGTTGGTTAAAAGAGAGCAAACCGTGTGCCAGCATTTCATCGGAAATTCACAGTCAAGCACCCGCATGAAACTACGGGAGTTAGCCTGACTGCAGAGCCTGGCGTCGTAAAACTGCTGGTTTTGACCTACAAAATCCCACAGGCAAACCCGCACCTGCATCCATTCTTTGGGAGAGACACGGCTGTTACACCAATGTGACACCGCAATTCTTCGTAAGGGGTCGAGGCGGTCTGACGAAAGTAACTGAAGCGACGCACAGTTCCGATGGGACCACAACACAACGTTGCGGCCAACGATCAGGCACCGATGGAGGCGCGCAACGCGTCCGCTAAAGACTGGCTATAACGTTGGACGTCCGCGTCGTGCTCGGCTTCGACCATGACACGGGCCAGCGGCTCCGTCCCCGAATAGCGCAACACCACCCGGCCATTGTCGCCCAGCGCCGATTGCGCCTCAGCAAGCGCGCGAGACACCTGCGGCAGGGATTCCAGCGGCGGCTTGGATTTCACCCTTACGTTCACGATAGTCTGAGGGTAGTCCTTGAGCCCGGTGATTAAGGATTCCAGTCTTCCATTCATCGAAACCAGGGACGCAATTTTTACCGCCGTCAGCAAACCGTCTCCGGCGGGCGAGTCGTCAAGAAAAATGACGTGGCCGGACTGCTCGCCGCCCAGCACGTTGTTGCTGCGAAGCATTTCCTCAAGCACGTACCGATCGCCGACAGCGGCGCGGCCCAGCTCGATTCCCTCCCGCGCAAGAATCCGTTCCAGTCCAAGGTTGGACATTGAAGTTGCCACCACGCGATTGCCCTTCAGCTTTCCAGCCGATTTCAAGTGGCGTGCCGCAGCCAACAATACGCCGTCTCCGTTTATGACCCTACCCGACTGGCACACGAACATGGCGCGGTCCGCATCGCCATCAAATGCGACACCCAGCGCCGCCCGCTCCGCTACCACGCGCTTTTGCAATCCTTCCAGGTGCAGCGACCCGCAATCCGCGTTGATGTTGCGCCCATCAGGCTGGGCGCCCATTGCAATAACCTTCGCGCCGAGAGACTCAAAAAGTTCCGGGCCAAGTTTGTACGCGGCGCCGTTGGCGCAGTCCAGAACCATGCGCAGGCTGGAAAGCTTAGCGCCCGGAATCACCCGGCTGCGGAGGAAATCGAGATAACGAGCGTCCAAAGTTTCGTCCGCCACGAGTGCCGGCGGACTTTTGGGCGCCGGTTCGTCGCGGTATTTGAAGATTTCTTCTTCTAGTATTTCCTCGACGGCATCCGGAAATTTCATCCCGGCACTGGAGAAGAGCTTCACGCCGTTATCGTGAAAGGGATTGTGAGAGGCGGAAATGACCACGCCGGCTTGGAAGCCCCTTTGGCGCACTAAGCAGGCGACGCCGGGCGTAGTGATAATGCCGGCGAAGTCGACCGCCACTCCCGCATGGCCAAGGCCCGCGGCTAGAAGCGCCGCGATGTGCGGACCCGACTCGCGGGTATCCATCCCAATCAGCACGCGAGCTGCGGGACTGGTCTGCTTTAAATAGGTCCCGAGCGATCGCCCGGTGGCATACAGCGTAGCGTCGTCCAAGGGAGACGTGCCTGGCACGCCCCGAATACCGTCAGTTCCGAAGAGCTCTTTGGGCATTAGCAGAGGCGGTCTTGAAGAAAGACCGCGAGAGGGCCGACCGCAAATGGCTGGCCTAGATTGAGTCTAGCATGGGCTTCGGCATAACTTGGCTCGCGTGTGTTGTGAGTCACTGTACGACCGCGAGCACTACATGCTTTCTCATTTCAGCCCATACTTCTTACGCTTTTCTAACAGCGTCTTGCGGCTGATGCCAAGAATCGTCGCGGCCTGGCTGATTTTGTAGCGCGTGGCTTCCAGCGTTGCAGCGATAACTTCCTTCTCCACATCCTCCAACGACCGCAGCCCCCCGATCATCCCTGATGTTCCGGCCGCGGCAGCTCTAATATTTTCCGCAAAATGCTCGGGCTCGAGCATTTCCACGCGATTAAAAACGACCGCGCGCTCCAGCGCGTTGCGCAATTCGCGAATGTTGCCCGGCCACGGGTATGCGGCCAGCATCCTCCGGGAGCCCTCGCTAAGCTGCACGCCGGTTCGTGCGTGCACCAGTGACAGCGCCGCCAGAAAGTGGTCCGCCAGCAGCAGAATGTCGGCACGACGTTCACGCAGCGGTGGCACCGCGATGGTTAACACGTTCATGCGGAAGAACAAATCTTCCCGGAAACGGCCGGCGGTCACGGCTGCCGGAAGATCCACGTTGGTCAACGCCATCAGCCGGGCTTCGATGCGCAGGGTTTCCGTGCCGCCCAGCCGTTCGAAGGAGCGCTCTTGCAGTACGCGCAGCAGCTTGCTCTGCGCCGCGGCCGAAAGTGCGGCGACCTCGTCGAGCACGATGGTTCCGTTGCCGCCAAGTTCAAAGCGTCCCAGTTTGCGCTCGACGGCGCCGGTGAACGCTCCGCGTTCGTGGCCGAATAGTTCGCTCTCGACAAGCTGTGGAGGAAGGCTGGCGCAATCAATCTTGAGAAACGGCGCGTCGCGCCGCGGCCCCAACTCGTGGATCACGCGCGCCAGGTAATCCTTGCCCGAGCCACTACCACCGATGATCAGCAACGTACTGTGCGCGGCGGCAACTTTCTGCGCCAATTCGAAGACACGTTGCGACGCCGGATCCGCGGAGATCCACGGCAGCCGCTCCTCTGTCATTTTGAAACCGCTTCGCCGGGAGCGTGAGAACCGCCCATCGCCACGTTTCGCGTGCCGTGGCCGGACCCGCCTTCTGGCTCATCGGGAATTTCCAGCTTCTGCGCCGATCGCCACAGCCGTTCGAGGTCGTAGTAACGCCGCGCCTGCTCGTTGAACACATGCACGATAAAACTGCCAAAATCGAGCAATGCCCATTCCGACGAGCCATGCCCTTCGCGGTGCTCCGGCGAGCGCCCGAGCTGCTTGTAAAGCTGCTCCTCGACCTCCGTACAAATCGCCTGCACCTGCGGCGTGCTGAATCCTGTGCAAATCACGAAGTAGGAAGTAAACGCGCCCACTCCGCTGAGATCGAGCACGGAAATGGCCGATGCTTTTTTGTTTTGCGCCGCCTCCACTGCGAGGCGCACGCCTTGTGGCAATGAATTGTAGTTCACCGGTAAAGACCCTGTTTCAAAATGTATTCCTCGACGCGCGCCGCGACAAGTCCGTGGATCGATTGTTCGCGATGCGCGCGCCGGCGAATGTCTGTCGCAGAAACTTCGCTGGCCACATTTTCCAGCAAGTACACGCTGGTGCGGTTCAGGTGCGCAACCACGCTGGACTCGTGCATCGCTTCGCCCTCTTTTCTTTTTCCATCGCGCGCCATCAGCTCTGGCGGAATCACCAGCCGCAGCGCTTCCGCGCGAATGCCCGGCCGGTTGGCCACCACAAAATCGCAAAGGCCCAGGAGCGTCTCGTATTCCTTCCACATCGGAATATCCAGAAACGCGTCCGCGCCAATAATGAAATAGATGCGGTCGCCATGCCCATGGTACGTGTGCCGGAAATAGCGCACTGTATCAACGGAATAGTGCAATTGCGCGCCGCTAAAATCTTCTCCCGCCTCGGCCACCGACGGAACAAAGTGAGGATGCTCCGTGCACGCCAGCGCCACCATCGCAAACCGATGCGGAAAAGGCGCAAGGTGCTGCTTCAATTTGTGCGGCGGCCTGCTCGCAGGAATGAAATGAATTTCGTCGAAATTGAATCGCCGGTCGGCGGCCCTGGCCACCGCCAGATGCCCGGAGTGAATCGGGTCGAAGGAGCCTCCAAAGAGCGCGATGCGGCGAGGATGATGTTTTGTGGCGGTGCGCTGCGCTTGCGCGGTGGTCAATACGCCTCCAAGAGCTTATGACCTGCATCTTCTCACAAATTCTCGAAGCGCGCGGAGGATGTATCGGCCGCATTTTCGTGTGAGGCACGCTGGATCTCGGATGTCGATTCCGGCGCCGCTTTGGGGATCTTATCGAGCGCGTCCGCAATCGACCTCACCAGTTCTCGCACGCCTTCGCCCGTCGCCGCCGATATCGAGTGGAACTCCAGCCCTCGCTCCCTGCAAAATTCGCGCAACGCGTCCAGCCGCGTGCGGTCCGTCGTGGCATCAAGCTTCGTCGCCACCACCATCATCGGCTTTTCGGCCAACGAATCGCTGAACGCCCGCAGCTCTCCCGAAATCACCTCGAAAGAATGAATAGGGTCCGCCTCGGAAGCATCACTCGTATCGATTAGATGTACCAGCAGCCGCGTGCGCTCGACGTGCCGCAAGAATCGGATCCCCAAGCCGGCGCCCTCATGCGCGCCTTCGATCAATCCCGGCAGGTCGGCGACGACATACGTTCGCCCAATCTCTCTCCCCTCGCTGCCTCCGCCGCCATCCGCGTTAACAACTCCAAGGTTCGGCTCGAGAGTCGTAAACGGATAGTTCGCAATCTTCGGCCGCGCCGCGGAAATGACGGAAATCAGCGTCGATTTCCCTGCGTTCGGAAACCCTACCAATCCCACGTCAGCCAGTAGCCTTAACTCCAGCCGCAGGTACCGCTCTTCGCCGGGATGCCCATCCTCATGTTCCCGCGGAGCCTGGTGCCACGGCTTCGCGAAATTCTGATTCCCACGCCCGCCGCGCCCGCCCTTCGCAACCAGCACGCGCTGCCCCGGCGCCGCTAAATCCGCGATCGTCTCTCCGCTTTCGTCGAATACCAGCGTGCCCACAGGCACCCGCAAAATCATGTCCGCGCCCGAATGTCCCGTGCAGTTCGAACCTTCTCCGTGGCGCCCGCGATCGGCCTTGAATTCGCGGTTGTACCGGTAGCGCAGCAGCGTGTTGTCGTTCGGATTCGCTTCCAGGTAAATGCTGCCACCGTGCCCGCCGTCGCCCCCGGACGGGCCGCCGCGCGGCACGAATTTCTCCCGCCGGAACGCGACGCAGCCGTTCCCGCCGCTCCCGGCCTTCACAAGAATTTTCGCTTCGTCAACAAACACAGTCCCTACTTCCTCTTAAAAAACGATAACATAGGCGTTCGGCATCAGTGCAAATCATCAAATCTTCGGAGGTCAATCAGCGTGTCTCGTATCCGTGTGTGGCTGCGTCGCGCCGCAATCCTGCTCGTGCTCCTGGCTATTCTCTTCGGCGTCGGCGCTTACGTCTTGTACTTCCGCCGAGACGCGCTGCCCGCCGCTCCCCCACACGCCCGCGTAGCGCCCACAGTCTCTCCGCTGAAGGGCCTCGCCGCCTGCTGGGTCGAAACCGGCAGCACCTTCACCGGATATTCCTTCGCCATGACGGCCGGAAGCATTCTCGTCAAGCATCCCGCCGGCGACCTGCTGATCGATACCGGAAATTCCATGCATTTCGACGACGAAATCACTGGTTACCCGTTCCTGCTGCGCCTCAAACTCAAAAATCTGGCGGGTCAGCTAAATCCCGAAGTGCCGCTTCCGGAACTTATGCGCCTCGTCGGCGGTGACCCCACGAAAATTCGCTGGGTAATTCTCTCTCACGCGCACCTGGATCACGCTGGAGGTTTGATGGATCTGCCTCGCGTTCCGGTTCTCCTCACCCGCGAAGAGTTGCAGTTCGCCTTCGATCCCGCCGTGCAAGCCAAAGGCTTCGTGATTCCCGCCCATACGCGAAGATTTCCGCCTGCCGACTCACCCACGCTGAAATTCGATCCCCACCCGTATGAGACGTTCGACGAAAGTACCGACCTCTACGGCGATGGCTCGGTCGTTGTAGTGCCCTTGCGCGGCCACACCCCGGGCAGCGTCGGCATTTTCGTGAACGTGGACCCGCATCATCGTCTGTTCTACGCCGGCGATGCCGTCGATGAGGAGCGCGGCGTCGAGGACCGCGTCGGCAAATCACTGTTGCTGCGGGACAGCGACAACGACCCGATCCGCGCCAACGAAATCGTCGCCAAGCTCAACCAGCTCCACCAAATGGTTCCGGAGCTTGCCATCCTCCCCGCGCACGGCCGCAGCGCTTACCTCAAGTTCTTTCCCGCTGGCGCTCTGAGCTGCGTTTCTTCTGACGCCCCTCGGTAAAACAAAAACGGCTCAGCCGGAGCCGAGCCGCACAATTTGGGAGTGCGGCGGTCTTGCCGCCGCTTTTCCGCACGCAGCGCTAAATCTAGGGCAAGCCTACTGCAGACGATCTAGTTGACCGCAGCCGCTTTCGCCTGCTCAGCCGGTGTCACGCTGATGAACCGCCCATGGCGGCCCTTGTCCTCAAACGTCACGTAGCCGGTCACCAGCGCGTACAGCGTATCGTCCTTGCCCTGTCCGACATTTACGCCAGGTTGATGCTTGGTGCCGCGCTGCCGAACCAAAATCGTTCCCGCATTGACAAGCTGCCCGCCAAAGCGTTTCACACCCAGCCTCTGTCCGTGGGAATCCCGGCCGTTCGTCGAGGACCCGCCGCCCTTCTTATGTGCCATGACTCAATCCTCTTCTCTGAATTTCTCGCCGCTGCACCTCAAGCCTTCAGGCCCGAGGCGTTTCGCAGCCCGTGCTACAACTTAATATCGCTGACCTGCACAGCCGTAAAATTCTGCCGGTGTCCGCGCGAAATCTTGTACTGGTTGCCCTTCTTGAACTTAAGCACCGTCAATTTCTTCGCGCGCCCCTGGTCAACAATTTTGCCCGTGACGGTCACTTTCGACGCGTCCGATCCAAGAACCACCTTCTTGTCGTCGGTATGCACCGCGAGCACGGAGCCGAAGGTCACCTTCTCTCCGACTTCTCCGCTAACTCGCTCAATTCGTATGGTGTCGCCGGGCGCGACGCGATACTGCTTCCCCCCGGTCTGAATGACGGCGTACATCTCTCCTCCAAGCGCTAAAGACAAACGTTAATTATAGGGGCTTTACACCAAACCCGTCAACGCACGAAAATCATTTCGTAGCGCGGTCAGTTTGAAGCCAAAGAATCCGTTAAGCAAATTTCGCGTATGATACGGCTTTATGAACGACGCGGCCAAGACTAGCAGGATTGCGACGATAGCCATGATTCTCGTATTCGCATGCCTGCTAGTGGTTCTGTTCTTGTATCGTCATCAACTTCCACTGAATTGGCTTGCGAATCATTTAAATCCCTAAGAATTCCAAACCGATCCACCACCAAATCATTGTCATGACTAATCCAATCGTCGCGCCACCGCTTGCGGGAAACATTTTAGGCTCGCCGAACGATTCCTTCGTCATCGCCGAGTGGCAGGATGCGGGTGGGCCTGCCGAGCCTCCACGGCTGATTGCTCCGCGTCACGTACACCACCACGACGACGAAGCATGGTACGTGTTGGAGGGGACGCTTCGCGTTCAAGCCGGCGAAAGCGAAATCGAAGCAAGCGCCGGTTCCGGTGTGCTCGTCCCGCGTGGAACACCGCACACCTATTGGAATCCCGGTCCGGGTCGCCTTCGCTATCTGCTGATTATGACTCCCAACATCTTCACTCTGATTCAGGGAATCCACGCTTTAAAGGAGCGCACTCCCGCCGCCCTGCAGCAACTGTTCCGCAAGCACGATTCCGAGCTCCTCTAGGCACCATTCTGCGGCACTGCCTGCCTAACCTATTTTAAAACAATACCTTACAGGTCCCGTTGCAACTTTCCTCGTCCGCGCGGGTTTCTTAAATGTAGCGAATGTAGCGGTAAAAGGATCTAAGAGGGTCCCCAGATGCGATACTTAAAGATGCGATATCTAAGGTTGTTCGGTTTACTCGGAATTGCTCTCGCTATTGGTCTTTTCTCCGCTTCCAATGCGAACGCCCAGCGCGTCACCTTCGGCGTCGGCATTGGCGCTCCTGCCTACTACGGCCCCGCTCCAGTCTGCAGCTATGGCTACTACGATTATTCTCCTTACGCCTGCGCCCCCTACGGATACTACGGCCCTGACTGGTTCGTCGGCGGCGTCTTCATCGGCGCCGGCCCCTGGTATCACAGTTATTACGGACACCGCAGCTATGGCTACAATGATCGCGGTTACTATGGCCGTAGCTATGGCTCCTACGGTCGAGGTTATGGCCGAGGCGGATATGAGCGTCGCGGGTACGGACGTGGATTCGATCGAGGGTATCGCGGCGGTTCCAGCGGCGACGGCTACCGCGGCGGTGACTTTCACGGCCGTGGCGACTCTCATGGCGGCAGCTACCGCGGTGGCGGTAACTTCCACGGAGGCGGTGGTTCCCACGACGGAGGTCACGGCGGTGGCCACGGAGGCGGGCGCCACTAACCAAGCTTGATGGCACCGGGGGTCTTCCCGACGCAAAACGGCTGGCCGCAAAACGCTGCCAGCCGTTTTCATTTTCTTAAAGTCGGTGTTTAAGCTTCCAGGTCTTCAGTGCCTGGCTTCCGCTCGAGTCAGCAACACCGCCGTGGCCGTCGACATCGAGTCATAATATCCAACGAAACGCTGCGGCTCCGGCACATTGTAGGGGCTTAGATTGTGCGCCCAGCGAAAGCCAATCGGTTGGTACCACAGCTCGGCTTCAACGTGGAACGGGCCCTGCGCATTGCCGGTGCTCACGGAATACCGCACCAGGCTTCCCGCATCCGTGAAATTCGGATCTTCCGCGGCATCCCCCACCACCGCAATATCTTGCTCGGCAGTCTCTTTCTTGAAGCCGCTTGGCAGCAGTCGATTGTCTTTGAGATATCCGACCGCCGATAGCAACCCGGTCGTCACGTGACCAGCCGCGTCTTTCAAAATTGGTTCGTAGATTTGCACCTGATCGCCGCTCGTAATTTCGCGGTAGTGCGGCTCAAATCGCACTGGATCGGCATCATTGTCGTTCCCCTCGATGGACCCATCCGCGTGCAACGCGCCCGATTCAAACACCTTGTTCTCACGCGCATCGCGAATCGTTACATGCAGCCACGCGCGACGCGACGGATAAGCCGTTGGCATCTTGTGACCGCTCAAATTCTGCACCAGCACTTGCACCTGAAGACGGTCCGAGACCAAGTCGATGCTCCGAATGCTGACGCGTGCCGCCTCCGACTGCAGAAACGCAACGGTCCTCTCTGATGCCGCGGTCATCTCCGTCGGCAGCGCCGCCACGCTCAAGTCCTTGCGATACAGATTCAGCATCCTCAGCATGAAAAAATTTGCCGCCACGAACGTATGCCGATGCGCTCCCTCACGCGGCACGCCAAGCACCGCTGTGATGGGCACCTGTCCGTGTATCTCCGGCATGTGGCACGACTGGCAACTGCTCCTCTCCCGATAGTCGCTATGCAGCCATTCCAGGTAAGGCATCTGTTCAGGAAACGTGCCGATCTCTTTCCCGCCCGGTCCAAGAGCCTTTGTTTTTAAGGTGTGGCACGTGCCGCAGAGCGCGGAATCCCGAATATGCGCATCTTCCGTCGGGCGGAACCCTCCGGATGACGTATGCATAATGCGTTGACGTCCGGCGTCGATCGCAAAGGGGCCATATTCCGCGTGCTCGCCCTTCGACGACGGCGGATTGATAAGGAATCCCCCGTTGAAACTTTCGGGAGTGCCCAGCTTTTCCTGTGAGATTTGGTGACACACCGAACATGACACGCCATCTTCGGCCTTCGCGTTGTTCTTCTTGTCTTGATCAAATGGAAGATGCGAAAAAATTTGGCCCTTGCGGCCTTCCAACTTTGCCTCGAAGCGCGTAATTGGCATATGGCAGATCGAGCATTCATCCTCTATGGCCGCTTGCGATTCTGGATGATCGATCGATTCGCGCCGCACGCTCCCCTGCCAATAAGGATCGCGCGACGAATTACCCATCATGCTCGACCGCCAATCGAACCCTATGGAAACATCCTCACCCGAAGGCGTCACGATTCCGTTGTGGCAAGCCAGGCACCGGTCCGACGTCTGAAAGCTCGGCTTGGGTGCCGCATGCTGCCCGCCGCCGCTGACCAATCCTGCTGAGCAAGCCAGCACTCCCAACAGCGCAATCGCGTAAAGGGCCCTTTTTCCCATCACCAACCTTCGTTCAGCCGCCCGTCCTGCCAGTCCCACAGAAGGTAGAAGACAATTTGTATTTGTCGTCCCGCTGTGTTGTTGACCGGGACGCGGACACCGAGATTGGCGCGGACGTGTTGTCTCTTGCTAATCGTCACTTGCATTTGCGGCAGCACGTCCCAATTCGTCTTCGCGTTGTCCACCAGGTCCCGGGCTCCCAAAAACTCCACCATGGGCGACCACAGTCGCCCCAAACCGTGATTCGCTGCAAAACTCTGGCCGATGGCGGTATTGAAAAATATGGATTGCGGGGCAATCTGCGTGTGACGCGGCAAGTCTGCGCCGAACTGCGTCTGCACAAAAGTATTCGTCCGAAAAAGCTGGTCAAAAGCGGCAAAGGTTTCGAACGTCGTTGTTCCGGTTCCGAAGCCTCGCGCCTTGTTGCCGGTCGGCAAAATAGCACCGCCGAACAAGCTCAGGATCGATCCCGACGGCAAGCTCGAAAACATAGTCCGCTTCACACCGAGCGTGGTGTCGCCAACACCGCCATACCAAGTGTGATTCTGATCCTGAAAATTGATCGGGACGTCGACCTCAATCTGATTTTTCACTCCGAAACGCTGCTCATGAATGATGTGAGTCGTGCCCCCTGGCGCGCCCTGCGCATTCAGCGCCGTGGAGATCACAACTTCGTCTTCCGGATAGGCCTTCTCGGTAACCAGCGCCCGCGGCAAATTCAATTCCCCACGCGGCCAGTGCGGATTCCGGCAGAAGCTACGCAAGTACGCGATCACGTCGTCGATCTGTTCAGAGGTCAGCGCCTCCCCGAAAGACGGCATAATGTCGGAAAATCCGCGTGTTGGTCCGCCGTGAAGGATTACATCTTTCCAGGTGGTATTAGGTTCGGGAGTAGTCTGGTCGCACGCGGTGAAATCCGGGAACGTGCGCGGCCGCTCAAATCCGGCAATCTCTTTCGCTGTCCCTCTCCCATCAGCGCCATGGCAAGCAGCACACGCCGATTTGAAAATCTGCTCGCCGGCTTGTGTCCGCGAACTGCCGTGATTCCCCGTTTGCCCGAACATCACTGCAAGCGGCACGAGAGACCAGAACGCCACCAACCTGATCACTACCCGCATATGGTTATGCATATCGATGGCGAGCGATCATTTCCCCTTTGCCCTCTGGTGGTCGTACCTGTACACCTACACCTCATAGTCCTGAGAACGCGCGCCAACCGCCGCCGCAACTGTCCTGAAGTCAAATGCGCAAGCATTATTCATCACTTGACCGCAATCGCGCGCAAAGACAGTAACTCGATTGTTTCAATGCCGCAAATCGCTCCCGTAAATCCTTGGATATCCTCAAATTTCCACGTTTTGCTGGTTGCTCTTCGCCTATTCATGTGGTAGTAACATGCCCCATCCAGACTCCGCTGTGGGTGGGGAGTCGGTTTGTGTGGTGGGGTGACCTTCGCAGTCTTCTTCGATGTCCCCTTCGATGTAGCGCACTGTGCTGTGAGCGGTGTTCTGTCCGTTATTTTGGGAGGCTCTCAAATGAGAAGCAGAGCGAGTGGATTTTCGATCGTGGGATTTTTGGCGGTGCTGCTGGCATTTTTCGTGGCGGTTCCCCGCGCGGAGGCGCAATCTACGACAGATGGCGCTATCGGCGGCACGGTCACGGATCCGTCCGGCGCCGTAGTGCCCAATGCCGCGGTCAGCAGCCGCAATCTCGGCACGAGTAGCAGCTCAAGTGGTGTCACGGACGGCGGCGGCCGTTACCTTCTCATTCACCTTCAGCCCGGCGTGTATTCACTTGAAATCTCCGGCAGCGGTTTTGGCGTCTTCAAAGCGACTAACATCACCGTGGAAGTTGGGCGCGTCACAGCGATCGATGCCACTCTCACCGTGAAGGCTCTCGCCGAAACAATTGTCGCCACCGCAGAACTTCCTGTCATCACCACCGATCGCGCCGACTTCACGACCAACATCAACCAAACCACGATCGACAATCTGCCCATCAACGGCCGCCGCTGGTCCACCTTCGCGCTGAGCACGCCTGGCGCGGTGCCCGACGGCGGGTTCGGCCTGGTCAGCTTCCGCGGCATCTCCGGCTTGCTCAACAACAACACGGTCGACGGTGCCGACAACAATCAGGCTTTCTTCAGCGAAGAGCGCGGCCGCACGCGCATCAGCTATTCCACCAGCGCCGCCGCCATCCAGGAATTTCAAATCAACACTTCCAACTACTCTGCTGAGTACGGGCGCTCCGCCGGCGGCGTAGTCAACGCCGTCACCAAGAGCGGCAGCAACCAGCTTCACGGCCAGGCCTTCTGGTATGACCGGACTAGCGACCTCGGCGCAGTCAATCCCTTCTCCTTCAAGAGTCAACTTGTAAACGGTGTGGCTACACGTAGGCCCTTCTTGCCGCCGGATAAAAGGCATCAATTTGGCGGTGGCATTGGTGGCCCCGTTATCAAGGACAAGCTCTTCTTTTTCTTCAGCGGCGACCAGCAATTGCGCGGGTTCCCGGCCATCGCTGATTCGGGTACTCCGGGCGCAATCGTCGCGCCTTTGACTGCTGCGGAGCTCACAACTTTGTCGGGACGCGGAGTGTCAGCGGCGCAAGCGAATGCCGGCGTGGCATTCCTTCAAAGTCTCACCGGCGAAGTACCTAGGACAGGCGACCAGCTCATTTTGCTTCCCAAGATCGATTGGAATCTCACTTCCAAGCACCACGTCTCGGTCAGCTATAACCGGCTTCGTTGGGCCTCCCCAGCTGGCGTACAAACCGCCGGAGTAGTAAGCCGCGGCATCGAGAGCTTTGGCAGCGACTTCGTCAAAGAAGATTGGGGAATCGCTCGACTCAATTCGAGTATCTCTTCGACGTTCACAAACGAGTTGCGCTATCAGATTGGCCGCGACTTCGAATACCAAATCGGCCAGAATCCCATCTCCGGAGAGCCCGTCTCCGCCCAGGGTGTTTCGCCGCAAGTGTTCGTCGGGGGCGTGGGTAACTTCACTTTTGGAAAGCCCAACTTTTTGGATCGCCGCGCTTTCCCAAAGGAGACGCGCAACCAAGTTGCCGACACGCTCTCATGGAGTCACGGCACGCACCTGCTGCGGTTCGGCTTTGACTTCAATCATGTGAACGATGTGGAAGACAACCTCTTTCGAGAATCGGGCGACTACTCGTACAGCACGCGAGCGGATTACCTCAGCGACTTCGCCGCGGCAGCCAACAAGTTGACTCCGCGTTGCACGTTTACTCCGGCCGCACCCGCTCCGCCTTTCGCCGTTCCTTGCTACTCCTCGTTCAATCAGCAGCTTGGTCCCAGCAAGTTCACTTTCTCTACAAATGACCTTGCGTTTTTTGTTCAAGATGACTGGCGTGTAAAGCCTTATTTTACTGTGAATCTCGGCCTGCGCTATGAGACAGAGCTGATGCCTTCGCCACAAATTGCCAACTCAGCTCTGCCCCTCACCAGGAAACTCCCGAATGACTATAAGGGTGTGGGCCCGCGCCTTGGCTTTGCTTGGGATCTGACTCATAACGGCAAGACGATCGTTCGCGCCGGCTATGGCATCTTTTATGGACGAATAATCAACTCTACGATTGCCAATGCCATTACGAATACCGGTGTGCTGTCGTCCTCACAACTCGGCTTCTTCTTCTTGCCTTCAACGGCGGG